>ERZ1673697.4-NODE-4-length-550646-cov-13.858458_pt1 | contig 550646 bp, 438 predicted proteins | sample MGYA00580227_ERZ1673697 | MGnify/ENA primary metagenome ERZ1673697 (study PRJEB41218, sample SAMN15661759) | gut metagenome | host: Homo sapiens | place: Canada: London | collected 2015-08-20/2019-03-30 | study: EMG produced TPA metagenomics assembly of...
GATAAGAATACCTACCTTTTATTTAATAAGCTAGCTTAGCCTGACGGCTATGGGAGTAATCCGCCTTTTTTGCTAACTTTGCCCCAAAAACATCTGCATGACGGATATTCCAATACATAAAGCTGTTCAGCAGTCCGACATCGGGATATTTGCAAAGGAGGTTTCTCCTTCTTCGCCGAACAGGAAAACGACGAATTGAAAACTGTGCTGCAAAATCTGTCAGGTGCCGTCGTTGGAATCATAACGGATGCCATTCGGAAAATGATAGGGCAACAGTCCAAAAGCAAAAGACACGTTGAAATTACATTGGCGTTCAAGGAACTACTTTCCTCGGAGAAGCAGATAAACAGGAATATATCTCATTATGCAGAATCTTTGCATATCTCGCCGGTGTATCTGAACGAAGTGGTAAAGAGCATTACAGGTGTGAGCGTGAGCAGATACATCCAGAACGAACTCATCTTGCAGGCTAAACGGATGTTGGCATATACCTCTTTGACGATACGGGAGATTTCAAACAGTCTGGGGATAGAGGATTATGCCTACTTCACCCGGTTGTTCACAAAGGCGGTGGGAGTGAGTCCCACTTGCTATCGGAAGAAATACCTCGAATAGTACAATCTTCACCTTGGATAGTCTATCTTTCTATTTATCAATGTACGGTAACTTTGCAAACAAAAAAAGATGAATAGAAACAGATTTATTTATTTGACGGATTTATTGTTGGTTCCCGTATTCGTTTTGTCATTCTATACGGGTGTCGAGTTGCACATTGCAGGAGAAGGGGCCGCGCACGATGTGTGGCACAATTGGGCGGTATTCCACACGATTGTCAGCTTGCTGTTTATGGTGCTTGGGATTGTTCATGTCAAGAGTCATTGGGGCTGGTATAAAGGATTGAAAACGGCAGGGTGGAAAGGCAAAAGAAAAGTCGTGTTGCTGTTGTCGGTACTTTTCTTACTGGCTGTTGTTTCGGGGCTGTTGTTGATACTTTTCGTTGATGGCGCTAACTCTGCGATGGGGTTGTGGCATTATAGAATGGGGATTTTTGTAAGTGTTTTCGGGGTTCTTCATGTGTTGAAGAGGAAAAGAATTCTATATAAAGGGGTGAGGATGCATGTATTCGCCGAAGTAGTATAAAAATCATTTTATTGCCTTTGCAAAGAGCCATATCGATATTTCTGTTGATATGCTTAAAAAGCTATCTTCTATCGTTCTAAAAAATACAGGAACAATTTATCAAACCGCATTAGGTGAATTCTCGTCAGCAAATGGAGATTTGCGATTGCTGAACGTCACAGCCGGTGCTGGAGGACGTTCTTATATGAATTACTCAAAGGTACCGACAAAATTGACAGAACTTTGCGAAAATATAAACCGGAGACGAAAGACTCTTTCAAAAACGAATGTTATTGAATGCTACAAGTTGAGTTTCGACGCTCACTTCCATTTAGTAACAATTCCCCCGTGGGCTGATGGCAACGGCAGGATGTCTCGTTTGCTGATGAACCAATTGCAATTTGAGTTTGGAATCGTTCCTACTAATATAAACAAAGACCGTAAAGCGGAATATATTGAATCTCTTATTGCTACTCGTGAAAACGATGATATAGAGCCATTTCACAACTTTATGTTCGATGAGCATATCCGTAATTTAGAGCAGACGATTCGTAATTATCGGGCATCAATAGAGGAGGAAGGTTTAGAACCTCATGTCGATGTCGGTATAAATGTCAGTACAAATAAGTTTATGCATGCTGCCGCAGCTTTTTTGAAACTTTCCGCCAACTTTTGGAAGCCTGTTTCTTTGGCTTTTATTTCATCATACTTTTTGTTTATGAATTATGGTAGCGATGTCTTTTTTATTGGGACGGTTAGGTAGAGATAGGTTACTTTCTAAAACTTTCGTGAGGAAGATAAAAATAGAAAGTGATTACTTACTATAGTTGAACATATTCGGGAAGTTATAGAAATAACCCACTTCGACCTAATAATTTATGGCATCTATCTTCGTCTATTTTGAGCGTTTGGCATTGAATAGCTTTGTTTGCCCCTCTGAAAGTATATTATAGAAGAAGGGAAAGAGGGTATCAAAAACGAATACTCGCATGATAATCTCTAATCCCAATATTTCCGCAATCTTGTTGAGGGTGCTGAATGTGGGATTGCCATTTCCTGCTTCTATACTTTTAATAATACGCAGGCTCAATTCTGTATAGTCTGCCAAGTCTTGCTGGGTTAATCCTAATAGCAAGCGGCGGTCTTTTATGATTTGACTTATATTCATGGTGCAATATATTGCCTTTTTTGTAAAGAGACCTTGGCCTATCTCTAAATATCTCAACTTTAAAGTTGAAATATTTAGAGAAATAAGATTGTTATTCAATTTTAATGGCTATTTTTGTAGAAAAATCATAATATGGCAACACAAGAGGAGGTTGAAGCGTTTTTAAAGCAATTCAATCAAAAGCTAAAGGTTTTTAGTATTATCTTTAGAGATGAAAGAGGAAAAAATGCTCAGACTTTGGCTGATTTGGAAATAACCCCGAAATATCGAGAAACTATTATAAAAACAATTGAAACAGAAGACTATTCTCAAGGACCTATAGTGGATACGCTTAATCACTTAGGCGATATGTGGGTGTTTGGTAAAGATGTGAAAGGTCATGAGGTTTATATAAAAATTTCGCTTGGAAGAGATAATTGTCAAACGATATGTATTTCATTTCATATTGCAGTATATAGGATGAAATACCCATTTAAAGGAGGAAAATGATGAAAAGCCCTTTTACAGGAGGAAATGTATGCCTTCAACAAGAAAATGCGGAATTAGTATTTCGTAAAGAGAAGTTTCAATACACTTATCTTTATTATGAGTGTGAAGATACTAAAGAGCATTTCACAACAACAGAGATTGATGAATTGAATCTTGCACAAGTGTATAATCAGTATAGGATAAAATATGGTATTCCGTTTCCTGACGAGATAAAGCGGATACGGGAAATGTATGACTTGTCGGCTTTAAAAATGTCGGAAATATTGGGATTTGGAGACAACCAATATCGATTGTATGAAAGTGGAGATATGCCAAGTGAAGCTAATGGGAAAGTGCTGAACTTAATAAAAGATCCTGTAATTTTTGAGACATTCGTGAGAAATGCAAGATATCAGTTTGATGAGAAGGAACTTAAGAAGATATTGACTAAGCTGAACAAAGTGATTGAATGTCAATCATCTAATATTGGTGAAGAACTGATTTATGACTCATATACAAGAGGAAGTGTAAATGGTTATGCGACGCAGTCATACTATAAACTTAAGAATGTCTTATTGTTTTTTATAGAACGTTGTGGTGGCGTGTTTAATACAAAAATGAATAAGCTGCTTTTCTATACGGACTTTCTTTGTTATAAAAAGTATGGAAGGGCTATGAGTGGTTTGGCTTATAAGGCTATTCAGTATGGGCCTGTTCCTGTGAGATGGGATAGGGTATATAGCTTGGTAGATGGCATAAATCAGGATATTGTTGAATTTGAATCAGGCTATTCCGGTGTAAAATTAGATTCAATGTTGACACCGGATGTGAATGTTTTTTCTTCGGAAGAATTGTTGGTTTTAGAGTCTGTATATGAATCGTTTAAGAATTCGACCGCTGCGGAAATTTCTGTGATAAGTCATAATGAAGATGCCTGGAAGAAGTATTATGGAACTAATAAGCTGATTGATTTTAAGGAAGCATTTACTTTAAAAGCTTTATAATAGAACTTTCATTCTGTCATTCAAGGACGATATTTTTACCGGATTTTGAATGACAGAATGATAAGTCCTTTTTTTTGCGGCACTCCATGCGGTGCTTCATCTGGTTGCAGCCATCGGGAGCTCAGTCCTGATAAGAATTACAACGGCATCGTCGATCCGTGGGAGAGGATAAAAGCATGTCCTTGTTTTGAAGTAAAAGCGGAGTTTGCGGATATAGGATAAATGAAGGCGGGGAGTAAAAAACTTCCCGCCTTTTTTTGTGCTTACAGAAGTATTGTTACATTTGTGGCAATATTACAGAAAAACACTATTGGATATGAGATACGAATCAATTTTCAGAGAGTATAAAATCCTTGTTTCTTTTTTGTTACTGGCGGTTGTTCCGGCAGGGCTTCGTGGCGGAGATCATCCGAGGATTAAGAGTATACGTACAGTGGTCTACGAACCGATACTGAAGGACACTTCATGGGTGACGGGCAGGGTTGTGGATTACATCCAGTTTGTGAAGTATGACAGTAAAGGCCGGAAGGTGGTGGAGAACAGGTTGAAACCGGACGGCAGTCCGCTTGGCAAACTGGTGTATCGCTATAATGCGGACGGGCAGGTGGCGAGGGAAATCTATGCTACAGCCGACAAGGGAGTAAGTTACTGTTGGGACTATACATATGATGCGAACGGGCATCTGAATTGCATTGTTACCATGGATGGGCAGGAAGATACGATTCAAATTTACTCCGCCCAATACAGTGAAGACGGCAAGGTGTTGAAGAAGTTAAACAATGACTATAAGAAGAAGGTGCTGCTTGGAAGGCAAGTGGTGTACGGTAAGGATGGACACCCGGTGAAGGTAATTACAACGACTGGTTCGAATGGGGAAATGAGGTCGTTGAAAGACTCCGGGGTTGAGAGATGGGATACGACAGCTCTGAAAAGGGAAGGTATACGCTATCTGAGCAAATTGAGAGTCGTGAAAGATGACGAAAAGAAGAATCCCATAAGAAAAACGGATGAAGTCGGCAACTGGACGGAGAGATTTGAAGGTTGCGGAGAAGATGGTGAACCGAAATTCATTGTCTGCCGGGATATAGAATATGCCGGCGGTGGAAATGATTGGGAGAAATTGCCCGTGCATGGTAAAGTGAAAAAGGTGCGGCAGACTTCGTATGTGGCTGTACCGAAAGGTTCGCAGGCTGTGGACAAGGGAGAGAAGAAAGGTCGTTTTTTTACCTGTGAGTTTGATGAGAACGGAAAGAAAACGAGGGAGGAAATTTTTTCGGATACGGGAAAATCGCTGAAGAGCGTTCGGTATGAGTATGATGAAGAGGGACATTTGTCGAAAGAAAGCTATTATACTCCGGCAGGTGTGCTGACAGGGAGCAAGGATTATGCTTATGATAAGGAAGACCGCCTGAAGCATTGCTCGGTGTTGGATGATAAAGGAGAAATGGTGCGGAGAGACATTCTGCGTTATGATCTGGAAGATAATCCGGTGCGGGAAACCGGTTACAAGACGGACGGAACAAAATGCAGTGAATTCCGTTATATGTATGATTCCTATGGGCAACAGATAGAGCGTCAGGTGCTCATTCAGCCCGAAGGGGAGGAACCGGTTTCTCCTGTACGGAGAACATATAATTTCCAGGGACGCGTTGTGGGAGAACAGTTTTTGCTGCCTCCCGGAACCGGAAGTAATACCTATACCTATAGATATAATGCGAAAGGTGAATTGATTTCCGGTACGGAACAGCTTGACGGGCAGCCGGAGGAAACGAAGTACGTCTATAAGTTCCATAAAGACAACCGTGGCAACTGGAAAATCAGGATTAAATACGTGAATGACGTGCCTGTGGTGTACGAAGAGCGCGAGTATGTATATTATGAATAAGACTATATAAAAAAAGCGAGGCTGTATGAAGAAGATTATCAACCCGTGGAAAGACTTGGAAGGATACAACTGTTTCGGTTGTGCGCCTAATAATGAGGCTGGTGTGAAAATGGAGTTTTACGAGGATGGTGACGAGGTGGTGAGCATCTGGAAACCGCGTCCGGAATATCAAGGCTGGCTGAATACGCTGCATGGTGGCATTCAGTCGGTGCTGCTGGATGAAATTTGCGGATGGGTGGTAGTGCGTAAGTTGCAGACAAGCGGGGTGACTTCGAAGATGGAGACACGTTTCCGCAAACCGGTGTCGACTGCAGACTCGCATATCGTGTTGCGGGCTTCCATACGCGAGCAGAAGCGGAATATCGTGATTATTGATGCGAAACTTTATAATGAAGCGGGAGAGGTGTGCTCGGAGGCGGTATGCACTTACTTCACTTTCCCGAAGGAGAAGGCGGAGCAGGAAATGCACTTTCATCACTGCGATGTGGAGCTGGAAGAGATTTTGCCGCTGATTTGATGATCTGAATTTTCACCACAGATTACACAGATTCACACAGATATTTTTATTCTGATTATTCTGTGTGAATCTGTGTAATCTGTGGTGAAACTAAGAAAATGATAGTAAAACGAAACTTTTTGTGATAATTCTTTGGAAGTTCCAAACGGATAGTTTACTTTTGTCGCATCAAAACAAAAGAATCGTATGAAAAATATTGTTGCACATCATCACCATCATCATTACCTGACGAATAATCGGTAGGCGTATGGTTGTATGTGCATAATTGAAGATACAATGAATGACGAGGCTTGCCGGATAATGGCAGGCCTCGTTTTTTGTTTGGGGAAGTTTGGTTAAGTATAGTTTCGTTTTTGTGAATGGTTAAATCGTAAAATAATAAATAAGGTTATGTTATTAAGAATTGCAGTACAAGCTAAAGGTCGTCTATATGATGAGACGATGTCGTTTTTGGGAGAGTCGGATATAAAACTGAGTGTAATGAAACGTTCGTTACTGGTGCAGTCGTCCAATTTTCCTATCGAGGTGTTGTTCCTTCGTGATGATGATATTCCGCAGTCGGTGGCTACGGGAGTTGCGGACATAGGTATCGTAGGCGAGAATGAATATGTGGAAAAGAATGAGAATGCGGAGGTTATCAAACGTCTCGGATTCAGCAAGTGTCGTTTGTCGCTGGCTATTCCCAAAGATATAGAGTACCCCGGGGTGCAGTGGTTTGAGGGACGGAAGATTGCGACGTCTTATCCGGGAATTCTTACTACTTTCTTGAAGACACAGAAGGTTAATTCGGAGATACACGTCATTACGGGGTCGGTGGAAGTAGCGCCGGGCATCGGGTTGGCGGATGCGATTTTTGATATCGTAAGTTCCGGTTCTACACTGGTGAGCAACCGGTTGAAAGAGGTGGAAGTGGTGATGAAGTCGGAGGCATTGCTGATTGGCAACCGCAATATGTGTGCGGAAAAGAAAGAGATTCTGAAAGAATTGCTTTTCCGTATGGATGCGGTGAAGACAGCGGAAGATAAGAAGTATGTGTTGATGAACGCGCCGAAGGAACGGCTGGAAGAGATTATCCAGGTGCTTCCGGGGATGAAGAGCCCGACGGTGATGCCGCTGGCACAGGAAGGCTGGTGCTCGGTACATACGGTGCTGGATGAAAAATGTTTCTGGGAGATTATCGGAAAGTTGAAGTCGCTGGGGGCGGAAGGTATTTTGGTGTTGCCGATTGAGAAAATGATAATTTAGCGGCTTTGCCGCTAAAAATTGACAATTAACAATTGACAATTGACAATTACCATTCGGAACGATTGTTTAAGCACAATATAGCGCAGCCTAATTGTTAATTGTCAATTGTCAATTTTTAGCGGGCATCCGCCCGCTAAATTATCATTTATCTAATATAAACAATATAACAATTATGAAATTAATAAATAATCCGGATAAATCACAATGGGCGGAGATACTGAAACGTCCGGTGATGAATACTGAGAATCTGTTTGATACGGTGCGGGGTATTATCGACCGCGTGCGTGCAGAGGGCGACCGTGCAGTGCTGGAGATGGAAGCGAAATTCGATAAGGTAGAACTGGCATCACTGGTGGTGACGGAGGCGGAACTGAAAGAAGCGGAGACGCTGGTGGATGAAAAGCTGAAAGCGGCTATTCGCCTGGCTAAACAGAATATAGAGACTTTTCATGCTGCCCAACGCTTTGAAGGCAAGAAGGTGGAAACCATGCCAGGCGTGACGTGCTGGCAAAAGGCGGTGGCTATTGAAAAGGTGGGGTTGTACATTCCCGGAGGAACGGCTCCTCTGTTTTCTACCGTGCTGATGCTGGCTGTGCCTGCCAAGATTGCGGGTTGCAAGGAGATTGTGCTTTGCACACCGCCGGACAGGGAAGGACGGGTACATCCCGCCATTCTTTTCGCTGCGCAAGTGGCAGGCGTGAACCGGATATTCAAGGCAGGTGGCGTACAGGCTATTGCTTCAATGGCCTACGGAACAGAGAGCGTGCCGAAGGTTTACAAGATATTCGGCCCTGGGAACCAGTATGTAACGGCTGCGAAACAGTTGGTCAGCCTGCGTGACGTAGCGATTGATATGCCTGCCGGACCGTCGGAGGTGGAAGTGCTGGCGGACGAGACTGCCGACCCGGTATTTGTGGCTGCGGATTTGCTGAGCCAGGCGGAACATGGTGTGGATAGCCAAGCTGTGTTGATAACGACTTCCGAAGCATTGCAGCAGGCTGTGAAAGCGGAAGTGGAACGCCAGTTGGAACTCCTGCCACGTAAGGAAATTGCAGAGAAATCTCTTGCCAACAGTAAGCTCATTGTGGTGAAAGATATGGAAGAGGCGTTGGAACTGACGAATGAATATGCCCCCGAACATCTGATAGTGGAGACTGCGGACTATATGCAGGTTGCGGAGCGTGTGGTGAACGCAGGTTCTGTATTCCTGGGTTCGCTTTCACCGGAAAGTGCCGGAGACTATGCATCGGGAACGAATCATACTCTGCCCACCAACGGCTATGCGAAAGCATATAGCGGTGTGAGCCTCGACAGCTTTATCCGTAAGCTTACATTTCAGGAAATCCGTCCGGAAGGGATGAAGAATATCGGTCCGGCTATTGAAGAGATGGCGGCGGACGAACATCTGGATGCGCACAAGAATGCGGTAACAGTGAGACTTAATAAGTTGAGAGTGGAGAGTTGAGAGTTACTTTGGTTATAAATCATAAATTATAAATCATCAGATGAAAACATTGCAAGAACTGACCCGTCCGAATATCTGGAAGCTGAAACCTTACTCTTCGGCACGTGATGAATATAAAGGTGTGGCCGCATCGGTATTTCTCGATGCCAACGAGAATCCCTATAACCTGCCGCACAACCGTTACCCCGACCCGATGCAGTGGGAACTGAAAACGGAACTTTCGAAAATCAAGAAGGTGGCTCCCGAACATATCTTCCTGGGAAACGGTAGTGATGAGGCCATTGACCTGGTGTTCCGCGCATTTTGTGAGCCGGGACGTGACAATGTGGTGGCTATCGATCCGACTTACGGTATGTATCAGGTGTGTGCCGATGTGAACGATGTGGAATATCGCAAGGTGTTGCTCGACGAGCATTTCCAGTTCTCGGCAGACAAGTTGCTGGTGGCTGCGGATGAACGGACGAAACTGATTTTCCTGTGTTCGCCCAACAATCCTACGGGAAATGACTTACTGCGCAGCGAAATAGAGAAGATATTGCGTGAGTTTGAAGGACTGGTCATTCTGGACGAGGCATACAGTGACTTCTCCGATTCTCCTTCGTTTTTGCAGGATTTGGATAAATATCCGAATCTGGTGGTGTTCCAGACATTCTCCAAAGCGTGGGGATGTGCGGCCATCCGTCTGGGAATGGCGTTTGCCTCTACGGATATCATCGGCATCCTGAGCAAGATAAAATATCCCTATAATGTGAATCAGCTCACTCAGAAACAGGCAATAGAGATGTTGCACAAGTATTATGAGATAGAGCGTTGGGTGACGAGGCTGAAAGAGGAACGTGATGACCTGGCTAAACGCTTTGCCGAACTGCCTCTGACGGTGGAGGTGTTCCCCTCGGATGCCAACTTCTTCCTGGTACGGGTGACGGATGCGGTGAAGATTTACAATTATCTGGTAGGTGAAGGAATCATTGTCCGCAACCGTAATTCGATTTCACTTTGCGGCAACTGCCTGCGTGTGACGGTAGGAACGCGGATGGAGAACGATAAATTGATGGAAGCGCTGGAAAAATACAAATGAGTATGAAGAAAGTATTATTTATAGACCGTGACGGGACATTGGTGATAGAGCCGCCCGTCGATTATCAGTTGGATTCGCTGGAAAAGCTGGAGTTCTATCCCAAAGTGATGCGTAACCTCGGCTTTATCCGCAGCAAACTGGATTTTGAGTTTGCGATGGTGACCAACCAGGATGGTCTGGGAACAGCGTCTTTCCCGGAAGAAACCTTTTGGCCGGCGCATAACCTGATGATGAAGACCCTGGAAGGGGAAGGCATCACTTTTGATGAAATCTTCATCGACCCCAGTATGCCGGAAGACAATGCGCCCACAAGGAAACCGCGCACAGGAATGCTGACCAAATATCTGAATAATCCGGACTATGACCTGGCGGGCAGTTTCGTAATCGGTGACCGACCTACGGATGTGGAACTGGCGAAGAACCTGGGATGCCGGGCTATTTTCCTGCAAGATGACACAACACTGTTGAAACCTGTGTCGGAAGGTGGTGCGGCAGCTTGTGAAGGACTGGAGTCTGTGTGTGCCCTGGTTACGAAAGATTGGGATAAAGTAGCCGAATTCCTCTTTGCAGGAGAACGGACAGCGGAAGTGCGGCGCACAACGAAGGAGACGGATATCTTCGTCTCTCTGAACCTGGACGGGAATGGCGTCTGCGATATTCATACCGGACTGGGCTTCTTCGACCACATGCTGGAGCAAATAGGCAAACATGGCGGACTGGATCTGACCATCCGCGTGAAAGGTGACTTGGAAGTGGACGAACATCATACGATAGAAGATACAGCTATTGCCTTGGGAGACTGCATCTATCAGGCCTTGGGCAACAAGCGTGGCATCGAGCGTTATGGCTATGCCCTGACTATGGATGATTGCCTCTGCCAGGTGTGCCTGGACTTCGGCGGCCGTCCGTGGCTGGTGTGGGATGCCGAGTTCCATCGCGAGAAGATAGGAGAGATGCCGACGGAGATGTTCCTGCACTTCTTCAAGTCCCTGAGCGATGCCGCCAGGATGAACCTGAATGTGAAAGCGGAAGGGCAGAATGAACATCACAAGATAGAAGGTATTTTCAAAGCACTGGCACGTGCAATAAAGATGGCCGTGAAGCGGGATATCTATCATTTTGAATTACCGAGTAGCAAAGGGGTGCTTTAAGCACCCCTTTGTTCATAAATGGACATCCCTACTGTCCGAAAACGAACACTTACCCCCGCCTGAAGGGCTTCTGCCGCTTTGGCACACTCTTTGCTTTTCTGTTTATACTAATTTTTTAGATAAACATGAAAAGGAATATTTTACTTGCAGCCTGGATGTTATTTCCGTTCGCCGCTTTTGCACAGAACGATACATTGACAAACGAACGTGAACGTCTCATCACTTTAAATGAAGCGATAGCTTTGGCACGTACCCAGTCAGTGGATGCCGCCGTAGCACTGAACGAGCTGAGGACAGCCTACTGGGAATATCGTACTTTCCGTGCGGACTTGTTGCCGGAAGTGAACCTGAACGGTACATTGCCCAATTATAATAAATCTTACAGCCGTTATCAGAACTCGGATGGTTCTTACTCTTTCGTGCGTAACAATACGCTGGGACTTTCGGGAACTCTCTCCGTCGACCAGAACCTGTGGTTCACGGGCGGTAAACTGTCACTTGCGTCTTCACTTGAATACATCAAGCAATTGGGCACCGGAGGAGATAAACGTTTCATGTCCGTTCCCGTCAGCCTTGAATTGACGCAGCCTATCTTCGGGGTGAACAGCCTGAAATGGAACCGTCGCATCGAGCCGGTGAGATATGCCGAAGCAAAAGCCGCCTTCATCACTGCTACGGAACGGGTGACGATGACGACTATCACCTATTTCTTCAACTTGTTGCTGGCAAAGGAGAATCTGAATACTGCCCGTCAGAATAAAATGAATGCCGACCGCCTGTATGAAGTGGCGATAGCTAAACGCAAAATGGGACAAATCTCAGAGAATGACCTGTTGCAGTTGAAACTGAATGCGTTGCAGGGCAAGGCGGACGTGACGGAAGCGGAAAGTGACCTGAATGCGAAAATGTTCCAGTTACGTTCGTTCCTCGGACTGTCGGAAGATGAAAACCTGAATCCGATGTTGCCGGAATCCGCACCGGATATAAAGATGGAATATAATCTTGTGTTGAACAAAGCGTTGGAACGCAACTCGTTTGCGCAGAATATTCGCCGACGCCAGTTGGAAGCTGATTTTGAAGTAGCCACGGCTCGCGGAAACTTGCGTAGTATTGACCTTTTTGCCAGTGTGGGATATACGGGGCAAGACAGGACCCTTACATCTTCTTACGAGAATCTGCTCGACAACCAGATTGTGCAGGTGGGCGTCAAGATACCTATACTGGACTGGGGAAAGCGTCGTGGAAAGGTGCGTGTGGCAAAGAGTAACCGTGAAGTGGTACTTTCCAAAATCCGCCAGGAACAGATGAACTTCAACCAGGACATTTTCCTGTTGGTAGCTAACTTCAACAATCAGGCGCAACAGCTTGACATTGCCCAGGAGGCTGACGGCATTGCCGAGAAACGCTATAAAACCAGTGTGGAAACCTTTTTGATAGGTCAAATCAGTACGCTGGACCTGAATGATGCACAAAACTCGAAAGATGCAGCAAGACAAAAACATATTTCTGAGCTTTACTATTATTGGTACTATTTCTACCAGATCCGCAGTCTGACGCTTTGGGATTTTGAGCGTAATTGCGAGTTGGAGGCGGACTTTGAAGACATTGTGAGAGGGTAAATGATAATTTACCAGCGTAGCGCTGGAGCAAAATTTCCTTTCGGCATACTCATTGACGTGATAGTACCTGGTAGGCTGAAAGCCTTTTATCTTATAGCCCAGGGCAACGCCCTGGGGGATTGCCATGTGTTTCTCTTTGCGCCCTGTAAGGGCATTACAGCACGCATGAGCTTTTGCCCTTACAGGGCGTAAGATTGTGGGATCATCCATTACCCAGGGTGTTACCCTGGGCTATAAGATAAAAGCCTTACAGGCTTAGGAAATGCCCGCTGGTAAATTATCATTTATTCTTTTTTTAGAAATAATCCTTGTAAATCTGCATCCTATGTTGTGAAATAGTTATTTTTGCAAACCATAAAACAACGAAAACCTTATGATACTGATAATCGACGATGATAGTGCTGTACGCTCTTCCCTCAGTTTTATGCTGAAACGTGCAGGTTATGTAGCGCAAACCGTTCCCGGACCGCGTGAAGCAATGGATGTAGTTCGTGCCGAAGCTCCTTCGCTCATTCTGATGGATATGAACTTCACCCTCTCCACGACCGGAGAAGAAGGTTTGACCTTACTGAAACAAGTAAAGGTATTCCGTCCCGACGTGCCCGTTATTCTGATGACAGCTTGGGGTAGCATTCAGCTTGCTGTGCAGGGGATGCAGGCAGGCGCGTTCGACTTTATCACGAAGCCGTGGAACAATGCCGCACTGTTGCAACGCATCGAGACAGCCCTTGACCTGGCTGCCGTCCCGAAAGATGCGCCGGAGGAACAGAGCGAAACGCTGAATCGCAGCCATATCATCGGAAAGTCACAAGGCTTGATGGAAGTGCTGAATACAGTGGCACGCATCGCCCGCACCAATGCCTCGGTGTTGATTACCGGTGAGAGCGGAACAGGTAAGGAGCTGATTGCCGAAGCCATCCACATCAACAGCCAGCGGGTGAAACAGCCGTTTGTAAAGGTCAATCTGGGCGGTATTTCGCAAAGCCTTTTCGAGAGTGAGATGTTCGGTCATAAGAAAGGTGCTTTTACGGATGCCACCACCGACCGCATCGGCCGTTTTGAACTGGCAAACAAGGGTACCATCTTTCTGGATGAAATTGGTGACCTCGATCCTTCCTGCCAGGTGAAGTTGCTCCGGGTACTTCAGGACCAGACGTTTGAAGTGCTGGGTGACAGCCGTCCCCGCAAGACAGATATCCGCGTGGTGTCCGCCACGAATGCCGACCTCCGCAAGATGGTGTCGGAACGCACTTTCCGCGAAGATTTGTTCTATCGTATCAATCTGATAACCGTTAAACTGCCCTCTTTGCGTGAACGCCGTGAGGATATTCCTTTGCTGGCACGCCACTTTGCCGACCGCCAGGCCGAGGTGAACGGATTGCCCCGCACGGAATTCTCGGCAGATGCCCTGAATTTCCTTTCCCGTCTGCCTTATCCGGGAAATATCCGCGAATTGAAAAACCTCGTGGAACGCACCATCCTTGTCAGCGGAAAGCCGACACTGGATGCCTCGGACTTCGATGCACAATACCTGCGCCACGATGAGCCGGCGAAGGCCTCGGATTCTTCATCACTGGCGGGCATGACGTTGGACGAGATTGAGCGCCAGACTATTCTGCAAGCATTGGACCGCCATAAGGGAAATCTCAGCCAAGTGGCTATGACGCTCGGTATCAGCCGTGCCGCACTTTACAGGAGGTTGGAAAAGTTTAATATAACAGTGAACGAAAAGTGAGAATAAAGTTCTATTTCTCCATACTTGTCCTTTTCCTTTTGGGTTTAGGCGGGGTGCTTATCTACCTGGCAAAGGGGATACAGCTGTTACACCTCTATATTGTAGAGGGTATCATCGCATTTATCCTGGTGTTCCTGATTATCTTCTATCGCAAGATAGTGAAACCGATGAATATCATCGGCAGCGGTATGGAACTGTTGCGCGAGCAGGATTTCAGTAGCCGGCTCAGTAAAGTGGGACAATACGAGGCGGATCGCATTGTGAATGTGTTCAACCGCATGATGGAGCAATTGAAGAACGAACGTCTGCGCTTGCGCGAACAGAACCATTTCCTGGATTTGCTTATCCAGGCATCGCCGATGGGAGTTGTCATCACTACATTGGATGGCGAGGTGTCCCAACTCAATCCGATGGGGTTGAAAATGATGGGGGTACATCTGGAAGAGGTGATGGGTAAGAAGATGGACAATATAGATTCTCCTTTGGCTGAAGAGCTTGCCACTATTCCTAAAGACCATACCTCTGTGGTGCGGCTGAATGATGCGAATATTTATAAGTGTACCCACTCTTCCTTTATCGACAGAGGATTTCATCATCCTTTCTATCTGATAGAGAAGATGACGGAAGAGGTGATGCGTGCCGAGAAAAAGGCGTATGAGAAGGTGATTCGTATGATTGCGCACGAGGTGAATAATACGACGGCGGGCATTACGTCCACGCTCGACACGGTAGAACAGGCGCTTTCTACAGAAGACGGTATGGAGGATATTTGCGACGTGATGCGGGTTTGTACGGAGCGTTGCTTCTCTATGAGCCGTTTCATCACCCGTTTTGCCGATGTGGTGAAGATTCCCGAACCGACCCTGACTCCTGTGAAGGTGAATGAGCTGGTGTCTATGTGTAAACGCTTTATGGAAGGGATGTGCAATGACCGGAACATTCTTCTTTGGCTGGAATGTGACCCGAAGGTGGAGCCGGTGCGTCTGGATGCCGCACTCTTTGAACAGGTGCTGGTGAACATCATCAAGAATGCCGCTGAAAGTATAGAGCATGCACCCGAAGGAACGATTCAACAGGGTAGGGTTGTAGTACGCACCATTGCGCCTACCACAATAGAGGTGGTGGACAATGGTCCGGGTATATCAAAAGAGACTGAAGCCAAACTCTTCAGTCCCTTCTTTTCCACCAAGCCGAACGGGCAGGGAATCGGCCTGGTGTTTATCCGCGAAGTGTTGACGCGTCATGGGTGTACATTCTCGTTGCGCACGTATAGTGATGGACTGACGCGGTTCCGGATTATTTTTCCATAGTCTTTTTCCACGCTTTTGCGTATTCGTCAAGAATCCGCTTGATGCCCTGGCCGATGACCGCATAATCCTTTTCGTTCAGATTGGCAAGCGAAGCCCGTATGCTCCATTCCGGACCGTCGAAGCCACCGCCATTGAGCAAGACAAGAGAGGTCTCTTTCGCCAGACGGAACACAACATTCAGCGGACTGTAAGTGCGTTTCAGATACTCCACAAACTCATCTCCGTAGAATTTCCTTGCCCATACCAGCATGTCGATTTCCGTGTAATACCCTACTCGTAGCGGGTCTTTCAGCAATGTAAATCCCGTGTTATCCCACAAGGCGTGCAGACGTTTCTCGATTATCTCCATCATCTTCTGTTTATACTTGTTCTCCTTATCCAGCAAGGCGAAGGAAGCGAACAGGCTCATCTGCATCTGTTGTGGCAATGAGAGGCCAGCGGTATGGTTCAGTGCCACCTGACGGCTGTCGGCCACCATGCGGTCGATGAACTTCAATTTTGCTGGTTCCAGTGTGAGACTTGAATAACGGCGGTTCAGTTCCTCACGTTTCTCTTTCGGCAGACGGGCAATTTGTTTGTCGAAGATGTTATCTTCGTGCAGGGCGATAACAGCGTCACGCCAACCCGTAGCTCCGAAGTACTTGGAGAAAGAATACACGCAAAGCGTATTGTGTGGCAGTTCTGCCATGAACGAACGGAAGTGCGGACTGAATGTGCCGTACACATCATCTGTGATGACCATCAGATTCGGATTGTCATTCTTCACGATATTGACAATGCGCGCCATCGTCTCTGGGCTGAGGGCATAGCTGGGCGGGTTGCTGGGGTTGGTGACAAAGAGTGCTTTGACAGACGGATCTTTCAGACGGTCGATGTCCTCGTCGGTGTATTGCCAAAGGTGGAAACCGTCGTCCGTCATGCGGTTGGCATGTATCTCGGTCATGTTGAACTGGTAGCGGCTCAGTTGCGGTATCTCAATATAGGGGGTGAAGACGGGAACCATGAGGAAGATGCTGTCGCCTTTGTTCAGAAGAAAGTTTTCTTGCAAGGAGTCGAAGACATAGCACATAGCAGCGGTGCCGCCTTCGGTGGCGAAGAGGTCGTAAGTGCCGCGTGGCGGACGGTTGTCACACATTTCTTGCGCCAGATAGTCCTGTACCAGTATCTCGGTGAAGTGTAGGATGCGATCGGGCACGGGGTATTGGTCGCCGATGATGGCTTCCGCCCATTCATGCACCAACGAGTCGGGGTCGGCGGCATGCTGCATCAACAGGTAGTTATAGGTTTGTTCCAGGAGTTGGGCACCGTGGGAGGTGTTGTTCTTTTTGAGGAACGCTTCGAAGCGGGAGGCGATGCCGGACTTTTCGGGAATGCCTGCGATGCCTTCGGGAAGGTTCATGATGCGGCGGCACTCTTCCAGTCCGAACTGCCCCAGCAGGAAGAAGGCTTCACGCGGGGTGGTGGCTATCCAGTTGGGGTTACCGCGCCCGGCATTCAGCATGGTGCGGGCGGTTTTCTTCAGGCTTTCATCGGCCATGTCGATGAGACGGTTCTTCAGCTCGAAGGGGCTGATGGTCTCCATTTTCTTTTCAAAATTCTTGCTATCCATATCGTTAAGTTTAAGTTTGTATTTTATAAATTCTTCGGCTGCGGTAAACTAATTTTGTGGATGCAAGAAACTAAGCGCTGCGCTGCAAGAAACTAATATCTGCGCTGCATAAAATTATTCATACTGTAGCTATATTTGTTTCTTACAACAACTGATATACTTTCTCACAATAGATATTATACTTTCTTACAACAGTTGATGTATGAATAATTATATGCATCTTTGAGATTAGTTTCTTGCAGCGCAGAGATTAGTTTCTTGCATTGCGGAGATTAGTTTCTTACGGCCTGTAGATTCTTTGCTTCCTACGTGGCTGGAGCTAAATCAGGAGCACGATGACGACACCCCATATTATTAATAAGGTGTTACCTACGGCATATGTCACTGTATAGCCCAGTGCGGGCGTTTCGCTCTCTACCGCATCTTGTATGGCACCCAGCGCAGCTGTCGTGGTGCGTGCTCCGGCGCAGCACCCCAGGGCAATGGCAGGGTGGAACTTGAATACGTATCTTGCAAGTAACAAGCCTATGATTAACGGCAGGGTAGTGGCTACGGCACCTACAATGAACAGACTTAGCCCCACATCTCGGAAACCTTGTACGAAACTCGGTCCGGCAGCGATGCCCACTACGGCGATGAACATATTCAATCCTACATTATTCAGTACCCACAGTGATGCTTCGGGAATACGGCCGAACGTGGGATGTTTGCTACGCAGCCAACCGAAGAATAATCCGGCTATCAATGCGCCGCCACTCGTGCTCAGACTGATGGGGACACCCCCGATGTGAATGGACAATGCACCGAACAGCCCGCCTATCAGAATGCCCAGTCCTACGAATATCATGTCCGTCTGGTGTGTAGGCCGGTCAACATACCCTATACGCACGGCGGCACTTTCCACTTCCTGTTTGGTGCCTACCACTTCGATGACATCACCGGCATCCAGTTTGGTCTGTGCCAATACGGGGATTTCAATTCCTGCCCGTTTGATGCTGCGGATGCTGACGCCGTGCATGAATTTCTGCCTGCGGATATTGGCTACCGTCTTTCCGGCAAATGTCTTTTTGGTGATTGTGACGGGCAGGGTTTCTGCCGGGAAGTCGAGCAATTGTGCGTCCTGCACTTCTTCGCCTATCCAGTCTTCTTCGCCGATGACGTACTCACGGCGGCCGCTAAGTACGACTTCATCTCCTATTTCGAGCACAGTATTGGGACTTACCTCCCGGACTACGCCTTTCTTGCGCAGACGTTCCACGAACAGGCGTTTGTCATGTTGCTGGAAGTAAACTTCCAGGTCTATCACCCGGCGGCCCGGCTTGAACCATTCATTCTCAATCTTGTAGGCGCGGAAAGTCACGGGACGGGCAGCGTGCATGAAGCCGGGTTCGTCGGCTTCGGAATTGCCCATCTTGGCTTCCAGATCCTTGCAGGCAGCTTTCACTTTATCCAGTCCGCCTAAGAGTTTGGGGCCGAGGGTGGAGAGTACCCAGGCGGAACCTGCCGTGCCGAAAACGTAAGTCACGGCGTAAGATACGGGGATGATATTGATATAACTCTGCCGTTGCGCTTCGGTGAGTCCCATGTTCGCCATCGTGTCCTCGGCCACTCCGATGACGGCGGAGATGGTTTGCGAACCGGCTAAGAGTCCGGCAGCTTCACCCGGATTGTAGCCCATCACCAGGGCGAGAAGCCAGGTCACTACCAGTATGGACACACACATCAGTACGGCAAAGCCGACTTGTGGCAGTCCGTCCTTTTTCAGTCCGCGGAAGAACTGAGGCCCTACTTTGTAGCCGACGGCGAACAGGAAGAGTAGAAAAAATACGGATTTGATGGGACCGGGTACGTCAATGTTCAGTTGGCCTACCAATACGCCTACAAGCAATACGCTTGTGACCGTTCCCAGGCTGAATTTGCCGATGCGTAGCTTGCCCAGCCAGAACCCCAGGAACAGGGTGAGGAAGATGGCAAGTTCGGGGCGTTCCCTGAGCTGGTTTATTATCCATTCCATAATTAAGTTGTTTAGGTTGTTAATTGGTTTTTCCGAGGCTTTTCTGCGTCGTTTCACCTATACAACAGCTTATAAATAGAAGTGTTTCGCGCGAAAGTGGTTTTTTAGAACATTTATTGAGTAAAACCGAACTTTTCAAAAGAGTTTTCTTTCGTACCTTTGCGGGCGCAAAAGAAGGGCAAATGATAATTTAGCGGGCGGATGCCCGCTAAAAATTGACAATTGACAATTAACAATTAGGCTGCGCTATATTGTGCTTAAACAATCGTTCCGAATGGTAATTGTCAATTGTCAATTGTTAATTGTCAATTTTTAGCAGCAAAGCCGCTAAATTATCATTTATCTATCGTACAAAAACAGGTATGAAGTTTACTTTTTTAAGGATTTTTCTCCTCATCAGCCTTTGCTGGATGAGCCTGCCCCTGTGGGCGCAATATATGATACAAGGTGTTGTCACAGACTCGTTAACCCGTGAGCCTCTGCCTTACACATCTGTATACCTGAAAGGTACTACTGAGGGAGGTATGACCGATGACAAAGGAAATTTTTCTTTCAAAACGTATCGTGCCCAGGCAGTGCTGGTTATTTCTGCCGTTGGTTACAATGAGTACACCCGCCTCATTCACCCGGCACGCAGTGTTCGCTTTAACATCGCCCTTTCTCCGGCAACGTATGCACTGAACGAGGTGGTGGTGAAGCCGAAGCGGGAGCGATATAAGAAGAAAGATAATCCGGCTGTGGAATTTGTGCGACAGATGATTGCCCACCGCGACGACTATTCACCCAAAGAGCTGGACTTCTGGCAACGGGACCGCTATGAGAAGATGACCTTTGCCATCAACAATTTCGACAGCGTGAAGCAACAGAAATGGCTTTATCGCAAATTTAAGTTCCTGACGGACTACGTGGATACTTCCGCCGTTACGGGAAAGCCTGTGCTTGCCGTTTCCAACCGCGAGTTGCTGGCTACGGACTATTACCGCAAATCTCCCAAAAGCGAGAAGCAACGTGTGCATGCCCGCCGCCAGGCCGGTGTGGACGAAATGCTCTCGCAGCAAGGCATGGAGCAAGCCATCAGCGTCACGATGACGGACGTGGATATTTACGAGAATAACATCACGCTGTTCACCAATAAGTTTGTCAGCCCATTGTCCTCTATGGGGCCTTCTTTCTATAAATATTACCTCATGGACACGCTCACCATAGCGGGCCAGCCTTGTGTGGATCTGACATTCGTCCCCTTCAACTCCGAGTCATTCGGCTTTACGGGACATCTTTACGTCGCGTTGGACAGCACTTATTTCGTGCGTCGCGCCACCATGAACTTTCCGCAGAAAATCAATCTGAACTTTGTGGATTACATGTCCCTGGAACAGAATTTCACCCGTGGTGAAGACGGCACACGCCAGCTTGCGGACGAGCATATCACTACCGAGTTCAAACTGGTGGACAATAGTGACGGCATCTATGCCAAACGGGATGTCTACTACCGGAACTACGTCTACGAACCTTCCGCGGATGCCTTGTCCGCTTTCAGGAAGCCTGAGAAAGTGATTGAGCCTTCCGAAGCCGCGCATCGCTCAGAGGCTTACTGGGATGATAACCGGCAGGTAGAAGTCAGCAAAAAAGAGACTTCGGTGGATAAGATGATGGCGCAGCTCCGTACCTATCCCGTTTATTACTGGACGGAGAAGACGCTGAAAGTCCTTTTCACTGGATATATACCTGCGCCGAAAGAGAAAGAACCTCTGTTCTATATAGGTATGATGAACACTACCATCAGCGGCAATACGCTGGAAGGTGTGCGTCTGCGTGCGGGAGGTATGACGACCGCCTGGCTGAATCCACACCTATTTTATAAAGGATATATGGCATACGGTTTTGATGACCATCGTCTGAAAGGTATGGCGGAGGTGGAATATTCTTTTCATAAGAAGAAGGAGTATGCCAATGAATTTCCTATCCATTCTTTGAAGGCGCGATATACTTCGGACGTGAACCAGTATGGGCAGCACTATTTATACACCAGCCAGGATAACGTCTTTCTGTCCTTGAAGCGTCAGAAGGATGACCGTATCGGTTATCAGCGTAAAGCCGAACTGACGTATACGAACGAGTTCCATTCCGGTTTCTCCTTCCAGCTCACAAGCCGTTTCCGGCAGGATGAGTCGTCCTATCTCATCCCTTTTCTGAAACAGGACGAGATGGCAACCCCGGTGGAGAGGATATCGAATGCCGAGTTTGAAGTAAAGTTGCGCTATGCGCCGAATGAGAAGTTCTTTCAGACGCAATGGAACCGCTTCCCGGTGTCACTGGATGCTCCGGTCTTCTCGCTATCGCATACGATGGCTGCGAAGGGAGTGTTGGGAGGCGATTATACCTATCATTATACGGAAGCCGGTTTTCAGAAGCGTTTCTGGTTCTCGGCTTTCGGATATACGGATGTTATCCTGAAGGCAGGAAAAGTTTGGAACAAAGTACCTTTCCCGTTACTGATTATTCCGAACGCCAACCTTTCTTATACCATCCAGCCGGAGTCTTACACGCTGATGAATGCCATGGAGTTTATGAATGACGAATATGCTTCGTGGGATGTGACTTATTACCTTAATGGCTTTTTGTTCAACCGTGTGCCGCTGCTGAAAAAGTTGAAATGGCGTGAAGTCCTTTCCTTTCGCGGTTTGTACGGCAATTTGAGCGACAAGAATAATCCGTCGGTCAGCAATGACCTGTTCCGTTTCCCGGCCACGACCTCTTATATGGGCGATACTCCGTATATGGAAGTGGGCGTCGGTGTAGAAAATATTTTGAAGGTCATCCGCCTTGATTATGTCTGGCGATTAACTTACAGAAATCTGCCTGGAATTGATAAATCCGGCCTTAGAATCAGTCTACACATGACGTTTTAACTTAAATCTTACTAATAGAACATTAAATCGGATAAAATGACGAGTCTCAATTGAACAAAATAGCCTAAATTTGAGCAATTTTTTAAACTTTAAAAGATACAATGGCAATGAAAGAAAACATTAAGCCGGCAACTGGTCGTTTGGGTGTACTGGTAGTCGGAGTGGGTGGTGCGGTCTCAACGACCATGATAACTGGTACGTTAGCTGCTCGCAAAGGGCTGTCGAAGCCGATAGGCTCTATTGCACAGATGGCCACAATACGCATGGAGAACAACGACGAAAAACTAATCAAGGACGTGGTGCCTTTGGTTGATTTGAACGACATTGTTTTTGGCGGATGGGATATTTTCCCCGACAACGCATACGATGCTGCGATGTATGCAGAAGTCTTGAAAGAAAAAGACTTGAACCTCGTGAAAGAGGAATTGCAGGCTATCAAACCGATGCCCGCAGCTTTTGACCATAACTTTGCAAAGCGTCTGAACGGTACGCATATCAAAGATGCAGCTACCCGTTGGGAAATGGTAGAGCAACTGCGTGAGGATATTCGTAACTTCAAGGCTGCCAACAACTGCGAACGCATCGCCGTGTTGTGGGCTGCAAGTACCGAAATCTACGTTCCCTTGTGCAAAGAGCATGAGTCTCTCGCTTCGCTGGAAGCAGCCATGAAGGCGAACAACACGGAAGTGATTTCTCCGAGTATGTGCTACGCTTACGCTGCTATTGCAGAAGGTGCTCCGTTCATCATGGGTGCTCCTAACTTGTGTGTAGACACTCCGGCTATGTGGGAATTCTCTAAGAAGATGAATGTGCCCATCGCCGGTAAGGACTTCAAGAGCGGCCAGACACTGATGAAAACCGTTCTCGCTCCGATGTTCAAGACTCGTATGCTGGGTGTAAGCGGTTGGTTCTCTACCAACATCCTGGGTAACCGCGACGGTGAAGTGCTCGATCAGCCAGAAAACTTCAAGACGAAAGAAGTCAGCAAACTGTCTGTTATCGATAACATTCTTGAACCGGAAAAATATCCCGATCTTTACGGCGACGTTTACCACAAGGTTCGTATCAACTACTATCCTCCCCGCAAAGACAATAAGGAAGCATGGGACAACATCGATATCTTCGGATGGATGGGTTATCCGATGGAAATCAAAGTAAACTTCCTCTGCCGTGACTCTATCCTTGCAGCTCCTATCGCGCTCGACCTCGTTATCTTCAGTGACCTGGCATTGCGTGCAGGCATGTCTGGCATCCAGACTTGGCTGTCATTCTTCTGCAAGAGCCCGATGCACGACTTTGAGCATGAACCGGTACACGACCTGTTCACTCAATGGAGAATGGTGAAAGAAACAATCCGTACGATGGTAGGTGAAAAATCACCGAGCTATTTGGATTAATCAATAATAATAAGGTGATAAGGTGGTAGAGTGATAAAGTGGTAATGTAGTATTACTTTACCGCCTTACCACTTTATCACCTTATCACTCTTTTATATCTTTTTTCTATGAAGAAACCTTCATTCTTCCCTGTCCTTATAGGCACGGGCTTTGGCTCGGGCTTTTCCCCTTTTGCTCCGGGCACGGCAGGTGCTTTGCTGGCTACGCTTGTCTGGTTCGGGTTCGCTATGTTTATATCAGAAACTTGTTTGTTGTGGACGACTGTCGCATTGGTGTCGCTATTCACCGTAGCCGGTATATGGGCTACCGACCGACTGGAACCCTACTGGGGTGAAGATCCTTCGCGCGTGGTGGTGGACGAGATGGTAGGAGTGTGGATTACGCTTCTGGCAGCTCCGGCCGGTCACGTCTGGTATGGACTGGCAGCGTTTGTGCTGTTCCGTTTTTTTGATATTCTGAAACCGCTGGGTATTCGGCGGATGGAAAAACTGCCGGGCGGAGTGGGAGTGATGATGGACGACGTACTGGCGGGAGTGTATGGTTTTATTGTCTTAATTGTGGCAAGATGGCTGATAGAGTAAAGGAAAAGAGCCGGTTGGCTGGTTGGCGTAGGGAAGTATGGCTTTTTATGAAGGCCCAGCTCTCTGCACAGGTAGCCACGGTGATAGATTTTCTGATTACTATTCTTTTGGCGAAATTATTCGGTATATATTATTTGTATGCCACATTCATCGGTTCGGTGGTTGGCGGTATAGTCAATTGTGTGATAAATTATGAATGGGTGTTCAAGGCGGAAGATTGCAAAAAGATACATGTAGGATTGAAGTATTTCGTCGTTTGGGGTGGGAGCATCCTGATTAATACGTGGGGCACTTTTGCCTTGACGGAGTGGTTGGCACGGATGAAGTGGGTGAACGGATTGTTGGGATATTATGTCTACGATGTGTTCATCTTATCTAAGATTACCGTGGCGCTGTTGGTTGCATTTTTTTGGAATTATTACTTGCAACGATTCTTCGTTTACCGGAACCACAACTTAAAAAGATTTCTGAAACAACGTTTGGAACATAAATAGAATGAACATGAATTATAGAGATTGGCTGCAACAGGTGATATATAAGATTATCAACCCCGTTGTGCGCGGCATGATTAAAATAGGCATTACGCCTAACTTTATTACTACTACCGGATTAGTGCTAAACATAGTGGCTGCCGGTGTATTTGTTTATGCAGGAAAATACACTGATTCCAAAGAAGACCTTTCTTTGGTGGGCTGGATGGGAGGACTCATACTTTTTGCCGGGCTGTTTGATATGATGGATGGACGTGTGGCACGCTTAGGTAATATGTCTTCCACGTTTGGCGCATTGTATGATTCGGTGCTTGATCGTTACAGTGAACTGTTTACATTATTCGGCATTTTTTACTATCTTATATTGCAGGGGTATTTGGTAGGTTCTATTATCACGTTTCTTGCTCTGATCGGTTCGTTGATGGTAAGTTATGTACGTGCGCGCGCCGAAGGTCTTGGACTGGAGTGTAAGGTAGGTTTCATGCAGCGTCCCGAACGGGTGGTGTTGACCGCGCTGGGAGCCTTGTTCTGCGGTATCTTCTCTGATTGTACACTTTTTGACCCGATGCTGATATTGATTGTTCCGATGGCAGTGATTGCCGTATTTGCTAATCTGACAGCTTTTGTCCGTCTGGCACATTGCTATAAACTATTGAATAAATGATAAGAAAGTATCTTCCTCCGATGAGAGAAACGGTGCTGGTAGTGGCCATTACGGTGGCTTTCTTGTTGCTGACGGCTACGTGTATCGGGCTTCGTTCGGAGCATTTTCTGATGTCGGGCTTGTTTCTGGTTCTGTTTTTTGCAGGAAAGACAACCCGTAAACTGGCAGTAGCGTTACTGCCTTTTGTTGTTTTTGCGGTTTCCTATGACTGGATGCGGGTATATCCTAATTATCAGGTGAATCCTATTGATGTGCAGGGCTTGTATGAGGCCGAAAAGTCTCTTTTCGGCATATCGGTGAATGGAGCGGTGCTTATTCCCTGTGAATATTTTGCTATACATCATTGGGCTGTTGCTGATTTCTTTGCAGGGGTGTTCTATCTTTGCTGGGTGCCTGTGCCTATTGCTTTCGGCTTGTGGCTTTATCTGAAGGGCGAACGCCGGATGTATCTGCGTTTTGCAATGGTTTTTCTGCTTGTGAATCTGATTGGTTTTGCTGGATATTATATTCATCCTGCGGCACCACCCTGGTATGCCATGAATTATGGTTTTGAGGCTATGCTGGATACTCCCGGAAATGTAGCGGGACTGGGACGTTTTGATGAGTTGATGGGATACACTATTTTCGATTCAATTTATGGACGTAATGCCAATGTGTTTGCTGCTGTGCCTTCGTTGCATGCGGCGTATATGGTTGTGACATTGGCTTATGCGATAATGAATCGTTGCAAGGGCTGGCTGATAGCATTGTTTGCCTTTATTATGGTGGGCATCTGGTGTACGGCCGTTTATTCGGGGCATCATTATCTGATTGATGTTTTGTTAGGAATCTCCTGTGCACTGCTGGGCATTCTGGTTTTCGAGAAAGGATTGATGAAATGGGGAGCGTTTAAACGCTTCTTCGAAAGGTATAGTAAATACATTAAATGATAATTTAGCGGCGTAGCGCTGGAGCAAGGTTTCCTTTCGGCATACTCATTGACGTGATAGTGCCTGGTAGGCTGAAAGCCTTTTATCTTATAGCCCAGGGCAACGCCCTGGGGGATTGCCATGTGTTTCTCTTTGCGCCCTGTAAGGGCATTACAGCACACATGGGCTTTTGCCCTTACAGGGCGTAAGATTGTGGGAGCATCCATTACCCAGGGTGTTACCCTGGGCTGTAAGATAAAAGCCTTACAGGCTTAGGAAATGCACGCTGGTAAATTATCATTTATATATAACACATGAATTATGAATAATTTCGTCTTTTACAGCCCTACCGAATTCGTTTTCGGTAAAGCAACAGAAATGCAAGTCGGTGCACTGGCGCTGAAACACGGTGCACGAAAGGTGATGATTGTGTACGGTGGCGGCTCTATTGTGCGGAGCGGCTTACTGGATAGGGTGAAACAATCTTTGCAGGAAGCGGGGATTGAATATTGCCTGATGGGTGGTGTGCAGCCTAATCCGGTAGATACGAAGGTGTATGAAGGCATTGATTTCTGTCGTCGTGAACAAGCTGATATGTTATTGCCCGTAGGTGGCGGTTCCGTCATTGACACGGCAAAAGCCATAGCCGCAGGTGTGCTCTATGATGGTGATTTCTGGGATTTCTATATCGGAAAAGCCAAAGTGACGAAAGCCTTGAAAGTCGCTGTAGTCCTGACTATTCCTGCCGCCGGAAGCGAAGGTTCCGGTAACACTGTCATTACCAAACTGGACGGTTTGCAGAAACTCAGCCTGCGTGTGCCCGAAGTTCTGCGCCCGGTCTTCTCTATCATGAATCCGGAACTGACTTATACTTTACCTCCTTTCCAGACTGCCTGTGGTGTAGCCGATATGATGGCGCACATCATGGAACGTTATTTCACTAATACGCAAGAAGTAGAGATAGGTGACCGTCTTTGTGAGGGAACTCTGATGGCTATCATCGACGAGGCTCCTAAAGTGATGAAGAATCCCGAAGACTATGGTGCTCGTGCCAATCTTATGTGGTCGGGCATGATTGCACATAACGGAACGTGTGGTGTGGGCTGTGAAGAAGACTGGGCTTCCCACTTCCTGGAACATGAAATCAGTGCGATTTATGGCGTTACCCATGGTGCAGGGTTATCCGTAATCTTCCCTGCCTGGATGACGTGGATGGTGGAACATAATGTAGATAAAATAGCCCAATATGCAGTCCGTGTTTGGGGCGTTTCTGAGTCGGGAGATAAGAAAGCGGTTGCATTGGAGGGCATCCATAGACTGAAATCTTTCTTTGTCTCTCTGGGACTTCCTGTTACGTTTAAAGCGTTGGGCATTGAGAACCCTGATATTGACCGTCTGGCAGACAGCCTGCACCGTAATAAGGGAGGGTTCGTAGGTAATTATGTGAAGTTGACGAAACAGGACAGCAAAGAGATATATCGGCTGGCATGTACAAACGAATGATTATTTGTTTCTATGATACGGTGGCTTTTTTCAAAAAAGCGGCGGAAGAATAAAAAAAGACGGCGAAGTTTTTCAAATACTCCGCCGTCTTTTCTTATTTAATTTCGAATTCTTCCTTCATGTCAATCTCTTCCCCGTGTGGGTCATAGAATACATATTCCAGGAACGCAAGTTTCTGGCTTGGAATAATCTTGATACCAAATCCGTATTTCATCTGCCACTTCCGTTTCAGGGAAACAAGTCCCTGATTAATATAGGCAGCGATATACGGGTGGATGTGTAACGAGAATTTCTTAATCTTCAATTTGTTGACTAAGTAGTCAATTTTACTCTCTAAAGTGTCCGTAAAGAGGATGGACGACTTGATTGTGCCTTTTCCGAAACAGGTGGGACAAATTTCTGTGGTGTTGACATCCATTGCCGGGCGCACACGCTGGCGGGTAATTTGCATCAAGCCGAATTTGCTGAGCGGTAGGATGTTGTGTCTTGCCCTGTCTTTTTGCATATTGGCACACATACGTTCGTAAAGCTTCTGTCTGTTTTCGGCTTCGTTCATGTCGATGAAGTCCACCACGATGATACCACCCATATCTCTCAGTCGCAGCTGGCGAGCCAGTTCGTCGGCAGCTCCCAGGTTCACTTCGAGCGCGTTGGCCTCCTGCCCGTTGGCATTCTTGGTGCGGTTACCGCTGTTCACGTCTACTACGTGAAGCGCCTCAGTATGCTCAATAATCAGGTAGGCACCACTCTTGTATGAAACCGTCTTTCCGAACGAAGACTTGATTTGCTTGGTGATACCAAAATTGTCGTAAATAGGAAGTTGGCCTTTATACAGCTTCACAATTCCTGCCCGTTCAGGGGCAATGAGTGCTACGTAGTCCTTGATTTCGTGGAACACGGCTTCGTCGTTGACGTAGATGTTCTCGAAAGAAGGGTTAAACAAGTCGCGCAGTAAGCCTACGGCACGGCTGGTTTCTTCGTAAATCAGAGTCGGGAATTTGGTGGCTTTCTGTATTTTGGTAACAGCATCCTCCCAGTGTTTTAATAAAACTTTAAGCTCTCCGTCGAGCTCGGCCACGCGTTTTCCTTCGGCAACAGTGCGGACGATAACACCGAAGTTTTTCGGCTTGATGCTCATCAGCAATTGTTTGAGGCGGGCGCGTTCTTCGCTCGATTTAATTTTTTGTGATACGGAAACCTTGTCGTTGAAAGGTATCAGCACCAGATATCTTCCGGCAAATGAAATTTCGGAAGTCAGGCGCGGGCCTTTGGTCGATATAGGCTCCTTGACAATCTGCACCACTACTTCTTGTCCTACCTTGAGTGTGTTGGCTACAGTGCCGTCTTTTTCAAGGTCGGGAAGTATGCTTGCTTTTGTAATTTGGGGTAGCTTCTTTTTGTCGCTTAAAGTTTGCTTTACGTACTTCTCTAACGAGTTAAATTGAGGACCTAAGTCCAGATAATGAAGAAAAGCATCTTTCTCGTAACCCACGTCCACGAAGCAGGCATTCAGGCCGGGCATCAATTTCTTGATTCGTCCCAAATACATGTTGCCCACCGAGAAGGAGAGATTTCTTCCTTCGCTTTGCAGTTCCACCAGGCTCTTGTCTTCGAGCAGTGCGATGGAGACTTCTTTGGGCTGTACGTCTACAACGAGTTCGCTTGTCACAATTTTTTTTCTTGCTTTTAGGTTCTAAGTCAACCAGGTTCTAAGTTAACGGGTTGACAAGAGGGAATGTATTGCGACTATCTCCCTTGTCTCCTTGTTCCTTGTCACCTTGTTAACTACAATTTGTTACTTAAACAAAGAACAAACTCGCGAGACAAATAGCTTCACAAGTTTGTTCTTTATTTCTGTCTTTCAGACTAAAAATTACTTTTTGCTTTTATGTCTGTTCTTTCTTAGTCTTTTTTTACGCTTGTGCGTAGACATTTTATGTCTTTTTTTCTTCTTTCCGCTAGGCATAGCTTCGATAATTTAATTGGTTAATACTCTTGTTTATTATTTCTTCACGGAGATGGTGAATGTTTTAGCAGGCTTAAATGCCGGAATATTATGTTCCGGAATGATGATCGTAGTATTCTTTGAGATGTTACGAGCCGTTTTTTGTGCTCTTTTCTTCACTACGAAGCTACCAAACCCGCGGAGGTAAACATTTTCATCTTTAGATAAAGATGCTTTTACTGTGTCCATGAATGCTTCAACGGTCGCAAGTACTGTCACTTTGTCAATCCCGGTGTTCTTTGTAATTTCGTTTACAATATCAGCTTTAGTCATTTTTCTTTAAAAAAAATATTATTACTATAGTTTCCTAATTTTTTGGACTGCAAATATATAGCTTTTTGCGCTCTCTAAAAAATATATTCTGGACAATTTTCTAAAAAAGTCTTCCGATTAAGTTTTGTTAGGGTGAAAAAGAACTATTTTTGTGCTGTGGGAAAGAGGGTGAAGGATACACTTTGCATATTTATGTGGGTGATAAATCGCCTCCACAAGCATTGTGGAGGCGATTGTGGAAATGAAAAATGTTTTATCCCGTGTGGAAACCGTGCTCTTGACAGGGCATTGTCGGCTGTAAGTGAATAACCCTTTTTTGAATTTTATAAGTACTTGTAATAGAGATGAATATATTTAGTGAGAAATTAGTGGCATGGTATGCCGAAAACAAGCGTGAATTGCCTTGGAGGGATACCACCGACCCGTATATGATATGGATATCGGAAATCATTCTGCAACAGACTCGGGTGGTGCAAGGTTATGACTATTTTTTGCGTTTTATCCGTCGTTTTCCCGATGTGGCGGCTTTGGCGGAAGCGGAAGAAGATGAGGTGATGAAATGCTGGCAGGGGTTGGGGTATTATTCACGTGCCCGCAATCTGCATGCGGCTGCAAAAAGCATGAATGGCGTTTTCCCGACAACCTATGAGGGGGTCCGTGCTTTGAAAGGGGTAGGGGACTATACTGCTGCGGCCATTTGTTCGGCTGCTTACGGCATGCCCTATGCTGTGGTGGATGGTAATGTTTATCGGGTGCTCTCCCGTTACTTTGGCGTCGATACGCCGATTGACAGCACGAAAGGGAAGAAACTGTTTGCTGCTTTGGCGGAGGAAATGCTGGATAAATCACGTCCTGCTGTGTATAATCAGGCTGTCATGGATTTCGGTGCTATACAGTGTACGCCTCAGTCGCCTAATTGTATGTTTTGCCCTTTGGCGGACAGTTGTTCTGCGTTGCGGAATGGACTGGTGGCAAAGTTGCCCGTCAAACAACATAAGACGAAAACGAGCAACCGCTATTTTAATTATATATATGTACGCATGGGCGCGTGTACCTATTTACGTAAGCGGACGGGTGATGATATATGGAAAAATCTTTTCGAACTACCATTGATTGAGACCACTGTTCCGGTGCCGGAAGGCACGTTCCGAGAGCTGCCGGAAGTGCGTGCTCTTTTTGCGGACGGAGAGGTTCCGGCGTTGCGCCTTGTCTGTGGAAATGTGAAGCATGTGCTTTCACACAGGGTGATATATACTAATTTTTATGAGGTCGCTCTACCGGAGAACTCTGCTTCTTTTTCTGCTTTCCAACGGGTGAAGACAGAGGATTTGGGGCAGTATGCAGTCTCCCGCCTGGTGCATGCGTTCCTGGAGAAATATCTATAAAAGTTGCGCTTATTCTTGCATTGTGTGATTATTCTGTTTAATTTTGGCGGCAAATTCAAATAAAAAGAAAAAGGCTTATGTCAGTAAATAAAGTAATATTGATTGGAAATGTCGGACAAGATCCTAAAGTAACCTATTATGATGGAGGAAACTGCGTTGCTCAGCTTTCTTTAGCTACTACGGAGAAAGGATATACTCTGCAAAATGGCACTCAAGTTCCTGATCGTACTGATTGGCATAATCTTGTTTTCCGGAACCGCTTAGGAGAGATTGTTGACAAATATGTGCATAAGGGTGATAAACTCTATGTGGAAGGTAAGATACGTACCCGCTCTTATGATGACCAAAAGGGAATTCAGCGCTATATTACGGAAATCTTTGTCGATAATATGGAAATGCTGACTCCGCGGGGGACTTCCGCACCGGGTGCTGCTGCGCCGCAACAAGGCATGGCACAAGGTGCCGCTCCTGCACAACCGATAGCGCAATCGCAGGTTACCCCTGCACAAGATAATACAACGGACGATTTACCGTTCTAATTGTTTAACTAAAACCAAAATCTTTGGACCCAGACGCTTATTCATGCCAGTTGGCAGAAGTTTTTAATGGTATATCCGTACATACCCCTACTATTTCGGCAATTATCGCCATTGTGTTGGCAGGCTTGCTGTTGCTTGTTTCCGGCTTTGCCTCAGCTTCAGAAATAGCCTTTTTCTCGCTTTCTCCGTCAGACTTGAATGCTATTGACGAGAAGAAACATCCTTCGGATGAGAAAATCCGTAAACTCCTGGATGATACAGAACGCCTGTTGGCGACTATTCTGATAACAAACAACTTTGTGAATGTGACTATCATCATGCTCTGCAATTTCTTCTTTATGAGTGTATTTGAGTTTCATTCGGCTATTGCGGAGTTTCTTATACTTACCGTTATACTGACGTTCCTTCTGCTCCTTTTTGGCGAAATCATGCCGAAGATTTATTCGGCTCAGAAAACATTGGCATTCTGCCGTTTCTCGGCCAGGGGGATATGGATGTTCCGTTCCCTTTTCTATCCGCTGGCTTCCGTGTTGGTGCGTTCCACTTCTTTCCTGAATAAGCATTTTGCCCGTAAGAATCATAACATCTCCGTAGATGAGCTTTCTCATGCTCTGGAACTGACTGATAAGGCGGAGTTGAAGGAAGAGAACAACATTCTGGAAGGCATTATCCGTTTCGGCGGTGAAACTGCGAAGGAGGTGATGACTTCCCGCTTGGACGTGGTGGACCTGGATATCCGTACACCGTTCAAAGATGTATTGAAATGTATTGTGGAGAATGCCTATTCCCGTATTCCCATTTATTCGGAAAACAGGGATAACATTAAAGGGATTTTGTACATCAAAGATCTGCTTCCCCATTTGAACAAGAGTGAGTTTCGCTGGCAATCATTGATACGTCCCGCCTATTTTGTGCCGGAAACGAAGATGATTGATGATTTGCTGCGTGATTTCCAGGCTAATAAGATTCATATCGCTATTGTTGTTGATGAATTTGGCGGTACGTCGGGCATCGTGACGATGGAAGATATCATCGAAGAGATAGTCGGTGAAATCCATGACGAATATGACGATGAAGAGCGCACTTATGCGGTACTCAACGAGCATACCTGGGTATTTGAAGCCAAGACGCAGTTGACGGATTTTTATAAGATTACGAAAGTAGACGAGGAAGCCTTTGATGAAGTGGCGGGCGATGCCGACACGCTGGCGGGATTGTTGCTTGAACTGAAAGGAGAGTTTCCCTCCCTGCATGAGAAGGTGACATACAGCCATTACGAGTTCGAGGTGCTGGAGATGGACAACCGTCGTATCCTGAAAGTCAAATTCACTGTTCAGCCTCTTTCGGTAGAGGCTGATAAAAAGAACTGATTGAATATGTCTCTTTTCTTGCAACATACGGAGCAATCCTACAAGTGGGGTGTCTGGAAGATGGACGAAACACTGGATGAATTGTTGGATATGCTTCCTCGGCAGGACACGTATCGGCAAGCTATGCAACGTTTCTCGGCGGAACATCGCCGCCTGGAGTGGTTGTCGGTTCGTGTGCTGTTGTTCACTTTGCTGGGCGAAGAGAAAGAAATAGCCTATCATTCCAGCGGAAAGCCTTATTTGGCAGATGATAGTGCCTCAGTCAGCATTTCGCATACCCGTGGTTATGTATCGGTCATTATCGGTGAAACCGGTAAGGAAGTGGGGATTGATATAGAGCAATACGGTGAACGGGTGCACAGGGTGGCGCATAAGTATATGCGTGCCGATGAAAAAGTTTCTTCTTATCAGGGAACGGATACGTGGGCCTTGTTGCTTCACTGGTCGGCCAAGGAAGTCATGTTTAAGTGTATGAATATGGCTGAGGTGGACTTTCGTGAACATTTGCATATCTTCCCTTTTACGGTTTCCGAAAGAGGCGATTTCCTTGCTGAAGAGTATCGGACACAGGAACAACGGAAGTTCCACATTCATTATATATTGCATCAGGACTTTGTATTGACCTGGCAAGCGGATTAATCTCAAACAATGATACCATGAAACTACGACACAATTTTCTTTTTCTTATTATGCTGCCTGTATTGGCCGTTGCCCAATCGGATAAGGTTGTTGAAGTCACCTACGAACGTTCTGACAAAGGTGAGGTGACTTTTTACGCTACAACTGACTCGCACACGCCTTATACGGTAACTTTGAGTTTCCCGCGGTTGAACAATACCTCTTACCCTGAAGGCTCTATTCATGAAACATTTATCCATTTTGGAAAAACGCGCTTGTTGACCTTGCGGCCGAGTACTGAAAATGTTTCTATCGGCTTCTCCTATCGCTATACTTATCGAAAAGGAAATTTCCTTCTGAAAGCAGATACCAATTTCGTATATCTTTTCCCTTTGGCAGAAGGTAAGACGGTGAGGGTGAACCGTATGTATTCTTTGGACAGGATTCTCGGAAAGGAAGGGCAGAAACGTCTGACGGGACTTGCTTTTCACACGACTGCGGGCGATACCATTTTTGCCGCGCGTGGCGGAGAGGTGACGGAAGTCAATGATAATTCCGCTTCCACATCTGAGGGAACATCTTTCCAGGCAACGGAAAATTATGTGGAGGTATTCCATAAAGACGGAACTTTTGCCCGTTACAAGTTATTCCGGGATGGAGGGATTTTTGTATCTCCGGGTGATGAGGTTATTCCAGGACAGCCCCTCGGTATCATCGGCGGGGAGAATTACAAGCAAGGCTCTCACCTACGCTTCAATGTATATTGTCCTGATCTGAAAGACTACTCGTATATGCCGGATTTCTATCTCTCTCCTGAGAAAACCGGTAAACCCGAAGAGCACGAAATATATGTATCGGAGCACCCCCTCCCTTTTGTCATACAAGAGATGGGTAAGAAGGCGAAGAAGAAGTTCTTGTCAAAAGAGTGAAATTTTTGACAGAAAGACACATAATGTCTTGGCGGATTCTGTATAAATGTGTATATTCGACCCGTATAAGAACTTATACGGGTCTTTTGTTAACTAAATGTCAAAAACAATAAGTAAACACTATGGAATTACCCTTTGCAGAGTCATGGAAAATTAAAATGGTGGAACCCATTCGGAAGAGTACCCGCCAGGAACGCGAACAATGGTTGAAAGAAGCCCATTACAATGTGTTCCAGCTTAAATCCGAACAAGTATATATCGATTTGATAACTGACTCCGGTACGGGAGCAATGAGCGACCGCCAATGGGCAGCGATGATGCTGGGCGACGAAAGTTATGCCGGAGCTTCCTCTTTCTTCAAGCTGAAAGAGGTAATCACCCGCCTGACCGGTTTCGAATATGTCATCCCTACCCATCAGGGGCGTGCCGCCGAGAATGTTCTTTTCTCTTATCTGGTGCACGAGGGTAACATCGTTCCCGGTAACTCTCACTTTGATACCACTAAGGGGCACATCGAAGGTCGAAAAGCCATTGCTTTGGACTGCACCATCGATGAGGCGAAGAATACGCAGTTGGAAATCCCCTTCAAAGGCAATGTGGATCCTGACAAACTGGAGAAAGCATTGCAGGAATATGGTGACCGGATACCGTTCATCATCGTTACCATAACAAACAATACTGCGGGCGGACAACCCGTATCCATGCATAACTTGCGTGAAGTCCGCGCTCTTGCAGATAAATACAATAAACCTGTATTGTTTGACTCCGCCCGTTTTGCCGAGAATGCTTACTTCATTAAGATGCGTGAAGAAGGGTATGCGGATAAGACGATAAAGGAGATTACGAAAGAAATGTTCGGCCTGGCTGACGGTATGACGATGAGTGCCAAGAAAGACGGTATCGTCAACATGGGAGGTTTTATTGCTACGCGGAAAGAAGATTGGTATGAAGGTGCCAAAGGTTTTTGCGTGCAGTATGAAGGTTATCTCACTTATGGCGGCATGAATGGGCGCGATATGAGTGCGCTTGCCGTAGGTCTGGATGAAAATACAGAATTCGATAATCTGGAAACCCGCATCCGCCAGGTGGAATATCTGGCAAAGAAACTGGATGAGTATGGCATTCCTTATCAGCGTCCTGCGGGCGGCCATGCCATTTTTGTAGATGCAACCAAAGTATTGACACATGTTCCGAAGAATGAATTTCCGGCACAGACGCTGACCGTTGAGTTATATCTTGAGGCCGGTATCAGAGGATGCGAAATTGGTTATATTTTGGCAGACCGTGACCCTGTGACCCGTGAAAACCGTTTTAACGGACTGGATCTGCTTCGTCTTGCCATCCCCCGCCGTGTCTATACGGACAATCACATGAATGTGATAGCTGTTGCGCTGAAGAATGTTTTCGACCGGCGTGAAAGCATTACGCATGGTGTTCGTATCACTTGGGAAGCACCTTTGATGCGTCACTTCACTGTGCAACTGGAACGCACTTAACACTTTTCTTCTTCATAATAAAAAAAGTAAGAGGGTGTTCAGTTTGAAGTGACACATCCTCTTACTGTTTTTATTTATCTTCTTTTTTCTCGTTATTCATTCTGTAACTGAGTGCTCCGGACGGACATTTCTTGATTTGGGCGATCAATTCTTCCGTTGTAGCGTTCTCAATTGTTATCCAGGGTTTTTCTTTCGGATGATATACATTCGGAAGTGTCTTGGTACAAATGCCTGCATGTTGGCATAATCCGGGTTGCCAGATGATGGTCAATTCACCATTCGTATATTCTTTTTTTATATTCATAATCATTCATTCTTAATGTAACCACTTCTTAATTCTTCATTCTTAATTGTCAATTGTTCAAACATGTACTCCTCTTAACACGATTCTCTTCCATTCCGGATGTTTGTGAATGTATCCGGCTACGAAGGGGCATAGCGGTACCAATCGGAGTCCTTGTTTTTCAATATCTTTTAATGTTTTTTCTGCTAACTGGCTGCCGATGCCCTTGCCGCCTAATTGAGGGGGAACTTCAGTATGTGTCAGGTAGATTTCTCCATTTTTAGATTTGATATACTCTATTCTGGGAGTGTGTTTTTCGACATGGAACTCATATTGATGACGTTCCTCATTGTCGATAAGCTCATATTCTTTTTCCATAATTGTACGTATTAATTGTTTACTGTATGTATAACACGCGGACTACGGAATTTGTTTTGGGGGAGAGACTTAAAAAAAATGTCCGGACGAAATCCCTTCGGCCGGACATCATTCAAATAAACTTGGCAGAGTTTATTGTTACTTTACTTTCTCTGAAACAGGGTGGATGAATAAAATGATGGGACGACTTGCCCGGTTCATTAGACTCAACGCTTTTTCCTCGAAAGCAATGATAAAACAGTGCATGGCAGGTCTTCTGACTTGTTTCTGTTGGCAGGCGCCTTCCCGGAAGCATGCTTCCAGTGGCTATTGGTGTTTTGCCTGCAACATATCATGAAACTTACAGCAGCGGGACTGTTTAGGACTTTCACCTAATTCCCTTTTAATTGCCGACTCCGAACAAAGACGGCAAACCAATGCATCGCAAAGATAAGTAAAAAAATGATTAGTGATAAGAGATTGATGGTTAATTTTTCAATCCCCTCCACTAATCACTGATCCCTTATCGCTAACCGCTGATTACTTTTCTTTGACCAGTGTGAATACGAATTCCAATCCGCCACCCTGGTTGTTTTTGGCTGAGATGGTGCCACCGTGAATGATAACCGAGTTCTTGACAATGGCCAGTCCCAGTCCTGTGCCGCCCAATTTGCGCGAACGCCCTTTGTCTACACGATAGAAACGCTCGAACAGGCGGTTCAAGTGCTCTTGCGGAACACCTACACCGGTATCGGCAAAACTAAAATAATAGAAATTCTCGTCTTCGCGGAAACAACTGATATTGATATGTATATCCGTCCCCGCATAAGCGATGGCATTATCCATCAGGTTGCGGAAGATGGAGTATAGCAGTGAATAGTTTCCGCGTAACTGTATTTTCGGTTTCAGAGAGTTGACTACGGTGATGCGCTTTTCTTCCAGTTCCAGCGACACCTCGTTCACGATGCTGCCTACCAGCAGGCTGATATCCACTTTCTCCATATCAATCATGTTGGCGGCTTCGTCCATGCGCGTCAATACGGAAATGTCACGCAGCAGGCGGCTCAGACGGTTGCTTTGTGCATAACACCTCTCCAGGAAAGTCTGCATCTTTTCGCGGGAAATATTCTCATTGTTGACAATGGTCTCCAGATACCCCTGTATGCTGCTGACCGGGGTTTTCAGTTCGTGCGCTATGTTCTGCGTCAGCTGCCGTTTCAGCCGGATTTGCTCTTCTTCCTGGGTGACGTCGTTGATGGAGATTTCGAAACTCAAATCCTGGAATATGATACATTCCACGATAAACATACGGCCATTCTTGTTGATGTTGATGGACATACGTTTCTCTTCCTTGCCCGGACGTTTGGGAGATTTATTGATGAAATCCCTAATCTTCTGAAATTCGCTGATGGAGAATATCTCCTCTGTGGCTTGCAGGTTAGAGTCCGAAATGAGATTGCTGTACTGTGTGAACAGGTTGTTGACCAGTATCTCTTTCTTATCCTTATTGAATACGCCCAAACCCTCGTGGGAAGTTTGCAGATGGGTAATCAGCTTCTCACGTTCAATATATAGCGCCTCTTTGGTTTCGCGCAGACGCTTGTATATCTGGATGATGTGCTGCGAGATTTCTCCCAATTCATTATGCGGGAAAGCGGATTGTATGTCTATCTCTACGGGTTCATTCTTGTCGGCACGTTTGGCAAACTCACGCAATTGGGTGATGGCGGTTCCCAGCTTCGAGGTGAACTTGTAGAAAATGAATATTAATAACAGAGACACGATGGCGGTGAACCAGATGTAGTGCTGGTCGGCTGCCAGATGCTTTATCAGGTTCAGGTCGTAGGGGAGTGCGGAGCGTATGATATAGTCCTCATAAAGTGTGGCGGAGTAGAAGTAAGGTACTCCTGTGGTTTCGGAAGTGCGTCGTACGTCGTATCCTTTCCCTTCGGTCAGCGCTTTCTGCACTTCCGGCCGACCGATGTGGTTTCCCAGTTCCTGGCTTTCGTAACTGTCGAACAGGACTTCTCCATGCACATTCACTATGGTGACGCGTAGGTTTTGAGTGATGTACTTTTTCAGATATTGTCCCAATGCTTCGTTCCATAAACTGTCCGGAGTATGGGAAAGCTCCTGATGCACCCGTTCGTTATAGTCTTGCAGTTGTATGTCCAGCAGGTCCACCTTATATTCCTTTTCGCGTTGATATTGGTAGGCGAGGAAGCATCCGGCAAATACCAGGAACAGCGAAATGACCGAAAGGAACAGTTTCCGGCTGAACGACAGGAAGTGCGGGGAATTACTCAGCTTCGAAGCAGTATCCATATCCTAAGCGGGTTACGATGCATTTTCCATAAATCCCTATTTTCTTACGCAGACGGGTGATGTTTACATCAATCGTGCGGTCGAGCACATAGACTTCATCGCTCCAGATGCGGGCCAGTATATCCTCTCGTGAGAATACGCGTCCCTTGTTCTGGAGGAGCAAGAACAATATTTCAAATTCCTTTTTCGTGAGCGGGGCTTCTTCGCCGTCGATGCTTACTTTCTTCTTGGTGATGTCTACCACTAATGATTGATAAGTGAGCTGTTCCGGTTCACGTTCCGTTTCTCCCTGTTGTGTGCGGCGCAATACGGCTTTGACGCGGGCGATGACTTCGCGCAGCGAGAAAGGTTTGGAGATATAATCGTCTGCACCCAGATTGAATCCTGTTACAGTGTCATTCTCCGTATCTTTGGCTGTGATGAAGATAATGGGGACCTGGGCGGTTTTTTTGTCTTTTTTCAGCAGGCTGGCCATTTTGAAGCCGGAGATTTCTCCCATCATCACGTCCAATAGCAGCAGGTTGTAACTGCTGATATCCCTTTTCAATGCCTCTTCGGCGGAGTTGGCTGTAGCTACCTCGTATCCTTCGTTTTCAAGATTGAATTTCAGGATTTCGCAAAGGTCTTCTTCATCGTCCACCACTAAAATACGATAATCGTTCATTGCTTTTCTAATTAAAGTGAGGTATTCAAAACAAATTCTCCTACCACAAAGTTATACTTTATTTCTTTTCGCCGACAAAGATGGGGTGATTTTGTTACGGGAAAATGAAACACGTGTTACAATACGATTACATTTTAGCTTTTTGCCGGTGACAGACTGTTGGTGGGGAGGTACTTTGGTTCCTTTCTGTAGGGTTATGATGCACCACAGATTACACAGATTTACACAGGTTAGGAAAGATATCTCTGATTATTAATAAATTAAATCTGTGCTAATCTGTGTAATCTGTGGTGAAATAATTCATTTCTGCACGGTTACGAATGTGATTCACCACAGAATAACGCAGAGTTTTGCGGAGAAGATGCTGCTAAGTTGCCGCATCGCTACTTTTATCTGTTGTTCCTGCGGCGGCTAATGAAAAACGTAGCAGACATTTATTCTTTCCATCATGGGGTTCTTTTCTTTCCTCCATGGTGGAAAGAAAGTTTCTCCATGGAGGAAAGAAAAGAACCCCATGGTGGAAAGAATAGCTATTCGCATACAAAGGTATTAAGTTTGGGCAGAAAGAAGTGTAAGAATGCCTAAGAAAGGGGTTAGTGGTTGGAATAAGAAAAAAAACGGTTACGGACTACAAGTTTCATTCCTTTCCGTTCCGGATATTAACTTGTATTTGCGTTCATTGTATTTACATTTACTTTATTTCCGTGGTTACCCTATCTTTTTTATCCCTATCTTTGTTGTACGTAAGCAGTATATAGAAGTATGAAAGAATTGAATAAGATAAATTTCAGACAGCGGAAGTGGCGTCTGCCTGTATTGATCGCTTTATTTTTGATAGTAGTGGCAGGCTCTTTCTGGCTGAATTCGGCTCCGTTCCGCTCCGGATTCGAGATAACCGATGAACTGGGAGGCAATATTTTTCCTTCCGCCATCCTCTCTGTAGCAACGACGGATGCGCAGGTCATTGTTCCGGCTGACTCCCTCTATCTGGGTAATTCAAAATCCTGCATCGCTATCCGTGTGCGTTCGGGCAAAGCGTATAGCCGGATACGGATTGAGGTGGCCGAAACTCCGTTCTTTTCCCGTTCGGTATCTGAGTTCGTGCTGGCAAAGCCACGGACGGACTATACGATATATCCCGATATTATATGGAATTATGAAGCGTTGAAGAACATTAACCAGGCGGAACCGGTCAGTGTGGCCATCAAGGCTGAAATGAATGAGAAGGATTTGGGGCAGCGGGTTCGCACGTTCTCCGTCCGCAGCATTAATGAGTGTCTGTTGGGTTACGTTACGAACGGGACAAAGTTTCATGATACGGGAATCTTCTTTGCCGCATACGTCAATGAAGAAAATCCGATGATTGACAAGCTGCTGCGCGAGGCGCTTAATACGCGTATCGTCAATCGCTTTCTGGGCTATCAGGGCGGTAGTGCCGAAGGGGTGGATAAGCAGGTCTATGCTTTGTGGAACGTGCTTCAGAAGCGTAACTTCCGTTACAGTTCTGTTTCTAATACCAGTTTGTCCAGCAATGTCGTCTTTTCGCAGCGTGTACGCACGTTTGACGATGCGCTGGAGTCTTCGCAAATAAATTGTGTGGATGGCAGCGTGTTGTTCGCTTCCCTGCTCCGTGCCATTAATATAGAACCGATACTGGTGCGTACTCCGGGACATATGTTTGTGGGGTATTATACCGACTCGGGACGCAAGAACATGAATTTCCTGGAAACCACCATGATTGGTGATGTGGATTTGGATGACTTCTTTCCGGATGAGAAACTGGACTCGACGATGGTGGGCAAGTCGCAGAATCAGATGTCGCGCCTCACATTCGACAAGTCCAAGCAGTATGCTAATAATAAGTATAAGCAGAATGAAGAAGGCATCCATTCCGGTAAGTTGAATTATATGTTTCTGGAGATTTCCAAAGATGTGAGGCGGAAGATTCAGCCGATAGGAAAGTAGAGGCGGGAAAAGTGAACAGCCGATTCTCACGAACCGGCTGTCCTAATCATCATCTATGAATGAAAACCGTAAAAGTTTTCAATAAGTTTATTAACTATGCTTCCAGATAGCAGGATGACTGTGCTATGCTGTCGCAGATTATTCCTGGTTGGAATCCCACCAGATGGGCAACGTCCAGATTTGGTCTGAGTTATACCAGGCTCCTTCACCTACTCCCACCGGCAGGTCGAGCGCACCGGGTACTTCGGAGCCGATTGCTTTCAGATTCTCGAAGTTGAAGTCTGTTTCATAAGACGCTTGTTTCCAGCGGCGCGGGTATTTGTCTTGCGGAACATATGTCCAATAGGTAGGAGTGTTTCTGTATTCGTAAGGTTTATTCCAATTCAGGAAGTACTCCGTATTGTAATCAAGACGACGCATATCATTCCATTGTTCGAGGGTGAACAGCATTGCCGTTTGCTTCTGAGTCATAATCTTGCCCAGGGTGATGTCGGCTGCTGCTCCAAGCCCGTTATTCAGGAAGTTGTCAATATCGGCTTGTTTCATTGGGGTGAATGACGGACAGCTTGCCAAGGTAGCATCTTCCGTGATCCATGTGTTCAGCTGATCGTTTACGAATTCAATATTGGCCTTTACACCTTCTTTGTAGGCAGTGTAAGCTCCCGGTTTGTCGCCTTGGCGGAACAGCACTTCGGCTTTGATGAAGCAGGCTTCAGCGTAGGAAGCCATTGCGGTGGGACTTGATGCACGTATATGGAATACGCCGCTCAGAGCCGAAGCGTCATTGGTGGCATACATGCGGAATAGCATATCTTTGTTGCTGTTATATCCCTTGCTGCCGCATCTTCCCTGCACGTAGATGGTATCGCCTAAACGCTCTTCCTTTGTGGTGTTGCAATACCAGGAATTGGTCGTGTTGTTATAGGATAGGGCGAAAGGACCGGAATTGCTCAATATGTTAGTCTGCAAATCCACTCCCATCGAACGGCGCCATCTTCCGTCATCCGACCATTTTATTTCGGGTAGCGTACCGGCTGATTTTACTGAACGTGCCCAGGGGATAAATTTGTCGGCACGCGGGTCTTCCACACCGTAACCGCCAAAATTGGTCAGGTTTTCGTAGAACGTTGCTGTCACGTAATAGCGGTTGTTGTTCATGCCCACGGTTGAGAAGAGTGCGGAATAGTCAACAGTTTCGTTCCATCCCTGGACGTCGTGCGTGGAACCGTTGGTGTCGGTATGGCGGATCAGCGTGTTGTCGCTGTTGCTCTGCTGGGCTTTGTTCAGGCAGGAAAGGATTTCTGCTGCGTCATATTTGCCATCTTTGTAGCTGCCGGCTTGCTTCTTGGTCAGGTGATTCAGCCAGCGGGCTTTCAGCAGATAACACATTTTGAGCCATTTGTTTACATCTCCGTCATTCCAGCTGTCACCTACTGAAAGAGGGGCGGCTGATACACTCTGATCCCTTTGGAACAGTTCGATGGCTTCTTCCAACTCTGCAATACATCCTAGGAAGATGGTCTTGCCGGTGTCATATCTGGGAGCAACCGATTCGCCGAGTGCTTCCGTGTAGGGAAGTTCGCCGTATAAATCGGTCATCTCCATAAATCCAAAGGCACGCATGAACTTGGCAGCGCCTGCATAGTGGTAAGCTTCGGCAGCCATGGCCTTGTCATACAGGTCTTTCAGATTGGATGCGCAAGGAACCAAGAACCATTGCTGGCCATTGTTTGCACGGTTGGCGGCATTTAGGTTCCATCTGGTGGCGCCCATTTGCTGAGAACCTGTCGGGGCGGCAATCTGTCCGCAATAATAGGTCGTATTGCTGGATACAATCATATATCCGTGGCTCAGATAGAATTGACACCAAGGCAGGCGATTCTGATATTGTGCACTCTCTGCGGTAGGAGTGTTGGGGTCTACATTGATATCCAGCCAGTCCGAGCATGATGCGAAGGACATGCAGGCGGCAAGACCCAGGAATAATTTTTTATATAGCTTCATATTCTTTCGTTTTTTACAGTGTTACACAAATTTAGAACGTCAAATTAACACCAAATGAGAAACTGGCTGTCGCAGGAACACCGCAATAGTCAATGCCCACAGAGGAAGAACCGACGGCACCCGAACCGGCTGCTGCAACTTCCGGATCTCCATCGTAGTTGGTGAAAAGCAGTAGGTTGTTGGCGGTAGCAGTGAACATGCAACGCTTGATAACGTTTGTTTTCGCAAGAAACGATTTAGGCACGGTGTATGACAAGGAGATGGTGCGCAGACGCAGAGCGTTTACTTTTGTCATAGAGTTTGCACTTTCGTTTTTATAGTATTGAGTATAATAGTTCTCGATGATGTAAGCGCCACTTGTTTCTTTTCCATTGTATTGGTAAGTCTTGCCGGCCTCGAAGTTGAAGGTCTTGTCTTCATAGATAGGATTGCCATTGGCGTCTTCTCCTGTTGCAACGACACCTGTGATGGTTAAAGCATCGCGGCCTTCTGTAAGTTTACTTATACCTGCCACCGTCATTGCATATTGAGTGCCATTGTAGACATGGCCGCCGAAGCGGAAGTCCCACAGCATGTTGAACGACCAGTTCTTCCAGGTCAAAGTATTATTCCAGCCACCGGATACCTTTGGTTCGCGGTTACCGATTTCGTAAGTTTCTTTGTTGTCGGAAGTAGGCATGCCGTTTGCGTCAAGTATCACCTTGCCTTCATCGTTGCGGCTCCATTGAGCACCGGATATTGCCATGAAGTTGCCATCATTGAAAGAGGCGGCTTTTGCCTTACCCACTTGAGCATCGGTCACATAAAGGATGTTTACTCCTTCCATCAGGTTCTTGACGGTACCACGGTTGCCGCTCAGGTTAAGAGTCGTTTCCCAAGTCCAGTCGTTTGTCTTGATGGGAGAGCCGCCGATACTAAGTTCCATACCTTTGTTGTAAACGTCTCCGGCATTAACCTTACGCAGAATATAACCGATGGTGTTGGACAGACGCGGGCTCAGAATCTGATTGAAAGAATTGTTGGTGTAGTAGGCGAAGTCGAATCTCAGGCGATTCTTGAAGAAACGAAGTTCAAGACCGATTTCTGTAGATTCGGTAATTTCTGGCTTCAGATAAGGGTTGCCGGCCATCCAGTTATTACCCACACCCACTTTGTTCCCTATAAATGTACCTACGGGCCAAAGGGCTGTGTTGGTTACATAAGGAGATGTGTCCTTACCTACGCGCGCCCAGGATGCACGTACTCTACCGAACGAGAGGATGTTGTCGCCCATGATGCCACGATCCTGAAGGAACTGGGTGAACACGACGGCACCGCCTACGGATGGATAGAAATAGGAACGGTTTTCAATCGGTAATGTAGAAGACCAGTCGTTGCGTCCTGTTACAGTCAGGAACACGGTGTTTTTCCAGTCGGCGCGGAACTCACCGAACACGCCTACCAGTCTTTTGCGCGACTTGACATTCTTGAAGTTACGTTCATTATCCAGTGCATTGTCGAACGAGTAGAATCCCGGAACCTGGAAGTTCCATGCCATGCGATAGTCACTTTCAGAACGGGTGTCGTCGGTAGAAGTACCCAGCATGAGGTTGAAGTTGAAGTCACCGAACTGCTTGCCGAAGTTGGTCATCAAGTTGGTTGACAAATAGCGGTAACGATAGGAGTTTTCACTCATCATACCGTTTTGCCAGGCTTCTTTGTAAACACCGTCGGCGGCAATGGTCGTTGAGTTTGCAGTGGTATATGAGTCCATACCCATGCGATAGGAGATCCACCACCAGGGAGTTATGTCTGCTTTAACGCTGAAGTTACCGGTGAAACGCTCTGTCTCGTCAGTAAGTTTATTCTTGTTGAGAATCCAATAAGGATTGTCGCGTTCGTCCGTCACATCTTTTCGGTCGCCAAACATACGGTAACGGCTGCCGTCTTCATTCATATAATGAGTCATGTCGTCAAACGGAGACCAACGATACACACCGGTCATCGTACCGGAACCGCCTGAATTGTAGAGGGCAGCTGAGGTAAGCGTCTTGTCAGTATTGGCTTGCGAATAAGCTACATTAGCGCCGAAAGTGAATATTTTCCATTTCTGCTCGCCGTTGAAACGGAACGTTGCTTTTTCGTAACCGGTGGTCGGTATGATACCGTCCTGGTTGTAGTATGACCCGGAGAGGAAGAAAGAACTGTTTTTACTACCACCGGCGATGCTCAAGTTGGTATCCCAAGCTCCGCCTTGCTCAAAGAAATCGCCAATGTTATCATAGATTCGCTCTCCGCTTTTAGCCGGTTCACCCCAGGAATCGTAGGAAAAATCATCGTAAGTTATGCCTAAGTAGTTCCCGTCATTATCATAATTGTTTTGCGAGAATCCTCTTTTATATTTTTTCTGGGTTTCGGGAAGGCTTTTTGCCCAACTGGTTGTGTATTTCGTCGATAGGTTGACTTCTACGGCGCCTCCTTTACCTTTCTTTGTCGTAATGATTACAACACCGGCGGAAGCACGCGAACCATAAAGAGCGGCAGCGGCCGGTCCCTTTAGTATTGACATGTTTTCAATATCTTCCGGGTTGATATCCATCACGCGGTTAGAGTTGGTGGAAGCTGTTGCCGTAGTTCCATCAAAGGCTGAATTACCGATAACGGACGTGGAATTATCGTAAATAACGCCATCCACAACAAAAAGAGGCTGGTTATCACGTTCAAGTGAGGTTCCACCACGCAGAATAATCTGGCTACCGGCACCGGCTGCTCCGGAACTTTGAGTGATGTTGACACCCGCAACCTTACCTGCCAAGGAATTGATGGCATTGGTGCTTTTATTTCTCATAAGTTCTTCGGCATTCACGTCGTCTACAGAATAACCCAGGGACTTCCTTTCTTTCTTGATACCCATTGCCGTCACAACAACTTCGCTTAATGTATGCAAATCATCCTGCATGGTCACTAAGTAAGAAGTTGCATTGGTTACTTTGACCTCCACGGTCTTGTAACCAACAAAAGATACTACTAATGTGTTACCAGTCGAGGCATCTACCGAAAAGTTGCCATCGATGTTCGTCACGGCGCCTGTACTTGTACCCTTCACTAATACGCTGGCGCCGATGATTGGCTCATCTGTCGCGTCTACAACTTTACCAGTGATTTTCTTTGCTTGCTGAGTTCTTTGGGAACTCAAAGTACATTATATCTTATAAATCAAATAATTAAATATAAAATAAGGAACTATTCCATTTATAGCTATAATTAGATGTCAACTTGTTGATAATCAGAGATAAATGTTTTATTGCGGATTAATGCTGGCAAAGTCTTAAATCTTTTTTTTAGAATATTTATTGGCTATTGGAACTTGGTACTGATATGATAAAGCGTACTTTAGTCGTTCTTGTGTGCTACCAATGTAGGGGTGTCACATCTTTATTATAAGTCTCTATGAATATATATTTTATGTGTATCTGATTTTGATTATGAGTCTATATTATTCATATAATAAATATAAAACTAAAAAGTAAAAATAATAAGTAGATGGTAAACCTATGGTATCTTTATAGGCCGACTGATAATGTATGGATTCTTGATAATATTGGATATTAACAGGCAATGAATGGCTATATTTTATTCAAATTTATGCATATTGAACTTCAATTGTTATGTTAATAAGGTTTAGTTTCTCTGTTCTACTTTTATTAATAGTTCGATATTAAATTTAAGTTGTGAGGGTGTTTTTTGCAATTATGCGATTCTTTATTTCCTTTTCCTCTATTGCAATACCTTGTTTTCTTATTTTAAATAAGTTATATGTAATACAAAAGATGTTGCAAAATAGAAATGTCTAATAGGAAGTGTTTTGATTGTTATTATTGTGTATATGTCTTTAGAATGCTCGTATTTGATTTCTATATGATTTAAATTACTTATTATTGCAATCTTTGTGATTAATAATTTATATTTTGTATTAGTCGCTTTATTGTTAAATAAGCATTGTTAGTTTGCAAAAGTATAAAAGCAAATAAATTAATATTCATTTAGATATTTTTAATTATGATTATGCTGAAAATTCTAAATTTATTTATATGTTTGCAAACAAATCCAAATTGTAGAGCTTATGAAAAGAAATTATTGCTTATCATTAATGTTGCTTGCGTTATTTGGGATGTTTTCCCCGAATTCGGTCAAAGCTGCCGATGGAGAAAACACGCCAAGTTCCCAAAGTACTCAACAAGCTAAGAAAATCACAGGTAAAGTTGTGGATGCGACAGGTGAACCTATTATTGGAGCCAGTGTATTGGTTAAAGGTACAGGCACGGGTGCAGTGACGGATATTGACGGAAACTTCTCTGTAGATGTTCAGCAGGGTAGTACATTGATAATTTCATTCGTAGGGTATACTTCGGCTGAAATAAAAGTGGGTACGGGAAGTGTATATAATGTGACTTTGGCGGATGATACTCAAGCCTTGAGTGAGGTTGTGGTAACGGCAATGGGCATTAAGAAAGAGCGTAAGGCATTGGGATATGCAGTACAAGATGTAAATAGTAAGGAACTTCTGAAAAATAAGAATGCCAATGTGATCAATTCATTGAATGGAAAGATTGCGGGTGTTAATATAACTCAGTCCGGTGGTTCCGCAGGTGCCGGTGCGCAAATTGTGTTACGCGGTGGAACTTCGCTTGAGCGCGACAACCAGCCTCTTTTTGTTGTGGATGGCGTTATTTACGATAATTCAACCGCTATTGGAGGTGATTCCGGCTTCGACGGTATGCTCCGTACCGCATCTTCATTTGGTAATCGTGTAATGGATATTAATCCGGAAGACGTTGAGAATATGTCAGTATTGAAAGGACCGGCCGCTGCCGCTCTTTATGGTTCGCGTGCCGCTGCCGGCGTTATTGTGATTACTACAAAGAAAGGTAATACTGATGGTACTACGGAAGTTACCTTTAATACCCGCTTTACTACGAGTTGGGTAAATCGTCTGCCTGACATGCAAGATACTTATAAGAGAGGGCAATACAATGATTTGGGAAATCTGGAAACAGATTGGGTTATGTCTTCTTGGGGAGAAAAATACAAGAGTGGAGAGAAAGCATATGATAATCTTGAAAATTTCTTTAATAATGGAGCAAGTTACGATAACACGCTGACCGTATCTGGCGGTAACAAGGCTGGTAGCTACTTCCTGTCTATATCTCGCTTTGACCAAAACGGTATTGTGCCTAATACGGGTTATGATAAAACTACGTTCCGTTTCAATGGAGATCGCAAATATGGTAATTTTACCGTGGCCGCAAATGTAGCTTTCTCAGTCTCCAATACAGATAAGACTTTGACTTCCAGTGGACTGTGGGACTCTGACGGTAAAGGTGGAAATGGTGCTATGCAAGCTGTGTATAGCTGGGCTCGCAGTGAAGATATGGCACGTTGGATAAACGATGATGGCAGTAAATACCGTATCTTCCAGGATTTAGATCCTGATAATCAAAATCTGGTATCAGATACGGATAACCCGTATTGGATTATCAATAAAAATAAGATGTGGGATAAAACCACTCGTTTTACGGGTTCGGTAGCTCCGAGTTATAAAATAGCCGATTGGCTGAATGTCAGTTATCGTGCCGGTATAGACCGCTATACAACTAATGACTATACCTATATTGCTCCGGGAGCAGCTATGAAAGATATTTATCAGAATGGACGTCTGTCAACTAATGATTTCACCTATGAGTATTTAACCTCCAATTTAATCATTACTGCGAATCAGAAAGTGGGTGATTTTGATTTAGGCCTGATGTTGGGACACTCTGCGGAAGATACTAAAGTAAGACGTGAACGTCGTACGGGTTACGATTTTATTACTCCGGATTTTCCAAGTTTTGAAAATATAGACCAGTCAACTAAACAGTTCCAGTCTTATCAGAGCCGCAAGAGGCTGATGGGTGTTTTCGGTGAATTCCGCGCGTCTTATAAGAATATTGCATATTTGACGGTTACCGGACGTAATGACTGGACTTCTACGCTACCTGTGAATAACCGTTCTTATTTTTATCCGTCAGTGAGCGGAAGTTTTGTTTTCACAGAATTGCTACCGGAGAATGAAGTACTGTCCTTTGGTAAGATTCGTGCATCGTGGGCACGTGTAGGTAAAGATACCGATGCTTATGCCACCACCACTGCGCTGTGGGCACCGAGAACATTCCTGGCTGGTGTAGGTACCGGTAACTCCTGGACACGTGGTAATCCGTATCTGCGACCGGAAATTACGGAATCTACTGAATTGGGTTTGGAAATGCGTTTCTTCAAAGGACGTTTAGGATTCGACTTTACTTACTATACCAATGACAGTAAGGACCAGATTGTATCTCCCCGTCTGAGTCAGACAAACGGATACATTATGTATTCAACGAATGTCGGTAATGTGTATAATAAAGGTATGGAACTTTCTATCACTGCAATACCTGTTGAAACTAAAGATTGGAGATGGGAAACCACTCTGAACTTTGCGGGAAACCGTGGTACGGTTGAGAATCTGCTGCAGGGAATGGAGTTATTATATGTTACGGATGTGCAAATTGGCGGAGTGAAAGCCGCTTCGGTCAATAATGGTAATTTCATGGCATTGACCGGAAATAAGTGGAAGCGTACAGATGACGGAAAAGTGATATTGGATGCAACTACGGGACTGCCTACGTATACCAGTAATGGAACCGAGTTTGTAGGTAATCGTGAACCGAATATGTCGGGCGGTTGGAATAACACCATACAATATAAAAACTGGAACCTGTCCATGTTGTGGGATTTCCGTTTTGGCGGTGCTATATATAACGGTACGGAATACGACCTGACTGTCAACGGCTTGAGTACCCGAACACAGAATCGTGATAAATTAGAAATCACAGGTGTTGTTCCTGACGGGACAGATGCAAATGGCAATACGATTTATAAAGATGCGACATTCACTTTTGAGGCAGGAAAAAACTATGATATATTGAATCCTGACGGCACAGTGAAAACCGCGAGAAACGGTAATCAGATTATTCAGGATTACTATTCGAACATCTATACGAAAGAATCATCGAATTTCATAACTAAGACTAACTGGATGCGCCTGCGTTCAATCTCTCTTTCTTATACATTTGATAAATCTTTATTGGCAAAAACCAAATTTATAAAAGGATGCAGCATCAATGTGACGGGTAATAACTTGCTGCTCTTCACCAATTATAAAGGACTTGATCCTGAAAACAGTGTAGCCGGTTCTGGTGTGACCGGTTCAAGTTCAACGGGTATTGACTATTGTGGTGTGCCGAGTACGGCAAGTATGTCTTTCGGCATTAATTTGACATTCTAAGGAGTATGAATTATTAAAAGTAAGAATTATGAAAAAGATAAAATATATAGGATTAAGCCTTGTTATAGCGATGGGATTTGCATCCTGTGAGGATTGGCTTGAGGTGAATGATAATCCCAATACCCCGACGCAGGATGTTGCCTCTCTGGAATCCAGGCTTCCATGGATTGAACATCATTATGGATATGCAGCCGGTACGGCAGGTTTTCGTGCAGGTTTTATCAATGGTACGATAACCTCTCGAAAGGGAGTCTCCACTCTGGCCACCAACCTGCATAACTATATGCCTTATTGGGATGCCAGTAATGGTATTTCTACTACCCCTTACCAGCATTGGTTTGTAGGTGCAGCTTGTAATCTTGAGGATCTAATAAAGAAAGCAGAGGAAGAGGGAGCATATCATTACATTGGTGTTGCCCATGTAATCAGGGCTATGGGATTTATGCTGATGGCTGATTGGTATGGCGAGTGTCCGTATACCGAAGCGTTGGGAGCTTATCTTACTCCGAAGTATGATACAGGTCAAGCTATTTTTGAAGGCTGTATGGCTGACTTGGATTTGGCTTTACCTTACTTCGATATGACGCAGGAGCATAATGCTACTCCGCTGAAAGATGGAGATAGCTGGAATGATGGCGATGTTACTAAATGGAAAGCGTTAGTCTATGGGTTGAAAGCGCGTTGGCTTAATAATCTTTCAAAGAAAAGTAGTCTCTATAAACCAGAGGAGATATTATCCGCTATTGAAAAAGGACCTAAGGATTATGCTACCAGCACCATCGTCAATCATGTGAATGATCCGGGTGATACCAGTAGTGATGCTTTGGCGGGAGACCCGTTGAAGACTTCGTTCTTGTTTGATTGTGCGGCATGGTCCGATCATATCCGTATGACTAAATATTACACGGACTTGTTTGAATACCCGCAGACGGATGGAAGTGTAGTTTATGATCCTCGCCGTGAAAAGATGTTGCCTATGAACGAGCATTATAAGAATGGAGAATCTTATTTCATGGTGACATCCGGGGTGGATATTATCAACTCTGATATTTTAAATAATTCGGGTCCGGCACAGCAGACGTACAATGCTTCTACAAAATCTTACTCTGTCAGCACTGCCGGTCGTGAAGGTGATACAATCTATGTGACTCTGAAAGGAGTATGCTGTAAGCAAGGTGGGGCTGCCGACGAAAGTTATTATCAGGGGGCTGACGGTACCATTTTGTCCACAGGAACATTCTACACATTGCCGGAGTCTCCTACGCATTTGATGACAAGTTATGAAATGGACTTTATCAAAGCTGAGGTTCTTTTCCGCCAAGGCGATAAAGGCGGTGCGCTGACTGCTTATAAAAATGCCATTAAGGGACATCTTGATTTTATGAATACTAAACTGAAAGCCTATGGAACAGCTAATAATCCGGGTAAGAATCCTATGCCTCAGGCTGATATCGACGAATTCCTGGCAAGTGACTGCATTGCGCAAACGGCAAATGAGTTGACAATGGCGGAAATCATGAAACAGAAGTTTATTGCAATGTCATTCTCGCAACAGAACTGGAATGATATGCGTCGCTTTAACTTCTCAGCGGGTAATGTTGGTGATTTTGGCGTTGTATATCCAGGTTTTGACCGTCCGAAGAGTATTCGTGCTACGGCAGCTTCTCAAAAGTTCCCGGGGGCTTCGAAATCGGATAATAATTATTGGTGGCGTCGCATGGCTCATTGTTCTCATGAGGTGAATTATAATGCCAAAAACCTGAAAGAGTCTAATGCCAAAGCTACGGACAATGATATTTGGTCTGTTTCGGTTTGGTGGGATGTGCCCGAATAAAATTCCTTAGTTTATGGAATGTTAATTTAAATATCTTAAAATATTAAGGACCTATCTACTCCATTGATTATCTTTGCGCTCAGAAATGAAAATATGATTTTCTTTGGAGTTTCATAGGGATTTAATAAGATATTGAAGGCTATAATGGTCTTCATTCATAGATGATGATTGGGACAGTCGGTTCGTGAGAATCGGCTGTTTTTTGTTTCTATTTGCTTGCATATCAACGGCGGTAATGTTACTTTTGCCGAACGAGGCGAGATGGCTTCGCAATTAACTTCTGAATGACAATGGCACAAGGCAAGAAATTTATCTCTCCGGGAGCATGGTTTTCCATGATATATCCCGCGGACTGGAATGAGTTTGAAGACGGAGAAGGCTCTTTTCTCTTTTATAATCCCAGTGAATGGACCGGAAATTTCCGTATCTCCGCATATAAAGGCGATGCCACATACGGCAGGGAAGTGATTCGTCAGGAACTGAAGGAAAACACTTCGGCGACTGCTGTGAAAATAGGTAGTCTGGAATGTGCTTACAGTAAAGAGATGTTCGAGGAAGACGGTGCTTATTATACTTCCCATCTTTGGATTACCGGTATGGGCGATATTGCCTTTGAGTGTTCTTTTACGGTAAGTAAGGGCTCATCTGTTGCAGAAGCCGAGGCTGTCATCTCTTCATTGGAAGTACGCAAGGAGGGAATGAAGTATCCGGCGGAGATAATACCGGTTCGTTTGTCCGAAATCTATCAGATTAATGAAGCTTTTGAATGGGTGACGGCTACCGTGAAGGAACAGTTGAAAAAGGATTTCCAGGGTACGGAAGAAGATTTAGCCAGTATGCAACAAATTATTGACAGTGGCTCGATTGCTCCGAAGAAGAAGGAAGCCTGGTTGTCATTTGGCATCGCTTTGTGTGTGATTCTTGCCAATGAGGTGGATGGCTTGGAATGGATGACACTGATAGACGGTAACCGGGAAGCTCCTGTGCTGCAAAACTCAACTACCGGAGAGTGCATCGACCCCATGAAGTTGGTGTGGAGCAAAGTAAAAGCCGGTGAACCTTGCAATCTGTCAGAGACCTACAAGACTCTGTTTTAATTTTTAATTTATAATTTTTGATTGTGATAAGTTATCTTCAGATAGAGAATTTGACCAAGTCATTCGGAGATTTGGTATTGCTTGAGAGTGCTTCTTTGGGTGTGGCCGAGGGGCAGCGTATCGGATTGATTGCCAAGAACGGTAGTGGCAAAACTACCTTGCTGAATATCATTTCCGGAAAAGAAGGTTATGACAGTGGGACTATATCTTTCCGCCGTGACCTCAGGGTGGGATATTTGGAACAAGATCCGCAGTATCCCGAAGAACTGACTGTGCTGGAGGCCTGCTTCCATCACGGCAACAGCACGGTAGAGCTAATAAAGGAGTATGAGCGCTGCATGGAGACGGAGGGGCATCCCGGTTTAGACGAAATCCTGATACGCATGGACCATGAAAAAGCATGGGACTATGAGCAGAAGGCCAAGCAAATCCTTTCTCAACTGAAGATACGTAACTTCGACCAGCAGGTGAAACACCTTTCCGGCGGTCAGCTGAAGCGTGTGGCACTCGCCAACACTCTTATCACAGAACCGGACTTGCTGATTCTGGACGAGCCGACCAACCACCTCGACCTCGATATGACCGAATGGCTGGAAGATTATCTGCGTCGCACGAACCTCAGCCTGCTTATGGTGACGCACGACCGATATTTCCTTGATCGTGTCTGCACCGAGATCATCGAAATCGACAACCGTCAGATTTATCAATATAAAGGTAACTACAGTTACTATCTGGAAAAACGGCAGGAGCGAATTGACGCGACAAACGTTGAGATATCCCGTGCCAACAACCTGTATCGCACGGAGTTGGAATGGATGCGTCGTATGCCGCAAGCCCGCGGGCACAAGGCACGTTACCGCGAAGAGGCTTTTTATGAATTGGAGAAAGTAGCCAAACAACGTTTTAATAACGATAATGTGAAGCTGGACGTGAAAGCCTCCTACATCGGTAGCAAGATATTCGAAGCCGACCACGTGTACAAGTCCTTCGGCGACCTGAAGATTCTGGAAGACTTTTCCTATATCTTTGCCCGTTATGAGAAGATGGGTATTGTAGGAAATAACGGTACGGGTAAATCTACCTTTATCAAAATCCTGATGGGAGAACAGAAAGCGGATAGTGGGACGATTGATATCGGTGAGACTGTGCGCTTTGGCTATTATTCGCAGGACGGGTTGCAGTTTGATGAACAAATGAAAGTGATTGATGTGGTGCAGGACATCGCTGAGGTCATAGAACTGGGCAACGGCAAGAAACTGACGGCATCCCAGTTCCTGCAACACTTTCTTTTTACTCCCGAAACTCAGCACAGTTATGTCTATAAACTGAGTGGGGGAGAGCGCCGCCGCCTGTACTTGTGTACGGTGCTGATGCAAAATCCTAACTTCCTTGTATTGGATGAGCCTACCAACGATTTGGATATCATTACATTGAATGTGTTGGAAGAATATTTGCAGAACTTCAGGGGATGTGTAATCGTAGTGAGCCATGACCGTTACTTTATGGATAAAGTGGTAGACCATTTGCTGGTGTTCAACGGTCAGGCAGACATCCGCGATTTCCCCGGAAACTATACCCAGTATCGTGATTGGAAAGATGAAAAAGCCCGTCTGGAAAAGGAGAAAGAGAAGGAAGCTGTTAAACCGCAGGAAGACAAGACTGCCAAGGTCCGCCTGAATGAGAAACGACGGATGTCTTTCAAGGAAAAAAGGGAGTTTGAGCAGTTGGAGGAAGAGATTGCTACTCTTGAAGAAGAAAAGAAAGCTATTGAGGCTGCTCTGTGCAGTGGAACATTGTCTGTGGAAGAGTTGACGGAGAAATCAAAGCGCTTGCCTGAAGTGACGGATTTGATTGATGAAAAGACAATGCGTTGGTTGGAACTCAGCGAAATAGAGGGATAATACAGAGCGATAAATGATGTGATAAAGCGATTGGATGATAAAATGATTAGATGATAAAGCGATGAGTAATAGAACTGGAAATTTAACTAACTATCATAGTCACAGCCTGTACTGTGACGGGCGTGCCCATATGGAAGACTTTGTCCGCTTTGCCTTGAGCGAAGGGTTCACGTCTTATGGCTTTTCTTCACATGCCCCTCTGCCATTCTCTACTGCATGGACGATGGAGTGGGACTCTATGGATGACTATCTGTCTGAATTCCGCCGTCTGAAAGCTAAATATGCCGGACAGATAGAACTGTATATCGGACTGGAGATTGACTATCTGAATGAAGAAAGTAACCCGTCCATTGCCCGTTTCCGTGAACTGCCGCTGGATTACCGCATCGGTTCGGTGCACCTGCTTTATAATGATAAAGGAGAAGTGGTGGATATAGATGTTTCAGCAGATAAATTCCGTACTATCGTTGATAAGGAGTTCGGTGGTGACCTGGTACGGGTGGTGCATCTCTATTATGAGCGCCTGATGAGGATGGTCGAACTGGGTGGTTTTGATATTGTAGGCCATGCCGACAAGATGCATTACAATGCCGCCGCTTACCGTCCCGGACTGCTGGACGAGCCTTGGTATGACGCTTTGATACAACAGTATTTCGACGCTATTGCCCGGAAAGGATATATCGTGGAAGTCAACACAAAAGCCTGGTTTGACTTAGGCACTTTCTACCCCAATGAACGCTATTTCCCTGTATTGCTTGAAAAAGGAATCCGCGTGCAGGTGAACAGCGATTCCCACTATCCGGAGCGTATAAACAACGGACGCCTGCAAGCCTTGGCGGCCCTGCAAGCGTCCGGTTATCACACTGTCACGGAGCGGTATAATAATGAGTGGAAAGATATGCCACTGATTATTAATACTTAACTCCTGTGACTTTTCCTATTATTATTTCTTTTTCAACAAAAAGTCTTCAATGGCCTTTTGGTAAGTAGCTTTATCAGCTGCTCCGCGGAAGAGCTGTGGCTCCCCCTCCATCGGTATGAATACGAACAGAGGAATACTGCTTGCATTGAATAATGCGGCAAGTTCGCGTTCCTTGTCTACATTCACCTTGTAGATTACAATCTTGCCGGCATATTCTTTAGCCAACTCTTTCATGATGGGAGCCGTCATACGGCAGGGACCACACCAGTCGGCATATAGGTCAATGATAGCAGGTTTGTCGCCTTTGTATTTCCAATCCTGTGATTTCTCGTAATCGAATACGTTTTTGATAAACATATCCTTGTTCATTACGATGACTTCTCCGCTTTTGACGTCTTTTTGTTCAGACTCATTGGGTTGTGCTTTAGCCCCGTCTTTGCAGGCAAATGCGAGTACGCTTGCAAAAACTAAGACTGCAAATGTCAGTATTTTCTTCATTTTCTTGTTCTTTTATGAATTTTGCTCAAGGACAGCTTTCAGTTCACTGCCTTTGATAACTCCGGAATGACGCCATACGGCTTCACCCTTTTTGAATACAATGAATGTAGGCACAGCTTGTATGCGATACTTGGCGGATAGTTCTTCGTGTTGGTCTACGTCAATTTTCACGATACGCGCAGTTTCACCTATTTGTCCTTTCAATTCCTCCAATACCGGATGCATAGCCTTGCAAGGTCCACACCATGTGGCAAAGAAATCTACTAAGACGGGCTTTTCTGATTGTATGAGTTCTTCAAATTTTTCCATAATCTTTTCCTTTCTGTTTTTACTATAAGTTTCTTGTTAATATAAAAATAGTATTACTTCTGTAGTTAGAAACGTATGATAGTATTTTTTGTTCACGGGTTACGGGTATTCATGCCTGTAAAGCACCTGTTTTTGGATATTTTTTAGAATACTTGAATAAAAGAAACATTTTCCATGAGAAAATAAATTCAATCCTATAGGTATGATTGAAAAACATTTCGCCCCTACAAGCCTGACGCATGTCTGCATCCATATAGCTTGTAGGGGCGAATAATCATTCACCCGCATACACGGGCGAACTTTTTATAAACCTTTTCTTTTATTCTGCAATCGTCAGCTCCTTGATGATGTGCGAAGCTCCGGCATACTTTTCAATAATGAACAAAGTATATCGGATATCCACGCACGCTGCACGCTGTGAAGACGGGCGGAAAGCGATATCTCCCGTAAGTCCCTCATAGTTACGGTCGAATCCTGTGCCTATCAGCTCTCCTTTGGCATTGAACACCGGACTGCCCGAATTGCCACCGGTGTTGTCCGTGTTCACAATGAAACAGATGGGCATCTCACCGTTCGGCATGGCATAGCGTCCGAAATCTTTTGCCTGATACAGTTGCTTCAATTTGGCAGGAACCACAAACTCCCAATTATTGGGGTCTTCCTTTTCCATAGCGCCTTTGAGGGTGGTGTAATAACTGTATTCCACGCCATCCGCCGGTTCATACGGCAGCACCTTACCATACGTGAGGCGTAGGGTAGAGTTTGCGTCCGGATAAATGGGAGTACCTGCGCTGCGCTTCATGTCCATCATGCCCTTCACCCATACCTTGTGCGCGGCATTATAGTTTTTGTTGGCGTCTGCCATGGCAATGGCTGTCTGCAACAGGCCGTCCGTGATGGAGTGCTTGAACAGTATCATCCAGTCGAAAGCCAGTTTATACGAACCGGGCTTGCGGATAAACTTCTCGAAATTCTCTTTTTTCCCGAAGATGGAATGGTCGAAACAAGCGTCTACGAAAGCGTCGCTGTCGCCTTTGAAGCGCTTGTCAATCACTTCGAAGATGCTGATGCGTTGTTCTGCCGGAATATATTGCATATAAGTCCGCAACATTTTCTTGGCAACGATGCGTTCCACTTCGGGGAAGGGTACGGATGCAAAATACTTATCCGCAGCTACTTTCAGACTATCTGCCGCCGACTTGATTTGTGCTTTATCTTTGCTTTTCAAGGCAGTCAGCATGGCCGAAGTGTTGGGAATGCGCATAAAGTCCAGTCCGGTGACCAATGCTTCCTGAATGGCTTGTTGGTGGTAGAGGGCGGGACGGCGGTGCTCGACGATGCTGCGTATCTGGTCGAAAGCTTTCTGATAAGCATCGTCACCTTGTTCGCGTCCGCGTGCCAGGAGTTGTTCCTGCTGTGCGCGTTTGGTGTCGAGTACCTTCAAGCGGACAAGACCTTCGTTCATGCCGATGGCATTTTTCCAGTAGTTGGCAGATGAGGCATACTTGCTGGCGTAGTGGATGCGTACGGCAGGGTTCTTCTGCATCTCTTCCATCAATGCCTCCTGGCGTACACCACGCACGTGGTGGCGCATGAAGTTGGTGGTTTCCATACGCTCTTCCACTTCATCGGAAATCATATAGCGCCAGTTGCGTCCGGGGAAGCCCATGACGAAAGTGAAATCACCTTCTTTATAGCCGGCAAGGCTGATGGTGAGGTGCTTCTTTACTTTCAGGGGGACGTTATCCTTGGAGTATTCCGCCGGATTTCCATCCTTGTCGGCATAAATGCGGAACAGGGAGAAATCGCCTGTATGGCGCGGCCACATCCAGTTGTCGGTGTCGGCTCCGAACTTTCCGATGGAAGAAGGGGGGGCACCTACCATACGGATGTCGCTGTAAGTGGTCTTGATGAACAGGTAATAGCGGTTTCCGCCGTAGAATGCTTTCAGTTCCAGCTTACGTCCCGGTGTCAGGGCGATGCCTTGTTCGGAAGAGAAGCGTTCGGCTACTTCTTTCAGATATTTGGGTGAAAGATAATTTGTACCGTTCGGGTCCGGATCAATCTTCAACTGTTCGTTTACGAAGTCCGTCACGTCCAGTATCTCGTCGATGTAGGTGATGGTGAGCCCTTTGCAGGGAAGTTCTTCGTCACGGCTCATGGCCCAGAAACCATCCGTAAGGTAGTCATGCTCCACTGTGCTATGTTGCTGGATGGAGCCGTACCCGCAGTGGTGGTTGGTCAGCACCAGGCCTTCGGCGGAAATAACCTCACCGGTGCAGCCACCGCCAAAGTGAACCACCGCATCTTTCAGTGCGATGCCATCGGGGTTATAAATTTGGTTGACGGGAATGAGTAGTCCCAGTTCCGTCATGGCGACTTCATTCTGCTTTTGCAGGTCGGTCAGCATCCACATGCCCTCATCGGCGCGGGCGAACAGGCTGGCGGATGTAATGAATAATGAAAGTAAAATTCTTCTCATACAAAAGTGCTTTAGAAGGGTTTCTGAAAGGGGGGATAATGAGGTAACGACTGAATAGGGATGAAGTAACGACTGAACCTAATTCACTCGTTACTTCATTCATATTCACTTATAGGGTCATTTCCCCATAGGGTGGTCCGTTACTCTATAATGTTCATTTCTTTTATCAGATGTTCACAGCCTCCCAGTTTCTCAAGGATAAAGAGTACGTAGCGGATATCGAGATTGATACAACGTTGCAGGTTGTTGTCGAAGTTGATGTCGCCGCTGAGTGACTCCCAGTTGCCGTCGAAAGCACAACCTATCAACTCGCCATTTGCATTCAGCACCGGGCTGCCGGAGTTACCGCCGGTGATGTCGTTGGTGCTGAGGAAGCAAACCGGCATGTCACCGTTGGGCAGTGCATAGCGTCCGAAGTCTTTCTTCTGAATCAGTTCTTTCAGTTTGGCGGGAACGGTGAATTCGCGGTCTTCGGGATTTTCTTTTTCCAGAATGCCGTCCGTAGTGGTGTAATATTTATAGTGTACGGCATCGCGCGGATTGTACGATTTCACATTGCCGTATGTCAGACGGATGGTGAAGTTGGCATCCGGATATGAAGGCACGGGTTCTTTCATTTCACCCAAACCGCGGATGTATGCTTTGTGCAGCACTGCCAGCTCTTTGGAACCGCTGCTCAGTTCTTGTCCCAGTACCATTAGCTTTTCAATCTTTGCACGCGAGTATTGGGTTGCCAGGTCCTTGTCGATAGCTTTCACTGTCGGTTTCTTGATGAACTTGTCGAAGTTAGCCTGGTTGGCGAGGATGGAGTTGTCGTACATGGCATCGATGTAGGCATTGTAGTCACCCTTGAATTCTTTCTCGATAGTCTGATAGAAAGCGGGACGTTGTTCTGCCGGAATAATCCCAGCGTATACGGGGAAGATGGCTTTGGCCACTTTGCGGTCCACTTCGTGGTCGTAATCCTTATTATGGATGTCGGCATAAACCTCTTTCAATTGTTCCAGACACTTGTTGATGATGGAGTCATTCTTTTCTTCCAGTCCCTTTTTCAGGTTGTCCATAATCATGTACGGGCTGCCGAACTCGATGGCACCGCTGAATGCTTCTGCCAGGTAATAGTACTGGCGGGTGAGCGGCATTGTCTGGGCTACCAGGGCATCTATCTTTTCGACTACACCTTCATATTCGGGTTTGCCTTTGGCAAATTCGGCGAACTTTTTCTCTTGTTCAGCTTTCGTGCCCATCACATCGTTGTCGATAATGGCTTTGTTCATGCCGATAGAGTTCTTCCAGTAGTTGCTGCTTCCGGCATACTTGTTGGCATATTGGATGCGGGTCTTGTCGCTGGCAGCCATCACTTCCTTCAATACGGCGAGGCGTGCGCCACGGATGGTGATGCGGGGCTGGTTTTCCGATTCCATGCGTTCTTTCACTTCCGATACGGTGAGGTAGCGGCTGGTGCTGCCGGGGAAACCCATAATCATGGCATAGTCACCTTCTTCCAGTCCCTTGATGGAGATGGACAGGAACTTCGGAGTCTTCAGAGGGACGTTTGAGGCGGAATATTCTGCGGGGTCACCGTTGGCATCCGCATAAATGCGGAACATGGAGAAGTCACCCGTGTGGCGCGGCCACATCCAGTTGTCTGTTTCTCCACCGAATTTACCGACAGAAGAGGGGGGAGCGGCTACCATACGCACGTCCGTATATACCTTTTTATAGAACATGTAGTATTTGTTGCCTGCATAGAAGGGCAGTGCCTGTACTTCGATGCCTTTTTTGCCTTTCAAATCGCTCTTCTCAAACAGTTCTTTGGCCAGTTTGTTGAGGAAGGGACGGGTCATGGCCGTCACTTCGTCCACTTCACCGGCGGCAATCTTCTGGTTCACGATATCCGTAATGTCCTCGATACGGTCGACGAACTGGAACTTCAATCCCGGAGTAGGCAGTTCCTCGCTGCGGTTCTTTGCCCAGAAACCGTCTGTCAGGTAGTCGTGCTCCACACTGCTGTGCTGCTGTATAGACGCATAACCGCAGTGGTGGTTCGTCAGAATCAAACCTTCCGGTGAGATGATTTCACCCGTACAGCCACCGCCGAAGATACCTACTGCATCTTTCAGTGAGACTCCGTTCGGATTGTACAAATCATCCGCTTCCAGTTTCAGACCTTGCTTTTTCATCAACTCAATGGAGTTCTGCTGTTTCATCAGTTGCAGTAACCACATTCCCTCGTCGGCACGTGCTGTAGAGCCGAACGCCAGCGCTGCGAGCGCTACTAAATAGGTTCTAATTTTCATTGTAACTTGATTATTATGATTTAGATTTCACGAAATTCATCACATTGGCAGGCGGACGCTGGTTCATCAACTCATTCTTCATGAAGTCCATATACGGTGCCACATGAGCGAAGAAGTGATGATACCCCTTACACAGATAGTTCAGTCCCGGTTCTCCGTTTGCCGTCCGTGCGAAGCGGTTCTTGGGACATTCGCCATTGCAGGCAAACAGCCATTCACATTCCCGGCATTGGGCGGGCAGCGATTGCTGCTTCATTTGTCCGAACGCCTGCTGCTTTTCGCTGTACATCATCTCTACCAGTGTCCTCTGATAGATGTTTCCTAATTTATATTCAGGGAATACGAAGTGGTCGCAAGAATACACGTCTCCGTTAAATTCCATCACTCCGGCATGTCCGCACGTCTTTGCCATAGAGCAGACGCCCGGTTGCTCGCCTACCCAGTTGGCAAGGGTGGAGTCGAACAGTTGGATATAATAGGTACCCACATCCTTTTTTACCCATTCGTCGAAGATGGCGCAAAGAAAATCTCCCCATTGTTCGGGGCTGACGGAGAAGTCCGCCAGCTTGGTCGCCTCTTCCCGGTCGGCAAGCGAAGCGAGGTGCCGTCCGTCCTGATGTTCGAACACCCGTTCCACGATAGGCGCAAACTGAATGTAATGGCAGCCTATTTCTTTAAAGAAATTGTAAAAGTCCAGCGGATAATCGGCGTTGTAGTCGTTCACAACTGCCATACCGTTCCATTCCACACCATGCTTCTTCAGCAGTTTGATGCCTTGCATTACCTTTACAAAAGAAGGTTTCCCCTGTTTGTTCTTGCGGTATTCGTCGTGGAACTCCTGCGGGCCGTCGATGGAGACACCCACCAACCAGTTGTTTTCGCGGAAGAACTCACACCATTCATCCGTCAGCATGGTGCCGTTGGTCTGGATGCAGTTGTCGATGGTACGTCCCCCGGCATATTTTTTTTGCAGCTCCATCGCTTTCTTGTAGAAAGACAAGGGGCGCATCAGGGTTTCTCCACCGTGCCAGGTGAACATCACTTGAGGCATGGTTTGCGAATTGATGTATTCTTCGATAAACTTTTCCAGCAACTCTTCGCTCATCACGTGCTTGGGGTTGTTCTGATATAGTTTGCTCTTTTCCAGGTAATAACAGTAGTCGCATGCGAGGTTGCATACGGCACCTACCGGTTTCAGCATCACATATAGGGGCTTGGCAAAAGGAGCATAAGTTGACATGGGGGATTCTTTGATTTCAGTTATACGGTTTACATTTTGTTAGTTATCACTGCAAAAATAAGTAAACTAAATGAAATATCCTTTCTTTTCTCCCTCCTTATAAGGATTATTAATGGAAAAAAGAGACCAAAAATTAAATATTGATAAAAAGTTTCTTTACAACCCGAATAGGTTGTACCTTTGTATCGTGTTTCATAAAAATCGTTTCCTGCATGATTAGAATGAATGTGAACCGTATTTTGCCTTTAATGCTTTTGCTCGTGCTTTTTGCCTCGTGCAGCCGTAAGTATAAGGTTGAGGGCGTGTCGTCAGTGACCAGTCTTGACGGTAAGATGTTATACCTGAAAACGCTCCGCGACGGGCAATGGGTAGCAATTGATTCCGCCGAAGTGGTACACGGTTTGTTCTCTACGAGCGGCCCGTCGGACTCTGTGATGATGGTGACGCTCTACATGAATGACGAGGCTATCATGCCTCTTGTACTTGAAAACGGTAAGATTGAAGTCTCCATATCCAACTCTCAACTCACCGCCAAAGGTACGCCGCTAAACAATGCTTTGTATGAGTTCATCGAGAAGCGCAATGCGCTTGAACTGAAAATAGAAGAACTAGAGAGGAAAGAGGCACGTATGGTATTGGATGGCGCCGCGTTGGAGGACGTCCATGAACAACTGACCCAGGAGGGAGAAGCTCTGGTAAAAGAGATGAATGACTATATAAAGGAGTTCATTTCCACTAATTACGAGAATGTTCTTGGCCCCAGCGTATTCATGATGATGTGCAGCACGCTGCCTTATCCCGTGATGACGCCTCAAGTGGAAGATATCATCAGAACCGCTCCCCAATCTTTCAAGAACACCCCTTTAGTGAGGGAGTTTATTGATAAGGCCAAAGAAAATATGAAATTGATTGAGGAACACCGGCGCATGGAGGAAAGTGGTCACTGATCTTCATTCTTCACCATTCCCTTGTATTCTTCCGGTAAAGCACTTTCTACGGCGGCGTAGGCTTCGGCCATCGTCGCCTTGATGTTTTCAATGCCCTGTCCTTTGGGCGGGATGGGGTCGTGGATGGTCAGTATCATGCGGTGGCGGTGTATCCATTTTCCTGTGCGAGGTAAAATTTGAAATGAACCGTCGATGGTGACGGGTACTACTTCCAACCGCAATTCGTCCGCCAGCTGGAAAGCACCTTTCTTGAAATATCCCATGTGTCCGGTGAATGTACGTGCACCTTCAGGGAATACCACTAATGATACGCCGTTTTTCAGGGAAGCCTTTGCCTGGCGAATGGTTTCCAGTACTTTTTTGGGGCCGGACCGGTCTACAAAGATGTGTCCTGCGCTTTCGCATGCTTTTCCTACGAATGGGAGTTTCCGCAGGCTCTTTTTCATCATCCATTTGAAGTTACGTCCCAGGAAACCATAGATAAGGAATATGTCGAATGCTCCCTGATGATTGGGAACGAATACATAGGATGTATGTTTATGTATTTTCTCCCGTCCGCGCACTTTCACGGGGATAAGCAGGAAGACACAAATGAGTTGCGACCATATTTTTCCGGGGTAATATCCCCAGATGTGTGCACCGCCTATCAGGGAGCCGACAATAGTGACCAATGCTGTGAGGATAGTCAATACTAAAAGGATGGGCAATGCAAAACATATCTGATATATATAATATAGTATCTTCATAGGTGTTGGATGTTTCGTTTCTGCAAAGATATATATTTTGATTCAGATATGCCACTCGGTGATAGTACTTTTAATTGTTCCGGTAATTCTTCCTTCTGCGATGGCTATGCCCTTTGCTCCGGATGGTACTGCTGTTTTTGTTGCGATTAGTTGTGCAATGTGATCACTGTTATTTCCGGCCATGCTCCGAAGCGGAATGGCAATCCCACATAGCCGATGCCGATATTGACGTACAGGCCCCGTTCTCCCTCGGTGTACAATCCACTCCATTCGGGATAAATCAGCGAAGCAAGTGAATGGCCGAACATGATGGCTTGCATAGCATGTGTGTGTCCGGCAAGCATCAGTTCAATGTTTGTGTCCGGTAATACTTCCCGCCGCCAATGTGTAGGGTTATGGCTTAAAAGAACGCGGAACATACCCTCCGTGCCTTCTGCTGCTTTCTTTAAGTCGGCAAATTGGGAGAAAGGCGGCTCTCCGTCATTTTCTACGCCAATCAGAGCGATGCTGTCTCCTTGGTGGTACAGTATGTCATGCTCATTGTTCAGTAATTTCCACCCCATTGCTTTTTCTTCGCGAACCAGATTATCAATGTTGTTCACCTGCTCTTTCAGGTTTTTCCAGCGATAATAACTTCCATAATCGTGGTTGCCCAGGATGGAATATACGCCATCTTTGGCGTGGAGCTGCGAGAGAATATCTTGAAAACCTTCCAGTTCGCAGCTGCGTTGGTTCACTAAGTCGCCGGTGAATACAATTAAGTCGGGATTCTGCCCATTAACTAATTCTACCAACTTGCAGATAGGTTTCTTGTTTTCTATCCAGCTGCCGATATGTATGTCGGATAATTGCACGATACGATAACCGTCAAATGCTTTCGGGAGGTCCGGGTGGTGAAATTCCACTTCTTTTATTTCGAACTTGCTGATACCCACTAATGTGCCATAAAGGATATTGAAGAAACTGACTACGCCCAGCACCAGTCCTATAGCCGTAAATGGTGAACGGGGCCAACGTAGCAGATAGTGGAAAGGCAATCCCACTAACGAGCATATCATGAATATTGTCTTGGGAATGGCAAACAGGAATACACAGATGGCAAGCCTTCCGATGGCTTGGGCATGATGTGCCATGGCGTTCTCGCCTATACCATGCATTAATACAAAATAACCGGCTATTAATAAAACGGTAGGTATCCAGTGTGCAATGCGTAACCAGATGTTTTTAGTTTTCCGTAGGATGTACATAAAGTAAATGTACACATCGGGAATTAATAAAAAAAGTATAAGGAGCAGGGTTATTCTGTGCATATATCTTCTAATTCTTCTATGTTCTTTTTAATATCGTTGAGATATTTATAAGCAACTTTTTTGTATAACAAGTAGATGATGGTAACGTCACACAGTACGAAGAAAGCGATCAGTGTGGCTTGAACTCCAAAGGATGCCTTGTAGTAACCCATCATCCAGTAATTGAGTATATTGAACACTATCACCCATACGGAGATAGCAATGATTTCATATTTAGTCCATCGGCGGAAGCTTGCCATACGCTTGCTGACAATGGCTACCGGCATTTCCTCAATCTTAGTGTTTTTTATCCAGCGATAATTCTTGTGGTCCCACCAGATACCTATCAGGATACTGATGCCGACAAATATCACAAGTGAATTGATTTTGGGTTGCCAGTCTCCGCTGATTTGGAAAATGGATGGCAGCAACCAAACAATCAGAAGAAGCGCCAGTCCTACTACTCCGATACCGACGGAGAAGCGTTGCCAACCTGTAAGGCGCCCTATGCTTTTGCGTGCGTTTGCCTTGTATTCGGCAATCATTCCCGCAATCTGCTTTTCGTCGGCAATCGGTTCTTTTTTCAATTGCTCGTCCAGCGCATTCCAAGATTTCTTCAGTTCATCCAATTCCATATTATTCCTCCTTGTTCATTTTTCTAAGTTTGTCTTTAATCCGGCTGATTTTGGTAGCGATGTTCGTTACTGTCAGACCGGTGATTTCTGAAATCTCCTCATAGCTTTTCTCTTCCAGATAAAGCAGGATAATGGATTTTTCCAGTTGCCCCAGTCGGTTAATCATCCGATAGAGTTGTTTCAGCATGTTTTGTGTTTCGTCCAATTCTTCCATCCGGTCGGAGTCCTGGCTCAGGGTCACGATTTCGGGGATGTTTTTTTCTTTGCGGATGAAACTGATACAAGTGTTCAGTGCGATGCGGTATATCCATGTAGACACTTTGCATTCTCGCCGAAACTTGGGGTAAGCTCTCCACAAATTGAGCACGACATCCTGATACAAGTCGTTCAGGGTAGCATTCGGCGTAGTGTACAGATAGCACACCTTATAAATAACGCGCTCGTACTCCCGTATCACGGACAGGAACTCTTGTTCTACATTCTCCATGCTTCTTCTTGAATTGCTTTTGCACTGTTAGTCGCAAAGGTAATAAGAAAATCACAAGGGCAGAAATGGATTTTAATCATTTAGTACTCCTTTTAAGCTGTTTGTCTCTCGAAATCGCCTTTTTGACTAAATATTATTAAAAAAGAGTTTGATTATTCTAAATGAGAAATGTATCTTTGCCTCAATAGTATTTAATGACAACATTAGTATTAACAACAACATTGAAGAATGATGATGAAATCTTTTATTGGAGTATGCTGCACAGTGCTGCTGTGCTTGTCGGCATGTGGGGACATTGACAGCCCGGAGTTTCCGCCTTCCAAGGTTAATCTGAATGATATAAAGGAACTGACTAATTTCTCGTATAGTGAGCAGAAAGACTTGGAAAGCAAGTATGGAATATTCTTTGATTATCGTGACAGGCGGGTGTATCTGTTATCCGGAAATCCCGTTTTTGATTCTCCCTACGAGAGATGCAGTTATCTCGAATTTTGTATATCACCAGATAAAGACAATCTGTCTGAAGAAAAGATATTTTACTATAACTATGATTATGAAAAGGTATGCCGCATCACTCCGGAGTACTGGAATGAAAATGCTTCAATAGCTATGTTTCACCTTGATATGATGAGCTGGGGGGCAGGCACGTATTACTATCGGCTGGTAGCTTATAATTGGACCTGGGGTGGTGGTCCCGGTATTTTGGATGATTGTTTGCAGCAAGATGGCAGGAAGGCTACATTCAGCGAGATTAAATCTTTCGCAATCCCCACCAAGTATGCTCCTTATGCTGACATCTCATATTCAGAATGGGAACAGATGGTATATGCCCGTTTTTATAATAGTGAGTTTGAAGAAGGAATTGCCCGAATAGGCGTTTGTTATTCTACGACAAATCAACTGCCGACGACGGCTGATCAAGTATTTACAGCCGAGATTGGTAAAGGAGAAGTGAGTTTTCCTTATCAAGGTGGATCTTGCTATATGCGTCCTTTTGTTGTTACGCAGGATAATGTAACGGTTTACGGATATGTTCAACCATTTCAATTTTCAAGATAAAGATGAAAAGACTTATAATAACCCTATTCATGGTGGTTGTCGGATTGACCGCTATCATGGCACAGCAGACGCACGATATAAAAGGTGTGGTGACGGATAAAAGAAACGAGCCGATAGTAGGTGCTTTAGTTACCGCAGAAGGTACAACGATCAGTGTAATCACTGACATTGACGGTAAGTTTTTGTTAAGGGATGTGCCTGCTGATGTAGAAAAAGTTGTCGTAGAGTCTATCGGCATGGAAACGGAAGAAGCTAAAATAGACCGGCCGATTATGATGGCTGCACGGCCTAAACGCCTGTCGTTGGTATTGGAAGCCGGACTGGACTGGAGTCGCTATACTGCCGAAGGTTCCGATACTAAAACCGGTTATCATGTCGGTATCGGTATGGAAGTGCGTATGTCTAAACGCTGGGCATTCCGCCCGATGGTGCAGCTGGCCAATAGAGGAGCGGAATATAATTTCACGGACGGATCATATACTTATAAAGAAACATGGAATCCGCTGATGCTGGATGTGCCTTTGAACTTTCTGGTACGATATGATTTAGCCCGTAATATGAGCCTTGTATTATCTTTTGGCCCTGTGCTTTCATGGGGACTCAGTGGTAAGGTGAAGGTTTCCGAAACGGGTAAGGTAGATGCTGAATATGATATTTATGATAAGAAGTATCCTAGTAGTTGGGGTGGTCCTGAACATTCACTATTGCATCCCTTTGGATTTGGTATGACTTATGGCATAGGTGTTGAATATAAGAAACTTATGATAAGCTTTTCCGGTAAGAATATGGGAATTATCACAGATGACGACGGGTTGGGAGAAGTGACCGAACATAATTTTGTGTTGGGCGCCAGTGTTTCATACCGTTTTTAATCGTGTTTCTAAATGTCGAATATATAAAAGAATACTATCATGAAACAAATCATCATATTGATCATTGCGGGGCTCTGCATATCGGGAGCATCGATGGCGCAGGGACAGAAATTGAAAGGCAGACTTATTGATAAGGACTATTATCCGGTGAAGAATGCCAAAGTAACGGTGAAAGGCACTAATTTGAGCACCACTACAGATAAGAAAGGTAATTATTTTATAGAAGACGTACCTTTGATGCTTGATTCTGTCCGGATAGAGAAAGGTAAGAAAGATGAGAGCGAGTCTACTCTTATGAAGATTAGAATGGCTAATCAGATTATCTCGAAACGTTTCTCCTGGTTTGTAAAGGCAGGTATAGGTTTTGATTTCATCACGGGTGGATCTGCAGATGTTTTGGAGAGGGCTTCTTATTCGGTTGGGGTAGGCTTTGATTATAAGCTTTCCAAGCATTGGGCATTGCAGCCGGCTCTCCATTTTGTGCATCGGGATATGCAAGGTGATTTGGATTTTGAGGTTTATGACGATAACAGATATTACTATTCGTATGATACAAGATGCGCTATGAACAGTCTGGAATTGCCGTTGCTTTTTGCCTTGAAGTATCGCTTGGGGCGGAACCTGGGAATTGCAATAACAATGGGGCCTTATGTTTCTTATGGCATAAGCGGAACAGCCAGTGGCTCCTTTGAATACTATGACCCGGAGAACCAACAAAAGCGTCAGTATGATGTTGATATGTTTGGAAAGCGTTTTGGAGGCGGATATGCTTATGGGATAGGTTTTGAGATTAATCGTATTCTTATAGGAGCTTCAGGACGTGTGGGAGTTATATCCGGTGATTTTGATTCGGCATACGTGGGAACGATGATTGAAATAGGATATAAGTTCTGATTATAACACTTGCGGCTGCGTAGGCTTACGCAGCCGCAAGTGTAAAGTGATTCTGATAAGGGAAGTTACAGGTTTGCCGCCAGAAATTTCTTTATAGTCTCTACCGGCATTCCTCTGCGCCGTGCATAGTCTTCCAACTGGTCATTTCCTATTTTACCGACAGCAAAGTATCGTGCAGCAGGATGTGCTAACATCAGTCCGCACACAGTGGCATGAGGGCGCATGGCTCCATTTTCTGTCAGGCTGATGCCGATTTGTTCCATGTGCAGCAGTTGGTTCAGTAGGAAGTTGACGGATTGGTCGGGTAAAGAGGGGTAGCCTACAGCGGGACGTATGCCTTGGAAGTTTTCTTTCAGTAATTCCGGTATCGAAAGTTTTTCATCTTTGGCATATCCCCAGGCCACTTTACGTACATATTCGTGCATTTTCTCTGTAGCGGCCTCGGCAAGGCGGTCGGCCAGTGTCTGTACTAACATACGTTTGTAGGGATCGTTTTCGTACAGAAGTTCTACTTCTCCATCACAGGATGCGGCAAATATACCTACCGTATCGGGAATGCCGGACGAGAGCGGCCGGACAAAGTCACTGAGACAAAGAAAAGGACTGCCGTCAGGATGAGGCGTTTGCTGGCGAAGCAAAGGGAACAGGGTACCGTCCAGTAGCAGGTTGTCGCCGTCTGCATTAGCCTTGCAAAGGCGGAACAGGGTGTTTACGTGGAAATCTTTATCCAGTTGATTGAGCATCCGGTTCGCTTCCTTGAACAGCTGCATGGCTTCGGCAGCTTTAGCACGTTCTTCTTCGGGGAAAGTTGTGAGCCACATGGCGCGGCATGAGTCGCAACCATGAATATCGGCAATAGCGGAAAAACGGGGTTGAAATCCCCATGCATGAAAGAAGTATATCCAGTTGATGTATGGAGAAACCTCATGAATGGGGTATGTCAACACATTGTCCGCAAGGCAGTTCATAGTTTATAATTCATGATTAATAATTAAACCTCAGCTCTTCGCCACGGTAAGTCTCGTCCACCTGTCCGTCACTGTATATCAGATGTCCGTTGGCAAACGTTTTGTCTACTTTCCAGCGGAAGGTATTGCCTTCGAGCGGACTCCATCCGCATTTGCTGAGAATGTTGTCAGCGTTGACTTCCCAACGTTCACCATGACTGACAAGTACAAGGTCGGCCTGATAACCTTCGCGAATATAACCGCGTTTACAGATACCGTATATCTTGGCAGGTGCATGACACATCTTTTCAACAATTGTTTCAATAGAGAAGATACCTTGTTCCGCCAATTCAAGCATACTAACTAAAGAATACTGAATCATCGGCATACCTGACATTGCTTTCAGAGCACCACCTTCCTTCTCACTGAGCAGGTGAGGAGCGTGGTCGGTGGCAATTACATCAATAACTCCGGTGTTGACTGCATTCCGTAACGCATCGCGGTCCACCTGTCTTTTGATGGCAGGATTACATTTGATACGGGTTCCCAACACTTTATAATCTTGTTGGCTGAATAGCAGGTGGGCGATACAGGCTTCGGCTGTGATGTGCTTATCTTCCAATGACTCATCGCTGAACAACCGCAATTCTTTTGCCGTAGAAACATGAAGCACGTGCAGGCGTGCACCGGCCAGGCTTGCCATGCGGACTGCCAGTTCCGATGAAGCGTAACAAGCGGCCGAAGAGCGTATAAAGGGATGTTTACTGACAGGAATATCCGTTGCATTACGGAACATTTCTTTGTAGTAATCAGTATTCTTCTTGATGATTTCCTGACTTTCGCAATGGGCGGCAATCAGCATATCTGTTCCATTGAAAATATTCAGCAGACTGTTGGTCTTATCCACCAGCATATTGCCGGTACTGGAGCCCATAAAGAGCTTGATACCACATACACGGTTCTTGTCCAGATTGTTGAATTCGGTATAATTATCGTTGGTAGCACCGAAATAGCAAGAGTGGTTGACGATACATTTCTCGTTCAGCAGGTCGAATTTCTGTTCAAGTGCATCGAGAGTGGTAGTCAACGGTTGCGTGTTTGGCATATCCATGATAGAGGTGACGCCACCTGCGGCAGCCGCACGGCTTTCGGTAAAGATATCCGCCTTATGCGTCAGTCCCGGATCACGGAAGTGCACATGGTCGTCAATGACACCCGGTAGCAGGCAACACCCGGTAGCTTCTATTATCTCATCACAAGGGGCGGAAGGTTCTTTTCCGTAGGTTAGCACTTCGGCAATCAAGCCGTTTTCAATCACTACGGATCCCTGGACTGAACGTCCCTCATTCACTATCGTTGCGTTATGTATCAGCGTTCTTCTCATCGTCATTAATCATTTATCGTTAATCACTAATCATTGTTCACAGCTTTCGGATATTTATGGAACCAACTGTTCATTTTCAGTTTGATAACTCCGAAGACGGCCTCCCCGAAGATACTGCTGTTCATTTTAGAAGTGCCCAGTTCCCGGTTGATGAAGATAACGGGTACTTCCGCTATTTTGAAACCGCATTTGTAAGCGGTGAATTTCATTTCAATCTGGAAAGCATAACCCTTAAAGCGTATACCGTCGAGGTCGATGGTTTCCAATACTTTCCGGCGGTAGCACTTGAATCCTGCGGTGGTATCATGCACCGGTAATCCCGTAATGATGCGCACGTATTTGGAAGCAAAGTAGGACATCAGTACACGTCCCATAGGCCAGTTCACTACATTGACGCCACTGACGTAGCGTGAACCGATGGATACATCGGCACCATCCTCGGCGCAAGCTTTGTACAGGCGGGGAAGGTCGGCAGGATTGTGACTGAAATCGGCGTCCATCTCAAAGATGTAATCGTAATGATGTTCCAACGACCATTTGAAACCGGCGATGTAGGCGGTTCCCAATCCCAACTTGCCTTTGCGTTCTATCATGAACAGGCGTTCGGGGAATTCCTGCTGCAAAGTTCTGACAATGGCGGCAGTACCGTCAGGCGAACCGTCTTCAATAATAAGGATATGGAATACTTTTTCCAGGGCGAAAACGGCGCGGATGATATTTTCGATGTTCTCCCGTTCGTTGTATGTGGGAATGATAACGATGCTGTCCGATGTCTGCATATTCATAAAAAGAGGATTCTTATTGGGAACAAAGTTAAGTGTTTTCTATCACATACGAACAAAACTAAGGATTATTTAGTAATTTTGCGCTCGTTATGATGACAATTACCGAGCTACAACAACGATATGCCGCTCATCCCAATGTGGAAGCAATGAGGGGTTTACTAAAGAAATCGTCCGTCCGTTCCCTTTTCTGCGAGGGTCTGTGCGCTTCTGCCGCTTCGCTGTTTTCATCCGTGCTGGTGCAACGGGGGGGCTGTCCTTTTGTTTTTATTCTGGGTGACCTGGAAGAGGCAGGGTACTTTTACCATGACTTAACACAGGTTTTAGGAACGGAGAAAGTGCTGTTTTTCCCTTCTTCTTTCCGTCGTGCCATCAAGTACGGGCAGAAAGATGCGGCCAATGAGATTCTCCGTACCGAAGTGTTGAGCCGTTTGCAGAAGAACGAGGAAGGACTCTGCGTGGTAACTTATCCCGACGCTTTGGCTGAGAAGGTGGTTTCCCGTAAGGAACTGGGGGATAAAACGCTGAAGCTGCATACAGCTGAGCGGGTGGATATGAATTTCATAACTGATGTGCTGCGTAGTTACGGTTTTGAGTATGTGGACTATGTATATGAACCGGGACAGTATGCCGTGCGCGGTAGCATTGTCGATGTTTTCTCTTTTTCTTCCGAATATCCTTTCCGTATAGATTTCTTCGGCGATGAGGTGGAAAGCCTCCGTACTTTTGAGGTCGATTCCCAGCTTTCCAGGGAAAAGAAAGACAGCATTGTGATTGTTCCCGATTTAAGTCATAGTCTGGAGCAAGGTGGTAGTGGTGGCATGGTATCTTTTCTCGACTTCTTGCAACCCGAGACCATATTGGCAATGCGTGACTTTCTTTGGCTGCGCGAACGTATTCAGACGGTGCATGATGAGTCACTTACCCCACAAGCTATCGCGGCCCGCGAAGCGGAAGAGAACGGTGCCATCACTTTAGAAGGAAAATTGATTGATGGCGGAGAGTTTACCTTGCGTGCACTCGATTTTCGTCGCATGGAATTTGGCAATAAACCTACCGGCACTCCGGATGCCACCGTCACTTTCAAGACTACTGCCCAACCCATCTTCCATAAGAATTTCGATATGGTGGCGGACTCATTCAAGGAGTATCTTTCACTCGGTTACACCTTATATATATGTAGTGATAGCATGAAGCAAACCGACCGTATCCGCGCGATTTTCGAGGATCGTGGAGACGATATTTCCTTCATAGCCGTAGAACGTACTCTGCACGAAGGGTTTGCAGACAATGCCTTGCATCTTTGCATCTTTACTGATCATCAGTTGTTCGACCGTTTCCATAAATACAACCTGAAGAGTGACAAAGCCCGTAGCGGTAAGGTTGCCTTGAGCCTGAAAGAGCTCAATCAGTTTACACCGGGTGATTATGTGGTGCATACCGATCATGGTGTAGGGCGTTTTGCCGGACTGGTACGTATTCCCAACGGCGACACTACCCAGGAAGTGATGAAGCTGGTCTATCAGAATGAAGACGTTGTGTTCGTTTCCATTCATTCTCTGCATAAAGTTTCCAAATACAAAGGAAAAGAAGGTGAAGCGCCGCGTTTGAATAAGTTAGGTACAGGTGCCTGGGAAAAGCTGAAAGACCGTACTAAATCAAAAATCAAGGATATTGCGCGTGACCTTATCAAACTCTATTCCCAGCGCCGTGAAGAGAAAGGTTTTCAATACAGTCCGGACAGTTTCCTGCAACGGGAGTTGGAGGCATCTTTTATTTATGAAGACACTCCTGATCAGAGTAAGGCAACGGCCGATGTGAAAGCTGATATGGAAAGTGCCCGCCCTATGGACCGGTTGGTGTGCGGTGATGTTGGTTTCGGAAAGACGGAAGTGGCTGTGCGTGCAGCCTTTAAAGCTGTGGCGGATAATAAGCAGGTGGCTGTACTGGTGCCTACAACCGTATTAGCTTACCAACATTTTCAGACTTTCCGTGACCGGCTGAAAGAACTTCCCTGCCGGGTAGAATATCTGAGCCGTGCCCGCACCGCTGCACAGGCGAAAGCCGTAGTGAAAGGACTTACTGATGGAGATGTGAATATTCTCATCGGCACCCACCGTATTCTTGGTAAAGACGTGAAGTTTAAAGATTTGGGACTGCTCATCATTGATGAAGAGCAAAAGTTCGGCGTAAGTGTGAAAGAAAAACTGCGTCAACTGAAGGTGAACGTGGATACCTTGACCATGACAGCCACACCTATTCCCCGAACTCTACAATTCTCCTTGTTGGGTGCCCGTGACCTTTCGGTGATACAAACTCCGCCACCTAATCGTTACCCCATTCAGACGGAGGTACATACTTTTAACGAGGAAATCATTGCTGATGCCATTAACTTTGAGATGAGTCGTAACGGACAAGTCTTCTTCGTCAACAATCGTATTTCCAATCTCATCGAGTTGAAGATGATGATAGAACGCCATATTCCTGATTGTCGCGTAGCTATCGGCCACGGTCAGATGGAACCTGCCGAACTGGAAAAGATCATCTTCGACTTCGTGAACTATGATTACGATGTATTACTTGCCACTACCATCATAGAGAGTGGCATCGACATTCCGAATGCCAACACTATCATCATCAATCAGGCTCAAAATTTTGGTTTGAGTGACTTGCACCAGATGCGTGGGCGTGTAGGGCGCAGTAATAAGAAAGCATTCTGTTACTTGCTTGCCCCTCCTTTGTCCTCGCTTACTCCTGAGGCGAAACGCCGTTTGCAGGCTATCGAGAATTTCTCCGATCTTGGCAGTGGCATTCATATCGCTATGCAAGACTTGGATATTCGTGGTGCGGGCAATATGTTGGGTGCAGAACAAAGTGGCTTCATTGCCGACCTTGGTTACGAAACCTATCAGAAGATTCTTTCCGAGGCTGTACAAGAACTGAAGACGGATGAGTTTGCCGAACTCTATGCCGAAGAGTTGAAGGGAGACGGTACTATCAGCGGTGAGCAGTTTGTAGATGAATGTCAGGTAGAGAGTGACCTGGAACTCCTGCTTCCCGCAACTTATGTGACCGGTAGCAGTGAGCGTATGCTTCTTTATCGCGAACTGGACAGCCTGGTGCTGGACAAAGATGTAGAAGCTTTCCGCACTCGTCTGGAAGACCGCTTCGGACCTATTCCACCGGAGACGGAGGAGCTGTTGCGTATTGTTCCTCTCCGCCGTCTGGCTGCTCGCATGGGTATAGAGAAGGTGTTTCTGAAAGGCGGGCGTATGTCTCTGTTCTTTGTGTCCAATCCGGATAGTCCGTATTTTCAGAGTCAGGCATTTGGCAAGGTCATTGCGTACATGATGAAATATACCCGTCGCTGTGACCTGCGTGAACAAAGCAACAGACGTTCCATGCTGGTGAAAGATGTCCGGACGGTGGAGGAGGCGGTTTGTGTGTTGCAAGAGGTGATTTTAATGGAAGCCGGAGAATGACTTTTATCGTCCGAACTGAACCGCAAATCCTATATTAAGGAAGGTGATATTGTTCTTAAACCAGCTATGGTCTATCCCGTCATCATATCCGTCAGTGTTTGATAAACGGGCATCGGGATTGGCAAACCAGTCTGCCGTGAGCATATCGGCCCGGAAGACTCCTGATATTTTTTTAGTAATGCGGAACTCATACCCCATGCCGAATGACAGACCGCAATATCCTCTTTGGAAAAGATGACCATTTCGTTCGCCTCGCTGATACGTTCGTTCCTGATAGTTCATATAGCCGATTCCGAATGACAGGAATGCACCTTGGTTTCCATTGCTCCATAAGTGGCGAAAAGTGATTGTGGGACGTGCATAATGAAGATGCATCTTATCAGGTAAATCTGCTATTCGCAGATAATCGTACTGAATGCCGAGTGCAAAGTTAGGGATGAAGTAATAACGTCCTTCCAGCATTAAGTCGTATCCCGCACGATCACCGTTTTTGCTGAAGAAATCGTTTTGGTTTCCTTCTACGTGTGGCAGTGTCAATCCGCCACCCACTGTTATGCTAAAGGTCTGCGGCAAATAGTCTTGCGCTTGCAGAAATGAACCTGTATAATTCAAGAGGGCAGTAAGCATTATTAATAATAGTCGCTTCATCATAGTTTATTGGGTGTTTATCGTTTTACATATAGTTTGTCAATCAAATCCTGCCGTCCAATGCGACGCAATTCGTTGATGATATTCTTTCGCTCCTCGGGCTTATACCAGAAGAAGAATTGGCGCTGTGCCAGCTTTTCGCGAGGGGTTTTGGCACTGAACACGGATTCCAGCGTATACGGATGATATCCGGTGTACCATGCTTCGGTAGCTACGGTCATGGGCGTAGGAGTGAAGTCCTGCACTTGCTCCAGATGGAAGTCCAAACGCTTGGTGATGACGGCAAGTTCGGCCATATCCTCTTCCTTGCAGCCGGGATGACTGGAAATGAAGTAAGGAATGAGTTGTTGTCGTAACCCTTCTTCTTTATTGATACGGTCGAATATCTTCTTGAATTCCTGGAATTGGCTGAAGGGCGGTTTACGCATGATGCTCAGTACGCGGTCACTGGTGTGTTCCGGAGCAACTTTCAGACGACCGCTGACGTGGCGGGCAATCAGTTCGCGGGTATATTCCTGCGTACTTTTATTGGTGGCGGGATCTTTGCTTTGATGTAATAATAAATCGTATCTTACTCCACTTCCGATAAAACTCTTCTTGATACCAGGCAGGGCATCTACTGCATGATAAATATCCAGTAGCGGGCGGTGATCGGTATTCAGATTGGGGCATACTTTGGGATGAATGCAGGACGGGCGTTTACATTTCCGGCACATTGTTTCATCACGTCCTTTCATCCGGTACATATTGGCGGACGGTCCTCCCAAGTCGCTCAAATATCCTTTGAAGTCTGGCAGTTCCATGACCTCTTTTACTTCTTTAAGCACACTTTCCTTGCTACGGCTTACAATAAATTTTCCCTGATGTGCCGAGATGGTACAGAATGCGCAACCTCCGAAACATCCGCGGTGAATATTCACAGAAAACTTAATCATATCGTATGCCGGAATGCGCTTGCCTTTGTATTTTGGATGAGGCAGCCGGGTATAGGGAAGGTCGAAAGAGCGATCCAGTTCTTCTTCTGTCAAAGGAGGATAAGGCGGGTTGACGACTACCGTCATGTTATCCACTTCCTGTGTAATGCGTGAGGCTGTATATTTATTACTTTCTTCCTCGATATGGCGGAAGTTGGCAGCTTGTTTCTTCTTGTCTTTCAGACATTCGGCATGAGAGAAAAGGCAGATATCTCCTTCTTCGGCAATGAAATCCGCCGTTTTGCATGAGTACGCAATTTGCGGGATGTCGGCAAGGGCTGCACTGTCTTCTCGTAGGGACGAATCATTATTCGTCTGGATATCACAGATTTTCTGCATTCTCTTCACCAACTCCACTACCGGCTTTTCTCCCATTCCGTAAATCAGCAAATCCGCCCCGCTTTCTACAAGAACACTTTTCATCAATTTGTCTTGCCAGTAGTCATAATGTGTCACCCGGCGCATACTTGCCTCGATACCTCCCAATACAACGGGAACATCCGGATATATTTTTTTCAGAATGCGGGTATATACAATTGAAGGATATTCCGGGCGCATATCCGGACGTGCATCCGGTGTGTAGGCGTCGTCACTGCGCAGCCGTTTGTTTGCCGTATATTTATTCACCATTGAATCCATGCATCCGGGACTGATACCGAAGAACAGGCGTGGACGTCCCAACTTCTTGAAGTCACGCAAGTCGTCCCGCCAATTGGGTTGGGGAATAATCGCCACGCGCAGACCTTCTGCTTCGAGGATACGTCCGATAACGGCAGCCCCGAAGGAGGGATGGTCTACATAGGCATCGCCACTGAACAGGATAACATCCAGTTCGTCCCATCCGCGTAATTCCACTTCTTTTTTGGTTGTGGGCAACCAATCAGTTAGTCGATATTCTTTCATGCCGCAAAGATACGCATAAAATGATTAGATGGTAAAGCGAAGAGGGATAAACAATGCCTGTCTGGGGAAGTCTTTTTGGTATTTATCATTTCCCCCTTAAGTCGTATTATCCGTTATCTTACGACATGACTTCCGTCACCCCACAGCGCAACTTCCGTCACCCCACAGGGTAACGTTCGTTACACGCCGAGGTAAAAGTCGTTACATACCGAGGTAAAGAGCGTTACAATAGGGGGTAAAGGTCGTTACATCCAGCGGTAAATGCTTTTACATTGTTTGGTAAATGGAATGTAAATGCTATCTGTTGAAAATCAATGAACTAAGAGAATCTATTAGCAAGGCTGATTCCTTTAGGATATGAATGAGGATTTTGAGGTTACTTTGATTCTTATACATTTGTGATACCAATATTGTCCATAAACAAATCCCGTTGCAAATCTTAAAAGACTGCAACGGGATTTGTTTCTCTATTAATTACGACCTCCCAACGTAGGGATGTGCTCATTTTTCGGACTGCCTTGTAAATTGCAACGTCATCTGTTCGCCGTCATAAATTTCGCGGAAACCAACTTGTTGCTCGGCCAGATACTCTTTCAAATCATTGAAAGCAGCGGCATCGTCCATGATTATTTCCAGTTTCTCACCCGGTGAGGCTGCGCACATGGCTTTCATGGCCGGGATGAGTGGGCTGTAATGTTTCTGACCACATGTGTCGATTGTTTTCATTTATTCTTCTTCTATGGGTTCCTGCTTTGAAAGCCATTCCAGATAGAGCTTGATGAGTTGCTGCAGTCCGAAAGCTTTCATGTTGTTGTGGTATATCACGTCGATGCAGAGGTCGAGCAAGTCTTTGCTGTCCTCCTCTTGTGATGCGATGAGGGAGCGGATGTTCAGCCTCAGTTTCTCCAATACAGATTCATCTACAATACCATTACTGTCAATGAGGTGGCGGAAAAGTCCGTATTTCTCGATGGTTGCCAGATTCTCTTCGGAGATATCCAAACTGCGGGTACCGCTGGGATTAGCTTGTATAGTGTACATAGTCTGTTATGTTTTTAAAGGTTTATACTCTGAGAGCAAAGATAAGCGTTATTTTTAATTAGACGTATTGTTTTCTACTTTTTTGCTTGAAAGAATTGCAGGATGGAGGCCATGACGGCATTGCGGTCCGATTCCAGTTCGATGCTTTCCAGTGGGAAGCCCATAACGAAGGTGCGGTAATTGCCTTGGTAGGCAATGGCTGCGCTTTGGTTGTCGGGAGCATAAGTAAACACGGGGAAAGCTGTGCCTGTCGGCAGGATGCATTCCGGTGCGGTCACGGCATAGACTTGCTCATTGGGCAGGCGGGGAATGGTGAATGTACGTTCCAGTCCGTTGATGTTTCCGGACCGGCTATCATTCAGGGATTGGCCGTAAGCGTATTTCAGGATATTCTGTGTAAACTCCCGGTCACCTTGTGAACGGTTCATATCACTGCCGATGTAAGAGCCGCTCACAAGAAGGTTGCCGCCGGATTGACAATATGCAGTCAATGCGCGTTGCATGGGTGAGGAGAAAGTCTTGTAATACACATTACCGGCGGGATTGCTTTGCCGGTCTTCCTTTTCGAGTCCGAGGATGTAGTCTACGACATCGTAAACTTCCAGCGGTACACTTCCGTTCTCTACGGATTCGTCGCTGCACGAAACGAAGCTATAGTCACCTGCTGCTTGTATCGCTTTCCCATGCACGAACGGATAGTCGAAGGAATTTCCGGCAATCCTGATTCCTTCCCATTCATCTCCGCTGCGTCCCAATTCTTTTCCCGTCTGCTTGCGTGAAAATTCGGTTTGGGCGCCGCAAAGTGAAATGTCATATAAATAAGGTACCCCCGGGTCTTTTGCCAGATCGAATCCGGCTGCGATGGGAGTATCGACAACTGCGGGGCCGCTGATACGGTCGAATCCGTTGACAATCAATACACGTCCCTTTTCCTTTTTCGCTTTATAAGCCGCGAGTATTTCGGACGGGAAGCTTTCTCCGCCACGGTTGGCCGCGGTGACTTTAAAAGAATAGACTATGCCCGGTTCTATCTTTGCGGTGTAGGAAGGACTACTTACACGTACTCCGTTGTCAAAACCACCGCGTCCGATACGGGTATAAACGATGTACTCGCGCGGTTTGGCTGTAGGTTCTACTATGTCTTCCTCACCTTTCCATGAAAGTTCCAGTGTATTCTTCTTGTTGCCGAAACGGATGGCGAAGTTACTTACCGGAAGAGGTTGCACCACATAGTCCTTGCCATGCTGGTTGCAAAGATATTGGAGGATCGCTTTATAGATGGAACGCCCCACGGTAAACTTGAAGTTGGGATCATGGCCGAGACGCATATCGGCAAAGTTTTGGTGTGATAGCAATTCCACAATGGTGGACGGAACTGCCGGAAGGCGGGTTTCGCTGTAATTACGGTCCCATAGGCTGCGGCGTGTCCAGTCTATGGCATAATTGGAACGGATATCGCGCTGAAGCTGCGTGAGCAAGATATCGGAAAGGTCACGTGAAGTGTATCGGTCAGTGCCGCTGGCAAGTAATCCCTCGTTGAAATTGGTGGTATAGATGCCGAGCGTACCGATAATCTTGTCTTCTTTACTGGCGCCTGCATCACTGTGCAATGCCATAGCCATTTCGAAAGGTACCCCCAACCCTTGCTCTTTGGGGTTGAAGATGGAGCCGCCGGACAGATAGTTGATCATTCTTGAACGGGAATTTATGTCATCAGACATATCGTCTTTTCCTTCGCGTCCGCCATAAACAGGGTAGGGCATACCGGCCCATTGTGCATAGTAACGCGAACCTTCCAGATACCGGGGCAATCCGCTGGTTTCCCCGCCACGGGCAATGTTTCCCATACCTCCACCGAAGCGTACGGCATCTGCGCAAACCACTCCTTTATGCTTGCTCTCATTGCTCAGTACCACCATGCCGTAGTCGTTCTTGCCTTTATCAAAAGAGAATGTGCCGAGGTATACCCAGGTACCGCCGCCTATCTGCTGATTTACTTTGAACTCAGTGGCTCCGCCGTTGTGGAAGACGATGTACTTAGCATCACTTACGCTATTGGGCAATGTCTGATAGGAGACATACACGGCATATTCGCCTGTTTCCGGAATGTCGGGTATCCATTCGGCAAAGGCTTTATTCTTTTTTTTCTCTGTATTGGCAAAGCGCGCGCTTCCGCTGGTAAACGGATTCTCACCGTCCCGGTAGATTTGTTTCCGTTGGGCAAAGCCGGGAAATTCGGTTTGCTTCCAACTGGCTTTGCGGCTTTTGACATCCAGATAGAGTGAGTTTTGCGGAGTATCATTATCCACGATGACCTCATGCTTTTGCGTGTCCCGTTCACGGGGAGTGAAAACATTGGCACCGGCATTCTCCAGCATCGGGATGACGTAAGGGAGGATGAACGATTGGGTGAACTGATCTTCCGTTGTGCAGAACAGACGCGGGCGTTGCCATCCCCATTCTCCGGTCTTATTAATGAAATATCTGCCGTGGCTCTGCCAGATGGCGATATGCTTGCCCTCCAGCCCGCGGTTAATCTCATAAGGCCGTGAAGTGCGTGTCACCCACGGGGCGCCTTTATAATCCAGCCCGCCGTATAACCGGGATTTATCCTTTTTCCCTTTCCGGTAGAGGTTTGGAATCAGGTCTTCGATGGGCTTTCCGCTTGTCACGACCGTCATGTCGTAATAGTTCACGGGCCCCGGCAATATCTGTTTCAAATGTCGGTAGATGGCTTCCACCGCTTCCGGACGGAAAGGCTGGTACGAGAATTTATCGTCAGCATAGATGGCTAACTTTTTCTTCTGATGATTGATATGAAAACTGTCCAACCGGCAGGTGCCGATATTGACGGTTGTGGTGGTATACTCCCGGAAAAATGTCTGAAGGCGGTCCTGTATGTTCGCCTCAATATCCTGTGCCCCCAGCTTCCCATTGAAAGTCAAGACAAAGCAACAGATAACTAACCATATATTCTTTTTCATAACGTAAACCCTCTGTGAACTCTGTGTCCTCTGTGGTGAAGACTATCCGCAAAAGTATATAAAAAAAGAGTGGATAACCTTAGCTCCCCACTCTTCTTTATTTCTATTTAGCAAACATTTACAGCGGAATATATTCCACAAATGCTTCCATTGCTTCGTAAGATGCCAAGCCCAGGCTGTCATACAATGCAGCCGTACCACGGTTACGGTCTTCACTGCGTTGCCAGAACAGGCGCTCGTCATTACCCAGGAACGGTGCGCTTTCCATCTGCGACTGGTGTTTCAGGATGGAGTTGCGTTTCGCACGCAATTCTTCCGGACTGATAGGCACTGCCATTTCAATGTTTTCAATTTCCCATTCAGCCCACGCACCACGATACATCCATATACGGCAATCCTTCAACCACTTTGCACCTTCTTCTTTCTCCAGGTCAATGGCTGCAAACACTGCATCCGTGCAGACACGGTGTGTTCCATGCGGGTCGGCAAGGTCGCCGGCAACGAATATCTGGTGAGGTTTCACTTCGCGCAACAGGTTGCGTACGATTTCTACGTCAGCTTCCGTCAGCGGACCTTTCTGGATGCGGCCTGTTTCGTAGAAGGGCAGGTCGAGGAAGTGGCAGTGATCCAGCGGTATATTGTTGTAAGTACATGCCGTGCGTGCTTCACCGCGGCGAATCAAACCTTTGATGGTCAGGATATCGCGCGTATCAATATCGCCGTCTTTTTTCTCTTTCAGGAACTTGCGGATTTCTGCATATTTATCAATGACCACCTGATCTTCGCTGTTATTGAAAATCTGGTTGAAACCATTGATGAAATGCATGAAGCGGATTACTTCTTCATCACCTACGGCAATGTTGCCGGAAGTTTCGTAAGCTACGTGCACATCATGTTTCTGCTCTACCAGGCGGCGGATGGTGCCACCCATAGAAATCACGTCGTCGTCCGGATGCGGAGAGAATACAACGACCCGTTTCGGATACGGCTTCGCACGTTCGGGACGATAAGTGTCGTCAGCGTTTGGCTTTCCACCGGGCCAGCCGGTGATGGTGTGCTGCAAGTCGTTGAATATCTTGATATTCACATTGTATGCCGAACCGAATAAAGCCAGCAATTCGCTCAATCCGTTTTCGTTATAATCCTTATTGGTCAGTTTAAGGATTGGTTTTCCAGTCAATTGGCAAAGCCATACGATGGCACTGCGAATCAGTTTATCGTTCCATTCGCAGGAAGTCACCAGCCACGGACGTTGGATGCGTGTCAGATTACCAGCTGCAGAGAGGTCGATAACGACATGGGCATTGTTATGAGTTTGCAGGTAAGAAGCCGGGATAGTGTCGGTTACCGCACCTTCCACACATTCTTTTACCATTTTGGCTTTATCCTCACCCCAAGCCATCAGATAGATTTTCTTGGCGCTCAATATGGTAGAAACCCCCATCGTTATGGAACTGATAGGCGTACTTTCAATGCTACCGAACATTTTGGATGCTTCGTTGCGTGAGTCGCTATCCAATAAAATCAGTCGGGTAGTGGAGTTCAGACGGGAGCCCGGTTCATTGAAACCGATGTTACCTACGCGTCCGATACCCAGCAACACAGCGTCCAGGCCACCGAAGCTTTCTATACGCTGTTCATACAGGCGGCAGTATTCGAAGATGGTATCTTTGGGGATGGTGCCGTCCGGGCTGAAAACGTTTTGTTTGTCAATATCCACATGATCCAGAAACATCTCTTTCAGGGCATTCAGATTGCTGTTGATGGCATCCGACGTAAGTGGATAATATTCGTAAAGGTTGAATATGATGACATTACGGAAACTCAGACCTTCTTCCTTATGCATGCGAATGAGGGTTGAATATACGTTACGGGGAGAATTACCACCGGGCAATGCCAATACGCAGAAGCGTCCGGCTTTCTGTTTATCGCGGATAAGTTGCGCAATTTCACAGGCAATGTGGTTGGCTCCTTCCTCTGCCGATTCGTAAATGTCGGTTGGGATTTTTTCGAGTCGGGTCAGTACCGACCTTTCAAATGCATTCTCAGGTCTGTAATACCTGGGGGAGACTCTGTTGAGAGTGATTTGAGAACTAAGATTGGTTTTCATAACTTATTGGTATTAATAAATTGATTAAAGCTTATCACTTCTAAGATTTAACAAATATACGAAAAACAAAGTTCACTCCTAAAAGCGTTGGGGTTGTTTTTCGGAACAAGGTGTTTTTTGCCGCACTGTTTCGGGGTACAAATGTAGGCACTTTTTAGCAACAAAGCACTCACTCCTTTTAGGTATTTTCTTTAAAAAGCCTAAAATTTATTCTGATGCAAGGTTTGTTTCGCTATTCTACAAAGAAAGTAGTAGAAACCGTATTTCCTGCATCATCTACGGCAGTCAGTGAATGTTTGCCAGAGCTAGGTTGCAGGGAGATTTTATGGAAGTCCTGAGTTTGAGTTAGATAGCAGTTGTCGAGGTGCCAATAGATAGTAGTGGCGGGATTGCTATGTGCCAGTTCGACGGTGATGAAGCCTTTGCTTCCGTCCATTTGTCTGGGTAGCACGATACGAGCATTCATCGGTGGATAGATGAATTGCATCTGTTGCAGGGCGTCTTCTCCGCAACCCGGCTTGAAGGGTGGAAGTGCCTTGTATTCCGGATGATGCTGTTTATAATACCATTCCCATACGGGCGGCAGAGTGAACCATGACTTTTGGATGGTGGGCTCCGTATTGGCACAATTTTCATAAATGCGTTGGGTTTCATCAGCCGACAAAGTGATGAGATGATGATAGGGGCAGGCTTCTGTCTTGAGCCCTGCAGGAAGAATCAATAAGGTGTCCGTCTCTTCACAGAATCTACTTTTCAGATGTCCTGATTTCCGGCATATTTCAGCTTTGACAAAGATATCTCCCGGACGTTTGAACCATCGTGAGGCAGGAAGCATATTGAATATGTCAAACAATACCGGACCCGCTGTCCGTGCTCCTACAAGACCGGGCTTTCCTTCTCCGGTTGCGTTCCCCACCCATACGCCTACTGCATATCCGGGGGTGACTCCGACAGCCCAGGCATCGCGGAAACCATAACTTGTTCCGGTTTTCCAGGCAATGGGGTGCATGGAGGGGATGGATTTCCAGTCTATCTCTTCGGGGCGGTTGACTTCGGTCAGGGCATCAAAGGTTTGCCATACGGCACCCGGCTGAAAAATATTTGTTCCGCTTGCCTCTAATGCCGTTTGCTTCGTTTTCCTAAGCTCACTCTCCGTCATCCTGAGCTTGTCGAAGGATCTCTTCTCCTCCTTTTCCTGAGAAGCGGCAAGGAGTAAGCTGCATTTTTCTTGCGGAAGTTGCAGCAAGCTTCGTCCCATATTAGCGTATGCACTCGTCACGTCCCATAGTGTAGCTTCCGCGCCGCCCAGAATAAGTGATAATCCATAATGGGAGGCGGGACGGTTAATTGTCTTAAATCCTGTTTGCCGTAGGAAACTGTGAAACTTTGGGACCCCATATCTTTGCAGCATCGTGACAGCCGGAATATTCAGCGACCGTGCAAGCGCCTCCGATGCAGGAACCGCCCCCTCAAACTGCAAGTTGAAGTTCTGGGGAGTGAATCCGTTGATATTAACCGGTATATCCGGCAGCAGCATATCCGGTAGCAGACTGCCTTCCTGCAACATCGCATAGTAGAGGAATGGCTTCAGAATACTTCCCGTGCTTCTGGGAGCCTGAATGACATCTACTTGATTTCCTGCCTGTTTGCGCTCAAAGTTGACATTTCCACAATAGGCTACTACTTGATTGTTCCGGATATCAATCACCAGGATTGCCAGATTACGTATATCGCTCCGGTTGAATTCGTTGCTCCATCGTTCGGCCAGACTTTCAATCTGTGTCTGGATTCCCCTGTCGATGGTTGATACGGAATACTTCCCGTTTCGTTCTTGATAGAAGCGACTGACCAGGTGTGGGGCTATTTGCGGCAATGGATGCGGTTCTTCAGGAAGTGGTTCGCTGACAGCCAGTTCGTAGGCCGATTCATCTATTACTTCTTCCTTATATAGTTGTTTCAGGAGTCTGTTGCGCTTTTCGAGCAATGCCTGGCGTGCTTTGGATAGGTGAATCATCGAAGGCGCATTCGGCAGCACAGCCAGCATGGCAGCTTCTGCCCACGACAAATCTTCTGCGGAATGTCCGAAGTATCTCCATGCTGCGGCATCCAGTCCTACAACATTTCCGCCGAACGGGGCGTGCGAGACGTACATCGACAGGATTTCTTCTTTCGAAGCGCGGAATTCGAGACGGGTAGCCAGGATCATTTCAATGAATTTCTCCCCGAAGGTGCGCGATTCATTTCTTGCCAGCCGGATGGTCTGCATCGTGAGGGTGCTTCCACCGCTGACGACGCGTTTGTTTTTCAGATTTTGCCAGGCAGCTCTTCCGGTAGCGAACGGGTTGACGCCCCAGTGATAATAGAAATGCCTGTCTTCAAACATCATCAGGCATTGCTTCATTTTCTCCGGAGTAGTGGTTCGGGGAGGAAAACGCCATTGACCGTCGGAGGCGATGCGTGCACCTAATAGATCTCCGTTGCGGTCGGTCACGACGGTAGAGTAGGGGACATGGAACAATTCTCTGGGGAGACAAAAGATATAGCCTATCACCAGAATTGTAATAATGCTAAGTATTACTTTTCCGGTGATAGACAGGTGCTTGAAGAAGTTGATAATCTGAACTTTCATCCATGGTTTATATAACTATCCCCGTTCTCCTCCTTCTGGGAGGAGGGGAATTGAGATACTCTGTTTTTTACTTACTGAGGTACTCCGTTACCTACTAACCGTCGTCCTTCCCGCCCTTGTCCGTGCCTGTGCCGAAGCGTCATACATGGCTTCGCACTGGATGGCAGGCAGAACAAAATTACCGGCATACGTGGCTTGCAGCCTTACGGTAAACTTTTTCAGTTCGCTGCGTTGCAGGTCGAAGTAAGTCAGTACGCGGTCGTCGCGAATATCCTGATAGGTATAATTGCGGGTAGGAGTAGCCTCCGGGGTTATGAAACGTTCATTGTAAATCTCCCATCCTGACGGAATGATATGCGTTAACGCCAGATTGCTATAACCGGTAGTCCCACTGATATTACCTACGGTGATGACAGCCATAAAGTCAGTGCCTTGCCGGATGTCATCTATAGATATAGTCGCTCCGTTCATATCCGTATATTTCACATCCAGGCGAAGATTATTGGAAATTGCGGGCAGTGTATCGTTGACTAACTGTATACGCGTGATGAAGTCCACATTCAATGCTCCCTTGCCTTGATTCTTTACTGTTATATTTCCCGATGCCGGGGTAGTAGCCAGTTCCTTTCCGAATACAGCCTTAGCCGACTTCACGGCAGGTTGTTGCTTTCCGTTCCAACTCCAGGTGAAATCCAGTGTGCCTGAAAGTTTTTCCGCCAGACGTCCCATTGCCATCAGTGAGAAAGCTGTGGACTGTGTACTGAACCAATTCTCATCTGCCAGATTCTGCGAAACTTTCTTGGCCTGTTGCAGGGCGGCTTGGTCTTTGTGCAACAAAATCAGTGTTTCCAGTATCATCGCCTCGTCGCGGTCGTACGAGCCGTAGATGAAGTTTTGTGAAGAATAGGGTTTCACGCTTGTTTCCGCATTGAACACCAGTTCTTCTGCCGGCTTCGTCTTACCTGTCAGGGCATATGCTGCCGCCAGTCTCCATTTGGCTTGCAACGACAGGTTGGCTTGCTCCTTCATCCTGTTCATGGCTCCCTGTTCAGGAACGCCTGCCAATGCTAATGTATATAGCCTGTAAGCCTGTTGCAATCCTGATTGCCAGTACATCCAACTGTCATTCTGTTCCGGCATCCGCCAGTTCTGGGCGGCGGCACGCTGGAAGCGTTTCCACTTGTCCAGCACATTCGGATGAACGGCATAGCCTTTCTCTTGTGCCAACACGAGGAACATACCTGTATAAGAGGTTATCCACTCATCAGCCACCGCATTTCCCGGCCAGTAGACGAAACCACCGTTGGGAAGCTGCCGGGAGTAAATCTGCCGGATGCCTTCCTGTATATTGGCTTTTATCTTTTCCGCCTCTTCACTGTCTATGGCTTTGAACTGGCTGACAAACAGCAATGGCAATACTTTCGATGTCAGCTGCTCCGTGCAATGGTGCTGGTAGTTGTACAGGAAATCGAACCGTCGGCTGATGTCCACCGAAGGTATGCGCGAAACTTCCATCAGCAAACGGCTATTTGCCGGAGATGCATTATTCAGATTGTACGGGATGGTTACACTTTCTCCGCCTTCCACCCATTTGCTGGTGCGCAGGGTGACTGCCGGATTCGGATTCCGCACTTCTATTTCAATCGTTTCTTTCGTCTGTTTTCCGTCACCGCTGGCAGTCAGATGGATGGTTGCTTTCCCGGTTTGGCTGCCTGTCTTGATCTTGAAGAATGTGAGCTGGTCACCCGGTTGGGCAAAAGTGATGGACTGCTGTTTATTCCCTACAATTTGCACTCCGCCGCCGGTTGCCTGAATGGACACCGTTACATTCTTCACCTCTTTTTCCATGGCAAAGATATTCACCGGAACAGTGATTTCCTCCTGCGTACTGAGAACACGAGGGAGGGTAGACAACAGCATCAACGGTGTCCGTACAAACGATGTCTTTTCCGCCTTTCCGTAAGCTCCATCCTGTCCGGCCACTACCATTGTGCGGACAGAACCCACATACATAGGCAGTTTCAGCGTATGCGTTTTTTGTTTGCCCTTATCCAGATAGAACGGGCCGATGAATTTAACTACCGGTTTAAACCGGTTTACTTTTGCATCGGCAGGTTTCAATGTTTCGTCACCACCTGTGCTGAACAAAGAACTGTAACGTCCTGCCGAAGCTCCGAGCACATCGTCATACATATCCCAGGTACGGATGCCCAATGCTTCACGGGCATAGAAATCATTCCACGGGTCGGGAGTCTTGAAGTTCGTCAGGTCGAGCAAACCGTCGTCCACGATAGCCAGCGTATACGTCATGGGTTTACCACTCTTCTCGCTGACAGTCACATTGAAGTCGGTTTCCGGACGCAACACTTCCGGCATTTTGATTTGCGGTTGCAATATGGTTTGCTTATTAGTCACTAATACCGGAACAACACCGTACATACGTATCGGCAAATCGTTCACCGTCTGCGCATGAGGCTGCAACAGGCTGATGTGCAGGTAAACATTCGGAGCCATTTCCGGATTGACCTTGAAAGCATACTTCGTGTCTCCGTTGCTGGAAACTTCTATCCATTCGCGTTGCAATACGGTCGAACCGTTTTCCAAGGAAACCAGTGCCCGTCCTCCTGCGGCGGCAGGGATGATGGCAGTTGCCGTTTCACCGATTTCGTATGATTCCTTATCCAGTGAGAAGGCCAGCATCTTGATGCCGCTTGGGTCAGTCTTGCTTGAACGTCCGCGCCAGTCGGGCCAGTCTATATAAACGGTTCCGCCGGTGGCGTGCCCGCTTTCCTTATCCTTCACATACACCAGATATCGTCCCCAGTCCGGATAGTTAACCCGAAACTTGAAAGTCGCTTTTCCGCCTGTAGTCCGGATGTTTCCACTGGCTACGGGAGTGATGGAACTACTGTTTATGTAAGTGCCGAATGATTCTTCCCGGTTTTCCCACCACCAACTCCAGGAGACGCGGTAGATTCTGTATTCCAGGTTGGAACGGTTCACCAATTGTCCTTCCGCGTTCACCGTGACAAGGTCGAATACATGATCCTTATCTGTTTCTACATATTTCCCTTTCGGTTGGTTCAGGTTGATGCCGACATAGGATGAGAAGGGAGAGAACGGAATGGTCTGTGTATAAATGCTGGCATCTCCTCCCGGCTCGAATACGCGGCTGGTCAGGGTTGCATTCAGCATGCCCGGTGCATTGGTGGCAGGTGGCAGCTTCAGCATGAAAGCGGCCTTTCCTTCCGCATCCAGCGTACCGTCGAATACATCGCTCTTCACGGTCGTAAATTCAGTTGCCGGATTATTGAAGATGTATTGGCTGTAATTCTTGAATTGCGTATTTACCCTTGACAGGGACATTTCCACTTTGGTTTTCAGCCTGGATGCCGTGGCTCCCGTCAACCACGTGGAAGAAAGGGCTACCGGCATTTCTTTTGCTGAAGCCTGAATGACCTTATCGGGTAATTTCAGGTTGATCTTCAGCCGGTTCGGTTTTACGGTTTCTATGCGGAGGCTCTTATGGAAAGCTGTTCCACCCACTTTGACATAGGCGTTCCATAATCCGGTCGGATCTTCTGCCCGTGTCGGAATATCAAAAGTATAGAAGCCATTTATACCTTGTGTAGAAATCATTTTCGTATAGAACTGGCCTCTCGGATTATAAAGTTCCAGCGCTACGGGATGTTTGTCCGGAATTCTCTTTTCCCGGTCTTCCAGGATGAAGGCTACGTGAAGCGTATCTCCCGGTCTCCATACCCCTCTTTCTCCATATACAAAGCCCTTTAAGCCTTTTTGAATATCCTTTCCGCCTACGTCAAACCGACTGACGGATTGTTCTTCACCATCTGCCACGCGGACATATGCTTTCTGTTTGTCCACTTCGGCTACAAGGATGAAAGGTACGCCTTTCGGGGTGATTTCCACAAAGCCCTCACTGTTGGTTTCACCAGTTCCGATGGCTTGCAACTGGAAGTTATAAGCGGTCACTTTCGCTTTTTCCATCGGCTTGGTGTCCAGGATGTTACTTACGGCAATCCAGAGCTTGTTCAGTGAATTCCGTTTTACAATCATTCCTATATTCGAAGCGAATACATTGCAGGATGCCGCCCGGTCGGAGTCCATATAATAGGAAGGATGGCAGGGATTGTTGCGTTGCCTCCAGTCATACTGTCTCCAGTCCATTTGAACTCCGCCGTTATAATAGAAGTAGGCTTCGGGGGTGTCCCATTCCGCTTCGTTTTCTTCAAAAAGAGTATTTCCGCTGACTTTTGTCAGTCCTTCGGGGGCTGCATTGCCGGCAAAACTCATCTGCTGGTTCTCTGTTCCGCTGCAAGGATATGCCGAGTATTCCTGCCGGAAAGAAAGAATGACGCGGTAGATGGCTCCCGGTTCCTGTCGGATAAGTCCGGCAAGGTCTATCGAATAATCTTCCCAGCGGTGCACATCTTTCGTACTGTCTTTACTCAGCCAGAGCGTGTTCTGGTAAACCAACCGCCCGGAACGTCGCAGTTCGCTGGCAGAGGAAAGGGTATTTGTCTGCATAAACATCAGCACGTTGTTCTCGAAAATGCGGATGACGCTCAAATCCACTGCATAAAGATTGACTGCCCGGAATGGGATGATCAGGCTTTTGGAGTCGGGCAGGATAGCGGCCGAAGTAGACATTTCCACTTGCGGTTTCAGATTGAGCTCGCTGAACGAGATGGAGTGGGAGGTACCAAGTGATTTATCTTTGCTGTTTTTTACTCCCTCATGTATCTTCAGTGTCAGTTTATTCAGTTGGTTTGCTTCAAAGTAGATATATACTTTGTTGTTTTCTACCTGAAAGATGGAAGTGGATACTTCCGGAATTTCAATCAATCCTTTCAAATCCTGTGTAGTGGAAACCGGATCGGAAAATACAATTTCTATTCCGTTTTCCGGTTCTTCGATACGCTTGGCGGAAAGGAAACGGAAACTGTTCTTTGAAGGAATCAGTACGCTTTCGGTCAGTTGGCGGTCGATGCCTATGGGGCTGCCGTCCGCTTTTATCTCCAGTTGATAGTCTTCTTCTTCACGGGGAATACCGATAATCTCGAATTGGTAGCGTGTCGGGTTATCTGTCGGGGTGATGTTTACCGGGTAGGTTTGTCCTTTCCCGTTTCCGGCAGTCAGCATTTTTTCTACTGCTTCTTTCTTTGCGGCATCACTGAAGCGTATTTCTCCTTTGATGCCTACCTGTTCGGAGTGGCTGTTTATGTCGGCTGTTGTCAGCGGTTCGACGTTGAGAGAGAAATTGGGTTCCTGCACCCTGAAAGAAAATTTGAATTCTTTCAGGCGGCTGTCCACTTCTACAAATTTGCCCAGTTGGAAAGTGCCTTCGTAGAATTGTCCCGGTTTCAGAATACCCGCTTCAGGAACGAATTCAATGGTATTGTTGCTGACCCAATACGCCTTACCCTTCAGAGAGGGAGAGAAACTGAATGGGTTCTCTTTCAGCTCATTGTTCAGATCCACCATAGGCTGGTCTTGTGTCAGTTCTATGCGGATGTTCGAAGTTTGCGAGATGACTCCTCCGGTGTATGCGTTCACATAAGGAGCGTATTCGGCAGAGGGAACAATATCTTTCTTGCTGCTTGTGCAGGAAGCAAAGACAACAATACTCAGTAACAGAAAGAATAGCTTATCAGCTATACGATGTTTAGCTTTCATTCGTCCCATGATTATAGTAGTTATTAAGTTACAATGGTGAATTGTCAATTCTCAATTGTCAATTGGAAAAAGTCCGCGTCTTTCCATGCGGGGAATTTGCTTCTGAATTCTCTTAATGCGGAGAGGTCGAGAGAAACGGTGTCGGTGCCCTCTTCGTTATCAGGCACACTGGCAAGGAGCTCACCTTTTGGTGAATAAATCACGCTGCCACCGCTATATGACATTTGGTTATCATCCGTACCGACCCGGTTTACGCCACATACGTAGCAGATATTTTCGAGTGCACGCGCTTGCAACAGGACATCCCACACCCGACGGCGGGGAACAGGCCAGTTGGCGACGTATATCAGGAGATCGTATTCGTTGTTCACATTACGGCTCCAGACCGGAAAACGTAAGTCGTAGCAGACAAGCAAAAGAATATTCCACCCCCGGTAAGAAATGATCGGCCGCCGGTTTCCCGCACTGAAATGTTCCGTTTCTTTTCCCATGCGGAAGAGATGGTGCTTATCATAATAGTAAGCTTCTCCTTCGGGAGTCAGGAAGAAAGCACGGTTGTAGTAAGGGTGGTGGTTGGTAGGAGAAACTGTACCTTCGTTACAGGCGATATAACTACCCGTGATGGCAATTTGGAATTCTGTAGCCCATTGGCGCAGGGTGGTGATGGTATCACCGGTTACAGGCTCGGCCAGTTGCCGACTGTTCATGCTGAATCCGGTGGAGAAGGTTTCGGGCAAGACAACAATCTCCGCTTCTCCGCGAAGCGTTTCCAGCTTCTTGCGGAGTAGGCGGAGATTCTCTTGTTTATCCTCCCAAACAATATCTGTTTGTAATAGAGTTACACGCATAATACTAAGGTTAAAACAGTTCAGGAATAACCTGAGCTTAAAAGACTTTCATCTTTAATCTAAGTTTGAAAGACTTTCAGCTTACATATTTCCTAAAGCGAAGTTTTTCGGATTCTTTCCTACAAAGTCCTTATAATAAAGCTTTACCTCGCGCATATCCTTTTCGATGTTTCCGGAAGGCATGAACGCCTTTGTTGCGGAAATCGTCTTGGTTCTATAGTTGATTCCTATTAAAACAATGGGAACCTGCGCTTTCAAAGCTATAAAATAAAATCCTTTCTTCCAATTAGGATTAGCCTTACGGGTTCCTTCCGGTGTAATCGCAAGCTGAAACTTCTTACTTTTAGCAAACCTTTCCGCCATTTGGTCAACCAATGATGTTTTACGTCCCCGGTCCACCGGTATGCCGCCCACAGCCTTGAATATCAGTCCCAGCGGAAAGAAGAACCATTCTTTCTTCATCATGAAACTGGTTTTCCGACCGATGGCTCCATAAAATAGTTTGCCGATAAATAAATCCCAATTTGATGTATGAGGTGCTGCGGTTATCACGCATTTATCATAATCCGGCACCGTCACGTTTGTCTTCCATCCCAAAATGCGATAGTAGATAAAGCCGTATATTGCTTTTTTCATTCCGGATTCTTACTTCAGTTTACCGATACCGTCAATAATTTCATTCACTTTCTTGTTGAAGTCTTCGCGGAACTTCTTGTAAAATCCCTTAACATTTCCCGGTTCAGTATGACTGATGCGGCTGACAAATTCATCCTGCATTTCCAGAACTTCCGCCATTAGCTTATCGGCTTTGGCCTTGTCGGTTCCGGGTACATATAAGCTGTTTACCAAACACTCCATGAACAGTTCACCTGCGATATAATTGACGTTTTTCTTGAGTTCTCTTCTACTTGCCATAATCTTTACTTTTTTAGTGAATAAATTGAAATATCTCCGGTAAAGATAACTACTTTCCACGGTATAAACCAACATTTCATATTTTTTTTGATGTGCGCATCCTTTCATAATTCAGAAAAAAACACGAAATTTGCGACGCTTTTGAACGAAACTTTACTAACACCTTTAAATAATTAGATAAAATGACAAAAAGTGCATTGCAAATTGCAAGGGCTGCCTATCAGCCCAAACTTCCGAAAGCGTTGAAGGGTGCCGTTAAGGCAGTAGCTGGCGCAGCTACTCAATCTGTAGCCGATCAGGAAGCTATCCAGAAATTGTTCCCCAACACGTACGGAATGCCTTTGATTAAGTTTGAGGCTACTGACGAAGTGGTTACGTTCCCTGCTATGAACGTAGGCGTTATCCTTTCAGGCGGTCAGGCTCCCGGTGGTCACAATGTGATTTCAGGTATCTTCGACGGTATCAAGAAGCTGAATAAGGATAGCAAGCTCTATGGTTTCATCCTCGGCCCCGGCGGTTTGGTAGATCACAACTATATGGAACTGACAGCTGATATCATCGACGAATATCGCAACACGGGTGGTTTCGATATCATCGGTTCCGGTCGTACGAAACTGGAAAAAGAAGATCAGTTCGAAAAGGGTCTGGAAATCCTGAAACAACTTGATATCAAAGCATTGGTCATCATCGGTGGTGACGACTCTAATACGAATGCTTGTGTGCTGGCTGAATACTATGCTGCCAAGAAGTGTGGTGTACAGGTAATCGGTTGTCCGAAGACTATCGACGGTGACCTGAAGAACGAAATGATCGAGACTTCTTTCGGTTTCGACACTGCATGTAAGGTTTACTCTGAAGTGATTGGTAACATCCAACGTGACTGTAACTCTGCCCGTAAATACTGGCACTTCATCAAGTTGATGGGACGTTCCGCTTCTCACATTGCACTGGAATGTGCTTTGCAGGTACAGCCCAACGTTTGTATCGTATCAGAAGAAGTTGAGGCAAAGGATATGTCTTTGGACGATGTAGTAACTTATATCGCTCAAGTAGTAGCCAATCGTGCTGCACAAGGCAACAACTTCGGTACGGTTCTTATCCCCGAAGGCTTGATTGAGTTTATCCCCGCTATGAAGCGCCTGATTGCTGAGTTGAATGACTTCCTCGCTGCAAATGCTGAAGAATTCTCTCAGATCAAGAAGTCACACCAACGTGACTATATCATCCGTAAACTGTCTCCGGAAAATGCCGCTATCTATGCCAGCCTGCCCGAAGGTGTTGCACGTCAGTTGACACTGGATCGTGACCCGCACGGAAACGTACAGGTATCTTTGATCGAAACAGAAAAACTGTTGTCCGAAATGGTAGCTACCAAGCTTGCTGCATGGAAAGAAGAAGGCAAGTTCGTAGGTAAGTTTGCTTCCCAGCATCATTTCTTCGGTTATGAAGGCCGTTGCGCAGCTCCGTCCAACTATGATGCTGACTACTGCTACTCATTAGGTTACACGGCAGCTTCTCTGATTGCTAACGGTAAGACAGGTTATATGTCTTCTGTACGCAACACGACTGCTCCGGCTGACGAATGGATTGCAGGCGGTGTGCCCATTACAATGATGATGAACATGGAACGTCGTCATGGCGAAATGAAGCCGGTTATCCAGAAAGCTCTGGTGAAACTGGACGGTGCTCCGTTCAAGGCATTTGCCGCTCAGCGCGACCAGTGGGCTATCACTACAGACTATGTATATCCGGGACCTATCCAGTACTTCGGACCTACGGAAGTTTGTGACCAGCCGACGAAGACTTTGCAGTTAGAACAAGCAAAATAAATCTTCCGAGAGAAGGATGTGTTAAGGGTGTTGTACTTGCGGGCGAATGATTATTCGCCCCTATAAGTGCTGTCATCACTTTTATCACATCCTTTTCCTTTATCATTATTATTGTCATTTATGGCAGACAAGAAACCTCGTACAACTACAACCCGCCGGAAACCCGCTTCTTCCCGCCCTGCCGCACCTGCTGTGCGTCGTGGCAAGAAGACAAGCAAAGAGCGTGTTATGCCCGCATGGCTGCGCACTATAGTTGCAGTCTGCATCATTGCCGTGTTCTCCGCTGGTTTTTATTGGTTCTTCATTCGTCCGTATGCCTATCGCTGGAAACCCTGTGCGGGACAGAAAGGATACGGTGTCTGCATGCCCTGTGACTATGAAGTGCATGGTATTGACATTTCTCATTATCAGGGGAGTATAGACTGGGTGCAACTGACCTCCAACAAAGCATCCCGATTCCCCATACATTTTGTTTTCATGAAAGCCACTGAAGGCGGTGACCATGGTGACGATACCTTCCCGTTTAATTTCGACCAGGCACGCCGTTATGGTTTCATTCGTGGAGCTTATCATTTCTTTTCTCCTAAAACAGATCCTAATAAACAGGCTGATTTCTTTATCCGCACCGTTCAGCTTACTGCCGGAGACTTGCCGCCTGTGCTGGATGTGGAAAATATTGGTAAAAGTACCCCGAAAGATTTAAAGACTGCCGTCAAAACCTGGCTCGACCGCATAGAGGCGCATTATGGTGTGAAGCCGATTCTTTATACTTCTTATAAATTCAAGAGCCGTTATCTCAGCGATTCCATATTCAATACGTATCCTTATTGGATTGCGCACTATTACGTGGATTCTGTGAAATATGAAGGCCCGTGGCACTTCTGGCAGCATACAGATGCAGGAAATGTTCCCGGTATCAGAGAAGAGGTCGATTTGAATGTTTTCAACGGTACGCTGGAAGAACTCGTTAATATGACAATTCCTTGATTATACTGTATCTTAAATAATCAAATTAGTGAGCTTGCCTGATGAAAACTATGTAAACACTAATTTTTACCTTCTTGATATATTTCTTTCACTAACTCTGTTCTGAGTATCGGTCTGCAATGTTTTCTTTTTTTTCTTCATTCTGCTATGTTTCTCTTTTGGCGTAAATCCTATCTTGTTGATTTATAGATGTATAATAGAATATTCTTGATTTTTTATTATAGATGGAAAAAATGAAAAGGGGGACTTTAAAAAAAGTATTTATAATAATGGTAATGTGTTGATATATAGTAGTGTATCGTTTTGAAATAGGGGTGTGCAAAAAACGTTCGTTTAATGTGCGCAAAGATAATGGGTATTTTTCGAATGTACAAGGTGTTTAATAAAAATATTTCTAATAAAAAATATTTTAGATATTATATTACTGATACTCAACATCTTTGTACTAAATAAAAATAGATTAAATATCTTCTCATTTTTATAATTCTTGGTATTTATTTTTTGCGCTTAAGATTGCGCACATTAAACGAACGATTAAAAGACACTTCGTCTTCTTTTACCTCTTCGTTAATAGCCTTTTTACATAACTGTTTCATTGCTTTTTGATCGAGATGACGGAACGCTTTGGAATAAGATGAATGCTAAATAAGTTGTTGAAAACAACTGCATTACATAAAATGATCGGTAAGTATTTCACTACTCCGGTGTCCCCAAAGAATATTCTGACGTGAACATCACCCCTCGCCTCCACTGGTTTGCAGTACGTGTCACATACGGCCGTGAACTGGCTCTGAAAGCTTTTCTGGATGAAGAGAAGATAGAGAATTTTATTCCGATGCGTCGTGATTATGTCGTGAAAGATGGCCGTCGCATTTGTAAGTTTGTTCCTGCCGTACATAACCTTGTTTTTATTCGCTCTACTCGTAAGCGTATCGATACATTGAAGGATAGAGCCGGTATGAACATCCCTATACGTTACATTATGAATCGCGAAAATCATCTTCCTGTTATCGTTCCGGAAGATCAGATGCGTAGTTTCATTCTTGTTGCAGGTACCTACGAGGAATCGGTTATTTATGTAGAGCCTGCTGAACTGCAATTGGTAAGAGGTCAGAAAGTGCGTGTAAAAGGGGGAGTTTTCGAGGGTGCAGTGGGAGAATTTGTCCGTATTCGTCGCGACCGTCGTGTGGTTGTCAATATTGAAGGTGTCATGGCTGTTGCAACGACTTTTATTCACTCTTCGCTTGTAGAACCGATAACTGACTAATTTCAGTGTCTTAAATCATAAATTCTAAATCATAATTAAATATATGAGTGATCAAGTTTCATCCTTATTTTCCCTGGCTCACAGTCTTCTCACTCTAGGTCAGGATGGCAGTCCTATTTATGTTGATAGTTTCACCCGTCTGAATCGCGATGTTTATGAATCAGCCCTAAACTCGTATGGAAAACATGGCTCAACTCCTGAAGTTGAAGCTGAGTTGTGTTTAGGTCTTTTAGTGGCCTTCAATGCCACAATGTATGATAATGGACATAAACAGGAATATATTCAGAAAGTTCTGGAGCGTAGTCTTGACGTTCTTCCACAGATTCCTGCTTCGTTGTTGAAAGTTCGCCTACTGACTTATTGCTATGGTGAGGTTTATGCAGAGGAGTTGGCTAAAGAGGCTCATGCTATTATTGATAGTTGGGTTACTTTTCGACTGACTGCTGAACAGAAGGAAGTAATAGAGGAGCTGAAGAATATTGAAGAAAATCCCTATCCATGGGAAATAGTCGATTAATAGTTTAATAATCATAAGGATTATTATTGTTTCAAGTTATGTTGAAAAAACTGTCGTTATATATGGTTGCGTAGAAAATGTAATATAGAATTTTCATGTCAAGAAATGCAGATAACCAGCGAATAGCCAAGAATACATTATTGTTATACTTTCGGATGTTATTTACCATGGCGGTTAGTCTTTATACTAGCCGTGTGGTGCTGAATGCTTTAGGAGTAGAAGATTTTGGCATATATAACGTAGTAGGAGGTATTGTAGTAATGTTATCTTTTCTGAATGGTGCTATGGCTGGTGCAACCCAACGCTTTCTCAATATAGAATTGGGGAGAAAAGATGAGAAGCAATTAAAAAAAGTATTTAGTACGAGTTTGATTATTCATATCGGGGTATCAATAGTTGTACTTTTACTAGCTGAAACTATCGGATTATGGTTTCTCAATACCTGTATGAATATATCTGAGAATCGCATGCATGCAGCTAATTGGGTGTATCAATATTCTGTTGCAGCATTTATAGTATCAGTTATTAGTGTTCCCTATAATGCTACTATTATTGCTCATGAAAAAATGTCTGCTTTTGCTTATATTAGTATTCTAGAAGTGATATTAAAGTTGGCTATTGTTTTTATTCTTATTGTTGCCCCATTTGATAAACTTATTCTTTACGCTTTTCTAATTTTCCTTGTAGGAGTAATCATTCGTGTGGTTTATGGAATATATTGTAAACGTCATTTTCTTGAATGTAAGTTAATCGATTGGCGTCCTGATAAACCATTATTGAAAGACATGCTATCTTTTTCATCATGGACTATTGTGGGAAGTCTTGGATATATTTTTCATACACAAGGTATTGCTATTATAATGAATTTATTTTTTGGAGCAACTGTTAATGCTGCACAAGGTATAGCAAACCAAGTTAATAGTGTTGTTAAGGGATTTGTTTCTAATTTCTTGCAAGCACTTAATCCTCAGGTGGTAAAAACTTATGCAGCCAATGAGATGAATGCCATGCATAAGCTGGTTTTACGCGGTTGTCAGATTTCATTTTATTTGGTGGCATTTTTTGCTATTCCATTAATGTTAGAAGCTCCTATGATACTTAAAATATGGTTGAGAGAAGTACCTGAATATACAATTATATTTGTTCGTTTAGTTTTACTTCTTTCACTTTGTGACTCATTTACGACTTTGCTGGGTACTGCAAAAGGTGCGACAGGGAAGATTAAAATATATCAAATGACACTGACTGCAATTGGGCTTTTTCATTTACCATTCAGTGCTCTGTTTTTCTATTTAGGGTATCCGCCTTATTATGCAATGTATGTATATCTTGTTATTATTTTAATATTACAACTTTTTAGAATATTTTTTGTCTGTAATTCTATTGGGCTTTCAAAAAAACTATTTTTCAAACAAGTGGTGTTAAGATGTGGATTCGTTTTAGTAATTTCTATGTGTTTGCCTCTTTACATACATTATATTGGTACACAGTCTTTGGGTAATAGTTTTTTAGTTGGCATAAGCAGTATGATTTCTATAGCAATCATGGCTTTGCTTTTGGGTTTTGCTAAGGATGATAGATCGAAATTATTGTATAAAATATTTAATAAAAGATGAATTATGGGGATAAAAAGTCTACTCAGACGCCTAAAAAGACATTTTGTAATTAGGGTAAAAGAGGTGTCTCTTCCTTATGAGATAAAACTAATTAAAGAAGATCGATTTAGAGGACAAGTGGCAATTGTGACTGGAGGATCTGGGGTTATAGGAAGGGCTATTTGCTATCGTTTAGCAGCTGAAGGAGCGTTAGTGTATGTTTGTGGAACGAATCATGAGAGGGTCTCATCAGTTGTAAATGAGATAAATGAAGCTGGTTTCCAGGCTAGGCCATTAGTCTCTAATATTTTAGAGGAGGATTCAGTTGGAAGTGCTTTTCGCCAAGTAATAAACCTATCCTCAAAAATAGACTTGTTAGTGTGTTGTGCTGGTGGCGGAGCTAGGGAAAAATCCCGTGGTTTTATTGAACAGGATATGGATGTGATTGATTCTGTTTTAAATCTTAATTTACGCGGTGGAATACTTTGCACTAAAGAGGCATGTAAATATATGGTTTCTCGTGAAAGAGGAAAAATTATAATTATTTCTTCCACGGTTGGTCTTCAGGGAATGCCGGCTTATTCGGAATATGCAGCGGCGAAAGCCGGATTAATGGCTTTTGTGAAGTCTATAGCTATGGAGTTGGGGGAGAAAGGAATACGTATAAATTGTGTTACTCCCGGCATTGTACAACGAGGGACTATTGACGAAAGGCAAATGGAACAAATAAAGAAAACAAATTGGGTGAATGACTATGGTAAACCTGAAGATATATCCAATATGGTTGCTTTTTTGAATTCTGATGAAGCTATGTTTATTACAGGACAAAATTTTGTAGTGGATGGTGGTAGGAGTTTAGGTTTAAAGAATAACTAAAAAACAAAGAAGTATGTTTTCAACAAAGAAAAATGTATTGCAGCTTTTATCATTATTAAAAGCGCATAGTATCAAGAGATTTGTAGTTTCACCTGGTAGTAGACATATTCCTATTGTTTTATCAATGGAATCTGATCCATTTTTTGAATTGTATTCAGTTGTAGATGAACGTAGTGCTTCTTTTTTTGCATTGGGGCTAATCCAAAGGTTTGAAGAACCGGTCGGTGTGATTTGTACTTCAGGCACTGCATCTGCCAATTACTGCTCTGCCATCTCTGAGGCATATTATCAAGAATTACCTCTTTTAGTATTAACGGCAGATAGATTGCCCTGTCTTTTAGACCAGCATGAGGATCAGATGATTCATCAGTCTACTATGTATGTGAATGTTACAAAGTATGTTGCAAATCTTCCAGTTGTTAATACACTTCAAGATGAATGGTATAATAATCGATTGATTAATGAAGCCCTATTAGAGTTGAATCATCATGGTACAGGACCTGTTCAGATTAACATTCCTGTAGCGGATCATATGGATGATTTTACAGTGACAGAGCTTCCCAGGCAGAGAAAAATAAATAGATATGACTTAAGTGTGCCTGAAGAGTTTTGGAAGAAAATAGCAAATAGATTGTCAGATAAGAAAATTATTATAGTTTGTGGCGAAGGGAATCCTTTGAAAGAGATGGAGCTAAAAGCACTTGATTCATTTTGTCAAAAATTTGATTGTATTATCTTGTCTGATAAAATATCTAATTGTCATCATAGGTATGCTGTTGAAAATGCTTTTCCTACATTACAAGCAATGTCACATGGAGATGTTGAAGAGACAATACCAGATGTAATTATTTCCATTCGTTCGAATTATTCGTTTAACCCCGAGTTTAAATCATTCGTTAAAAGATGTGCAAGTACTAAGATTGAGAATTGGTATGTATCTGCATCAGGTAAAATAATTGATCCATTTCAGTGTTTGACTGATGTTTTTGAAATGAATGAATTTATTTTCTTTTCTAAAATTTCCCAAGCTAAAGAGGATATTCTTATAAATCATCAATATGCAGAGTTGTGGACTATTATTTCTTCCTCTATTGAAGAACCGATTGTGCCGTATGGTCATATTTATACTATAGGTAAATTCTTGAATAACATTCCTGATGACTGTATCTTGCATTTATCTAATAGTAATTCTGTCCGTATAGCTCAACTCTACTCTATAAGTCCATCTATCGAAGTTCATTGTAATCGCGGAACGGATGGAATAGATGGTTGTATGTCTACAATGGTTGGGTATGCTTCAGGAACGGATAAGCCTGTGTTTTTAATGATTGGTGATTTGACTTTCTTCTATGATATGAATGCTCTATGGAATCGTCAGCTTGGAAAAAATGTTCGTATCATTTTGAGCAATAATGATGGAGGAGCCATTATGCATATGCCTAAAAGGCCGGAACTGGCAACTTCTCTTTTACCTAACTATATTTCTGCTCAACATCATACATCGGCTAAGGCTTGGGTTGAGGATAGAGGTTTTACATATCTCTCTGCTCATAATGAAAAGGAGGTAGAGGAAGGCGTGAGAAAGTTGACTGATTTATCTGTTGAAGGACCTGTCATTTTGGAAGTTTTTACAGATATGTTGGAAGATACTAAAATCTTTAAAGGATATTACGCAACTATTAGGAGATCCACTTTAGAAGATAAATTGAAGCATAAGGCAATTGTAGTGAAACGTCGGATTTTTAATGCTTTAGGAATTAAGGAAGAGTTAAAATGAAAGAGCTTAAAGTGCATATATATAAATTTGATAATATCAAGGTGTTCTTGATGATTTTGGTAATTATTGCGCATACCTTAATAAATTCTTATGGGGATAAAGGTATGGAATATATACGTTTTATTTGCTTATGTTATACGATGCCTCTTTTTACTTTTATCTCTGGTTATTTATCGAAAAAGGAACAATCGTTAAAAAAGAATTGCATCCGTCTTTTATTGCCATGTATTATTTTTACGATAATAAATGACTTAGTACAAGAATGGGTTAATCCGAATTATATATTCAGTTGGAAACAACCGGGGTTTGCTATGTGGTATTTGTGGGTTTTGTTTGTATATCGCATTGCATTACCATATTTGATAAGAATAAAATATATATTATTGTTTAGTTTTTTATTATCTTGGTTTGTAGGGTTTATACCATTTGTTGGAGCGAACTATTCCCTTTCTAGATTATGTTGCTTTTTGCCTTATTTTCTTTTAGGCTATACAATAGCTAATGAAGATGTATTTAGTAGGTATAAGAATGAAATTTTTCAGAAGCTAAATTTAGTAGGTTATCTTGTGTTGATTTTCATATTTATAGGTTGGTTTATTATTATTACATTTCGCCCAGGCCTAACATTTGCTACTGCATTCAATGATGGATATAGTGGTAACATAAATGGTTTGATGCTACGAATAGCTTTACAATTTACTATTGTATTGACGGGATATTGTATTTTGAAAGTTTTTCCTAATAAGGAAACTTTCTATACAAAATATGGAAAACGAACGTTATATGTATATTTATTGCATGGATTGGTTGTTTTACCTTTTGCATATATAGTGTTTCCCAGTTTTGGTGTTGCTACATTCATAGGGAAAATATTAATGATACTTGTGCCAACGCTCTGTTGCATATTTTTATTTTCTGAAACGGTTTATAAGTATATGTCTTTCCTTTTTGGGCAAAAGTGAAAATTAAATTATTAGACCTTTTTAGTTAAGCAAAGAGTGCTTTTGTGTATGAAAAGGAATTCAACATAGAATTGTGGAATCCTGTCAGCACTTAATTAAGGTTATGTTTTGAAATTCCTACCTTTGCCGCAAACTTAAATAAAGCATTATGTATAGTAGCGAAGATTTAGAAAGGTTTTACTTTCAGTATTAGACCGAGGTGCGTATGGTTTCGTTTGACAATCGTTCCTACAGTCTGTTCGAAAAGAAGTTTGCGGCTGGTTACCGGTTCATGAAAGTGGAACGCGAGAATGGTTTGCACTACAGTGTTCATAAACTGATATGGAAAATTTTGTTGAAATGCATAGACAAGCATAATATACAGTTGTTTGTCACTACACATAATCTGGAATGTTTGCAAAGTCTTGAGGCAGTGATGCAGAATAATGAAAAATTCCAGTCTCTTGCTAATATTTACAATATAGCAAAAACCAAGCAACAAGGTTTTCAAGTTTACAGATACTCTTTTGATGGGTTTAAAGAGGCTATTGAAAATGAGTTAGGTGATTTCTTGCGGAAATCATTGTGCGATTAGTGATGAAACAAAAAAGGGAGCTGCTTCACAGCCCCCTATATTCTCTTACCGCATCAAAACAAGGACAGTTTTTCATCGGGTTGAGGTCGTGATGACCTACTATCAATGCTCGTGGAAATACCCGTTTCAGTTCGCGCAGTAAAGCTACTAGCGAGGCTTTCTGATGTAAGGTGCGTGTATCAGCCGGCTGTCCGGAAGCGATAAGTCCGCCTTCGTAGCAGATACCTAAGGAATGGCGGTTATGGTTCCGGCAATGTGCTCCAATACATTCGTAAGGTCGTCCACGGTGAATCTCACCGTCACGTGTCACGTAGAAGTGATAACCGATGTCGTTAAATCCACGGTGTCGGATGTGATCCCTCCGGCAGTCGTCAAAGCTCAGGCTCACGCCTTGAGGCGTGGCCGAGCAGTGAATGATAATGAGTGTGATAGTTCTCATCAGTGCATGCAGGAAGTTACACCGAATACACCTGCTAAGGCAGTAACCACCGTGACGATAACCTTGAGGACAACGCCCCATACTGATTTGGATTTCTTTTCCATAAACTTATTAAATTTAAAAGATAAAAATTGAAATATTGGTTGACGTTTAAGAATTTGCGCAGCCTTTCATGGTTAATTTTTTCATTATTAATTTCTGAAGGCTACGCTTTTAAATTCTATCCCAGCGGGTTTTCATCCACTCCTCCGCCACCGGTGTTGCCACCGTCATCCGGTTTACTGCCGGAATTTCCACCAGAAGAGGGCGTTTTTGAAAAGTCCACTGTCGTCTGTCCCGCCTTTTGAGCTTTGAGCAGCAGACGTGTGGCAGCACGGGTAGGTACGGGTGAAAACTCAAGACCAGAGAATATAGTTTTCAAATCTTCGCCCGGAATGAACTGGATATTAACTCCGGTGATGTTGGTAGCCGTAAATTTTTCCGCGGTTTCTGCACCCCGGCTGGTAATTTGAAGGCGAAATTTTCCCAGATCTCCGAAGTCTACTTGTTCGCCTGCACGCAGGCCGTCAATCATGTTTTCCACGGTAGCGATGATAACTGCGGTGACGTCGGCACGACTGGCGGTGGTCTGCGCGGCTACACGGCGGCTCAGTTCTTTCAGGGACAGTTCCCCTGTGATTTGTGACTTGGCATACGCCTTTGCGTTCTCATCCTGGTTTTGCGGGTTCTTGAGCATTGCGATACTGTAATTCAATCCCATAATTGATAAATTAAAAGGGTTAATAATTAAATAATTAAGTTCTCACAGGAAGACTTGGCGCAATTCTGGGAACAACTCAGTGAAACTCTGCGTCCTCCGTGGTGAACAATACAAAGATACAACCTCCCGAGCCTGTGAAAATGAGTGACATTGACACCTGATAAATTTGTTACGGAATGGGTGATATCCGATGACTTTTTTGTACCTTTATAGCATAAACAGTACTCTAAAAGTAATCGTAAGATGAAGACAATCGCATGTAATCATGATACGGATGTGCCCGTAGAAGAATGGCCTGTTCGTCCTTATTCCAAAAGTGAGTTAGCGCGTGCATACGCGCCTGAAATCGGGGAGCGTTCGGCTCTTAACCGCCTTTCGCGCTGGTTGCGCGGGAACGTGCTTCTGTATCAGGCTTTGCTGGATACGGGCTACCGTTCTGCTCAACAGATTTTTACCAGCAAGCAGGTGGAACTGATTTTTGAGTATATAGGGAGACCTTAAGGCTTGAGAGGGAAGATTTGAAAGTGGCGCTTGTGAAGTTTGACACTTGCGGCTGCGAAGCCTGATGCTTGCGGCTGTGTAAGCTTACACTTGCACAAGCATAGCCCGACGCAGCCGCAAGTGTTATTTCCCTCAACTTTCGATGAGACTGATCCAGGGTGAATGATCCTTACTCATGACTTTGCCTTGTGCTTCCGCTATTACTTGCTCTTCGGACTCCCGTTCGTCGTAACGTCCGCAGGTTTGCCGGACATATAGGACGCTTCCTGTCTGGCACAGGTCCTGGTCGCGCACCTTCAACATGTCGAGTCGGGTATAGTTGCTGTCCTGCCGGTTGATGCGGGATATGGAAAATATGAAATCGGCAAGATTGGCCCAGTTAGCACTGCCTGCGATGGTATACATATCAATCTCTTCCAGCTCGTTCTTCCCGTTGAGTTTGGTGAGTTTGCGCGGATGGGCTACGATGATGACCCATATATTGTTGGTTCTGCCCCATGCTTGCATTTGCGTCAGCATAGCTTTTATGGCTTGGGTTTCGGTATTGTAACGGTTGGTTTCCACCTCCATGAAGAGGTATGGGTCGATAATGAGATATTTCAGTGGAAGGGCGCGCCGCACCATGTCCGCTCTCGCGATGATATTGTTGGGGGTGGGGGATACTTCATGCAGGTCGAGGTGCACCATGTGGCTGTCAAGGAAACTGATGATAGGTTTCAACTGTTCCTGGGTATAGTTTGCAGTGTTCACTTTTCCCAGCATGAGCTGCACGAGATGGGCGATATGTTTGTCTTTGTCCGGCACTTCGAAAGAGAGGTAACATACATAGCGTCCGGTCTTGGCCATGAGCCGGCAGGTGAGGTCGTTCAGAAAATCGGTCTTTCCGCTGTTGGGTACTCCGGTCTCGATAATCAGGCCTCCCTGGTCGGTGGGGTGGAATACATGGTCGGTCAAGGGGCCGTAACCTACGTCGTATCCGTGGTCGTATTCTCCGTGCAGCACGTTCAAAATCCCGTTTGCCCGTTCGCTTACGGTGACGATGTCCGCTGTGTGTTGCGGTCGGGCGGATTCGATGATTTCATGTACGACCTCGATGCCGTATGTGGCGAGTACATCGGAGATGTCCTTGCAGTCGCCGGGTAGTGTGGTGAGTAGACAACGCTCTCCGAAGTAGTTGGTGAGATGTTTCACCAGCGTTCTTCCCGGCAGGTCGACGTCTCCGCAGATCACGATGTCCCTCACCTGGTCTATCCAGTGTTCGAAGGCTTCGAAACTTTTGGAGAGATCGCTTGCCGCTCCGTTGGGTACGCTAATAACGTAATGATAGCCTGCTTCTTTGAGTGTAAGCACATCTTTTTCACCTTCGGTGATGATGAGTCGGGGGATGGTTTCCTCGGCTACCTTCAGGGGATTGATGCAGTCGATGTGGTAGGGCGGGCAAGGTGTGGTTGGTGAATCCTGGCTCCAGAGTTTGGTATATCCGGCAGCTTTTTCCCTGCCCGTTGTTTCTCCTTCGTCTGTGGCCTTGACGGTTGATGGATCGCACGAGCGGTATTTTACATTTACGGGCTGTCCGTTCAGAAAGTTGACGTAGGCTACGCAATGACGCATGGTGCCGGTGCTCTTGTTGTCTTCATCCTTGCCGTAGCAGCGATGCGTGAGGCAGCCGATACGGGCTTCGATAGCCGTTTTCAGTGAAATGCCTTGGTCTGCGAGATAGCGTCGGGCAGCGAGTTGGTCCTGGTCCTTAGTTTCGGGATCATCTGTCAGAGGTTTGATTTTGGAGAATACTTCGGGAGGTAGTTTTTTGTAATCTTCGGGAATCATGGGTACTTCGGATGTGGCTTTTCCACTATCGTTTCCCGATTCTCTTTCCTGACGGATATTGCGGGTAGGGTAATGTGTTCCCATAAATTTATCACCGGTTGTTCCGGTAAATGACGGATTATAGCCCAGTCTTTCTTCCCAGAAGTCTTTGAGCTTCCCTTTGAAGTCGCAACCGCTGTAGAAGCAATGAAAAGCTCCTGTTGTTTTGGAAATATAAAGATGTTTTTTGCCGCATTTAGGGCACTCTGTTAAGAAATTCTTTCCTGCATTCTTGCGTTCGGGAAAGTCACATAGATAATAAAATGGTTTCATTGGATTTATGAATTATAAATTATAGTTTATGGGAGTCTTATACCCATTTGTTGCTCAGCACATTCCATGTAGCTTCTGCTGACGGTCTTGGTGGTGCATCCTCGGGTATATTCACTGTTCCTTCCATCTCATCGTCGTAGAATCGCATTTCGGATTCGGGATCTGTCCATTCGAATTCACTGAGAGGGTGATTGCTGCGTTGATTGCTTTTTATTTCATGAACTGCTTGTTTCCGTTTCTCTCTGTTTGTTCTTGCGGCGTCGTTCAGCAGATGTTGTCCGTGGGCTGATTTCAACAGATTACTCAGCCAGCAGAGCCGTCCGGTGTGATTGGATTTCATAAATCGTACCTGCGAGGCAAAATAAGGAATTAGTAGTTCATTGACCAGATAAATGAGATTCTCACATGCGTGTTTGCGTGTGAGTCCTTCGTGCAGCTGGAACCAATTGATGAGTGGCGTTAGCATCTGTACTTTCTGCGTGGAATCCTTATTGATGAGATGAAAGAACTCTTTAGCGGCAGCTAAAGATTCTGGTGTAACGATATTTTTTTTATCAGAATTGTCTTCTAAAGGTTTATCGCCTTCAGGCGAAACTTCTTCGTCAGAAGAATCCCCTTTATATATTAATATTATTATATATATTATCCATCGGACAAGTTTCCGGAAACTTGTCCGGTAATTCTTCCGGTGAAATTTTCTCCACCCAGAGTGGAGAGTAAAATAATTTCATTCCATAAATATTTTTTTCAGTCATTATCCCGAACGAGCCGCATCGTTTGACGGCTTCCGTGAGAAACTTGGCGTTCTTGAATGCCAGCGCTATACTGATCTCGTAGAAGTTCTCCACCGGATAGGCCTTTCCTTCATTCATGTAAGGTGTCAGTCCGAGGTACAGATTCAGGAGCTTGGGTATGACCGAATCCGTAATCTTACGACTTTTCCAGAGGCCGATCGTCTTTTGCAGTTCCGCTATGGAGAGGGTTGGTTTGAGTGGTTTCATTGCTTGTTTGTTTTAAGAATTTGCGGTGAAGTTATGGAGAAAGAAAATAGCGGTGTTACCATCATGTTGGTAATCCGTGTTAAATATTAACATTATTTTAAAGAAGAATATGAAAAAAGTAGTTTATACTTACAAAGCTTTGGGAGATAGTATTGCCCTTCTCCGTGAAGTTTCCGGAATTCCGGTAAAAGAATTGTGTGAGGGCTGTGGAATCAGTAATCGCACGTATTATCAGGTGATAATTGGGGAGACGTTAGCATAAGCTATTACATCCGGATCTTTCACTATTTGCGTGAGAATACGGATGAGGAGCGGTATACTGAATGTCGCTATGCTATGGAAAAATACCTGTTGGACGCATGGTTTAGATGAAATTTTATCGTAACTTTGTAATCTAAGCGAAGGGAACTGAAGATGATTTCGAAGTAAACTGAAAGATATGGAACAGCAAAGACGACTTTATCCGATAGGGATACAGACTTTCTCGGAAATCCGTGGAAAGAACTATTTGTATATAGATAAAACGGAATACGTTTATCGAATGACACATTTCGATTCTAAGTATGTGTTTCTGAGCCGCCCTCGTCGTTTTGGGAAAAGTTTGCTTACCAGCACGTTGCATGTTTATTTTGAAGGTCGGAAGGAGTTGTTCGAAGGTCTTGCCATCGATAAGATGGAGACGGAATGGAGTCGGCATCCGGTGCTTCATTTTGACATGAGCATGGCAAAGCATGTGGATAAGGAACGTTTGGAACAAATGCTAAGCGTTCAATTGTACAGATATGAAGAAACGTACGGTAAAGTGAATGAGGAAGTAACTTTGAATGATCGTTTTTCCGGACTTATCCGTCGTATTTACCATCAAACCGGCCGCCAGGTTGTTGTCCTCATTGATGAATACGACGCCCCTCTTCTTGACGTTGTCCATGAAGAAAAGAATTTGCCTGTGCTTCGGGATGTGATGCGCAATTTCTATAGTCCGTTGAAAGCTTGCGATCCTTATCTGCGCTTTGTGTTCCTTACCGGCATCACCAAGTTTTCCCAACTGAGCATTTTCAGCGAACTGAATAATATCAAGAACATCAGCATGGATGGGCCATACGCGGCCATCTGCGGTATCAGTGAAGAAGAAATGCTGACGCAGATGGATAGTGACCTGGATGTACTGGCCGTACGCATGGGATTGACCCGTGAAGAAGTCCTTGCGAAGCTGAAAGATAACTATGACGGCTATCATTTCACCTGGCCGTCGCCCGACATATACAATCCTTTCAGTTTGTTGAACGCTTTTGCTGATGGCAAGATGAATTCTTATTGGTTCGGCAGTGGTACACCTACCTATTTGATAGAGATGTTGAATAAATATCATGTAATCCCTCAACAGATTGGAGACCGGAAAGCGCTGGCTGAATCTTTTGATGCGCCTACCGAGCGGATAACGAATATCACTCCGTTGCTCTATCAAAGCGGTTATATCACGATAAAAGGTTATTCTCCCATCACAAACCTTTATCTGCTGGACATTCCTAACAAAGAGGTGCGCTTGGGTTTGATGAAGAGTCTGTTGCCCGGTTATCTGCATCAACATACCATGGATGGGCTTACCACGGTGGCCCTGCTGTACGAGGCTATCTATGAAGAGAGATTGGATGATGGACTGCGCTTGTTGCAGACATTTCTTTCTACGATTCCTTATTGCGACAATACCGATTATGAAGGCCATTACCAATCGTTGCTTTACACAATTTTCAGTCTGCTGGGCATGTATGTGGATGTGGAAGTGCGTACTCCGCGCGGTCGTGTGGATGTGGTGATGCGTAGTTTGTCCGCTCTCTACGTGATAGAGTTGAAGCTAGACAAGAGTGCCGATGCCGCCATGAATCAGATTAATCTGAAGAATTATCCCAAACGCTTTGCACTGTGCGGACTTCCGATGGTGAAGGTGGGGATTAATTTCGACAGTGAACGGAGGACGCTGGGGGAATGGAAGATAGAGATGGTTCATTGAAAAGAATAATTTCCCTGAAAGTGTAATACTTGTAACATAATTTTTTATTGCAGGTTGTGATACGTTGAAGCGTTTACGACCGCATCATTGGTGCTTTTAAGATAAGAAGCATACGTACCGGTCGTGTCCGTATGCAATCCATCCATTTTATTTTAATCATATCAAAATGAACGTAATTAAGGCTCCGATTGATGGCGTTGCCATCATCGAACCTCGTCTTTTTAAGGACGCTCGTGGCTTTGTTCACGGTTTCAGCGTGTTGAGTGAGAAAGATAAGGTGTATCCGAAATTGCAGGATGCCGAATGTTTGTTTGATAGTAATATATCTTTAGGTTTATGAAAATGTTAATTCTTACCCAACCATTGCATACTAATTATGGTGGATTGCTTCAAGCTTACGCTTTACAGCAAATATTGAAGGGAATGGGACATGATGTTGTAACAGATAGACTTGGAGTTGTACGAAAACTGCCTTTGTGGAACAGGGCTTTACGCTTTTTATATCATGCTGCTCAATTCTATATTCTAAAAAATTATCGTTATTATCCATATCGTTATTTATTCGTTTCATTTGATAAGGAAAGCAAGGCTAAAAGGAGCATTGCCGTTAATACGGAGCGTTTTGTTAATACTCATATTGATACAATTGATTTATTAACAAGAAATAATGAACATGTAATAGATGCAGTGAGACAGTTTGATGCGATAGTAGTAGGTAGTGATCAGGTCTGGAGGGCTACGATGAGTGATATACCTACCTATTTCTTATCTTTTACAAAGTCTATGAAAATGAAGCGTATAGCTTATGCTGCGTCATTTGGTACAGATGATTTGAATGAATATTCAAAAACGGATATGAAAATCGCGTCTGAGTCTATTAAATTATTTGATGCGGTTTCTGTTAGAGAAAAGTCTGGTGTACGTCTTTGCCGAGATTATTTCAAGATGGATGCGGTTCATGTTTTAGATCCGACAATGCTTTTAAGCAAGGATGATTATCTGAAATTGATAGAAAGCGAGGATAGTCCTTGTTCGGCGGATATGCTTCTTACTTATGTTTTGGATAGAGCACCGGAGAAAAATGAAATAATAAATAAAATTGGCAATGCTTTACACCTGACTCCTTATGAGAATGGACCTGTGAAATACTTTTCCAATATAGTAGAAAATAACGTGCCAGAGTGTGTCTTTCCGTCTGTATCCGGATGGCTGGCAGGATTTCGGGATGCTCAATTTGTAGTGACAGATTCTTTTCATGGAACTGTGTTCTCTATTATTTTTAATAAACCGTTTGTGGCTATTTTGAATTCTGAAAGAGGGGCTTCAAGGTTTATTTCATTATTGAGTATTTTGGGGCTGGAAAACCGTTTGATTTCTACTGGTGATGAAGTGTCGGAAGAACACTTAAGACCTATAGACTATACTGAGGTAAATAAGATTTTGAATGAGTGGAAACTTAAGTCTATTAACTATATAAGGAAATGGACATGATATCCTAATAATGTATTAATCATATAATTATCTGTTTTATAACTGATTTTGAATGGAAACTCCTCAAATTTCAATTGTAGTTCCTGTATATAACGTAGAGAAATATTTGGAACGATGTATAGATAGTATTCTGGCACAGACCTTTACTGATTTTGAACTATTGTTGATAAATGACGGTAGCAAGGATTCTTCTGGATTGATATGCGATAAGTATGCTGAGAAAGATTCACGTATTAGGGTGTTTCATAAAGAAAATGGGGGAGTTAGTCGGGCGAGAAATTTAGGAATTAGTAATGCGAGAGGGAGATGGCTTTGTTTTATTGATTCTGATGATTGGGTAGATAAAGAGTATCTTCATTGTTTTGGTGATGTATTTAATTATTCGGATGATATCATTGTTATTCAAGGGATGGAAAGAATTGATGGAATACAAGGACGTACTTTATGGCAAGTAAAATATCCAAATAAGTGTCTTGGTAAAACAGATTTGGGCAATGGCATAGCGCATTTTCGTTTATTACATTCTGGTTTCCCTTATTTGAAACTTTTTAATCTAAGCATAATTAAAAAGTATCGAATACTGTTTGATACGAAGATATCTTATCATGAAGATCATCTTTATGTTTTCAACTATTTGAAATATGTGACCCGAATTTATTTATCTGAGGGTGTCGCTTATAAATATATGTATAATGGCGGTTGTTCTTCCCTTTCTTCTAAGACTCATCCTTATTTGGAAAGTGAATACGCATATCAATGTATATCCGCACAGTTGAATAAATTGTTGGAATATTTTAATGTAGAAAATGAAGTGTATATCAGACAGATATCTCATTTTGTATATCAGATAAGAATAGAAGGTCTTTTTTTCTGCTATTTACAGGAATGTAGAAAGAAACGGATGGAGTATTTGCAAAAATTGAAAGATGATACTGAGGGTATACAAAAGAAATATAACCCGGAATCTTTAGGAGGAAAATTTTTGAAATGGGTTCTTAAGACATTTCCCGTCTTTTTTCTGGATAGATTACTTCTTCTATATGTAAGTGTTAAAAAGTAAAATTAATGAGCTTGAATATTTTGTTTTTGACCTATCATGAGGTAACTCATCAGAAAGGTGGTATTGAACGGATGACCGATGTGGTTGTAAACGATTTGTTGAATAGGGAAGGATTTTGTTGTTATTCAGCTTATTATTATCCCAATAAATTAGAGCATACGATATTTTCAGACAAACTTTGTCTGGAGCGGGGAAATGAGTATAGACAATTGGCACGTTTTATTGAGGATAACGGAATAAATGTTCTTGTTAATCAACAAATATATACATTGGATAACGTTTTGGCGAAATTGAACAAGTGTTGCTCCCTGCGTTACATTTATTTTCAACATGATAGAACTGCCGTTGATTTATTACCTGCCGTTTCATATTATTGGTATGCTGCTACACATGGTGTTGATAAGCAAAAGAAATTCATTTTTCTTATGAAGTTTTTGATATCTCCACTTTATGTGTTGATGCGCAGATTTTATTATTGGCATTCATTTCGTAACATTTATCGTAATGCGGACAGTGTCATCTTGCTGTCGCGTTATTTTATTCCTGTTTTTTTGAGAAGTATTGGCTTTCCGACGGATAGAAAACGGTGTATAAGAATTATAAACAATAGTGTAACACTGCCTACTGTTTCTACACCTGAAAATATTGAAAATAAGCATTATGAAGTTTTAATTGTCAGCCGTTTGACGGAAGATAGAAAACGCATTTCATTAGCTATTAAGATTTGGTGGCTGTATCAGCAACGCTATGATGAAGCAAAGAAGTGGATACTGCGAATTGTTGGTGATGGTGAATATGCGCCTGATTATCGTAGATTGGTCAAGGAGAAAAACATTCCGAATGTAATTTTTGAAGGACAGGTTGATGATACAGTGCAATTTTACCATAAAGCCTCGGCTTTCATAATGACATCTGATGCAGAAGGATGGGGACTGACATTGATGGAAGCCCAGCAAATGGGAGTAGTGCCTATCGCGTTTGATAGCTATGAATCCATTCACGAGATTATTCAAGATGGAGTGAATGGGTTATTAGTGAAGGAAGGTGATTGTGATGGGTTCGTTAGAAAACTGCATGATTTGTTGAGCGACGATGGAGAACGCAAGAGGATGGCGGTCAGTGGCTTGGATGTAGTTAACCGTTTCTCTGTAGACAGGATGATGGAACAATGGATGAAGATCCTGAGGGTTAATTAAACATGAAATAATATAACTTTATGTATTCTTATCCTCCATTAGTGGACATTGGGTATTCATTGCCTTATGTTGCTGTCTTTTGCATGTACTTATGTGCTTATTTAATTTCCGGGTCCAAAACTTGGAAGCAATACTTCAATTATTCACATGCGGTTTTCTTTGTTTTATTAGTATATTTTATATTCGTTGGATTTCGGGGATATATTTGTACTGACTGGTATAATTATTATCCGATGTTCCGGGAAACTCCCTGCTTGCTTGATTTTGATGAATTTGTGAGTTATTCAAACTCCGTTTTCACAGAAAAAGGTTATTTGTTCTATATATCACTGTTTAAGGTATTTTGTAATGATTATGTTGTGTTTCAGGCTTTTTCAGTGCTTATAGATTTGGTTCTTATTCATTTATGTATAAAAAGATATTCTCCGAATTATCTGTTTACATTTCTGATTTTAAGTGTGTTTTTTTATGTACAATCGGTGAATCTTAATAGAAATGTAAAATCTGTACTTTTGTTTTTATATGCTTTACGGTATATTGAAGAAAGGAAATTTTGGAAATATAGCCTTCTAAATCTTATAGGTCTTTGCTTTCATTCTATCTCTCTGATTTTTTTTGTATTGTATTTTTTTCTAAGACATAAGATTTCTGTACGTACATTATGGATTGTTTTTATATTCAGTAATATATATTATTTTTCTCAAATACAACTCTTTTCATTGATAGCAACGGCTATTGACGGAATGATAGGTGGAAAAGTAGGTCATGCTATTCATTTTTATTTAGCTAAGGAAGGTGCCGTTCGGTTTTCCACTGTATCTATTGGATCATTGGAACGGCTCACGACATTCATTGTCTTGATATTAAACTATAATAAGGTATGTGCTACCTTTAAATATGGTAAGTATTTCGCTAATATGATGTTGCTTTATCTGTTATGTTATCTGATTTTTAATGAATTGCCAATTCTAGTTACACGATTCAGTCAGCAGTTCGGCTTTGCTTACGGTATATTTTATTCCTACATAATTTCTTTATATGGCAATAGCAAGAATATAGCTATTTATAAAACAGCTATATGTTGCTATTTATTATTGTGGACATTTTCCACTCACCGTCAACTCATGGATAAGTATGATAATTTTCTGTTCAGGCATCAATCGTTTGAAGAAAGAGCGCGGGTGTATGACCATTATGGTTCTGCTTATCTGGGAATGGATTAAATTTTTCGAATTATTATAAGAAGCTGTTTGAATAAAAAACTTTAGAATAAAATTCAAACAGCTCCTAAGCCTCCTAGTAAATTATGAAACTTGAAGTTTTAATTTCTTGTATGCGTCAGGATGACCTGTCGATAATACGTCGTAGTAATGTATTGACTGATGTTTTAGTGATAAATCAAGGTGACGGTGAAGATACTATTGAAGATACGGTAGGGAATCATTGCTTTCGGATGATATCTACTGTGGAAAGAGGACTCTCGAAAAGTCGGAATATGGCTTTAAGAAACGCGACCGGAGATATATGTCTGATTTGTGATGATGATGAGATTTTATTTGATGATTATGAAGAAAGAATATTGAACGCTTATAAAAAACATCAGGATGCTGATATCATTGCATTTCAAATAGACGATGCCGGTAAAGGGTATCCGAGGCATGAACGCAAGCTAAATTATTTGTCGTCACTAAAAATCGCAAGTTGGCAAATCTCATTTCGTAGGGAAAGTGTGTTGAATGCAAAAATCCGTTTTGATGAGACTTTAGGATCTGGAGTATCGAAAGCTGGAGGTGAAGAGGTGATGTTTTTATATGATTGTCTGAAAAAAGGGTTGAAACTTTATTATGTACCCGTGTCTATTGGTAGAATGATTGAAGGAGAGTCTCAATGGTTTCATGGGTTTAATGAGGACTATTTTTACGACCGAGGCCTTTTTACTCGTAAGTTGATGGGGCGTTGGTGGGCTAGTCTTTATGCTATTTATTATATAGTGTTTAAATATCAAAAATACAGAGAAAATATTACTATATGGAAAGCTTTGCAAAAAATATTTGCAGGAATATGGTGATTAATTCTGGTGAAAAAATAGAATTATTTTTGAATAATATTTGTTGTATGGATACTTGCGAGCTAGTGTCTATCATAACTCCGTGTTTTAACTCCGAGTTGTTTATAGCCCAAACGATTGAGTCTGTTATAAATCAAACTTATTCGAATTGGGAGATGATTATTATTGATGACTGTTCTACTGATCATTCTGCGGATATTATTTTGAGTTATGTAGAGAGGGATAGTAGAATCCAGTATTTGAAGATGCCATTTCCTTCAGGTTCGGCATCTTTACCTCGTAATAGAGGTATTGAATTAGCTAAGGGGAGATATATCGCATTTTTAGATAGTGATGATATATGGTATCCTAGAAAGTTAGAAATGCAAATACCTTTATTTCAAGATATGTATGTTGCTATTGTTTATTCCTGGTATGAAAAGATGTCTGAGCAGGGAGAAAAATCTAATCGAATAGTTAAATCCGCGTTATACCATACCTATAAGACTTTATTATATGGAAATGAAATTGGTTGTTTGACTTGCGTTGTTGATACATGGAAAGTTGGTAAGTGTTTTTTTAAACGAGTGGGACATGAGGATTACGAGTTATGGTTATCTATTTTGAAAAGAGGATTTATCGCGAAGAATTGTAATGAGGTTTTGGCTTCATATAGGGTAAGACAAACTTCACTTTCATCCAATAAATTGAAAGCTATAAGATGGGTCTGGAATATATATCAATCTCAAGGAATAAATGTTTTTTCATCTATATATTATCTATTGTTTGATATAATAAAGTCTTTTGTGAAATTTGTGAAATAAAATATGGCAATTATCTATTCTGTTTTTTTCTAATCTGATACATATATTTTACGCATATAATAAACTTTGGTTTTTCATGAAACTTTTATTTACAGGAGCCTCCGGATTCTTGGGCAACCACATACGCCCTTTTTTAGAAAGAGTGTATGATGTCATAACTGTTGGCCTAACCCAACAAGATAATTATACAGTGAACATTGCTAAGGAGGTTCCGGAGCTACACGAACGTTATGATATTGTATTACATGCCGCCGGAAAAGCCCATTCTATTCCTAAAACGGGCGCTGAACGACAGGCATTTTTCGATGTAAATCTACAGGGAACGAAAAATCTTTGTGTAGCGTTAGAGAAGGTTGGAGTACCGAGATCTTTTATCTTTATTTCCACAGTAGCAGTATATGGTTGCGATTATGGAGTGGATATCACGGAAGAATATCCATTAAATGGAACCACTCCTTATGCTATGAGTAAACGTCTGGCGGAAGAGTATTTGCAGAATTGGTGTCGGAAACACAATGTTGTGTTGGGGATAATTCGCCCTTCCTTGATAGCTGGCCCTAATCCTCCGGGCAATTTGGGAGCGATGATAACAGGCATTCGTAGAGGAAGGTATTTCAGTATCGCAGATGGTAGAGCTCGGAAAAGTGTGTTGATGGTGCAAGATATTGCGAATCTGATTCCATTGCTGGCTAGAAAAGGTGGTATCTATAATGTATGTGATAGTTATCAACCTACATTCAGGGAATTGGAAACACTGATTTGTAAACAGATGAATAAATCGCTGCCTTTATCGATCCCTTATTGGCTGGCAAAAGGTATGGCTTTGATAGGAGACTGCTTGGGTAAGAAAGCGCCATTAAATTCATTGAAGCTTAATAAAATAACCAAGTCGCTAACCTTTAGTAATGAGAAAGCAATGCGTGAATTAGGGTGGAAGCCAACAAATGTATTAGAAAACTTCAAGATAGAATGAGTATATGCTTTTGGATTGTAATGGCTGTAGTAAGTATAGCAGCTTTTTTATTTGTCTGTGTTCAGGTATGGTTTCATTGGATTAATAAAAACGAATAATGTATTACGTAATTATTTTGGTTCTGTTGTTCCTGACAGAACTTTTTTATTTTAGGGTAGCTGATAAGTTTAACATCATAGATAAGCCCAATGAACGTAGTTCTCATTCACGGATTACTTTGCGTGGAGGTGGAATTATTTTCTATTTTGGAGCTTTGGCTTATTTCCTGACTAACGATTGGGAATATCCCTGGTTTATATTGGCACTAACCCTAATAACATTTATCAGCTTTGTAGATGATATTCGTTCTACTTCTCAAGGATTACGGCTAGTGTTTCACTTTTCTGCCATGGCCTTGATGTTCTACCAGTGGGGATTATTTTCTCTTTCTTGGTGGTGGATTATCATTGCATTGATTGTTTGCACAGGTATCATCAATGCTTATAACTTCATGGATGGCATTAATGGGATTACAGGTGGTTACTCATTGATTATTCTAGGGGCATTAGCTTATATCAATGCGGAAATGGTAACCTTTGTTGAACCGGCCTTGATTTATACGGTACTTTGTTCTGTGGTGGTGTTCTGCTTTTTTAATTTCCGCAGGAAGGCGAAGTGCTTTGCCGGTGATGTAGGTTCTGTGAGTATCGCTTTCATACTGCTTTTCCTGATAGGGAAGTTGATTCTGAAAACGGAGGATTTCAGTTGGATTATTCTTTTGGCGGTTTATGGTGTCGATAGTGTCTTGACCATTATTCACCGTCTGATACTCCATGAAAATATAGGTTTACCACATCGGAAACATATGTATCAGTTAATGGCCAATGAGTTGAAAATACCTCATGTTGTGGTTTCGTTGGCTTATATGGTAGTGCAGGCTATAGTGGTTATCGGATATATCTATTGCCAGAATAGGGGATATTTGTATCTTTTATGCGCTATTTTATTGCTTAGCTTCATTTATATATGGTTCATGAGGAAGTATTTTAGATTGCATTTATCTGTTTGAGATAATACTCATACTGATTCCCGGCAGACAATTATTGTCTTGTCGGGATTTTTTTTGTCTATAATTGAACTGGCAGCATCAACCGGACTTCTCCGGTAGATGCTACCCGGGATGAATAAGTTTTAAAGTTTGAATTTTACGGCTGCCCAGCGATTCTTCTCTTGATGATGCACAAAATGCAGCCCGTTGCGTTCGGCTTCCGCCTGAATTAGCGGAATGTCGTCGACATAGAAACCGCTCATGAAGAGTTCAGAACCCGGCTGCATGCAGCGTACATATTGCTCCATATCATTCAGCAGAATATTCCGGTTGATGTTGGCTATGATTACGTCGAACGGACCTTTGCCTTCCAGCGAAGAAGCGTCTCCCAGGAATACGGAAATATTGTCAACATGATTCAGTTCGATGTTTTCCAATGAATTACGTACACACCACTCGTCGATGTCGATAGCTGTGCAAGGCGTTGCACCGCGCATACGGGCGAGGATGGCAAGAATGGAAGTGCCGCAACCCATGTCGAGCAAGGATTTACCACTGAGGTCACTGTCCAGCAACTCGGCAATAATGAGGCTGGTGGTTTCGTGATGTCCCGTACCGAAAGCCATTTGCGGATTGATTACAATATCATACTCTGTTTTAGGGACATCGTGGTGGAAAGTGCTGTGGATGGCACAGCGGTCACCAATCACAATCGGCTGGAAGAAATTCTTTTCCCATTCCTCATTCCAGTCTTTATCTTCGGCCTCTACATAAGTATACTCAATCTTTGTATCCGGCAGGGGAAATTCTTCAATACTCGTCTTAACGGCTGCTTCGTCATACAAATCCTGCTGTATGTAAGCGGCAATGCCATCTTCCTGTTCAACAAAACTTTCAAAGCCTGCATCGCCCAAAACAGCGGCAAGCACATCATTTACAGTCTCAGTGCAGGGAAAAGTGCGGAAGGTAAATTCTAAATATTTCATTGGAATACAATTTATTGTTAAATACAAAGAGCTTCTCTATAAGGCGAACCACTTTCTTTGTATATTTGTTTATCATCTGCAAAGATAATGCAAATCGAATGCAGAACTTTCATGCTTGCATGAAAAAGTTATGTTGAGATGCCGCTTATCTTCTTTAAAGATAAGGTATTTAGGGAATTCCCTACAATCATTTCGGGAATTTCTCCTGTATACGGTAAATCCCATCGCTATCTTTGTGACGTGATGAAATGGATTAATGTAAAACCTATAAACCACACCCATATGAAAAAGATTGTTTTTTTATCGCTTTTTGCCTTGTGCCTTCCCTGGATGGTTGCGGCGCAGAGCATAGATGACGACCTTTACTACGTTCCTTCCAAAGATAAGAAGGAAAAGAAGCAGGAGAAAAAGGTAACAGTTACTGCTCCGGCTGAAGAGATTGTAGTAAAGTCGAATGCACCGACTACGGTTTATACGTCGCCGGGTAACACTACTGTTGTAGTGCAGGATCGTAAAGGAAACACACGTGATGTAGACGAATATAACCGTCGTTATGATTCGCGTGAGAATGATTTCGTCATGGAAGACGATACCTTATATATTAAAGAAAAAGCAGTGCCCGATCCGGAAGGTGAATGGGTGAACGGCTTCGAAGGTTCGGAAGATGATTACGAATATGCAATGCGTATCGTGCGTTTCCGTAACCCGCGCTATGCCGTGAGCATCAGTAGTCCGTATTATTGGGATGTCATGTATGGTTTGAATTCTTGGGATTGGAACGTATATTCCGACGGATTGTATGCCTATGCTTTCCCCACTTTCTCCAACCGCTTATGGTGGGATTGGCGTTATAACTCCTATGGCTGGGGTGGCTATCCTTATTATGGCTGGGGAGGTTATTCGCCTTATTACGGCTATGGAGGCTGGGGTATTGGCTGGGGTGGCTTCTACGGCGGATGGAGTTGGGGATGGGGACATCACCATCATCATCACTATCCCGGCGGTGGATGGTATCCCGGTGGCGGTGGGCACTGGGGAGGTGGCAGCGTATATACAAACAGACGTTACACCGGTACACGTAGCACAACACCTTCTATGCGTACATCCGGTTCAAATAGAGTGTCCGGTACGACAAGAGACGTAACGACCAGACGGACCAGTGGACAAGTGAGACGCGGAGAAAGTACAACTACCCGTCGGGTAGTGGGAACCCGTTCTTCAAGTGAACAACGTCCGGGCATGTCAACTCGCACTGATGCAGCTTCATCAAGACGTTCTACTTATACACGTCCGAGCAGTACGCGTAGCAGTTCTTCTTACAATAGCAATGTAGGAACTGTACGTAACAGTTCAACGAGGTCGTCTTCTGGAACTGGTAGTTCTGTGAGAAGTTCTTCAACACGTAGTACTACTCCTACCTATAATCGTGGCAGTTCAACAGCTCCGCGTAGTTACTCTAATGATAATAATCGTTCCACTAATAGTAGTTCACGTTCTTATAGTACTCCTTCTTCTACCCGTTCTTCTTCCAGTAGCAGCTATTCTTCCGGAAGTAGTTCCCGTTCCAGTGGAAGTAGCTATTCCAGTGGTGGCGGTGGAGGTTCCACACGTTCCAGTGGTGGCGGCGGTGGCGGCTCAAGAAGAAGATAAGTAAGTGTTTTACTCAAAAATGAATGAATTATGAGAAAGATAATGATTCTAACAGCCCTTACTGTGCTTGTCTCGGTAAGCGCAGGGGCTCAGTCGGTATACGACGCTACGAATATAGCAAGTAAAGATTTAAGTGGTACTGCCCGTTTTGTAGGTATGGGAGGGGCAATGGGAGCGTTAGGTGGCGATATATCTACCATCGGTACGAACCCTGCCGGTATCGGTATCTATCGCAGTAATGATATTATGACGTCATTTGGCTATTCGAGCACAGGAGTAGAAAGTAAATATGGCGGGCAGGCATTTAATATGGATAAGAACCGGTGGAACTTTGACAATGCAGGTGTTGTGTTCTCTACCAAGGTTGGTAACGTTACGTCATTACGGTATGTGAATTTTGCCTTTAATTATCAGAAAGTAAAGTCTTTCAACCGTAATATGACTACGGCAGGAGACTTGAATGGGCATTCACAGACATACTTGATGGCAGCTATGTCCGATGGGATTACGAAGCCAATGTGGGACAACAACAATCCTTTCAACACGGATGTAATTGGTTGGATGTCAGCATTGGGATATGAAGGATATCTGATAAGTCCGTCACTAACTACGGATAAGACGCCTTATCCACTTGAGGATGCCGATGGAAAACCAATTGTTGATGAAAATGGTAAACCATTATATACGAATTATGACTTTTATACAAGTGTCTTGGGAGATGGAGACCGTCCTTATTTACGCGAATTTCGTTCGCGGGAAAGCGGAGGGGTGAATCAATTCGATTTTAATGTTGCTTTTAACTTCAATGATCGTTTCTATCTTGGTTTAACGATAGGGGCTTACGATGTGAATTATAATAAGTATACATTGTATGGTGAAGACTTCCGTACAGAAAAGGGAGAAGCTACAGGTTCCGGATATACATTGGAAAGTTTCAACAAAGTGACAGGAGCGGGCTTCGACTTTAAGCTGGGTGCCATTGTCCGTCCGTTTGAAGATTCGCCTTTGCGTATTGGATTTGCTATACATACTCCGACTTTTTATAATTTGACATGGGCTACTTCCGCACGTTTGGTTTCGGAATTGTATGAAGGAGACAAGCTTGTAACTACGACGGTTGATAGTTATGATTATCTGGATAATAGAGATATGAAACAGGATTATAAGATCAACACTCCTTGGGTTTATAATTTAAGTTTGGGATATACAGTGGGAACTCAGTTGGCATTGGGAGCTGAATATGAATATAAAGACTACTCGACAACGAAGTTCTATGACTACAATGGAGATAATATGGAGTGGCAGACCAATGAATCCAAAGTCTGTCTGAAAGGCGTAAATACATTCCGCATTGGTGCTGAGTATAAGGTAATTCCGCAGTTTGCATTGCGTGCCGGATATAATTATAGTAGTTCTGCTTTCAAGAATGATGCTATTAAGGCGTATCATGAATATTTTATTAATACTGACACGGATTATACAAATCTAAAATCGTTAAGTAACTATACGTTGGGTATCGGTTATAGAGGCTCTGCATTTTATGCTGATTTAGCATACAAATATTCAGTGCAGAAAGGCGACTTCTATCCATTTGATTCATCGGCGAGCGGATTGAAAGATCCTCTTGCAGCCGCTAAGTTGACTGATACGCGTAGCCAGGTGATATTAACCTTAGGTATGCGTTTCTAAAAGAACAACCATATAAGCAAATAACCTTTCATTGCAAATACCTTGTGTATTAAACCAAAATCCCCGGAGCCTGCATCACAGGACTTCGGGGATTTTACTGTTTTATAATATTTTGAAAATGATTCTCTTACAAGGAGTTAATTCCTTGTTGACAAGAAGTTGACTTCTTGCTGACAAACTCTTAACTTCTTGTTGACAGCCTCTTAATAGGCTATCTTATCTTCCTTCCCACTCCATGCTTCAAAAGCCTTGATAGCTTCGTCATGCAGCAATATTTCCGACGGTAGTTTGCGGTCGGCAGGCTTTAGAGCAATCTCGTCATAAATGAAAGAGTCGTCGAAACCTATATTTTTGGCATCAGTCTTGTTGTTTCCATAATACATTCTGTCCAGTCGTGCCCAATAGATGGCACCGAGGCACATGGGGCATGGTTCGCAGGAAGTATAGATTTCATATCCGCTGAGGTCGAAAGTGCCCAGCTTGGCTGCCGCTGCACGAATGGCGCTGACTTCGGCATGTGCTGTCGGGTCGCACGAAGATGTCACACGGTTCACTCCGGTAGCTATGATTTCACCATTTTGGGCAATGACAGCACCAAACGGACCGCCACCGTTAGCGACATTCTCCGTAGAGAGCTCAATCGCTTTTCTCATTAATTCTTCTTTGGTCATAATAAAAATGATTGTTTTTTAGAGTTACTGACAAAGATAACAATGTTTTTGGTATTCTCCAAGATCGTGAGCGATTACTGGAAACAAAGAAATCCGTCCCCTGAGATGAAAAGATTTATCTCAGGAGGCGGATTATTCTGTCTCACGGAACGGATTTTTTTATCTCAGGAGACGATTTTTTTCATCTTGCGAGATGGATTTACCAATATAAACCTATACCTATAGAAGCCGGATAGAGCTCAGGACCTTTGTTTTTTTCAAACAGAGAAGTGAGTGCGAAGCGGGCATTGAATCCCAGACAACCGTAACCTGCCTGTAACAACAGATTCAATCCAAGCGGATGGGTATTTAACTTATCACTCAATGTATGTTTTTTATTATCATATTTGGCTCTGGATTTAACTCCCACACGCCATTCCACTTCCGGACCGGCTGCAAGAAAGGCGCGGCGACTGCCGAATTTTGTCTGCCATTCCAGGCTGACGGGCAGGCGGAAAGCCCAATAGCGAAGCCAGCTTTTTTGATAGTCTACGTCTTCGGCCGGGCGGCAGACAGTGATACCGTCCACTTTTTCGAAACCATAATTATCATCTAATTTATGGACGATGCGTGCCAAGCCAAGAGTAGTAGTGAGTCCCCAATGATTGTTCCGGGTGATGGCAACCCCGGTATTGAACAGGTTGATACCCCATTCCCAGGACTTGGAACCGAGTTGCGGAACCTCGGCGGAATATTGAAGCTTGCCGCCTGCCAGCTTGTCGAAGCCAAAGTAAAAGGCAGGATAATGCGGATCGAAGCGATAGTTGCCTTTTTTCTTTTTCATGAAAGGTACGGATACGGTAGTAGTCCGTTCGATACTGCGGCCGTCCAGATATACACCTTCAAACACTTGTGTATTCTCTATGGTATCGTTTTCAGCCTTGGCTTCGTACATCTTTACTTTGATTTTGCCGTCACGCTCCTTGATGACAACTTTGCGGCCATTGAGGTAAAGAGTGGTGTCTTGCGGGATGCTTTCTTGTGCCATGACTGTCATGGAAGTCATGAGCAGGAATAAAAAGAATATTCGTTTCATAAGTTTTATAATTTGTGATTTATAATTTTCAGAGTTAGTCTTTGCTGAATATCAGTGTGACAAGGTCGTCACTGTCTATCTCGCCTTCAATATAGATAAGAGTCGCTTCACCTTTCTTCCCGAGCCGGAACAGTATGAAACGGTTGGTCTTATTCTGTAATGGAGGCAACTGGTAGTAGCCTGATTGTATTTGTCCGTCAGTCACTACCTCCTTTATCTTCTTGGCGTGTTCGCGGTCAGCTTCCAGGCAACGGTAAATTTCGGGTAATGCTTTTTCTGCTTTCGCCAGTTTTAGGCTCTGATAGTGGGTGATGTCCCAGTTCTTGGATAGCATTTTGGACAGTTCCACGTAGGTAGCCCCTTTCTGGTTGCCGTATTTCTGGAATACGGAAGCTATTTGTAGCCCCTTTTGGGCGTACATGCCGGTGCTGAATAGTAACAGCAGGCAACATAGCAGGGTACGAATGAACTTTTTCATAATCATATCTATTATTTTTTTTATTATTCGAACATCAGGTCAAGTACTTCATCTTCCGTGGTCCGCATATCACGGAAAGCGGCAAGAGCTTGTTCACGTACCAGATTGTCGTCAGTGTATTGCTTGCCATCAATGATGACATAATTCTCTGGAGTAACGTGAAGGTATTGTTTGGTGCCGGCAATACCGATAAGCAATAATATTCCGGCTGCCACTCCGCTCATCATATAGATGAAGCGGCGGCGATGGGAGGGAAGCTTAGCTGTAGGGACACTTTTTTCTTGGAATGCTTTTACCTCCTGTTCCAGACAGATGAACAAGGGACGGTATACTTGAAGGTGTTCGGGCACATTTTCCCGGGTGAAGAAACGGCGCAGTTCACGTTCTTCTTCGCACGAGGTCTGTCCCTCGAAATAACGGTCAATTAATTCTTCTATCTTCATGCTTGGTTCCTCCTTCTTCTTTCTTGTATGGTTTGCAGGTAAATTTCCCTCACTTTCTTCCGTGCCCTCGACAAGTTGCTCCGGATAGCTTCCGGGTTGCAGCCCGTGATGTTGGCAATCTCTTCCGTTTCGTATTCCTCGATGTCCTTCATTCTCATGATGGTGCGTTGCAAGGTGGGCAGCGAGTCGATGATTTCACGCATCAGGCGGATTTCATCTTTTATTTCGAGCAACCGTTCCGGTGTTCCGCCGGGAGTGGCATCCTGCACGTATTCCAACGGTACGTTGCCGGTATGCCTGGTGCGCCACATGTCCATGCAGAGATTATGAGTCATGGTCATGGCGAACGCTTCAATGCTACGGTACTGCTCCAGTTCAAGCCTTTTGTTCCATAGCTTGAGCAGGACTTCCTGCACGGCATCTTCCGCATCGTCCGGACTCTCGGTCAACTTCCGCGCATAATTTAATAACTTATCGCGGAGAGGAAGAACGGATATTTTAAATTGTTTAAGTTCCATTTACATTGATAAGACGAACGGGAAAAGAGAACGTGACATCAAAAGTAGAAAAAAGAATAAAAAAAAGAGGATACAGTAATGCATCCTCTTCTATCAACACAAAATGTGTTTTTACATTATTTCTTGAAGTAACGGTTATACAGACCTTCAAAGCCTTTACCGTGACGAGCTTCGTCTTTAGCCATTTCATGAACAGTGTCATGGATAGCGTCCAGGTTCAGAGCTTTAGCACGGGTAGCGATGCGCTTCTTATCTTCGCAAGCACCTGACTCAGCGTTCATTCTCTTTTCGAGGTTCGTTTTTGTATCCCATACGCAGTCGCCCAGCAGTTCAGCAAACTTAGAAGCATGTTCTGCTTCTTCCCAAGCATAACGCTTGAAAGCTTCTGCTACTTCGGGATAACCTTCGCGGTCAGCCTGACGGCTCATTGCCAGGTACATACCAACTTCTGTACATTCGCCCATGAAGTGATTGTTCAGGTCTTTAATCATTTCTTCGTCACAACCTTTAGCTACACCGATAACGTGTTCGTCAGCAAAAGTAAGAGGACCATCTTCTGTAGCTTCTACTACTTCTACAAACTTGCTTGCAGGTGCTTTACACAACGGGCATTTCTCAGGAGCGGCATCACCTTCATATACGTAACCGCATACAGTACATCTAAATTTCTTCATTTTCTTTCTGATTTAATTGAATTAGTTATTCGTTCGTTTTATAATAAAACGTTAGTCTTCTTTACATTGTTTACAAATACCTTTGTAATAATAATGGATTTCCTGCACTTCGTGTCCATCCATATCCGTATCTACCACTTTCTTTACAGCATCGTCGCACGGCAAATCATAAATTCTTCCGCAACTCTTACACAGGAAATGTGCGTGAGGACTGGTGTCGGCATCGTAGCATGTGTTACGTTCATCGATAGTAAGGGTTTGTGCAGCTCCTTGTTCGCTCAAAATCTTCAGTGTGTTGTAGACTGTAGTTTTTGAAAGCGTAGGTATAGTAGGAGACAGTGCTGTATAAATTTCATCTACCGTCGGATGCGTACGATGTTCCATGAGATATTTCATGATGGCGATACGTTGCATTGAAGGCTTAATGTTATGTTCTTGCAATCTTTCTACTACTATTTCCATATTCTCTTAGTTCAAACTTGTAATAATTACATTTTTATTTCGCTTGCAAAGATAAAGACTTCTGGGAATTTTCCAAAAGATTTCTAATCTTTTTTTGCATGATTATTCTATAAAATGTAATTTTCACCTCTTTTATATGGGTTGGTAGGGGATTTCTATCCAGAATTCGGACCCTTTGCCTACTTCGGAACTGACTCCGACAGTGGCATCCATCTTTTCGGCAATCATCTGGCAGATGGATAGTCCGAGTCCTGTGCCTTGCTTGAAATTGTCCAGTTTCACAAAGCGCTGGAAAATAGTTTGTTGTTTGTCGGAAGAGATGCCACAGCCTGTATCCCGCACATAAAAATGTAATTTGCCATCCCGGGGTGGGTTATAACCGATGGTGATGCTTCCTTGAGAGGTGTATTTTATGGCATTGGAAAAATAGTTTCCGAGCACTTGCAGCAAACGGTTCTTCTCAGTATGTATGCGGCATTTTTTCATTCCGCACTCCATGATACACTCTACGTTTGCAGGCATCCTGAAGTGAAAGGCATCTTCAAGTTTATGCATACATTCATTGATGTCTACATCGGTATAGTGGAAATCAAGTAGTCCGGCTTCTATTCTGGAAAGGTCGAGAATATCATTGATGAGTTGCAGCAACAGGTAATTATTATCTTCTATGATTCTGATGTATTCGTGGCATTCGGGAGTGTCCGCCGTTTCGGCGAGGATACTGGAAAAGCCGACGATAGCATTGAGCGGGGTACGTATTTCATGACTCATATTGGCAAGAAAGGCCGATTTTAACCGGTCTGATTCTTCGGCGCGTTCTTTTGCCTGAATGAGTTCTTTTTTGTGTTTTAGGGAATGGGTGTAATAGAAGATATAAAAGGTGAGAAGGAGGGTAAGGAAGATGCCTGTCATCCAGATGTAGGCTTTGTATTGCTGATAGAATGTGGGAGGCTGAAAATAGTAAACAGCATTCTCCGGATATAGCTTTTCCGGTATGTTGCACCATTTCAAATCGGAGAAATTAAGGTATGTGCGGGGAGTTCCACCGCTTTGGTAAGGAATGGATGAGGCGGATTCACCTTCCATGATACGGTTGATAATGGACATTACCGTGGCTGTGAAATCCTGTACGGAAATATAGTGTCCGCCTGCATACAGGTTCTCCTGCAAATTTAAGTCGGCCAGGGTGAAAACCGGGACTTTCAGGAAAGTAGGAAGTATCTTCTTGAGGTGGTCGGACAAGTAGTAATTCTGCTTATTGCCATATTGCCGCAGCCAGGCATAGTATATGACACCGGTCGTCTTATCATAAACAGTGAGCGTGTCCAGTAACTCTTCGGTGGCTATCTGTGCCGATGATAAAAGTTCCAGTTTCAGGTCGGGAAAGTCTTTTTGCATGATTGCCTCTATGGATTGTCGGGTGACAACGCTGATGTAGCGGTCGTCAGAGATAAAGGCTATCCGTTTGACTTCCGGCTGGAGCTGTTTGATTAGTTCCAGGGTTTGCTTGATATAATAAGGTTGCTTCAATACGGTGATATTATAGTTCTTGTTGAATTCCTCGATGGTTATGCTGTTTGCTTGCGTCAGGGGAGATTTGTCCAGTAATGTCTGCAATGTGGACGGGACACGGTCGCGTGAATAACAGAGTATGACGGGAATATTTTTCCAGGGGCCGTCGAATATGGGAGTGCTGACCAACCATCCAGGATCTCCTACGATTATGACAGCTTTTGGGGGAGTGGGGCATGCTTGCAGAATATCTTGTTGGGCTTGCTTCACTTCCTCTTTATTCTGAAGCACCGGCACTGTCAGGAAATAAGTCTGCAATCCGAGTTTTTCCTCATAAGGGAAATACCCGCGAAGTTCATTCAGGAAACCATGTATCCATGCTTCTTCTTCACTGACGGAGCTGAGAAACAGTACATACTCTTTTTCCTTTTCTTGGGCTGAGAGGGAGAGACACCCTGCCAGAAGTATCAGGGAAAGTAGCCATCTATGGAGTGCATTGCGGGTTTTCATGAGTTTTGTATAACGTGTTTTAAAAATGCCGCTAAAAGTACTAATAATTTAGGATATACCGAGTGAAAGAAATGATAATTTTGTGTTTGTGGATAAATAACCGTATTTTTGCCGTCAAATATTATAAATGACATCCTTATGAATTACGGATATGTAAAGGTAGCGGCGGCTGTGCCCCGTGTCAAGGTGGCGGACTGTAAGTTCAATGCCCGTGAGATTGAAAAGGAAATAATCATCGCCGAAGGGAAAGGCGTGCAAATCATTGCGTTCCCGGAATTGTGCGTGACAGGATATACATGTGGCGATTTGTTTGCCCAGCAACTACTGCTTGAAGAGGCGGAAATGGAGCTGATACAGATTATAAACAATACGAGACAACTGGACATTATTGCCATATTGGGTATGCCGGTGGCACTGAATGGTGTGTTGCTGAATACGGCTGTCGTAATCCAGAAAGGAAAGGTGCTGGGTGTGGTGCCCAAAACTTATCTTCCCAATTACAAAGAATTTTATGAGAAACGTTGGTTCACGTCTGCCGTTGATGTGTCGGAAACAAGTGTGCGCCTTTGCGGACAGGTGGTTCCTATGGGGGCTAATCTGTTGTTCGAAATGGCCGATACGACTTTTGGCATTGAAATCTGTGAAGATTTGTGGGCTACCATTCCTCCCAGTTCCTCACTGGCATTGCAGGGAGCGGAAATTCTGTTCAACCTGTCGGCGGATAACGAAGGCATAGGCAAGCACAACTATTTGTGTTCACTGATAAGCCAGCAATCGGCGCGTTGCATTGCCGGTTATGTGTTCAGTTCATGCGGCTTCGGAGAGTCTACCACGGATGTGGTGTTTGCGGGGAACGGATTGATTTTTGAGAACGGGACGATGGTGGCTCGTAGCAATCGTTTCTCTTTTGAGGGACAGGTTGTTATCAGTGAAATAGATGTGGAGCATATTCGTACGGAACGTCGTGTGAATACTACATTTGCCGCTTGCCGTGCACATTGTGCACCGGGAGAGGCGGTACGGGTATCTACAGAATATGTGAATAGTAAGGATTTGAACCTGACACGTGCTTTTGAACCACGTCCGTTTGTTCCGCAAGGTGCTGCATTGAATGAGCGTTGCGAAGAAATCTTCTCCATACAGGTTTCCGGTCTGGCACAGCGTTTAATGCATACCCATGCCCAAAGTGCAGTTGTCGGGATTTCCGGCGGACTGGATTCTACGCTGGCATTGCTGGTATGTGTCAAGACGTTCGATAAACTGGAATGGCCTCGTAAGGGTATTATCGGTGTAACTATGCCGGGTTTCGGAACAACCGATCGTACACATACGAACGCTGTGGATTTGATGAATTCTTTAGGGATAACCGTCCGTGAAGTTAGTATCAAAGAAGCTTGCATTCAGCATTTTAAAGATATAGACCATGATATGGATGTACACGATGTGGTTTATGAGAATGCCCAGGCACGGGAGCGCACGCAGATATTGATGGATATAGCCAATCAGACCAATGGAATGGTGATAGGCACGGGCGACCTGTCTGAACTGGCACTGGGCTGGGCTACTTACAACGGTGACCATATGTCTATGTACGGTGTCAATGGAAGCGTACCCAAAACTTTGGTAAAACATTTGGTGAAGTGGGTGGCTGAGAATGATATGGATGAGACTTCACGTGCTACGCTACTCGATATTGTAGATACGCCGATCAGTCCGGAACTGATTCCGGCGGATGAAAACGGAAACATCAAGCAGATAACGGAAGACCTGGTAGGACCCTATGAACTGCATGACTTCTTCCTGTATTATTTCCTGCGTTGCGGTTTCCGTCCTTCCAAGATATTTTTCCTTGCAGCCCGTACTTTCAAGGGTATGTATGATGAAGAAACCATCAAGAAGTGGTTGCGGATATTCTTCCGCCGGTTCTTCAACCAGCAGTTTAAGCGTTCCTGTCTGCCGGACGGACCCAAAGTGGGTAGTATTTCCATCAGTCCGCGCGGTGACTGGCGGATGCCGAGTGATGCATCGTCGGAAGCGTGGTTAAGGGAAGTGGAAAACTTGTGATAATAGAGTAGGAACTAAAAAGAGACCCTTATGTTTATTTAGTGAACTGATTATCAGCATATCGCATTTACATACGATTTACCTGATGATGTAAAAGCATTTACCGCAGGATGTAACGACCTTTACCCCCTATTGTAACGGCTTTTACCTCGGTATGTAACGACCTTTACCTCGGTGTGTAAATGGAGTTACCGTTTGGGGTAAACAATGTTATCATGACATGAAACGGTTGTGCCCCCGTAGAGTGGATAAGTTTCACTCTACGGGGGCACAGTCATTTATCGGATTTCTCTTTAGAACGTAACGTCCATCTTCACAACGAATGTGCGCGGGGCGCCCAATGCCATGGGGCGGTAGCTGTATTCCTTATTAAACAGATTGTTTACCATGAATTGGAAAGCTACTTCTTTGGTGGCTTTCACGCCCATACGCAAGTCAACGGTGCAGTAATCCGTATTATGCTTTTTCCAGTAACTTGCCAGTGTCTCGCCGTTGCCATATCCGAAGAGGATGGTGCGGATGGTATTCATAAGGTCGAATTCACCCAATTCTTTAGGGCGTTCATCCAGCATGATATAGTCCACTGCCAGTATTTTGCTCTTCCAGTTTACGTTTCCACCGAGGTTGAAGCGTTTCCACTGGAAGTCCATCGAGGCTTTGAAGGAGTGTTTCGGACGATATTTCAGATATTTGGAGTTGTTTGATTTCTCTTTCATCTGCAACGGGTCGGTATAGGCATCTTCAATGGCGTTGCGCTTTTTGTAGTCTGCATCGCGCGGCTCGGTGTACACATATCCTAAGTTGTAAACCAGCTTGGTGTTCTTGTTGAAGTTGTAGGCTCCGGTAGTGCTGATTTCCGCACCGTAGATTTCCGCTTTGGATACATTATGGAATTGTGCGCCAATGCCGAAGCCTTGTCCCATCACCAGCATGAGGAGGGCACCCGGGATGCTGTTAATCATCTGGTTGTTGGCGTTATTGAACAAGCCGAACTGGAATTCCACCATATTCTTATACTGGGTGTAGAAACCTGCCACATCGAGGAAACCTTGCAGGTTACCTATCTTATATCCTTGTTTGATACCGATTTCGGCATTGAAGCCCTTCTCCGGTTGGATGTTGTAATTGGGATAAACGCCTACACCGCCGATATCCTTGCGCAGGAACTTCTCGGTAATGGAAGGGTTGCGATAACCCTGACCGAAGCTGGCACGCAGGAAACTGTAGTCGGCAAGTTGGTAGTTCAGTCCTGCACGGAATACGGGACGGAACGGCACTTTCGCTCCGAATATTTTGGATTCCGCTTCGCGGTAATGCTCGTTGACGCGATAGTATTCGGCACGTACGCCGGCTGACACGCTCAGGCGGTCCCAGAAACGCTGGTCGTACTGGAAGAAGAGGGCCACGTTATCGCTGTTGTGCGTTTCGCCCATTACGGCGGAGTTGTAGCGGATATGTTCGAAAGTGGTTCCGGCAGTGATTTGTGCGCCACCGTCCCATTTCTTGTTGAACTGGTAGTCCAAGTAATAATTATAACACTTGTCTTGTTTGGTGCGCGCGTTGTTCTTGGTGGGATTCATTACACCGGACAGCCAGGGCACTAAGTCCGAAGGTATCTTGCCTTCCAGCGCGGCACCTATATCTGAGGGCAGACCGTTGTTCATAACCCATGAAATCAGATCGCAATAGTCGGCTGTGGTGGCATTGGGGAAAACTTTCTCCAGTGCCGTGAATGCGCCGTTCACTATATCATTGACGTTACCTTGCAGAATACCCTGGTATAGCGGGTCCAGTATGCTCAGGTCACCGTTCACGATGTTCTGTATCTGCTGGGCATCGGTACCCATATTGCCTAAGATGTCTGTAATGGATGCGCCCTGGGTGGGTTCGGCAAGATTGTCGGAACTGTAATAGAAGCGTCCTTTTACTTTATGGGACGTGCCGTTGTCGGGATTCACGTAATTAAAGAAAGGGTCGATGTGGATGTTGTTTGCCTCACGTCCCATGTTGGTGAAAGGAGAGGGTTTATAAGGTTCGGCCGGTGAGCGCCAGATGAAGAAATCACCGTACTTATTGCTCAGGAAGTCGATGTTGAAGCCGTAATTCATAAACTTCGTTCCCATATCCGGCTGATGGTAAGTCAGGTTGCCGCCTGCGCGGAAGCGTTTGTTGTAACTTTGCTCGCGATAACCCTCGTCGGTAAAGAGATTCAGTCCGCCGCTGACGTCGAAATTACCGATGCGGCGTGAATGTGAGAAGTCGAAACCTTCGTAAATGGGTTTACGGATGCCATTGTACAGGCTGTTGCGAAGGATGGGTTCTACGGGATACTTGTCATTCTTCCAGAACGTATTATCGCTATACGCATAACTCTCATTCTTCGGGTCATCGTAAATGCCGACGTATGTGCTGAAACGACTTTGCGGGGTTAACCCCGGTCGTGCGGTACGGATGTTGATAATCCCGTTCAGGGCAGACGAACCATAGAGCACACTGGATGCTCCTTTGATAACTTCCACCTGCTCTATATTCTCCAATGGCACGGTGTTCCAGTTGATTTCCCCTGTTTTCGGACTTAGTGTACTCATCCCGTCTACCAGTACCAGACTGCGGGCGCCTACGCTGTAAGTCCATCCGCCACCACCGCGTATGGAGGGCTGCTTGTCTACAATGTCCACGCCCGGAAGGGTTTGCAACGTCGATGTGATGTCCGTAGGTGCCTGGCGTGCAATGTCGCTTGCTTTCAGCACGTTCATTGAAACAGTCACGTCGGAGAGTTTTTGCTCGAAACGTCCGGCACTGACGACGACATCCTGCAGCAGGTTGGTACTTTCTTTCATGTAGATGTCTTTGGTCATATTCTCACGTCTGCTGATGACGATGGGTACCAGCATATCATCATAACCTACATAGCTGAATATGAGGTCGACTCCGCCTTCGGGGAGGCTGATTTCGTATGCACCGTTTATGTCGGAAACGACACCCTGCTTGCCGTGCAGTGTGTAGGTGACGGTAGCGCCCGCCAATGGTTCGTTTGTACCGGCGTCGTAGATATGTCCTTTCAGAGTCTGTGCGGAGACGTATGTGCCCGTCAGCAAAAGGAAGCTTACTATAAGGTATATTTGTTTTTTCATACGTATGCTAATTACGTGGTTTCTAAATTATCCTGCATTTTTCACGTTGAAGTAGAGCGTCAGGCTGAGGTCGCTGATCAAGGACGACAGATCGGCCAATGTGCCTATCGTACTTTCTCCCAGGCCGGGGATTTCTCCGATACTGATGTTCCTTATGGCATCCGGCAGTACTTTCAGCAGTGCAAAGACGGGGTCCAGTTCTTCCTTGTTGAGGGTGATGGAGTTTTCTGCATATGAGAGTTTCAATCCTGTGGTAGACCACTGATTCAGCAAGGCATATACCTTGGGGAGCACGGTAATCAGATTGTCGTCAGCACGTGTCACCGCTTGGTTGAGCCGTATCTGGCGGATTATCATATCCACGTTTGGGGCGACATACAAGGTATTCCCATCTGTCATATAGAAAGAAACCAGATTGACGGGAGAGCTTTTCCAGTCGGATTCCTGCATTCCGGAATAGGAAGCGGTAATATTGCCATCAGTATGGAAGCTGATATCCTTGAGAACGGCTTTCAGGAATTCGTTAACTTTTCCCTCGATTAGTTCTCCTAAATCCATGTCGCCTATGACGATGCGCAACACAACTCCGGCTTTCACAAAGTCCAGGTCCTTTGCCTGTACCAAAGGATTGGCTGGTATTTGGGGATTTTTTATATCGAGTGCCAGTTTGCCTTTCTGCACGGTTCCGTTGTAACTGAAAGTAGTCTCGGTCTGGCTACCCGTAGCGTCACCCGAAAATGTATATCCGCCTTGTCCGTCGGGAGTCAGGGAGATACCGGTCAGCCGGGTTTCCGCCTCGTGGGGTAATATACATTGCAAGGTGAGTTGGGCTGTCCGCGAGTCATTGGTTTCGAAGTTCACACTTTTTCCTATCAGTTCATGTCCACTGTAAGTTAAGGCAAGGTTGGCACGTGTTCCGTCTGATAGTTTGTTGCTGTAATGGGCAGTGATTTCGTCGGGTGCTGCACCCGCATAATCATCATCGTTGCAGGAGGTGACAAATAGTCCTCCGAAGGATGCAACCATACAGAATAGGTAGAATAAAGGTCTCTTTTTCATCTTCGTTTAGTACTTTAAATGAATAGTCTCTTATAAATGTCCGGTGCAAAGTTCTAAACAATAGGGGAATCTGACAAATTCTGAAAGCTGAAATAGCGTTCCCCCTTTCAGAATAGATGTCCTAATTTTCGGTGGAAGGCTTTGCTAAAGCAAAAAAGAACTTATTTCTTGTCGGAAGATGGGTAATATTTACGGTAGATGAGTTTAAACTCATTGCTGGAGCGGAAAGTCTGGAGCCAGGCATTGAGACTGTCCAGCAGGACGGGGGATTGCTTGCTGACAGCCCATGAATAAAATTGTGTGAAACTGATATCCGTGTTGATATCTATCTGAGGCAGACTATCCACCACGGCACGGGCGATACTCTCATCGCATACGGCATAGTCAATATCTCCGTGAGCCACGAGGGATATCAATTGTTCCGAACCGTATTTGTCTATTTCTTGAATATAGATGGTGTCGCCTATTTCATTTCCCAGGTTATGGATGCGGAGGATAGACGGTGAACCTTTTACTACATGCAGGGTTTTGCCTGCCAGGTCCAACTGGCTTTTGACGAACAGGGAATCGATAGGTGAGGTGGCTTTCCGCTGTACGAGAACTTGCTTGTTCAGTACAATCGGTGTGGTAAGGAGCAACGAATCTTTCAATTCGCTGGTAGCCAGGATGCCATAGGCTATGACATCGAATTTGCCTTCGGCCAGTCCTTCCAACCGTTTGTCGAAACTCATTTCGGGAGTAATGGCGGCTTTCCAGCCACGGTCGCGGGCAAATGCTTCTATCAGTTCGTAATGAAAGCCCGACAATGTATCACCGTCTACATAGAAACTGATGGAATTATATTCCGTAGCGACACGGATGATTTTCTCGGCAGCTATTTCTGCATAATCACGCGGATGACCCTGCGACTTCTCTTTTTTAAGAAAGAAGGTGGCAATGCAGGCGGCTATAATGCCCATTGCTGCGTATTTCAGAATCTTAGCTTTCGATATTCTCATACGTAAAAGGCTTTAATCATAGAAATTCCATGAAACACCCAGTCTGAGAAGACTCGGGTTGATGGGATAGTGCGGCACGAGGAAAGAATTACGTGTACCCATACCTTGGTTCACGTGAGAGTACATGGCAAAGAGACGTGTACGTTTCAGGTGTATGTTGGCATAGATATTGACTATCGGATAACCGCCGATCTCTACCTGGTCATCGTTCGGTTGCAGATGGAACTGCTGGATGGCAGGGGTATAGGCCGGGGCGTGATATTTGGTGAAATAACGCACGTCGGCACCCAGTTGTACGGTAAGTACTTTCTTCGCCATTGTGGTCAGTATGTAGAGATTGGAATATAATGAGATTTGGGGCAGAGGGAGAACGGTTTCGTTGCTTGATTTCTGCCAGACTATCTCATTATCCAAATGGAAAATACCTGCGCGGAAGTTTTGTTGCAGCGTAGCGGAAAGTACTTGTATGTTTCCACTATTCTGGGTAGGTACGGCATTCTGATTAAAGTAGGTGTAGTTCTTAATGTTTTCTACACCGGCACGGAGGTTGGTACCCCATCGGCTGATGTTAAGTTCACCTTCCACACGGGTACGGAATTCTTTTTCCATATTATCATTATCCCAAATGAACAGGTTGGAATGATAATGGCGCATATAGAAGGAAGGTAATGTGTTCTTTACAAATCCCCGTACAATGAAATTTACCGTATCTTTCCAAAGGCGGAAATTCAGATCCATATTTCCGTTTACACTGAATTGTCCCAGGGCTTTGTCCATGATACCTATTTCACCGTCTACGGAATAGTGCAGGGTCTTACCCTGGCGTTTGGCAAGTTCACCGCCAACGTAGATTTCCTGCTCGGTGAAGCGGTCTGTCGTTATGGAGTCTTTATTCATCAGGTCATAACGGCTGTACTTATGCGATATGTAGGCGGTCAGTCCGGCTTTGGCATATTTATTGAACCCTTCCAGCAATGCGATACCGAATACGTTCTTCACGCTGAATGCTGTGGTGGAGTCGCGGCTGACCCCGAATTTGTTATAGTTGGCATTTTCGTTCGGATCTTCCACTGCCTGGAAACGGTGGCGTGACCGTTCTACCTTGAAGGTGTGGATGAAACTTGTGACCGGAACGAATTCTTCGACGAAATTGGTATCTTCCGGAAGGGAAGTACTGTTATGAATACTGTCCAGGCGGATGCTGTTTGCCTGTATGAGGCTGTCTGCCAAAAGACTGTCAGCCGGGAGTCCGGTTGTTGCCAGACTGTCTGAAATAGCAGATGTTTTCCTTATCGGTGTAGTGGTATTGGAGGAAGCAAAACTTTGCTGGGCATTGTTTTTGGCGGCTTCCTCTTTCAGTACTTTTCGCGTAAAGCCCATTCGGTAACGCTGCGTAAGGTAAACGTAAAAGTCTTTGTTACGGTTAGAAGCCTGCTCCATCTTCACCGGGATAGTGGTGGACTCATACTCTTTCTTACCTTCTGCCATCGTATCGGGACGGGTGATATAACCGTCATCCGCTATACCGCCATTTTCATTCATCTTCAAGTAGAAGTTGTTATACACGGCTTGTAACTGATAACGTTCGCCGATATAGCTTCCGAATATGCCGGCGTTGAAATAAGAGGTAGATTGATTGGTATAATATCCGCGCCCGTACAGGTAGTCGATTTTAAAACCGAAAGCCAGGCGCTTATTTACATTGACGGAAAAATAGGACTTGAACCGTTCTTCACCGTTTATCTTGTTACCGGCTTTATAGTAAGTCAGATTTGTATAAGGAACGTTACTGTTGGTGAAAAGCATTTGGTCGGGACGGACAAAGAAACTGGAGAATGGTGCCATAAAGATGGTCGGTTCGTCACTTTCCCGGTCAAAGAATACACGCGAGAGGCGGGGGGAACCGAGGTTGCCTAAAAAGTTATATTGTCCTGTCATACCGTCTACCAGGTTCGTGTTCTGAAAGTTCAGGTTGGCTGTGTCGGCGGGTATGATTGTGCGGTTGCCCAGTGTTTCGCTTAATTTCCACATATAGAGTTTGGGCGGAATGCTTTGTACATCAGTACCGGTATCCAGGCTGTCTGGCTGTCTGGATGGGTCTACCTGGTTTCCATATTGGTCACGGTTGTCCAAGGTATTGAGCGTACGCTGCGCCTGCGTTGTCAGCAGTCCCAATACTGATAGAAGTATGTATGTTAGTAGAATGCGTCTCATAATTAGGCGCAAAGATACAATAAAAAATTATTCGCTTGCGGAATTCAGCCTTTTTTGCCTATTTTTGCAAACACACTATCTTATAAACCAATATAAATATGAAGACTCTGATACTCTTTTTCTGTCTTTCCGGACTTTTTTCTTCTCTTTATGCTCAAGATGAACTTACGAGTTTGAAAACTGCCGCGGAACGTGCGGAAAAGCTCGGAGTTGATGATAGTATCGCACTGGCCTATTGCCGGCTGGGTGAATATTATGCTTACCGTTCGTCGGACACTGCGCGATATTGGTTTGAGAAGTCGATGAAAGCCGTCAAAACCAAACAGCCGCCTCTTTATACGGGACTGTTGGTAAATTTGGCTGAAACCTACTTTTCACATGGTGACATGGATGAGGCGATGAAACGCTACCGGTTTTCTCGCGACGAGAGTGCCCGGCTGAAAGATACGGCTTCACTGGCAAATTCCATTTCAAGCATAGGCATCATTTATCGTCGGAAAGAGATGCCGGATTCTGCGTTGATTTGCTACAATCAGGCTCTGCTGTTGCTGGACAGACGTGATGGCGACTGGGATGAGAAAGCCAACCTGCTGGGAAATATATCCATACTCTATGCCAATACTTCCCGTCTGGACGAGGGGTTGGTTTATGGAAAACGTGCGGTGGAAGCTGCCGCTAAGAGTGGTGATATGGATATGATTCTATATGCCAATTATTCTTGTGGCAGTATCTTGTTTCTTCAGGGAAAATATGATGAGGGAATCGCTATGATTCGGGCGGTGCTTGAAGAAGGCAGAAGACAACGTATGCCTAAATATGCGCTGAAAGGTATTGTTACGATGCTCCGGATGTTTTATAAGATAAATCAGCGGGACTCGGTGAATTATTATATGCGTGAAGCGGAGGAGGTGCTGCTGGAACTCCCTGCGAATTCTGTCGAGGTGTTGGGGTATCGGGAGATGCAGTCTTTGCTGCTTGCTCAGATGGGACGCTACAGGGAAAGTTTGGAAATTCAGAAGTCCTTGCTGGACTATCAGGGAGAAAATGTTTCCTCTCCTGTTGACAGATTGTATCTGGAAATGGCGCGTAACTATCAGGATCTGAAGGATTATTCTCAGGCGGCCAAACATTATGAGCGCGCCTATGCATTAGCGGACAGTCTGCGTACCGAGCAGGTCCAGAAAGAACTTTCCGAATTGACTGTGAAATATGAAACCAAAGAAAAGGAACTTGAAATAGTCCGCTTGAACGGAATGCGTCTGGAAGAGGAAGCCCGGACTATGCGTTGGGCTATCCTGGCACTCGTTTTTGCTTTTGCGTTTATTCTGTTCGCCTTCTATTATATGTTCCGCCGGAAGCGTATGCAGAAAGAACAGGAATACAGGTTGGCACAACGTTATATCGAAGGATTGGAAAAGGAACGGACGAGACTTGCGAAAGAGTTGCATGATGGTGTGTGCAATGATTTGCTGGGTATTGGGATGCAGATGCAGTGTATGCCGTCCACACCGGAAGCACAGCAGGAGTTGTTAGGGCTGTTGGAACAGGTACGGGGAGATGTACGTTGCATTTCTCATGAACTGATGCCTCCCAAGTTTCAGTACGTTACCCTCGTTGAGGCCATAGAAGCGTATGTGGCTCATCTGGCGATTCCTTCTACCATGCATATCACTATGCATAATGCGAATACGGATGCTGAATGGAGGAAAGTTCCCGAACAGATAGCTTATGAAATATATCGGGTGGTGCAGGAGTTATTATCCAATTCAGTGAAGCACTCCGGAGCGACGGATATACAGTTGAAACTTTCTATGGAACCTTCTCAGTTGGTATTGCAATTGACCGATAACGGCAAAGGATATACTGACATTCCGGCTTCTTCGCGCGGAATAGGTCTGAATACAATTCGCGAACGTGCAAAGAGCATCAATGCGGCTTTGACAATGGGAGTCAGTAAATCGGGTGAGCAGGAATTTGTCTTATCGGTTCCCCTGCCGTTTCCCGAAAAATAAACTGACTTTTCAAGCGAAAATCACTATTTTTGATGATGTCGTATATTTATAAATCACTTTTCTTTGCAACATAAATGTAGAATACAAAAATAGGTTAATGAGAGAAAAAGATATACGCATTTTGTTGGTGGACGACCATGATTTGGTGCTTCAGGGTTTGAAGCGGATTGTGGAATGTTCTTTACCGGAGATAAAAGTTGTATGTACTGCCTCAACAGGGCAGGAGGCTTTGCTTCTTATCGCATCACAGAGTTTTGACCTTTTTTTGTTGGATATGGAGTTGCCCGATATGTCCGGACTGGACATTATAACTCATATCCGGAAAAAGGCTCCAAAAGCACGTATTATCGTGAATACGATGCACGAGGAAATCTGGTTTATAAAAAACATGATGCAATGTGATATCGACGGCATTCTTTTCAAGTCTGTAGATGCTACAAAAATAACAGAGGCCATCCGGCGCGTGCTGGACGGGGAAACTTATTATTGCACCTATGCTGAACACGTGCGCAATCAGATGAAACGTTCAGAAGAGGGGCGGAAAGAAGAACTTACGTTGCGCGAGTTGGATGTCTTGAAACATATCTCCGAAGGAAAAAGTACCCAGGAAATAGCGCAGGAACTTTGTGTTTCCACTAATACGGTGGATACACACCGCCGTCATTTAATGGAGAAGCTGGGCGCGCGCAATGCGGCGGATCTGATTATGACGGCTGTTTCCAAGGGAATTATTCCCATTCGGAAGTGCTGAAAATGAATCTTTCAATTAAGCGGAAATAAAACATATTTAATCACTATAATTAATCTGGTATCATGGAGAACGTATATCTGTTTCTGGGCTTGGTAGTTCCTTTTTTGAGTCTGTTTGGCTTGATATTTTCGTGTGTCGTATTTTTTAAGTTTGATAAAGTGAAAGGCTGGTTTAATAAAAGAGCCGGAACGGAAATTGTTTCTTCATTCAGTTTCCGTACCCTCCGCACGCTGATTCTGACAATGGTGCTGGGATATGTGATGTTTCTGGTTTATATGTTAACTTCCATTCTGATATTGGGAGAAAGTGCTACAGAAGGACAACTGTTATGGTATGGCGTTGTTTTCGCAGTGTTAACATTGGCTTATCCGGTGTGGCGTATTGTGCAGCGCTTTTTGCAATATGGCCGTTCTGCAGATAAGAAAGCCGATATGTGGCGCATCATTTATGATGTGATAATGAATATTACCTTCTTGTTTGGTGGAATTATGCTTATGGTGGTAGTGTCGTTTGTGGCAGTTATCCTCTCACTGACCAAATGGAGTGGTTTTGTTCCCGGTCGTTTGCGCGAGTTGTCAGGTGTGGAAGTAGTGCCGGAATCGAAAAATTACTATATAGTTGGTGCGGTTTTGGGTGTGGTTGCTGTCATCTCACAGTGGGTTGGCGACGGTGGTCAGACTTTTATAGGTTGGCTGGTGGGCATCTCGGCTTTGGCAATCATTCTTTATGCCTGGTATCAGATACGTAATACGCCGAAGGAAGACCGGAAGCAGATTACCTGGCAATGGGGATATATGATTCTGACAACTTATGCTGTGTTTACAATTACTTGGATATTGATATTCGTTGCATTGGCACTTCTGGTGCTTTATATCATTTTGATGGCTACCGGGCATGCAGGCAGCGGCAAGGATAAGTATAAAGTGACTTGTGATAATCTGACGGATGATGTGATAAACGGACGGGGTGTCTGCAGTATTACTAATTCAAGGTGTACAGCACGCGATTCGGGAAGTTGTCCCTATAAATAAGTCTTTTTTATGTATTATGGCATAGCCTATAAAAGTTAAGCCCTTGCAATAATTTCTTTCTGCAAGGGCTTAACTTTTTTATTGTAAGAGCTTATGGAATTATACCTCTTTAATCAATTCCATACCTTTCTTAATTGCTTCTTCATTCATCGGTATCAAGTGATGATGGCGTTCGGGCAATGTCTTCTTCAATCCTCTGAGCACACTGTCCAGCGTAACCATCGGTTTTAGTTTCAGCAATCCACCCAGTACAATCATGTTAAATGCTTTGGCGTTGTTCATTTCATTGGCTGCATCCATTGCGTCGATGCGATATACTTTGATATCCTTACGGGTAGGCGGGTTGATGATGCCGTATCCGTCGTAAATCAGGATACCGCCTGACTTAACCTTACTTTCGAATTTTTCCAAAGAAGGTTGGTTCAGGATGATGGCAGCATCGTACTTGCTCAAGATAGGGGAGGAGATTTTCTCGTCGCTCACGATAACCGTTACGTTGGCCGTACCACCGCGTTGTTCCGGTCCGTAGGCAGGCATCCAGCTTACCTCTTTGTCTTCCATTAGTCCCGAATATGCCAAAATCTTTCCCATGGACAATACACCTTGTCCGCCGAAGCCTGCTATAATGATTTCTTCTTTCATTGTTCTTAGTCTTTTAGCATGTGATTATTTATCTTTCAAGTCACCCAGCGGATAGAATGGAAACATGTGCTCTTCCATCCATTTGTTGGATTGTGCAGGAGTCTGCTTCCATCCGGAGTTACAGGTAGAAACGATTTCTACCAGGTTGGAACCTTTGCCTGCCATAGAATTCTCAAATGCCTTGCGGATAGCTTTCTTAGCTTTGCGGATAGCACCAACGGTCTGCACACTCTGGCGGGTTACGTAAGCTGTTCCTTCCAATTGTGCGGCGATGTCGGCCATCTTCAACGGATAACCATGTAGATGTACATCACGTCCGTAAGGGCTGGTAGAGGTTTTCATGCCAACCAGCGTAGTAGGAGCCATCTGTCCACCCGTCATACCATAAATGGCGTTGTTGATGAAGATGATAGTGATGTTCTCACCGCGGTTCAATGCATGGATAGTCTCGGCAGTACCGATACATGCCAAGTCGCCGTCGCCCTGGTAAGTGAATACCAGGCGGTCCGGCCAGAGGCGTTTGATAGCGGTGGCAAGTGCAGGTGCACGTCCGTGTGCAGCTTCCTGCCAGTCAATGTCCAGATAGTTATAGATGAACACGGCACATCCCACCGGGGAGATACCTACTGTTTTGTCTTCCATGCCCATTTCTTCGATAACTTCGGCTATCAGCTTGTGTACCACACCGTGGCTGCATCCCGGACAGTAGTGCATGGGATTATCGTTCATCAGAGTCGGTTTCTTATAAACCAGATTCTCAGGCTTGATAATATCTTCTTTTGTCATAACTTTTGTTTTTTAAGTTGACAAGGCTTCAGTTTACGAGGCCCTTGTATCTTGTTAACTTGTTCCCTTGTCACCTGTTGGTGAACCGTATAAAAAACTCCATCAGCTTAACGAATATTGCTGCGCCGCAAACATAGATGAATAGTTTGAAGTCATCCTTTGCAACGAAATATACGGTGATAGCTGCCAAAGCGAGTATCATGAAGAGTATATTCAATACGCTTCTTATTTTATCAGGGTTCATTTTTTTATTACTTTTTCTTTCAACGCACTTACAATTTCTTCCGGATCAGGTACGATTCCGCCAAGGCGTCCGAAGTGCTCTACTTGCACTTTACCATTCACAGCGAGGCGTACATCTTCAACCATCTGTCCGGCATTCAACTCGGTGACCAGCATACCTTTTACCTTTTCGGCATAAGATGCGATGGCTTTTGTGGGGAATGGCCAAAGAGTAATGGGGCGCAATATACCGACTTTGATACCTTCTTCGCGTGCAAGTTCCATTGCTTTTTGTCCGATGCGGGCCATAGAACCAAATGCGATAATCAGATAATCGGCATCTTCACAATCGATTTCTTCGAAGCGTACTTCGTTTTCTTCTATCAGTTTGTACTTGGCCTGGAAGCGGATATTGTTCTTTTCCATTTCTTCCGGTTTCAGTTCCAGAGAAGTAATGATGTTGGGTTTGCGACCGTTAGCCTTGCCGGTAGTAGCCCACGGGCATTGCTCGATAACTTCTGCATCAGTACGGCGCGGCTTTTGCGGGGGCAATACCACCTTTTCCATCATCTGGCCGATAACACCGTCGGCAAGAATGATAGCCGGGTTGCGATATTTGAAGGCAAGGTCGAAAGCCAGTCCTACGAAATCTGCCATTTCCTGTACGGAAGCGGGAGCGAGCGTAATCAAACGGTAGTCACCGTGTCCTCCACCTTTTACGGTCTGGAAGTAGTCCGCCTGACTTGGCTGGATAGTTCCCAATCCGGGACCGCCACGCATCACGTTTACAACCAGACAGGGCAATTCGGCACCTGCCAGATAAGAGATACCTTCTTGCTTCAAACTGACACCGGGGCTGGAAGATGACGTCAACACCATTTTTCCACTTCCGGCACCGCCGTACACCATATTAATAGCTGCCACTTCACTTTCTGCCTGTAACACCACCATGCCGGTAGTTTCCCAGGGTTTCAGTTCGGCAAGAGTTTCCAATACTTCCGATTGCGGAGTAATAGGATAACCGAAGTACCCATCCGCTCCGCAACGGATAGCTGCGTGGGCGATGGCTTCGTTTCCTTTCATTAATACAACTTCTTCTGCCATATTCTACTGATTTACAGATTTATTCAACTTTTACTTTATAAACAGAGATACATCCGTCCGGGCAAACCTGGGCGCACGACGCACAGCCGTTGCAGGTATCTTCCAGTATTTGGTGGGCATAGTTATACCCTTTTACGTTCACCTCTTTGGTGAGGGCTATTACATGCAGGGGACAGGCTACCACACATAGGTTGCAGCCTTTGCACCGTTCGGTGTCCACTACGATTGCTCCTTTAATCTTTGCCATAATTCACGTTACTTTTATATGTTATTGATTGTACATATCCTTATTGAAGAAATTCAGGATATCCATTACCATACGGTGGGCTTCACGGGCGGGACTTTCCGGATTGAGGTCGATGGCATATTGATAATTGTTTAAAGCTTGCTGCCAATTTCCTTGTTTACGGTAGGCATTTCCCCGGAGATAGAAAGCTTCGTCCCGGTTGGCGGGGGCGTTGGCCAGATATTCGTCAAGCAGTTGGATAGCTTCGACTACATCTCCCTGATTGATAAGCTCTTTGATTGTATTCAGTTGCTCCATATCGTATTGAATTCCGGATTATTGGAATACAAAGATAGTTTTTATTTAGAGACAATGAGCAAGTATTCTGTGAAAAATAAGAAAAATGAGGAAATAAAAAGCCCGAAGTTGAATGAAATTCTGTCAGAATGTCACGACTTCGGGCTTGAATTATGATAAGTGTGGCTTGCTTACTTTACAAGTTTGCCATTTATATATAGGTTTTTGAACGTTACGTCTTTTGCACCTTTTATGTCATTTCCATCTTTGGCAACATTATTAAAATGGGAGTCTTCAACGCTGATGTTATATACGTGGTCATCATCGTCAAGACCAATAATGAGGACACCAAACTTGCTTTCTTCGCAGGTCACATTTTTCAGATGAACATTGCGGACGGTAGGAGTGAAGCCACGGTTGCAGTTTTCACGGTTCTCGTATTGCAGGTTGATGCGCAGCACGGCTTCGCGGCACTGGCCTACGGTGACGTTACGCACGAACACATTTTCAATCAATCCGCCACGGCAGGTGCTGGTCTTGATACGGATGACGCGGTCGAGGTCGGGGCTGTCCATTTTGCAATTTTCCACATACAGGTTACGGTATCCGCCGGAGATTTCGCTGCCGATGACTACACCGCCGTGTCCTTTCTTCATATAGCAACCGCGTACAATGATGTTCTCGCTGGGAATACCCCACTTACGTCCATCTTGGTTACGACCGGATTTAATGGCAATACAGTCGTCTCCGGTGTCGAAAGTACAGTTTTCTATCAATACATTTTTGCAGGACTCGGGATCGCAACCGTCACCGTTGGGACCACGGTTATAAACATATACTCCACGCACTATGAGACTTTCGCAGAATAGCGGGTGGATAACCCAGAAGGGGGAGTTCAATAAAGTTACGTCTTCTATCAACACCGTGTTACATGAATACAGGTTGATGAGTTGCGGGCGCAGACCATCTTCGGGTGTCATCACACGCTTATAAATGGGAGTAGAGGTTTCACCGTACATCAGCAGGCGTTCGCGTCCGCCATTGCGTTGTGCCACCATGCCTTCTTTCCAGCCATAGCGGGGAGCACCGCACATAGGCCACCAAGTATCGTTGGAACCTTGTCCGTCGATGGTACCTTTACCGGTGATGGCGATATTTGTTTCTCCATAAGCATAAATCAGTGGGCGGGCATTATAGCAGTCTATTCCTTCCCAACGGGTGATGACACCGGGGAAGTAGAGACTTTGGTCGGTTGAGAATTTCAATACAGCTCCTTCTTCTACATGAAAGTTAACATTACTTTTCAGGGTGATGGGGCCTGTATAGAATGTGCCTTTGGGAACTATCACCGTACCGCCACCATTCAGGCAGCAGGTTACGATGGCCTGGTTGATTGCCTCATGGCAAGGCGCGTCCGGGGTATCGGGTTTGGCACCGAAGTCCGTGATGAGATACGTTTGCTTGGGGAAAGATGTTTTCTTGATTTGCTTTTCAATCTTTGCACTCTCCTTGAAAGCCTTGTCAAAGTCTATCGGGTTGGCGATTGCCAATGAAGCCGAGAGAAGCAGGGAAAGAATTCCGAATACTTTTTTCATGCGTTTCTTGTTTTGCTTTTAATGGTTAATTAGATTATGTGGGCAAAAATACGGAAAGCGACTTTAAAATACGGAAGAGTTTTTGACTTAAAAGGTGTAAAATTTGATGTGTTTGTACTTCTTGAACTTGCAAAAGGTTTATGAACCTTCGGTAAACACTTGCGGCTGCGAATGCTTATACTTGTACAAGTGTAGGGTAACGCTTGTACAAGCGTCAGCTTTCGCAGCCGCAAGTATAAATTTCAAGTTGGGATGATTATCCTACTGGCATCTTATCAATCCGCTTCTGATGACGCCCTCCTTCAAATTCCGTACTGAAGAACTCTCTCATAATCATATCGGCTTCTTTCGTACTGATAAAACGTCCCGGCATCACAAGTACATTGGCGTCATTGTGCTGGCGTGCCAAGTGGGCTATTTCCGCTGTCCAACACAGTGCGGCGCGAATACCTTGGTGTTTGTTCAATGTCATGCTGATACCTTCGCCACTTCCGCAGATAGCAATTCCCGGATAGCACTCTCCGGCTTCAACGGCCAGTGCCAGCGGGTGGGCGAAATCTGCATAATCGCAACTTTCCGTAGTATATGTTCCGAAGTCCTTATACTCCCAACCCTTAACTTCCAGCCAGCCGCGAACGTATTCCTTCAACTCAAATCCGGCATGGTCGGAGCAAATTCCAATTGTTTTCATCTTATGTTGTAGAATGATTGATTTATAGGTTTTATAAACAGGTCCAGACTAAAAATGTTTCGCCCCTACAAGCCTGTTACAACCTGTAGGGGCGAATAATCATTCGCCCGGTATGCACCAGGCAATATTATAACATTGCTTTCACTTGCTTGTAAACATTGTCAGCCGTAAAGCCCAGTTTTTCATCCAGTACAGTGTAAGGAGCGGAGAAACCGAATGACTCCAATCCCCATACCTTACCGTTAGTACCTACCAAACCTTGCAGGTTGACAGGCAGACCGGCTGTCAGACCGAACACCTTTGCACCCACAGGGATAATGCTTTCCTGATAACCCGGAGCCTGGCTGCGGAATAAACCTTCGGATGGAGCGGATACGATACGTACCTTTACACCATCTTTACGGAGCAATTCCGTACCTGCCACCAATGTAGAAACTTCCGAACCGGAAGCAATGAGCACCACATCCGGATTTTCATCGGAACCTGCCACGATGTAAGCACCCTTGGCAGCCTGTTCGTAGTCATTTCCTGCGGGCAGGTTAGCTATATTCTGGCGGGAGAAAATCAAACCTGTCGGAGTAGTGGTATTTTCCATTGCCAACTTCCATGCTATAGTTGTTTCTTCTGCATCTGCCGGACGGAGAACCAACATAGAGTTGTGTCCCTTATGGTTTTTCAGTTTTTCCATCAGACGAATCTGAGCTTCCTGTTCTACCGGTTCATGAGTAGGACCGTCTTCACCTACGCGGAATGCATCGTGTGTCCAGATGAACTTCACGGGTACTTCCATCAGGGCAGCCATACGTACGGCTGGTTTCATATAGTCGGAGAATACGAAGAACGTTCCACAAGCCGGAATCACACCACCATGCAGTGCCATACCGATACAACAGCAAGCCATTGTCAGCTCGGCAACGCCAGCCTGGAAGAATGCACCGCTGAAATCACCTTTCTTGAAAGCGTGGGTCTTTTTCAGGAAGCCGTCTGTCTTGTCGGAGTTTGAAAGGTCGGCAGAAGCAACAACCATGTTTTCTACTTGAGTAGCGAGGGCACCCAATACGGTAGCCGATGCTGCACGTGTAGCCGAACCTGCTTTCTGTTCGATAGCTGCCCAGTTCACTTCCGGAGCTTTGCCTGAGAAGAACAAATCAAGTTTGGCAGCCTTTTCAGGATTAGCCTTCGCCCATTCAGCCTTAGCTGCATATTTCTTAGCCATGATTTCCTTCAGCTCGGCAGCACGCTTTGCATACATTTCTGCCACTTCGGGGAAGATAACGAACGGATTTGTCGGGTCACCGCCAAGGTTCTTGATGGTATTAACATAAGCGTCGCCACCCAGGGGAGCACCGTGAGTAGCACAGTTAGCTTCGTAGCTGCTACCGTCTGCCTTGCGTGCACCCTTACCCATCACAGTGTGACCGATAATCAGGGTCGGACGTTCGTTTTCAGCTTTAGCCTCATTCAGAGCGCCACGGATGGCATCAGGGTCGTTACCGTTAATCTTGATAACCTTCCAGCCCCAGGCTTCATATTTCTTGGCAGTATCTTCGATGGTTACATCTTTCGTCTCAGTAGAAAGCTGAATGTCATTGGCATCATAGAACATGATAAGGTTGTCCAAACCCAGTGCACCTGCGATGCGGCCGGCACCTTGTGAGATTTCTTCTTGCACGCCACCGTCAGAAATGTAAGCGTAGATAGTCTGCGGCATTACTTCTTCGAAGCGTGCTTTCATGAACTTAGCGGCAATGGCAGCACCTACGGCATAAGTGTGACCTTGACCGAGCGGTCCGGAAGTATTTTCGATGCCACGCTTGATATCGCGTTCAGGATGTCCCGGAGTGGGGCTGTCCCATTGACGGAATTCTTTCAGTTCGTCCAGTGTGAACTTGCCAATCAATGCCAATTGAGAATAAAGCATCGGTGACATATGTCCCGGATCGAGGAAGAAACGGTCGCGGCCTTCCCATGATGGATTTTCGGGGTCATACACCAGGAACTCAGAGAAAAGTACGTTCACAAAATCGGCACCACCCATGGCGCCACCGGGATGACCGGAATTGGCTTTTTCAACCATAGAAGCAGCGAGAATACGGATGTTATCCGCTGCACGGTTCATAAGTTTGTTGTCGTTCATATTGATATTAATTATACATTGAATACTATAATAAAGCGGGTTGACGTCTCACTTGTTAATTTTAACAGCGACAAAGATAACTCTTTATGCGAAATTCACAACATAGAAAGAGTCTCTTTTTTATTGGGCATCCTGCCTGCTTCTTGTTAAAAATACAATAAGCCTTTTGGGCTGATTTACTGTAACTCAATAGTAACAATCGATTTGGCTGGTAGTTTTATCTTCAACTCTCCTTTATTGATTTTTACCTCTTTGAACGGAGCTAATTTTACATTATTAGGCTTTTCAAAGGAGTTGTAATCAGCCAGGTTAGCAGAAGTTAGAATTTCACCTACGGCTTTCTTTGCTTTCACGTCTGCCAGGTTGATGGTGACTTCTTGTGCATTGTCGGCATCGATGTTGGACATAGAGATATGAATCTTACCATCCTTATCCTTGGAAGCTGTGGCGCTAATCATGGGCACTTTACGGTTGTCACGTACATCCTTGATTTCGCAGTTTAGGTCGAGTGGGAGGTAGGTGGCATCCTGGTGCACATTGTACATCTTGAATACATAATAGGTAGGCGTCAGCACCATGTCTTTGCCTTGTGTCAGAATCATCGACTGCAATACATTTACTACCTGGGCGATATTCGCCATTTTCAAGCGGTCGGTGTATTTATGGAAGATATCAAAGCTAAGAGAGGCAACGAAAGCGTCGCGCAGTGTGTTTTGCTGATAAAGGTGTCCTGGAATAGTACCGGGTTCTTCATCCCACCATGTTCCCCACTCATCGAGCATAAGGGCTACATGCTTTTTAGGATCATATTCATCCATAATGGCGCAATGCTTTTTGATTACGTCTTCTATTTCACGGCATTTACCCATTGTCCAATAATAGTCGTCTTTGCTGAACTGGGTGGCTGCTCCTTTACTTCCGCTCCATCCGGTAACTGTGTAATAGTGGAGAGAAAGACCATGCATACGTCCGCCTACGCGGTCCATCAGGACTTTAGTCCAATTATAATCATAATCGCTGGCACCACTGGCTATCTTGAACAAATTATTGCCATCATAGTTGCGACAGTAAGTGGAATAACGGCGATATAAATCAGCATAATATTCAGGGCGCATGCTTCCACCGCACCCCCAGCTTTCATTACCTACACCAAGATATTTCACTTTCCATGCCTTGTCGCGTCCATTCTGGCGACGGAGCCTTGCCATGGGAGAGTCTCCTTCGGAAGTCATGTATTCTACCCATTTAGCCAGTTCTTCTACAGTACCACTACCAACGTTTCCGCTGATGTATGGCTCAGTGCCCAACATTTCGCAGAGGTTGAGGAATTCGTGTGTACCGAAGCTGTTGTCTTCAATCGTACCTCCCCAGTTGTTGTTTACCATTTTGGGACGGTTTTCTTTCGGACCGATACCGTCCATCCAGTGATATTCGTCGGCAAAGCAACCGCCCGGCCAACGGAGAACAGGAACCTGAAGTTCTTTCAAGGCATTGAAAACGTCAGTACGATAACCTTTGATGTTAGGGATATCTGAATTCTCACCCACCCAAAGTCCGCCATAGATACAGGTGCCGAGATGTTCGGCAAACTGACCATAGATTTCTTTAGGAATGATTTGTGTGCCTTGGTCGGCATGCAAGGTAATCGTCGCACTTTTTTGTGCTGATAACGATACTGAAGCAGCTAAAAGAACACTGCTGAAAAATAGTTTGTTTCTCATAATGGTTATTAGTTATATGATGCAAAATAATATTTTTTATATCCTTTATTTTATAGCGTTTATAGTAGCAAGACCCGGTGTTGTTATTTCAATAAACGTACTTCGTAAATAGCAGACGTCCATTCTGTTCCGTCGGGACTGAAATGTATTGGATAAGTTCCTGCTCCTATTTTCTGGGGCAAAGAATAGCAGACAGTAATAAAACCATCTTTATCAGCTTCGCCGATTATCGGGCTGGTGGTCAGTTTCTCACCATTGAAAAGAATAGCTGTTTTATTGCGGTCTCCTTTCTGTATGGTAATCATTATCCGGCTTGCCTCTTCTTTCACTTTCAGGTTGTAGCTGAACCATCCTTTAGCACGGCGGAAGTGGCGGTCTTTGTGTGTGCCTGTTTCTGCCTTATCATATTGGATGTCATGGTCGGATTCCGGTTGCTGTTCACCGGGGAAAATGAGATCGACTGTTTGACTCGCCAACTCGTTTGCCTTCTTTTCAGCTATCGCCATTTCTTCCCGCAATGTTTGAAACTCTTCTTCACTGGCCTGATGGAAATAAACGGCATAACGGGAATTGTGCAGACGGAAGAATGGCATTAGCTTCATTGCTTTGCCGGATGCCGGATATACCTTTCCGTCATAGTTGAATGCCAGTCGGTCGCTGTCCTCTTTGTGAAGTGATTGGTTGATAGTCTCGGGATTTCCTATCAGCATGGGGATTTCCGACACGGGGATTTGCTTACCATGGGCGATATGTCCGCCGCGACTGTCGTCTGCATACAGGCCGTCCAGATGTTCTGTTCCGGTGGAAGCTGCAAGAACGATGGGACCATATAGGAATGCGTAGAAATTTTCCTTATCAGGGATTTGTTCCAACTTTATCTGCATGGGAAGGGTGAAGATGATTACATCTCCTTTTTTCCATTTACGGTTAACTGATAGATAGCCGTTATTTGTAGCTGTGGCAGAAGGTTGTTCTTTGCCGTTCACTTTCAGGTTATACCCTTTGGAGGAATCGGCCCATTCCGGCTGACGTATGCTAATGGTGAAAGCCTTTTTAGGTGCTTTGTCGATGCGCAATGTCACTTGTCCGTTGTCGGGGAAACGTGTTTCTTGCACCAGGCTTACACCTTTTTCTTTCCAGGTAAGTTGGGATGGGATGAAAAGATTGACGTAAAGTGTATCTTTCTGATGTGCATAGATAAATTCTCCGTATTTAGTGTGGTTTTCCAAACCGGAACCTACACAACACCACATGGATGTTTCCGGTTGCGAGTAAACCCGATAGTGTCCGGGACGCATAGGGGTGAAGTAGACGAATCCGCCTTTATCCGGTTCCTGCGATGCCAGGATATGATTATAAAGCGCACGTTCGTAATAGTCTGCAAAGCGTGAGTCGGGAGAATCTTGGTAGAGCATTTTGGTAAGGCGCAGCATGTTGTAAGTGTTGCAGGTTTCCGGTCCTTCTATATCATTGAGCATGGGTGAGAAGTCGTTTGCCGGATGGAAATGTTCGCGGACGCTATTACCGCCGATACAAACGGAGCGGTGGTTAACCACGGTGTTCCAGAAGAAACGGGCGGCATGATCCCACTCGGCAGCATGATTCCAGTCTTTATCATCTTGTGAAAGTTCGGCAACGCGTTTATAACCGATTACTTTGGGTATCTGTGTGTTAGCATGCATTCCTGTCAGGCGGTCTTCGTCTTTGATAAGCGGATCGAGGATGACTTTATGAGAGAAACGGCGTGCCAGTTCCAGGTATTTCTTGTCACCTGTGATTGCGGCTACATCGGCAAATGTTTCGTTCAGTCCGCCATGTTCGCTGCGGAGCATGTCTTGCATTTGCTGGTCGGTGAGTCCGGCGGTGATGTCTATCATCCAGTCGGTGAGGGCAATTAGCATTTCACGGGCAAGGTCGCTTCCGGTGTAGAGGTAAGCGTCACGAAGTCCGGCATAAGTCTTGTGTATATTGTATAAGGGCACCCATTTGCTGTTGAGGTCAAAACCTCCGGCACGGATGTTCCCTTCTTTAATTTCTTTCCAAAGTTGTAGGCTTCCGGGCGTTCCTCCGATGAAGCCGGTGCCTACTGCTTGCTGTGCACGATGTAGTTCGGCGAGCATATAGTTCAACCGATTGTATACGGCAGTGTCTCCGGTAGCGGCATACATCATGGAGAGTGCGGAAATGTAATGTCCGCCGATGTGTCCGTCCAGTCCGGTGTTTTCCCAGTTGGTATAACTTGGCGCTTTGGGCGTCAGTCCGGCTTCGCGCAGGAAAGGGGCGAGCAGGCGGTCGGGCTCCATGGCCAGAATGTAATGTAGGTCAGTCTGTTGAGCTTGTAGGAAAGGGCTTTCCAGTAGCTTGACATCTTGCAAAGGGAAATAGGAAACTTCTTGTTGGGTTTGAGCTTTCCCGGTTAGAAGAAAACCAAAAAGGAACAGGTAAGTAGTAAGGATCGATTTCATATTATATTATATTTGAGGTATAGGGATTATTTGCTTACTGACGGTGATGCTTTGCCAGGGTAGCAACGATGCTTTGTCTAGGCGGTCAACGATGCTTTGCCGGATTTGAAGTTTGTCCGGGCTTATAGAACGAATGTATAGGGAGTTGCTTCGGTACCAACAGCACCCACGTGGCAACCGAAGCTTCTCCCTCTACTATTACATTCGTTTATTCCTTGAAATAGGAATTACTTTTTGAATTTCACTGCCGCTTCTTCGATGGGCAGTGCCGCCTTGTAGTTTTCGATGTATGCGTTAAAGCCTTCTACATCTTCAACTGTAGGTGATATCTCAACGCCTGCGTCTCCGCCGAACACTTGTTCGTCGAGGAAAGCATCCAGAGGTTGTTTCTTCTCATTGTTCACAAGGTAAGAACCCAGCAGGGCAATACCCCAAGCACCACCTTCACCGGCCGTTTCCATTACGGAAATGGGTGAGTTCAGTGCTGCTGCAAGTACTCTCTGACCTACGTTTTTAGTCTTGAACAATCCTCCATGTCCTGTGATTCTATCCACCTTGACCTTTTCTTCTTTGAAAAGGATGTCATTACCAATCTTGAGCACACCAACAGAGGCATACAGATGCGTCCGCATGAAGTTTGCAAGAGTAAACTTATCGTTGGCCGAACGTACAAACATCGGTCTGCCATCTGCAAATCCCATTACAGGTTCACCTGAGATGTAATTGTATGAAATGAGACCTCCACAGTCCGCATTGCCTGTAAGGGCGTGGTTATAGAGCTTTCCATACACTTCATTCATATCTACAGGTATACCCAGCAACTCCTGGTATTCCTTAAATAGGTTGATCCATGCATTGAGGTCAGAAGTACAGTTGTTGCAATGGACCATGGCTACAGGGCTTCCGTCAGGAGTTGTAACCATGTCGATCACTTCGTATGGCTTTGACAAATCTTTCTCCAATACAATCATGGAGAAGGATGATGTACCTGCCGATACGTTTCCTGTACGTTGTTTCACGGCATTGGTTGCAACCATACCCGTACCGGCATCTCCTTCGGGTGGGCAAACTGGTATTCCTGCCTTCAGGTGGCCCGATACGTCGAGTCTTTTGGCTCCTTCCGGTGTGAGGAAACCTGCATTTTCGCCGGCCGGCAAAACCTTAGGCAGAATATCATGTAGTTTCCAGCCAAATCCTTGTGGGGCAATTAACTTGTCGAACTTTGCCACCATTTCAGCAGAGTAATTCTTAGTTGCCGGATCAATAGGGAGCATGCCTGATGCATCGCCTATGCCCAGTACCTTTTGACCTGTCATCTGCCAATGGATATAACCAGCAAGAGTTGTCAGATAATCAATGTCTTTGACGTGCTCTTCGTTGTCCAAAATGGCCTGATACAAATGGGAAATACTCCATCTCAGAGGAATATTATAGACGAACAGTTCTGATAGAGCTGCCGCTGCCTGGCCTGTATTGGTGTTTCTCCAAGTACGGAAAGGAACGAGAATCTCTTCTTTTTTATTGAATGCCATATAACCGTGCATCATGGCACTGACACCGATTGCCGCCAACGCTTCTATCTCTATGTCGTATAAGTCCTTTACGTTTGAGCGAAGGTCAGCATAGCAGTCTTGTACCCCATACCAGATAGCTTCAACACTATACGTCCAAAGTCCGTCCACCAATTGGTTCTCCCAGGTGTGACTTCCTTGGGCGATAGGTTTGTTTTCCTGGTCAATCAAAACAGCCTTTATCCGGGTGGAACCGAATTCTATGCCGAGAATGGCTTTGCCTGCTTCGATGGTTGATTTTGCGTCTAGTTTCATAATTAACAAAGCGCTTTGTTCAACATGTAATATACTTCATTCATGCGCAGTTCTTTCTTGAACTCGCTGATAGTCGTATTTTCATCGATAACTACCATTTCGATACCTGCCATTTCTGCATAATCTTCCCAATATTCTACTGTCAAGTCGTAAGAGAAGCTGGTGTGGTGAGTACCACCTGCCAGAATCCATGCAGCAGCACCTACTTCGAGGTTCGGCATCGGAATCCACAATGCGCTGGCAACAGGAAGTTTGGGCAGCGGTTTGCTCTTGATACATTCTACTTTGTTCACGATGAGGCGGAAACGGTTACCTAGGTCAACAATCGTAGCAGCTACGCCTTCACCTTGTTTGCTGGTGAATACAAGACGTGCAGTTTCGCTATCGATACCAATGGCAAGACGGTGTACTTCCAGTTTCGGTTTTGCTTCGGCAATCAGCGGACAAACTTCCAGCATGTGTGCCTGCAGGATGGCGCTCTTTTCACCGTCGAAGTGCAGTGTATAGTCTTCGAGGAAAGAACATCCCTTCGGCATGCCTTGGCTCATGAACCAAGTGGTACGATACAAAGCGGCAGTTTTCCAGTCACCTTCTGCACCGAAACCATAACCTTCTTCCATCAGACGTTGAGAAGCCAATCCCGGAATCTGGTCAAAGTCACCGAGGTCGTTGAAGTTGGTAGTAAATGCTTTGGCACCTGTGTCTTTCAAGATACGACGGAGAGCGATTTCTGCTTTTGCAGAGTTCCAAACTTTGGTATAAGCTTCAGTTCCGGCCTTTTCCAGTTCAGGAGCATGGTCGTATTCTTTGAAGTAAGTATCTACCATTGCCTGTACATCTTTGTCTTCTACTGCATTGTAGTACTTCATCAGATCGTTTACCGGACAGTAGTCTACGTGGTAACCTAAAACTTGTTCAGCAGATACCTTGTCACCATCAGTTACGGCAACGTTGTTCATCTGGTCACCGAAACGGATAATCAGCATATCCTGTGCATCGGCCCATCCGGCGCAAACACGCATCCATGCTGCAATCTGACCTTGCGCTTTTTCGTCTTGCCAATGGCCTACAACCACTTTGCGGTTCTTGCGCATACGGGTTACAATATGACCGAATTCGCGGTCACCATGAGCGGACTGGTTCAGGTTCATGAAGTCCATATCCATTGTATCCCAAGGAATTTCCTTGTTGAACTGTGTATGGAAATGCAGCAACGGCTTCTTCAGTTCCTGCAAACCGTGAATCCACATCTTTGCAGGAGAGAAGGTATGCATCCAAGTGATAACACCGATACATTTCTCATCATTGTTGGCAGCCTTGAATGCGGCAGTTACTTCTTTGGAAGAGTTTACAGTACCTTTATAAACGACTTTAACAGGCAGATTTCCACTGGCATTCAGCCCGGCTACCATTTCATTACTGTGTGCGTCTACTGCGATAACTGCGTCACCTCCGTACAGGAGCTGTGCTCCGGTTACGAACCATACTTCATATTGATCAAATGCGTTCATAATTCTTTAATTTTTAGTTGTTAATTTTTAATTGTCGATTGTTTACTGTCCATAGTATGCGTTAGGCCCATGCTTGCGGTTGAAATGCTTTTCTACCAACAGCGGATTCATGGTCAGTTTCGGATTGACGGCATAAGCAATGCTTGCCATCTTGGCCACTTGTTCCATTACCACTGCGTTGTGTACAGCATCGTGCGCATCTTTTCCCCAAGAGAAGGGGCCGTGATTCTTTACCAGTACTCCCGGTGTGTGTACAGGGTTCAGCCCTTCAAAGCGCTTCACGATTACATTTCCGGTTTCCATTTCATACGCTCCTTCCACTTCTTCCTTTGTCATATCTGCCGTGCAAGGTATGGCATCGTGGAAGTAATCTGCATGTGTCGTTCCGATGTTCGGAATGTCACATCCAGCTTGCGCCCAGGCAGTAGCGTAAGTAGAGTGGGTGTGTACTACACCACCGATTTCAGGGAAAGCCTTGTAGAGTACCACATGGGTCGGAGTGTCTGAAGACGGTTTCAATCGTCCTTCCACTACCTTGCCGTCTAGATCCACCACCACCATGTCTTCCGCCTTCATATCGTCATAACTTACACCACTGGGTTTGATGACTACCAGCCCCGTTTCACGGTCGATAGCCGATACATTTCCCCAGGTGAAGATAACCAGTCCATGCTTTACCAGTTCAAGGTTGGCATGGAATACCTTTTCTTTCAGTTCTTCCAGCATAATTTATAATTTAAAATTCGGTGCCTTGCGATATGCCTTTTCATTGAATTTGTATAAGGCAGCTCCGCGTTTGGAACCTGTTTTATCAATTTTATCTGTTTTTTCAATGTAGTCCATTTCGGCTATCCGTTTACGGAAGTTACGCTTGTCTATCTGTTCACCGTAAATAGCTTCGTAGAGGCTTTGCAGTTGAGACAGCGTGAATAACTTCGGTAACAGGTTGAAGCCGATAGGCTCTGTGGATGCTTTCTGTTGCATCAACTCCCGTGCTTGTTTCACCATTTGCGGATGGTCGAAGATCAAAGGCGGTAATTCATTGATGTTTACCCAGTAGGCATTATGCTGGTGCACCAGTTCGCGGTCGTACTCGTTGATGTTGATCAGTGCATAATAAGCAATGGAGATAACTCGTTCTCCCGGGTCACGTTCCACTTCGCCGAACGAACCTACTTGTTCCATATACACATTCTCCAATCCGGTGAGTTCTGCCAGTACACGTTTGGCCGCATTATCCACACTTTCACCTTGTTGCACGAATCCACCCATCAGAGACCATTCGCCCATTGCCGGCTGAAAGTTTCGTTTCAGCAATAACAGGTTCAGTTCTCCTTCGTTGAAACCGAAGATTATACAGTCGATACCAACGTAGAAGGTTGGATTTGAACTATAGTATTTATTCATAATGTCTTTTTACCAGAAATAGATATAGAAAGCGGCAGTGATACCTAGGATAATAAGCGTATGGATAATATCCCAATGGTTCCAGCTGACACGTGTTTCTGCTTTTTGGGCAGGAGTAGCGGTACCGAATACCAATCCTTGTATCTTTTCTGCTGTAGGTGCTTCCGTAGCCAGGCTGACCAGGATAACCACAATGATACAGAACAAGAACATCCATCCGCAGAAGAACAACCAGTTCATATCGTAGAACAGATATTTGAATGTACCGCCGGCTACATCGCCTGCATTGCTATAATATACTTTGGCTCCCAGACGCGTCAGACCGATAACCATACCAGCGATCAATCCCCACATACCACCTTGCGCAGAAGTACGTTTCCAACAGATACCCAACAGGAAAGCTGCGGCGATACCCGGTGCCAAAACAGATTGTACGTCTTGCAAGTAAGTATAAAGCACGTCGCCTACGCTACGCATGATGGGAATCCACAGAATACCCAGAATTACAATCACTACAGTTGCCATCTGACCAATGACTACCAGTTTCTTTTCTGATGTTTTGGGTTTGAAACGTTTGTAGAAGTCAATGGTAAACAACATAGCTGAGGAGTTGAACAGAGATGCCAGTGAACTCATCAAAGCTGCCAGAATACCGCAAACTACCAGACCTTTAACACCTGCCGGCAACAACTTTGCCACCAGTGTGGGGAAAGCTGCATCGGCATTCGCGTTACCATTGGCAAGCATCGGCAAGAAACCTTCACCACCGGCACCCAGATATTTCTGATGCAATGCGAAAGCAATCATACCCGGAATAAGGAATAAGAATACAGGCAACAGTTTCAGGTAGGCACCGAAGATAGTACCGCGGCGTGCTTCTTTCTGGTTCTTACCTGAAAGTACACGTTGCACGATGAACTGGTCAGTACACCAGTACCAGAAACCGATGATAGCCGAGCCTATCAATGCTCCCAGCCAAGGGAAGTTAGGATCGCTATTGCTACGGATTAATTCTGTCATCGTATTGCCTTGATCGTTTACGGTCACTGCACCACAAATTCTCATCATTTCGTCCCATCCACCCAGTTCTCTGAAACCAAGAACAAGGATAATCAGTGAGCCCAATAACAAAATCGGGGTCTGCAATACAGAAGTATAGAGCACTGACTTCATACCACCAAAGATAGTATATAATGCAGTTATTAAAACCAAGCCGATAGCTGCAATCCAGAAGAAGTCGATACCCCAAAGTTCTTCAATGCCGAATACCTGTTGGAATACCAAACCACCGGCATATACCGTAACCGCAACTTTAGTCAATACATAGCTGATTAAAGAGATAACGGATAATATGGTGCGTGACTGCGGGTTATAACGACGTTCCAGGAATTCCGGCATCGTATATACCATACTTCTTGAATAGAAAGGCACGAATACCCATCCCAAAATAAGAATCATCCATCCTTGAATCTCCCAGTGCGCCATAGCCATACCACTGGAAGCTCCTGCGCCTGCCAAGCCAATCAAGTGTTCCGAACCGATGTTTGATGCAAAAATAGATGCACCAATCGCAATCCATGTGGCATCACGTCCACCCAGGAAATAATCTGCCGAGTCGTTCTGTTTTTGTCTGACAACCCAAACAATAATACCTATCAGAGCCAAAGCGAAGACTCCAATTACGATCCAATCTAATGTTTCCACAATTCTAATATTTAAAAGTTAACTATTATTTCTCTACTGAGAATTTAAAGATACATTCGCTGTTGTAAGTTTGTCCCGGTTCCAGTACAACGGTCGGCCATTCGGGTTTGTTGGGGCTGTCGGGATAGTGTTGTGTTTCCAGGCAAACGGAAGCACGTTGATTATAAATAATGCCTTTCTTACCGGTTACAGTTCCATCCAGGAAATTGCCTGTATAAACTTGTATACCCGGTTCGTTAGTATAGACTTCCAGTGTGATGCCGCTTACCGGTGATGTCATCTTGGCAGCTACCTGAGAGAGGTCACCCTTTGTATTCAGCACCCAGTTATGGTCATAACCGTTTCCGTTCTTCAACTGAACGAAATCAAAGTTTGTGATATCTTGTCCTACAGCTTTGGGAGTAGTGAAATCCATTGGTGTATCTTTCACTGTTGCGATTTCGCCTGTAGTCATAAATGTGCTGTCTACTGGAGTGTAATTATCTGCATTTACATATAAGATATGATCAGTTGCAGCATTTGCAGGATTACCGGATAAGTTGAAGTAGGAGTGGTTGGTCATGTTGATAACCGTTTTCTTGTCTGTAGTGGCGCTATACTTTATATCTATAGCGTTGTCATCAGTCAGTTTGAAAAGAACTTTAGCTGTTACGTTGCCGGGGAAGTTTGCATCTCCGTCCGGTGAAATGCGGGTCAGTTCCAAAGTAGTGTCGTCAATCGGATTGGCTTCATATACCTGATATTGCCAACCTTGGGGACCACCATGCAGACAGTGTCCGAAGTTATTTTGTGGTAATTGGATCGTGTCTCCATCCAATACAATTCTTCCCTGGTTGATGCGGTTTGCATAACGACCGATAGAAGCACCGAAATCACTCGGAATGTTTACATAGTCAGCAATGCTGTCAAAACCCAGAACGACGTCCTGCATATTCCCGTTTTTGTCGGGAACCATAATAGAAACGATGCGACCGCCGAAGTTAGTGATGCATACTTCCATGCCCGACTTATTCTTTAAAGTATAAAGATTCGTCTTGGCATTGTTTACTTCTGTTTGGAAATCCACCGGATTGAGACCGGACAAAGTCAACTCCTGAGCTGGCTTGTTATTGCACGCAGATAGCATCAGTGCGGCAATTCCTGCAAGTAGAAAACTGTTTTTCATGGTTCTATTTTTAATGTAAATGAGATAATTATCCGATTTTGGGTGTAAAAGTAACACTTTATTTGAGTGTATCAACTACACTACTATATGTTATGTAACATAAAAGCAAAAAAACTGCCTGAATATGGTGCTATTCAAGGCAGTTTTTCAGAATGAGAATGAGCGATTATTATGCATTTACTTAATAAAGCTATTTACTCTTTTTGCCCCAATAAGTCTTGTTATCGGTATAGGAAGCGTAAACAATAGTATGCGTTCTTGGTTTTGCTTCCCAGTCTGTTTCTCGTTGTAAATACAAGTCCACACCATTAACGGTTAGAATTTGATTCTCGGCGTCGAAACTCCATGAACTATCTTTCCAGGTTCCTTCTGATACTTTATGATCGTCAGTCAAGGTCATTGTAGAAGATTCTTTTTGCTGCCCGAAGACATATGACAGATCAATATGTTCCCAATCACCGATTAATTCTTCTTCAGTGATAGCCGCTTGAGGAACAGCTCCATAACGTTCAGGCATAACCAGAGGCCATCCATCTTTAGTCCAACGAATGCTACGTACATGTCCCAGCATGACGGCATTGTCTACACTTTCAGGTAAACGTCCTTGTGAGGCATAGTACCAGTTGCCATTACCGTCATCGAATATGGCACAATGTGAAATACCTACCCAACCCTCGCTATTGGCGAATTTATATGGATGGGTTACGACTGGATACATATCAGCCCCTTCGGTAACATTGGCACCATCAATGCCTAAATAGGGACCGGTAATACTCTTTGAACGGGCGACGCGTGTGTTGTAAGGTGTTTCCAAAGCATCGTAAGCCATAAACAGATAGTAATATTCCGTTTGGGGATTGTAAACGATTTCAGGACCTTCACTTGCTTGCCAACGATTACCCGCTTGGCGGGTGGCAATTAACTGCCCATATTCAGCAGGTGCATTGCCTTCAGCCCAGGGAATACCCAAACTTTGTTTTGGCATACCGGTCACTTCATTCAGTTCCATAGCAACAATACCACTGTGCCATGAACCATAAATCAACCAGTGTGCACCTTCGGGGGTAATTATGTAAGAAGGATCGATAGCATTCCATTTATAGTAGCAGTTTGCCCAGTCTCCTGCGGTAACATTAAACTCAAGCCCTTTGTCTGAAGCATTCGTCACTATATACCCTTTATCTACCCATCCATCATTATTAGAAAGATTGGTATTTTCCATCATTCCGATAAATGCACGTTCACTCCAGGTACCTTCACCGTTGAGTAATCCCGGACAAGTGATAGAATAGTACATACGATACAAACCGTTTCTAACTTTGCGCACACAGGGAGCCCAGAAACCATAGGAAATTTCAGCAGCAGTAGCAACGGATTGCAATCCCATTCCTTGACGAATCTCATTTAGCTTGGGAACTACCCAACCGGGAAGTTCTTTCATTGTTCTGCCCAGATATTCCCAGTCAATCAGGTTCTTGGAGCGGCGTGCATGGAAGTGTCCATGTCCTCCATGGGCATTACCGTATGAAGCATCAGTCTGATACATATAATAGTATCCGTCTTCACCCAACACTACCGTAGGATCGTGTACATTGGCAAGATTCCATTGACCACGCATGCTCCAGTCTGCTATAGCGATATAATTGTCGGGGTAGGTGGGGGCTTGATAAGCCGCTAACTGTTCATCTAATGTACCATCGGCTGTACTGAACGTGAACTCTGGTGAATAGACTACATCACCTTGGTAGATGCATACGAATGCACGTGCATAGTAAGTGCGTTTCGGAGCTAAATCCGTGAGAGTGGCAGACAATGTTCCATTACTGATGAGTGCTTTGACTGTGGCACTATGGATGGTAGGAGACGATTGTAAACTGTAGCAAAAGCCGGCACCGCTATAGCGTACATCATCGCGCATGTTGACTGCCACACTAAGTGAGGCAGATGAAGTGCTTGTTTCACCGGTTACGGCAGGCGTTTCTATGGCAATTCCCTCGGTTCCATAGTCGTTGTCATCGTCGCTGCACGCTCCCATAAAGAGAGCGGCTGCGAACAAGGCAATAAGACATTTATATTGTTTCATAACTTAATTCTTTAGATGTTTTGTTCTGTAACATTTTCCCTTTATTCAGCCGGAGTTTCTTCATTCGAATCGTTTTCATCTCCACCTGTAGAAGTACTGAGTTCCCAACCTTGATTTTGTCCCAGCCTCGGCAGTCTCTTAGTTTCCGCATCGGGTATCGGGAAGTAGTAATTCTTAGGCACATTGAATGTGCGTGAGGGATAATTTCTAGCAGAGCCGTATGTGTACACTGCATTTTCCGGATTTGTAACAGTGACACCATAAAGATTATAGACCTGCTTGTAGTATGGCAGATTTTTTTCGCTGGATGGTGTTTGAGCTTCAAAAAGCTTCCAGCGACGTTCGTCGAAGAAACGGTGGTCTTCAAAGCACAGTTCAATACGTCGCTCGTTGCGAATGCGTTCACGGAGTTGTTCCTGATTCATGCCGCTATAAGCAGGCATACCTACGCGATCGCGTAATTCGTTGATATATTGATAAGCTTCGGATGGTCCATAGGCTTCGTTTACGGCTTCAGCTGCGTTCAATAAAACCTCTCCGAAACGGAAAATGGGACACACATGATTATAGTTTGACGGACTCTTGAATGACATATTGTTCAAGTACTTTTTTGTATAGTAACCTGTTAATGTACCACCGTTTTGTGTCTCATAGTCTGCTCCGCTAGGATAAGATACGTCAATGGCACGTTCCTCCTCATTCAGTTTGTCTCCCCAGATGGAGCCCTGATGCAGGATCGTCTGTTCAAGGCGCGGATCTCGGTTGGCATACGGATTTTGAGGGTCGTAACTTGGGTCTTGGTCAATGGGCAAACCATTGATTGTTTCATAAGAATCAACTAAATTCTGGGTCGGATTCGTTCGGCCGCTTGAATTGGTAAAGCCGGCAGGAGCCAGATAATCCTCCACTGTATGAGTGGTCCATACTGAACGGGTCAAGATATATTCGTCGTTGAAATATGGGGTTGTTATGAAACATTGATAATAGTTCTGTGTAGGATCATTATCAGATGTTCTGTATAGCTTGTATGGTTTCGTTTGTTGATTGTTTCTGGTTATGAACGCACGCGCTGCTTCGGCGGCTTCTTTCCACCATTCAATGTTATTGGTCGGATTGTTTAGTGGAGAAGCTCTGTAAAGCAGGGCCCTTGCCTTTAAGGCATAAGCAGCGGCACCATTCACGCGTCCCCAATTCTCATTTTCGTTGCTGTAGCGGAACGGCAATACGTCTTTTACCAAGTCGCATTGGTCGGCAACCCATTTCATAACGTCTGCACATTTATTGCGCGGTACATTCATGCGTGGGTCATTCTGTTGGAAAACGATGGGTACACCCTCTTCATCGTCGCCTGCAATAATGATGTCGCCAAACCAAGAAGACATGTCGAAGTGGAAGATGGCACGAAGCAATTTGGCTTCGGCTACATAGCGATCATACAAATGATTATCGTCACCGGTCTTATCATAGTTGCCAACTACTTCTTCGCGAACATTCTTTAGGAATAGATTTGATGCCCGGATAGCTCTGCTGTTTTTGGGCCAAAAGTCATTGGCGAACGGGTGGTTAATAGCTGAATAACCATCTGTAAGTACACTGCCATAATACAGTACTGACCACCAACCTAAAGCGTTATCGGTCATGCAATCGCGGGATGCGCTTCGGAATTGTCCATCTGTGTAGCCAACAAAAGCGTCCGGTAAATAAGTGTAAATATTGGCTAAGAAACCACGGGTGTTTTCGTAGCTTCTGAATACTTGCTCCTCGGAGAGGGTCAAGTCCACTTCCTTTTCCAGAAAGTCGCTGCAGGAAGAAGTTCCGGATGCTAACAGCGCTATTGCTATATATTTTATAAACTTTTTCATATTCATAATCTTGTTTATTGAAAGGTTAGAAACCAACGTTTATACCAAAAGAGAATGTGCGGGTCTTAGGATACCACCATGTGTAACTCATAGGCTTTTCCGGATCCAGATTATCAGGTAAGTGACTCCAGTTGAATAAGTTGTATCCGCTAAAGTAGATACGGCATTTGGTCATACCGGCTTTTGCAATCAGTCTTTTGGGCAAAGAGTAACCGAGTTCAATGTTGCGTAGTGACAGATAATTTCCATTAACTATCCAGATATCATTCATATAAGTGTTAGTACTTCTTTCGCTGTCAATAGGATTGAATCCAGCATACGTGGGACGCGGATAGGTTGCATTGACGTTTCGAGGGTCATTCGGATCATCCGTGTAGTATCCCCATGCCTTGGTGATTTCATGAGTTGCCTGGTGTCCCCAAGGAGACCAAGTCATGGCAGGTGAGATGAATACTGAACGATTCAGATATGCCGTGAGCGTTGCCTGTAAATCAAAACCTGCATATTCAACACCAAAAGACAAGGAAGGAGTTATTTCGGGGATAATGGTATAACCACTCGGAATCATGTCATTTTCATCAATTTGGCGGTCACCGTTCAAATCTTTGAAAACAGCTGTACCGAGATCTTGCCTTTTTGCACTACCTGCAGCCGTATTATACGGATATTTTTCCGGATGATCGATAGCATCTTGTTGACTGGTAGCAATCAGGTTGGGATCGCTTGCCCATTGTTGGAACTTATAAATATTCCAACCACCTACTGTTCCGTTGAATACATTTTCATAAAGTCCGGCTACAGAAGTGTATTCAAATATCCGTTTACCGGTCTTGCGCTGCCACTCTACATTCGGCTCTGTTTCGTCCATTTCGGTAATCTTGTTGGTATTCCAAGTCAGCATGCCTTCCAAGAAATAAGTCACTTTACCAATGCGGTTACGATGTCCGATTGTTAACTCTATACCTTTGGTTTCGGCTTTTCCATAGGCATCTTGTGCTACACCAATACCCAAAAGGCTGGGAGTATTGGAACGGGTTACAAGAATATTGGAACGCCATTCCTTGAACGCGTCGAATGAGCCGTAGAGTCTCTTATGCCAGAAGTCGAAATCTACGCCGACATTAAGCATATCAGAGAGTTCCCATTTATTGTTGTGGTTGCCGGAGAGGGTTTCTGCCACCCCGCCTACGCCTGTATTGGAAGTTCCGAAGCTATAACCGGTACTTGTTCCAAAAGTACTTTGGTAGGGGTAACGATTACTGCCCGTAGAAGATTGACCAACGTGACCGAATGAAGCGCGTAGTTTCAGCAGGCTGATATTCTTGTTTTTCAACCATGCTTCTTCTGAAGCTACCCAACCAAGAGAGGCTCCGTAGAAATTTCCCCAGCGGTCTTCCGGTGCGTAGTTATCACTGGCCATCCGCGAAAAGTTTCCAGAAAGGATATACTTGTTATCATATACATAAGTTGCCTGTCCGTTGTATGACAAGAAACGGTTGGACGAAAGCTTGCCTACATCATGGTTGTTAGCGTCGCGTACGTTTTCCATATTCTGATATGTACGTATGAAGGCGCGGGCATCTACAGCATGTTTCCCAAATGACCGGTTATAGCTGAAACCGGCATTGAAATTAAAATTGTAGTAGTTGGCACGTTCATTGGCAGATGGGTTGGTCAAAGCGGAATACTTGGTAGTTTGTTTGTATTCAAACTGTGACGGATCTTTTACGTTCATATTCATGTAATCGTACTCGTAAGAATTCACACTGTTATCCTGAGTAGATTGAAATACATCAAAGGCATCAAAACTAACTGTTACGTTTGCTTTCAGTCCTCTCACCAGTTCGGACAGGTCGCCTGTCACATTGACGGTAGAATACAAGTTACGACGACGGTTTTTGTCCTGTCCGGATGAACCTAACAAACGCGCAGGATTCTGAGCTGTGTTCTTGGAGTACAATTCTCCGTTGGGTGTGTAAACAGGAGCCATCGGGTCGGCTTCTACTGCACCGAACGTTACCAATGAGAATACACCGGTACGGGGCTGAGAGATATTATCGATACGTCCACCCAGATCCAATGATACATTCAGATACTTGTTTACGTCAATATCCAGATTGGAGCGCAGGTTATAGCGGTTCAAAACGTGCTGGGTACTGAATTTGTCATTATATTCCGTCCATTTGGAATTCCACATACCTTCTTGGCGGAGATATGAGAATGATACATAGTAACGTGCACGGCTGCTTCCGCCACTGATCTGCATATTTGTTTTATAGGTAGGAGCCATGTCGCGATACAACTCATCAAACCAGTTCGTATTGAAGTACCGGTATCGGTCTATACCTTCCAGTTCTTCACCGGCAGTCACACGACGATACATTTCAATTTGTTCATCCGAGTATTGTGGATTGCTTCCATCCAGATAGAGTACCCGGTTGGTAGTCAGTGCTTTGTTATATGCATTCTGGTTTTCCATTTTGTTGCTCAACATCTGGAAACCTACTTCTTGCGTGAAGTCTATCTTCGTCTTTCCTGTTTCACCGCGTTTCGTGGTTACCAGAATGGCACCATTGGCACCGCGCATACCATAGATGGCCGTTGCGGCTGCATCTTTCAGAATAGTGATATTCTCAATGGGGAAAGCGTCGAGAAATGAAAGGTCGCGTTCTACATTGTCTACAATTATTAGCGGATTGCGGGCACCGGAGTTCATGGTACGTATACCGCGGATATACATGGCGGTTTCCGTCCATCCCGGTTCGCTGGACCACTCATAAGTCTCCATACCGGTAACAGTAGAAGAAAATGCATTCTGGAGCACCGTAATGGGATACTTCTGTAGCTTTTCACCAGCTACTGCCGAGGTGGATTCAGTCATAAACTTCTTTGGTTTGCGGGTGAAAGCTATTGGCATTGTGTGTAGATATTCGTCTACGTCAGGTTCCATCACAATTTTGAAGTTATCATTAAATTCGGCTGTAGCCGTAGTATTCTTGTAGCCTACGCTACTTACGCAGAGTTCATCGCCTACTTTTACATTCTTCAAACTGAAGAAACCGTTATCATCAGACAGAGCTATGCGGCTCTGTTCGGTCACGTTTACAATAGCTCCCGGAATTGGGGTACCGTCAGGATCTAAGATACGCCCTTTTAATATCTGTTCGTCCTGTGCCCGGACTGTACCGGATAGGATAATCAGGACTCCCAATAACAGGAATTTGCTGATTCCTGCCAGTTTGTTCATTATATGATTCATATTGTTATACATAATATATTCGATTTAAGATTACCAGCCTGGATTATTTTCAATGTTCGTCTTCCAGTATTCTCCCTCAGGTATCGGATAGAGATACATTTTATCTTCGAATACGCGTTTTTGGGCTACTTTACGTGTGATGGTTCCATCTTCAGCCACATTCACTCCGTAGATGTCACGTGATAACGCTTCAGTTGCTACATTCCAGCGCCGAACATCCCATGCGCGATGCTCTTCGAATGCAAATTCGATGGTGCGTTCTTTATGGATGAAGTTGCGCATCTTATCTTTGGTATTCAAGTCGGTGCGGTTTGCCACACTGCCTGAGATACCTGCGCGTTCGCGTATTTGGTCGAGCATGGAATACACTTCACTGCAAGGGCCGTTCACTTCATTCATAGCTTCTGCATAGTTCATCATGATTTCAGCATAGCGAATGATAGTCCACAGGCGATAGGCTGTTCCGGAATGTTCAACGCTAAGAATTGATTCGGGAATATACTTGCGTACATAGTATCCTGTAGGAGTAGAGTTTGCATTACCTCTTGGGTTGTCACGCATTCCAAATCTTACGTCAATGCTTCCGCTACCCCATTCAACTCCTTGATAGAGAACTGTGGCAGCCAGACGCGGATCGCGATTGCTCCACGGTTGGGCATCATTGTAACCGCTTGCCGGGTTGATGGCGGGAATCATTGAATTGCCGGTATATACCGGGGCGCCGGTAGCATCATACTCGCTAAAGGGAGAAGAACCGTCCGCCATGTCATACATATCCACCAGATTCTGTGACGGGCAAAGACCACCGTTTCCTCCTTCACCTACCGGTGTGTCGTTTTTTATGTTGCCCCAATTCTGCCTGTCGTCATTTCGGTAGAAGATAACTTCCTTGTTGCTACCTTGATAGGCGGTTCTCAGCAATGCATTGGTATAGTTCTCTATTCCTAAAGTGGCACCGGTAGCATCTTTAGCATTAAACAATGCAAAGTTTGCTCCATAGGTGTCGATGAATTCTTTGGCAGCATCAGCAGCCTGTTGCCAAGTGATACTGGATTCGCTACTATAGCGCGGACTTGCCATGAAGAGCATAATGCGTGACCGGAGTGCGCATGCCATAGGCTGACCGAGGCGCCCAGCTAATTTTAAATCCCAAGCTTCCTTGTATTCTATGAGGTCTTCTTCGCATTCTTTAAGTTCTTTCAGGATAAAGTCTACTACATACTCTTTTGTCGTGGGACGAGTCGTATATTTACTCATCAAATCGCCATTAGGGTCAAGCACTTCTTTCACAATGGGGATAGGACCGTAGCGCAGAAACAGTTCCCAATAGAAGTATGCGCGCAGGAAGCGGGCTTCCGCTATATAGTTCTTTTTGTCTCTATTATATTTGTCTTCGCTGTCGGCAGGGTTTTGGGGCACTTCTTCTATGCGGGTGAGAAGCATATTGCATTTGCGGATGCCGCGATAGTAGTGTTCCCAAGTATTAACCAGTTCGGATGCCCCCGAACCTCCGTAGAAGTTACCGATATTGAAAGAGGTTCTTACACCATTCCCATAGGAAGTCTCAGCCAAATCGGTTGCTGCATCTAGCCAAGTAGTACTGATGCGGCCTGCACCGTGACGCAGGAAATTGTAAGTGTCGAGGTGGAACTGTACCGTCAGATTCCAATCGCTGAACACTTGTTCGCCGGTCAACTCATTGCTGGGTTGTTTGTCAAGGAAGCCACCGAATATATCCTCGCAGGAGGTTAGGGTAGTGGAGGCAATACCAAGGGCGAATATACTGTATAATAATGCTTTCTTCATGTTTCTATCAGAATTTAATGTTTACACCAAAGTTTACGGTTTTCATAATCGGATAGCGGTTTGAACCGTTGCTTTCCGGATCGGTCAGGCCATCCAAGTCATCCCAGGTAATCAGATTGTTGGCATTTACATAGAGGCGGCAGTCGCTCATCCCTACTTTCTTGGCCCACAAAGTAGGCAAGGTGTAGCTCAGTTCTATATTTTTCAGTCGCATGAATGCACCGTTTTTCAGGAAGAATGAGTTTCCGCGTTGGTTATGATTGCCGTAGCTGTCATAGTGAAGACGTGGATATTTGGCATTTGCTAAGTTTTCAGCTTCACTTTTGGAAGGATTCCAACGGTCCAGATGATGTTCTTTCACCTTACCTCCATTTACAAAAGCGAACATTGCTTCAGCGTCATAATAGCGGCTTACGTGATTCACGCCCTGAAACATAACGCTGAATCCCCAGTTCTTGTAATTAGCTCCCAATGATAGCGCGTACGTGTTTTCCGGAATATCACTGTAGCCGATGAAGGTCTCGTCACGTTCATCAATCAGTCCGTCACCATTCATATCACGATACTTCAAATCTCCTACTCCTACGTTTTCACCAAGTTTGGACACCGGAAGCTTTCCACCGTCAATGTCGGCTTGTGTGATGAATCCGTCACATACCAGACCAAAGTACTGATTGATAGGATGACCTTCACGCTTGCGATAATCTGTTTTCAAGTCTGGTTCGTCCATCATGAGGATTTCGTTTTTGGCGTGAGAGTAAGTCAGTCCCACTGTGTAGTTGAAATCCTTACCGATGTGGTTGGCATGTTTCAGTTCGATTTCGTAACCGCTGTTCTTCGTTTTTCCCAAGTTGGCAGCTGCCATGGCCACTCCAACCCATTGCGGACGAGTGAGATACTGTGTCAGAATGTCGTTACGCTTCTCGTAGAAGAGGTCAAGATTACCACTCAGCAGGCCGTTCCACAAGCCAAATTCCAAACCGAGGTTATATTTATGGGCACGTTCCCATGTAACACCATAGTTAGGATATTGAGATTCATAAATACCGGATTGCCAGGTTTCTCCATATCGGTAGTCATTACCAATCTGGCTCCATTTCTGTTCATACAGGAAGCGTTGTTTGGTGCCATTTATTTTATATATGTCATTACCTACCTGACCGTAAGAAGCACGAAGTTTCAGGTTGTTCAACCAATCTTGTGTACCTTTCATGAATTCTTCGTTGGTGATACGCCATCCCACAGATACGGAGGGGAAGAAACCGAAACGTTTACCTTTCATAAAGTTCTCGGAACCGTTATAACCGGCATTGAACTCGAATAAATAACGATCATCATAACCATAAGTAACACGACCCACGATACCTTGATAACGTTCTGCCAGTTCAGCTTTATTACGATAATCATTCTGCATATATAGCATCATACCGGTTACATCATGTTTACCGAACTTGCGTGCATAATTCACCTGAGCCTCCATATAGAGTTTATAGATAGAGGTGAAAGAAGAACCATAAGCTAATTCGGTATCAGTGTTGAATTTATTGTAAGCATCAATAGAATTATAATTATCACGATTGTTTAATTCGTAGGTGGCGAAATTCTTGGTATAATTTCTGCGATGTTCGTTTTCATAGTCGAACGACAACATGCCTTTCACACTTAAACCTTCAGTGAGCCAATCCAATTTATAATCTACAATGAAGTTTGTTTCATTAATAGTGTTTACTGAACGGTAATAACCTCCTTCTGCCAATGCAGCTACGATGTTATTCTGATACTGTGAACTACCGCCATAGAGTGAGCGGGTAGTTTCACCACTTTGTACTTCATAAGCTACAGGGAATATCCAGCCCGGAGTATGATTGATTTCATAGAATACTTCACTGTAGTCGCCTCTTTCTGTAGTCTTGGGGCCTCTGCGTTCCTCAAAGCGTGTACCGAAGTTTACCGAGAAAGTCAAATCTTTCGTCAAGAAGAAATCGGTATTGGCACGGAAAGCGTAACGGCGGAAGTTCAGGCTTGATTTGTTTCCATACGCATCGTTACTCAGGTTTTTATACATAGAAGTCTGATCGTAGAATTCTCCGGAAGCATAGTATCGCATACGTTTCGTACCTCCACGAATACTTACGTTGTAACGTTGTGCAGGAGCTGTACTGTTAAGCACCTCATCATACCAATTTACGTTGGGATAGAGCATGGCGTCTACCCCGCTCAGTTGTCCGGTTACTGATTTACGATACATCTCAATATCATTATCGCTGTACCATGAGTTTATTCCATCGTTGCGCAAAGCTTCTTCAAGTAGTACAACGGACTGATATGAGTTCAGGTAAGTATCTCCACGTGTAGGGCTTTGAATCTGCCAGTTAGCAGTCAAGCTCACTTCCGGTTTCTGTTCCTTACCACGCTTAGTAGTAATCAACATTACACCATTTGCACCACGCACACCGTAAACAGCTGTTGCTGAAGCATCTTTCAATACAGAGATGGTTTCAATGTCATCGGGAGCGATTTGCGAGAAAGCACGTTCCACACCGTCTACTAAGATAAGCGGTTGCGCGTCGCCTGCAAAGGTGGCGCGGCCACGGATAAAGATCTGGGCATCATCAGCACCCGGCGCACCGGAAGTCTGTGAAGTGATTACACCGGGAATCTTACCGGCAATAGCTTGTGATACGTTGGCGGCGGGAGTAGACAATAAGTCTTTGGATGATACCTGAGAGATAGCACCAATGACACTCTCTTTTTTCTGTGCACCATAACCTACTACCACAACTTCTTCCAGCATTTCTGAGTCTTCTTTCAATGTTACGGCAATGGAGCTTTTTCCGTTCAGGCTGATCTCTTGTGTTTGATAGCCAACAAACGAAATCTGCAGTGTGGCATTGCCGTTGCTGACAGTTAGCTTGAAGTTACCGTCCATATCGGTAATCGTACCATTGCTTGGTGTACCTTTTTCAAGTACGCTGGCACCTATGACAGTCTCTCCTGTGGCATCCTTCACAACGCCTGTTACTTGCTTTGATTGAGCCTGGGCTACCTGGCCTATCAGTATCAGGGCAAGCGTCAACAACATGCCAATACACTTGAATCTTGGTGTTGTTTGATGTTTCTTTTCTTTCATATTGCGTTAATTTATATTAGAATAAAGGTTATTTCTTACGGCTAACCAGAACTTTAATTTGTTCCTGAGTTAAAGCTACGTTGTAAATAGAAATGTGGTCGAAAGCAAAGCCCGGATCATTGTCTCCCCAGTTCCATGCTTGATTACCTCCCAGGCAGATATATTTCAAGTCGCTTCCGTTAGAGAACAAACCTGCAATAACATTCCCGTCGCCTGAGCCCGAAACATTCCATTCATTCTTCAGCACACCGTCGAAGTAGACTTTAGCGTTGGTTTCAGTGAACACGGCAGTATACAAATGCCAATCTTTATCGGCAAGCCAATCTGTGGCATCATGATAAGCCACATTGGTACCTGCTGTATTCTGCGCGTCTGTAAAGTCGCACCAACCACTACAGTTAACTTGCAGTATCCCCCTGTATTGGCAGGCCAACATCGGTGCACCATTATCAGTGGCTGGTCCTGAACCGTATGCCATGAACAACGGAGCCCACATGTAATCAGCAGAAGCCCCTGCATTTTCAGAATTTACCCAAACGGCTACAGTCAATTGCTTTGTATCAGCAGTATGAGAGAGGGCATCTTCGGGCAACACTAAATAATTGGAGCGTAGTGCGCCTCCTACATTCTGGAATACATTCCCCCATGCGCCGCCAGGACGTTCGATAGTTCCTGCACCGTAGATTGTGGCATTGCCTACACCTTTTTCAAAGTCGTTGAAATACGTAGGAGTCGGTAGTTTTTTATAGGCAATGATATTATCGATTTCTGCTTTAGTCAACGCTTTATTATAAATGGCAATATCGTCGAACATGAATCCTGGGTCATTATCTCCCCAATTCCATGCTTGGTTACCTCCCAGACAGATGTATTTTAAATCACTTCCGTTGGAGAATAAGCCGCCAATGACATTTCCGTCACCGGAACCGCTAACATTCCACTCATTTTTCAGTACTCCATCAAAGTATACTTTGGCATTGGTCTCAGTCAGCGTAACTGTATAATAGTGCCAACCTTTATCGGCTAACCAGTCTGTAGCATCGTGGTAGACTCCATTTGTACCTGCTACATTTTGTGCATCTGTAAAGTCGCACCAACCATTGCAGTTCACTTGCAGAATACCTCTATATTGGCAGATAAACATGGGAGTGCCATTATCTGTAGCAGGACCAGAGGCATAGGCTGAAAATAGTGGAGCCCACATATAATCGGCAGAAGCGCCTGCATTGGCAGCATTCACCCATACACCGATGCTCAATTCTTTGGTTTCCGCTGAATGAGAAAGGACATCTTCGGGCAGTATTAAATAATTGGAGCGTTGAGCGCCACCCACATTTTGGAATACGCGACCAAAGTTGCCTCCGAAATCAATGAAGCTACCCTTACCATAAATAGTTGTACCATCGTTTTCTCTTTCAAAATCGCTGAAGAAAACTTGGCCGGGATAAAGCTCGCCACCTTCGACACTGCTGTCTCCGCCTTTCTTCGGCACTGCGATTTCTGCGTTTGTTATCGTATTTCGATAAACGGACAGGTCGTCGAGCAGCCACTTCTGATTCTCGGTGTCCGAACCGTATCCTATATATAGATAAGGTACGGACGCCATGAACTGAACGATTTTTGAGCAATCGAAGTCAGAGACGGTTTTCTCTATTTTCTTTAATCCGTCTACATACACAAAATAGCCGTTATTCTTAACGGATATTGCTACATAGTGCCACTCACCGGCACTCATCAATCCGGTTTTGGCATCTGCCGGGTTGTTGTCTTCGTAGCTGCCATCCACACCTTCATAATGTAGCCAACCGTTTGCTGTGAAAAACATGCGTTGAGTGGAGTTTGCATTTTCAAATGAGAAAATAGCTCCCGTTACATCTTGTTCAAAAGTAGATGCGTCTTCATCTTCTTCAGGAATGGCTTGTTTCATCCAGAAAGTCAGTGAAACGCCGTCTTGTACTTTCACCTTATTTAAAGGATTAAAGATACGTGCATAACCTCCTTCAAGTTGAAGCACTTGTCCGAGCGTTTCATCAGTAAATAAAGAAGGAATGTCGCCATCAGGATAGGCGAATGTTTGGATCTCTTCGGGGTTTAGTTTTTCATCATCGAATGTCAGATTGGCAACCAGCTCAAGTTTAGGTAAAACTTGATGTCCTGGAATTGGGTCCATTTGTCCCCAATCCTGACAAGACCCCATACATAGCGTAAGAATTGCCAGGCATATAGCCGGCCATTTTCTTGTCTTCATAATACAGATATTAATGGTTCAACAATTAGTATTACTACATTTATATATTAAGTAGTGATGCAAAAGTACGTTCATACATGCTTTTAGAGGTGGACAAACGAATATTAGAGGTGGACAAACGAGTATATAAGTGTAGAAACTACAATTATTATAATAGTTGACTTATATGAGATCTTTTAAGATGCCTTTGGTCAACCGGATATCATTCCTTACTGTCCCGATGTTCCATCTTATGAGGGAATGTTTTGTTCCTATCATGGAAATTCTGTTTACCCCAAATGGTAACTTTGTTAACCCCACACAGTAACTCCATTTACACGCCGAGGTAAAGACCGTTACATACCGAGGTAAAGAGCGTTACAATAGGTGGTAAAGGTCGTTACATCCGGCGGTAAATGCTTTTACATTATGAAGTAAATTGTGTGTAAATGCAATGTGTTGAATATTAGCTTACTAATGGATGCTCGTTATTTGCGTAAGCGGATGTATAACCCACTCTTGTTTTATTTACTGATGTGAAGTTCCTATTCCTCGTTATTCATCAGTTCACTGGGTGTCATATTGAATTGCTTGCTGAAGCAACGGGCAAAGTATTTCGGATCATTAAAGCCCACTTCATACGCTATTTCAGCAATGTTCATCTGTTTTGTTTCCCGGTTTTTGAGGAGTAGTTCCCGGGCGGTGTTTAATCTGTAGTTACGTATGAATTGTCCCGCAGATTGCCCGATGAGGCTTTGAAGCTTTTTATTCAGCAGACTTTTGCTGACTCCAACGGCCTCACTGAAATCACTTACTTCAAAGTAAGGGTTTTTATAGTGTTCTTTTATGGCTTCCATCACTTGGTTGATGAATTTCTTGTCACCGGATTCCTCCTCTATATTCAGTGCTTCCACATCCATGTTCGTCTTGAACTTCCGTTGGTAGCGTCTGCGATTATCCAGGATGTTTTCGATACGGGTCAGTAACAGAGTTTCATCGAAAGGTTTTAGCAGATATTCGTCTACGCCCGTGCGGTAACTTTCCAGTCGGGTTTCTGGTGAGGTCTTTGCGGTCAGCATCAGGAAGGGGATATGTGAGATGGCAAATGCTTCTTTGACCCGGCGCGATAGCTCTATACCATCCATTACGGGCATCATCAGGTCGCTGATGATAAAATCTACCGACTGGTTGTTCAATACATCAAGGGCTTCTGCCCCGTTGGTAGCTTCGAGTACATTATAATAATCACGGAGAATGGAACGGATGTATCCTCTCATGTCTGCATTATCTTCCACTACAAGAATGGTCAGGGCCAGTCGTTCTTTGGGTAATTCATTCTTTTCCGTTGTTGCTGCCGGTGGTATATTGTTATCAACGATCAGTTGGTCGCTTATGTTTTCTTCTTTTGGAAGTGGGAGTAGGATGCGGAAGGAGCAGCCGATAGTATGGTTATTACGAACGCAGATTTCTCCATCGTGCATCTTCACGATGCGTTTGCAAAGATATAACCCGATTCCTGTACCCGTTTGGCCGTATACAGGATATTTCGCTTGCTTCTTGGATTGATAGAAACGGTTGAATATTTGTTCGGTGTCTGGCTCTTGAATACCTGTTCCCGTGTCACTGACGCAGAGATAAAGTTTTTCTTCTTTATCGTCTTTAGCCGGAAGGGTGGCTATATATATGGATATGCTTCCGCCATCCGGTGTAAATTTAATGGCATTGCTTAGCAGATTGGTAATAACCTTGTGCATCGCTTCTTCATCAAAGAAGATTTCGGAACTTTTCATGTGGAAATAGTGTTTTATTGAAATATTCCGTTCTCCGGCAAATACTTCAAAAGGAGTAAGCAATGAATGTATAAAACTCACAAAGTCACCTTTTGTCGCAACGATATTAAGCTTACCGGATTCTATTTTCCGGAAATCCATCAGTTGGTTGACAAGGGATAGCAGATATTTGGAGTTACGTTCCACGAAGTTTAACTGTTCTATTACCTGCGGATTATAACTTAGTTTTAGTGCACGCTCGATAGGGCCGATAATTAAAGTTATCGGTGTCCGGAATTCATGCGTTATGTTAGTGAAGAAAGCTATCTTGTCTAATGTCAATTCTTGTACTTTGCGTGCCATACGGCTCAATTGTGCTTTTTGCCGGGTGATTTTCTCGTTTTGCAGTGTCAGCATCCTGTTCTGTCGGGAGAGTTCTTCCGTCTGGTTCTCTAATAATTGTTTTTGTTGTTCCAGTTGGTAGGTGCGTTCTTCTACAGTGCGATGCAATAACTCCCGCTGGCGTTTGAAGTTTCGTATGCGCCATTGGTAAGTTTGCCAAGTGGCAAGTAGTGCCAAAACTACAAGAAGCAATATGAACCAAGTTGTTTTATAAAAATAGGGTAGGATGGTGACCTTTAGCTCTGCCATGTTCTCTGTCCCGTCTCCTCCATCAGGTGTATATTTCACTTGCAGGGTATAGCTACCCGGACGCAAGTTGGTGTAGCTTGCAAACCGTCTGTTTCCGGGTGCCTGTACCCATTTGTCTTCAAAACCAAGTAGGCGGTAGCTATAAGTGGCTGTATTATCCGGTTCAAAATTCAAGGCGGAGAATTCCAACGAGAAGGACTTCTCTTTCTCATGGAGTTTTATTTCCTGAGTTACGGCAATGTCTTTGGGGAGATATTTATTGCCGGGCAGGATATTTTCATTTCCGATTCTCAACCGCGTGAAGCGTATGTTGGCAGGTTGAACAGTAACAACAGGCAGATTGCTATCGATGGCTGTCAGTCCTGCTACGCTGCCGAAATAGAGTGTACCGTCCGAAGAACGGTATGAGGCATTCCAATAGAATTGTGCATCCGGAAAGCCATCTTGTTTGGTGTAATTGGTGAAGCGGTTCTCGTTTGGGTGGAAGCAGGAAAGTCCGTTATTAGTTCCTATCCAGATACTTCCATTGATATCTTCTTCCAGACTTCGTACATTGTTGTTGATTAAACCTTGGTCTGTGTTATAAGATATGAATTTTTCTTTGCCTTGCTTATCAATTATCCGTTTATATATGCCATATCCATTACTGCCCAACCATAATGTACCATCTTTAGCTTCGCAAAAGCAACTGATTTTCTCTATCAGTCCCGATTGGGGATTATCGAGCTTATAGTTTAAGTGACGATGCTGGAATTCTCCTTCTTTTGACTGGGGAGATCGGGAATTAAGATCTATGATGTAGACTCCTTCCGTAGAACCTACCCACAACTTATTTTCTTTGTCGATAATGGCGCCGAGGCAACCCCGGATGTTTTCTGCCATACGGTTAGCAAAAGGGGAAATGAACTTTTGAGTTGCCATATCATAGAAAAAGAGCCCTCGATTGGCGCCTATCCACATTCCATTATTGGTAGGGTCATAAACGAGTACTGCTATGAAGAATAGTGGAAATCCCGTTTCCGGGTGGGTATATATCACTTGGAGGGGACGATTCGGTGCTTTAGGATTCATTATGTTGATTCCGCCGCCCCAGGTACCTACCCATAGTCGGTCTTGGTTGTCATTGACCAGACTGCTGACTGAGTTATGGCTTATCTCACCACGTTCCCATCTGTAATGGATAAACTGTTCGGTTCCTTGTTTTTTCAGATTCAGTCCTCCCTCTACTGTGCCTACCCACAAACTGCCTTCTTTATCTTCATAAATGACATTTACCGGGTTGTCGGACAAGCTTGCGGGATTTTCTTTATCATGTTGGTAATTGTGTATCACCAAGCGTTTCGGAGTCAGTTTATTGATTCCACCACTTTCAGTGCCGAACCAGATGTGCTGCCCGTCTACTCTTATACAATTAATAAAGTTGCTGTTCAACAGGCTGTTACTGGTTGAACTATGAGTAAGGCGTTCGAAGTTATCGGTGATAGGATTGTAGATGTTGGCTCCGCGTAAAGTTCCTGCAATCAACTGTTTATCATCGGTGATGGCAAGATTGGTCAGATAGTTTTGCGATAAAGAATGAGGGTCATTCTGAATATTCTCATACAGTTTTCTTGTATTGTTGTTCTTGTTGTAACGGAACAATCCTACGTGTGTAGCTATCCAGACTTCATTTTCTTTGGCTATCATGTCCTTGAAATATATGCCAGGCCAAAAAGTTAGTTGCTCTGATATAGAACTTTTTTCTAACTGTCCCTGTGGTGTCGGGGTTATTTTATAGATAGTACCATTGATACCGGTCCATATCTTGCCATCTTCGTCGATATCTTTTAATATAAGGTCCGGTTCATCCTGTTTAGGTAAATCTAATGTGGATAATGTATCTATGCCACCTTCGGCATCGAAAGTTATCCGGTGAAGTGCATTGTCGCATTGCAGCCAGATGCAACCTTGCGAATCAAGAATGACGATATAGGTGGGGTGATTTATAAACCGGGGCAAAAGTCCTTTAGGGTCATTGGGTACTGCAGATTGTAGAGTGGATAAGTCGATAATATCTGTGCCTCCTTCGGATACGATCCAAAGACGGTGGAATCTGTCTTCATATACATTGTGGATAAAATTACTCTTGAGCTTGCTGTGAGGAGTGTTGGGATTGAAATGAATGAATTCATAGCCATCATAACGTGACAGTCCGCCTCCGGCAGTGGATATCCACAGAAAGCCACGGGTGTCTTTATAAATGTCATCGATGAAATTGTGAGGTAATCCGTCATCCATGGTGATATAAGAAACATTGTACCGATCTGCAAAATGTTCTTGTGCCTGTAAGGATACGGACATAATAAAACAACTATATATGATAAGGTATATAAAGGAGTGACTTTTCATATTGTTTCGTATTATTAAAACAAAGTTAGAAGATTATCTGGTAGTTTTAAAATTTAGCATGTGCTTTTTTATCATAATTGATTGATTGTCCACCTTAAATATTCGTTTGTCCACCTTCCGACATCCGGCGGGGCGTATTTTTGCAATAGAATTTATTATTTGCTGATATTATGAGAAACTTACTACACGTAACTGTATTACTAATGAGCAGCCTGTTTGTCGGCTGCACCTCTTCTGTTTTTACCCCTACTGCTTCACCTAATCCGTGGGCAGATGATTACTCTTCATTATCTTCCATGGAGAATTACCGTTCATGGGGTGCTTACAATGTACACGATCCGTCTTGCCGTAAGATAGGCGATTATTACTATATGTATTCCACGGATGCTATCTTCCGGGAAAATCGTAAAGAAGCCAAAGAAAAAGGTGTGCCTTTGGGCTTTATTCAGATGCGCCGTTCCAAAGACCTGGTGAATTGGGAATTTCTGGGTTGGGCATTGCCCGAAATTCCGCAGGAAGCGGTAGAGTGGGTGCGCTCTCATGCAGGAGGGCATGGGGCGACAAATATCTGGGCGCCTTATATCATTCCCTATAATAATAAGTATAGATTGTATTACTGCGTGTCGGCTTTCGGACGAAAGACATCCTATATCGGATTGGCAGAATCAGATTCGCCCGAAGGCCCTTGGACGTTGGCCGGGTGTGCTGTTAAGACAGATGATACGACAGCCATGAATGCTATCGATCCCAGTATCACTGTAGACCCTTCAACCGGTAAGTGGTGGATGCATTACGGTTCATTCTTCGGTGGTCTGTATTGTGTGGAACTGAATCCGGAAACCGGTCTTCCTATGCTGGATGGTGACAGGGGGCATCTGGTAGCCCGTCGCGCCAATTATAAAAAGGATAATCTGGAAGCTCCGGAAATTATCTATAATCCGGATTTGAAAGAATACTATCTGTTTGTATCCTATGATCCGTTGATGACAACCTATAATGTACGTGTGGGACGTTCAGACAAAGCGGAAGGTCCGTTTATCGATTACTTCGGCAAAGAGCTGAAAGATACGACGAATAACTTTCCTATCCTGACAGCTCCTTACCGTTTCAAGAACCATCCGGGTTGGGCAGGCACAGCGCATTGTGCTGTGTTCACTTCAGATGACGGACAATATTTCATGGCTCATCAGGGACGCTTGTCACCGCAAAACCAGATGATGGATCTCCATGTGCGACAAGTCTTTTTTACTAAAGATGGATGGCCTGTCGTATCGCCTGAACGTTATACTGGTAGTAATCCCCGGGAGTTCTCTGCGGCAGATTTAGTGGGCGAGTGGGAAATTATCCGTGTACAGGAACCTCTGTATGAACGCAAACTGGAAGCCGGACAGATATTGTGGGGTGAAGGTGAACTGCAAGATGAAGAATGGAACATGTCCCACCTCTTATATCTGGAGAAAGATGGAAAGTTAGGAGAGGATAAAGGAACCTGGGATTTTGCCAAAGAAGACCAATCCTTACAACTGACACTCAATGGAGAAGTGGTGAAGAACCTGATTGTGTTTGCAGGGCACGACTGGGAGAATGAAACGGAAACTGTCCTCTTTACCGGTCTGGATAGTCGTGGGCGCTCCGTATGGGGAAAAAGAACTAAATAACCAATTATAATTTTTATTTTGAAACCATGAAAAGATACACTGGATTATTAGCGGCGCTGACCCTTACCGCAGGTATGGCGCTTCAGGCACAAACCAATGAGTTTGTGATACAAACCAAGAAATTAGGCGCAGAGATTCAGCCTACTATGTATGGGCTGTTCTTTGAGGATATCAATTATGCCGCTGACGGCGGACTTTATGCCGAGTTAGTGAAGAACCGTTCGTTTGAGTTCCCGCAACATCTGATGGGATGGAAAACCTTTGGTAATGTAACGCTTCAAGATGACGGTCCTTTTGAAAGGAATCCGCACTATGTCCGCCTGGCTGACCCGGGGCATCCGCATAAGCATACGGGATTGGATAATGAAGGTTTCTTCGGTATCGGTGTAAAAGCAGGAGAGGAGTATCGCTTCTCTGTATGGGCACGTTTGCCCCAAGGCGGACCATCCGAAAAAATCCGTATTGAACTTGTAGATACTAAATCTATGGGTGAACACCATGCTTTTGCTACTGAGACATTGACGATTGATTCAAAAGAATGGAAAAAGTATCAGGTTATCCTAAAACCGGGTGTAACTGATCCGAAGGCGACTCTTCGTATTTTCCTGGCATCAAAGGGTACGGTTGATTTGGAACATGTCTCTCTTTTCCCGGTCGATACCTGGAAAGGACATGAGAATGGTTTGCGTAAAGACCTTGCGCAAGCTTTGGCTGATATCAAGCCGGGTGTGTTCCGCTTCCCCGGTGGATGTATTGTAGAAGGAACAGATTTAGCTACACGCTATGACTGGAAGAAGTCTGTAGGTCCGGTAGAGAACCGTCCGTTGAATGAGAACCGTTGGGAATATACTTTCCCGCATCGTTTCTATCCCGATTATTTCCAAAGCTACGGATTGGGATTCTTTGAGTTCTTCCAGCTTTCGGAGGAAATAGGAGCAGAGCCGCTTCCTGTGTTGAGTTGCGGTCTGTCTTGCCAGTTCCAGAATTCAGATGCAGAGGCGCATGTGGCTGTTTGCGATTTGGATAGCTATGTGCAGGATGCTCTTGATCTGATTGAATTTGCCAATGGGGATGTGACCACGAAATGGGGGAAACTGCGTGCCGATATGGGACACCCTGCATCGTTCAACCTGAAATTCATTGGTATAGGCAATGAGCAATGGGGACCGGAATACCCGGAGCATCTCGAACCATTTATCAAGGCTATTCGTAAAGCCTATCCGGATATCAAGATTATCGGAAGCTCCGGCCCGGACTCTGAAGGAAAACAATTCGAATATCTATGGCCGGAAATGAAACGCCTGAAGGTTGACTTGGTGGATGAACATTTCTATCGTCCCGAAAACTGGTTCCTGAATGAGGGGGCACGTTATGATAACTATGACCGTAAAGGTCCGAAAGTGTTTGCAGGAGAATATGCTTGTCATGGTAAGGGGAAGAAATGGAACCATTTTAATGCCGCTCTGCTTGAAGCTGCATTTATGACCGGATTAGAGCGCAATGCAGATATTGTACACATGGCCACTTATGCTCCTTTGTTTGCTCATGTGGAAGGATGGCAATGGCGTCCGGATATGATTTGGTTTGATAATCTCAACTCTGTCCGTACTGTAAGTTACTATGTGCAGCAACTCTATGGGCATCACAAGGGCACTAATGTGCTTTCTTTGACGATGAATAAGAAGGCTGTAACAGGTGCCGAAGATCAGAATGGACTGTTTGCAAGTGCGGTCTATGATAAGGATAAGAATGAAATTATAGTAAAGGTGGCCAATACTTCCGATAAGGCCCAACCTCTGTCTTTGAAGTTTGAAGGATTGAAGAAACAGGATATACTGTCCGGTGGACGTTGCATCAAGCTTCGTTCGGCTGATCCTGACAAAGATAATACGATTGAGCAGCCGTCTGCCATTCAACCGCAGGAAACTCCGGTTGCCATTGATGGGCAAGTGTTGAATGTAGAGTTGGAACCGAAGACATTTGCTGTTTATATCTTCAAAAAAGGATGAAACTAATGGATAGATTTAGAGTTAATAAGGTTAGATTTTGGGTGATTTCTTTTGTACTGGTAGCCTCACAAGGGCTATCAGCACAAAGAGATACCACTTTTGTAGCTGATGGTAATCCGATTATTAAATATAAATATACGGCTGATCCCGGTGCGATGGTGCATGATGGTAAGGTGTACATCTATGCCGGACATGATGAGTGCCCGCCACCGGCTGAGCATTATCTCCTGAATGACTGGTGCGTCTTTTCTTCATCCGACATGAAGACATGGACGGAACATCCCGTACCCTTGAAAGCAAAAGATTTCTCTTGGGCGAAGGGGGAAGCATGGGCAAGCCAGGTAATCGAACGTGACGGTAAGTTCTATTGGTATGTTACCGTGGAGCATAAGGATGTTCCCGGAAAGTCTATTGGTGTGGCTGTTGCCGATTCACCGCTCGGTCCTTTTGTCGATGCCCGTGGCTCTGCTTTAATTACCAATGATATGACTACAGAGCGAACTAAAATATACTGGGATGATATTGACCCGACAGTCTTTATAGACGATGACGGACAAGCTTATCTGTATTGGGGTAATACCCAGTGCTATTATGCCAAGTTAAAGAAGAATATGATTGAACTGGATGGTCCGATTGTTTATGTAGATTTGCCTCGTTTTACGGAAGCCCCCTGGATACATAAGCGTGGCGACTGGTACTACCTTTCTTATGCATCTGAGTTTCCCGAGAAGATTTGCTATGCAATGAGCCGTAGTATTACCGGGCCTTGGGAATATAAAGGAATACTGAATGAAATAGCCGGTAATTCAAATACCAATCATCAGGCGATCATCGAATTTAAAGGCGATTGGTACTTTATCTATCACAATGGCGGAATTAATCCCGCAGGAGGAAGCTATAGACGTTCTGTATGCATAGATCGTTTGTATTACAATGAAGACGGAACCATGAAGCGGATTCAGATGACAACAGAAGGAGTGCAATAGGTTTAGATATTAGAATATACTGAAGGTTAGATTAGGTTAGTTAATTAGTTTATTTGAAAAAGGCTGAAAAGAGAAGGGCGTCTCCCCGTGGTGGAAAGACGCCCTTTTAAATTGAGTTGGATTGTTTTTAAACTAATCTGCGTGCACCGTCGCTGATAACTACATCGTAAACTTTCGGGCTTCTGCCGAACTTTTCTTTGAATTTATCTTTGGCATTCTGGATGAATGTATCATACAACTCTTCTTTCACCAGGTTGATTGTGCAACCACCGAAGCCACCACCCATCACACGTGAACCTGTTACTCCGCAGTCAAATGCAAGATCATTCAGGAAGTCGAGTTCTTCGCAGCTAACTTCGTAAAGTTTGCTCATACCATGATGTGTCTCATACATTTTCTGGCCTACAGTTTCGTAATCACCTCTTTCCAAAGCATCACAAACATCGAGTACGCGTTGGATTTCTTCGATTACATACTCTGCACGCATGAAGTCTTCTTCGCTGATTTCAGCTTTTGACTCTTGCAACATCTCCATTGTACAGTCGCGCAGGAATTCTACGTGCGGATGTTTTTTCTGGATAGCGGCAACAGCAGCTTCGCAACTTTGACGACGCTTGTTGTATGCTGAAGAAGCCAATTCATGCTTAACTACGGAGTCTACCAATACCAGACGATAGCCTTGCGGATCGAATGGGAAGTATTGATACTCCAGTGAACGGCAGTCCAGACGGATAAGGCTACCTTGCTTGCCAAATACGGAAGCGAATTGGTCCATAATCCCACAGTTTACACCGCAGTAGTTATGTTCAGTAGCTTGTCCCACTTTAGCCAGTTCAAACTTGTCTATCTTGTTGTCACCGAACAGATCGTTCAATGCATAAGCATACGTACTCTCCAAAGCGGCAGATGAAGACATACCTGCACCCAAAGGCACATCACCGGAAAAAGCTGTATTGAAGCCCTTTACATCAACGCCACGCTTAATCATCTCACGGCATACACCGAAGATATATCTTGCCCAGCTTGCACGGGGAGCGTCTTCTTCCTTCAAACCGAACTCTACATAGTCCTTCAAATCGATGGAATAAGCCTTCACTATGTCAGTGCCATTCGGCTTAATTTCAGCAACCATGCCTTTGTCGATTGCTCCGGGGAATACAAAACCACCGTTATAGTCTGTATGCTCACCAATGAGGTTGATGCGTCCCGGAGAAGCGTAAACTGCTCCTGTTGTTCCGTCAAAATGCTTGATGAAACGGCTTCTTACGTGTTCTATATCCATGATATTTTCAAATTTATAAGTGAATAAATTAATTACCTATACTCTTGTTAGTTATTATTTATCATCTACAGGGATGTCTTTGTTTACGTTTTTGCAGCCTACCAAGCCGTAGAACAGCAGATAAGCAAGAGCTACGATAATCAGCCAGTAGCTGGCCATATAGCCTGCAGAGTCAGAGATGCTTTGCTGAATCAACGGCAGTACACCACCACCCACAACCATCATCATAAAAATGCCGGATGCCTGTGCTGTATATTTTCCTAATCCTTCTACTGCCAGGTTGAAGATACCACCCCACATTACAGAAGTACAAAGACCGCACAATACAAGGAATAATGCGCTGACTGGTACTTGTGCCATCATGAAACCTTCACCTACAGTGTAACCCGGCATTGAAACTGTTACAGTTTTCGGAGTGAAGATAGCAATCAATACGAAAACGATAGCAGTAGCAGATACAACGATCAACTGTGTGCGGCTGGAAACCTTACCACTGATGGCACTACTTGCAGTACGTCCCACAAGCATCAACAGCCAATAGATGGCAGCAATAGCACCACCGATAGCAGCACCGTTCGTCAGAATTCCGGCACCCTTATCACTTGGGTCGGCAAGATAGAAGTTCAAAGTTCCCGGTATACCAATTTCGATACCTACATAGATGAAGATACCAACTACACCCAATACAGTGTGACGGAAACTCCAAGGACTGTGGGAGAATTTTTCTTTTTTCATTCCACCTTTCTGAAGATGGGGCTCAGGAATGGCAACAAATGAAATTACGATAAATGCAGCTACGAATACTCCCATTGCTACGAAGAGGAGAGGAGCAACATCTGACATGGCTGTCTTTACAGTTACTGTACCTATCAAAGCGCCTACGAACAACGGAGTCAACGTACCGGACAAAGAGTTAAGAGCTCCACCGGTTTGAATCAATTGGTTACCTTTGTTGCCACCACCACCAAGGAGGTTCAACATCGGGTTCACCACTGTGTTAAGCATACATACGCAGAAACCGCAGATGAATGCACCCAACAGATAGATGATGAAATTTAATTTGATAACATACTCACCGAAAGCAAAAACTTCGGCATCTGCTCCAAACAAGCTGGAGAGGTATTGTGTGAACAAACCGAGGAAACCTACTGCCATTGCAATCAATGCCGTTTTCTTGTAACCGATCTTAACGAGCATGTTACCGGCAGGGATTCCCATAAACAGATATGCCAGGAAGTTCATCATATTTCCCATCATACCCAAAGTGTTCGAACCTGCATATTCATTTCTCCAGATTGTACCGAACGGTGCAGCAAGATTGGTAACGAAGGAAATCATCGCAAAAATAAAGAACATGGTAATAATAGCGACAAGATTACCGTTCTGTTTTTGTTGTGTCATGGTTTTTAATAAATTATTAGTTTATAAAATTAGGTTAGTTATATTCATTCTTGTACACCGAACTTGTAAATGGTTACTTGTTGGTATTCGTCGCCCGGAAGCAATACTGCCGACGGGAAGTGTGGTTTATTAGGAGTATCGGGGAAACATTGGGCTTCGAAGCAAACGGCACTTCGTGCGGGGAAAGTTGCTCCGTGTGCACCGGCAAAGCCGCCCAGCCAGTTTCCTGTGTAAAGCTGCACACCGTTCTCTGTGGTATATACTTCCATGGTACGTCCGCTTTCCGGTTCCGTATAAGTAGCGGCAAGGCTTAATTCGCCACTTTCCGTTTTATTCAATACATAGCAATGGTCATAACCGGCACCATTCACTAATTGCTGGAACTTGTCATCAATGCGTTCACCGATTGCATGCGGCGTGCGGAAGTCCATAGGAGTACCTTCCACCTTCAGGATTTCTCCAGTCGGGATGGACACTTCGTCAATGGGAGTATAATGATCAGCGTTGATAGTAATGATATGGTTCAGAACCGTAGGGGTGGGATTGGCAATTCCTGCCAGATTGAAGAAACCGTGGTTGGTGAGATTAACGACTGTTGCCTTGTCAGTGGTAGCCCGGTATTCGATAACCAGTGCGTTGGTTTCATCTTCCAGGCGATAAGTCATTTCTACTTCCAGATTTCCGGGGAAGCCCTCTTCACCATCGGCGGATGTATAGTTGAAGACAACGGTTGTCGGGTCCGGTTGAACAGCATCCCATACTCTGGCGTGGAAACCTGTGGGTCCGCCGTGCAGGGAATTTGGCCCGTTGTTGATTGTCAGATTGTGCTCTTCGCCGTAGAGAGTGAACTTTCCTTTGGCGATGCGGTTGCCATAGCGTCCGATAGTTGTGTTGAGGAAAGGCTCGGGGCTATTGACTACATGGTCTATACTATCGTGGCCCAGAATCACGTTGGCGTATTTCCCTTTTTTGTCGGGTACCATAATGGAAAGGATGGCGCATCCGTAGTTAGTTACTGCAACTTCCATTCCCTGAGCGTTTTTCAGAATAAATAAATCAGTTTTCTTGTTATTTATATCTTTTTGAAAGTCTTCCTTGTTTAAACCAGACAAGTTACTTTCTGTTGACACGGTGTTTATCATATCCATGGTATAATTTAAATTTCTTGCAAATAAAAAGAAATTCTTCCGTACTCCCAAGTGTTTATCTTGAAATGTGAAGAACATTTTAGGAAAGTTTAGCGTTTAACATTTACGAGGCGAATTGATATTTTTTGTAAGTTTGTCGCGTTAATCTAAAAAAATGTAACATTTTTATTTAAAGCTCTAACAAAAACTACGAATGTATCCTTTGAAATTCGAGCCTATTCTGAAGCAAACGCTTTGGGGAGGCGACAAAATTATTGCTTTTAAGCAATTGAATGAAACGCTATCCGGAGTAGGCGAAAGCTGGGAAATCTCGGCTGTAGAAAACAACGAGTCTGTTGTTGCCAATGGTCCTGACAAAGGGCTTACGCTCCCAGAGATGGTGGGAAAATACCGTCAGGAACTGGTCGGCGAAGTGAATTATTCTCGTTTCGGCACCAAATTTCCCTTGTTGATAAAGTTCATTGATGCCAGGTTGGATTTGTCTATCCAGGTGCATCCGGGAGACGAACTGGCGAGAAAACGCCACAACTCTTTCGGCAAGAATGAAATGTGGTATGTGGTTTCTGCGGATAAAGGGGCAAAGCTGATTTCCGGCTTTTCCGAGCAAATTACTCCGAAGGAATATAAGGAAAGAGTTTATAACGGGACATTTGCTGAAGTGCTGCAAACGTGCGATGTGAAACCGGGGGATGTGTTCTATGTTCCTGCAGGACGTGTACATGGTATCGGAGCCGGTGCTTTTGTTGCCGAAATTCAGCAGACTTCGGACATCACTTATCGTATTTTCGACTACAACCGGAAAGATAAGGAAGGAAAATCTCGTGAATTGCACACGACCCAGGCTACCGAGGCCATTAACTTTACCGATGTGCAGGATGATTTCCGTACTGAGTACGACCATCTGGAGAATGAACCGGTGGAATTGGTTGCCAGCCCTTACTTCACGACCTCTCTTTATGACATGACGGAAGAAATCACATGTGACTATTCTGAACTGGACTCATTTGTGATTTTTATTTGTGTGGAAGGTGCATGTCGCCTTACGGATGACAGCCAGAATGAAATCACGCTCCGTGCCGGAGAGACAGTGTTGCTGCCTGCATCCACGCAGGAAGTTACGATTGTGCCCGAAGAAGGCAGTAGCGTGAAGCTACTCGAAACGTACGTATAAAATGCTACGATTTGATAAAAAGATGGCTGCGTTTCATTGAAGCGCAGCCATTTTTTTTGATTTTGTTATTTCTTGGAACTGAACATCCTTCTGACTCTTTTCATCATTCTTAATCCCAGCATAACTCCGTCAAAGACGGCCATACCTGTATTGAAAGCACGCATGATGGCGTTACCTTTGTCGGCTGCAGGAGCAAGCGGGGCGAACAGGTCTCTGGCCGTATCCGTCATTATCTGTTTCTGCAAATGCAATTTCTTACGCACTTCTTGTTTTCGTTGCGCAATGCTTTCAAGGGTGATGGAGGTTGTATCGGGCGTATTATTCATGATGAAATCATTTGTTATTATCAAAGAACAGTCCCGCAATGAAGCTTACCATCGGATTAATGATGAGTTGTTTGCGGAAAATAATTGTTAATAAAATCAGCAGAATGTGGAAGCAGGCTATGATACTGAAACTTACCGTCAGTCCGCCTACGAGCGGATCTAAAATGTAAGCCAAAGCAAACGACAAATAAAACAGTGCCACCATGCCAAGGGTAATTACCACCAAGAGTAAAATCAAGGCGGAAAGCAGGATTGATAATTTTTCGGTTATCTCCAGTTGGGTGTATTCTTTCTGTAGTTTCAGATACTTCTTGACCTCGAAGAATAATTGTTGGAGAGTGTCAATGCTTTTATCGTCTGCAAACATCATAGTGGCTCTGTTTTTTTTGTAGAATTGATTTATTCGGCTTCGCCTTTAATTTCAGCTGCAATCTCGTCTACCAGGTTCTCCATTTCGGTACGGTTCAGGCGAATACCTTTTTTGCGGAGGATTTCTGCGATTTTGTGACGAGTGTCTTCTCCTTTTTCGGGAGCAAATAAAATACCGAGGGCTGCGCCTACTGCTGCACCGCCCAAAAAAGCTGCAAGTACATTTAATCCTTTCATAATGTTCTCCTTTCTATTTTAAAGAGGTTAATACTACAAAACTAACATTTTTCTTTGAATAGTTGTTCGCTTAACTTCTTTTTTTTTGATATATTTATTTTTTTACTTGGTCAGGTGCTGAGGACTGGTGTTTTCTCCGCTGTTTTCATTCATTTTTATTTGTTTTTCTCAAAATAATAAGCTATATTTGGGAAAACCTCATAAAATATTGCACTATGAAGACTAAATTTGATTATTATTACATGTCTCCCCTTTATGAGCTCAATTATGATAGGGGGAAAATAACACCTCTGTCTGCATCATGACGAATTAAATTCGACTATTCTCCTCCTCACAGTTTTATCATTTTATTCGTTTAATTAAATTTAACTACAAGAGTAACGTTCAGCTTGATTGTTCCGTGTACATTTGTCCTATTATTCGGAATATGAGCTACATGAGAATACAGAAAAAAAAGATATTTCTGATTATCGGGTTGATAGCACTTATACTGGTTGCTTGTAGTAATACGGACGGCGATTTGGACAATAAGTGGCAATTGAGGCAATATCAATATGCTGACGGTTCCGTGGAGCGTCAGGATAGTATCTTCTATAATTTTCAGAAAGGCAGCTTTTCAGCCATCTGTTTGTTGAAAAATGGTGGCTATCAAACGTTTTTTGGGAATTATTCTTTGAAAGGAGATAAAATTTCTATTATTTTGCTGCCTGAAAGCATAGAGGAAGAAAACTATGCATTGTATATGGGGTGGGAGAATGGAGAACGGACGTTTACAATGGAAGAACTGACTTCTTCATCCCTCCGTTTGGAATACGCAGGAATTCATTATATATTCCGTAAATATTGAGTAGAGTATTAAAGAATAGACATAGAAATTATTAACAAAAACAATATGATTATGAAAAAATTAGCCATTTTAGGAATGGGATTGTGCGTTGTATTGGCATTCTCTTCTTGTAAATCAAGTGAAAGCGCTTATAAAAAAGCATATGAGAAGGCAAAGCAACAAGAGTTGGCTGAACCTCAGACTACCGAACCGGTAGAAGTATCTCCGGTAGTCAGTGCTCCGGTTGAAGCCAAGGTAGTAGAAAGTGTGCCTGTTGCAACTGCTGGTGTACGTCAGGAGAAAGTTGAGGTTGTATCGGGTGTTGGTGGTTTGAAAGACTATAGCGTGGTTTGCGGTAGCTTTAGCGTGAAAGCCAATGCTGAAAGCCTGAAGGATTTTCTGGATAAGGAAGGTTATAGCGCAGTTATCGCCTTTAATCCGGATGCAGCTATGTATCGTGTGATTGTTAGCACTTTCGCTGACAGAGCTTCTGCAGCTGACGCGCGTGATGCTTTCAAATCTAAGTATTCTAACCGTAAGGACTTCCAGAGTGCTTGGTTGCTGTATCGTCTTAAATAAATAGAATTCTTTTTGGTAATTATAGAAAGGGAGTTTTCTCTTTCAAAATAAGGCAGTAGCTGGGAAGTTACTGCCTTTTTTCTGTTTATAAGGTAAAAAATAGAGAAGCCTCAACCGGTTGAGGGGGTCAACTTGGGTTGAGGCTTCTTTTGGGGGATTGTGTCAGTTGATTTTTTAAGGTCTTATTTATTTAAGTTGAATCTTAAATGCCTGGGTACGTCCGGCATAGACATCGCTATTGCTGAAGTCGCAATTAACGGTTCCCGAACGTTTTTTGCTATAAATATTTACGACTATGCCAGACTGGGATTGTGCAGGGTCGGCAATATGAACTTCCGCTTTATCTTTATCGATGTTCTTGATTATCAAAGCGCAACCTTTGTTTGTTCTTACTGTCATGTCTTTGCTGGTGAATTCTCCTGCATTATAAAATACCATCTGCCAGATACCAGCCTTCTTATTTCTTACTACTTGTACATTTTCTGTATTGGCTAAAATTTCGATATTGTTTTTGCGTCGGTAGTTCTTCATCTCCTCGGCGGATTGAATGCCGGGTACAACAATGTAGGCATAGTTTGCCAGTTCCGGTGTAATGCCATGATTCAGACATAGAGTGAATACTTTTTTCTGTATGGCACCTTTGGAAGTGGAATGATTAATATCGTACCAACTTCCTGTTTGCAGTTGGTTAGTTGCAACTACTTGTTGTCCGTCCGGCAGTAAATATCCTACTTTGTTGTGCAGAATCCACTCGGGAGAGCTGTAATTGAAAGTTCCCTCGTTGATATCGGAGATTTTTCCTTTCTGGCAGACTAAGGCATTCTCAGCAGAAGACAGGCATTGATTGATAGTTGTGAATATGGGGTGCGGTGATGTGGAGTGTATGCCTGCTCCAAGACATACTACTTCATCGTCGAAAAAGAACCATGCTTTGCGTGCGCTTGTATTGATTCCGGCATACGAGTCTGTGTAGGAATAGACTGATGCTCCGCATAGGCTGTCGGATACGCCTCCGGCGAAGGTTGATGTTCCGGGAGTCTGCCAATCACTGGCTGCTTTAGGGATTTCATCAACTTGCGGAGCGGTTGTTCCGGGAATGCGAGTCCAATTCCAGACGGGGAAGATTTCATCATATTCGTTTCCATCGACTACTATATTGGTACATCCGTCGGACATGAAGTAGGTCTTTAGGTTTTCTCCATTTCCATATTCGCAACGGGCTGTGCGGGTAGATACCATACGCACGTCAAAAGTATAAGTGGGACGTACGTGCAAGGTATAATCTCCCCGGAAATAGTGAGTATGTTTTGCTGTCAGCGCATAATTGGCAGGCTGTTTGCCGTTCAGGCGGGCGATGATTTCTTTAAATTCATTGGCATGCTCCGGGTCCAGTTCAACCATGCGTTTGGCAAATAGTGCTGTGTGTGCCTTTTTGGTGACTCCGGGACGGCTTACGCCTCTTCCTAACACGTCAAACAACATGTATTGACCGCGTATGGTAGAATAATAGGTTTCGCGCATGAATTTGCTTAGTAGGGCTAACTTGTCTTGCGGAATTGCATATTGGGTACCTTTGGTGTACATGGCTATTTGAGTTACCCCTTTCAGAATTTCATCTCCGTATCCACCGATATAGAGTTGTTGTCCGTGCTGGAAGTAACTGTTGTCATGCTGAAACCCTTCTTTTGTGGTATATACAATTGGATTATAAACATTTTCGAGGGCAAATTTCAAGTCTGCTTCATTTTCAGAAAGACATGCACGATATATCCAGTGCAGGGCAATGTCCGTGCGGTTGGCTCCTGTCCATTTGGCGGGATCTCCTCCGTCTGTTTTAATTCTTTCCAGTATCTTATTTTCCAATTCCTTGTTCAACTGTTTTGCTCCTGTCCGCATTTGTATCAGTAATACTCCCAGGCGTTGGGGCTCGGCAATTTGATTGTACCACCAGTTATGACACCAGGGATTGCGCTCATGCCAGTATTCCAGTCCTTGCTGTATTTTGATAAAGAGATTCTCGTCCTTATAATGTTTATTACTCGGATTGGTGTATGCGAATACGAAATTGTACAGGCGGTCGATGTGTTCCAGAGGAGGCCAATTGGTTCGCTGTATGCTGCCATAATCCACATCTGTAAATGATCCGTCAGCCTCATTGTATTTCTTCAGGGCTTCGTCAATGGAAGGGTTCTTGGCGAAGTCAGTCCTGATTTTTTGCATCAATACTTCAAAGTCGTTGTTGTTGCCCGGAGGATTGAGGTTGGCCACTGCATTTGCCTTTGCCGATATCATACTGCTCATGATGAACAATATAATAAGATGAACTGTGATTTTCATATTGTTTTCAACGTTATTAGTTTATATATGATAATTATCTTTTTTCTACTCAGCCATTTTATATATCTGATTTCCGGCCAAAAGGAATGCTCCCACACCATATACCTCCGTCATTTCACGGGTTACTTTCTTCGGGTCAGCACCGATGGGCTGTACATAACCCAGCTTTCCATCTTTTTCTACGGCTTTTACCAGTGCTTTCCATCCTTTTTCAATGACGGGCATGAAAGCTGTTTTGTCCAATAGCCCTTCATTAACACCATAAGCTAATGCATATACGATGAATCCTGTGGCACTTGTTTCGGGAGAAGGATAAGAGTCCGGGTCCAGAAGGCTTGCATGCCAATATCCGTCTTTGCCTTGCAACTGGACTATGCGCTCGGATAGGGTGATGAATAAATCCTGATAGAACTGGCGGTGCATGTTGTTGCATGGCAGGGTTTGCAGAATTTCGCAAAGACCTCCCAAGACCCAGCCGTTTCCGCGTCCCCAAAATACTTTTGCGCCATTGGCTTCTTTTTGTTTGAAATAGCGGTGGTCTCTGTAGAACAGTTTTTCTTCTTTATCAAACAAATAGTCGTAAGTTGCCTTATATTCCCGGTTCATGAATTCGATGTATTTCCAGTCGTTTGTCAGCATATACATTTTGGCATATACGGGGGGAGCCATAAATAAGGCATCGCACCATGACCAACGTTCTAAACTGCTCATGTTCCTGTAGTCCAGTTCCAATGTGCTGGCTGACGGGTGATTGATGACGAATTCCGTGCGTGCCAGTGTGGGAAGCAGCATGTTGCGGTCGTGATACTTCTGGTACATATCCAGAAATACCTGCCCTACAGCTATATGATCCGCATGATACATGTATTTCCCTACTTGCCAGGCATTGCGACGGCCAATTTTCATCAACCATTCATAGTAAGAACTGTCTCCGTCTTCTTTCTCCGTTAATTCAGCCCAATCTATCATTCCCATATAGAGTGCGGCATATGTCCAGTTGAGGTCATCATGCTCATGTCCCTTTGCCGGATTGGCTATCTGCCAGTCGGCAACACGTTTCATAATGGATTTTACATCTGTTTTGCTGAAATTGCTCTGCCCATACGTATATATGGCGGCAATGGATAAAATGGAATAAATGATTAAACGTTTCATATCTTTTTTATTAAGTAAGTGCTTCATGATATTTATTTGCAGTTTCTTTTGATGATTTTATTTCCAGTCTAATAACGAAAGGTTCATGGAAATCTTGTTTGGGTACTCCCACATTGTATTCGTTGCGGGCTGTTTCTATGACTTCCAATTTTTCTCCGTTCAACAGTGTGGCTTTCGTAATTTGGGTCTCCTTCGGTACTTTTATTGCAAGTTGTTGGGAGTAGGGACGATTGAAGACTATCATGTAAACGCAATTCTTTTTACGTGTATAGTATCCCCAGTCTTGTTTCTCCCAACCGGCATAATCACAGGCATAGATACATTCTCCGTTTTTTTGCATCCATTTGCCGATGACTTTTGCAAGTTCTTTCTCTTCGTTGCGGAAGTCTCCATCAGCCTGGGGACCGAAGTTTACCACCATGTTTCCTCCCATAGAGACGGCATGGACAATTCTTTCCAGAACTTCGACTGGATTCTTGACATAACTCAATGACCAGTCCTTGTGATAACCCCATTGGTTTTCCGGAATAGTCATGCAGGCTTCCCAATCCCATTTGGTCACCCGCAGGTCTTTTACGGGATCGGGTAAACGACGTTCATAGGCTGACTCGTAATCTCCCATGAGATGGCCGTTACTGTCAAAGTGCCTTTTGCCGTAGTCGTCAGCACGTAGTCGACTGTTGATAGTGACACCAGGAAGGAGTTCTTTTAACATACGCTCTACGTGTGCAGTCCACCAGCCGTTTTTCTTGATACTTTCGTCCCAAGTACCGTCGAACCAGAAATCTTTGACGGTGGGATAGCGGGTAGCGAGTTCTTTCAGTTGGTTGTCGGTGAATGTCAGGAAGCGTTGAAAAGCCGCTTCATCTTCTTTGGTTTTGATGTTGCTTCGCCAGTCGGGATGACTCCAGTCCATAACGGAAAAATAAAAGTGTACATCGATTCCTGCCTCATTATAGGCTTTCACCAATTCTCCCAGAATATCTTTTTTGTATGGAGAGTTCGCTACGGTATACTCTGTAAACTTACTTGGCCATAAACAGAAACCTTCGTGGTGTTTGGTTGTGATTTTAACGTATCTCACTCCCATATCTTTTGCCATTTTTGCCCATTTTTTCGCATCGAATTTTTGGGGATTCCATTGTTTTATAAGTTGCAACCAGTCTTTAACAGAGACTTTTGCCCATGCTTTTAGCCATTCTGCTGCTCCGTTGTATATCTTGCCGTCCCATTCACCTCCGGGTATGGCGTATAGTCCCCAATGTATGAATGCTCCCAGACGGTTTTCACGAAATTTTTGCATGTCAGCGTCATATCGTTTGCCTAGGCGGTCTGCACCGTATTGTAGCTCCATTTCCTGTTCGGCAGGTAAAAGCTTTTGTGCCTGTATCGGGAACGAAAACAGGGATAATAAAGCAAAAACGATTAAATGTAGTCTTTTCATGATGTTGTTGATGATAAATGGTTGAAGTATTAGAAAATGATTTTATAGTTTGCTCCTTTTCGGGTTTTGAATTCAAGAATATCATTACCGGAAAATTTTAATTTAACAGGCTTGTTACGTTCGTCAATAACTTGTGCAGTGGCTGCTTCTCTAAGTTTTATCCGGCAAAGTTCGCCTTTATTAGATAAAATTTGGAGACTCTGGATTGTACTGTTTTCCCATGTGGCAGAAACTTCGAAGTTGCCGCGTGCCATTAACCCGTTGAAACTTCCTTTTTTCCAATTGTCTGGGATAGCCGGTAGTGGTTCGATATATCCCTCATGGCTTTGCAAAAGCATTTCTGCTATTCCGGCAGTTGCCCCGAAATTGGCATCTATTTGAAAAGGTGGATGTGACCCCCATAAGTTTTCTAATGTTCCGTAGGTCAGTATATCCTGGTATAATTTATAAGCACGATTGCCGTTTTTTGCCCGTGCCCATAGGTTTAATCTGTGGGCCATAGCCCATCCGGTTGATTTGTCACCCCGTTCTTTCAGAGTTACTTTTGCAGCTTCCAGCCATTCCGGAGTGCCTGTATTGATGATTGTTCCCGGATACATAGCACATAGCTGGGATATATGGCGGTGCTGATATTGTCCGATTTCTCCGTATTGTTTTTCTTCACGGAATTCTTTTATTTGTCCGGACTCACCGATTTGTATGGCATCTAACTTCCCCATTTGCTCTTTTACCGTTTTCAGGAATGGATCTTTATCATTCAGAATCTTAGCCGCATTCAGTAAGTCATGATAGGTTTCCAATATCATGCTTTGGTCGAATATACATCCTTTGGAACGATAATATTTTTGTTGGTGAACTTGCTCCGGCGAGAAAGATGGGTCCGCTAACAACGTACCGTCCGACTGAGGTTTCAATGTTTTGGACAGAAATTTAGCCATTCCCATGAGGGCGGGATAAACATGGTCTTTCAGTAACTGTTTGTTGCGTGTGAAGTCATAGTAATCCCAAAACAGTTTGGTTGTGAAACCTCCTGTTCCCGGACCGGAATGGCCTCCGGGACCTTCTATTCCGAATGCTGTGGCTCCGGTACCGATTGTCCAGCCATTTTCTTCGGCTATAGAATTAAGTGCTTCCGGGTTGTTCTGTGTGATATAATTGACTGCTTTATTGACTGCGGCTTTACGGAAAGTTTCATTGTAATTCATGTATGGGATGAAAAGTTCGGCCAGGTTGGTGTTGAATGCCGGCCAATAATTCATCTGTATATTTACATTATGCCAATATCCTCCGGACCAGGGAGCAAATTCATATTGATTCCAAGCTCCTTGTAAGTTGGCAGGCAAAGAACCCTGGCGTGAAGAAGATATCAGCAAATAACGTCCGTATTGAAAAAATAATTCTTCCAAATATGCATTATGTTTTCCGTTACGATACTGATTCAGTAATTTGTCAGTGGGGATAGAGGGGGTATGTTCTGTCAACTGGAGATCAACCCTGTTGAAGAAATGCTGATAGTCGGCGATATGTTCACTGCGCAGATATTCGTATCCTTTTTCTACAGCTTTCCTGATACGTTCGGTAACTTGGTTGTGAGGGTGTGCGTTACCTTTGAATTTTATGGCATTTGGCAAAAGGAAGACACTGTCTTTTAATTCATATGAAGTGGCGGCTGTGATATATAATATTACACTGTCAGCTTTGCTTACATTTATAATACCGTTATTATCCTCCTTATTTACAGAAGAAAGTGTTCCTCCGTAGTTTATTACTTTTATTTGTCCTTCATAAGGTAAATGGAAATATTGTATTTCTCCTTTTAGTGTAATAAGACTTTTTTCTGCTTGTACGTGTCCAGTGCGTCCAGTCTGTTCATTATTGAAAGCATGAAGATAAGGCAGAACAGGACGGACTGTGAACGATATCATGCCGGGCTGGCTTGCTTTCAGTTTTACTGCGATTACATTGGCTGGATTACTGGCAAAGTATTCTCTGCTATATTCAGTTCCTTCATATTTATAACTCACCGTAGAAATCGCATCATTCAAACGTAGTGTACGCTTGTAGTCCTGTGCATAGTTGTGATGAATATCCAGATAAATTTCTGCGAAGTTGGTAAACCCTCCCATACCATAAGCTCCCTTGTTGCCCATTGTTTTCTCAGCTAATTGGATGCGTTCTATATCGGTTCTTCCGAAAATGCAAGCTCCCATAGCGCCATTTCCAATGGGAAGTGACCATCTTTCCCAATCTTCGTCATAAGGATAGCCTCTTGAAACTATCTTGCTGAAATCTCCTCCACGGTTGTAAGCCGGGCGATTATACCATAAAGTATATTCTTTATTAAGTTCCGTACTTGCTGCACTGAACCCGGATAGAAATAAAATTGTCGAAAGAAGAAGTGTTTTCATGTTTTTATATTTTTCATGTATTAAAATCAAGAGCAAAGATATCTGTTTTTCTCAATAACTCAGAGCCATATTATCTATAGCGAGTCCGCGTGGACAATAAGTGCCACAAAAATGGACGGATTTGACATGACAGGATGTAAAAAAGGAGTGAAGAGTACATTGTTATTTGAACTCTTTTGGATAATTTTGCAAACACTATGCACGTGGATTAATCTTAAGCACTATATTACTATGAGCCGACTTAGATATATATCGTTATTTGCGTTGATATTATTGTGTGCGGAATCACATGGACAGTATTTTAAGAAATTGACAATGAAAGACGGACTTTCCAGCCCTTCCGTACTTTCTATTTATCAGGATACTTTAGGACGGATGTGGTTCGGAACGAATGAAGGTGTGAATGTCTATGACGGCAATCAGATTTCCAGATACAAGTCTTATGACATTATTGATAATCAGCACTGGGAAAAAGGGCTGATTAATGGGGTAGTCAACGAGATTGTGGGCGATTCGCAGGGGAATGTTCTGATGATAAATAGTGGGTCTCTGATAAAGTATGATATCCGTAAAGAAGCGTTTCGGAAAGTCATTCCGATAGGCGTCGGTGCTTTGGCAGTTTTAGACAAAGAGGTGTGGTGTACCATTCGTGACTCTTTGTTCAGATATGACTCGGAGGAGGATTCATTGCATTTTTATCGCAAGTTGGGTACTGCCACTGTCATGTGCATGGAAAAAATGGGTGAGAAGATATGGATAGGAACGGCAAACGGCTTATATGTATTGGTGGGGGATGAATTAAAATGTGTGTTGCCTGATATTGAAATCTTTAAATTATTTGTGAGTAGCCGTAAGGAGCTGTGGATTGCTTCGCGAATGAAAGGATTATATAAGGTGGGTCGGGATGGAAAGTTAATAAAGGAAGAGCATTCGCCCACACGTGTCGTAAGTCTGCAAATACGAGGTTTTGTGGAGGATGAACGGCAGAATATTTGGTTTGGCACCTTTGAAGGGCTGCAAGTCTATAATCCTTATCTGGATACATATCGCGTTTATCGGCCCGACTATCATCCGGGTTCTTTGGAGCATCAGTCTGTTTTCTCGCTTTATAAAGACAGGCAAGGCACTATCTGGGTGGGTACTTATTATGGCGGCGTTAATTATTTCAATCAGTCGAAAGACGTATTTTTGTATTACCCTCATGATAACGTCAATAATCATTGTCTGAACTTCCCTATTGTGGGGCAGATGGTTGAAGATAAGGACCATAATCTGTGGATTGGCACGGATGGGGGCGGGGTGAACTTACTGAACAGAGCGACCGGAACTTTTACTTATTACACCTCTGCCGGGAAGAATTCCGTTCTGCACAATAATATAAAAACACTGAGTTATGACAGGCAACACGACCGGGTATATATTGGCACATATACTGGGGGAATAAGCTGTTATGACAGAAAAAGCGCCCGTTTCTATCATTATCTGGACCATTACAGGCAGACAGGAGAAGGACCGAATCATATCATCTATCATTCTTTATTTAAAAATGGTTGGTTGTATGTAACTGCCCGTAACGGCTTTTGGCGAATTCATCCGGAACGGAATGAGTTTCAGTTACTTAGTAAAGAACGCCTTTTCCTGACGTTTGAGATGGATTCGAGAGGATACATCTGGTTGGCGGCCGATTTCAAACTTTACAGGATGAAAACAGGGAATTGGGATCAGCTGGAATGCATCAAGTTGGAGGGAGGCACTACTGCCGGTACCCGGATAACCCGGATAATGGAAGCGGCTGACGGGACGGTTTATATTGCTACCTTGGGAGATGGTGTATATTCCTATAGTCATGAAACGGGGAACTGGAAACATTATACAAAAAAGAATAGCCATCTTCTGAGCGATTTTTGCTATAATCTGGCAGAAACACATATGAATAATATTTTGATAACCTGCGATGAGGGTTTTTCTATTTATTCTCCCTTTAATTATTCTATATATTCTATTGAATTGGGGCTTAAGGGCGGCATTTCGGCAGTGGCCGAGGGTGGTGGTATTCTGATGGCCGATGATGATCGGATTTATATGGGAGGAGTGGATGGAATGATTGCATTCAGAGAGAAGGATTTGTATCAGGAGAATGAAGGCGGTGCGTCCGGATTCTATTTCTCCAATCTTTACATCAATAACGTGAAGGTTTCTCCTGATGATGGTTCGGGTGTGTTGTCCCAATCCCTGTCATTTACAAAACATTTGGACCTTTCTGCCGGGCAAAATAATATCATGATTGATTTTTCCAGTTCCAATTACGTGGAACTGGAAGGAAAAGATGAATACCTTTATAAATTGGAAGGTTTTGATAAAGATTGGATTTTGACAGACCAGTTGCGCGTGAATTATACAAATTTGGCTCCGGGCAATTATGTGTTGAAAGTGCGTGAATCGGGAACTAAGGTGAGAAATGAAGAAGGCCAGGAAATAAGGCTTGATATAACGATACATCGTCCTTGGTTTGCTACGTTTTGGGCATTTTTGTTGTACTTTCTTGTGGTTGCGGGCATTGTTTACAGTTTCTGGCGGGTGAAGATGGCACGCAGGGCGTTGGCTTTGTCGTTGGCTGAAGAAAAGAATGAGAAAGAGCGGATAGAAGAGGTAAACAAAGTGAAACTGCGTTTCTTCACAAATATTTCACATGAATTCCGTACTCCGTTGACTTTGATAATTGGCCAGGTAGAGATGCTGTTGCAAATGGAGAAACTGGCTCCTGCCGTAAACAAGCGCTTGCATGGAATACATAAGAATGCGATTAATCTACGTCTTCTCATAACGGAATTGCTGGACTTCCGTAAACAGGAGCAAGGCTTCATGAAACTGAAAGTGGAGCGTGTGGAAGCAGTCTCTTTTGTGCAAGACATCTATCGGTTGTTTGCCGATTTTGCCCGTAAAAGGAATATAGAGTACGCATTTGAAAATACGGGAGAAGAGATTGATTTATGGTTCGATCCGGTGCAGATGCAGAAGGTAGTCTTTAATTTGCTGTCGAACGCATTTAAGTATACCCCGGAAGGAAAAAGTATAAAGGTTTCTGTTAGACGGCAGCAGCGGATGGTTGAGATAGCGGTGGCGGACACCGGTTGTGGAATTTCTCCGGACGACAAGCAAAAGATATTCGAACGTTTCTATCAGGTGGGGGATGAATACTCCGGTAAAGGGCTCATGGGCAGTGGCATAGGGTTAGCCCTGCTTAAAGGGATAGTGGATGCGCATAAGGGAGAAATAAAAGTAGATAGCGTGCTGGGGGAAGGAAGTACTTTCAGGATATGTCTGCCTGTTGGGAACGGACACTTCACACGGGAAGAATTGGAGTATGAAAAGACGGTAAGGGCTTTCTCTGATCATCAGGATATGCTTATGGATGAAATAACGTTGCTGAACGATACGATGGAAAGGAGTGAGGCAGACCTGGATATGATAGAAGACAAAAATGAAGGAATGCCGCGTGTGCTGCTTGTTGAAGATGATGAAGAAGTGTTGGAAATGCTGGTGAGCATCTTTTCGCCCACATACACGGTGTATAAGGCTACTAACGGGCAAGTGGGCTTTGAAATGGCGCAACAGTGGCATCCGGATATTGTGGTCAGCGACGTGATGATGCCGGTGATGTCCGGTAAGGAAATGTGCTATAAAATTAAGAACTGTCTGGAACTGGCATATATGCCGGTAGTATTGCTTACGGCACAAACTTCGGAAGATTGCACGATAGAAGGGTATATGTTTGGTGCGGATGATTATATCACAAAACCGTTTAATGTGAAATTGCTATTAACCCGTTGCGGTAATTTGTTGAAGAGTAGAAAAAAATTGCTCGGTAAAGTGGCACAGGTTGAAGTAACGGCAATTCCGGAAACTGGAATTCTGAATGTAGTGGATCAGGAATTGCTGGATAAAGCCACAAGAATTATAAAACGTAATTTTGATAATCCGGACTTTGATATGAGTATGTTGGCTTCCGAACTGAATATGGGGCGCAGTAAAATGTTTGCCCGTCTGAAAGAAGTGGTAGGGCTCACTCCCAATGAGTTTACTTTAAAACTGAAATTGGAAGAAGCGTTGCGGATGTTACAGGAAGCCCCTCAATATAATATATCGGAGATATCTTATCAATTGGGGTTTGCTTCTCCCCGCTACTTCAGTCGATGCTTCAAGGACTTTTACGGGGTATCTCCATTGGCTTATCGAAAGGAACCTTCGAATGGAAAGGAAGCGGGACGAAATTAGTAAAGGCCGTAGTAATCAATGCCTTGCATTTACATTGCTTTTCCTTCAGTATGTAAAAGCATTTACCGCAGGATGTAACGGTCTTTACCCCCTATTGTAACGGTCTTTACCTCGGTATGTAACGACCTTTACCTCGGCATGTAACGGGCGTTTCCCTGTGGGGTAACGGAAGTTACGTTGTAGGGTGACGTAAGTTACGTTGTAGGGTGACGTAAGTTACGTTGTAGGGTGACGTAAGTTATGTCGTAAGGAGACGGATAATACTACTTAGATTGAGAGGGATAATCATGTTCATTGTGTAAGTGCATAGGGGTAAAAAACGTCCGAAGTGTGGCACAGATTGTCCGAAATACAATTAGTGCACATGTATCATATATGCAGGGAAAGTATAAGTCTGAGAATTAGGCTTAGTTTGCACTGTGCTTATCGAGGTCTTTACATCGTAAGTGCAGAGTTTATAAATATCAATCAAAATCTATTTTATGAGAAACAAAGTATGGTTACTCGCGTTGGCTTTATTGGTCGTGCACTCAGGCAGGGCTTTGGGGGATGAAAGTCATTCCCGGTCAACAGCTATTACACAGCAAGCTAAGACAAAAGTAGTGAAAGGTATTGTGCTGGACGATATGGGTCCGGTTATCGGTGCTACTGTATTTGTGAAGGGAACCCAGAATGGTATGGCAACTAATCTGGATGGAGAATTTACATTGACGGTTCCGATTGGGGCTACCATTGTAGTTTCATTTATAGGCTACGAGGATAGAGAGATTGTCTATAAAGGTGAGTCGGAACTGAAGATAATGTTGACTGAAAATGTTACCACACTGGAAGAAGTGCAGGTCATCGCTTATGGTACTACTAAGAAAGTAACAGTCACGGGAGCGATTGCTTCGGTGAAATCAGATGAAATCATGAAATCGCCTGTGGGCAGTATCGCTAATGCATTGAGTGGAAAAGTTCCCGGATTATCCAGTGTGCAGTCCAGTGGGCAGCCAGGTGCCGACGATGCTACGATTTATGTGCGTGGTGTGGGTTCGCTGACCGAAGGTTTATCTGCTCCTTTGATGCTTGTAGACGGAGTGGAACGCTCGTTCTATCAGTTGGATCCGAACGAAATTGAAGACATTACGGTATTGAAAGATGCATCGGCGACTGCCGTATTTGGTGTGCGCGGTGCCAATGGTGTTGTGCTGGTCACTACCAAACGCGGACAGGAAGGCAAAGCTAAGATTAGCTTTTCTACCAGTATGGCACTTCAGTTACCTACCCGTATACCGGAGTTTGCTAATAGTTATGATTACGCAACGACTTACAATAATGCTCAGTTGCGTGATGGAGTGTCAGAAGAAAACCTGGCATTTTCGCCGGAAATGCTGGAAGCATTCCGCACACACAGTAACCCCTTGATTTATTCGGACACAGATTGGACTGATATGCTGATAAGAAAGACTGCAGTACAGACTCAGCATAACTTTAATATTTCAGGTGGTTCAAAGCGCGTTCGCTATTTTGCCTCGCTGGGTGTGTTTACTCAGGACGGACTTTTTAAAACGTTTGACACGCACGGGCATAAGACCGGTTTTAAATACAACCGTTACAACTACCGTGTGAACATGGATGTGGATGTAACTAAAACCACTTCCATGAAAATCAATCTGGGAGGCCGCCTGACTGACAGGCGTGAGCCTAATTACAATAACGGTACGGCTACAAATGTCAAAAGTTTGTTCAGGGATATATATTGGACAGCTCCCTTTGCGGGACCCGGTATTGTAGATGGAAAGTGGGTTACTGTTAATGCGCAGACATTCGGAAAATTCGGTACTGTGTATGATGCCTTGAACTCTTACTATGGAAAAGGTTTCAATACATATGATAATAATGTGGTGAACTTTGACTTTGTGCTTGATCAGAAACTTGACTTCCTTACAAAGGGCTTGAAAGCTCACGTGAAAGGTGCTTATAATAGTGGTGTGAGCATAACTAAGCGTCGTGAGGGACGTGCTGACCGTTATGAGGCCTTTCTGGGAGAAGGAGGTGAAGTCTTGTTGAAGAAAAACCAGGAGATGCAAACCTTAGGGTATAGCGATGAAAAATACGGTCAGTCCCGTGATTGGTATCTGGAAGCAGCCGTGAATTATCAGAGAAAATTCGGTTCTCATAACGTGTCTGCTCTGTTTATGTATAACCAAAACATGAAATATTACTATTCTGATAAGTCATTCCCCGGTATTCCCCGTAGTTATGTAGGTCTTGTAGGGCGTGCCACTTATGATTATAAAACCCGCTACCTGGCAGATTTCAGTATCGGATATAACGGTTCCGAGAATTTTGCTGAAGGAAGCCGTTTTGGTTTCTTTCCCGCAGGTTCTATAGGATGGATCATTTCGGAAGAGCCGTTCATGAAATCCTTAAAGCCATATATCAGCTATCTGAAATTACGCGGTTCGTATGGTATTGTCGGTAATGATATTGTTTCCGACGGTTCCAGGTTCCTGTATCTTCCTGATGCTTATACAATCAGCACTGAAAAATACGGTTTCGGCTCAATAGTTAACAATATATTGGTCGGAGCTAAAGAGTCGAGGATTGGTAATCCGAACGTAACTTGGGAAACAGCAGCCAAACAAAATTATGGCGTTGATCTGCATTTTTTTGACAGCCGTCTGAAAACATCCTTTGATTACTTCATTGAACACCGCAAAGACATTCTGATATCCCGTAATATCAATCCCGGTTATCTGGCCGTAAGTCTGCCTATCGTAAATATGGGTAAAGTTGATAATAAAGGTTTCGAGGTGACGGCTCGTTGGGAAGACCAGATACAGAATGTAAGATATCATGTCGGGACCAATTGGGGATATGCCAAGAACAAGATTGTGTTTAATGATGAAATTCCTCAGCCTTACGAATGGATGCGCCGGACAGGTCGTCCTGTCGGACAGCAGTTCGGGTATATATATGACGGTTTCTTTACGGAAGAGGAAGCGGCAAATTATGCTTCGCTGAAAGGACAAGAGGGTGGCATACCGGACCATGGCGAAGGCTTTACCCCTTTGGCTGGCGATGTGAAGTATAAGGATTTGAACGGAGACCATAAAATTGATAATAATGATGTTTCTGCCATTGGCAATCCTATTTATCCATTGCTTACGGGCAATCTGTCAATGGGTTTCTCCTGGAAAGGTTTGGATTTCAGCATGACGTGGGCAGGTGCGTTCAAGACTTCCCGTTTGGTTGCTGACTTTTACCGTTATCCGTTTGGAAGTACTAATAATCGCTCTCTGCTGAAGTATATGATAGATGATGCCTGGACGCCGGAGAAGGGAAACTCAGCAAAGGCACCGGCTATTTCGTTGACAAATAGCAAGCCGAACAATTATAAAGATTCTGATTTATGGTTGCGTGACGCTTCTTATGTGCGTCTGAAAAACCTGGAAGTAGGTTATTCTTTCCCTCAAAGCCTTTTGAGTAAGATTCATCTGAGTTCTTTGCGCATCTCTCTTTCCGGTTATAACCTGTTGACGTTTGATGCATTAGGTTTCAGTGACCCCGAAAGTAATCCTAGCGGAGACACCTATCCGTTGGTGAAAGTTATAAACTTTGGATTAAAGGTTGGATTTTAACGCTTAAATAAAAGAAATGATATGAAAAATATAAAGAAACATTTTCATGCTATTGTGTTGCTGCTGGGATTGCTGATTTCTACCAATGCATGCGAGGACTTGGCTTTCGGAGATAAATTCCTGCAAAAGCCCCCCAGCACGGATGTTACAATCGACACGGTCTTTTCAACTGCTGAGTATGCCCGCAGGGTTTTGTGGTATAGTTATCGATATTTGCCGATGGGACTGGAAACGTCGAATAGTTATTGGAATACGATGTGGTTGGGAAATATTGAAGGACTGACGGATTTGAATCAGGATTATCTGGGATATTCTGGGGTTAATAAAGTCTATTATGCCGGTAACTATAATGCCGGTACGGAAAACTCACCGAGAGGGACGTATATGGCTACTAAAGCTCGTTTTAATGACAATGAAACCCACATGTGGTCGGCTATCCGTAATGCCTGGTTAATTGTAGCCAATATCGACAGAGTGCCTGATATGGATCAGGCAGAGAAAGAACGCCTGAAAGCGGAAGCTAAAACTATGGTAGCGGTATATTATGCGCATATGTTGCGTCACTATGGCGGTTTGCCCATTGTGGACAAAGTAATTGCACCGGATGAAGCGGAAATGCCTGCCCGGGCCACTTTACAACAAACAGTCGATTTTATCGTGAGGTTGTTGAACGAAGCTATTGATTGTCCGGAGTTCCCTTGGCATATATCAGAAGCGGAGATGTCTAACTGGGACGGCCGTCTGACGAAGGCCGGTGCAATGGGGCTGAAGGCGAGAGTGCTGCTCTTTGTTGCCAGTCCGCTGTTTAATAATGATCAGCCTTACTTCCAGGGAGCGGCTTCCGACGCGCTGATGACATGGTTCGGAAATTATGATCGTGAACGTTGGAAACATGCGATGGATGCTTGCGAAGCTTTCTTTAAAGCTGTTGACAGTAATGGTTTCTATAAGCTGGTCGAAAAAGAAGATGTCAATCCCAGCGACTATCGTTATGCTTTCCGTGCCGCTTATTTTGACCGTGGCACTACCGAAACTTTAATATCTGTTCGTAGAGAAAATTACTATAAAGCCAACCAACAACCCTACACTAATCAATCTATTCGCTGGGGAGCAATCTGTCCCACAAAGGAATATTTTGATATGTTCCCGACTGCTGACGGAGAGAATTTTGATTGGAATAATCCGGAACATGCAAAGAATCCGTTCATCAATAGAGATCCCCGTTTATCCGAGACTTTCATATTGGACGGAGATCTTTTCCAAAGTAGAACGGCTGGCGTTACAAGGGAGAAGCCGGATGATAAGGAAAATTATCCGGCGGGAAGAGATTGGAATGTAGGACAGGTGACAGCCAAGTCTTTGATGACAGGAATATCTTGTAGAAAATGGGGGCTGGACCGTGCGGGCGAGTATAACGGTCATGTCATCCAGTGGCCTCATCTGCGTATTGCGGAAATTTATTTGAGTTATGCGGAAGCCTTGAATGAGTATAATAATGGTCCGAATGATTTGGCTTACCATTATGTTGATGAAGTACGTGCACGTGTCGGCATGAAGGGACTAAAGAGAGGATTGAGCCAGGAAGAATTCAGAAAAGAGCTCCTTCGTGAGCGTGCTTGCGAATTTGGCTATGAAGAAGTACGCTTTTTCGACTTAATCCGCTGGAAGATGAAGGATAATTTCTCTTCTCCCCTGCATGGATTGAATATCTATAAGAATAAGAATGACGGCAGCTATATTTGTGAAGAGTTTCCGCTTCTGGGAGGAGAACAAAGCCGTGCCTGGTGGAATCCCGGTGGATTCTCGGAAAAATGGTATCTGAGTGCTTTCCCGCAGAATGAAATTAATAAAGGATATGGATTGATACAAAATCCCGGTTGGGAATAATACATCTGAAAAACATAGATAAACAAAAGTATGAATAAAAAGATAAATATCATATTGGCAAGTGTACTGTGCTCATTCAACTTGATGGCACAAGTAGACACACTGACGATTCATAAGGATAAAGTGGTTATAGATTATGGCCGCAATATTACTCATGATGCAAGAGAGGTTACCGGTGCCGTTTCTACGGCTACCAGCGATAAGCTTTCGCATAAGAATAGCATTAATGCCACGAATCAGTTGTTCGGTATGCTACCGGGGTTGCAGGTGTTGCAGAATACCGGTGCGGTTTGGGAAGACGGAGCTACTATGTATGTGCGTGGAATGGGGACTTTGAATTCTAAGAGTCCGCTTGTATTGGTCGATGGTTTCGAACGTTCTCTTAAGGAACTGAGTTCGGAAGAAATAGAGTCGGTCAGCATACTGAAAGATGCCGTAGCTACCAGTTTATACGGTATTCGTGGTGCCAACGGCGTAATTTTAGTTAAGACGAAACGGGGCAGTCTGACCTCTCCTCAGATCAATTTCTCTTATGAGTTTAATATGGCTACTCCGAAGCGTTTACCCGATTTTGTGGATGGATATACTTATGCGTCAGCGTTGAATGAGGCAATGAAGAATGACGGTTCAATGCCGCGTTATTCATCGGCAGAACTGGATGCTTTTAAAAATCAGACCAATCCGTTGTTTTATCCTAATGTAGATTGGGTGGACGAGACACTGCGGGGAGCCAGTTATGGCGATAATATAACCTTTTCGGCACGTGGTGGCGGTAAGTTTGTAAGCTACTATACAATGTTGAACTTTCTGGATAACCGTGGCATTTTGCAGCCCACCGGAGATAATGATGGGTATTCCACTCAACTTAAGTATTCTAAGCTGAATGTTCGTACAAATTTAGATATTACAGCTTCACCTACTACGACTGTACAATTGAATTTATTGGGTAACTTCTCCGAACATAACCGTCCGGGAACAGGGGTTGGTGATATCTTTACGGCCATATACCAAGTTCCTGCCGGTGCGTTTCCCATCAAGACGGAAAGGGGAATTTGGGGAGGTACTACGACCTATGGAAATAATCCGGTCGCTAATATTTCAGGTAAGGGATACGCCCGTTCTCAGACTCGTGCCTTGTTTGCCGATATACATTTGAAACAGGATTTGGCGGCTCTGTTGCCGGGACTGACAGGTGGTATTAAAGTCGCATTGGATAACACTGCTGCCTATTGGGACAGCAACACGAAGAACTTCGGTTACGAATCGGCTGTTCTGGATTTGGAGACAGGGGAGAAAGAGTTTAAAACTCATGCCAATGAAGGTACACTCTCCTATTCAAAAAGTGTAGGCTCCGTTACCACTCACTTCAACTTTGAGGCCTATGCCAACCTTGCCAGGAAGTGGGGCAAGCATGATTTGAATGCTACTTTCATGTATTCCATGGATAAGATAAAGTCAAAGGGACGTAATACGGGACGCGCTTTTATGGATGTAATAGGCCAGGCACATTACGCATATAATAATCGCTATTTGGTAGATTTGTCATTGTCCGGTTCTGCATCCAGCATACTCGATCCCGATGACCGTTGGGGAATATTCCCGGCTATTGGTGCAGGCTGGATTCTGTCGGAAGAAAGTTTTCTGAAGAACGACTGGCTGAACTTCCTGAAACTGAGGGCTTCGTATGGTATTTCAGGACGTGCTGATTATGACGTAAACCTGTTTCAGGATATTTACGGTAGCGGAGGCTCATACTTTTTTAAGAATACTCCAACTTCTATTAGTGGCATGAAACTGACTCAATTGGGAGTTGAGGGACTGACATACGAAAAGTCTCATAAACTGAATGTCGGAGTTGATTTCAAAGCCTGGAATAAATTGTCATTGGCTATTGATGCTTTTTATGATCATCGTACGGACATTCTTGTTAGTGGCAGTAATGCGGTTTCTGGTATATTAGGTATGTCAGTGCCGAAAGCCAATGACGGGGTTGTTGACAATAAAGGTGTTGAAATTGCTTTGAACTGGGATGATAAGATTTCGAATTTCACTTACCACGTAGGCGGGCAGTTCTCATTTGTACGCAACAAGATTATAGAACAAAATGAAGAATATCGTCCTTATGATTATCTGAAGCGTACAGGAGGTTCTTTAAATCAGCTTTTTGGTTATGAAGTGGTGGGGATTTATCAATCACAGGAAGAGATTGATAATCGTGAAGTCAAACAATACCTGGGTGATGTGCGCCCTGGAGATCTGATGTTTAAGGATCAGAACGGTGATAACCGGATAGATGATTATGACCAGGTAGCGTTAGGGTATAACTCTACATGTCCCGAAATTTATTATTCGTTTGATTTGGGAGCAGAATATAAAGGGTTGGGTGTGTATGCTCTGTTTCAAGGCACAGGTAATTACAGCAAAATGTTGGATACAAGAAGTATTTATCGTCCTATAGTAGGTAACAATACGATTTCTACTTATTATTATGAGAACCGCTGGAGCGAGACAAATCCGAACGGTACCCTTCCGCGCCTTACTTATTCAGGATCGGATAATAACTATAACAATAATTCATTGTGGGTAGCTGATGCCTCTTTCTTGAAGCTGAGAACATTGGAAATGTACTATAAACTTCCGGAAAAGCTGTTGAAGAGGACCGGTTTTCTGGGTGGAGCGAAAATCTTTGCCCGTGCGCATGACTTGTTCTGCATTGATGGAATTGATATCCGTGATCCGGAGGCTATCGGTGCATCGCATCCTACTATGACTCAATATGCATTTGGATTTAATTTATCTTTCTAAAAAAGTAGAACAATATGAAATCTATAAATAAATATATAATAATATTTCTGTCACTGTTTTTATTTGCTGCCTGTGATTTCATGGACTGCAATGAGTCGGATTATTATTCAAAAGAGCAGATCCAGGGAAGTTATGCACGTGTTAAGCAATTTGTAACGAATGTCTATAGTTATTTGCCTCAGGATTTCTGTAGTATTGACGGAGCGATGCAGGATGCAGCTACGGATGATGCCGTACATGTTTACCGAACATCAAAGGTACAGAGATTCGTAAATGGAACCTGGTCTGCTAATGCTACGATTGATGACAAATTTTCCAACTATTATTCAGGAATTCACGATGCCAATTTCTATTTGGAAAATATGGTCGGACTGACTTTCGAAGACTGGAAGTATGGAGACGAATATGAAGACTGGATGAAGGAGTATCCGAATTATGAATATGAAGTTCGTTTCTTGCGTGCATTCTTCTATTTTGAATTGGTGAAGCGTTATAGGAATATCCCATTAATAACAAAAGTTGTTACTAAAGAAGAGGCGAATAAGGCAGAACCTGTATCAGCCGATGTAATCTTGGATTTTATTATTTCCGAATGTACGGAAATGGCCAGACTGCTTCCGGTGAGTTATGCCAACTTCGGAAAAGAACAGGAGACAGGACGTGTGACGAAGGGAGTTGCCTTGGCGTTGAAAGCTCGTGCCGCATTATATGCTGCAAGTCCTTTGTTTAATCCGGATAACGATAAAAGTAAATGGATTGCCGCTGCAGAAGCCGCTTATGAAATTATAGGCAACCAGTCTGCTTTGGGATATACTTTGGATAAGAATTTTGCAAATCTGTTCGGAGCGCAGAATAATAGAAGCCAGGAGGTCATTTGGGCTCGTCCTAACGGAGAAAATAATGGTTTTGAAGCTTCTAACTTTCCCATGGGAGTGACAGGCGGGAAGACATCTACTTGTCCGACAGACAATCTGGCAAGCGCGTTTGAAATGAATAACGGTGAACCTTTTGATTGGAATAATGAAGCCATGCGTGAGAATCCTTATGCTCAGAGAGACCCTCGTTTTTATCTGACCATTGTTCATAACAGTATGAAATGGCCGGCAGATAAGGAAGTGGAAATATGGGAAGGAGGAAGCAATGGGTTACCATTGACGAATGCTACGACGACAGGGTATTACTTGCGTAAGTATGTCAACAGTAGTGTAAGCTTTGAGGCAGGTGCGCCAACTACAAAAGCCCATCACAACTGGATATTGTTCAGATATGCAGAAGTATTGCTGAACTATGCTGAGGCTATGGTCAATGCCTATGGTGATATTACATTTACGAATGAAAAATGTGGTATATCTGCATTACAGGCTGTAAATCAGGTGCGTGGCAGAGATGGAGTAAAGATGCCTGCATTGTCTGAAACTTTATCGTCGGCAGATTTTCTGAAACGTCTGAAGAATGAACGTAGAGTTGAACTTGCTTTTGAAGGGCATCGTTTTTGGGATCTTCGTCGATGGAAAGAACTGGATGCTTCGAAGGATATTTATGGAGTGAAGATAACGAAGGAAGAAGCAGACGTAAAATATACAAGGCAATTATTGGATACACGTTCTGTTGATGATAAGTTATACTTCTATCCGATTGCTAATACGGAACTTTTCAAGAATGATAAATTGGAACAGAATCCGGGCTGGAAATAGCAAGTGTAGTAAATATAGACAAAGAAAGGCCGTTGTTACATTGAAAAGTCAGAGCGGCCTTTTTGCTAATTATCCGGTATGGATTATATACATTAAATAAATAATAATTATTTAGGTAAAAGGGATTAAGGATGAAAATGAATAAACTTTGGATATTGTGTTTGCTTGTTCTTTGCTCGTGTGGCACAAAGAATGAGGAAAATATTGTGTCTCGTGGCTTTGAACGGGCAGAACAGCAACTTTCCGCTCAGTTGAAAGCGATACCGGAACCTACTGAGTATCCGCGTACCATCAAAGACGGAAAATTGAAAACTACGAAAAAGAATGATTGGACTGAAGGATTCTATCCGGGATGCCTGTGGTATGTGTATGAATATAATCGTAATGAAGACTGGAAAGAGGCTGCGATAAAATGGACCGAAGCTCTTGAACCGTTGAAGAAGCTGACCAATCACCATGATATCGGTTTTCTGATGTACTGTAGTTTTGGCAATGCGTATCGTTTGACCGGTAATGAAAACTATAAAGATATCCTGGTAGAGTCTGCCCGTTCACTGTGTACCCGTTTTAATGAGAAGACGGGTTGTATAGAGTCATGGAATTATCGAAAAGCGTGGAACGGAATAGATGAATGGTTCTATCCTGTAATCATTGATAATATGATGAATCTGGAACTTCTGTATTTTGCAACGAAGGTAACAGGAGATTCTGTGTATGCACATATTGCTAATACGCATGCTGAAACTACTGCGAAGAACCAGTTCCGTGCAGACTACAGTAATTATCACGTAGTGAATTATGACGAAGATACCGGAAAGGTACTTCATAAAGCTACTTGTCAGGGCTTTTCGGACAATTCTGCCTGGGCACGTGGACAGGCATGGGCTATTTACGGCTATACGATGGCTTATCGTGAGACAAAAAGAAAAGATTTTCTGGATATGGCCGTACATACAGCCGACTTTTGGCTGAATCATTCTAATTTGCCGGAAGACGGGGTGCCATATTGGGATTTCAATGCCGGACAGGAAGGGTATGTGCCTGATTGGAACTATGACCCGCAGATGTTTAAGGAAGTACCGCGTGATGCTTCAGCGGCAGCTATTGCTGCTTCGGCTTTTCTGGAGTTGGCAGATTATGTGGCTAGTGGGGAAAAATATGATCAGGCGGCTGAACGTATATTGAAGAGTCTCTCTTCTCCGGCTTATCTGGCGGAAACAGGTACAAACTGTAATTTTATTCTTATGCATAGCGTAGGAAGCATTCCTCATGAGAGTGAGATAGATGTTCCTTTAGTATATGCAGATTATTATTATCTGGAAGCATTATTGAGATATAATAGTAAGCAAAAAAAGTAATTCCATGAAATATACCAAAACTATATTTTCCGGGCTGATTTGTGTGATATTCTTTTTACTGCAACTTTTCGCTTTAGGCGTGCAGGCTGGTGAGTCGCGTTTTTCTACGGCAGGTTTTTATGAACTTGCCGGTAGTGGCCGCGAAGTATATAACATGAATGTGGGATGGCGGTTTTATAAAGGGAGTTGTCCGGAGGCATGGCAAAGAGACTTTGATGATTCTTCATGGGAAGTTGTGAGTATACCGCATGGACTCGAACTACTCCCTGAAGAAGCTAGTGGCAGTATTAATTATCAAGGAGAGGCATGGTACAGGAAAACCTTTTCCGTACCTGAAGACTTGAAAACTAAAAAAGTTTATCTGCATTTTGAAGGTATTATGGGTAAGTCACGGATCTGGCTTAACGGAAAATTACTTAGAGAACATTTCAACGGTTATCTACCCGTCATTGTAGATATAACGGAAGGATTGAATTTTGAGGGAGAGAATACGTTGAGCATTTGTGCGGATAATAGTGATGATTCTTCTTTTTTACCCGGTAAACCTCAGCAAGCTTTGGACTTTACTTATTTTGGAGGTATTTACAGGGACTGTTTCTTGGTAGCTCATGGTCATGTGCATATTACGGATGCTAATTATGAAGATGAGATTGCGGGTGGCGGTGTTTTTATTCATTATCCTTTTGTTTCGGAAGATAAGGCTCAAATAGGAGTGAAAATTCATCTGCGTAACGAGTCAACAGGATTGTTTAAGGGAAAACTTTTGTTGACGTTACGGGATGCCTGCGGTAAAGAAATTAGTAAAGGAGTGAAAAGTCTTTCGTTGCGAAAAGGTAAGGCAGACCATTACGACATGAATCTGTATGTAGATTGTCCGGCGCTTTGGACACCTGACTCTCCCATTTTGCATCAATTAGAAATTAAGTTGGCTGGTGAAGACGGCGTTTTCATTGATGGAATGTCGCAGAAAGTAGGAATTCGTAAGATAGAATATAGAGGGAAAGATGGATTATATTTGAACAATAAACCCTATCGGGATAAACTGATAGGGGTTAATCGTCATCAGGATTTTGCCATTATCGGTAATGCGCTGCCCAATTCATTGCATTGGCGCGATGCAAAAAAACTGCGTGATGCCGGAGTACGTATCGTGCGCTGTATCCATTACCCGCATGACCCCGCTTTTCTGGATGCCTGCGACGAGTTTGGCATTTTAACGATATTAGCTGTTGCCGGATGGCAATTCTGGAATGATGAACCTGTCTTTTCCGAAAGGGCTTACTCTGATATTCGTGGTCTGGTTCGTCGTGATCGTAATCATCCTTCTACTTTTATGTGGGAACCGGTATTAAATGAAACGCATTTTCCAAAGGAATATGCCTATAATGCGAAAAAAATAGTTGATGAAGAATACCCGTATGAGCAAGCTCTTTCTGCTTGTGACCCCGGTTCACCGGGAAGTGATTGCTTTCCTGTGATTTATACTCATCCCACATCTGTATCTGGCGGCAAGAAATCGGTTTATAATGCCGGTACGTTGAAAGAAGAGACGATGTACTTCACTCGGGAGTTCGGCGATAATGTAGATGATTGGAATTCCCATAATTCAAATAGTAGAGTACATCGTTCATGGGGGGAAAGCCCCATGTTGCAGCAAGCAGTGCATTATGCTTCTCCTGCCTATGCTTATACGTGTTTGGAGACACTTTATGCCTCTCAACCTGCACATGTGGGCGGAACTTTGTGGCATGCGTTTGATCATCAGCGTGGATATCACCCTCAACCGTTTTATGGTGGAATAATGGATGCTTTTCGGCAACCTAAGATATCTTATTATATGTTTATGGCACAGAGGCCTTCTGAAAAATTGGATAAACTTCCGGCAGAGAACGGTCCCATGGTTTATATAGCGAATGAGATGACGCCTTTTTCACCCCAAGACGTTACGGTCTATTCTAATTGTGAAGAAGTGCGTTTGACTGTTTTTGAGAATGGGAAAAAGTACATTTATCAACGTTCCTCCGATGAGCGCAAAATGCCTGCTCCCATTATCACTTTTAAGGATGCGTTTCATTTTATGGATTTGAAAGCTTTGGCTCGCGCCGGAAAACAAAAAGAGGTGTATATATTGGCGGAGGGCTTGATTAATGGTGAAATTGTGGCAACGAATAAAAAGTATCCTTCCTGGCGGCCGGCAAGTCTGCGTCTTCGTGTAGATGATGACGGGTTGTCCTTACGTGCCGATGGTTCGGATGTTGTTACAGTGATAGCGGAAATTGTGGACGAGAAAGGTACGGTGAAACGGTTGAACAATACTTCTGTGCGTTTCACGGTTACAGGTGAGGCTGTATTGTTGGGGGATTGCGATATTGCATGTAATCCTGTACCCGCCCACTGGGGGAGTGCTCCGGCTCTGATTCGTGCAACAACAAATGCAGGAAAGATAAATATCCGTGCAGAGGTATTGGGCGAAGGAGTGCACGCGATTGCTCCTTGTGAGTTTGAATATGAGTCTGTGAAGCCTATGGCACGTTTTATCTATAATCCGGTTGAGATTCAGAGTAAGGTGAAAACGGAAGTTACAAATCATGGGATAAATAGTGAGGAACTTGATTCCATGAAGAAGGAAATATTACGATTAAAGAAAAAGATTTCAAAATATGAGTTACGTGAAGTAGAAATACAACAAGAAAGTTTTGGAGAAAAAAAATAATATCTATATTTGGGACACATCTGAAACATATCGGAAATGTATTTACCTTGTATGTTCTCCGGACAGAGAATTTTCGGGACGGAAACTGCAGGGTATGTGCGAAATAAATAGGTCACAGACACATTTTCGGCAGAAGAAGCAGGGCGTTGATCCAGATGAGATGAAATTTAATAATCTGGTAGTATGAAAAAAAGTATAGTAAGTTTAGTCGGAGTATGCTTGTTAGGCACTTCATTTACAACAATGGCTGATGACGTCAAAAGTTCTAAAATTCCTTATTGGCAAGATATTCAGACCGTCTCCGTGAATAGGGAAGCCCCTCGTACAGCTTTCATGACGTATGACACTCGTCAGGCGGCATTGAATGGGAAGTATGAAAACAGCAAATATTATAAGTTGCTCAATGGAACCTGGAAATTCTATTATTCTGATTCGCATCGTAATTTACCCGCAGATGCTGTTCAAACGGTAGCTGAGATGAAAGGATGGAATGATATTCAGGTCCCTGGAAACTGGGAAGCGCAAGGATATGGCATACCCATTTATACCAATCACGGATATGAGTTTAAGGCACTTAATCCACAACCTCCGCAGTTGCCCGATGATATACCGGTAGGCATTTATCGCCGGGAAATAACGGTTCCGGAAGATTGGATGTCACGCGATATTTACCTGCATATAGCAGGTGCAAAATCCGGAGTCTATGTATACCTGAACGGACAGGAAGTAGGTTATAATGAAGATTCTAAAAATCCGGCAGAATTTCTGATAAACAAGTATCTACGGGACGGCAAGAATACACTGGTGCTGAAAATATTCCGCTGGAGTACCGGTTCATATCTGGAGTGCCAGGATTTTTGGCGTCTGAGCGGTATTGAACGTGACGTCTTTCTTTATTCTCAGCCCCAAACGGCAGTGAAAGATTTCCGGGTGGTTTCTACTCTGGACGATAGTTATACAAATGGTATTTTTAAATTGGCTGTTGATATCCGTAATAATGTTCCATCGGGTAAAAACTTGCAGGTGCTTTATGAATTGATAGATAAGTCTTCCGGAAAGACTGTTGTGACTTCCACAGAGAACTGCGATGTGAAAGGTGCAGGCGTCCGGACAGTCACATTTGATGCAAACCTGCCGGAAGTAAAAACCTGGACTTCCGAATCTCCTAATCTATATAAACTGTTGATTACACTGAAAGAAGGAGATAAGGTGACTGAGGTGATTCCTTTCAATGTTGGTTTCCGGCGAATTGAAATCAAGGAAATCGCTCGGAAAGCTAAGAATGGAAAGCCGTATGTAGTACTTATGATTAACGGTCAACCTTTAAAGTTGAAGGGAGTCAATATCCATGAGCATGATGAACGAACAGGTCACTATGTAACGGAAGAACTGATGCGCAAGGATTTTGAACTGATGAAGCGTAATAATATAAATACGGTTCGTCTCTGTCATTATCCTCAGGATCGCCGTTTTTATGAATTATGTGATGAATTCGGACTGTATGTATATGATGAGGCTAATATAGAATCACATGGAATGTATTACGATTTGCGCAGAGGCGGAACATTAGGTAACAATCCGGAATGGCTGAAGCCGCATATGTATCGTACAATGAATATGTATGAACGCAATAAAAACTATCCTTCCGTAACATTCTGGTCTTTGGGAAATGAGGGAGGTAATGGTTACAATTTCTATCAGACATACCTATGGTTGAAAAATCAGGATAAGAATCTGATGGATAGACCCGTGAGTTATGAGCGTGCACAATGGGAGTGGAATACGGATATGTATGTGCCGCAATATCCCAGTGCGGAATGGCTGAGATATATTGGAGAAACAGGTTCAGACCGTCCGGTAGTTCCTTCGGAATACTCTCATGCCATGGGTAATTCGAATGGTAATCTGTGGGATCAGTGGAAAGAGATTTATAAATATCCTAATCTCCAAGGCGGATATATCTGGGATTGGGTGGATCAAGGACTGTTGAGAACGGATGAAAATGGACGCCAGTACTGGGCATACGGAGGTGATTACGGTGTGAATATGCCGAGTGACGGTAACTTCTGTTGCAATGGTTTGGTTGGTCCTGACCGCAAACCGCATCCCGCCATAGCGGAAGTGAAATATGCGCACCAGAATGTAGCTTTCAAGGATGTTGATGCAGCTGCCGGTAAGTATCAGGTTGTAAATCGTTTCTATTTTACTAATCTGAAAAAGTATGCCGTTCAGTATGAATTACGCGCTAACGGCATTGTCGTGAGAAAAGGAAAACTGACATTAGATGTAGCTCCACAGGCGGAAAAAGAGTTTTCTATTCCTGTGAAAAATATGAAAGGAAAAGCCGGAGTGGAATACTTTGTACATTTCAGCGTACTTACCACTCAACCTGAGCCGCTGATACCGGCAGGATATGAAATAGCTTATGAACAGTTTAGATTACCGGCAGATGCCGACAAAGTGGTATATAAAACATCAGGTCCGGCTTTAAATCCAAAAGAAGAAGGAAGTAACTTGGTTGTTTCTTCCCCTAAGGTCTATTTTGAGTTCAATCGTGCTTCTGGAATGGTTACTTCCTATAAAGTGAATGGTATTGAATATTTTGATAAGGGCTTTGGAGTGCAACCTAACTTCTGGCGAGCACCTAATGATAATGATTACGGTAACACTAATCCGAAACGTTTGCAGATATGGAAGATGTCAAGCCGTAACTTTAAAGTAAGTGATGCATCTGTAAGAATGGAAGGGAAAAATGCGGTGGTGAGTGCGGTATATACCTTGCCGGCCAGTAATCAATATCTGGTAGATTATAAAATATATCCGGATGGAGTGGTCAATGTAGCGGTGAAGTTTACCTCAACCAATCAGAATGCGGTGGAAACTGATATCCTGGAAGATACTCATCTTGCTACTTATACTCCCGGTAAGAAACAGGAAAAGAAAAATCAACTTGAAGTACCTCGTATCGGTGTACGTTTCCGCATACCGCAAGAAATGAATGTCGTAGAATATTTTGGTCGCGGACCGGAAGAAAATTACATAGACCGTAATGCGGGAACTATGGTAGGACGTTATAGGACAACTGCTGACGATATGTATGTAAACTATGTGCGTCCACAAGAAAATGGACATCGTACTGATACCCGTTGGGTAGCTTTAACGGATAAGGAGGGGCGTGGTCTACTGATACAGGCAGATCAGACCATAGGTTTCAATGCATTGAGGAATACGGTGGAAGATTTTGACTCGGAAGAATCATCACACCCTTATCAATGGCGTAACCGTTCTCCGGAGGAAATAGAAGATCATAATGTGGATGAAGCCAGAAATGTCATGCGAAAAATGACTCATGTCAATGACGTTATTTTCCGGGATTTTGTAGAAGTATGTGTTGATATGAAGCAACAGGGGGTAGCCGGTTATGACAGTTGGGGAGCAAAGGTACAACCCGGTTATACGATACCCGCTAATCAGGATTATGAGTGGGGATTTACATTGGTGCCGGTGCGAACGGAGAATGATCTTGACCGGTCACTTCGCTATGATTATTGAAATTTATATATTATGAAATAACATATTCCTCATAGAAGGGGGAACTAAAAATTATTTATGTATGAAGAATTTTAAATTTTTGTTGCTGAGTGCATGTGTTGCGCTGGCTGCATGTGCGACTCAAAAGTCGTCGGAACAACAGATTTCAGACAAGGGGACGAAATGGAACTGGGACAAAGGGACGATTGTAGTGGAAACTCCTGAGCGTCTGGCCGGACAAACAAGCGTCATCGAACTGGCTTTGCCCAAAATGGAAACGGTACGTGTGGGGTTTGTGGGGTTAGGAATGCGTGGCCCTGGAGCCGTAGAACGTTTCACATACATTCCCGGTGTAGAGATTGTTGCATTATGCGATTATGAAAAGGAACGGGCTGAGAATTGCCAGAAGTATCTGCAAAAGGCTTCCATGCCTAAAGCTGCCGTATATTCAGGCGAAAAGGGGTATGAAGAGTTGTGCAAGCGTGATGATATAGATTTGGTTTATATAGCTACCGATTGGCTTCACCATTTCCCCGTGGCAATGTGCGCGATGGAGAATAATAAGAATGTGGCTATTGAAGTGCCTTCGGCTATGGACCTGAAAGAATGTTGGGCACTCATAGACATGAGTGAGAAAACTCGCAAACACTGCATGATTCTTGAAAACTGCTGCTATGATTGGTTTGAAATGAACACTCTCAATATGGCGCAGCAAGGCGTATTTGGTGAAGTTGTTCGTGCCCAGGGCGCATATATCCATAATCTGGAACCTTTCTGGGATCATTACTGGAAGAATGGTGAGAATGATAAACTGGGCTGGCGTCTGGAATATAACATGAAACATCGTGGAGATGTATATGCTACTCACGGCCTTGGTCCTGTGGCACAAGCGTTGGATATACACCGTGGTGACCGCATGAAGACATTGGTTGCTATGGACACTAAATCGGTAGTAGGCAAAGCGTTGGTGGAAGAAAGAACAGGACAGGCTTGTGAAAATTTCCGTAACGGTGACCATACGACTACGCTGATTCGTACTGAGAACGGGAAAGTTATTGAAATACAGCATAATGTAATGACTCCACAACCTTATAATCGTCTGTATCAGTTGACTGGTACCAAAGGGTTTGCCAATAAATATCCTATACAAGGATATGCATTGGATGCAAAACAAATGAGTGCTTCGGGAGTTGCACCGGAAGTGGATAATCTGAATTCCCATAGTTTCATGCCTAAAAAAGATATGGAAGCTCTGGTAGAAAAATATCAGCATCCTATATTGAAGAAATATGGCGAAATGGCAAAAGAGGTAGGCGGACATGGCGGTATGGACTTCATTATGGATAGCCGTCTGGTGTATTGTCTGCAAAACGGTCTTCCTTTGGATATGGATGTGTACGATTTGGCTGAATGGTGCTGTTTGGCAGAATTGGGAGAATTGTCGATGGATAACAACTGTGCCGCTGTTGCTTTCCCGGATTTTACTCGCGGAGAATGGAATAAGGTGAAGGGGTATAAGCATGCTTATGCCTCTCCTGAAGAAGAGAGTGTTGCTATGGAGAAAGCTAAGGCTTTCACGGCAAAACTAAAAGAAAAAGGCGCTGCTGAATGGGCAGCTGCGACAAAAGAAGAGATAAAGTAAAATCATAAGCAGTAATCCGGTAAATGCCGGAAATCCGAGATAGGAATTATACGGAAAAGATGCTGTTTTTAGACTGAGAGAGTGTGTCAAAAGTGTTGCGCTATGTGTAGGGAAGAATAATTATTCGCCCGGAATGCACAAAGTGACTTTTGCCACACTCTCTTTCCGTTTCATGGATTGTGAAAAGTACTTATAAATGTATTAGGTAGTTTAAAAGAAGTTATAAAACAAAGGCCGGAAACTTTTGAGGATGAAAAAGTTTTTAATTTTGCGCACTATATATAAGTATAGATACCATATATGGAACAACGATATATTTTAAACGCGATAGATGCAGCTCTGCAAGCCGGTGCGGACATACTTTCCATCTATAACGATCCGGCATCTGACTTTGAAATTGAGAGAAAAGCGGATAACTCCCCCTTAACAATCGCCGACCGTAAGGCGCATGAAACTATTACCGGGTTTCTATGCAATACTCCTTTCCCCATTTTAAGTGAAGAAGGCAAACATTTGCCCTATGCAGAGCGTTCCGGCTGGGACGCCTTGTGGATTGTGGATCCGCTGGACGGGACTAAAGAGTTTATCAAGCGGAATGGTGAGTTTACGGTGAATATTGCATGGGTTCATAATTCCGTGCCGGTAATGGGGGTAATTTATCTGCCTGTGAAACAGGAACTCTATTTTGCAGATGAGCAATTAGGCGCATACAAATTGTCCGGTGTGACTTCGCGCGGAGATGCCTCGCTGGAAGAATTGATGGCATCTGCTACCCGCTTGCCGACTATGACCGGCAGGGACCGTTTTGTGATCGTTGCTTCCCGTTCGCATCTGTCGCCGGAGACGGAGGCCTATATTGAGGATATGAAGCGCCTGCATTCGGAGGTAGAACTTGTATCCAGTGGAAGTTCCATTAAAATATGTCTTGTGGCTGAAGGAAAAGCGGATGTATATCCCCGCTTTGCGCCTACTATGGAGTGGGATACGGCGGCAGGGCATGCCATTGCGCGAGCAGCCGGAATGGAAATCTATCAGGCGGGGAAGGAAGAACCGCTTTGCTACAATAAAGAGAATCTGTTGAATCCCTGGTTCGTAGTTGAACCCAAGCGAATGAAAAATTAATAAGATACAGTGTAATATATGACATTTGAGATATTATTCGTGCTTTTAGGACTTCTGGGCATGGTTGTAGCATTGGTTCTGGACAAAATGCGCCCCGGAATGGTACTCTTTTCCGTTGTAGTCCTGTTCTTGTGTGCAGGTATTCTGTCGCCTAAAGAGATGTTGGAAGGGTTCAGCAATAAGGGGATGATTACTGTAGCTATGCTGTTTCTTGTCAGTGAAGGTATCCGTCAGTCAGGAGCTTTGGGGCAGGTTATCAAAAAATTGCTTCCTCAGGGCAAAACGACAGTATTTAAGGCGCAATTACGTATGCTTCCTGCGATTTCTTTTATTTCGGCTTTTCTCAACAATACTCCTGTTGTCGTCATATTTGCCCCTATTATCAAGCGTTGGGCGGAATCGGTGAAATTGCCTGCTACCAAGTTTCTTATTCCTCTTTCTTATGTGACAATCTTGGGTGGTGTCTGTACCCTGATAGGAACTTCTACAAACTTGGTGGTGCATGGCATGATACTGGAAGCCGGTTATGAAGGATTCACTATGTTCGAGTTGGGAAAAGTAGGGATATTCATTGCCATTGCAGGTATCATTTATCTGTTTTTGTTTTCTTCCAAGCTATTACCGGATGTGCGTAAAGATGCAGTGCGGCTGGATGATGACCAGGATGAGGGCAGTAGTCTGCATCGGGTTGAAGCAGTGTTAGGCCCCCGTTTTCCCGGTATCAATAAAAAGCTGGGTGATTTCAATTTTCAGCGTCACTATGGAGCTGCCGTAAAGGAAATCAAGCGAAGCGGTCAAAGCATTACGGAGAATCTGGATAACGAAGTGTTGCGTGAAGGCGATACGTTGGTAGTGATGGCGGATGACTCTTTCGTCCAGACTTGGGGTGAATCTTCCGTGTTCGTTTTGCTGGCTAATGGCAAAGACAACGAACCGGTGCCGGGAAAAGGGAAACGCTGGTTTGCCCTTATTCTGCTGATACTGATGATTACCGGTGCTACGGTAGGAGAGTTGCCAGCTGTGAAGGAGACTTTTCCTAATATAAAGCTGGACATGTTTTTCTTTGTTTCCGTAACTACCATTATTATGGCCTGGACTAAAATATTCCCTGCCCGTAAATATACCAAATACATATCCTGGGATATTCTGATAACGATTGCCTGCGCTTTTGCCATTAGTAAAGCGATGGTTAACTCCGGTGTAGCGGATGTGGTGGCAAGCTACATTATCGGTATGACCGAGCATTATGGCCCGCAGGTGCTTCTGGCTGCCGTCTTTATCATAACAAACCTATTTACTGAGTTGATAACCAATAATGCCGCTGCTGCATTGGCTTTCCCGTTGGCTCTCTCTATTTCTGCGCAGATGGGAGTTAGTCCCATGCCATTCTTTGTAGTGATTTGTATGGCTGCTTCTGCCAGTTTTTCCACACCTATCGGTTATCAGACGAACCTAATTGTGCAAGGTATCGGAAATTATAAGTTCACTGACTTTGTCCGTATCGGTTTGCCATTGAATATTATATCGTTCCTGATATCCATATTCCTGATTCCATTAATCTGGCCCTTTTAATTTTGATTATGACAGATAATAATATATATCCGATTTTTGATAGAATGTTGTCGAGAGAGGACAAGGAAGAACTTCTCGGTCAACATAGTGTGATGATATGGTTTACCGGATTAAGCGGTTCCGGCAAAAGTACAATAGCCATTGCTTTAGAGCGTGAGCTGCACAAACGCGGTTTGTTGTGCCGCATTCTGGACGGAGATAATATCCGTAGCGGCATCAACAATAATCTGGGCTTTACCGAAGCCGACCGTGTAGAAAATATCCGCCGTATAGCCGAAGTTTCCAAACTTTTTCTTGATACAGGCATTATTACTATTGCTGCATTCATCAGTCCTAACAATGATATCCGCGAAATGGCGGCTAATATTATCGGACAGGATGATTTTCTCGAAATATATGTCAGCACTCCTCTGAGTGAATGTGAGCGTAGAGACGTGAAGGGTTTGTATGCCAAGGCGCGTAGGGGAGAGATTAAAAACTTTACGGGTATTTCCGCGCCGTTTGAGGCACCCGTTCATCCGGCACTGACGCTGGATACCTCAGTACTCAGCCTGGAAGAGTCAGTCAATAAGTTGCTTGACCTTGTTTTATCGAAGATACAGATTAAAAAGTGATTATATAGAAATGGAAGAATATAAATTAAGCCATCTGAAGGAACTCGAAGCCGAGTCCATTCATATCATCCGTGAAGTGGCTGCGGAATTTGAGAACCCGGTGATGCTCTATAGTATAGGCAAAGACTCCTCGGTGATGGTTCGTCTTGCCGAAAAGGCTTTTTATCCCGGTAAAGTGCCTTTCCCCTTGATGCATATCGACTCGAAGTGGAAGTTTAAAGAGATGATCCAGTTCCGTGATGAATATGCCAAGAAGCACGGTTGGAATCTGATTGTAGAAAGTAATATGGAAGCTTTCCATGCGGGAGTGGGACCTTTCACTCATGGCAGTAAGGTACATACAGACCTGATGAAGACAAAAGCCCTTCTGAGTGCTTTGGATAAGTATAAGTTTGATGCAGCTTTTGGTGGTGCACGTCGTGATGAAGAAAAATCGCGTGCCAAAGAGCGCATCTTTTCTTTCCGTGATAAGTTTCACCAGTGGGACCCGAAGAACCAGCGCCCGGAGTTGTGGGATATTTATAATGCCCGTGTGCATAAAGGAGAGAGTATCCGCGTGTTTCCGTTGAGCAACTGGACGGAACTGGATATCTGGCAATATATTCGTTTGGAGAATATTCCCATCGTTCCGTTGTATTATGCTAAAGAACGTCCTTGCGTGGAAATGGACGGTAATCTGATTATGGCGGATGATGACCGTCTGCCCGAAAAGTATCGTGACCAGATAAAAATGAAGATGGTACGTTTCCGCACATTAGGCTGCTGGCCGCTGACCGGAGCTGTGGAGAGCAATGCTGACACCATTGAAAAGATTGTAGAAGAAATGATGACTACTACCAAAAGCGAGCGTACTACCCGTGTAATCGATTTTGACCAGGATGCCAGCATGGAGCAGAAAAAGCGTGAGGGGTACTTTTAGGAATTAAGAATTAAAGAATTAAAAATTAAAACCTGAGGATTGGAATCCTAAACCTGACCTTTAGAAGTTTAAAGCTCAGGTTTAGGAGACTAAAGGTGACAATTAAAAAGTAAAAAAGTGATGGAGAATAACTCTAAATTAGATATTAAGGCTTTTCTGGATAAAGATGAACAGAAGGACTTACTTCGTTTCTTGACGGCTGGTTCGGTAGATGATGGAAAATCCACGCTGATTGGACGTTTGCTGTTTGACAGCAAGAAATTATATGAGGACCAGTTGGATGCACTGGAACGTGACAGCAAACGTATGGGAAATGCCGGTGACCATATTGATTACGCATTGCTGCTGGATGGTTTGAAAGCCGAACGTGAGCAAGGCATCACGATTGACGTGGCATATCGTTATTTCTCTACCAACAACCGTAAGTTCATCATTGCCGACACTCCGGGACACGAGCAGTACACGCGCAATATGATTACCGGAGGTTCGACAGCCAATCTGGCGATCATTCTTGTAGACGCGCGTACAGGTGTCATCACACAGACACGCCGTCATTCTTTCCTGGTTTCTTTATTGGGTATTAAACATGTGGTGCTTGCCGTTAACAAGATGGACCTGGTAGATTTTTCAGAAGAGCGTTTTAATGAAATAGTTAATGACTATAAGGCGTTTATCGCTCCGTTGGGTATTCCGGATGTAACTTGTATTCCCTTGTCAGCGTTGGATGGCGATAATGTGGTGGAAATATCTGAGCGTACTCCCTGGTATAATGGTATCTCTCTGCTCGATTTCCTGGAGACGGTGCACATTGATAACGACCATAACCTGACAGACTTCCGTTTCCCGGTACAATATGTATTGCGTCCTAATCTCGATTTTCGTGGTTTCTGCGGTAAAGTGGCATCGGGTATCGTTCGTAAGGGAGATGAAGTCATGGCATTGCCTTCAGGCAAGAAATCACATATCAAGAGTATTGTTACTTACGATGGAGAAGTGGAATATGCTTTTCCCCCTCAGTCCGTGACTTTGACTTTGGAAGATGAAATAGATGTGTCCAGAGGAGAAATGTTGGTACATCCCGGTAATTTGCCTGTTGTAGACCGTAACTTCGAAGCAATGCTGGTGTGGATGGATGAGGAGCCGATGGATCTCAATAAGTCTTTCTTCATCAAGCAAACTACTAACTTGAGTCGTTCGCGCATTGATAGTATCAAATATAAGGTGGATGTCAATACCATGGAGCAATTATCAATTGACAATGGACAATTGACAATGGACACTTTGCCGATGCAGCTGAATCAGATAGCCAGGGTAGTACTCACTACTGCCAAAGAGATGTTCTTTGATCCTTATCAAGAGAATAAGGCTACAGGTGCATTTATCCTGATTGACCCGATAACCAATAACACCAGCGCCGTTGGTATGATTATCGATAGGGTAGAGGATAAAGATATGCATCTTTCTGCGGACCTTCCTGTACTTGATTTATCAAAACTGGGTATTGCTCCCGAGCATTATGAGGCCATAGAGAAGGCAGTGAAGGACTTGGAACGTCAGGGAATTACTGTCGTAATAAAAAAATAAGAATTAAATATTAAATAAATGATACTTGAGAATTAAGGGTTTTAATTTTTGAACTTTCAATTCTCAACTCTCAACTTAACAACTATGGGTTTACTCGAATTTAATAAGCTCCCTATAAATACATTAGTGGGTGCTGACTGGAAGACTTTTAATGCCATAACACAAGGGCGGGAAATCGATGCGGCCTATAAAGGTAAGTATCGTCTGACAAAAGCGGTGTGCCGTTTGCTTTCTACTTTGGCTCCTTTGCAGAACGGGCGTTTTGAAAAACAATTGGCATCTCAATCTTTAGAGCACGACCCGGTATTCATTCTCGGTCACTGGCGCAGCGGAACCACTTTTGTACATAATGTGTTTTCATGCGACAAGCATTTTGGCTATAATACTACTTATCAGACGGTTTTTCCACATTTGATGATGTGGGGACAGCCTTTCTTCAAGAAAAACATGAGTTGGCTGATGCCAGATAAGCGCCCTACGGACAATATGGAGCTTGCTGTAGATTTGCCACAGGAAGAAGAGTTTGCGCTTGCCAATATGATGCCTTATACTTATTATAATTTTTGGTTTCTTCCTAAATATCAGCAGGAATATGCAGATAAATATCTGTTGTTTGATGATATCACGGAGGAAGAACTGAAAGTGTTCGAAGAAGTATTTCTCAAGTTGATTAAGATTTCATTGTGGAATACTCATGGAACGCAGTTCCTGAGTAAGAATCCTCCGCATACAGGACGCGTAAAGGAACTGGTAAAGATGTTCCCTAATGCAAAATTCATCTATCTGATGCGTAATCCTTATACGGTATTTGAAAGTACCCGCAGTTTCTTTACGAATACAATTCAACCGCTGAAGTTGCAGGATATCAGTAATGAAGAACTGGAGAGTAATATTCTTTCCATTTATGCCAAGCTATATCATAAATATGAGGTGGACAAGTCATTCATTCCTGCCGGTAATCTGATAGAAGTAAAATTTGAGGATTTTGAGGCGGATGCTATGGGAATGACTGAGCAGATTTACCGGGATTTGTCTATCCCTGGATTTACGGAAGCTCATGCTGCCATAGAAAAGTATGTAGGTGGGAAGAAAGGGTATAAGAAGAATAAATATAAATATGATGACCGAACTGTGCAATTGGTTCAGGATAACTGGAGCTTTGCATTGGAACAGTGGAAATATGATATTTAGTAATTGTCAATTGTCAATTATCAATTTAAAAAAAATGCAGAAGAAAATTTGTATGTATGGTTTGCTATCCGCTTTTTTATGTTGCGGAATGGCATCTGCACAGCAGCAACAACAACAGCATACTGTGGAGATGATTCCATTCGGCAATATGAACCAGTGGGTAGACCGGCAGATTAAGGAGTCGGGTATTATCGGTGGCGCAATGAAGAATGTGTATGCCATCGGACCGACCGCAACTATTCGTGAGAATAAAGCCTATAAGAACATGGGCGGTTCACCGTGGGCAACTTCCAATGTGATGGCGCGCGTGGCTGGCATTACTAAAACGAACACTTCCGTGTTTCCGGAGAAGCGTGGAGATGGTTATTGTGCACGCATGGATACCCGTATGGAGAGTGTGAAAGTATTGGGAATTGTTGATATCACGGTACTTGCTGCAGGCTCCATGTTCTTGGGATCAGTGCATGAGCCAATCAAGGGAACTAAGAATCCGCAGAAAATGTTGGATTCAGGCATTCCTTTTACCAAGAAGCCCATTGCTGTCCAGTTTGATTACAAGGTGAAGATGTCCGATAGGGAAAAGCGTATACGCGCTACCGGTTTCAGTCGCATAACCGATGTGGACGGTAAAGACTTTCCGGAGGTAAATCTTTTCTTGCAGAAACGTTGGGAGGATAAGGATGGCAATATATTTGCCAAGCGTGTGGGAACTATGGTAGTGCGCTATTACAATACTACTCCCGATTGGCGTGATAATGCCACTTATTCAATCATGTACGGTGACATCACCGGTGATCCTGCCTATAAGCCACACATGATGCGTCTTCAGGTAGAGGAGCGTTATGCTATAAATAGTAAAGGTGAGAGTGTTCCTGTGAAAGAAGTAGCGTGGGGGACGGAAGAAGACGTACCTACTCATTTGTTGTTGCAATTCACTTCCAGTCATGGAGGAGCGTATATCGGCTCTCCGGGTAATTCGCTTTGGATTGATAATGTGAAATTGGTATATTGAAAACACTTGCGGCTGCGAAAGCTAACGCTTGTAGGAGTGTAGCCTCTCACTTGTAGGAGTGAGAGGCTACGCTCCTACAAGTGTTTTTTATGCTCTACTTTCTGTAGGGGCGAATCATTATTCGCCCGCTAACACACCGAAGACTTTCGTCCCCTTGCCAACTCATTTGATTCCGCAGGAAAGGGAAGGACTGCACGCATTATATGTATTCTTATCAGAACAATTATGACGCAATATACGAGGAATATAGCCGCGTATTACCAAATTAGTGAAAAAAGAGTCGCATAGAGAAAAAAACATTTAAATATAAAAAAAGGAGATGTGCCTTAGTTTTGACACATCTCCCTCTCAATTAAGAGCTTTAAACTCTTTGATCCTTATATCTTATTCCAGAATTACTACGCGGTTCAAATAGTTCTTACCGAACATGTTAGCTGTACCACCGAAGCCTACGAGTTCGAGTTGGTCTTTGCTTACGCCTTCTTTAATCAATGCGTCGTAAACAGCCTGAGCACGTTTTTCAGACAACTTCTGGTTCCAGGAAGCGCTACCAGTAGCCTTGTCAGCGTAACCGGCAACTTTGTACTTCTTATCCGGGTTAGCCTTCAGAATCTTAGCAGCCAACTGGATGTTAACCAAACCGTAATCATCGATACGAGCGCTACCAATCTTGAAGAAGATGGCACGAGGACCGGCAACTTCGATTTCTTTCACTACTTCCTTAGTTACAGGCTTAGCGTTAGCCAAAGCGTTCTTAGCGTTAGCCAAGTCAGCCTGAGCCTGTGCAAGTTCGCTTCTGTACTTGTTCACTTCGTTGTTGATGGCATCCTGATCAACTCTTGAGCCACAAGGAACGAATTTCTTGCCACCGAAAGTATAAGTAGCACCTACTGTCAAACCTACAATACCTTCAGTCTTAGCATCGCTTACAGAACCGAAAACAGAAGGAGACACTGTACCACGAGCTTCCAAATCAATAGCCCATTTCTCATCAATGTTGTATTTAGCACCCAAGCCTAAGCTTGCACCAACCAACAAACGAACTTTATCATCTTTAGGATAGCTGTTGGCAGGATCCAATACTTGCTTGTAAGTCAAAGAACCATCAGCGTTAGCAATTTCGGTGGTTTTTGTAGCAAGATTCCAAGTACTATAAGAGTTGGAAATATTCAATGTAGGACCTACAAAGAACATGAACTCGAACTTACGACCTTCCTTGTATCCACAGAAGAGGTTGGTCAGGTTCAGCATTGCGTCTGCATTCAATGCAACAAACTTCTTCTTGTAGTTATACCAGTTTTCATCCTTACTAACATTCTCGAAAGGATATTGAGTGTGAAGTTTACCAGACCAGCCGGCAACCTGCCCACGGATACCCCATACCGGGCTGAAGAATTTTCCCAGTGATATGTTCACCAGGGGTGTTATGGATTCACCAAACCCATAATCAAAGTTGCTGGGGTTGGTTACAATTTGTCCACCCACGCCTACACTGATAAAGATATTGTCCTTCCAGCTCTCACTGGAGTACTTCTCTTTAGTCTGTGCATTGGCAAGGGTTGCCCCTGACAACAATAAAGACAATATTACTAATTTACTTTTCATTGTTTTTTCGTTTTTAATAGATTTAACTCTTTATTACTTATTCATTATTCACCATTTTTCTTATTTCAAGTTAAACTTGAACATTAATCCACCTGTGAAATATTGCATTCGTTGTAATTCCACCTGTAAATGCAAATGGTTGAACAACAAATAGGTGGCGCCCAACGCAAAATCCTTCGAATCATACTCTGCTATCACCCTCAAATCAGGAGCGAAACTTGGATTGTAAGTAATACCTGCCGCTATTCCGTTCAGTTTATACTCCTTTCTCTCATTATATAAATAGGAGAGGTGTATTCCGATTTCTTCACTTCCTATTGGCAGATGCTTGCTTGCTGCTATATAGAAACGGCTAAAATATCCGTTTCCGCTTGATGAACCAATCACACCGCCTCCGGAAGAAGTGAACGGGTCTGATGTTCCCAAAACTACAGCCGGCATATACTTCCAAAATTGTCCTTCTTTCAAAGCTCGCAGTCGGACAGAAAAATACCTGTCCTGATTCGTAAAACCTGAATAACCGTAAGGCTTCAAACCCAGTGCTTCCGCTTTAAAGAGGGTGCAGGTATAGGCAACCTCCAGAAAAGGGAAAATGGTCACGTTCAGGTAATAGTTGTACGTATGATAGTACCACGTAGGAGGAGTTATCTCCTTGTTCATAAAGTTGGCACCCAGCATTACTGTCTTGTCTTTCTGCATTTCTGCCGAAGGGGCATGCAACAATCCTGTAGTACCGTAAGTTAATTGAGCCGAAAGTACAAACGCACAGCATAAAAACAAGCACGTGACTATTATTCGCTTCATTCGCATCTGCCTTTCTCCATACAATTCATACTTTCGAATCAATCGCGATCTATTGTTTTAACAATCAGAATTATTCAGCTTCGATGATACCACCACCAGCATTACCTGTACCATGACCGTGGTCATGACCATGGTCGTGAGAAACCTTAACGATTTCCATATCGTCATAGTTTACGGTAGCTTTGCCAGCTGCGTTATATACTGCGTTTACTCCAGACAAGTCAACTTTTACTTCTGTAGTTTCTTCAGTCACATCTTCACCTACTGTGATAGTAGTAGTAGAAGTAACTTGAGTTACTGACAAAGTAAACTTAGTAAATTCTTGTTTGGAGGTGATGCTCTTAACGCCAGTGTAAGGAGCCAATTCAAATTCATATCCTTTCTCTACGAGAGTTGGGGTGAATCCGTTGTGGATAGTATCAGTAGCAGCTTTCATAGCGTTCTTAACGGCAATACCCATTGCAGTTTCATTGTTAAGATCACCTGTGCTGGAAGAAATAAATTCTGTTCCAACTAATACAGGAATATCATAAGTGTATTTCTTTACTTTTTCAGTACCGTTCACAATCATTGGGTCGAATGAATCTTTTGTAGATTCGAAAGTCGGTGTTGCATTAGTTCTGGTAACTAATACATTGAATGAGAAGTCAATCTTCACTTCAATATTCGGTTCTTCACCACCCGGTTCTGTTGAAGCCTCAGGCTTAGCAATTTTCTGAGTCATGGTCAACTCAATACCATTCTCATCTACGATTTTGAAAGTTGCATTAAAGAACTGAGCAGCAGCTCTGGTAGCAGTTACAAATTCTGTTTCAGGAACATTGAACTTATAAGCATAAGTATTGGAGTTTCCTTCACCATAGAACTGAGTGTTCTTGTCATTGAACAGACGTACAACCTTAGCCAACATCCATCTGTCACCGAACTTCAAGTCACCGGCAAGAACCACTGTTCCTGTAGCTGTCTTAACCAAAACGATTTCAGTTGCATAATCTTCAGTAGTAAATGCATCTGCGAAGTCGATAGCAACCTCTTTCTTTGCAGTCGGCAAAGTGATGTACTGTATAGTAGATACAAATCCGTCTTTACTTGCCTTAATCTTGTATGCACCGGCAGTCAGCGGAGTAGTTTTATAATCTACTTCAGTTGCACCTGCACCATATACAGTTACATCTGCATCGTTGATTATATTCATGTCTTCATCCAAAACTGTTACCTTGAGGTCGTATCTCAATTCAACCTCTTTGGTTGTAGCTGTTTTGCCTAATACGAAGTTAACAGGGTAAACTGCTGCTTGTCCCGGCTTCAGTTCGGCAATGTTTACGGTAGTCTCTTGCTTATCGAAACCTGTGCAAGAAGCTGTAACCTTTACAGCACCAGCTGACAAGCCTGAAATAGTGAAAGAACCGCCGCTCTGAGCGATAGTACCCTTATCTGATTCGACTGTAGCAGTAGTCAGGATAGAACCTTCAGCGCTGTAAATTGTACCTGTAATTGTGTACTGGGCGGCTGGCAATGTTACACTCTGGTCAGGATCGATGATATCCAACCCTTCATCCTTGTAACATCCAGTGAGTAATGACCCTGTTAAGGCCACTACGGCTAATGCTAATTTAGCATTGTAGCCGTTAAAGAAACTTTTCTTTTTCATCTCAATAAAATTAAAAATTTAGTAATTCTGATTTAATAAAATATGGATTAAAACTATTATTACTCATTATATTCTCGCTTGCATTCGTCCGGAATCCCTTATAATAATAGCGTTCGTTGCCTGCATTATAAGCGATGCCCATATTCTTGGACGGTGTCACGCGAGGTATATATCCCTTTCTTTTATATTTATAAGGTGGAAGCGCGACTTGAAATCTAAAACCACCGTTAGATTTTGCTCCTTGTGCTTTCATGGCATAAAAGCCAATTGAGCAATATCGGAAGTGACGAATCAAATCAAACCGTAGGCCTTTTTCACCCAATAGATATTGTTCTCCTTTCAAACTTGCCTGAACATTATATTGGGGCCAATAAAAATTAACTCCCAAACTCCATGTTAAGCGGGTTTTAGTTCCATAGTAAACTTCAAATCCATCCCATTCATAAGTAGCTGTTACACCTATACGTCCTTCGAATGAGAAACGTTCATCAGCTTTCAGCACGTGATACAGTTTTAGGTCACCTCCATAACGACTAGCATTGAAAGCTCCCACTGTTCCAGTAAGCCACATATTATAAGGTAAACGAACAGTTTGCTGTAATGTCAGAAATCCGGGGTGTACCTTATCTGCCAAATCACCATACCCATCGTTATATACCGGAAATACCATCTGCGCAGTCAATTTCATCCCTTTCCAAAGAGAAACTTCAATGGCAGGGGATAAATTGAAAAGCACCTGATATATCTGTGTTATCACTAAGTTTTTTAATGATAGCTCCGGATATACAACCACATCTACCTTAAACAAAGAACTATTTTTTCTCTTTTCTTTCCGAATCTGCTTCCATGAGTTGCCCAAATTGTAACTAACACCCCAATCAGAACGGCTTGCTTCAGGAACGCTGTCACCAATGATCGGCTTATAATAAAGAGAAATTTGAGGCACATTATTATCCAGAACGATTATCCGACATGGCTTTTTATCCGGTAAACCCATCTTTTGGATAACATCTACGGCTTTGCCAATACCTACTCCATTCAGACGATATGCGGAATTTTGCAGAACATATACACGTTCTTTGCCATCTTCCGTCCACCCCACATTCTCAAATCCCATTTCTACTAAAGTATTTACCGTATTTTCTCCTGTTTGGCAAATTCCCTTTAAAGGAAGCAAACAGAATAAAAAGAGCGCTGCACATCGTGCTATTGCTTTAATAGTTAGACACTTTACCATGTTAGAGTTTGTATACCTCATCTTTTTTATTAAATTTCTGCATCTCTACGACACAAAATATGGTGCAAAAATAGACACATTTTTAATAATACCAAAGAATTTTACATGAAAAAATAAAATAATGTAGCTTTTTTTGCATAACAGCTTTCTTAATGGCGATATTCTTTATCCAAGAGCTTATTATGCATGATTAAGAGGTTAGTAAATGGCTAATGGATGCTATATTTATACAAAAAATATGGCTATAAAAGTAATTTTGATTATATGCTGCCTTTATAGAAAACGAATTATCATATCGCTTGATATGAGTAGAAATAATCTATCTTTTATCATTTTGTCATTTTGTATTTTCTAATATACTTTCTATGGCTTATTTGCAAACAGTTGGAAAGGATTGCGAGAAAAACGTAATCTTACAAGATCTACATTAATCAAAAAGATAATATTCAAATTGTCTATTTTGTATTTTTGGTAGGACTTTGTGGATAAGTGTATCTTTAAGATGGTTCTATTTTGATTTAATAAACTTAATGATATATTATTTTGTAACTTATTTATAGATGAAATAGATGAAAAATGTGCTATTTTGAGTCTTTGAAGTGTCTTTTATAAGGCTTAGAAGGTTCATTCTACATGAAGTTAACTTCATGTTGACAAGAAGTTGATTCTCTGTTCGCAAAAAGTTGACTTCTTGTTAGTAAGAAAAGGGCTTATTATCTACATTTTTATGCATGCCAGTCGAATATATGCGTATTTATATGCTACTTTTTTATGCATAACTTTGTTTTTTGTAAATAATATCAAAATTTGTGTATTACAAAAATGTTTCATTTTTCTTCAAAATGTTTGTAGCTATGGACTATGGGTTACGTTATGCTTGGAATGAGGTCGATTGCCTTCTTCTTGCTTTCGTCTACAAGTTTAGCATAAACCTGTGTTGTTTGTATGTTAGTATGTCCAAGCAGTTTGGAAACAGTATACAAATCGACTCCTAAAGTCAGTAACATAGTTGCGTGAGTATGGCGAGCGGTATGAAATGTAATATGCTTCTTAATTCCGGCCTGCTCTGCCCATCTGGGCAAAATTTCATTAGTTCTGCCCAAGGTAATCAATCCTTTAAAGATTTTATCATTATGGTTGCAACCTTTCCTTTTGGGCAACTGTTTTATTGCTTCTTGACTAAGAGGCAGAGAGATAGCTTCTTTAGTCTTTTTTTGAATAATGTGCAATTTGGAATTTCCGTTTTCATCTATCTCGATATTTTCCCATGTAAGCGCTATGATATCAGAATGTCTTAATCCACAAAAGCAACTAAAAAGGAAAGCTTTCTTTAATAAAGTGTTATAAAAAGGCGTTTGAGCCAGTTTTTTCAATTCGCCTATAGTGAGAAATTCCCTTTCGGTCCGGTTTCGATGCGGTTTTTCTTCATTCTTTATTTTATTCATAGGGTTGGATGATATCAATTCTTCAGACACTGCATAATTCAGGCAGTACCGCAGCATCTTATAATAATAGGCTTGGGTATTAGCATGCAGCAATTTCTCTTTTTTGCTGTGAGCCTGTTTGGCATCTTTTAGATAATCCAAAAATCCCATAATATATTCTTTGTCCACTCTGTTAAGTTGGATGTCATGAGAATCATAACGTTTGAGGTGGCAAATTACGGCATGTAAGGCAGTTCTACGAACTTCATTTTCAGATTTCTTTTCAGCTACACTTTGCAAGTAATCAATCAACTTTATATGAGATACTTTATTGGTCTTGAAACCGTGAACCTGATTCTGTAACTCGATAATTCGCTGAGCCTTAATGGCATTTGCCAATTTAAGAGTCTCGCTATTGCGCACCCTGTCCGACTTGTTGAATTCAGGTATTATATATAATTTCAGGAATTCATATTTTCGCTTTCCATTCATATACATATCAAGGTATATCGACTTGTTTCCATTAGCCAAATGTTTAACCCTTATTTTTATTGGTTCTTTAATTTTAAGTTCTTCTTTCATATTATTGTTTAGCCTACCTGTTTTAATCGTAAATATATACATCCTAATTTAATAGGTAACATTATGGTAACAAATACAAGTTTCAAATGATTGAGCATTTGAACTTTATTCTATTCTATTGCTTCTTTTTGTATTTAAATTATTGAATATTAGAAAAATAAAAAGGATCCCTGTTCTTTTCATAGATGCAGAAATAGTAACAAGTCAGCAACAAATATACAATATAAATGTATAAAAAAGAAACATTATTGAAAAGTAATGTTATTGTTTACTATTATGCAATGCGTTAAATGATAGTATATTGTCTGTTTTATTTATCTCAATAGACCCTTATTTCGATTTCCGGATAAAAAGCCATGCCGTATTGTAGTTCTGGATAATAATATACCTCAAATTTCTTTGCTTTATAATCCGATTATAGGCGACAGCGTACCTGAAGTAAGCCGTAGGGACTGGGATGTAAGCTACAGCCTGGGTAATAGCTGGAAGAAAGCTGATAAAGTAAAAAGAAAGAATAGTTCTTTGTTTAAGGTGGATGTGGTGATATATCCGGAATTATCATTGAAGAATTTGATAATCACGCAGATATACCAGGCTCTATTTAATCTGTCTCCTGCTGTGGAAGTTTCACTCTGGAAAGGAATGAAACTAACAGCTCAAATAGTAGTACCTATTTATAACGATGGATACCCTTATTTATATGATAAAGTACATCCTGGATTTATCGGTATATCACAGAAGTTAAGATTGCCTTATAACATTTGGGGGACATTCACTATAGGACATTTTAGTAGTGAAAGATATGGCTTGGATTTTCAAGCAGTTCATCATTGTATATGGGATGAACGGTTCTCTTTGACAGGGCGGATCGGATATACGGGAGCCGGTTATTGGAATGGCTTTACAATGCACTATGGAACAAAGAAGCGTTTTACATGGTCATTGGGAGCCGAATTTTATTGGCCTCGGTATAATATTGAGACGAGCATGAAGGTTGAGCAATATTTGTTAGGAGAAAAAGGAGTGAGAGTTGACATGATCAGGCATTTTCGCTATGTTTCCATTGGATTCTATGCAATGAAAGCTAAAGGCGTAAAAGCGAACGGAGGATTTCGATTTCAAATCGCTTTGCCACCCTATAAGTATAAACGGCATGGTTATGTTCCCCGCATCACGCCTTCCTATAACATGGGACTTGCATACAACGCCGGAAACGAGCAATATTATTATAAAGGATATAGGGCTATGCCAGATGATAACATAATGCATAATAATAGTTTTAACCCATATTTTATTAAATCAGAATTGTTAAATTTTTAATTTTATTGAGATGAAAATGAATGGTAAATTATTCAGTTTTAACGTCAGACTGGCGTTAATGTTAGTAGCAATGTGTGGCATCTTTGCCGGTTGCTACGAGAAAGAGGAAATCGATGTACCTACACCAACTCCGGAAGAGGCTACGTACATCGTTGGTGGTATCATAACAGATGCAGAAACAGGGGCAGCTCTGGCTGGAGCTACTGTAAATGGTACTACGACAGGAGCGGATGGTACTTACAAATTCACTACAAGCGTAGGCTTGCAGAAAATTACAATTTCTAAGGCTGGCTACAAGACAGTTGTTACTTCTGTTAATGTAGAAGAAGTTGCGAAAGGTAGTACAAGGGTTTACACTGTAAATGCCGCTCTTTATTCGTCTTCTACTCCTGAAACGCCGAAGACAAAGACAAACAAGTACAACATCGAAGGCGGCGTCTTTGATAACGCGGGTAAAGCTATCACCCTCACTGATGGTGCTGTTGTTATCCCCGGATTGAGTGTTTCTGTTTCCGGTAATACTTTCAAATCAGTAGATAGCGATGTAAACAACATTGAGCCGGGTGTATATGTAGCGGTTATCAACGTGAAAGGTTATGAAACCGGTTATGCTAACATCGTGATCGCTAACGCCGGTACAGTGGAAGGCGAAGGCGTCAATGTGATAACCAGCAAAGTGCAGGTAGTATTGCAGAAGATAGCAGATGTAAGTCCTGCTAAATATGTGATTGAGGGTAACATCTGGAATACAAATGGCGTAATTATAGCTGACGCAGCTGTAACTATCAGTCTTAACAGCGGTCAAAACTATGAAGTGGGAAATAAGAATGGTTATTATTCACTTACTCTCCCGACTGATGTCGTTACTCCGACTACTATAGCTACAGTAAAAATCAACAAGACAGGTTTCTATCCGTATGCTTGTAGCTCCTTGGTTAAACTTGTTGCCGCAGGTGAAACTTCTGTAACTTCCGTAAACGCTACATTGAAGAGTATTGCCGACAAAGCTCCGGAAGGTGATGACGGTTCAATTGGTGGTAGTACTTCTGCTGATGTTGTAGGAAGCGGTGAAACAACCACTACTCCTCCTGAAGAAGCTAAAAAAGAAGAGGCAGTTATCGTTGACCATGAGACAGGTGAAGAGACTAAGGTAACAGTTGAAGACATTATTAGTTCAATGCAAGAATCAACCGGTGAGGAAGTTAAGGTTGAAGAGGTAGCTGTAACCGAAGTGAAAACTGAAATTAATATACCTTTGGTTTCTGATATTGTAAAGGGTGAAGGTAGCAGTAGTACTGTTGTACAGGAAGAAGATCGCATCGTCATTCTGGAAGGTACAAAGGTGATTTATACTAAGGCCAACGAAACCGGCGGAACTACCACTGTTGCCGTTGCTGAAAATATATCAGTTTCCCGCGATGTAATTACTGAAAAATCAGAAACTGCCGTACGTACTTATGAAGGTACCCCAAGCGGTGTCATTTTCACTATTCCTATGCAGGTTAAATTTGAATCACCTGTTACAGTAGCGAGCAACGAAGAACCCGACTTCTGTCTGGGCGTTATGTACTACAATGAAGTAACGAAAGCATGGACTATTGATAAGGTAGGTGGCAAACCTAACTATGCTACTTATGTAGATGGTAAATTTATCGGTAATATCAGCCACTTCTCTAAATTTAAGTTCGGATACGAAAACGGTATCGATACTGTCAGCATTAAACCGATTCTTCCTGCTACTTTCTTGGAGAAAGCATGTTATACAGGATCTGCTCCTCAACTGGTAACCATTAAGGGCTCTTATAAGGGAGGTAGTATGTATGTGGACAAAACTCCTTCTATGGCTACCGCTGATGCTCTGAAAGGCATGAAAGAATCCACCATTACTTATATCACTGATATGCTTACTAAGATGATTAAGGCTGATAACTTAGGTGTTGCTCCTGTGAATGCTTATGTTGATACCAAGTTCAGCATCGATAAGACTATATCTGCATACAGGCAAGTAACAGGCTTTAATCTGACAAAGACTGAATTGATTAAGACTTACACGGTTAAAGTAATCAAGGCAGATAAGACTGAAGTTGATGTAGCTGTAACAGTAAAATCTATCATGTCTTATGATTTAGAGGTGAGAGATGAACTGAATCACTCCGGACACGGACACGGTACCGACTTGAACGCCGGTGGTGGTATTATTGACTTTGAATAATTTCACTCTTAAAAACATAATTGAACCGGGAAAAGCATGAAATGGTATCTAATGAGACTAAAACGATTGTTTATCACAGTGTTACTTGTCAGTGCACCATACATGCTCCCGGCCCAATTAACTTATGGAACTACCGGCTTGCTGCATGCCCCTTCTGCAGAAATGCAGAGAGATAAGACAGTGATGCTTGGCGGTAATTTTATGAACAAGGAGATAACTCCTCCTACGTGGTATTACCATACGTATAATTATTACTTGAATGTAACCATTCTGCCCTGGATAGAGGTTGCTTATACCTGCACCCTTTTCAAAGCGGAAGCACTGGGGTTGAAACCTTATGGTTATTCAGGATTTACGAATCAGGACAGATATTTTTCCGTCCGACTGCGGGCTTTGAAAGAAGGACAATTCTGGAAATATATGCCGGCTGTGGTTCTGGGAACTTCAGACCCTTTCACCTCCTCCGGAGGCGGAGTCGTAAGTTCGAAAACCGGGAATGGATATTTTAGCCGTTTCTATATAGCTGCGACCAAACACCTTCCAATAGGAACCGAGGAAATCGGTGTACACCTCTCTTATTTGTATAATGAAAGAGTAGAGTACAGTCTCAACGGAATAGCGGCAGGCATTAGTTACAATCCAAGTTTTGCTCCTGATTTGAGAATAATAGCAGAGTATGATTCGAAAGATTTTGCGTTGGGCGCCACTTATTTGCTTTTCAATCATTTGCATATGCAAGTAGAATTGCAAAGAATGAAATATTTCACAGGTGGACTTGCTTATAAAATCTATTTAAAGTAAGTGATTGAGGCAAATTAAAATTAAAGAGTTAAACGAACTAAAACTAAAAAACAATGAAAAGTAAATTAGTAATATTATCTTTACTGTTAGCAGGTACTGCCATTTCGGCAGGCGCACAGACCAAAGAGAAATACTACAGCGAGAAATTCAAAGATAATATCTTTATTAGCGCTGGCGTAGGAGCTCAGGCGTGTGTTAACCCTGACAACTTTGATTATGGCATCGGAAATGCCATCACACCACTGATTCACGTGTCAGTGGGTAAATTATTCAATCCTATCTGGGGAGTTCGTGGACAAGTTGCCGGACTGTGGTCGACATTGTATTCAGAACGCGGACAGGTAGAAGGTACTTACGCAGAAGTCAAGAATAAGAAGTATTTCACTTTGCGTGCAGATGCTATGTACAATCTGTCCAACTCCATTTGCGGATATAATCCTGACCGCTTGTTTACATTGTCTGTATTTGCCGGTCCCGGCCTGACATTTGCAAAAACATACGGCAAACAGGATAAGTTGAATGCTCTGATTAACGGTTCCGTTGGTTTGATGGGACAGTTCAACGTGAACAAGTATTTGGATATCAACATTGAAGCAAGAGGCGAAGTTTCTCCTTCTATATTTGGAAGTCAGAGCAGTGCCTACACCGATGGTGCCGTATCTTTGACTGCCGGTGTCACTTATACTTTCGGTGGCAAGAATTTCGTTTCTTGTGGCGCAAAGGTTGACCAGAACGCCATCAACAACGAGGTGAACAAGTACAGAAGCGAATTGGCACAGGCTCAGGCTGACCTGGCAAATGCTAAAAACGCTATGTCTAACAGCTCTAAACCTGTAACTAAAGAAGTAGTGAAGGAAATCCAAGTTGCCGGTCCTCGTGCTGTATTCTTTAAACTTGGTAGCGCCCGTATCGATGATTATGGTATGGTTAACATCCAGTTGGCTGCCAAGATTCTGAAGGCTAACCCGGATAAGAAGTACAAGATTGCCGGATACGCCGACAAGGCTACCGGTAGTGCTTCCGTAAACCAGAAGTTGTCTGAAAAACGTGCTCAGGCCGTTTACGACGCATTGGTTAAGGAAGGTGTAAGCGAAGACCAGATTGAACTCGTGGGCTTCGGTGGCACAGCTAATATGTTCAGTAAGGACTACTTGAACCGCGTAGTAATTCTGGAATAAATGAAGTAAGAATTCGTAGAGTATAAACTCTATAAAAGAGAAAAGGTGTCTGACTGCTGTTAGACACCTTTTTTGTTATAAAGAAGTCAAAGCCAGATTATATAAAAACTAAAATGAATTTGTAATTATATAAGAACACAAATACATACCTGAAATTATTTGCACAATTTGTACCAATCATCTATAACCTGGCATAAATAAATAATTAAATAATTATTAAATACAACTTATGAACAGGAAAACAAACAGGTAACAATATGGCTTTGCTTACACAGAAAAGCCAGTAAACATCTCAATATCCCACCTTTTTAAACAATCCGTTTATTTGCTGATATTCTGCGCATTACAACTATTTCATTTATTTATTAGCTATCCTTATAGTTTCCGGATAAAAAGCCATGTCGGGTAATCGTTCTTGACAATAATGTGCCTCAGATTTCTCTTTACTATAAGCCGATAATCGGTGACAGCGTTCCAGAGGCAAGTCGTGCGGATTGGAATGTTAGTTATGATTTAGGTGGAACGTGGAAAGAAGCACGGAAAATAAAGAGAGAAAATAGTTCTTTGTTTAAGGTAGATGTGGTCGTATATCCTGAGCTCTCGTTGAAGAATTTGGTAATCACGCAGATTTATCAGGTACTTTTTAATTTATCACCAGCAATTGAGGTCTCGTTATGGAAAGGAATGAAGTTAACTGCTCAGATGGTTTGCCCAGTTTATAATGATGGATATGGGACTCTTGCTGGTAAAATACATCCAGGCTTTCTAACATTGCAACAATGTGTTCGTTTACCTTATAAAATGTGGCTTACAGGAACCGTTGGAGCTTTTAATGCTGGGCGTTATGGAGGTGATCTGAAATTGCTTCATGTACTGAAAGCCGATGAACGCTTTTCATTCGAAGGGCGTATCGGGGTGACAGCCACTTATGAATGGGATGGATTTGAAGTTTACTATGGAACTAAAACACGCTTGACATGGAGTTTGGGCGCTAATTTTTATTGGCCGCAATATAATGTACAAGTAAGTTTAAAGGGTGAACAATATTTGTTGGGGGAAAAGGGTATACGGCTTGATTTGATTCGCCACTTTCGTTATTGCTCAATTGGTTTTTATGCTACAAAAGCACAAGGAGCTAAATCGAACGGTGGCTTTAGATTTCAGGTTGCGCTTCCACCTTATAAATATAAAAGAAAGGGATATATACCTCGCGTGACGCCGTCCAAGAATATGGGTATCGCTTATAATGCGGGCAATGAACGCTATTATTATAAGGGATTCCGGGCGAATGCTAGTGAGAATATAATGAGTAATAATAGTTTTAATCCATATTTTATTAAATCAGAATTACTAAATTTTTAATTTTATTGAGATGAAAAAGAAAAGTTTCTTTAATGGCTACAATGCTAAATTAGCATTAGCCGTAGTGGCCTTGTCTGGGGCTCTTTTAACCGGATGTTACAAGGATGACGGTTTAGATGTAAACGGTCCTGCTGGGGAAATAACTCTCCCGGAACCTGTTTATACTATTGCAGGTAATGTTTTGGATGCTGAAACCTTGAAACCAATTGCTGAAGCTGCTGTATCAGGTGATGCAACTGCAACTGTTGTTAATGGTGGCTTTTCAGTTGATGTGAAAGATCCGAAGTCTTACAACTTGACAGTAAAAGCAGCTGGCTATATGGATGCTACTGTTGCAGTAGATGTTAAGAAAATAAATGCTGGACAATCGGCTGTGTATACCACTTTAGTTGCTATGCAACCTAAATATGATGGTAAATATACTTTGAATGTTGTGGATTCTGAATTAGGTGCTTTAGCTGCTGCTGATTGGAAAGTTACAACTCTTGCTGGTGAAGCAGTGTCATCTCCTTATGAGGGTGGTCAAACTTACCTGATTACTATTACGAAAGAAGGTTATGTGGTTAAATATGTAACTGTAGAATTGCCAAAAACAAGAACTGATGTAGAAAAGGTTATTAATGTTACTTTGACTAAGCAAGTGATTGGTAAGGTTAAGATATACGGTGAGCTTTCTTTGAATGGTCAATTGTACAATGCTAAATCTATTAAACTGAAAAATAGTAAAGGTAATCTTCTGGGTGTAGATGAAGGATATACTTATAACTTTGAGGTTCCGGCTACTGAGTTTGAAGTTGTAACGAGAGCTGCTTCTGAAACGAAGACTGCAACATTCACTTTTGAAATTGTTGACCAAAATAACGTGAAGATGTCTTTCAATAAGACATTTACAATTAAGGTTACGCCTGATGGTAGTATAGAAGAAGGTGATAGTGAGGTAGAAGCTCCTATTGAGTTCAAGGTAAATGTAGAACCTGATGATCTTGGAGTAGTGAATGCCTGGGATGATGTATATGTGATGACTGTCGATATTTGTAATGATAGCGACAGAGAACCATTACCTTTTACGTTTGAGTATCGTGATTATACAGGTGCAGAATCTGTAGTAGCTGAAAGCGATTACGTGAATAAATTGAATGAAGCAGGTTTAAAGAGTGGGGAATTGTATGAATCAATCGTAGATTTGATGACGATCAATGAAGAGAAATTTACTTCTACTTTGAAAGAGGGTAAACAAGAAGTTCCTGTACAAAAATTGCTGAAGACTATGAAAATTGTTCATAAGTATGCTAAGGTTGTTTATACATTGAAGGATATTACTGTAGATGGTGCTGTTGTGTCTGAATTTGAAAAGGCTTATGGAGCAAAGAATACTTTGAAGGAAGCTGCAAAAACTGATTTCGATGTGACAGATCTATATGATATTTCTCATTCACATGGTCATGGTCATGGTCATGGTGACAATCAAAACGCCGGCGGCGGTATGGTTGAAGCGGAATAATGATGAATGTTTTTGAACCGAAAGTATAAGAGAAAGCAATAGTGAAATGATAAAACGCTTAATAGTTAGTTGTTTGTTACTTTGTAGTACGCTTGTACTTTCGGCTCAATTAACTTATGGAACCACAGGATTATTGCATGCTCCTTCAGCAGAGATGCAGAAAGATAAAACAGTAATGCTGGGTGCCAATTTTATGAATAGGGAGATAACTCCTCCTACGTGGTACTATCACACATATAACTATTACTTGAATGTTACCATTTTGCCTTGGTTAGAGGTTGCTTATACTTGTACTCTTTTTAAGGCAGAAGCGTTAGGATTGAAACCCTATGGTTATTCAGGTTTTACGAATCAGGATAGATATTTTTCTATCCGACTGCGAGCCTTGAAAGAAGGACAGTTTTGGAAATATATGCCGGCTGTCGTATTAGGTACTTCTGATCCTTTCACTTCTTCTGGGGGTGGGGAAATAAGTACTACGGAGGGAAATGGTTATTACAGCCGTTTTTATATAGCTGCGACCAAACACTTCAATATAGGTAAGGAAGAGATAGGTGTTCACTTGTCTTACTTATATAACAGACGAAAGGAATATAAATTAAATGGTATTGCTGTAGGCATTAGTTATAATCCAACTTTTACTCCGAATTTAAGGATGATTGCAGAGTATGATTCGAAAGATTTTGCGTTGGGTGCCACCTATTTGCTTTTCAATCATTTGCATGCGCAAGTAGAATTGCAAAGAATGAAATATTTTACTGGTGGACTCATGTTCAGAATCACATTGAAATAAGTTCTGGTTGGAAAGTGAATAAGTACAAAGAGTTAAATAATAAAAAATAGAAAAAAATGAAAAGTAAATTAGTAATATTATCTTTACTGTTGTCGGGAGCAGTTGCTGTTGCCAACGCACAAACTAAAGAGAAGTACTACAGTGAGAGCTGGAAGGACAATATCTTTATTAGTGTGGGAGTAGGTGCACAGGCTGGTGCGAATCCTGACACCAAATTTGGTAAAACAGTGACTCCGCTGATTAACCTATCAGTCGGTAAGTATATCTCTCCCATTTGGGGAGTCCGTGGACAAATCTACGGTTGGCAATCAAAGCAGGAAACTGCTTATCCATTCCTGGATTTGGATAACCGTACAGAACGTAAAGAAAACTACGTCGGCTTGAATGCTGATGCAATGTTGAACTTGACTAATTTGATTTGCGGTTATAAACCGGGTCGTGTATTCGAGTTGAGCGTATTTGCAGGTCCTTCTGTAAATATCGTTAAGAATTATGGTGATTGGCAGTTGGGCTATAAAACAGATGATGGTGTAGTCGGTGCTGATGGTACGAAATATACTACTACTATTGATCCTGCAACTACTAAACCCGTTAATCACGAGTTACGTTGGTTAGTTGGTGCCAGTGTAGGTTTAGGAGCTAAGTTTAATGTAAACGAGAAATGGGCTATCGACCTTGAAGCTCGTGGACAGGTTACTCCTTCTATCTTGGGTGCTTACAGTAGTGCAAACACTGATGGTTACATTCATCTTACTGCCGGTGCTACTTATACTTTCGGTGGCAAGAAGTTTGTTCCTTGTGGCTCAAGAGTTGATCAGGATGCCATCAACAACGAAGTGAACAAGTACAGAAGCGAACTTGCACAGGCTCAGGCTGACTTGGCTAACGCTAAGAACGCTTTGGCTAACGCTAAGCCTGTAACTAAGGAAGTAGTGAAAGAAATCGAAGTTGCCGGTCCTCGTGCCATCTTCTTCAAGATTGGTAGCGCTCGTATCGATGATTACGGTTTGGTTAACATCCAGTTGGCTGCTAAGATTCTGAAGGCTAACCCGGATAAGAAGTACAAAGTTGCCGGTTACGCTGACAAGGCTACTGGTAGCGCTTCCTGGAACCAGAAGTTGTCTGAAAAACGTGCTCAGGCTGTTTACGACGCATTGATTAAAGAAGGCGTAAGCAAAGACCAACTCGAACTCGTAGGCTTCGGTGGTACAGCTAACATGTTCGGTAAGAACTATTTGAACCGCGTAGTGATTCTGGAATAAGATATGAGGTCATAGAGTGTAAACTCTATTAAGAAGAGGGTGCTTAACATTGCTTAGGCACCCTTTTTTGTTATTATGGCGTCAGATGAGAGCAAATATCAAATTTTAATCGTAATTTTGTGGCCTATTATGAGTAGAATTTTAGCTATTGATTATGGTAGAAAGCGTACGGGAATAGCTGTTAGCGATACGTTACAGATGATTGCTAACGGGTTGACCACTGTGCCTACGCATGAACTGCTGGCATTTATCATTGATTATATAGGAAAAGAGCCGGTAGAACGTATTCTTGTCGGTCTTCCTAAACAGATGAACAACGAAGCCTCAGAGAATATGAAACGTATCGAGCCTTTTGTCCGCTCATTGAAGAAAAAACTGCCGGATATGCCTGTTGAATACGTTGATGAGCGTTTTACATCTGTTCTGGCGCACCGGACAATGCTGGAGGCCGGATTGAAAAAGAAAGATCGGCAGAACAAGGCGCTTGTAGATGAAATTAGTGCGACTATTATTCTACAGAGTTATTTAGAGAATAAACGTTTTACCTTATAATATAATAAGGTGTATATATAGTGATTTAGTAATTTGTAATTAGATAAAGAATGATTTTACCCATTTATGTATACGGCCAACCCGTATTGAGAAAAGTGGCGGAAGATATTACTCCCGACTATCCTAACTTGAAAGAGTTGATTACGAACATGTTTGAAACGATGGATCATGCAGAAGGCGTAGGACTTGCAGCTCCACAGGTAGGCCTTCCTATTCGCATCGTAGTTATTGATTTGGATGTACTGTCTGAAGATTATCCTGAATATAAGAATTTCCGGAAAGCATATATCAATCCCCATATCCTTGAAGTGTCAGGTGAAGAAGTGTCCATGGAAGAAGGTTGCCTGAGTCTTCCGGGTATTCATGAATCTGTGAAACGTGGTAACAAGATCCACGTAACGTATATGGATGAGAATATGGTGGAGCATGATGAAATAGTTGAAGGTTATTTGGCACGTGTGATGCAGCATGAGTTCGACCATCTGGAAGGAAAGATGTTTATCGATCACCTATCTCCCTTACGCAAACAAATGATTAAGGGAAAACTGAATGCAATGCTGAAAGGGAAGGCTCATTGCACGTATAAGGTAAAGACCGTGAAATAGGCTAATCTTATAATAAGGTATAAAAGGCTCAAAAAATATAAAAAGTCTTCCGCTAATCCTGCGAAGTAAATGAAAAGCGTTACTTTTGTTTCGTTTACAAGCATTTATAAGACAAGATGATAAAAAAGATACTGACGGCTTTCCTGTTGCTTCCCACATTGTTGTGTGCGCAAATCAATACGGAACGCGTGATGACAATCGCGCGTAACGCATTATATTTTGAGGATTATGTGCTTTCCATCCAGTATTTCAATCAGGTAATCAACGCGAAGCCTTATTTATATGAGCCTTACTTTTTCCGTGGTTTGGCGAAGATCAATCTGGATGATTTTCAGGGTGCGGAAGCAGATTGTGATGCTGCTATTCAGCGTAATCCTTTTGTTGTAGGCGCCTATCAGATACGTGGGCTGGCGCGTATCCGTCAGAATAATTATGAGGGTGCTATTGAAGATTATAGGATGGCTTTGAAGTATGATCCGGAGAATATTGTGCTTTGGCATAATCTTTCTCTTTGCCATATGCAGAAAGAAGACTATGAGGCAGCAAAAGATGATTTGGGAAAGCTGCTGAATATTGCTCCCAGATATACACGTGCCTATTTGATGCGTGGTGAAGTGTCGTTGAAGCAAAATGATACGATACAGGCTCTGAATGACTTCGAAAAAGCGATTGATATGGACCGTTATGATCCTGATGGATGGAGTGCGCGTGCCATCGTTCGTTTGCAACAAGGAAAATATGCGGATGCGGAAGGTGATTTGAATCAGGCCATTCATTTAAGTGCGAAAAATGCAGGTAATTATATCAATCGTGCGTTAGCTCGTTTCCACCAAAAGAATCTGAGAGGTGCCATGAGTGATTATGATCTGGCATTGGATATCGACCCCAACAACTTCCTCGGACATTACAACCGTGGTTTGCTGCGTGCGCAGGTGGGTGATGACAACCGTGCAATAGAAGACTTTAACTTTGTCCTGCAAATAGAACCGGATAATATGATGGCAACCTTCAACCGTGGTTTGTTGCGTGCACAAACGGGCGATTATCGTGGTGCTATCGCTGATTATTCGAAAGTGATTGATGAATATCCAAACTTTATGGCAGGATACTATCACCGTGCCGAAGCCCGGAAAAAAGTGGGTGACCGTAAAGGAGCGGAACAGGATGAGTTCAAAATCATGAAAATGCAGATTGATAAGCGCAATGGTGCCACTGCTGATAATAAGGATGCTTCGGGTAATAAAGATGTTGCGGACAACACACAGGATGGTGATGATGGCAGCACGACGCGAAAGAAGTCCGATAAGAATATGGAGAATTATCGGAAGATTGTGATTGCTGATGATTCGGAAGCGGATCAGAAATATAAGAGTGACTATCGCGGACGTGTACAAGATCGTAACGTGACCATTAAGATGGAACCGATGTATGCGCTGACATATTATGAAAAATCGAGTGAAGTGAAGCGTATTGTCCATTTCCATAAATATATCGAGGAGTTGAACCATGAGAAGATATTCCCGAAACCGTTGCGGATTACTAATATGGAAGCTCCGCTGACGGAGGAACAGGTGAGATTCCATTTCGCTTTAGTCGATTCCCATACTTCGGATATCGTAGCGAATGATAAGGATGCCAAGAAGCGTTTCTTGCGCGGACTTGACTTCTATCTGGTGCAAGACTTCACCAGCTCCATAGACGACTTTACCCAGGCAATTCTGTTGGATGACAAGTTCTTCCCGGCTTATTTCATGCGGGCATTGGTACGCTGCAAACAATTGGAATATAAGAAAGCCGAGGCCGGCCTAACAGAAGGCGTTCCCGGTGCTTCCGTTGATAGCAAGAAACAACCTGAAGTGACAGCTCTGGATTATGATATAGTGAAAAATGATCTGGATCACGTAATCCAATTGGCTCCTGATTTTGTTTATGCCTATTATAACCGTGCAAATGTACTGTCCATGTTGAAAGATTACCGTGGTGCATTGGAGGATTATAACAAAGCAATCGAGTTGAATAAAGATTTTGCTGAAGCTTATTTTAATCGTGGTCTGACCCATATTTTCTTAGGTAATAATAAGCTGGGTATAACGGATCTGAGTAAAGCCGGTGAACTTGGTATTGTGTCGGCTTACAATATCATTAAGCGATTTACTGACACGCGTGAATAACATTTTTTTGCTAAAAAATAAAATATCAAAAAGAATTAGCTATTTTTGCGTTCTGAAAATTGAAATATACACAACATTATGATAAAGATTACATTTCCAGACGGCTCCGTACGCGAATATAATGAAGGAGTAACGGGGCTGCAAATTGCAGAAAGCATCAGTTCTCGCCTGGCACAGGAAGTGCTGGCATGTGGTGTGAACGGTGAGATTTATGATTTAGGACGTCCTATCAGTGAGGACGCAAAGTTTGTTCTCTATAAGTGGGAAGATGAGCAGGGCAAACATGCATTCTGGCATACCAGTGCCCACTTGCTCGCTGAAGCGTTGCAAGAACTGTATCCGGGCATCCAGTTTGGTATCGGTCCTGCCATTGAAAACGGCTTCTATTATGATGTAGATCCGGGTGAGGCTACCATCAAAGAGTCTGATTTGCCGACTATTGAAGCAAAAATGGCGGAATTGGTGGCAAAGAAGGAAGCTGTTGTAAGAGAAAGTATTTCAAAAACGGATGCATTGAAGAAATTCGGTGATCGTGGCGAAACCTATAAATGTGAATTGATTTCCGAATTGGAAGATGGTCATATCACGACTTATACGCAAGGTGTCTTTACGGACTTGTGCCGTGGCCCGCACTTGATGACTACTGCTCCGATCAAGGCTATTAAGTTGATGTCGGTTGCAGGTGCATATTGGCGTGGACATGAAGACCGCAAGATGATGACACGTATCTATGGTATCACCTTCCCGAAGAAGAAGATGCTGGATGAATATCTGGTTATGGTGGAAGAGGCCAAAAAACGTGACCATCGCAAGATTGGTAAGGAGATGGATCTGTTCATGTTCTCCGATACGGTAGGTAAAGGTCTGCCGATGTGGCTGCCGAAAGGTACTGCACTGCGTTTGCGCCTGCAAGAGTTCCTGCGTCGTATTCAGGCACGTTACGATTATCAGGAGGTTATCACTCCGCCGATTGGTAACAAGTTGCTTTACATCACTTCCGGTCACTATGCAAAATACGGTAAGGATTCATTTCAACCCATTCATACGCCGGAAGAAGGAGAGGAGTACTTCCTGAAACCGATGAACTGCCCTCACCATTGTATGATTTATAAGAATTCTCCGCGTTCGTATAAAGATCTGCCTTTGCGCTTAGCCGAATTCGGTACGGTTTGCCGTTATGAACAGAGTGGAGAGTTGCATGGATTGACGCGTGTACGTAGCTTTACACAGGATGATGCGCATATTTTCTGCCGTCCCGACCAGGTGAAAGATGAATTCTTGCGCGTGATGGATATCATTTCTATCGTATTCCGTTCTATGGACTTCGCCAATGTGGAAGCACAGATTTCTTTGCGCGATAAAGTGAACCGTGAAAAATATATCGGTAGTGATGAAAATTGGGAAAGAGCCGAACAGTCTATCATTGAAGCCTGTGAAGAAAAGGGATTGACAGCCAAAATCGAATATGGTGAAGCTGCCTTCTATGGTCCGAAACTGGACTTCATGGTAAAGGATGCTATTGGCCGCCGTTGGCAGTTGGGTACTATCCAGGTGGATTATAACTTGCCGGAACGTTTTGAATTGGAATATACGGGAGCTGACAACCAGAAGCACCGTCCGGTAATGATACACCGTGCACCGTTTGGTTCAATGGAACGCTTTGTTGCCGTGCTTATCGAGCATACGGCAGGTAAATTCCCATTGTGGTTGACGCCTGAGCAGGTGGCTATTCTGCCTATCAGCGAGAAATTTAATGATTATGCACAGGAGGTGAAGAAATTCCTGAAGCAATATGATATTCGTGCGATAGTAGATGACCGTAATGAGAAAATCGGACGTAAGATTCGTGATAATGAATTGAAGCGTATTCCTTACATGCTGATTGTGGGTGAAAAAGAAGCTGAAAACAGCGAAGTTTCTGTCCGCAAGCAAGGGGAAGGCGATAAAGGTACTATGAAATTTGAAGAATTTGCTAAAATTTTGAACGAAGAAGTTCAGAATATGATAAATAAATGGTAACTTTGCGCCCACTTGTGAAAGCATAGCATATACGATGTTCTAAAGATCGCTTTTACTTAATAATAAAAAAATAATAATTTGGGAGTAGTAAATAAGAAACAAACTGGAAATAGAGGTTATTTAATGAAAAATGACAGCTTAAAAGGGCAGTATCGGATTAATGAGCAAATCCGTGCCAAAGAAGTCCGCATAGTGGGCGATGAAGTAGAACCTAACGTGTATCCTATAGCTCAGGCATTAAGACTTGCCGAAGAGCATGAAGTGGATCTCGTGGAAATCTCTCCGAATGCACAACCCCCTGTTTGTCGTATCGTCGATTACTCTAAATTTCTTTATCAGCTGAAAAAGCGTCAGAAGGAACAGAAGGCAAAACAGGTAAAAGTAAATGTGAAGGAGATTCGTTTCGGTCCTCAGACTGATGATCACGATTATAACTTCAAGTTGAAGCATGCCATCGGCTTTTTGGAAGATGGCGACAAGGTGAAAGCTTACGTATTCTTCAAGGGGCGTTCAATCTTGTTTAAAGAACAGGGAGAGGTACTGTTGCTGCGTTTTGCCAATGACTTGGAAGAATATGCAAAAGTGGATCAAATGCCGATTTTGGAAGGGAAAAGAATGACAATTCAGCTTTCTCCGAAGAAAAAGGATGTGCCAAAGAAGCCGGTCGCACCGAAAGTGGCTCCGGCTGAGAAAACAGAAGAATAAAAAGAAATGAGTAACGCCGTAGGTATAGTGCGTTGCCATATAATTTAAATAATTTAAAAATAAGTAAGATGCCAAAGATGAAGACTAACTCCGGTTCTAAAAAGAGATTTACTCTTACCGGAACAGGTAAAATCAAAAGAAAGCACGCTTTTCACAGTCACATTTTGACTAAGAAAACTAAGAAGCAAAAAAGAAATCTGTGCCATTCAACTACAGTTGACGTGACGAACGTAAGCCAGGTTAAGGAACTCTTAGCAATGAAGTAAAAAGCGTACAAAGTATTTTAAAGTATTAACCGAATGCATTAGCTTTAAGTCTGTTGCGTGAAGTAATGGCGCTAACATTCAAAAATTAGTAAAACTATGCCAAGATCAGTAAATCACGTTGCTTCAAGAGCAAGAAGAAAGAAAATTTTGAAATTAACCAGAGGTTACTTTGGTGCAAGAAAGAACGTATGGACCGTTGCCAAGAATACTTGGGAGAAAGGTTTGACTTATGCGTTCCGTGACCGTAAGAACAAGAAAAGAAACTTCCGCGCTTTGTGGATTCAGCGTATTAATGCTGCAGCTCGTTTGGAAGGAATGTCTTATTCTAAGCTGATGGGAGCTTTGCACAAAGCAGGAATCGAAATCAACCGTAAAGTTTTGGCTGATTTAGCGATGAACCATCCGGAGGCTTTTAAAGCTATTGTAGCTAAAGCAAAAGCTGCTTAAGTTTATTTAGCAAATAGTTTACAAAGTGCTGATTACGAACGAGTAATCGGCACTTTTTGCTTATATAAGGGAGGATATAGCAGAAAATGTACTGTATGAGAGAAACAATTTCATGTTTTTCCTTGTTTCTTTGACAGAAACTTACTACATTTGTTGTAGAAAATATAGCCGCATTGATTGGATCGGGAAACTCATCAAACTATTATGAAATACCGAGACAAGCTTCGCTTCTCAATGGCGGGCCACGCCCTTCGGGGTAACCTTTGAGTCGGTGGATTACAAAGAGGACGAGCGCTCAAATCATGTCATTCGGAGTTTCATCACATCATCGGTGCGGCTTTTTTATAAAGGGAACGGTAATCTTGGTTGGTTACCGTTCCCTTTTCTTTTTAATGCCACTCATCTCCGGAATATATGTTATAGGTTTATAACAACAGAGATGACCTTCAGACATCTAAAGGTCACCTCTGTACGCCCAAACCAAAGCGTGGGAGTTGTGAGTATTCTCCCCCTGTATGTTTAGTGATTTTGGCGCAAGTCTTTTACTCTGACAGCTTTTCCTTCGCTCTGCGGTAATGAACCTTTTTTCACGAGCTTTAGCTTGGGAGTTACTAATATTTCATCTTTCAGCTGACGGGTAATTTCTTTGCGTATCTTCTCCAGCTCGATATAATTATCGGTAGAAAGATCGCTGAGTTCTACTTCTACAATCATTTCATCCTGGTTGTTTACAGTTTCCAGCGTGATGAGATAATTGCTGCCCAATTGAGGGAATTGTACCAATACTTTTTCGACTTGCATCGGGAAGATATTGACTCCCTTGATGATAAACATATCATCGCTACGTCCCTTGATGCGGTCAATACGCAGATGCGTACGTCCACAAGGGCATTCTCCGGGGAGGATACGGGTAAGGTCTCTGGTGCGGTAGCGTAGCAGAGGCATCATTTCCCGGTCAAGAGTGGTCAGAACTAATTCGCCGATTTCCCCGTCGGGAACCGGTTCTCCTGTTTCCGGATTGATAATCTCGACAAGATAGCAGTCTTCCCAAAAGTGCATACCTTCTTGTTCCTGACATTCAAAAGCGACACCGGGACCATTCATTTCTGTCATTCCGAAGCTGTTGTAGGCCTTAACGCCTAACATGCGTTCGATCTTTTTGCGTTGTTCGTCCGTGTGAGGCTCTGCACCAATAAGAAGTGTTTTCAGGCTGGTGTTTGCCGGGTCTATGCCTTCTTCCTGGAATACCTCTGCCAAACGAATGGCGTAGCTGGGAATGGCATGTAGCGCGGTTGTTTTAAAATCAGTGATGAATTTAATCTGGCGTTTACTATTTCCGGCCGCAGCAGGAACAGTCAATGCTCCCAGACGTTCTGCGCCATATTGGAACCCTAAACCGCCAGTGAACATTCCGTATCCGGAACTATTCTGGAAAACATCAGTTTTACGTACACCCACCATATACAGGCAGCGGGCTACCAGGTTTGCCCAGGAATCCAGATCGTGTTGGGAATGGACAATGACAGTCGGTGTACCGGTGGTTCCGCTTGAGGAGTGAATACGTACACCATCTTCACGCATATTACCTGATACCAGTCCGAAAGGATAGCAAGCACGCATATCTGCTTTAGTGGTGAATGGGATTTTACGGACATCATCCAACGTTTTGATAGTATCGGCAGTGATGTTATGCTCTTGGAATACTTTCTTATAATACGGTGAATTAGCCGCAATATTTATCGTTTTTTTGAGCCGCTGAAGTTGCAGTTCCTGCAACTTTTCGCGGCTCATGGTTTCTATGTCTTCTTCCCAGTATCTGTTATTCATGGTTTTGGTATTTTTGGAGGTCTTACATTAATTTTTCAGCGATTTCCTTTCCGGCCGCGAGTGCTTTGAGATTCATCTCTACAATGGCTTCACCTTTGCGCTCGAAGATTTCACGGATGCTGGTTTGTATTTTCCCATAATCGATGCCAAGAAAGGGGATAGTTGCTCCGAGCAGAACGATGTTTGCTACACGGATAGAACCAATTTCTTTGGCTACTTTGTCTACATTGAGAACAATCTTATGAGGCAATTTATCTAATTCTGCTTTTATGTCAGCTTCTGCCGGATAGTTGGGGATGTTGACGAACGGGGTTTCGTTAGTCACTAACCAACCTTCGGGACTTAGATAGGGAAGATAACGTAACCCTTCCATGGGTTCAAGTGAAATAATCAAATCGCATTTGCCCGAAGGAATGAGATCGGAAGCGATAGGTTGGTCGCTGATACGGAGGTTGGACTGTACGTCGCCACCGCGCTGACTCATGCCGTGAACTTCCGCTTGTTTCATATATAGTCCGTCTTTAAGAGCGGCTTTACCGATTACCGTGGCGATAGAAAGGATGCCTTGTCCACCTACGCCGGAAAGTATGATATCTTTTTTCATGGCTTTACTTATTTCGTTTTTTACGTGCTAAGGTTTGAATACATTCTCTGCGTGGAATGATAACGGATACTCCGTGGTAATCAATTTCTTCACGGATAATCTGCTTCATTTCTTCGTAATTCTTTTTAAGGGGAACTACTACACGGATGTGTTCGGGTGCTACACCGATGCCACTACAGATGGCTTCAATGCGTCCTGTTCCGGCGGAGTCCTGACCACCTGTCATGGCGGTAGTTTCATTGTCAGAGATAACAATGGTAACATTGGCATTCTCGTTGACGCAGTCTAAGAGTCCCGTCATTCCGGAGTGTGTGAAAGTGGAATCGCCGATGACAGCTACTGCCGGATGGAGTCCGCCGTCGGAAGCGCCTTTTGCCATAGTGATGGATGCCCCCATGTCTACACATGAGTTGATGGCATTGAATGGGGCATTGGCTCCCAATGTGTAACAGCCGATATCACTGAATACTTTGTGAGTCGGGTATTCTTCTTTTAATACCTGTGTCAGCACTGTGTACATGTCACGGTGACCGCAGCCTTCACATAAAGCAGGCGGACGCATTTCGACAAGAGCAGGAATACCAAACTCCGATTTGTTTTCTTTTCCTACGCTGCGTGCCACCTTGTCCGGATTTAGTTCACCGTCTTGTGACAATGTGCCGTCCAGGCGCCCTTTTACTTTTACGCCGATGCCAAGATAACCTTTCAGTTGTTTCTCAACGAAGGGCTGACCGTCTTCCAATACTAAGATTTCGTCACAGGCCTCTACCAGTTGTAGGAGTTGTTTTTTGGGCAGCGGATATTGACCTATTTTCAATACAGGATATTCGCAACCTTCCGGGTAATTTTCCATTAGGTAGTTGTAACCGATGCCGCAGGCTATAATACCCATCTTTTTGTTCGGTCCGTCAATATACTTGTTGTATGGAGAGTTTTCAGATGCTTCAACGAATTCAGCCTGGCGTTCCAGTAAAACTTTGTAGCGCTTGCGTGCGTTACCCGGCAACAGGATAAACTGACGTGGATCTTCACTGAAAGATATCCCATTCTGAGACTGTTGTGCCTTTTGCTCTACTCCGGAGCGGGAGTGTGCCAGGCGGGTTACCATACGCAATAATACCGGTTCGCCAATCTTTTCAGAGAAAGCAAAGCCGTTATAAACCATGTCATATGCTTCTTGCTGATTGCTTGGTTCGTACATGGGAATTAGTGAGAAGTCACCATAGAAGCGGCTGTCTTGTTCATTCTGAGAGGAATGCATGCTGGGATCGTCCGCAGCTACGACAATTAATCCGCCTTTTACACCTGTGACGGCTGAATTGATGAAACAGTCTGCAGCCACATTCATACCTACATGCTTCATGCAAACCAATGCTCGTTTACCTACAAATGACATACCTAAAGCGGCTTCCATTGCTGTCTTTTCATTAGAAGCCCAACGACTGTGAATATTTTGTTCAGCCGTAATAGGTGCCATTTGGATGTATTCTGTTATTTCCGTGGAAGGAGTGCCGGGGTAGGCGTAAACACCTGAGAGTCCGGCGTCTAATGCGGCTTGTGCAATGGCTTCATCGCCAAGTAAGAGTTGCTTGCTCATATCTGATTATTTTAATGTTAGTCATGGATTATTAAAAAGGAAAATAATCTGCGTTTTTCATTCGCAAATATAGGCTTTTGCTTTTATTTTATTATGATTTTACTTGAAAATCTTTCTTTCGTTTAAAGCATTCCAGTATTTTCTGGCATTTTTCATGTGGTCAGCATAATTGGATGCGAAATTGTGGGTGCCTGAGAAGTCTTCTTTGGCGCACATATAAATGTAGTTGTGCTTCGCATAATCCAATACGGCATCAATACCGATGGGGGAGGGAATGCGTATGGGCCCTGGGGGCAATCCTGCGTTTAGATAAGTATTGTATGGTGAATTCACGTTCAAATGTTCATTGGTGATTCTTCTTAAACCGAAGTCTTGAAGGGCAAACTTGATGGTAGGGTCTGCCTGCAATGGCATTCCTTTATGTAGCCGGTTGATATATAGTCCTGCGACCATAGGTTTTTCTTCGTTGTTGTTTGTCTCTTCTTCTACAATAGAAGCAAGAGTGGATACCTCTTCCGTTGTCATGCCGATGGCTGTGGCTTTAGCCAGTCGCTCCTGGTTCCAGAATTTCTCATGTTCTTTCTGCATACGCTCGAAAAACTCATTTACACTCATATCCCAGTAGACCTGATAAGTTTCGGGGATGAACAAACTGGAAATTGTCTCTTTCTCATATCCCAGTTTCTTCTGAAATGCACTGTCATTCATTACAATTGCAATTTCGGCGGAGTCTACCATAAGCTGTTTCCCTACACTGCGTGCAAGTCTGTCTAAAGTGCGTACGTTGCTAATGGTCAGGTTTATTGGTTCCTGATAACCTCTATATAAGCGGCTGAAAACATGATATACGTTTTCTCCCGGACGGATGGCGTAGCGTCCGGTGTGGATGTTTGAATTGTAGTCGCGCCATTGAGCCATCCAAAGAAAGCCTGTGAAACTTTTGGGATGTCCTTGTTTTTGTACCTTATTATATATGGAGTCTGCTGTATCGTCTCTGTCGATATAGATATAAGCTGTCTTTTGGGGGTGAAATTGCGGATAGAATAAATAGTAATAGAATGTTCCGGCACAAGCTGCACCAATAAGGCACAGACTCATCAATCCTCCTATGAGAATTATCTTTGTCTTCTTTTTCATCTGTTTCGGCAGTTTTCTTTAGTCATGCAAAGGTAAGAAGAATCTATGGAATAAAAAAAAGAGATACATAAGCATCTCTCTCTTTCTGAGCCGCTAGCCAGACTTGAACTGGCGACCTACGCGTTACGAATGCGTTGCTCTACCAACTGAGCTATAGCGGCAGTAACTTTTCGTTTACGGGGTGCAAATTTACAGTTTTCTTTGAAACTACGAAAAGAAAAGAAACTTTTTTTGAAAAAATATTTCCTGATCTTGCTTCTTCTATTTATTCTGTCATTTTTTCTTTTGAAATAATTGTTTTATCGATATAAAAAATACATCTTTGCAAATGCTTTTGTCAATCTAAAATCTGACAATAATTATGAATCTAAAGATTTATTATAAAAATTTCTCATCCCGCATTGCATCCAAATGGACAATTTTGGCTATTGATATTTGTTTGGTGATGATTTCTATGTTTTTAGCATGTATTCTCCAACTGGGAGTATCAGCTATAGTATATAAAATGTCATTGTATGTGTGGATGATTTTTTTCTCTTTATTTTGTAATCTGTGTTTCTTTTCTGTCTTCCACACTTATGTTGGAGTTATTCGCTTTTCCTCGTTTGTGGATGTTTACAGGGTGTTTATATCTCTTACAATAAGCTATGGGATGCTGGGGATTGGCAACTTTTGCTGGTCGGCTTTGGGACTGGGAGAAACGCTGCCCAATGGGATTATTTTCATTGCATATATTCTTAATTTTACGTTCATGGTAGGCTTGCGCATTTTGGTGAAAATGCTGCATGAGACTTTGTCTTTTGATAATAGGCATTGCGTGAATGTGTTTATCTATGGTTTTCGGGGGACCGGAGTGAATATTGCTAAGTCCATGCGGGTAAGCAGGAACAATCATTACCGTGTATGTGGTTTTATTTCCGATGAACCGTGGATGATAGGTAAACATACAATGGGATGCAGAGTGTATGCCAATGATAATACGTTATTTGAACATTTGAGAAAGAAAAATGTGCGTACGATTATTGTGTCACCGGAAGTGATGGCGAATTTGGAGTTGTCCGGTGTGATGGGACGGATGTTGGCGGAAGGTGTCAATGTGATGACCGTACCTCCTTTGAGTGATTGTTTGAGTGATGGAATTATAAAGGATCTTCATATTGAAGACTGGCTTCGTCGTGAGCCGATTCATATTGATATCCGTAGGGTGGCGGCTTATGTTGAGGGGCATCGGATATTGATAACCGGAGCTGCAGGGACGGTAGGTCGGGAAATAGTTCGTCAGTTGGCGGCATTAAATCCATATCAGCTGATATTGGTTGACCAGGCGGAATCCCCTTTGTATGATGTTCAATTGGAATTGTCCGATCATTGGAAAAATATAGAAGTGCGGGTATTGGTGGCGGACGTTGCGAACCATAGTCGTATGGAGGCTATTTTTGAGCAGTATATGCCGCAGTTAGTGTTTCATGCCGCAGCCTATAAAGATATCTCTATGCTTGAAGATTATCCTAATGAAGCTATTCAGGTGAATGTTTTGGGAACGAAGAATATTGCAGATTTGTCCGTGAAGTATAAGGCTTGTAAATGTATGATGATTTCTACGAATTATGCATTGTCTCCTACCTATGCTATGGGCTATAGTAAGTGTTTAGCAGAAATGTATGTGCAGGGGATATCTCATAAAGTAATACCGGAAAATTGTTTTACTAAATTAATGGTCATACGCTTTGGTGATGTATATCCTGATGCACCTCGCAGTCTGATGACTATGCCGGAAGCTTGTCAGTTGATATTGGAAATAGGAAATTTGGGAGAAAATGGCGGAGTCTATGTATTTGAAGATGATGCGGCAGAAGATATTCTGCCTACATGTTATGAAAAAATAAAGAAAAGTAGGGAGCGTTTTATAGATTACAATGCCGTTTGTGAGCAGATTAATGCATTAACGGAAAATAATTGCATGCAGAATTCTGAGGCAATAATTAACAAAATGAAAAAAATAATCTCAAATTCTGTTGATTCTTGTATGATGGTCTGAACGAATAGATTGCGTTTTTAATTCTTTTTCCGAAATTTCGATGTAAAATAAATGGGTGTTATGAAATAATGTGTTACCTTTGTGCCCGATTTATATTTAATGTAGGAATTTTAAAGATTAATCAAATATCTTATGCGTAGATTATTAGCACTATTCTTTTCAATTTTCATCTTGGCGGGGGGTGTTATGGCTCAGCAAATGTCGGATGATCAGGTAGTTCAATATGTGAAAGAGGCACAGAGGTCTGGTAAATCACAAAAACAGATGACTACTGAGTTGTTGCGTAGGGGGGTAACTAAAGAACAGGTTGCCCGTATACAAAAAAAATATGCAGAGCATAGTACAGCAGCGGATGGAGTCGAAAACAAACCCTCACAACTTCGAGAACGCACCTCTTTAATGACAGATGGTAAGGCCGTCAGAGGTACTTCCTATGAAGAAGCTGAATTGGAAGAACAGAAAGAAATTATCGATTTAAAACGTGATGCCCAAGCTACTCCGGAGGCTCCCGGAAGCAATATTTATGGTCATAGTCTGTTTACTAACCGGAATCTGTCTTTTGAACCGAGTGCCAATCTTGCTACTCCGGTTAATTATCATTTAGGCCCTGGTGATGAAGTTATTATTGATATCTGGGGCGCTTCTGAAAATACAATTCGTCAGACAATTTCTCCAGAAGGAACTATTTTGGTTCGTGGTTTGGGACCAGTCCATCTGAGTGGTATGACTGTAAAAGAAGCAAACTCTTTCTTGCAGAGAGAATTCTCTAAAATTTATTCAGGAATTTCAGGAACAGATCCCAACTCTCAGATAAAATTAACATTGGGTGATATCCGTACGATACAGATCAATATCATGGGTGAAGTTTCTGTACCGGGAACTTATACTTTATCTGCATTTTCCACTGTATTTCATGCTTTGTATCGTGCCGGTGGTGTGAACCGTATTGGTAGCTTACGTAGTATTAAGGTTGTGCGTAATGGTAAAACTTTTGCAGACCTGGATGTTTACGATTATATAATGAAAGGCAAGATGAAAGATGATATACGTCTTCAGGAAGGCGACGTTATTATTGTAGATCCTTACCAGTCTTTGGTTGAGATTGTCGGTAAAGTAAAGAGACCGATGTTCTATGAAATGAAACCTACGGAAACTGTTTCTACTATATTGGAATATGCAGGTGGATTTACTGGTGATGCCTATAAAAAAGCTATTCGTCTTGTGCGTAAGAGCGGACGTGAACATCAGGTTTACAATGTAGATGAAATGGATTACTCTGTTTTCCGTTTGGATGACGGAGATATGATTACGATAGATGCTGTACTTGATCGTTTTGAAAATCGTGTAGAAGTGAGAGGTGCTGTTTATCGTGCCGGATTATATCAGCTGGATGGTACAGTGAACACCGTAAAGCAATTAATAAAGAAAGCTGAGGGATTACGTGGAGACGCTTTCCTTAATAGAGTAATGATTGACCGTGAGCATGAAGACTTGTCTCATGAAATCATTGCTATTGATTTAGGTGGATTGTTGAAAGGTACGGTTGCTGACATTCCTTTGCAGAAAAATGATATTCTGTATGTACCGAGTATCAACGATTTGAAAGAGGAAGAAACTGTTGCCATTTATGGCGAGGTCGCTAATCCTGGTACTTTCCTTTTCTCTAAGAATATGACTATTGAAGACTTGCTTGTTCAGGCTGGTGGTTTGCTGGAAGAAGCTGCGACTACAAGAGTTGAGATTACCCGTCGTATTAAAGATCCAAAGAGTACTTCATTTAGTAGTGTTTTAGGGAAAACATATACTTTTGATATAAAAGACGGTTTAGTGGTTGGAGGAAATTCAGAGAATTTCTATTTGGAACCGTTTGATGCTGTTTATATTCGTAGAAGTCCGGCTTACCGTAGACAGCAGAATGTAACTGTTGCAGGTGAAGTGCTCTTCTCCGGTAGTTATTCCTTACTGAAGAAAAATGAACGCTTGTCTGATTTGGTAAGCAAAGCTGGTGGTGTAACTCCGGATGCTTATGTGAAAGGAGCGCGATTAATTCGTAAGTTGTCAGATGAAGAAAGACGTCGTCAGAATGATGCGATACGTATGGCTCAGAATGGTGAAGGTAAAGACTCCATTTCAATACAAAAATTAAATCTGTCAGAAACCTATACAGTAGGTATTGATTTGGAGAAAGCTTTGGCTAATCCAAAGTCTGATTTTGACTTAGTTTTGCGTGAAGGTGATGTTTTGTATATTCCTGAATATATCAATACTGTAAAAATCAGTGGTTCAGTTATGTATCCTAACACTGTGGTGTATCAGCGAGGAAAGAATCTGAAGTTCTACATAAATCAAGCGGGTGGCTATGGTAACATGGCTAAGAAAAAGAAGGTTTATGTGGTTTATATGAATGGTACAGTGTCTCGTTTGAAAGCGAGAAATTCCAGTGCTATAGAACCTGGCTGTGAGATTATTGTTCCCAGCAAGGCTGAAAAGAAACATATGGCAATGGCTGAAATTCTGGGTATCAGTAGTACAACTGCTACTATTGCGGCAATGGTGGCAACTTTAGCTAACGCTTTTAAGTAATTTGATTATGAGTGAAGAAAACAAACTGAATACACTTCCTCAGCAACCGGAGGAGCAGGAAATTGATTTGATTGAACTTGCCAAGAAAGTTTGGGTAGAGCGTAAATTGGTTTTTAAAGCGTGTGGATATGCTGTATTGGTCGGACTGATTGTTGCATTTAGTATCCCCAGGGAATATTCTACCAGCGTGACGTTGGCACCGGAGAGTACCGGGAAATCTACCGGAGGTAGTATGGGAGCATTGGCTGCTATGGCTGGAATTAACATGGGGTCTTCTGTTGGTGAAGATGCCCTGTATCCCGATCTTTATCCGGATATTGTGAGTTCTACTCCGTTCCTTACCGAATTGTTTGATGTGAAAGTCAAAGATGATAAAGAAAAGATAGATACCACTTTATATGCCTACTTGGACGAACATCAGCGTGCCCCTTGGTGGAGTGCTATTGTTTCAGCTCCTTTTAAAGTTTTGGGCTGGACTATCTCTTTGTTTAAAGATGATGAAGCGGAAGGTAGCGGAGTACTGGATCCTTTTAGGCTGACTAAAGATGAAGCCAACATTGCAGAAGCATTGAGTAAGCGTATTGCAGTTTCTGTTGATAAGAAGACCGGGGTTACCACTTTGACGGTGACCATGCAAGATCCTTTAATTTCCGCATCACTGACCGACACAGTCATGTGCCGTTTACAGAACTATATCACTGAATACCGTACAAACAAGGCGCGTCATGATTTAGCTTTTACAGAGAAGTTATATATTGAGGCTAAAAATAATTATACGGAAGCTCAAGGAAAATATGCATCTTTTGTAGATGCCAATCAAAATATTATTTTGTTAAGTTACCGCGCCGAACAAGAGCGTTTGCAGAATGAGATGAATTTGGCATATAATGTATATACCCAAGTTGCCCAGCAATTGCAGATGGCAAAGGCTAAGGTGCAGGAGATTACTCCGGTCTATACTGTCGTGCAACCTGCAACGGTTCCTTTGCGTCCGTCTAAGCCAAGCAAGCCGATGATTCTTATTGGCTTTGTTTTCCTGGCTGGTGTGGGTAGTGTAGGTTGGATTTTGTTCGTGAAAGATTTATTAAAAGGATGGAAAAAGCAAACAACGATATGATGATGGATGAAAATTCGCGTAGCTGGTATGTTTTGTACACAGCACCAAGATTAGAACGTAATTTGATGCGGCATTTGGCTGTTGCCGGATATAAGACCTATTGTCCTATGCAGACAATTTATGTAAACTGGAATGGGAAAACAAAGGAGATCATTGTTCCTTTTTTCTCCGGTTGTGTTTTTGTAGAAGGAGATTTGAAAGAAATGGCTTCTGTTGTAGCTTCTCAAAAAGCGGCTTTCTTAGTGAATGCTGACGGTAAAGAACTTTCTATAGTATCGGATAAGGTAAATCTTCCTGGTAAGTTTGCTCAATTGTTGAAATAGTGATGAAGTTGATTTCAGAAGAACTGCTGGATAGCGTGACTCGTGAGGCGCAGGGAAATCCTCGCCTACGCATGAATTATAATTTTCATGAATCATTGGATGCACCTATCCATCGCCTGCTTAATGCATTGGAGCCGGGAACTTATCTTCCGCCTCATCGTCATACGGATAAGGAAGAAACTTATGTCGTGTTACGTGGAAGCCTGTTGGCATTCTTTTATGATGATTTGGGCAATGTAACGGAGAAGGTTAGCCTGAACTCCTCTGCTGGAATTTACGGATTGGAAATTCCTTCCGGTACCTGGCACAGTATTATTGCTTTGGAGTCGGGTACTGTTATTTTTGAAATAAAATCCGGTCCTTACCGGTCACTTCCGCCTGAAGATATTGCGCCGTGGGCGCCTGCACCTTCAGACTTGGAAGGTGCGGCTGTATATATGAAACGAATGTTGGAGGTCTAATTAGTACCTTCAAACATTCGGCTTCTTGCCAACATACATGCGCCTACAATACCAGCTTTATCTTTTAATTTAGAGGTGGTAATTGCCGAGTCCTTGTTGACAAGATTCAGCGAATATTTTCGTACTGCTGTTTTTATGGGTTGGGTAATATAATCTCCGGTTAGAGAAAGCGTTCCTCCAATGATGACCAATTCGGGATTAAAGATGTTTATGAGTCCTGCAATTTGTTTGCCCAGTTTCTGCCCTATTTCTTCTACGATTTCAATACAGAGCAGGTCTTCTTTGTTGACGGCTGCTATAATCTCATCTAAGGTGAGGGGAGCTGCCATTGTCGCCCGACTGGAAAGGATGGAGTTTTCTCCCGTTTTGATACGTTCTAATAATGTGCGGTGTAGTGCAGAACCCGACGCTTCTGTTTCCAGACAGCCTTTTTTACCGCAATGGCAAATAATCTCATTCTCGAAAGCATTTACATGTCCGAATTCTCCTGAGAAGCCTGATTTTCCCGTATAGATTTTCCCGTCGATAATAATTCCGATACCTAATCCCCAACTGACATTTACAAAAATAATATCTTTTTCTCCTTTTACACATCCCTGCATGTACTCTCCATAAGTCATGGCGCGGGTGTCATTATCGATAGTTACAGGATAGCCAAGCCTTTCGCTTAATACATCTGCGAGCGGCCGTTCCTCAAAATTGAATTGGCTGAAACTATATCCGGATTCAGGATTTACCCGGCCTGATACATTGACATTGATATTCAATATCTTTTCTGTATCGATTGCAAGCTTTTTAATGAAACCGAGAATTAGGTTGCAAAGTTCGTTCATTCCTTCTAAGGAGTTTTCGAAATTATATGGGATATCCATTTTGAGCTCCACCATATCTCCTTTGAAGTTGATTAATCCGATATTGATGGAGAATTTTTTTATATCTACTCCAATAAAGTAACCGGATTGAGGATTTAATCCATATAAATGTGGATGGCGTCCTCCGCTTGTCTCCAACTTCCCGTAATCATTGATATAACCTTCATCAAACATTTCACTAATTAGTTTTGTAACTGTGGGGATACTTAAATCCAACTCTTTTGATAGATCGGGGATTGTAGAACTACCATTATATATATAATAGGTAATAATTCTCTTTTTGATGAGGGCATTTTTAGACCCCATTTCTATTTCTTTTAGGAATTGCTGATACATGATCTTTGTTAATTTTATTATTGACTACAAATATAATTAATATATTTATTAATTTCAATCTTTCTATAGAAAATAGAATATTATTTCTATTTCTAATTTGTTTGATAGTAGTAATGCCATTTTCTTCCTGACTTCATATTTCTTTTTCTTTCTTCTCTTCTTTCTATGTTATTAGTTAATAATAGGGCTCTATTTAATTAAATATATTACTACTAGTGGATTTTAATAATAAAATTATTTATTATCTATTGTTTATTTAATAAATATAGCTATATTTGCATCGAGTTATAATAGTTGTAGCCTTAATAATAATAAAGGTTAAACTTAAAGTTCAATAGGTTAACATATATATTATACAGAAGAAAAGCTATGAAAACAAGCAGTCGCAGAGATTTTTTGAAGAAGGCCGCATTGGCAGGGGTTTCGGCTTTGGTTACTCCTGAATTGGTGGCAAATGAAGAGAGAGGAAGTATTTCTTTCTCTTCATTTACCGAGAATGGCGCTGATATTAATCAATTTATTATTCCTAGAAATGATGGTTTGAGAATAACCGGGACTTTTTTAGATGAAATATCTCATGACATTCCTCATCAAAATTGGGGTGAAAAAGAATGGGAGCAGGATTTCCATTATATGAAAAACATTGGAATTGATACGGTTATTATGATTCGTTCTGGTTACCGTAAATTTATGACCTATCCGTCTAAATATTTGCTAAGTAAAGGATGTTATATGCCATCTGTTGATTTGGTTGATATGTATCTTCGGCTGGCAGAAAAGTATCAGATGAGTTTTTATTTTGGTTTATATGATTCCGGTAAATATTGGGATACAGGTGACTTATCCTGTGAAATTGAAGATAATAAGTATGTGATTGATGAAGTTTGGAAACAGTATGGTGAAAAGTACAAGAGTTTTGGAGGATGGTATATCAGTGGTGAAATCAGTCGCAAGACCAAAGGAGTTATTGATGCTTTTCGTGCACTGGGTAAACAGTGCAAAGATGTTTCTAGTGGTTTGCCAACTTTTATTTCTCCCTGGATTGACGGGAAGAAAGCTGTAATGGGAACGAATAAGTTAACCAAGGAAGATGCTGTTTCAGTTCAGGAGCACGAAAAGGAATGGAATGAAATATTTGATGGGATTCATGAAGTTGTTGATGCTTGTGCTTTTCAAGATGGACATATTGATTATGATGAATTGGATGCCTTTTTTACTGTAAATAAAAAGCTGGCAGATAGATATGGAATGAAGTGTTGGACAAATGCAGAAACTTTCGATCGTGATATGCCTATAAGCTTTCTGCCGATAAAGTTTGATAAACTGCGGATGAAATTGGAAGCGGCTAAGCGGGCTGGATATGATAAGGCTATAACTTTTGAGTTTTCCCATTTTATGAGTCCACAATCTGCCTATTTGCAGGCAGGACATTTATATAATAGATATAAAGAATACTTTAATATAAAATAAAAATGAAGTCGACAATTAATTTGGGTTATTTGGTTTTCCTTTCAGTAGTAGCAGCGTTAGGCGGTTTTCTGTTTGGATATGACACTGCTGTTATTTCCGGCACTATTGCGCAGGTAACAGAGCTGTTTCGGTTGGATGCCTTACAGCAAGGGTGGTATGTGGGGTGTGCATTGATTGGTTCCATTATAGGAGTACTTTTTGCTGGTATTTTGAGTGATAAGTTCGGACGGAAGTCTACAATGATTCTTTCGGCGATCTTATTCTCTACTTCTGCAATAGGCTGTGCTGTCTGTATGGACTTCAATCAATTGGTGGTCTATCGGATTATAGGTGGTATTGGTATAGGAGTTGTTTCTATTATCTCTCCACTTTATATTTCGGAAGTTGCTGTAGCTCAATATCGTGGACGCTTAGTTTCCTTGTATCAGTTGGCTGTTACAATTGGTTTTTTGGGCGCTTATCTTGTGAATTTTCAGCTTTTGGGGTATTCCACAAGTAATCCTGATGTTACTGCAGGATGGTGGAGTCTTATATTTGTAGAAGAAGTATGGAGAGGAATGTTAGGTATGGAGACATTGCCTGCTTTATTGTTCTTTATCATCATCTTCTTCATACCTGAAAGCCCGCGCTGGCTGATATTGCAAGGAAGAGAAGAAAAGGCTACTAATATTCTTGAGAGAATTTATGTATCTTCCAAAGAAGCTATGTTTCAATTAACAGAAACTAAGTCTGTGATATCTTCCGAGTCGAAATCAGAATGGAGGCTTTTATTGCAACCTGGCATTATGAAAGCTGTTATAATAGGTGTATGCATAGCTATGTTGGGGCAGTTTATGGGTGTGAATGCAGTGTTGTATTATGGGCCATCCATTTTTGAAAATGCCGGTTTATCCGGGGGGGATTCCTTGTTTTATCAAGTTTTGGTAGGTTTGGTAAATACATTGACTACTATATTGGCTCTCGTTATTATAGATAAGGTAGGGCGTAAGAAGTTGGTTTATTATGGTGTGTCTGGTATGGTAGTTTCTTTAATACTTATTGCAATTTACTTTATCTATGGCGAATCTTGGGGAATTTCCAGTATTTTTCTTTTAGTCTTTTTCCTCTTCTATGTATTTTGTTGTGCTGTGTCTATATGCGCTGTGGTATTTGTACTTCTTTCTGAAATGTACCCGACGAGGGTACGTGGACTTGCTATGTCCATTGCTGGTTTTGCTTTGTGGATAGGTACATACTTGATTGGACAGTTAACCCCCTGGATGCTCCAGAATCTTACCCCCGCCGGAACATTCCTTCTGTTTGCAATCATGTGTGTACCTTATATGCTGATAGTCTGGAAACTTGTTCCTGAAACAACAAGGAAATCTTTAGAAGAAATTGAACGTTACTGGATGAAAACAAAAAATTGACCTTAATAATATATATAATGAAGATTAGAAATTTTTTATTGAATAGTTGTCTTATAGCTACCTTATGCTCATGCGGTGTTTCTCAAAAAGAGAGTTTGAATTTGACTCTATCGAGAGATATACTGTTCGATAAAGTGAAGGGCGCCTGGGCTGGACAGACTATAGGCTGTACATATGGCGGCCCGACAGAGTTTCAGTATTTGTCAACTATGATTCCTGATTCTGTAGTGATTCCTTGGGAACCGGGTGAAATCAAAAAGTGGTATGATGGTGGTGGCGGTCTTTATGACGATGTTTATGTTGACTTGACTTTTGTAGAGACCTTTGAAAGATGTGGGTTAGATGCTCCGGCTGATTCCTTTGCAACTGCATTCCTTGCTAAAGAATATCCTTTGTGCCATGCTAACCAAATGGCTCGCTATAATCTTCTACAAGGTCTGACTCCCCCCGCCAGTGGACATTGGAAAAATAATCCCCATGCCAATTGTTTGGATTTCCAGATTGAAGCTGACTTTGCAGGTATTATGTCTCCGGGTATGGTGGATAATGCTACTGAAATTTGTGATCGTGTGGGACATATTATGGCTTATGGCGACGGATGGTATGGTGGCGTATATGTAGCTGCTATGTATTCTTTGGCCTATGTGAGCGATGATATCGAGTATATTGTGACGCATGCTTTGAAATCTATCCCCCAAGAAAGCCGCTTTCATGAGTGTATGACTGATGTTATAAGTTGGCATAAGCAATATCCGGAGGATTGGAAAAAATGTTGGGAAGAAATAGAGAAGAAATGGGGTTCCAATGACATTGCCTGTCCCGATGGAGTTGAAATGCCTTTCAATATTGAGACTTATGTAAACGGTGCGTATATAATTTTAGGGTTACTCTATGGACAGGGTGACTTTGAGAAGACTATTGATATCTCTACACGTGCGGGACAAGACTCTGACTGTAATCCGGCTTCTTCAGGAGGTATCTTGGGAACGATGATTGGTTATAATCGCATTCCTGAGAAATATAAGAAAGAACTGGCTATAGTTGAAGATACTCCTTTCAATAATACGGTAAGTTTTAATAAAGGTTGTGAACTGAGCTTTGGACACGCTTTGGAAATGATAGAAAGAGGTGGTGGAAAAATTGAAGCTAATGAAGTAACAATCAATTTTCAACAGCCGAAACCGGCACAGTTAGAGATTAGTTTTAAAGGCTTGAAACTTGATAAAAAAGTGGTTGTGGATAATTGGATTGCTAATTTCCCGCCAATAGAATTTGAAGGAATAGGAGCTGTGATAAAAGGTGAACTTAAAGGCGAGAATGTTCCTGAAGATTATATTGCTGAATTAGAGGTTTATTTCAATGATAAATTGATAGAAGTGTGTAAGCTTCCGTTGAAGTATAATCATCGTAAACATGAATTATTCTTTAACTATGTACAGCCTTACAGTAAATATACAGTGACCTGCAAATGGATAAATCCCGTTAAAGGCGCTGATATTTGGGTAAGAGATGTTATCACTTACACGACAGATAAATAATTGAAAAATATGAGGAGACTGGTTTAGATGCATACCGGGTAAAAAACGTTTCCAGTCTCTGTCTAAAAAATTAATGAAGATGATAGATTTTAAGAAATTAGCGGATCTGTACAAGGATGAACTTTTGAACAATGTTCTTCCTTTTTGGTTAGAGCACTCCCAAGACCATGAATACGGTGGGTATTTTACCTGTCTGGACAGAAAGGGGAATGTCTTTGACACAGACAAATTTGTTTGGTTGCAAGGCCGGGAAGTATGGTTGTTTTCAATGCTTTATAATAAGGTGGAGAAACGTCAGGAATGGCTTGATTGTGCAATTCAGGGAGGTGAGTTCCTGAAGAAGTATGGTCATGATGGAAATTACAATTGGTATTTTTCTTTAGATCGCACAGGACGTCCATTGGTTGATCCTTATAATATTTTCTCATACACTTTTGCTACTATGGCATTCGGGCAACTGAGCCTGGCCACCGGAAATCAGGAGTATGCGGATATAGCTAAAAAGACTTTTGATATTGTATTATCAAAAGTTGATAATCCGAAAGGAAACTGGAACAAACTTCATCCGGGTACACGCAATCTGAAGAATTTTGCCTTACCGATGATCCTATGTAATCTGGCTATGGAAATAGAACATTTGTTAGATGAAGGATGTCTGGAAAAGACGATGGAAGTGTGTATTCATGAAGTCATGGAAGTTTTCTATCGTCCGGAACTGGGAGGTATCATTGTAGAGAATGTTTTGGCGAATGGAGAACTTTCCGATTCATTTGAAGGGCGTCAAGTCACTCCGGGGCATGATATTGAAGCCATGTGGTTTATTATGGATCTTGGTAATCGTTTGAAACGTCCGGATTTGATTGAAAAGGCAAAGGATATCACTTTAAAAATGATTGACTATGGTTGGGACAAAGAATTTGGAGGTCTCTACTATTTCCTGGATCGTAAAGGCTATCCTCCCCAACAATTGGAATGGGACCAGAAATTGTGGTGGGTTCACATAGAAACCCTGATCTCATTGCTCAAAGGTTATCAACTGACTGGAGATAAGCAATGTCTTGACTGGTTTGAAAAGGTACATGAATACACATGGAGCCATTTTAAAGATGAAGAATATCCGGAATGGTATGGTTATCTGAATAGGAGAGGTGAGGTGCTATTGCCTTTGAAAGGTGGGAAGTGGAAAGGCTGTTTTCATGTTCCGAGAGGACTTTATCAATGCTGGAAGATATTAGAAGATATAACTTTAGTAGCATGCAACGAAAATAATAATTCCTAATTTTAAATTTTAATAATATGAAAAACAAGTGTTTTTGTTTGCTATTCCTATTATTCTCTTTTGTGAGCATTGGTGCATATGCTCAAGTGAAAGTAGAGGGTAATGTTTTTGACGAGACTGATAGTCCTTTAATTGGAGTATCTGTTTTTACGGAAGGTCGTAAGACCGGTACAGTGACAAATGCGGATGGACATTTCACTATTTTGGTACCTGATGCCAATTCACATTTGACATTCTCTTACGTGGGTTACATGACTCAGAAAGTACAATTAAAAGGGAAGAAAATTCTGAAGATTGTAATGAAAGAAGATGCTGAACTGCTAGATGAAGTAGTAGTGGTTGGCTATGGTACACAGAAGAAAATAAATGTAACTGGTGCTATTGCACAAGTCGATAACAAAGAATTGAAGATGGCTCCGAGTGGCAGTCTTTCCAGTATGCTGGCAGGTCGTTTGCCTGGTTTGATATCTAAACAGAGTAGCGGACAACCAGGTGCTGATGGAGCTAGTCTTTATATTCGTGGTAATGGTGCCGGAGATGGTAGTCCTTTGATTGTTATCGATGGTGTCATTACTGATTATTTTCCTTCATTCTCACCTGATGAAGTAGAGTCTATTACTATTCTGAAAGATGCGACTGCTGCTGCCGTTTATGGTGTGCGTGCTGCTGCGGGTGTGATTTTGGTCACAACGAAGCGTGGTACAGTGCAGAAACCTACCGTAACATTTAATTCATCTGTTACATTAAGTCAGAATACTGATTTTCCAAAGTTTCTGAATGGACCAGATTATGCATACTGGTATAATAAGGCACAACTTCTGGATGGTGTAGCTGAGGAAAATTTAAGGTTTTCGCCTGAGGAAATAGACCGTATTACTAATCCGGGTGAAAATGAGCATATTTATGGAAGTACAGACTGGTTTGATCTGTTATTTCGTAATACTGCTCCTACCTATACCAATAATGTGTCTGTTTCCGGGGGTACGGAGAAGGTTAAGTTCTTTGCTTCGGTCGGTGCTTATAATCAGGAAGGTATCATAAAACGTACCTCTTATGATAAGTACAACTTCCGTTCTAATATGGATGCTAAGATTACTGACAATTTTGATATGTCTCTTGACCTGTCTGGCTATGTTTCCGAACAGGATGAGCCGGGGGCTTCGGCTGGTATGGGATCTTATGCCTCTATATTCCAGCAGGCATTGTTATCATATCCTTATCTGAAACCTTATACTGCTGATGGTATGCCCATAGCCAGTATTAATACAGCCGGTAACGGAAATAATAACCCTATTGCGGCAAGAGACTTGTCGGGTAACAATAATGTAAAGAAGACATACTTTCAAGGAAATGTTTCTATGAGATATCAGCTACCTTTTGTGAAAGGACTGTCTGTTAAGTTGAATGCTTCTTACGTGAAGAACTATACTATGCAGAAGAAGTACTTCCTGACCTATGATGTATATGGTTGGAATCAGACTACCCGGCAAGGTAACGTAGAAACCGGCCGTATAGCTAATAAAGTTGCTTTAAATCAGTGGTTTACGGAAAGTGAAGGCTATACTGTTCAGCCCGCTCTTGAATATTCTAATAAATTCGGAAAGCATGCTGTGTCGGGATTGTTCTTGTATGAATTCTCTAGAACAGATCAGTCTAGTATGTCTGCAGGTAGAACCGATTTCCCGATTACCAATATTATGGACTTAAATTACGGTCTTGAAGTAAATAAGGATTTGGTAAAAGGTGGACACAGCCAAGCTAAACGTGCCGGTTATGTTATTCGTCTGAACTATTCTTATGATGACAAATATTTGTTAGAATTCACCAGTAGAATTGATGCTTCCACGGCACTCCCCAAGAAATACAGATGGGGTGTTTTCCCAGGCGTTTCTGTAGGATGGAGAATTTCTCAGGAAGACTTCTTTAAAGAAGCCGTTCCGTTTATGGAAAATCTGAAGGTTCGTGCCTCTGTGGGACGCTTGGGTAGCGACCGTGCTATCAGCAATACGATGACATATTTCTCTACTGCAAGTTTGTCTGCTGATCCGACAGTATTATTTGGTACCAGTCCTCAGAAATATTTAGGATTGAGTAGTCCGGTAAATCCTCTTTTAAAGTGGCAGTTGACCGATACTTATAATGTTGGTATTGAATCCAGTATGTGGAATGGCTTGTTAGGCGTTGAGTTGGACGTATTTTATATGAAAACAACTCGTTCATTGGAGTCGCAGTCAGCAAACTTTCCACCTTCTTTGGGAAACTATTATCCGACATACATAAATTATGGTTCTCATGACAATCGTGGTTTTGAGCTTGTCTTATCTCACAATAATAAAATAAAAGATTTTTCTTATCGTGTAAGAGGTAATGTTTCTTGGGCTCGTAACAAAGTGCTGAAGATGACCGAAGATGCAAATGTTCCTGATTATAAACGTGCTACAGGACGTCCGATGGGACAATATTGGGGCTTTGTTGCAGATGGTCTATTCCAGACGGAAGAAGAAATAGCCCACAGTGCTGTCTTTGGTCCGACACTGCCTGGTGATATTAAACTGAAAGACATTAATGGTGATGGTAAGATAACCTGGGATCAGGATATGGTTCCCATTGGTCGCAGTAATACGCCGGAGATGATGTTTGGTTTAAATTTAGGTGCAGAATGGAAAGGCTTTGATTTCAATATGTTGTTGCAAGGTGCCGCTTTGTTTGATGTAAATCTGTGCGGTTTGTACAGTAGTGGAATTCGTGATGATACATTCTATACACGTCCCTTCTATGCAGACGGGAATACTCCTTATTATTTGGTAGAAGGCGCTTGGCGTCCTGATAATACAGATGCTAAATATCCTCGTTTAGGAATTAATTCAAGATCGAATGGTGGAAAATTCTCTTCTTGGTGGGTAGTGGACGGCTCCTATGTACGTCTGAAATCTATTCAGTTGGGATATACTATACCTAAGAAATGGAGTGAAAGAGCAGGTTTCAGAAAAATTCGTGCTTATGTAGCCGGTGGTAATCTGTTTACTTTATCTCATTTGGAGCATATGGACCCTGAAATGCCAAGTGTAAACCAGGGATATTATCCTCAACAGCGTACATATGAATTTGGATTAAATGTAACTTTCTAAAAAACTAATACAATGAAATCAGTAAATAAGATATTAACAGTATTTGCTTCTGCTTGCTTTACGTTGAGCAGTTGTAATATTGATCCTGTTCTGACAAGTAGCTATCCTGATGATATCACTTGGTCGAATGAAACGAACCTGCAGTTGTATATTAATGGCTTTTATTCCTTGATTGGGGGATATTATTCAATCACTGATGATGCTTGCGCCGATCTTTTAAAAGCTAATAATCCGGTTGCTAATACTAATTTGTTTGTATTTGGTTCTACTCCTATCACTCCCGCCAGCAATCTTTTTGATAACTGGAGCAACAGACATTCCTGGCAGTTGACTTGTTGCCGAGCTTTGGAAGGATTGGAAGAACATCGTGGAAATTTTACAGAAGAAGTTGCTCTGCGTGCGGAGGCTGAATTCCGTTTTTTCCGTGCCGTGGCTAATTTTGATTTGGCGAAACGTTATGGAGCCAGTTTTATTCTTTACAAACAGCTGCCTGTACTTGGTCAAAAGGAGCATGCCCGCTGTACTCCTGATGAATGTTGGGACTTTATAGCAGAAGACTTGGATTTTGCAGCAAAGAATCTGCCTCTGAAAAATGAAGTGGAAGCAGGTAAACTAACAAGTGGTGCTGCTTATGGGATGAAGGCTCGCGCCATGCTCTATGCCGAACGCTGGAAAGAAGCATCCGATGCGGCAGCCGAGTTAAAGAAACAAGGATATAAACTCTATGAAGATTATGGTCAATTGTTTCTAAATAGAAGAACGAAACCGGTTGCAAATGATGAAAGTGTAATAGAGTTTGGCTATGTGTATGAAACACTGGATTACTCATTTGATTATTTCAATTGTCCGCCTAGTGACGGTGGTTATGCTGAAATTAGTCCGACAGAAACTTTGGTATCAGCTTATCAGATGGCTGATGGTAAAGATTTTGATTGGGAAAACCCTGAGATGGCTGCAAATCCTTATGAAGGACGTGAACCGCGTTTTTATGCTTCTATACTTTATAACGGTTGTCAGTGGAAGGGAGAACCTCTTTACACATATGAAGGTAGTTTAGATGGCTATGGCTTGGGTGGCGGTACCACATGTACCGGTTACTATATGCGTAAACTTTTTGATCCTGAAATTAGCAAAAGCCAGATGCGCCGTACTGACCTGACTTTCTACTATATGCGTTATGCAGAAGTGTTACTGATCTATGCAGAAGCTATGGCCATGCAGGACAAACTTTCCGAAGCTTTAGAGGCATTGAATGAAGTAAGAGACAGAGTCAATTTGCCGAAAGTATCAGCTAGCACAAAGACTGAATTTATGAAGCTTCTCCGTCACGAAAGAATGGTAGAATTAGCTTTTGAAGGACATCGTTTTTGGGATCTTCGCCGTTGGGGATTGGCAACTACAGTTCTGAATGGTACTCACGTGAAAGGTGTAAAACCGATGAAGGTGGGTGAGGGTTTTGAATATGATGTTGTAGATTGTGATGCGGGTAAAACGCGTGTTTATTTGGAGAAATACAACCGTTTCCCGATTCCTATTGCAGAAATTCAGCAAAATTCAGCTTGTGAACAATTTGACGAATGGAAATAATAAAAAATGAAGCTATGAAAATACTTAATAAAATTGCAGCATTAGCATGTTTCTGGGGGGCAGCCTTGGTTTCTTGTGAGTCTCCTGATTTAAGTACAGGACGTACAGACCAAGTAAATGGTTTGCTAAATGTAACCATCCAAATTCCCGGTAATCCGGCAGAATTTTATGCTACCCAAAAAGGGCCTTATGAAGAAGGTGAAGAGATTACTGTGAAGGTTCCTACTACGGATGAGGATCCGCTGGATGTAACTCGTCTTATTTGCACTGTAAGTATAGAGCATAATTGTTATGTAGATCCACCGGTAGGGGGTGAAATGGATTTTACGGAGCCTTATAAGATTACTGTAATCGATGCATTGGGAAACCGCCATACGAATACGATTCGTGTTGTGCCGACACCACCTAAAACTAAGTTCTCTAAAGTATGGGAAAAGAGCTGTACCGATCTTGGATTACCGAGTCGTAATAATACGGGTATAGCAATATATGGTCAGTATTTGGCTGTTCAAGAATATAATGGACCTGTCTATTTGTATGATATGAAGACAGGAGCGGCAGTCAAGACTATTGATGCTGCAAGATCCTTTATGATGAAAGCTCGTACGGATGATGCCGGACATTTGATTACTTCCCGTGAAAATATTTACGGTGCAGGTTTCATGGTCTTCTATTATTCAGAAACAGACCAGGAACATAAATTACTTCTTGATTACACTGCCGGTGACGGTTGTCCGGGCGATTTGGGCTATAACATGAATGTGGCAGGCGATGTAACCAGTGGTACAGCCTATATTTATGGCACAGGTCCTAATGATATGACCGTTTATTATTGGAAATTACAAGATGGACAGTTGGTAACCCCTGCTAACCAGCCTAATAAATTGCGTTATGGACCAGCAGGAAGTGCTTGGACTGCTGCACCTGCGATACAACGTGTTTCATTGGACGACAATTCGGATCATTATATCAGTTATACGAAGTGGGTTAATGGAAATAGTGATGAAGCTTTGAAGAGCCGTTTCAACATTTTCACACCTTCCATGGAAGTTACGGCCTTGAATGCTGCTGACCATGAATATCGTTTGCTTGGTTTTAATGTATTCAAGGTAGAAGATGACACTTATTTGGCACTTAATGACCAGGGTGCAGACCAATGGGCCGGTGGTGGTGCTACTCTCAAAGTGTTCGACATTACTGATACCTCTAAAATGGAATTGGGGCCGGATGATGATGGATATGGTGATTTCTGTATATTCACAAGTGATATGTCTGCATGGATTCAGAATTATTTCTCTTGGGGAGATGTTGCAGTTTATAAAGAAGCAACTTCAACAGGATATGATGTTTATATTGCAACATCAATTGTTGGTTTTGATCCGGGACAATCTATTGTCAGAATGTATAAGATGAGTTATTTCCGTCAATAACATATAGATTATTTATAGTGATAGTGCCGCTTGACCGGCGGCACTATCTCTTAAAACTAATGCCTTATGAAAACAACTGCTATATTGCTAAGTCTGTTTTCCGTTATTTTGTTTTCCTGTGGAAACGATGACCATAACGGAAATGGAGGGAATGGTGAGGAGAACTACAACCTGACAGAGGAAGTACACAAAGTCCTGAATAACACGAAAGCCACTAAAAGTCTCAATCCTTTTGATGAGTTGGGGTGTGAGATTTATCGTATTGGTCCGACAAGTAGTGAAGAACCTACTAAGGCGACCATTGATTATGAATTAGGTGATGATTATAAAGAAGGAGTCGGGAGTTTTAAACTCAAGTATCATTTTTCCGGTACTCCTATGACTGCAAATCCTGAATATGTATATTTTGAAGAGACGTGGGGAGATTATCGCCCTGACCTATCTTTTCATCCTTTGGGACTTTCCATCTGGGTAAAAGGCCAAAAAGGAAATAAAGGCGTTTTCCGCTTTATCCTCATGGAAGATGAGAAGCAGTTTAATGCAGATAAACCGCATGACAGTACACGTAAGAGATGGCAATATTATGCTTTCGAAGACGAAGAAATTTTATCCAAAGAAGGTTGGAATCGTTTGGTTATGCCTTACAATGCTTTTAAACTATATAAAAAAGGACAAGGCACCACGACAGATGGCTTGCTTTTAAACCGTTTTGAAGGTTTCCGGATTGAAATCGTAAATGCCAAGCATGAAGTTTGCAACGGCGAGGTGGGTATCGATGGATTAGAACAGTTGACTTCTTATGAACTGAGCCCCGGTAAACCTAAGTTCTCAAGTATTTTTGTACAATTGAATACTGCTTATGTTAATGAAGACTGGGATAAGCAATTCCAGGATAGTCGCGCTATCGGTATTGATACTTGGATTATTCAGTATGTGGAGCAGTTTACGGATGGGGAGAACACCAGTATTTCATTTTATAAGAATACCAATGTACCTTGGATTACCGAGAAGTATGACTTTGTAGACAAAATGTTTGAGGCTGCCGAGCGGAATGGAATAAAACTGATTGTAGGTCTTTACCCCGGCGATTACAGTAAAACCAATACGACATCACCAGAAAAATACAATTTCAATTTAGAGAGAAATAAGATGGTATTTGATGAAGTATTCGAGCAATTTGGAAATCATCCCTGTCTTGAAGGGTGGTATATAACCGAAGAATTTCACGACGGTTCTTATCCCGTAGGTTGGCAGCAAGAACCCTCTTTATCTATGTTAGCTAAGTATCTTGAAGGAGTGGCTTCCTACATTAAGACAAAATCGGATAAACCAGTTTCTATAGCTCCGGCTTTATGGCGAGGTATGCCGGCTGACCTTTGCGGTCAATGGTTCGGAAGGATTTTCGCGCAGACGCCCAATATCGATTACTTATACCTTCAGGATCTTGGTGGACGCTGTTTGGTCGATGTCGATGTAGATCTGCCTAATTGGTTTGCTGAGATTAAAAAAGCATGTGATGCCAACGGTGTACATTTTGGTGTCGATATAGAGTCATTCCAGAGCTGTTGGTGTCCGGACGTTCCTTATCGTGAAAAAGGGTGGAGTGAACTAAAGGAACAATTATTCGTAGCAGGTTTGTTCACCGAGTATATCACGAATTTCAGTTGGGTCACTTTCAAGAAAGGTACAAACAATTATGCAAGTTATAAAAAGTATCTGGAGGATAATGGACTTTTGTAAGCAATGAAGGATTCCCACTTGAGAGGTGTAGCGGGAAACCGGAAAGGGCTACACCATAAAGGTAAAAGGGTGTAGCTATCCGGGCAAAAAGGTGTAGCCTTTTCATGGAAAGGGTGTAGCCCTTCAGAATCGCCGCTGTAACTATGTACAGACAGGGTGTATGAATGAAAACTTTTGTTCGGTTATAAATGTGTGTTTTCTATATGTATATATTTATTATTGATAGGCTATGATAAGAAATGCAATTTTAATACTAGGAATGCTCCTAAGCTCTTTGATTTTGAGAGCTGGTGATATTTCGAAGTATGTGCTGGATAATTATTTGATTCCTGTTGGCAAACCGGGGATTATGATCGGCCACATTTATCCGGTGCCGTCAGATATTCGTTTGCTATGTGATACTTCCTCTCTTTTTAGGGTTGATGCGAAAGAGAAGTCGGTCAGTCTGAAAAAGAATAAAGCATTATCAAAGGGACAGGTTACTTATAGATATGGTATTACTCTTTTGATTGATGGGCAGGAATATAAATTTGAATTATTGAAAGATGGTTTCAGCAAGAATAAAGTTGTAGCCCATCGTGGTGCCTGGAAGCAGAAAGGAGTTTTGCAAAACTCTGTCCGTTCTTTTCAGAATGCAGTAGAACTGGGGTGTCAAGGCTCTGAACTGGATGTTTGGTTAACAGCAGATAATAAGGTTATACTTTCTCACGACCCTCATGTATATGGAATAGAAGTAGAGAACACGACTCTGCTACAATTATTCCAGAAAACCATTCATGAGAAAGATCCGGTTCCCTCCTTGCAGGAACTTCTGCTGGCTGCAAAAGCACAGAACACTACTCATCCTGTCATCGAAATAAAAGATTCTCAAAAGGGACTGGCTCGTACATTGCAGTTGACTGATTCAGTAGTCAGCATTGTACACCGTATGAAGATGCAGGGATACGTGGAATATATCAGTTTCAATTATGAGGTTCTGAAACGTATCCGACAACTAGATCCGACGGCTAGGACTCTCTATCTGATGGAAGGAAAGAAGGAATTGCAAGAACTGGTTGATGACCGTATTTCAGGAATCGATTATTCTTATTATGCGTATCGGCAGGATAAGGATTTGACCCCAAAAGCTAAAAATGCAGGTCTGCTGACTAATGTTTGGACTGTGAATAATGCAGAGGAATTACAGCAGTATTACTTGTCAGGTGTCGATTATATTACTACTGATGAACCGGAATTATTATTGAAGATTATTGATAGTTTAAGATAGAAAGACGATGTGCAAAAAGATTATTTTATGTTTAGCTGTATTATTCGGTACTCTAACGGGTTCTGCTCAAAAAGAGGTATTGAAGTTCAGTCGTGACGGTAAATTTAAAATTGTCCAGTTCACTGATGTACATTATAAGTACGATGATCAGGTCAACTCACAGATATCCTTAGATCGGATAAACGAAGTATTGGATACAGAACATCCTGATTTCGTAATTTTCACGGGTGATGTAGTGGTCTCTAATGAAACTTTTAAGGGATTGGATATTGTTTTGGAACCTTGTGTTAAACGTAATATTCCCTTTGGGGTTGTATTCGGCAATCATGATGATGAGTATGATAATACACGTCCTGAACTTTATGATTATATCGCTAAGAAGAAAGGCTGTATGATGCCTGCCCGTACTGGTGATGTAGCTCCCGATTATGTATTGACGGTAATGTCATCAAAAGACAGAAACAAAGAAGCAGCTTTACTGTACTGTATTGATTCTCATTCATATACAAAGATAAAGTCTGTTCCCGGATATGATTGGATTAAGTTTGACCAAGTAGCTTGGTACAGAAATAAAAGCATGGGGTTTACGAAGCAGAATGAGGGTGCTCCTCTTCCGGCATTGGCTTTTTTTCATATTCCGATACCAGAATATAAAGATGCTGTGATGGAAGATAAGAACAGATTATTTGGGGTGAGAGGTGAAGGAGTGGCTTGTCCTACGGCTAATTCCGGTTTATTCACTGCTATTAAGGAGTGTGGTGATGTCATGGGAGTGTTTGTTGGGCATGACCATAATAATGATTATGCAGTTGCTTATAAGGAAGTATTGCTTGCTTATGGACGCTATACTGGCGGAAACACTGTATATAATAATTTGACTAACGGTGCCCGTGTGATAATTTTGCAAGAAGGAAAACGTAAATTTGATTCTTATATTCGTCTGGCCGGTGGAGAAATAGAATCGCGGATTTCTTATCCGGGTAGTTTTTACTAATTTAAAAATGATGATTATGAAACGTATTTTTTTACTACTCTTTTCTTTATTCATCCTTGTTGCCCTGCGAGCGGAAAACAAGGTCAGTCTGACTCTGATCCCCCCGGGAAAGATAACCAATAAAGTAGACTTGGATATCCGTGGAGGCATTGTCAATGAAAGTACTGTACAGCAAACCTATCAAGTCTCTTTATATTGGGGTAAGGAGAAGAAAGATGCATTGCTATATGAAACTACTGTGAGCATTCCCGCAGGAAAATCCGAAACAGTGAAAGTGGTGATACCTACCAAAGAACGGGTAGGGAAGCATAAGGTTATTTTTAAAGTAGCAGATGCCGACAAGACTTACCGGAAAACTAAAGACATTGAGATTATAGAATCGGATATCCGCTCCATTCAGCAAATCTCCGGTGCTTGGGCGGGTATCTATCATTGGAGCGAAACAGAAGGAAAACATTGGAATCAGGATATCAAGAAAATGACTGATGACCAGTGGAAAGAACTGATCCGTTCCATGAATAAGTTGGAAATGAACATGGTGGTTATCCAGGAAGTATTTCGTAATGAGGAATATGTAGGTAAGCGCACCAGCACGATTGATACCTATACAGGTAAAGCGTTTTATCCATCCAAATTATATCCCGGTCGTATGGAGATTACAGCCGAAGATCCTATCGAAGCTATCCTCTCAGAGGCTGATAAATTGGGTATGAATGTATTGATGGGAGTCGGCATGTTTGCCTGGTTCGATTTCACCCCTGAGTCTTTGGAGTGGCACAAACGGGTAGCTAAGGAATTGTGGGATATGTATGGACATCATGAATCCTTCTATGCTTTCTATGTATCCGAAGAAAGTGGCGGTGGTTTGGATAATTGGGAACAACGTCCTGAAATGCGGAAAAAGAGAAAAGATGATATTGTGAATTTTTTCAAGGAATTTAAAGCCTATTGCAACGGCTTTGCACCGAGCAAACCTGTGATGTTGGCTACCAACAGCTTCGAGGTACCTAACGGAATGGATACTTATCCGGCATTGCTGGAATATTTGGATATTCTCTGTCCGTTTGGATTTGCCCGCATGCCCGAGGGAGACCTGACAGGCAAAGAAGCGGCTGACATGCTGCAAAAAGCCTGCGATGAGGCTAAATCCCATTTATGGTTTGATTTGGAAGTCTTTCTGTTCAATCCGGACAACTCTTTATATCCCCGTCCGGTAGAGGAAATTATCCGTGATCTGAACCTGTTTGATAACTTTGAGAAAATTCTCTGTTACCAGTTCCCCGGTGTTTTCAATGACCCGAAGATGTCTATCCGTGTAGGAGAAGCACGTACTATTGATTTATTCAATGGATATATGAAATATTTGAAAGAACTGAAATCTAAAAATAAGAAACGTAAATAAAGAAAAAAGTGATGAAGCGCTATTATCTATACCTGTTTATCTTGATAGGGATCTGTTGCTTTTCAGAAGTAAAAGCTATAAATACCGGCAAAGTTTTCAATGGGAATGATCCGGCTGTAAGGTACATTGGCAGAACATTGGTTTCTCCGGATGGCTCAGTGGCTTTCGACTGGGTGGGGACATACCTTGAAACCCGTTTTACGGGTGGCAACGTATCAGTAAGAGTGTCCGAAACCGGAACGAGCTATTACAATGTATTTGTCGATAATAAATTGCACCGGATTATAAAAGTGTGCGGAACAGATACGTTGATCAATGTGGTATCGGGAATAGATAAGCGCATTCATAACTTGAGGATGCAGAAACGTTCTGAGGGTGAATTCGGAAAGACTACTATCCATCAGTTTGTCCTCTCTGCTTCGGGGCGTTTGACGGAAGTGCCTGCGGTGCGTACCCGCCATATTGAGTTTATCGGCAATTCACTCACTTGTGGATATGGTACTGACGGGAAACACCGTGACGAGCCTTTCCTTGTAGAGACGGAAAACTGCAATCGTACTTTTGCCACTATGATAGCTCGCTATTATGATGCCGACTATACATTGATAGCACATTCGGGCAGAGGAGCGGCACGTAATTACGGCGATTCGGTAAGGGTATCGAAAGTGACCATGAAGGATCGGATGCTGAATACATTTGATGAAGACCTTACCCTTAAATGGAATTTCACAGCTTATCGTCCGGACCTGGTTGTTATCAATTTAGGTTCCAATGATTTTTCTACCGAACCGCATCCTTATAAAAAGGAGTTCATAAAAGCGTATAAGCAGATTATTGCTCAGTTACGTGAGCATTACGGAGATATTCCCGTTTTGTGCATTTACCCTGTAGCTATACAGGCTCCGGTTTTCAGTTATTATGAAACAATAGTAGCAGAATTGAATGACCCGAAAGTTTTTCTGCTGAAATTGGATAAAGATCTTTATAATAGGACAACCGACTTGGGAGCTGCCTGGCATCCAGGATATCGTGGACACCAAAAGATGGCCATGTGGATGATTCCCTATATCTCGACTATCATGGGGTGGGAGCTGACTAATAAAACCATCGAATAGAAACAAGAAAAATGGCAAGAAATGAGAAGACGTGATTTTATAAAATACCTGGGATTAGGGAGTATTTCCATAGCTATACCTGAATCTATATATGCAGCTTCTACTACCGCTACAGCGTTATCCTCATGTAAAAAGTTGAAGCCTATCTCCGGTTCCTGGTTTGAGTTTCAACACTCCACTGATTCAGAAGGTGGAAACTGGAATAAGGCATTGACACGCTTCACCGCCGACCAATGGAAAAGGAAAGTTTTTGAAATGCATGAAATCGGTATGGAATACCTCGTTCTGATGAGTGTAGCTTTGGGTGGTAAACCTTTCTATCCTTCACAGATAGCCCCTCAAATACCTATGGGATGTGAAGACCCGCTGGAAGCAGTACTTTCTGCTGCCGACGAATGTGGAATCAAATTCTTTGTGAGCAATGATTTCTGGGGAGAACTGGATGCTTACTCTATGATGATGGATAAGGGAGTGCAGAAGTTACGTTTTCGCTCTATGGAGGAAGTGGCGGAGAAATACTCTCATCATGAGAGTTTCTATGGATGGTATTTTCCGAATGAAGCCCAGTTGCAGCCTTATTTCATTGATGAGTGCGTGAGGTATGTCAATACTTGTGCTGATTTTGCTCAAAGACTAACATCGAACTGTGTTAATCTGATTGCTCCCTATTTTATTAAAGAGGCTCGTTTTGATGATCACTTTGTCCGCCAACTGGAGAAGATGAATATTGATATTATTGCTTATCAGGATGGGGTAGGAGTAAACCATACAAATCTAGATGATTCTTCCAAATTTTACGAAATTTTGTATAAAGCCCATGAGAAAGCTTCCAGAGCAAGGTTATGGGCCGATATGGAACTGTTTTATTTTGAAGATGGGGATGGAGGCAATCTGCTGCCCGCCGACTTTAATAAACGTATCATCCGACAGATGGAGAATATTTCTCCCTTTGTCGATAAAATTCTCTGTTATCAGTACATTGGCATAATGAATAAGCCTGGCACTGATATTATTGCCGGGCATCCGGATTCTTTGTGGCTATACGAACAATATAGTGCATGGTATAATCAATATAAAAATAAAGAATGAATATGCTGAAAAGAAATATAATATGGATTCTGTTAGCTTTCTTTTTTGTGAACGAAGTAGTAGCGTCTGTACATAAAGGAAAGAACGAAGTGGTTCTGTCGGAACAAAACTTGCGCGACAAGGTGAAAGGTGCATGGGCTGGGCAGACTTTGGGGTGTAGTTATGGAGGTCCTACCGAATTTAAATTCCTGGGGACTATTATTCAGGATTATATTCCTATTCCATGGGATAAACATATGGTTAAGAAATGGTATGATACATTTCCCGGACTATATGATGATGTGTATGTGGACCTGACGTTTGTTGAAGTATTTGAAAGATGTGGGTTGGATGCTCCGGTAGATTCGTTTGCCGCTGCTTTCAAACGGACGGAGTATCCATTGTGGCATGCCAATCAGGTGGCGCGTTACAACTTGTTGCAAGGAATGAAAGCACCTCAAAGCGGTTATTGGAAGAATAATCCTCATGCACATTGCATTGATTTCCAAATAGAGGCTGACTTCGCTGGAATCATGTCACCGGGAATGCCCAATCAGGCTGCTGAAATTTGCGACAGGATAGGGCATATCATGTCCTATGGCGAAGGCTGGTATGGTGGTGTGTATGTGGCAGCTATGTATTCTTTGGCTTATGTTAGTAATGATGTGGAGTATATTGTGAAAGAAGCCCTTAAAGTCATACCGGAGGAAAGTGATTTTCATAAGTGTATGTCCGATGTTATTCGCTGGCACAGAAAATATCCAAATGATTGGAAACGTACCTGGTTTGAGTTACAGAACAAATGGAGTGAAGAAATCAGCTGTCCCGAGGGTATCCACAACTCTTTTAATATCGGTACCAAAATCAATGGAGCTTATATACTTTTGGGATTACTTTACGGACAGGGCGATTTTACAAAGACCATTGACATCTCCACCCGTGCTGGACAAGACTCTGACTGTAATCCGGCATCGGCAGCAGGAATACTGGGAACCATGATAGGGTACAGCAATATTCCCAAATATTGGAAAGAAGCTTTGTCTGAAGTGGAAGATATTCCTTTCTCTCATACCGATATAAGTTTGAATAAAGCCTATTCTATGACTTACGGACACGCTTGTGACATGCTTCAGAAACACGGAAATATGAAGGTGGGAAATGATTTTATCATCAAACGTGAGGATATCCGCCCTGTAGCGTTGGAAGTTGCTTTTGAGAACCTGAAAGTCAGCGATAAACTTACTATTGAGAAATCGATAGACGACGTGAATCCGTTTTCTTTCGAGGGTACCGGATTAGTGGTGAAAGGGTATGTGGCAGGCACTCTTCCGGCAGATTATATAGCAGAAATGGAGGTATATATGGATGGAAAGTTTTATGAAACCACCGCTTTGCCTCAATACATCAATCATAGGAAGTGTGAATTGTTTTTTTGTTATGATCGTCCGGCAGGGCAACACACTGTAACCTTTAAATGGAAAAATCCCGTATCCGGCGGAAAGATATGGATAACTGAAATTATAATTTATACAACGAAATGACAACCATGAAAAAGATAATATCCCTGATCAGTTTCTCTTCTCTGCTATTGATGATGGCAGCTTGTAGTAATAAACAGGCTCTCACAGCAGAGGAAATATTGGTAAAAACGCGCGCAGTGAAGACTTTGAACACTTATGATGAAATGAACTGCGTGGTGTACGACATGAAAGGAGTTCCTGCATCACCTCAAATCTTGATAGACCGTTTTATCAGTGATGACTGTGTGGAAGGTACCGGAAGCTTTGAAATCAAATATTCTTTCTCCGGCAATTCTTCCGAACCGGAATCAGTGTATATCCAGCAAAGCGGCGGAGACTATCGCAGTGATTTGTCTTTCCATCCTTTGGCACTCTCCATTTGGGTGAAAGGTAATAAGGACAACAAAGGTACGTTCCGTTTTATGCTAATCCAGGATACGGATATGTTTACCCAAGATGCGCTTCATGATAAAGACCGTTGGCAATTCTTTGAATATGTGGACAAAGAGGTACTGACCAAAGAAGAATGGACCCGTGTTGTGATGCCTTATGAAGCCTTTACTTTTGCCAAAGGGCGTGATATGGGTAATAATAAACTGGTGTTGAATCGTCTTGAAGGATATCGGATTGAGGTGACAAACGATGATGGTACAACGTGTACCGGTTCATTCTGCATCGATAATCTGGAGCAGTTGACTTCTTATACTCCCGAGTTCAAAGGAACTCCGAAGTTTTCTAGTGTTTTCATCCAGTTGAACAGAGTGTATGAGAATACTGATTGGGATAAAGAGTTTGAGGCAAGCCGTGAGGTGGGCATCGATACTTGGATTATTCAGTATGCTGAGGGATTCAATGACCGTACGGAAGAGAAATCTTCTTTCTACACACCTACAAAACTACCATGGGTTGCGAAGCAATATGATATTATGAATCGTATGTTCGAAGCTGCCGAACGTAATGGTGTAAAACTTATTATAGGCCTCTATCCCGGTGATTACAGCAAAAAAGATACTACGGCACCCGAGCAGTATGAGTTTCTTGTAGAACGGAACAAGCAGGTCTTTGATGAATTGTTTGCACTTTGGGGAAATCACCCCAGTCTGGTAGGCTGGTATATAACAGAGGAATTTCATGATGGTTCTTATCCTGTGGGGTGGCAGCAAGAACCTGCCCTCTCTATGCTTGCCAACTATTTGCAGACGGTAGCTGCTTATGTAAAGTCAAAATCTCCCAAAGAAGTTTGTATTGCCCCCGCTTTGTGGCGCGGAATGCCTGCTGATCTCTGTGGAGAGTGGTTCGGTAAAATATTTGCTCAGACACCTGATATTGATGTACTCTATCTTCAGGATATAGGCGGACGTTGTCTGGTAGACTTTGATGTAGACTTGCCTAATTGGTTTGCCGAAATAAAGAAAGCTTGTGATGCCAACGGAGTTATTTTTGGAGTGGACATTGAATCGTTCAAGAGCTGTTGGTGTCCGGATATATCTATGAGAGCTAAATCTTGGGTAGAATTGGAAGAACAGTTACGGGTGGCTGGTATGTTTACTGAACATATCACAAATTTCAGTTGGGCCACATTTAAACCGGGAACGGATACTTATGAAGGGTATAAGAAGTATCTTGCAGAGAAATAATCTGACCGTGCGGCATTATAAAATTAGAATATAAACAAGGGCAATTTTTAAACATGAAACATTCAAAGTCCGGTGTTTATCAACAGACCATTAAGCTTGTGACTGGTGTCTTGGCTTTTAATATCACTACTACCTTGCCAAAGGTCAATACTACGTTTGTAAAGGTCAATACTAAACTTGCCAAGGTCAACATTAAACTTGGAAGGAAGGATACTTCCGCAAAATCTGTAGAAGGGAAGGTGAATGCTAGGATTACATTGGTCAATGAAGTCAAGTTTCGGTTATTGTGTCTGGTGGTAATTGATTTTTTTATTAACTGATAAAATATTGTGTATTATGAAGAAAAATTTTCGAATAATAATGTTTGCTTTGTTGATGATATTGATTATGTTGCCGTCGGTTGTGATTTTGGCAGACAATGATGTTTCCGGCAGACAGAAAAAAGAAAAAACGGAGGCTTTAGATGTGAAGCCTATTACCGGCACCTGGATAAATCTGGCATATAAGGATGTACGTAATAAATACACTAATCCACAGAGTTTTGATAATACAGACCCGGAATTGTGGAGAACTAAAGTGCGTGAACTGTCGGCTATGGGCATTGAATATTTGGTGTTTATGGAAGTAGCCAATGAAGGTAAAGCTTATTATCCCTCTAAATTAATGTCTTGGTGGTATGATAAGGACAAACAGAGTCCTGTAGAAGCCATTCTTGATGAGGCTGCCCGGTATAATATGAAGATTTTTATGAGTACCGGATGGGCAAAGGATCAGGATGACAATTTGTTGGATCCTGCCATCAAGCAACGTCAACTACAAATGATGGAGGAACTGGCTGCTCTCTATAAGGATCATAAAGCTTTTTACGGCTGGTATTTGCCGGTAGAAGATTGTCTTTGCCCTATTTTTGTAGAACATGCTGTGCAATCGGCTAATGCATTGACCGAGAAGGCAAAGGCATTGACTCCAGGTAAGAAGACTTTGATTTCTCCATATGGTATCGGGCTGTCTGAGTTTGATAATCCGGAGTATGAGAAACAACTGGCAAAACTGAAAGTCGATATCATTGCCTATCAGGATGAAGTGGGCTGTGTACGCGATAAATTTATGTTGCCTCGTTTAAAGAAGACTTGGCAACGGTTGCGTGACATCCATAACCGTCTGAACATCGAGATGTGGGCGAATTGTGAAACTTTCACTTGGGAGCAAGGAACCAATGACCGTACTTCTGCTCTTATCCCCGCTGCTTATCCGCGTCTCTTGTCTCAACAGGTGGCCGCTTCCACTGCGGGAGTTGATAAAATTATCTCGTTTATGTTCTATGGTATCATAGAAGATCCAAAATCAAACTATCAGTTAGGTCAGCCTATATGGTCAAATAAGGTATATAATGACTATATGGACTGGAAGTGCCGAACAGAATACTGGCAATTGGCCGAAGCTGCTTTTATGGAAAGATTGACCAATGGGGCCACTGCTGAAATGATGTCGGGCAAAGCGGAACTGAAGGCATTGTTGGATGGCAGAGTGGCTGAGGAAGATAGTAATGATGCTCGTTGGGTGAAATTCGAGAAAGGGTATCATGAGTTTGTTGTGGATTTGCAGAAAAAGACAAAATTACAGAAAGCCGTGCTTCGTATGCTGAACTATAATTTAGATGGAATAGGTATGCCGTTGAAAGTTTACCTATTTACGTCGTTGGATGGAAAAGAATATAAATTGGCTTCCATCAAGGATGCTCCTCATTTCCCGAACAACAGACATGATGCATGGATTGAAAGCATCCTGTTTGATCGGTTGGATGAAAACGTTCGTTATGTGAAGATAGCTTTCGAAGCTCTACAACAAGTGTGTATAGATGAATTCTTTGTTAATCCGGTAATCAGATAAAATATTCTTCTCATGAAAACAGGAAAATATATAATCATGTTTCTTTTGACAAGCATGTGGCTTGTCTGTTCTTGCGATAACGGGCCGAAACGGGAAGTTTGGCTGGAAGAAATCTATCGGGATTCATGCTTTGTTCAGGACTGGGGAATTCCTCAGATAAACCAATCTGTGGTGTGGACTCCGCTCAAAGTGAATGGAGTTACGTATGAACACGGGATTGGTGCCCATTCTATTAGTCGTATGTTGTATGACTTGGGTGGTAAAGCTGTTTCTGTCTCCGGATTGGTGGGAGCGGATGATAACAATATGTATGCTTGCAAATTGCAGTTCAAGATTATCGGTGATAAAAAGGAATTGTGGAAAAGCGGGGTGATGCAGAAGGGTGATGCGGTGAAAGAATTTAAGGTCAGTCTGTCCGGCATTGATAAAGTGCTGCTACTGGTGGAAGAGTGTGGTGATGGCATTATGTACGATCATGCCGACTGGCTGAATGTGAAGTTCGTGACCCGTGGAGAGATTACACCAATTCCTGCCTGGCCGAAACCGGTAACAAAGGAAAAGTACATTCTGACCCCGAAAGCCCCTGAAAATCCGCAGATTAATAATCCTATGGTTTATGGGGCCCGACCGGGAAACCCGTTTCTGATGGCGATAATGGCAACTGGTAACCGCCCGATGACGTTTGAAGTATCAGGGCTTCCTGACGGATTGAAACTGGATTCTGCAACCGGACTTATTACGGGTAAAATAAATGTCGGAGGAGATTATAAAGTTCTTCTGAAAGCTATGAATGATAAAGGGATTGCAGAGAAAGAGATCACTTTGAAGATAGGGGAGCGGATTGCACTGACTCCTCCCATGGGGTGGAATAGCTGGAATTGTTGGGGACTCTCTGTAGACGATGAAAAAGTGCGCGAAGCGGCCCGTATGATGAATGAGAAATTACAGGCATACGGATGGACCTACGTGAATATTGATGACGGATGGGAAGCTTCCGAACGTACAAAACAAGGAGAACTGCTTGCTAACGAAAAATTTCCGGACTTTAAAGGATTGGCCGATTATATCCATTCCCTTGGATTGAAGTTTGGTATCTATTCTTCACCGGGACCGACTACCTGTGGCGATTATTTGGGAAGTTACCAGCATGAAGAGATTGATGCCCAGACTTGGGGAGAATGGGGCGTCGATTATCTTAAATACGATCATTGTGGCTATCATGCGGTTCAGGAGAACTCGGAAGAAAAAACAATCCAGGAACCTTATATCGTCATGCGTGAGGCATTGGATAAAGTGAGCCGGGATATTGTATATTGCGTGGGTTATGGTGCCCCTAATGTCTGGAACTGGGCAAAAGAAGCCGGTGGAGAATTATGGCGTACTACCCGTGACATCACGGACGAGTGGAATGTGGTGACGGCTATCGGATGTTTTCAGGATGTTTGTGCCCAGGCTACTGCTCCGGGTAGTTATAATGATCCTGATATGCTGGTGGTAGGAAAATTGGGTAAGGCTTGGAGGGAGAAAGTTCACGAATCAGCTTTGACTCCTGATGAACAATATTCTCACATTTCTTTGTGGTGTCTTCTTTCCGCTCCTTTATTAATCGGTTGTGACATGGCAAATATGGATGACTTTACACTGAATCTTTTGACGAACAATGAAGTGATAGCGGTCAGCCAGGACCCGTTGGTAGCTCCTGCCAGGAAGATGATGGTAGAGAACGGGCAAATCTGGTCTAAGAAGCTGCACGACGGTTCTTATGCAGTAGGTTTCTTCCATGTAGATCCTTATTTTATTCTTTGGGATCAGGATGACGCCGAGGCTATGCAGATGCGTGACTATGGCTTTAACTTCGATTTGAAGCAACTGGGTATTGACGGCAAGGCAACGGTTCGTGATTTGTGGCGGCAAAAAGACTTGGGAGCGGTGAATGGCAGCTTCCAGACTAAAGTGCCCTATCATGGTGTTACTTTCGTAAAGATCACTCCGACGAAATAAAATCAGCAAAATAGAAAAGAATGAAAAAGTTATATCTGTCTTTAGCTTTTTTGTCGGCTTTCACTTTCCGGGTCTCAGCACAATTGCAGGGCCTGGATGTGGTGAAGGTTCCGGAGGCGCAGTAGTCTTATTCGGGAGAGTATGTCTATATCCCCGACGTAGAAGGACACAAAACCTTGAAGTGTGATTTCTATACTAACACCATTGATAAGCTGATATTTGAGTCATGGTTGACACCTGATGTTTTGAGTAACAAAGCTTATATGCAAGCTCCTTCTAAAACTCCTTGGCGTACTATTATAGTCAGTGATGATGCGCGGGATATTCTGGCATCAAAACTGACTTTAAATCTAAATGAACCTTGTGCTTATGAGGGTGTCTCTTGGATTAAGCCGGTGAAGTATATCGGTGTCTGGTGGGAGATGATTATTCCGTGAAAAGTGGATATGTTGGTAATATCATTCCTCGTGGTGAACACCATTACGGGCAATGGATGAATAATCTATATGCAGTGAAGAAAGCTGCTGAGTATAAAATCTGTGTGAATGCTCATGAGGCAGTACGTCCTACTGGCTTGTGCCGCACTTATCCGAATCTGATCGGTAATGAATCTGCTCGTGGTACTGAAAATGCCCGTGTCTCTACTTTTACCCTCGACTTCCTGGAACCGGGAAAAGAGTACGTAGCAACGCTGTATACTGATGGCAAAGATGCTGATTATGAAAGGAATCCTACTGCATATCAGATAAAGAAAGGTATTGTAACCAATAAGACAAAAATATCTGTAAAGATGGTACGCAGTGGTGGATTTGCTTTGAGCTTGATTGAGGCTATGGCAGTAGAGAAAAAGGTTGTGAAGAAATGGAAGTAAAGTGGTAGAAGAAATAATTTCTTTGCAGGAATCTTTTTTATCTTTGCATGCTCTAATAATTAATATCTAAGTATGAAAATGAAAAGATTAAAACAATGTTTGTTGTTAATTACTATTTTGGGAGGATTATCAATCAGTGAGGCATATGCTCAAAAGAACAATTTTGCCAATTTAGCTCGTTATGCAAAAGAAAACGCTGCACTTCCAAAGCCCATAAAGAAAGAGAAAAGAGTTGTCTTCATGGGGAATTCCATTACGGAAGGGTGGGTGAGAACTCATCCGGACTTCTTTAAAACAAATGGCTATATAGGTCGTGGTATCAGCGGACAGACTTCTTACCAATTCTTATTGCGTTTCCGTGAGGATGTCATTAATCTTTCTCCGGCTTTAGTAGTCATAAATGCCGGAACTAATGATGTTGCTGAAAATGTGGGTCCCTACAATGAAGAGTATACATTTGGAAATATTGTTTCTATGGTAGAGTTGGCTAAAGCAAATAAGATAAAAGTGATTTTGACATCTGTATTGCCGGCGGCAACTTTTAAATGGAGACCGGAAATAAAGGATGCTCCTGAGAAAATCAAATCATTAAATGCTCGTGTGGCAGCGTATGCAAAAGCAAACAAGATTCCTTATGTGGATTATTACCAGGCAATGGTGTTGGATGAAAACGGAGCATTAAATCCTCAATATACGAAAGATGGAGTACATCCGACAAGTGAAGGGTATGATATAATGGAACCAATTATCAAAAAAGTTATTGAAGCTACGCTTTAAAAGGATAGATAACTCACAATAAAGACCTCCTTTCTCAATTACCATAACAGGATGAGAAAGGAGGTTTTCTTATTTATCAACTCTACTTTTTTATCAGTTCGACAACTCTGGATTAGCGGCAATCGCCTCTCTCGGAATCTGGATTGTATAGCGTTGGTCATCCTGTTCCAGCACATATGTACCTCCCTTGAGCACTTTCTCGATACGGGGGCGGGTTGTGCGGCGCAGGTCGAACCAGCGATGCCCTTCGAAAGCGAGTTCACGTTTACGCTCGTTCAGAATTTCCTCTATCAATGCCTCTTTAGTCATTGCATTGACAGCGGTGGTTTTGGCTGCGTAAGCCTCCGGTGTATAGCGTTTCTCCATTAACTCCAGCAGTCGGGTACGTGCCTGAGGCAGTTTGTCCGACTGTGCAGCCGCTTCCGCCGAATTCAGATACATTTCGCCTACACGGAAAGAGCAACGGAAATCATCTTTTCCACTCTTCTGACTGAAACGGTAGCCGTTCTTATCAGCCGGTTTGAAATAGGCATCCAGCCGTAAATCTCCTTCTCCGTATGAAGACGCTAAAGCTTCGGACAAAACAGCCGCCTGCGTATAGTTGGAAGACATGCCGCGTTCCAAAGCAGTAATATTCTCTACGGACTGGTAGTTGTTCGGCAAAATGAAGTCTTCACCGTTGAAATCCTCCAGTGTATTCTTATCGGCAAGTACAGCTTCAGCAGCTTTATACGCATCCTCCCATTGCCCCATATACAGATATACACGGGCACGGAGAGCCTTTACGGATAAGGTGGTGAAACGGTAAGAGAACTTCTGTTCCCAGGCCTCCTTATTAATCAGTTTTTCAGCCTCATTGATATCCGAAAGTACAGCTTCGTAAATCTGTGCAACTGTATTCTTCTTCAGGATTTCGTTGATATCGCTGTTCAGCTTCAAGGGCACGGCTTTGCTTTCTAACGCTCCCGGACGTGTATAGGGTTGTCCGTAAAGGTTTACCAGCAGGAAGTGCATGTAGGCGCGGAGCAGATAACATTCGCCGACCAATTGGTTGATGTCTTCTTCGCTTCCTTCATTGATTGAGTTCCACTCCTCTATGGTATAGTTCACGGTGAACATGATGCTGTAGAAGTTCTTCCACTCAAAGGAAGTGGTCTGTCCCGAAGCGCTGAAGTCATCCCAGCATTCTATTTTTCCGTAACGGTCCTGTTCCCAGCTGTCGTCTTTTACGTACAGCTCATCTGAACGGAAGCAAGCAAGGCCTCTGGTATCAGGCACGGTCTTATAGGCTGTGGCAACCAGTGCTCTGTACTCGGCTAAGGTCTGTGGTATCACTTTTCCTGTAGGCTGGATATCCAGCATATCACAAGCAGTCAGTAATACTACGCTGCTCATCAATAACATTATATATATATTTCTCATTGTTTTAACTCTCTATAAAATTAAAAATTCAGGTTCAGGCTTAGTGTAACAGACTTTGGAGCCGGGGTTGCATATGCATTGGACATGGTTTCCGGATCGAGGTAATTCTTATAACTTGAACCGAATACAAATAAGTTACGTCCTTCGATGGCAATTGTAGCGGAAGTCATACCTAGTTTGCGGCTGAAATTAGTGGGCAATGTATATCCCAAACGGATATTTTGCAGTCTCACATAGTTCAGGTCTCTGATCCAGATATCCAGGTTGCGGTATATTTCATTTTGGTTTGAATACCACATATATTCGTCCAGACGTTCGTTTTGGCTCAGTAGAACCGGAAAGATAGTTTCCGTGTTTTCCGGAGTCCAGCGGTTCAGGATGTCCCGGTTCGTATTGCGTCCTTTGTCAAAGTCAACGATAGAGTAGGTGGGCTGGCTGCGTACCTTTCCACCGAAGTCGAAGCTGAAGTTGACGCCCAGTTCGAATGCCTTGTAGGTGAAGGTATTGTTGAAACCGCCTGTATAGGGACAGTCGGCTGTGCCTACATAAGTGTAAAGTTCACGGCGTTCGCGGGCTGTCAGGTCGGTTGCTCCGAATCCCCATTCCTGCAATTTAAAGAATTCCATGCCCGATACGGCATTCCCGTCTTTATCCTGGAACATCGGATAACCTTCTTCATCCAGTCCGGCTGTCTTCAGGGCAAACAAGGCGCCTACGGGATATCCTTCACGTCCCGGTTCCAGGGCATCTTCGCGCAGTGCTTCTTTCAGCACTTTATTGTTGTTGTATGCAAAATTGAAGTTGGTAGTCCACATGAAGTGCTTGGTGTGGATATTGCGTGTACTGAGGGAAACCTCGACACCCTGGTTCCGCATACTCGCCCAGTTGACGGTCAGCATTTCAAAACCTGTCTCCAACGGCAACATCTGAGTTCCGATCAAATCCACACCTTTCCGATAATAGTAGTCCACGCTCAGGTTGATGGCCTGGTTCAATATGGCAAAGTCAAATCCGGCATTTACGGAGTGGGTCTTCTCCCAGCGCAGTTTCTTGTTCGGCGCACCGGAAACGTCGATCATGTCCTCTGAACCTCCCGGCAGGATATTCTCAATTCTGTAATTTCCCAAAAAGAAAGGAGAAGTATTTTTGTCTATGTTTCCCTGCAAACCATAGGATGCACGGACTACCAAGTTGTCTATCCATTTGGCACCCGCCATGAAAGGTTCCTGGGAGATGCGCCACAAACCACTGACTGAATATAACGGCAGATAACGGTACTTCTTGTCTACACCGAAAAGGTCGGAACCGTCGAAACGGATACTTCCGCCCAATGTATAGCGGTTCAGCAAAGAATAAGACAGGGTTGAGAAAGCAGATACATATGCATTCTCCACATGAGCCTTCTCGTGCAACTTGAATGCCTGACTTTCCTCCGGGAAGATAATCGGCTTTGTTGTCAGCGTCTTCCGGTCAAATCCATAACCGGCACTGTACAGTTTTTCCTCCCATGTCTTCCGGATTTCCGTTCCCACCATTACTTCAAACTCGTGGATGTCGTTGTAAGTATCGCGATATTCTCCCATCGCTTTCCAGGTGAGTTGGGACAATGAGTTTTCGTTAGCTTTATGAAATCCTCCTTCCGGCAAGTAAGTCACGCCATTACTACGATGATTTTTTTTCTCTTTACGCATGGCAAAAGATTCTCCGTCGGCAATCTTTTCGATAGATGTTTTATCGAGTTGTAAGCCGAGTTGGGTAGTAATCTTGAACCGGTCGTCGAAACGCAACTCTGCATCAAAGATGGAGGAGAGTCCGTTGATGGTGGTTTCATTGGAAGTGTTTTTTAATTCTTCAAAAGGATTGAATCCAAAGTCCATATCCACGTCGTTCTCCACGTCAATGTCGTAGTTGTAGTTACCGTTTTCGCTGTATGGGGTGAAGTATGGGTTAGCCAGTCGTGAATAGTATATCGGATTGGTTAAACCATCTGAATCAGGCAGATATGTGGAATTCTTACGGCGGTTGGCAAACATCGAAGCACCGACTTTCAGGATACTGTTCACTTTATAACTGGTCTTCATCACTAAATTCAGACGTTCGGCTGATACATTCGGGATGTTACCGTTCTCTTTCATATATCCGAAGGAAGTGTAGTAAGTTGCTTTCTCGCTACCGCCGGAAAGAGACAAGTTGTACTCTTGCGTGAATGCGTCACGGAAAAGTATGTCGCTCCAGTCCGTATTAGTCGCTTTCAGTTTGTTGATGGCACTTTGGGCGTTCGGCGACAAAGCGTCCCAACCTCCGTCTTTGAAATTCTTGAGTTCGTCCATACCGGCTATGATACGGTATACCTCACCTTTGTTTTCTCTGTAAGGATAGCCGGATGCCAGCAAATCAAGTTCCAGGCCAACTTTTTCTTCTGAGTTCAACAGGTTCAGGCGGTCTATATTCAGCTTAGGAGAATAGGTCAGTTTGGTGGAGAAGTTGATGACCGGTTTTCCCACTTTACCTTTCTTGGTGGTAATCACGATTACACCGTTGGCGGCGCGGGCACCGTAGATGGCGGTTGCGGCAGCATCTTTCAATACCGTTATGTTGTCGATATCGGCGGGGTTCAAACCGGCAATGGCAGTCTGACCGATGTTGTCGATGTCTTTCAGTACTTCCATATTGGGGATGTTGGTTCCTTCCAATGGAATGCCGTCCAATACCCACAGAGGGTCTTGCGTACCGTTCAGAGAAGATGTACCGCGGATTCGGATTTTGGCGGGAGCACCCGGAGTTCCGGAGATATTGCTTACGGAAAGTCCGGCAATCTGTCCGGCCAATGCCTGGTCTATGCTTTTGCTTGCACCTACCATCTGGTCCGAAATATCAATTTTCGATACGGCGGCCGTCAGTTTACGGCGTTCCACCGTTTGATAGCCTGTTACAACTACTGCATCGAGCATGTGTGCGGAAGGTTGGAGAGTGATGTCATATTGGTTTTTGCCCGGCATGAGTTTCACTTCCACTACATCGTAGCCCACATAACTGCAATAAAAACGGGTAATGCCTTCCGGAATGGAAATGGAGAATTTACCGTCGATATCCGTAATGACACCGATAGTCGACTGGTTATTCCCGCTTTTCTTCAAATCATCAGTCGTCACATAGACGGAAGCCCCGATGAGAGGCAGATTATCTTCGGAAGAAATTACTACACCCCCTATCTGCCGGTTTGCGGCAAGGGCGTAACTAAGGGTTCCTATCAGTAATAGGAATGTGACAGATAAGCGTCTTTTCATCTGTTAAAATAATAAAATTAATACTTATATTGAAAACTGCTAACAGCTTAGGTATCCTAACCGCCTGTTATTGAAAGAGTATCTGTCATCCTGAGCTTGCCGAAGGATCTACTCTTTCTTACTATAGGCTGGTAAGAGATGCTTCGACTGTGCTCAGCATGACAGATAGCACTGATAATCAGGTCGTCTGTCGCTAAATTTTGCGCTATGGTGCAAAATTTAAAGTCCTAATGCCGTGTTGATACGGAGAATCATGTCTTTATAATGATATTTGGTTGCAACGTCCGATGTTCCCAGGCGGCTCTGAAGCAAATCTTTGATGCGAAGCAACTCGCCTCGTTTCACAGAAATGGCATCCGAGATACGGTTCAGTTGCGAACCGTAGAAGTTCAGTTCGCGGCGTGCACCCATGCGGTCGGCATCCAATGAACGGTGGGCATGCTCGTCGCAGCTACACAGTGGCAACTGGTTATCCAGCAGAAAATGATTGTCCATTAACTTCTTATTAATCTTCACACCTTCACTTTCGGCGGCAGCCGTAATCAGCGCGTCCACAAAGTTCTTCTGTAAGGCGCGCGTCATGACATCGGGCAACGCACCACGTTCAGTACTTGCGAAGATGCTGCGATGCAAGCCGTCCATCAGCTCTACGGCCGTGAAAGCCTTCTTGCCGTTCACCGCTTCGTTTTCGAGCATACGCACCAGACGGTTATTACCCAGGAGATCCCAAAGAATATAAGACTGTGCGTTTTTCAGCACTTGCGTCGGTGCATTCTCTACCACACCCAGCGGAGTATTGCGGAGCAGGTAAGTATATTCTCCCACTTCCGTGTCGAACAACCATTTCGGATAAGTCAGCACTTCATCCAGCAGGAATTTCAGCGCAGCCTGTTGTTTTTCTTTCTCTACGAAAGTGTACGTCTTCTGTCCGTCGCCTACCACTGTATTCTCTATATAGATGCCGCCTATATTGGCAAGCACATGATACAGATAATTGTTCCACTGGTTGATAACGGCGTAGTACAGTCGTGAGGCTTCTTCATACGTCTGTCCTTTTTCTCCGGTCGTCGTCCATTTGATGATTTCGGGAACGATACGTTTCAGGTTGGCAATGCCATACTGTGAAGAGCGCACGGCATCGTCTCCCAAATCTTCATTCTGTGCGCGAGGGTCTACAGCGTCACGCACGTCCTGTGCCTCGCTGTATTTGTAGAGCCGGTCCGTATGTCGGTTCAGGAAGTCATAAAGCAAATCCTTCTCTTCTTCCGGAGTCTCCTTGCCATACCAGCGGTAGCCGTACTCAATGGCAAAGATGTCGTAAGGTCCGATATGCGGAGAAAGTGCGGTGACATCGTCACCCGGCTGTGCCACGTAGTTGAAGCGGGCATAGTCCATGATAGATGAAGAAGTAGAGTTCATCCGGTCGGTAAACGACTTGGAACGGAGCGAGTCGGTGGGGAATGCCCACGAACCCATCATGTTGTGGCGCAGGCCTAATGAGTGTCCCACCTCATGACAAGCCACAAACCGCATGGCATCGCCCATCAGTTCGTCGGACAGCTTGATTCCCCGGGCTTCCGGGCGTACGGTTCCTGTCTGTACGGTGATCCATTCCTGCAGCATATTCAGCACATTGTGCCACCACATGATGTCCGCTTCCAGAATTTCTCCGGAGCGCGGGTCAAGGATGGACGGTCCCATGGCGTTGGCTTTGGTTGAGGCGGCATAAGTCAGGACGGAGTAATTCACGTCGTCCATGTCTATCGCCATGCTGTCGGTGACGTCTTTGGCGATAATCGCATTTTTGAAGTCGGCACGCTCAAAAGCCACCTGCCAGTCTTCGATACCCTGCTTGATGTATTTGCGCCAGCGGTAAGGAGTGGAGTTCTCTATATAGAACACAATCGGTTTTGCCGGTTCCACCAGTTCGCCCCGTAGATAGCGTTCGCGGTCTTCCGGTTTCGGTTCCAGACGCCAACGGGTGATGAATTGCTGTTTGCTTACCCGTTGCTGTCCGTCGCTGTAACTCAGCAGCGGATTGGTGAAGTAACCTACACGGGCATTATCGAGACGCCCCGTCATGGGCGTTTCCGGCAGCAGCATCAGCGAGGAGCTTACTTCCACCGTCACATAAACCGTGGTGGTTCCTTCGGTCACTTTCGTGGTCAGTTCGGACGTGGCCACCACGTTGTTCTCGAATGCCTTGACTGAGAGAATGCGCGAGAGGTTCTTGATGGCGGAAGTCCCCAGGTTGATATTGGTGAAGACGTTGTTGATGCTTGTCTCCGTACCGTCATAGATGTCATTCACTTTGATAACCATGCTGGTGGAGTCATTATTGAATGCCTCGATCTTGAAACCGGTTATCAACGGTGAGATGTAATTGTCGCGCACGGACTGACTGATGGCATCTCCGGCGGGAGCGAGTGGGAGAGGGCGGCTTTGGCGAATCAGCAACTTGTTCGTTGCCTTATCCAGTTCAAAACGCACCATCTGGTTTTCGTAGTTCGTGCCACGGTTTACTCCGGCCTCATTCAGCTCGGACGGAACACGTTGCAGTTTGTTCACTACCAGCATGTCTCTGCCCAGCAGGTTCGCGGGTACCTCAAAGTAATAATCATTCTTTTTCTGGTACACGTTGAACATACCTCGGTGCATGATGCTACCGTCTCCGGTCAGTTTTTCGTACTCGTTTTTGGATTTAACACTGTCATTAGGTTCGCTTTTCTTTTTCTTTCGGAACCATCCCATGGAATCGGGCGTAGAATTTACAGCGTGCAACACAACGGGCTCGCACATGAAAGCGCCTGTGGCGACTGTAGTCAGTAGAATTGTTTTAAGTTTCATCAGCTATTAATCAATTATCATCATCCCCCTTGCTCTACTCATAGAATAAGGGATTGCAAATATAGTAGAATTGGCATAAAAAAACGTATCAGTTAAAGAATGAATACACACTTTAACTGACACTGTTTATCCTAAGTACTCAATCAAAATTGATTTGGTATTCTTATATCTGTAGTATCTGTCATCCTTCGATAAGCTTAGGATGACAGATACTAACAGAAATCATTTTCATATATCAAACTATTTTTGAATCAGTACTTCTATTTTTTTTAATTCGGAATCTTTTCAATCAAACAAGCTCTTGAATTTCTTGAATATCTTCTCTTTAATAGAAGTATTCGGTTTGAAGTTGTCTGACGTTTCCATTTCTTCGAGTGCTTTCTTCTCGTCTTTATTCAGGGTTTCCGGCACGTATACGCTGACGTTTACCAACAAGTCACCCGTACCGTATCCGTTCACACTCGGCAGACCTTTTCCGCGCAGGCGGAGCACTTTACCCGGTTGTGTTCCCGATTCAATTTTCACTTTCACCTTTCCGTCGATAGTCGGTATCTCTACCGCACCGCCCAGGGCGGCTGTCGGGAAGCTGAGAAGCAGGTTGTAAATCAAGTCGTTCTCGTCGCGTATCAGATCCTTGTCCTGTTCTTCTTCAACAAGAATCAGCAGATCGCCCGGCACACCATTGTGCTTTCCGGCGTTTCCCTTACCACTCATAGAAAGCTGCATGCCCTCCATTACACCTTTAGGGATATTCACGCTTACCACTTCTTCACCGTAAACGATACCTTCTCCGGCACACTCCTTACACTTATTCTTGATGATTTTGCCTTCACCGCCGCAAGTGGGACAGGTGGTACGTGTCTGCATCGTGCCGAGAATGGTCTGTTGGTTGCGAATCACCGTACCGCTTCCTTTACAGGTCGTACAAGTTTCCGCGCCGCCGTCACCCTCAGCGCCTGTTCCGTGACAATGATTACAGGGAACGTATTTTTTCAGTTTGAATTTTTTCTCTACACCGGTAGAAATCTCTTTCAGGTTCAGCTTCACCTTTACGCGCAGGTCCGAGCCGCGGAAGCGTGCGCGCTGTTGTTGCGAGCCTCCTCCGCCAAAGCCTCCTCCGAAACCGCTGAATCCTCCTCCGAAGCCGCCGCCACGTCCGCCGAAGATATCTCCGAACATGGAGAAAATATCGTCCATGGACATACCGCCGCTGAAACCGCCGAACGGACCTCCGTTGCCGGCTGCACCACTCATTCCGGCATGGCCGAACTGGTCATAACGGGCACGCTTGTCCGCATTGCTTAGTACGTCGTATGCTTCTGCCGCTTCCTTGAATTTCTCTTCAGCCACTTTGTCACCCGGGTTTTTGTCCGGGTGATATTGGATGGCTTTTTTTCGATAAGCTTTCTTTATTTCCTCTACCGATGCTGTCTTTTCGACTTCCAGTACTTCGTAGTAATCTCTTTTTTCCATATATATTATGTTATTCTCCTACCACCACTTTGGCATGGCGGATTACTTTGTCGTTTAGCATGTAGCCCGTCTGTACGCAATCCAGAATTTTGCCTTTCAAGGCTTTATCGGGTGCCGGAACCACGGCGATGGCTTCGTGATAGTCCGTGTCGAGCGGTTTGTCTTTGGTCTCGATCACTTTCACGCCATCCTGTGCTAGTACAGACATGAACTTGTTATAAATCAGTTCCACCCCTTCCTTCACGGCTGCTACGTCAGTGGCAGTTTCCATATTTTTCAGGGCGCGTTCGAAGTCGTCTACCACAGGCAGAATGCTGCCGATTGTTTTTTCACCGCCGTTCAGGATCAGCTCGGCTTTCTCCTTCATCGTACGTTTGCGGTAGTTGTCAAACTCGGCCGAGAGACGCAGATACTTGTCTTTCTGGTCTTCTATCGTTTTGTTGGCCTCTTCCAGTTCCTTGGCAAGCTTTTCTTCCTCTGTCAGAGTAGCTTCCTCCTGCGTTTCTTCTTCGCGAACTTCTTCATTCTCCGCAGCTTCTTCTTGAGTAGCTTCGGATTTTAACTCTTCTTCGTTGATGTTTTCTTTTTCTTTCGGGTCCATATTTCTATTCTTATTATTCTTGTTATTCTTGAAAAAAGGATTTGTCTTCATTGCTGTCAAGGGTTTAAGTTAATATACCGCTGTATCAACAAAAACTTTGCCAAACAGGTGGCTTTTGCCGAAAACGCCGCAAAGGTAATACTTTTATGTCAGATTGACAGCGCACTTATGGATTTATGATTTATGATTTCTGATTTATGATGGGAAATTGGAGATTTATGACTACCTTTGTGCCCGATTTTATCGGATAGCATGGATAAATCATAAATTAAAAATCATAAATCTTCTCATAAATCAATGATTACAGTCTCGAACGTTTCCGTACAGTTTGGAAAAAGAGTATTATTTAATGATGTAAACCTGAAGTTTACAAGTGGTAACTGTTATGGTATTATTGGTGCCAACGGTGCCGGGAAATCAACTTTCCTGCGTGCCATATCCGGCGAACTGGATCCTACCACCGGTTCTATCATGTTAGGTCCGGGCGAGCGTCTTTCCGTATTGAGCCAGGACCACTTTAAGTGGGATGCTTTCACGGTTATGGATACCGTAATGATGGGGCATACGGTTCTGTGGGATATCATGAAGCAGCGCGAAGTGCTTTATGCCAAAGAAGATTTCACGGATGAAGACGGTCTGAAGGTTTCCGAGCTGGAAGAAAGATTTGCAGAACTGGACGGCTGGAATGCCGAAAGTGACGCTGCCGCTTTGTTGAGCGGACTGGGCATTAAAGAAGATAAGCATTATCTGTTGATGGGCGACCTCAGCGGTAAGGAGAAAGTACGTGTCATGTTGGCGCAGGCGCTTTTCGGTAATCCGGATAACCTGTTGCTGGATGAGCCTACCAATGACCTGGATATGGAAACCGTGATGTGGTTGGAAGACTATCTGGCAAACTTTGAGCATACGGTGCTGGTGGTGAGCCACGACCGTCACTTCCTTGACTCTGTTTGTACGCATACGGTTGATATCGACTATGGCAAGATCAATCTCTTTGCCGGTAACTATAGTTTCTGGTATGAGTCAAGCCAGTTGGCTTTGCGTCAGCAGCAGAACCAGAAGGCAAAGGCCGAAGAGAAGAAAAAAGAGTTGGAAGAGTTTATCCGCCGTTTCAGTGCTAATGTGGCAAAGAGCAAGCAGACTACTAGCCGTAAGAAAATGTTGGAGAAGCTGAATGTGGAGGAAATCAAACCTTCTTCACGCAAATATCCGGGCATCATCTTTACTCCCGAACGCGAACCGGGCAATCAGATTCTGGAAGTTTCCGGCCTGACCAAGACTCTGGAAGACGGTACGGTACTTTTCCGTGACGTCAATTTCAATGTGGAAAAGGGGGATAAGGTAGTATTCCTTTCACGTGATCCGCGTGCCATGACTTCATTGTTCGAGATTATCAATGAAGAAATGAAACCGGATGCAGGAACTTTCAACTGGGGTGTCACTATCACTACTGCTTACCTGCCGCTGGACAACACCCGATATTTCAATACCGACCTGAACCTGGTGGATTGGCTGAGCCAGTTCGGCGAAGGGAATGAAGTTTACATGAAGAGTTTCCTCGGCCGTATGTTGTTCTCCGGTGAAGAGGTTCTGAAAAAGGCGAGTGTGCTGTCGGGAGGTGAGAAGATGCGTTGTATGATTGCCCGTATGCAGTTGCGCAATGCCAACTGTCTGATATTGGATACTCCTACCAATCACTTGGACTTGGAATCCATCCAGGCGTTCAACAATAACCTTAAGAGTTATAGAGGAAACATCCTGTTCTCTTCTCATGACCACGAGTTTATTCAGACCGTAGCCAATCGTATTATTGAACTGACGCCGAATGGTATCATTGATAAGATGATGGAATATGATGAATATATCACTTCGGATCATATCAAGGAACTGAGAGCGAAGATGTACGGAAATTAAATATCGTTCTTACAATAAAGACACATCGCCTTGCAATATTCAGTTGTTGCAAGGCGATGTTTTTTTAAGGTGATTATATGATAGATGTCAATCTCGTTTATAGATCAACTTATTCCTTCCGTCCTCTCCGAACAGGCTGTCCCCCAGCGTCGTGATTTTATTCCCTGTGGCCACCACATAGCGCAGGTTGTCACATCCCATGAATGCGCCATACTCAATGGCGGTCACTCCGGCAGGCAATTCCAGCGTGCCGCACAACCGCCCGCAACCACTGAACGCCCGTTGTCCGATGCTTTTCAGGCCTTTGGGAAGCTGGACGCGGAGCAAGTACTTCTTCTGTGTAAACGTATATTCGGGAATGGCTACGGCATTGCATTTGCTCAGGTCAACGGCTACAAGATTGGGCATATAGTCACGTATCAGCGTGAAATCCGCTGCATCCAGTTTCCCTTCCACAGTGAGGAAATTCACGTCTTTGGGTTGCAGACCTGCTTCTACCAATTCGCTGGCGAGGCTTCCCATCAAACCTACCTGCACAAAGGCTTCCACCGGCTCACCTTCTATCACTGCAAAGGTGTCCCAGTGCTTTTTGGCATGATAGGAATCACTGCTGCCCAACGGTACGAAAATGGCTGTAATACTGTCCGCCAAAGCCTCCGTCAGCAGGTTAGGGGCTGTTTTCTTTCTCAGCTGGCATATCTTCAGATTGGCACAACCCTTGAACGCAGCATCTTCTATATTCTTGATCTTTTCCGAGAGAATGACTTTCCGGAGAGTGTTTTTTCCGGTGAAAGTGCTGTCACTCGTCTGCTGGCAGAATGCATAGGCAGGCACGCAGTTGGGTGGATAGATATAGAACCGGTTGGGGTAAGTGCCGCTTTTGCCGGCATACGTGCTGATGGAAGCATTGGAGATGTCCAGTACCTGCAAGTTCTTGAACTCATCCCGCAAGTGCTTGAAGTCGATGGCATTGAGTTTTCCGGTCAGTGTAAGGTGGGTGATGCTGTTGGCTTCGTCTTCGGTGAGCATGGACACTAAGGTTCCGGGTTTGGAGACGAAATACGTTTTCTTGCCTGCCGTTGTATCTGGATTTTGGGCGACTGCTGTGCAGGTGCATGTGACCAGCATTATAGTAGCGAGTATTTTTCTTATTTTCATGGTTGTTACAGATATGTTTTGACAAATATACGGATTTTACAGGAATTTGCTTCCTATTTTTAATTTTATAGGTATTTTTGCCGGGGTATTAACATATTAAAAGCGAAGGATATGAAATCAATGGATGGGAATGAAGAGGGGGAATTGAAAGTGCCGAAGGTGGTTGCCTGCATGGCTATGATAGCGAAGATTGTTGTCTATATACTTTTGATGTTTACGTTGACCGAAATACTGGGGATATTTCTGTATATTTTTCCAGCTCTGAAAGAGAGTGGAATCTTGTATGATGTTCTGGCGCGGACTTGCTTGGCGGGAGGTGCCCTGCTGGCGGCTTTTATTTTATTGAAAGGGTGGGATCATCGCCCATTCGCCGATTTGGGGTTGTCTCTGAAAGGGCGGGCTAAAGATATTCTTTGGGGACTATGGGTAGCCCTGATCATCTATGCCGTCGGGTTTGGAATATTATATGGGCTTGGTGAAGTCAAAATTGTGTCCGTGCACTTCAACCTGAATGATTTGCTTATGTCCTGGGTGCTGATGCTGATGGTTGCCGTCAGCGAAGAAGTCGCTTTTCGAGGCTTCGTCTTGGGACGTCTGCTGAGTGCGGGTGTCAATCGTTTCGTGGCTTTGTTCCTTTCGTCTGCCTTATTTTCGTTGATGCACTTTCTGAATCCTGACTTTTCTCTTATGGCTTTTCTGAATATATTACTGGCCGGAGTACTGATGGGTTCTACCTACATCTATACGCGTAATTTATGGTTTCCTATCGCTCTTCATCTTTTCTGGAATTGGTTTCAGGGACCGATTCTTGGGTTGGAAGTAAGCGGTGAACAATATGGCAATGCCTTGCTGAACCTGAATCTGCCCGAAGAAAACCTCATCAATGGCGGTGCATTCGGGTTCGAAGGTTCCATCCTATGCACCGCATTGATAAGTATTGCTATTGTGCTTACTCTGAAATCAGCTTCAAAGCAATCCGCTTCCGGGCCATGTCCACACTCAGTACTTTGACACGGACGTGCTGGTGGATAGAAACAATCTCGTTCGGGTCTGAAACGAACCGGTCTGCCAGTTGGGAGAGGTGCACCAGCCCGTTTTCTTTGATGCCTATATCCACGAAAGCACCGAAATTGGTGATGTTGCCTACGATGCCGGGCAGTTCCATGCCCTCGTGCAAGTCGTTGATGGTGCGCACATTCTTGTCGAACTCGAAAATCTTTATCGGGCCTCGCGGGTCACGTCCCGGTTTGTCCAGTTCCTGCAAGATATCTTTCAGCGTCGGCATTCCCACGGTGGGAGTGATGTACTTCTCCGGCCGGATTTTCAGGCGGAGTTCTTTGTTGGCGATAAGCTCTGCCACACTGCATCCCAAGTCTTTTGCCATTTGCTCAACGATGCAGTAGCTTTCGGGGTGGACGGCGGAGTTATCCAGGGGATTTTCCGCCTGCGGGATGCGGAGGAAGCCGGCACATTGCTCAAAAGCTTTGGCTCCCATGCGCGGCACTTTCATCAGTTGCTTGCGTGAAGTGAACGCACCGTTTTCGGCACGGTAGTTCACGATATTCTGTGCCAGTTGCGGGCCCAGTCCCGAAATGTAGGTCAGCAGGTGGCTGCTTGCCGTATTCAGGTTCACACCGACCAGGTTCACGCAACTCTCTACGGTCAGATCCAGTGACTTCTTCAGTTTCGTCTGATCCACATCGTGCTGGTATTGACCTACGCCGATGGATTTCGGATCAATCTTCACCAGTTCCGCCAGCGGGTCCATCAGTCGGCGGGCAATGGATACCGCCCCACGCACGGTGACGTCGTATTCGGGAAACTCATCACGGGCTATCTTGGATGCGGAGTAGATGGAGGCTCCCTGTTCGCTCACCACGAATACCTGGATTTCTTTTCTGAAAGTCTGGTGTTTCAGAAACTCTTCCGTCTCGCGGCTTGCCGTTCCGTTTCCCACCGCGATGGCGTCTATCTGGTAGGCTTCCACCATTTTCTGAATTTTTGCTATGGCGTCCGCTGTCTTGTATACCGGAGCGTGCGGATAGATGTTTTCGTTGTGGAGCAGATTTCCTTGTGCATCCAGGCACACCACCTTGCAACCTGTGCGGAATCCGGGATCGATGCCCATCACTCGTTTCTGCCCTAAGGGAGATGCCAGCAACAACTGGCGCAGGTTCTGGACGAATACGCGGATGGCTTCCTCGTCGGCCTGCTCTTTGCTTTGCGCTGCAAATTCGGTTTCGATGGAAGACTTCAGCAAGCGTTTGTAGGCATCTTGCACGGCTTCCGCCACCTGTTCGCCACAAGCATTGTTGCTGCGGACAAACCGGCGTTCCAACCGTTCCACACATTCTTCATCGTCGGGGCTTATGCTGACTTTCAATAGTCCTTCGGTTTCGGCACGGCGGATGGCGAGCAACTGGTGTGAGGTACATTTATTCAGTGGTTTGCTGAATTCAAAATAATCCCGGTATTTATCGGCTTCACTCTCTTTGCCTTTCACCACTTTGGCGGTGATGACGGCTTGCCGGGAGAAAGAGAAACGCACGGTGTTGCGTGCCTGTTCGTCTTCGCTGACCTGTTCGGCAATGATGTCGCGGGCGCCTTTCAGTGCGTCTTCCGCATCTTTCACTTCTCCTTTCACGTATGCTTCCGCGCGCTTTTCGGGGTTGGGCTCGCGTTGCAGCATCAGCAGTGTTGCCAGCGGTTCCAGCCCTTTCTGCCGGGCTACTTCGGCACGTGTCCGGCGTTTGGGCTTATAGGGCAGGTAGATATCTTCGAGCACGGTGCTGTCCCACGTCTCATCAATGCGTTTTTGCAGTTCGGGGGTCATCTTTCCCTGTTCGTTGATGGTGTTGATGATGGTTTCTTTTCGCTTGGCTGTTTCGTTCAGCTTCTCGTATTGTGTCTTGATGGCTTCAATTTGCACTTCATCCAGTCCGCCGGTGGCTTCTTTACGGTAGCGGCTGATGAAAGGGATAGTAGCTCCGTCCGCCAGCAGGTCGAGCGTATGGTCGATTTGCTTCTCGGAAATGCCGAGGGCGGAGGAAATCATTCGATGGAATAATTGTATCATGTTGAGTTGTTTTTGAGTAATGAGCGTCAAAGGTACAAAAGAATTATAAAGAATAAATTATTGAAAGTCTTTTTATTAATTAAAAACAATCTTGAAAGGTCTTTTTAATAGCCGAAGCTCAGTCTTCAAGCTATTCTCTAACTGCGATACCTTTAATCGCTTTTTTAGCGCTCTGAATCTTGAGTATTTCGAACGTGTTTTTCGGCATTGGATATCTCTTTTGTTATTTGTTGTTGAATTTGAATAGATTTTAGAGGTCTTGTTGTATTACTAATCTTGTTCTGCTTACAAGGTATTAAGACTCTGTTTACAAGAAGTTAGGAGTTTGCCGACAAGAAGTTAACTATCTGTCGGCAAACTCCTAACTTCTTGTAAACGGCTAATAGTCAGTGTGGCTTTACAGTGTTTTTTTTCTACTGTTGATAGATTAATAACTGTTGGAAAAAATTATTGGTTATTCTATATGATAAGCATTGCTTGTGTAGGGCTACACCTTTTGCCACAAAGGGTGTAGCCCTACATACTAAAGGGTGTAGCCATCCGGGGCAAATGGTGTAGCCCTTTTGGAAGTGCCCCTACAGGTACTTGTCGATAGGGGTTGAGGGATGCAAATAGCTGTTTTGGCATGACTATAGTTGTAAATATAGGAGAATTAGATGTGAGATAAAGGACTTGTTGCCTCGTCAATTGTGAAAGTTGAGCTTGCAAAAGTTGAGTCATTAAAAAATGGTTAGGGGTAATCGAAGGTATAGCATACCAGCTTATCTTTTATCGTTAACTACGTATTTGTCGGATGAACCTTATCTTCCTTAATCACTCGTTTATAGCTTTTGATGAGGTTGGCTTGATAGACTGTTTTTGGGTATGTAATTATTTGATATATAGTTTGTTGGGGATGGGAAATGGGAGGTGTTTAAAAAACGTTCGTTTAATGGTGCAAAGGTAAAGGGTATTTTTGGAATGACCAAAATGTTCGATAAAAATATTTTTCTAAGTTCTTTTTTGTTTATGTAAATATCTAATGTACAGGTTTTTAAATCCTAAAAAAATAATATTAATATCTATTCGAATGAACGCTACGGGAAGAGGCGTTTTTTTTACAAATCTTGGCGTCCATTAAACGAACGATTAAAAGACGATTTATCTTCCTTAATTCCTTCGTTTATAGCTTTTGCCTCTAAGAGCTTCACATAATTGTTTCACTGCTTCTTTTTCCGTGATGGTAGGAAGTTCTGAGATAAGATGAATGCAGAATAAGTTATTGAAAATAATCGCATTACATAACTTGACCGGTAGGTATTTCACTACTCCGGTGTCCCTAAAAAATATCCTGACGCAAAGTGACTTTGCGAAAATATGATGACTGAAAGTACTGACTCTCAACTTTCAACTTCCAACTCTCAAACTCCCCATTGGTTTGCTGTCCGTGTTTCCTATAGTCGTGAATTGACTTTGAAGTCTATTCTTGATAAGGAGGGCATAGAAAACTTTATTCCAATGTGTTATGGAATGGTGATGAAAGGTGGTAAGCGTGTGCGCAGGTTAGTTCCTGCCATCCATAATCTTGTTTTCGTTCATTCTACGCGCAAGCGCATAGACGTTTTGAAGGATGAGCTTGAGGGCACGATGCCTATACGTTTCATAATGAACCGTGAGTATTGTCGTCCGGTTGTTATTCCTGATGCACAGATGCGCAGTTTTATTCTCGTGGCAGGCAGTCACGATGAAGCCATTCTTTATATAGAATCAGCCGAGCTGAACCTGGTGAAAGGTCAGAAAGTTCGTATCACCGATGGTGTTTTCAAAGGTGTGATCGGTGAGTTTGTCCGTATTCGTCATGATCGCCGTGTGGTGGTTAATATCGAAGGTGTCATGGCTGTTGCTACTACTTTTATTCCACCTACTCTTGTGGAGCCGATAGTCGTTGATTGTCGTTAATCATTGGTTGGCATTGTTGTTGATAATAATCGTTAGTTAATACATAGTATTGTGCCTCTTTAGTCTTTCGAAGTATCTTCTCTTTTTGAAATAAATCATTTAATAATATGAATTCTAATTCTTCATCATTATTTTCCTTAGCCCATGATCTTTTAACCTACGGGCTTGATGGAAGTCCCATTTATGCGGACCAATTTACACGTTTGAACCGTGATGTTTACGAACGGGCTATAGAACTTTACAGCATTCATGGAGCTACGGCCGAAGAGGAGGCTGAACTTTGCCTTGGTTTGTTAGTGGCTTTCGCTGCAACGATTTATGATAATGGTCGCAAGCAGGAATATATTCAGAATGTCTTGGATCGTAGCTGGGAGGTGCTTCCAAAGCTTTCTGCGTCATTGCTGAAGGTGCGTTTGTTAACTTATTGTTATGGGGAGTTCTATGATGAGAGTTTAGCAAAGGAGGCTCATGAAATTATCAATACTTGGGATAAGGCAGGGTTGAGCCCGGAACAGGCAGAGATTGCAGAGGAGTTAAAGGGGTTGGAGGAGAATCAGTATCCGTTTGAGGAGGTAGAAAAATAAATAATCTATATATAGGTATTTTAAGTTCATAGTACATATGATTGCAAGGGCTACTGCTGTGAATGAAAAGGTGTATTTGTCTGCTGTTTTGTGGTACGCTTACCTATGAATTATTATAAATATGCAAATGAAAAAGAAATTAGCGATAATAGGTGGAAGTTATTTGCAATTACCTGCAGTATTGAAGGCAAAAGAATTGGGGTATGAAGTCCACTGTTTTGCATGGCGAGATGGAGCGGTTTGTGAAGCTTACGCTGATTATTTTTATCCAATTTCAATAGTTGAAAAGGAGGAGATATTGAAGGAATGTATGCGTATCGGCATCGATGGTATCACTTCCATAGCCAGTGATGTAGCAGTGCTTACGGTGAATTATGTAGCATCTCGTATGGGATTAATTAGTAATCCAGATGAATATTCAGAGATTACAACCAATAAATATTTGATGCGTGAGTGCTTTACAATGAATAAAATTCCTTCACCCCGCTATACTATAGCTAAAGACAATGCTTATAACATTAAGGGCTTTAATTTTCCGCTTATTGTGAAGCCTACTGACCGTTCCGGAAGTTGTGGTGTTGAAAAAGTACTTGATCCTGTACAGCTTGGAAAGGCTATTTCTCGTGCACAGAAAGATTCTTTCAATGGCGCTGCTATTATCGAAGAATATGTTACAGGGTGTGAGATAAGTGTTGAGTCTATTTCTTATGAAGGATGTCATTATATTCTTCAAATCACCGACAAGGTGACTACGGGAGCACCTTATTTTGTGGAGTTGGAACATCATCAGCCGTCTGCGCTTTCTCCGCTTGTTCAAGAGCAAGTAAAAGATATTGTTTTACGTGCTTTGGGTGCACTTCATGTAAGGTACGGTGCGTCACATTCAGAATTAAAGATTACTGAAGATGGTGATATCCGTGTCATTGAGATTGGCGCTCGTATGGGAGGTGATTTTATCGGTTCTACACTTGTTCGCCTTTCTACAGGGTATGACTTTTTAGAAGGGGTTATCAAAGTAGCGATGGGTGAATTTGCCGAGCCCAAAATTACAGAGCATAACTATTCAGGTGTTTATTTTCTCTGTAAAGAAACGGAAAATCTCAAAGCGATCATTGAGAATAAAGCAGACTATCCTGAGATAGTAGAAGCGGAAATCACAGATCAGACATTACATAACATTGAATGTAGTGGAGATCGGAGTGGGTATTTTATATATAGGAGTAATACAAAATTTGTCATTTAAAATGAGAAGAATTGCGATAATCGGTTCTGCAGCTTTTGGACAGCAAATAGTGGACACTATTGAAAATGATTCAATGGAATCTTTTGAAATTGTGGGCTATTTTGATGATTTTGCTGAAGTAGGTTCTAAAATCAAAGGTTATTCGATTTTGGGTACAATAGATAGTATTGTCGAGCTGTATCATCAAGATAAATTTGATTGTGCATTTATAGCGATTGGGTATAAGCATTTTGCTTTTAAAGAAACAGTATACAACAAGATTAAGAATAGAATACCTCTTGCGAATATTATTTGTAAAACGGCTTTTATACATCCAACATCTAAAATAGGAGAAGGTGTGCTGATAGCAAGTTTTGCAATAGTTAATAAGAATGCGACAATAGAAGATGATGTGTGTATAACTTTAAGATCCATTGTTAATCATGATTGCGTAGTTGATAAACATACATTCTTTTCAACTAGTGTTTCAACTGCAGGTAATGTTAAAATCGGAAAAAGATGCTTTATAGGTATAGGCTGTATTCTTTCTGATGGAATTTCGGTTGCTGATGACGTATGGCTCTCACCAGGAGTAGTGTTGGGAAAAGATATAAATTCTCCCGGTCACTACATTAGTTATTCCATGAAAGTTACTAAGTTGTAAAACTGGGTAATTGGTCTTTGTGTTTGGAATGTAAATGTTATTTTAGATTAAAACGATATTAAAAAAGTAAAATTATGAATATACAAGATTTTATAGAAAAATTTGCTGAAGCAGTAGAAGTGGATTCTGTCGAGGATTTAAAGGAAAATACAAAGTTTAGAGAATTGGATGAGTGGAGTTCTTTGGCAGTTCTTTCTGTTATAGCTATGCTGGATGAAGAATACGATACTCAGATAGAGAATGCGGATTTTAAGAAATTGCAAACAATAAGTGATATTGTTCAATTTATTGAATGTCAAAAATAATTATGGCATTTTTGGAATATTACGGGGTTGGTATATCTGCATTGTCAGCGGCAGTTCCCCGAACTGTTATTAATAACTATGAATATACTCAATATTTTCCCAAAGAACAAGTCAAAGAGGTAGTTGATAAGGTGGGAATTTATGAACGTCGTTTTGCTGATGAGAACACATGCTCTTCTGATTTATGCTTTGTTGCGGCTGAAAAACTGATAGCAGATAATAATATCAATCGCGAAGAGATAGATTTGCTGGTTTTTTTGTCACAAACTCCTGATTATAGGATGCCTGCGACATCTATTTTATTGCAAGACAGATTGGGGTTATCTCACTCGACCATTGCTTTTGATATTACTTTAGGATGTTCAGGTTTTATATATGGTTTGAGTGTTATTTATGCATTAATGCAGCAAAAGGGACTTAGAAAGGCTTTATTTCTTGATGGGGAGACTCGTTCGAAAGTATATTCTCCTAAAGATAGACGTTCCGCATTTTTGTTTGGTGATGGTGGCGTTGCTGCTTTAATAGAACGGGATGAAAAGTTTGGAAAAAGTTGTTTTTCATTGAATTCGGATGGGAGTCGTGGGGATCTGATCATGATTAAAGGTGGAGGATACCGTAATCCTAGTTCTATTGAGACACTGAAGGAGAAAGTCGTAGATGAATATGGAAATATTCGTAATGATGAACAGGGATATATGCAAGGAGCTGATGTTTTTAATTTTGTGATTCGCGAAATACCCAAAGATATTAAAAGGATTTTTGAGTATTCAGGTACTGAGGCCGCTTCGTTGGATTACTATATATTTCATCAAGCAAATAACTTTATCAATTCTTATCTTGCCAAAAAGCTGAAATTAGATATTTCGAAGATTCCTTCAACAATATCTAAATATGGTAACACTTCCTCAGTGAGTGTCCCTTTGACTATTGTAAGTGAATTGCAAGGAAAGTTTGATACCCCTAAAAAGTTGCTTTTAAGTGCTTTTGGTGTTGGTATGACATGGGCTGCAGGCATTATAACATTGGATGGTTGTAAAATCAGTGAAATAGTGGAGGTGTAAAAATGTATAATCCCTTTTCTCTATCTGGAAAAAAGATTATTATTACTGGTGCATCTTCTGGTATAGGCCGGCAATGTGCGATTGACTGTAGTAAAATGGGGGCTACAGTCATTCTTGTTGCTAGAAATGAAAAGCGGCTGAAGGAGACACAGAAAGAGATGCAACAATCTGAAAGGCATTCTTATTACTCAATTGACTTGGGACAACCGGATAGGATAAAAGAATTGGTGGAAACTATAGTTGTGACTCATGGTAAGCTAGATGGTTTTATTCATGCTGCCGGAATAGAGAAAACTCTTCCAGTGAAGTTATTGTCTATAGATGATTATGAAACTTTATTTCGTGTAAACACTTTGAGCGCTTTTGAGTTTATTCGCTGCTTTAGTAATAAGAAATTCTTTAATGATAATGGACATATAGTTTTGCTTTCTTCTATAACTTCTATTATTGGGCGTGGAGGAGTGGCTGCTTATGCTGCTTCAAAGGGGGCTATGGTAAGTGCTGTTCGCTCTATGGCATTGGAACTTGCAAGAAAAGGTATTTGTATAAATTGTGTTTCACCTGGTACAATTCTCACTCCCATGATGCAGGATTTCCTATCGACTCTTTCTGAGGAAGATTATAAGAAACGTATTGACGGTTTTCCATTAGGGTTGGGTGAAGTGACTGATGTGTCACAGCTATGTCTTTTTCTTCTTTCGAATGCATCACGTTGGATTACGGGGCAGAATATAGTAATAGACGGAGGATATACTTCTCGATAATTGATAGGCATTAATAGTTGGAATAGTAAATTCCTATAAATCTTATGGCTATCGTATCAAATTTTCTTCAAAAGGAATAAAAATCGAAAATCAATAATTATTAGTTTATGATTCCATTTAATAAGCCTTTCCTTACAGGCAAGGAAGCTCATTACATGTATCAAGCAGTTTACACAGGTAAACTTTCTGGTAATGGTGTGTTTACTAAAAAGTGTCAGGCGTTTTTTGAAGAACGTTATGGTTTCAAAAAAGCATTGATGGCAACATCTTGTACCGATGCTTTGGAAATGGCTGCTATTCTTTGTGATATAAAATCTGGTGATGAGGTAATTGTGCCAAGCTATACTTTTGTATCGTCGGCACTGGCTTTTGTACGTCAAGGTGCTAGTATTATATTTGCAGATAGTTGTCCGGACAATCCGAATATTGATGCAGACAAGATTGAGGCTTTGATTACAGAAAAGACTAAAGTGATTGTTCCTGTTCACTATGCTGGTGTAGCTTGTGATATGGATAAAATTATGGAAGTTGCAGAGAAGCATAATTTGCTCGTAGTGGAAGATGCCGCACAAGCCATAGATTCTTTTTATAAAGGGCGTCCGTTGGGGAGCATCGGTCACTTGGCGGCTTTCTCGTTTCATGAGACAAAGAATATAATTTCCGGTGAAGGTGGGTTACTTGTTATCAATGATGCTCGTTTCATTCATCGTGCAGAAATTATTTGGGAGAAGGGTACTAATCGCTCTGAATTTTTTCGTGGCGAGGTGAATAAATATGGTTGGGTGGACACTGGTTCTTCTTTTCTGCCTTCAGAAACTATTTCTGCATTTCTTTATGCGCAACTTGAGAATTTGGATATGATTCAGGATCGTCGTAAAGCTATTTGGGAACAATATTATGAAGGATTGAAGCATCTTGAAGAAAAAGGTTTTATTCATTTACCGGTTCTACCGGAATATTCGACTAATAATGCTCATATGTTCTATTTGATGTGCCGTTCGCTTGAGGAGCGCACTATACTTATAAAATACCTGAAGGATAATGGTGTACTGTCTGTATTTCACTATTTGAGTTTGCATCTTAGTGGCTATTACAAAGCAAATTATACAGAAATTCCCAACTTGCCGTTCTGTGATCGTTTTGCAGATTGTCTGTTACGTTTACCTATGTTCTATGAGTTGAAGGATGAGGAGATTAAGATAGTTGTTGATTTGATTGATGAGTTTTATAAATCAAGAGGGTAACGACGAATGATTGATTCGAAAAGGATAGCTAAAAATACTGGCTTTCTATATATCCGAATGCTGCTTATCATGGCAGTAACCCTCTATACATCGAGAGTTATTCTCAATGCTTTGGGTGCTGATAACTATGGTTTGTATAATTTAGTAGGAGGAATAGTTAGTATGCTTGCATTCTTAAATGGAACATTAGCCACTGCTACCTCCCGTTTTCTTACTTTTGATATCGGTATCGGTGATTTTAAGAGATTAAAGCAAACGTTCAGCACTTCTTTCTTTTCTCATTTCGCATTAGGCTGCATTGTGGTAGTACTAATGGAAACGGTTGGTTTGTGGTTTGTGCTTAATAAGGCAATTATACCAGCCGAACGTCTTGAGGCTACATTGTGGGTATTTCATATTTCAGTAGCTACTGTCTTGATTACATTTACGCAAGTGCCTTATACTTCGTTAATTATGGCACATGAGCAAATGAAGGCATTTGCCTATATCAGTCTGCTCGAAGCTGTGTTGAAACTAACTATAGCATATCTGATTGTGGTATCACCCATTGATCAATTAGTTTTCTATGCTATATTGATGTTTATAACTCAATTTTCAATAGCAATAATTTATCGTTATTATTGTTATAGGCGTTGGGATGAGTCGCATGTCACGAAGGATTTCAATATCTCAACACTGAAAGAAATGATGAGATTCTCTGGATGGAACATTATATCTCATTGTGCTGAGACTCTTCGTGTACAAGGCCTAGTGATGCTTTTTGGTATGTTTTTTCAACCTGTCGTGGTTGCGGCACAGGCTGTTGCTACTCAGTTATCATATGGTATTACACAATTCACAAATAATTTTCGAACTGCTATTAATCCGCAGATTATTAAGTTATATGCGGCAAGGCAATATGACGAGTCAAGAAAGTTAACTCTTGAATCTTCTATTTATGTTTTTGAGTTGTTTTTGCTTATTGGAATTCCAGTTCTTCTTCTTACTGAACCTATCATGAAATTATGGTTAAAAGAAGTTCCTGAATATGCTGTTGCATTTTCACAATGCATAATCGTTTCTGCTATGATGGGAACATATAGTAGTGCATTTTATACTCCGCTTACTGCAGCTGGTAAACTGAAAGGGAATTCGTTAGCAGCTCTTTTTGTTTGTGGTGGACAATTTATTTTGGCATATGTTCTACTAAAATATGGTTTGAATGTGATGTGGGTACAGTATAGTTATATTGGTGTCTCTTTTTTATTTGCCTTTGTCATTAAGCCATACCTTTTGATAAAAGAAATGGGTTATACTATATTTGAATTTGTAATATGTTTTCGTAGGAGTTTTTTTATTTTGATACTTTCATCGACTCTCCCTTTTGTGATTGCCCAATATATGGATAGGGGAAGTTTCTTAGGTTTTGTCACTGTAGGCACAATTAGTGTGGTAAATGTACTTATTGTTGCTTGGGTATTTCTACCAAAGGAGATAAGGGCAAAATTAATGATGCGTGTGAAAGTAAAATTAAATCAGTTATAGGTTGGATTTTTTTTTTAATGTGATTTTATTTTTTTCTGTCATAATAAACGGAGGATATATTTCTATAACTCTGGGCATAAAAGTTAATGGTTTGAAAGACTATTATCTCAAATGCAGAAAGGAGAATATGATATAAATTTGAAAACGATAATATTTATATGATACTACATTTAATAAATGATGAAAAGATTGTTAATAGAACAATAGAGTCATATGAGGCGGTTTTAAATAATGAAAATGTTTTTATTGTTTTTTGCAATAAAGGTTCTGGTAATTTTGTTTCAAAATTTGTTCATTCAAGAAGTAATGTAATCTTTTATGATGAAAAATGTGACAAAATTGAAAGGGATTTTTCTAATTTTAATAAAATTCTCATTCATTTATTAGATATAAGGAAAATTAATTTTGTCGAAAAATATATTAGACATACTCCAACTATCTATTGGGGAATATGGGGAGGAGATATTTATCCGATCTTATTGATAGGTAGAGGGTATCAACTGTTTTCACCAGAGAATTCGTATTTAAAACGTAATAAAATAAAGCGTAATCTTTTATTATTACTAAATTATTATAAGATAAAATCAAGAAAAATAGAAAAATTCATTCACGAAAAGGTCGACTACATTGGAGGAGATGATGGTGATATTTTATTGTTGAAACAGTATTTAGGTGTCTCTAAAAAAAAATTTAAATCATTTGCTTATCCTTATGATACTATTTTAGGAGAAAAGTTGAAACAATGTAGGGTTAACGAACAATCGAAATGTATTCTTTGCGGAAATTCAGCATCTTATACGAATAATCAAGAATATGTTTTGAATTTTTTGAAGAGAATGGGAGTTGATAGTTCTTATAAAATAAAAATGCCGTTAAGCTATGGCGGAGATAAAGAGTATATATCTTCAATAATAGAAAAGGGCAGGCAGTATTTTGGAGAGAACTATATTCCTATATTAGACTTTTTACCATTAGATCAGTATAATCAATTATTTATAGATGCGAGAATATGTATATATGGGTCTTGGCGTCAAGAAGCGTTTGGTAATATAATTATTGCTTTATATTTAGGCTCAAAAATCTATATGTCTAGAAATAATCCTTTAACTGGTTCTTTAAGGGAATTAGGTTTTTCTTTTTTTGTTATTGAAGAGGCTACTCAAGAATCTTTCTTTGAACCTTTATCAGAACTAGATAAAGAAAAGAATAGAGACTTGATTATTGATTTATATTCTTTAGAAAGACGACAAAAACTAATAATGCAGTATTTCTCTGATAGAGATTAACAAAATGAGTACTCAATTTATTTATACATCTATCGTTCTAGTTGTATTTATACTTACTCAAATCTTAAGTTTATCTACTTCTATAAGATTGAAAGAGGGTGGTATAATAAAAAAAAAGTTTTCTACTGCACTTTTTTATTTATCTTTCTTTGTGTTGTGCTTTTTTGTTTGTTTTACCGATTCTGGAGCAGATTATATCAATTATTATCAGGGGATTGAAAATGAAACGACTTTGGCTGGAGTGTGGAACATGGAGGATGGTGAACCATTATTTGCTTTTTGGTCATATTTAGGAATGAAAATTTTCAATAATGCGCATGTAGTTATTTTTTCGATGAAAGCTGTTGCTTTGCTTTTGATATTTAGAACATTTTATATTTTAAGACTTTATATAGATATTCCTTTGGCAATTTTTGCATATGTGGCATTATTGTATTTTGATTCTATGTATCTAATTAGTATACATTTGGCTACAGCTTTTGAATTTTATGCATTTGCTTTGTTAGTGTTGGGACATAACAAGAAATCTTTTTTTTTCTACATTCTTGCTATTGGGTTACATTTCTCGTCAGTAGTAAGTATATTAACATATATGATCTGCCTTATCTTAGTTGATCGGGAAAAAGTATGTTTGTATAAAATGAGAGCTTTGATTGTTTTTTTGGGTGGGATTATATTATTAAGTAGCTCGTTTTTTCTTATAGAATATTTGATCTTTGTGGTTCCGGCATTTAGTCGTTATGCGATTTACTTATTTGATGCAGATTCTAATAATAGTGGCATATTTCAATATTTCATATACTTCCCTCCAATTATTGCGTTATATTATTTGTTTTTTAAAGAAAAAGAAAAAACATTATATAAATATTATTCTCTTGTTTTTACAGGTGTAGGTTTTTCTATTGCTATGATTGCTTATCATTTACCTATTTTAACAAGGGTTTATTTCCATTATAGTATAGTGTTTATTCTGTTTCTTCCATATGCTATTAATCAAATAAAGATATCGAGTGCTATAGTCCCTCAGAAAAAAAAAATAATTAGTTTTTCAAAGGTGTTTTTAACCATTTATTTTGCATTTAGGCTTTTTCTAACTCTTGAAACAAAGCTAGATCCAATGCATACGTCTGAACTATTGTACTATAGATTCTTTATCCCTTTTTCATAAATACGCAAATGAATATTTTAGTTTCAGCACCAGAATACCCTCGTCCTGGTGCACCATATACGGCATTTATTCGTGAGGTGGTTGAAGAAATGGCAAGACAGGGGCATCAAATAACGGTTGTTGCACCTCAGTCAATTACAACTAACCTTAAAAGGAAACTACCGTTTCTTCCTCAAGAGTATACTTATTATATTGAACATAATGGCAATATATATAAGATACAGGTTTTGAGACCTTATGTAATAACGGTGGGGGAGGGAAGATTTGTTGCACAATCTGCTAAGTTATGTAGATGGATTGTTTGTAAAGCTTTGAATAAGTTGAATTTTAAAATAGATGTTGTTTATTCACACTTCTGGAGTTCGGCATACAATGTATTACCTTTTGCTCAAAAAATTAATGCTTCATTTTTTGTTGCATCTGGTGAGGATGTTATAAATATGACAAAATGGTCTGGTAAAGATTTTGTAAGTCAGGTTTGTGAGTATACTAAGGGCGTAATATGTGTATCAACAAAAAATAAAAATGAAAGTGTAAATTTGGGTTTAACTGTTCCAATAAAATGTATCATATTGCCTAATGCAGTCAATCCTCAATATTTTTATAAGCAAGATAAATGGAAATTAAGGAAAAAATACAGCTTTCCTCAAGATGCTTTTATTATTGCTTTTTGCGGTCGTTTTAATAATCGTAAAGGTGTGATGCGTCTTAATGATGCGTTGAATATGATAAATAATCTAAATATTAAAGCAATATTAATAGGTAGTTTAGTAGAGAATGAAAGGAATATACCCAATTATTCAGGAATTATTCATATGGGACAAGTGGAACATGATGTTATTGCTGAATATCTGAATTGTGCTGATATTTTTGTTTCTCCCACACTTGCTGAAGGATGTTCAAATTCTATTGTGGAAGCAATGGCTTGTGGCTTACCAATTATTTCTTCCGATTTACCATTTAATCATGACATTTTGGATAAGAAAAATTCAATTCTTCTGGATCCTATGGAGGTAAATGAAATAGCTTTAGCTATTCAAAAACTTTATAATAATCGCGAGCTTGTACGACAAATGGGAGAAGAATCCTTGAATCGAGCGAAGGGCTTAAATATTTATGATAGAGTATCTAAGATATTAGCTTTTATTACTTTGTGTAAATAGTGATTCTTAGAGAAGAACAGAGGCGATGATAGTGAAATATTTTCTGGAGAAAATTTGGGATTTGTTTTTATATGAATAAAATAATAGTAATAGGCGGTATTCATCATAATACTTTAGGGGTTGTACGTTCTTTAGGAAAGGCAGGTTTAACAGATAATATAATTTTGTTAAACGTGTCTCTCAATAATAGTTTTGTAGGAAAGTCAAAATATGTACGAAAGGAGAATGTTTATAGAGTGCAAGATGAGAAAGATATAGTGGATAAGGTATATTGCATAGCAATAAACCAGAAAGAAAAACCTGTGATAATATGCTGTGGAGATTCATTTATTAGTGTGATTGATGATGCATATGATTTTTTAGCTCCATATTGTATTCTTCCCACAGCAGGTGGGCAAAGTCGTATTTCGTATTTTTTGGATAAAGAAATACAGTGTACGTTGGCTGAAAAGTGTGGTTTGAAAGTTCCGTTGCACTTTCTCTTAAGGGATAGGAATAAACTTGATTTGCCCCAACTTCCTTATCCTTGTATTGTAAAGCCAATGAATAGTATTGTAGGGCAAAAATCAGATATTGTGATTTGCTCAACGAAAAAGGATTTGGAAAACTATTTGTCGGATAAAAAATCGTATAGTTTGCATCTCGAAGAATACATTGTTAAAACAATGGAATTTCAATTGATAGGTTGTTCATTGGAGCAGAAGATTATTATTCCTGGCTACACCATAATTATTCGTCAGCCTAATAATACGAATACAGGCTATCTTAAGTATTTGCCTATTCAGGATGGAGTAGTGCCTGTTACACTCATAGAAAAGGTGGAGAAATTTATTCGTGAAATAGGATATAAAGGTTTATTTAGCGTGGAGTTTATTAGAGATGCTGTTGGAAATGATTATTTCTTAGAAATAAATATGCGTAACGATGGTAATGCTTATTGTGTGCAATGTGCGGGAGTGAACTTGCCCAATATTTGGTATAAGTATGCTGCCAATCCGCAGGCTGAGATAAAGGAGTCAGTCGTTTTTGAACGGCCTATTTATTTGATGCCTGAATTTAATGACATACGTAATATTTTCAAAGTAGGTGTGATGCAATGGATGAGAGAATGTTTTACTGCTGATACTCATACGATTTTTGATAAATATGATTTAGCTCCATTTTTTTATGCATTATATTCAAAGGTCAAGAGAAAAATTGTAGGATAAATGAAACAACATTACTTAGTTCGTCTCGATGATGCTTGTCCGCAAATGAATAAACAAAAGTGGCAACGCGTAGAAAATATTTTAGATAAATATAGGATAAAACCGATGGTAGGCATAATTCCTCATAATGAAGATCCCTTGACCTGTATTGATATGACAGATACAGACTTTACAGCCAAAGCATTAAATTGGCAAAATAAAGGATGGACGATAGCTCTACATGGATATAATCATGTGTGTACTACAGTTATTGGAGGAATTAACCCTGTACATAAATGCTCAGAGTTTGCTGGACTTTCATTAGCAGAGCAAAAAGAGAAAATTTCAAAAGGTTATAGAACTTTGATTGCGATGGGGCTATTCCCGAAATATTTTTTCGCTCCCAGTCATACCTATGATGAAAATACTTTAAAGGCCCTTGAGGAAGTAACTCCCATTCGGAGTATAAGTGATACGATAGCTTTACAACCTTATAAACAAGGCGTATTTACTGTGATTCCATGCCAGATGGGACAATTTCGTAAACCTCCTATAGGAGGTTACTGGACTTTTTGTTTCCATCCTAATGGAATGTCTGATGCTGCATTTGATATTTTTGAGTGTTTTATTAAAACAAATCTTGAATATTTTATCAGTTTTAGTGATATTGATATGAATAAGGTTGGAAGGAAGTCTATTGTAGACAGATTACTTTCTTCTGTGTATTTCACTTTTAGAAAAATAAGAGGTTGAAGGAGGTTATACAGCTTCTTATAGAGATAGTATGATATTTAGAGGCATTGTCATCTTGATGATATTTTCTACATTATGTTCAACTATTATCTTCAGAATGATTATACTGATCTTTATGTCTTGTGTTAATTTTACTGTCGGCAAACATACGCTTTGTGGTAATCTGATGAAATTGTTGGAGTAATTTGGAGAATATTTGTTGAATATGTGGTATCTATATACCTATTTCACTTATAGGTATTTGGATTTTACAATTTATAGGTTGGAGCTTCTGTTATTTATGTTTTCTGCTGCAGTAAATAGTAATGTGTTATCCGGACTGTTTGGTGAAATTTTTAGTGTGATTGAAAATATAATAAGAAAGTGAGATTATTACATATTATACCATCTCTTGAAATAGGTGGTGCGCAGCGTTTGCTCTCTGATTTATTGCCTTTGCAGAAACTGAATAATGATGTAAAGCTACTGGTGTTTAAGTCAATGGATACAGCTTTTCAAAAGTCTATAGAAGCAAATGGTATTGAGATTATAGATTTACATTGCAAAAACTTTTACAATCCGTTTATTGTAAAAAAAATGCTACCATATATGAAACAATGTGATATAGTGCATGTACATTTGTTCCCTGCTCTTTATTGGGTGGCAATGGCTGCAAGCTATAATAAGAGAATTAAGTTGGTTTATACAGAACATTCAACTCATAATAGACGTAGAGATAAAGTTTGGCTTGAGCCAATAGAATATTATATCTACAGTAAATATGATAGATTGATTAGTATAAGCCAACAAACACAAGATAACCTGATGGAATGGCTGAAGGCTAAAAAGGAAGATAAACGCTTTGTGGTGATAGAGAATGGTGTAAACTTATCGCTTTTTTCTTCTGTAATACCGATTGCTAATAAGAGGAAGCAGATCATTATGGTATCACGTTTTGCCTCAATGAAAGATCAGGAAACGGTAATTCAGGCAATGGCAGACGTAAATGAAGATGCAGAGTTGATTCTTGTAGGTGACGGTTCTGAAAGAAAGCATTGTGAAGAAGTTACACGAAAATTGGGCTTAACAGATAGAGTACGATTCTTAGGTGCAAGAAGCGACATTCCTAAGTTAGTATCACAATCATATATCGGTGTGCAATCATCTATTTGGGAAGGATTTGGTTTGACTGTTGTGGAACTTATGGCTGCACATAAGCCTGTGGTAGCAACAAATGTGAATGGCTTGAAACAGGTGGTAGAAGGTGCTGGATGCCTATTTGAAGTAGGTGATTCCAAGACTTTGGCTTTTCATCTAAACAAGTTGCTGAAAGATAAATCTCTTTATACAACTTTGGCTGATAGATGCTATGAACGAGCAAAACAATATGATATTAATAATATGGTAATACGCTATCAGGAAGTTTATGAAGAACTATGAATAAAAAAAAAGTTAGAGACTATTTGCGTCTCATAACGGCTATGCTATGGACGTGGATATATATACCTCATATTTGTATATATTGTTTTTTTATAGGTAAAAGTAGGGGTAAAAGTGCGATAACACAAGATGTCAAGAAAATGACGGAGCGGATAAGCATCAATATCCGAGGTGTATGGGCATTATTGTATTTTCTTCATAATGACGCTTACTTCCGTTCATTATTCTATTATCGTATAGGTCCGATAAACTCTTTGTTGATAAGCTGGTATAGACCTGGTGATCGACATTTTATTATATCCAGTACATTGAAAATGGGAGAGGGATGTTTGATTGCGCATCCCTATGCCACAATTCTTAATGCTGATACGATAGGAAAGAATTTCAACTGTCGACATTGTACAACATTAGGTGAAACATCAAAAGGTCGTCCTGTTATTGGCGATAATGTAACTTTGGGTGCTACGGTGACGATTATTGGAAATGTAAATATTGGTGATAATGTAATAGTGGGTGCTGGTAGTGTCGTTGTGAAGGATGTTCCTTCAAATTGTGTGGTAGCAGGTAATCCTGCTAAGATTATAAAGTATATATGATGAAACTGTTTATTGTTGTCAATGTGGATTGGTTTTTTCTTTCCCATCGGAAAAACATTGCTTTAAGGGCTCAAGAAGTAGGTTACGATGTTACTATTGTAACGAAAGATACCGGTCAGAAACAGAATATCGAAGCTCTGGGTTTAAAGATGATTGATTTACCTATGAATCGTTCAGGACAAAACATTATAGAAGAATTGTATACGTGTTGGTTTCTGTATCGTCTTTATTGTAGGGAAAGACCGGATCTTGTTCATCATGTAGGTTTAAAAACCATACTGTGGGGAACTCTTGCTGCAAAGTTGTCGAAGGTATACGGAGTGGTCAATGCTGTTAGTGGATTGGGAATTTTTTTCTCTGAGGAAAATAGATCATTGGTTTCGGAGTTTCTCCCTAAGGTACTTCGTTTCTCTCATCAACGTAAAAATATTGCAACGATTTTTCAGAATAAAGAAGATAAAGGTTTATTTTTAAAGAATGGGATTGTAAAAGAAGAGCAGACTTTTATGATAAAAGGTTCAGGGGTAGATTTGAATCAATATTGCTACACTCCTGAATCTAGTGACGGAAAAGTCAAAATTCTGCTTACTGCCCGTATGATTGTGGAAAAGGGAGTTTTTGTTTTGACGGAAGCTGCGTTGAAGTTGAAGGAGCAGTATGTGGATAAAGTTGAGTTCTTGCTTTGTGGAGGATTGGATGATAATCCGAAAGCGATAAAAGAGGAAGAACTGAAGGCGGTGTGTGATGGGGAGTATATTCAGTGGTTAGGATATCGTACGGATGTGTTGGAACTATTGAAATCTTGTAACATAGTAGCATTTCCTTCTTTTTATAAAGAGGGGCTTCCAAAGTCATTGATTGAAGCTGCTGCTGTAGGCCGGCCTATAGTGACCACGAATTCCATTGGATGTAAAGAAGCAGTGGTAGATGGGTATAATGGTTTTTTGATTCCTGTAAAAGACAGTGATGCTTTGGCGGAGAAATTGAAAATCCTTTTTGAAGATGATTGCTTGAGACAGACTATGGGCTGTAACTCACGTATATTGGCTGAAAAGAACTTTTCAATAGAGAATGTAATACAAAAACATCTTGAAATATATAATCAGTTAAGTAAAACATGAAAATATTAGTTACTGGTGCAGCCGGTTTTATAGGCTCTTATGTGTGTAAGCGCCTGCTTGGCCGTGGCAATGAAGTCGTTGGATTAGATAATTTGAATGACTACTATGATGTGAACTTGAAATATGGTCGTTTGGGTACACTGGGTATCTCTAAGGAAGATATAGATTGGTATAAGTTTGTAGGAAGTTCTGAATATTCTTCTTTCCGTTTTGTCCGTATGAACCTTGAGGACAAACAGGCTATGCGGATGTTGTTTGCCAATGAGCATTTTGATAAGGTAGTAAATCTTGCAGCTCAAGCGGGAGTAAGATACTCTATTGAGAATCCATATGCTTATGTGGAAAGTAATGTAGATGGTTTTCTTAATATTTTGGAAGGTTGTCGTCATTATAAAGTAAAGCATTTAATATATGCTAGTTCCAGTAGTGTATATGGTCTGAATGGTAAAGTTCCTTTTTCGGAAAAAGATAGTATAGCTCATCCGGTGAGTTTATATGCTGCTACGAAGAAGTCTAATGAATTGATGGCTCACACATACAGTCATCTCTATGGGATTCCTTCTACAGGGCTTCGTTTTTTTACGGTATATGGTCCTTGGGGGCGCCCTGATATGTCTCCTTTCTTGTTTGCAGATGCCATGTTACACCATCGTCCTATAAAGGTATTCAATAACGGTGATATGCTTCGTGACTTTACCTATATTGATGATATTGTAGAAGGTGTGCTGCGAGTTATAGATCATATCCCATCTCCTGACTCTGACTGGCAGGCAGAGATACCAGATCCAAGTACTTCCACTGCACCTTACAAGATTTATAACATTGGTAATTCGCATCCTGTGAAATTGATGGATTTTATACAGGCTATAGAAGAGGCGGTTGGTTATCCGGTGGAGAAGATTTTTCTTCCGATGCAACCCGGTGATGTTTATCAGACAAATGCGGATACCACAGCATTGCAAAATGAATTGGGATTTAAACCCGATAAATCTATTAAAGAAGGAGTGAAAGAGACAATAGAATGGTATCGTTCTTTTTATCAATTATAAAAAGCAAATTTAAGAAATTATGAAAATAGCAATTGTTGGAACAGGTTATGTCGGTTTGGTAACTGGAACTTGTTTCTCGGAAATGGGGATAGATGTTACTTGTGTAGATGTACAAGAAAGTAAAATTGAGAATTTGAAGAAAGGAATTATCCCCATTTATGAACCGGGATTGGAGGATATGGTACATCGTAACTATAATGCAGGGCGATTGAACTTTACGACCTGTTTATCAGATTGTCTGGATGATGTGGAGGTGGTGTTTAGCGCTGTAGGGACTCCCCCCGATGAGGACGGAAGTGCCGATCTGAAGTATGTACTTGAAGTAGCACGTACCATTGGACGTAACATGAAAAGGTATGTTCTGGTAGTTACTAAGAGTACTGTTCCTGTAGGTACTGCACAGAAAGTAAAAGCTGCTATTCAGGAAGAACTTGATAAACGTAATGTGAAGATAGAATTTGATGTGGCTTCCAATCCTGAATTCCTGAAAGAGGGTGATGCAGTGGATGACTTTATGAAACCGGACCGTGTAGTGGTGGGCATTGAATCAGAAAAGGCAAAGGATATTATGGAACGTCTTTATAAACCTTTCATGATGAATAATTATCGTTTGATATTTACTGACATTCCCAGTGCTGAAATGATAAAATATGCAGCAAACTCAATGTTGGCTACCCGTATCAGTTTCATGAATGATATAGCGAATTTATGTGAACTTGTAGGGGCTGATGTAAATATGGTACGCAAGGGTATTGGTGCGGATAGTCGTATTGGTAGTAAATTCCTTTATCCGGGTTGTGGCTATGGTGGTTCCTGTTTTCCGAAAGATGTAAAGGCTTTAATAAAGACGGCCGAAAAGAATGGCTATCCGATGCGTGTGCTTAAAGCAGTGGAGGAAGTCAATGAAAACCAAAAGAGTATTCTTTTTGAAAAGCTGTTGAAACATTTCAATGGCGATTTAAAGGGCAGACAGGTGGCTATGTGGGGATTGGCATTCAAACCGGAAACGGATGATATGCGTGAAGCTCCGGCTTTGGTACTTATAGATAAATTGCTGGAATCCGGTGTGACTGTGAAAGTGTATGACCCTATTGCCATGAAAGAATGTAAACGTAGAGTAGGTGGTAAGGTTGTTTATGCTACGGATATGTATGATGCTGTATTAGATGCTGATGCTTTGCTGCTGGTAACCGAATGGAAAGAGTTCAGGATGCCAAGTTGGGGAGTGTTGAAAAAAACAATGAAACAACCGGTGGTAATTGACGGACGCAATATTTATGATAAGAATGAATTGCAAGAAATAGGGGTTGAATATACATGTATTGGGAAACTCTGAACTACAATCACAATACTGATGAATGTATCTGAGAGTGGAAGTAATGTTTTATAGACTATTTTCATGAATATTCTAATTACGGGAATCCACGGCTTTGTGGGTTCTAATCTTGTTGTTGCCTTAAAGAATTATCATGTTCTTTATGGCTTGGATATTATTGCTCCGGAAAAGGAGGGAGTGGTAAAAACCTTTTCCTGGAAGGATATTGAGCCCACTTCTTTTCCTATGCAACAATTACCCCAGTTTGATGCCATCATTCATCTGGCCGGTAAAGCCCATGATACAAAGAATCAATCCGCGGCACAGGTGTATTTTGATATCAACACAGGACTGACGCAGAAGATCTTCGATTTCTTTTTAGAGTCAAAAGCAAGGAAATTCATTTTCTTTAGCTCTGTGAAAGCTGCTGCTGATAGTGTAGTAGGGGATATGTTGAGGGAGGATGTGATACCTACCCCGGTGGGACCTTATGGTGAGAGTAAGATAGCAGCCGAGAATTACATCTTGGATAAGTTGGGAGTTGAAAATGGCGAGGTGAGAGTTGCCATGCAGCGTGATAAGCAAGTGTACATATTAAGACCTTGTATGATTCACGGTCCGGGTAACAAAGGCAATCTGAACTTACTTTATAACGTTGTGAAGAAAGGTATTCCCTGGCCTTTGGGTGATTTTGAGAATAAACGTTCTTTTACTTCGATTGATAACCTTTGCTATGTGGTGGAAGGACTGCTTACAAAAGATATTGCAAGTGGCATTTACCATATGGGTGATGATGAAGCTCTGTCTACGAATGAGTTGATTGCCCTTATGTGTGAGGCTATGGGTAAGGAACCACATATCTGGAAGATGAACAGGAAGATGATGGAAGGTTGTGCGGGTTTAGGGACATTGCTCCATCTGCCTTTGAATACTGAACGCCTCCGGAAGTTGACGGAGAATTATGTGGTAAGTAATGAGAAGATAAAGTCTGCGCTTGGCATAGAGAAAATGCCTGTTCGTGCGGCTGAGGGGATTATGCAAACGATAAGATCGTTTTCAGATTAAAAATTAATAATTAAAAATTAAAGGGAAAAGTACTGTTATGTATTACCTGGTTGTTTTGGTTCTGCTATTTTTAGCAGAACTTTTTTATTTTAAGATAGCTGATAAGTGCAATATCATTGATAAGCCTAATGAGCGTAGTTCACATACGAAAGTCACTTTGCGTGGTGGCGGGATTATCTTCTATTTCGGTGCATTGGCTTATTTTCTGACTAATCATTGGGAATATCCCTGGTTTATCGTGGCATTGACTCTGATAACATTCATCAGCTTTGTGGATGATATCCGTTCCACTTCTCAAGGTCTGAGACTGGTATTCCATTTTTCCGCTATGGCCTTGATGTTCTACCAATGGGGATTGTTCTCCCTTTCCTGGTGGTGGATAATTGTAGCATTAATAATTTGTACTGGTATTATTAACGCTTATAATTTCATGGATGGCATCAATGGGATCACCGGTGGTTATTCCTTAGTTGTTTTAGTTGCCTTGGCTTATATCAATGTTCAAATAATACCATTTATTGAGCCAGCTTTGATTTACACTGTCTTATGTTCTGTCCTGGTTTTCTGCTTCTTCAATTTCCGCAAGAAAGCCAAGTGCTTTGCCGGTGATGTCGGTTCTGTTAGTATCGCTTTTATTATCCTTTTCCTGATAGGCAAATTGATTATAACGACCGGAGATTTCAGTTGGATAGTCCTATTATCTGTTTATGGTGTCGATAGTGTTCTGACCATTATCCATCGCCTGATGCTTCATGAGAACATCGGTTTACCTCATCGAAAACACATGTATCAGTTGATGGCGAATGAATTGAAGATGCCGCATGTAGTGGTATCGCTGATTTATATGGCGGTGCAGGCATTAGTCATATCGGGTTATTTCTGTTTTGAGGAATATGGATATTGGTATCTATTGGGAGTGGTTGTTTCATTAGGTATTGTTTATGTGTTATTTATGAAGAGGTATTTTCATTTGCATAAATAATTGAAATGCAACTAAGATCATAATAAGTTCTATTTGCTGAAGAAGTAGAGGAAACCTCGTACTGCTAAATAACGAGCGGCAAGAATATAGTGTGATAAACTATATCTTGCCGCTCGCTTTATAAATTATAGTTTAAATTCTACAACTTTTTTTCTATCCTTATAACTTTATTGTATATTTGCCGAAACAAACCTCTATATTCACTGAATGGGCTTATTTAGGAAAATAATATATGGCTTTTTGCTTTTCTTGCTGGTATCCCTTATTGGCCTATCACCGACCTTGGCGGTAACCGGAGAACATCCGGTGCTAATTATCAGCTCGTATAATCCGGATGCACGTCAGACTTCCGGAAATATCTACGACTTTATGGAAGAGTTTGAGCGTCTGGGCGGAAAAGCTCCGATAGCTTTGGAAAACATGAATTGCAAGAGTTTCTCGGAATCTCCTTTATGGAAATCTAAAATGAAGGAGATATTAGATAAATATCAAGGAAAACGTGCCCCTGTATTGCTTGTCTTGATCGGGCAGGAGGCTTGGGCGGCCTATTTGTCGCAGGAAGACTCCATACGGGGAAGCGTCCCGGTGCTGACTGCGTTGGCAAGCCGTAATGCCATTATTCTTCCTGATGATTCTGTCGATTTGAAGACATGGATGCCTGATGCTGTCGATTTCTTCGATGACTATGCCAGTTCTGCAATTAAGGCCGGTTTCGTTTATGAATATGATGTGGAAGCCAACGTCAACCTAATAAAGAAATTGTATCCGGACACAAGGAATATTGCTTTTATTTCTGATAACAGCTATGGAGGTGTCTCTTTGCAGGCACACGTAGTGTCGGAAATGAAGAAACACCCGGAACTGAACCTGATTCTGCTGGACGGGCGGACTAACACGATTTACACAATAAGTGATAAATTGCATGAATTGCCACCGAATACAGCCGTATTGCTGGGCACCTGGCGGGTAGATATGTACGACGGATATTTCATGCGGAACGCCACGTACACGATGATGGAGGCTGCCGGCGATATACCCACATTTTCCATAACTTCCATCGGCATTGGTTATTGGGCTGTCGGGGGTGTCAATCCTGCCTATCGTCCATTAGGTAAGGATATGGCGCGTCAAGTAGTGCGCCTGTTGCAGGGCCCTGACAGTGATAAGGTGGAAGTGGAGGTCATTCCGAACAAGGTGATGATGGACAGCAAGATTGTGAAAGAAAAGAAACTGGATTTATCTTTCATCCATCAGCCGATAGAAATGGTGAATGAGACTCCGTCATTCTACGAGCAATACAAATATCATATCTGGACGGTTGCCACTGTTCTGGTTGTGTTGTTGAGCGGATTGTTTGTTTCGCTATACTTCTACTATCACACCAAGAAACTGAAAGATGAATTGGAGGATTCGGAGAGTGCTTTGAGAGAAGCAAAAGACCGTGCGGAAGAGTCCAGTCGCCTGAAGAGTGCTTTCCTCGCCAATATGAGTCATGAGATACGCACTCCGTTGAATGCGATTGTAGGTTTCTCGGATGTGTTGGCGTCGGGTGGAAGTTCGGAAGATGAACAGCAGGGATATGTGGATATCATCAAAACCAATTCGGATTTGTTGCTCCGTCTGATTAATGACATATTGGACGTTTCGCGTCTGGAGGCAGACCGGGTTACTTTTACCATTGAAGAGTGTGATGTAGTTCCCCTGTGTCAGCGCGTATTAGCTTCTGTCAGCCAGGCCCGTAAATCGGAGAATGAGTTTATCTTTGAGTGTGACCGTGAAAGTGTAGATATGCATACTGATACGCAGCGCTTGCAACAGGTCATTATTAATTTGCTTTCCAATGCCGATAAGTTCACCAGGAACGGTAAGATAACCTTGAAATTGGAAGTGGATGAGGATAAGAGAGTGGCTATATTCTCAGTGTCGGACACGGGCACAGGCATTCCGTTGGAGAAACAGAAGTTAGTGTTCGAAAGGTTTGAGAAACTAAACGAGTATGTTCAGGGGACAGGACTGGGACTGTCCATCTGTAAACTGACGGTAGAGAAATGGGGAGGGGAAATCTGGGTAGATCCGGGATATACGGAAGGAGCCAGATTTATGTTTACGCATCCATTAGATATAGAACAACCAACGAAATAACTTATTACTATGAAGAGAGTTTACTTTTTTTTAGGGTGGATATTCTTCCTGATAGGAGCCGTATCGGCTCAGGATAAGGTCGTAAAGCTGAAAATCATAGAAACCAGTGATATACATGGGAATTACTATCCCTATGACTTCATACTTCGCCATGAAGCTGAAGGGAGCCTGGCACGTGTGTATGCTCTTGTACAGAAAGAGCGGGAGGTCTATAAGGATAATCTGTTGCTGTTGGATAACGGTGACATCCTGCAAGGCCAGCCTTGTGCCTATTATTACAATTACATAGACACCGTTTCCCCGCATCTGGCTGCCGAGGTGCTGAACTTTATGGGATACAGTACCGGAAATATGGGAAATCATGATGTAGAAACCGGGCGTGCCGTGTTCGACCGCTGGGCAGGTGACTGCAAATTCCCGGTTCTGGGTGCTAATATCATTGATACGGCCACGGGAAAGACGCACTTCAAACCTTATGAAGTACTGGAACGGGATGGCGTGAAGATTGTGGTGCTGGGTATGATTACTCCTGCCATCCCTGTATGGCTGTCGGAAAATTTGTGGAAAGGTCTGCGCTTTGATGATATGGAGGAAACCGCCCGCAAATGGATGAAGATTATACGGGAAAAAGAGAAGCCCGACTTAGTGATCGGTATTTTCCATGCCGGACAGGATGCTCAGTTGATGGGAGGCAAATATCATGAGAATGCTTCGGTGGAAGTGGCTCGTAATGTTCCCGGTTTTGATATTGTTTTGATGGGACATGACCATGCCCGTGAACTGAAAAAGATTAAAAACGTAGCAGGGGATTCGGTATTGATAATGGATCCGGCAAGCAAGGGAGTCGTCGTGGCAAACGCAGATGTCACCTTGAAACTGCATAACGGTAAGGTGGTGGATAAACAGATTAGCGGAGCACTGACAGAAACAAAAGGTTATGGTGTGAGTGAAGAATTCATAAAGCATTTTGCTCCACAGTTTGATGCCGTTCAGGACTTTGTGTCCAAAAAGATAGGCCGCTTCACTGAGTCGATTTCTACACGGCCTGCCTACTTCGGTTCATCGGCATTCATCGACTTGATTCATACATTGCAGCTTGAAATCACCGGAGCTGAAATATCTCTTTCCGCTCCTCTGTCATACGACACGGAGATTAGCAAAGGGGATGTCTTTGTGAGTGATATGTTCAATCTGTATAAGTATGAGAATATGCTCTACACCATGCTGTTGTCCGGCAAAGAAGTGAAAAATGCCCTGGAAATGTCATATGACTTATGGACAAACCAGATGAAATCTCCGGACGACCATTTGCTGTTGCTTCGCAAGAAGCGTCGTGAAGGGGCTAACGATCGCGCTTCCTTCCAGAACTTCAGTTTTAACTTTGATTCGGCAGCCGGAATCATTTATACGGTGGATGTGACGAAACCCAGCGGGGAAAAAGTGACAATTGTCAGTATGGCCGATGGCTCTCCTTTCTCGATGGACAAGATGTATAAAGTGGCATTGAATTCGTATCGTGGCAATGGTGGTGGAGAATTGTTGACCAAAGGAGCCGGTATTTCTCAAGATGAATTGAAAGACCGCATCCTGTTCTCTACGGATAAGGATTTGCGTTATTATCTGATGCAGTATATCGAGAAAAAGGGTGTGATTGAACCACATGCGTTGGGGCAGTGGAAATTTATTCCTGAAGAATGGACCGTGCCTGCCGCTAAACGCGATTATGAGTACTTGTTTGGAAAAGTGGAAAAATAATCACTATCTTTGCAGTCGCAATTTTAATAGACTGTAGGGACGTGAAGAAAGAGGTAAAAAGAATCATTGGAGCTGTATGCTTGTTGGTGCTGTTTGTGGCATATCAGGCAAGTATTACGGCTTTTACCCATGTCCATTACGTTAATGGAGTGATTATCACGCATTCCCACCCGTTTCATGGTAAACACACGCACTCCAAATCCGAACTTGTCGTTATAGGTCGCTTGTCGACTTTCCATGCTCCGGAAGTTGAGATATATGAGGAACTGCATCCCATGCGGGTGTTTTTGGCCGTGCTGGAGGCTGAACGGCTGACTCCCTTGGTGAAGGGAGAGCTAAAACAGTTAGTGTCTCTTCGTGCCCCGCCGGTGCTCGCGGCGTAAATGATAATTTAGCGGGCATCCGCTCGCTAAATTATCATTTACTTACTTTCTCTTTTAATTTTACCAATACATACATTTTGAGCGCAAATTAATGAAAAAACATATACTTGCGCTGGTGCTTGCAGTGGCTTGCATCAGCCTTTATGCCGTAAATCCTATTAAGGAAGGTAACATGATTTCCGGACACGTGATAGTGAAAGGAACCGAAGAAAATATACCCTATGCAACCATATTAATCAAAGAAAATGGGCAGGGAACAGTATCTAATGAAGAAGGACAGTTTGAATTCCGTAAGTTACCTGCCGGGAAGTATACGCTTCGCGTATCGGCTGTGGGATATAAAACACAAGAAAAGGAAGTGACCGTCAGCAAGGATTTCACTGCGGTCATACATTTTCAGATGACTGAAGAGAGCTTCATGACCGATGAAGTCGTGGTGTCTGCCAACCGCAATGAGGTAAGCCGGAAAGAAGCTCCGGTAGTTGTGAATGTGATGAGTGCCAAACTTTTTGAAATGGTGAATTCGACCGACCTTGCGAAAACGCTGAATTATCAGTCTGGCCTGCGTGTGGAGAACAATTGCCAGAACTGCGGTTTCCCCCAAGTGCGTATCAACGGTCTGGAAGGCCCTTACTCTCAGATTCTGATAAACAGCCGTCCTATCATCAGTGCCCTTAGCGGTGTATACGGTCTGGAGCAAATTCCCGTGAATATGATAGAGAGAGTAGAAGTGGTACGTGGTGGTGGTTCCGCCTTGTTTGGAGCGAATGCGGTGGGCGGCACTGTCAATATTATCACTAAAGATCCTATCAGCAATTCTTTCCAGGTATCGAGCATGTTCTCTTGCATGGACGGGCAATCGTGGGAGCAATATATGGGTGGTAACGTTTCCTTGGTAGCGAAAGATAACTCTTATGGTGTCGCCTTGTACGAAAGCTACCGTAACCGTAATCCTTACGACCGTGATGGTGATGGCTTTTCCGAACTTGGCAAGCTGAACATGAATACTTTCGGTTTCCGTGCCTATTATCGTCCTACGCATTTCAGCCGCATTAATCTGGAATATCATACTACTAACGAGTTCCGTCGTGGCGGTAATAAGTTTGACTTTCAGCCGCATGAATCGGATATCACGGAACAGACCAAGCACATCATTAATAGCGGTGGTGCCAGCTACGATCTGTTCTGGCGCGAGTATAAACACAAGATTTCTCTCTATGGCTCTATCCAGCACACGGACAGAAACAGTTACTATGGTGCCCAGCAAGATATGAATGCCTATGGTAAGACCGATGACCTGACCTGGGTTACCGGTGGAATGTATGTTGGCAATATGAATAACTGCTTTTTTGCTCCGGCCACCTTCACCGGCGGTTTGGAATACCAAAATAACTCCCTCCACGACGTCATGACCGGTTATCACCGCGATATGAAACAGGATGTGCGCATAGCCAGTGCTTTTGTACAGAATGAATGGAAAATGCGTCAGCTTACTATGTTGGTAGGTGCCCGTCTGGACAAGCACAATTTAATTGATAAGCTGATTTTCAGTCCCCGTATCAACTTTCTCTACAAACCGACTGATGATTTCCAGGCACGCTTGACATATTCCACCGGATTCCGTGCACCGCAGGCTTATGACGAAGATTTACATGTAACGGCAGTAGGCGGCGAAGGTGTTCAGATTAAGCTGGCGGACAATCTGCGTGAGGAGCGTTCCAATAGTTACAGTGGTTCTGTGGACTGGAGTACAAACTTGGGACATTGGCAGGCAAACATCTTGCTGGAAGGGTTCTATACTGATTTGCGTCATGTATTCGTATTGGAAGATATCGGAAAAGATGAGAACGGAGACAAGATAAAAGAACGCCGTAACGGTAATGGTGCGCGCGTATATGGTATCAATCTGGATGCTAAAGTGGCGCATGGCAAAGAAGCACAGTTCCAGTTGGGCTTTACGGCGCAACGTAGCCGTTATACGGAGGCAGAGGTCTGGACAAAAGTGGATGGTGAGGAACTGACCACTAAACGCATGATGCGTACACCGGATTATTACGGTTATTTTACTTTTTCTTCCGCGCCGTTGAAGAACTTCGACTTCTCCTTGTCCGGCATTTATACCGGAAAGATGATTGTGCCCCACTACGCACCGGTAGATGCACCGGAAGGAGCTTTCTGCAACATCGAGGAAGACCGTATGGAAAACACTCCCGATTTCTTCGATCTCAATCTTAAACTCAATTACACATTCGTTCTGCATGATCACATCAAATTACAGCTTAATGCCGGTGTGCAGAACATCTTCAACAGTTTCCAGAAAGACCTGGATAAAGGTGAGTTCCGCGATTCCGGTTACTTCTACGGGCCTACGCAGCCTCGTACCTTCTTTATCGGCTTTAAGATTATGAATTAGATTCAGGTCAAAATTTAATATTGCGAGGTTCTGTGAGATAAATCAAGAGGATATGTTAAAAGTACTGAACTTGTATGCGGGCGAATGATTATTCGCCCCTACAAGTGCTTTTACAATGCCTGTAGGGGCGGAAAATGATTTGCTCGGTATACGCAAAGTAACTTTTGACGTAAGCCCTTTCTTGTGATAAATGTTCCCTTTTTCTTTTTTTAGGATAATTCGGACGGTTTTCAAGGAAATATTGCTTATGTTTGTCACAGAAATAAGAAAGGGAGATGAAAAATATAAAAAACGTAGACATCGCAACTATTCGCCGTTTTCCGGCAATGGATTTTATAGGAAATGATTTTGCCATATTCGACAATATAGGAGACATCCCTTTATTCGGTTATCCTACCCGCCTGAATGCGTCTTGCCTTACACTTTGCCTGAAAGGACATTGTCGGATACGCATCAACCTGAAAGAGCATGAACTTACCGAAGGTGTTCTTGTGGTTACCCTGCCCGAACAGATTTTGCAACAAGTGGAACGTTCGGATGACTTTACCGGAGTTTTTATTGTGGTTTCCGGACAGTTCATAGATGATGTGCTCCCTACGGTTCAGCAGTTGTTCCCATTATTCTTTATGATTAAGGAGCAACCCTGTGTGCGCCTCAGACCGGAGGAAATGGAAGCTGTGCAGGAATATTACTCTTTCCTCCAGAAGAAAGTGAAGCTGAAAGACAACCCTTTCCGCAAGGAGATTACGCAGGGGCTGATACTTTCCCTTTTCTATGAGATATATGGCATTTATCAGGGTAATGAACCGGCAATACGCAAGACGAAAACCCGGAAAGAAGACCTTTTCGAACGTTTCATCCGTGCCATCTCCGAATCGTATAAGGTGGAACGCAGTGTTGCTTACTATGCCGACAAGATGTTCCTGACCGCCAAGCATCTCTCTACGGCTGTGAAAGAAGTCAGTGGAAAGACTGCCGGAGAGTGGATTGACAGTCTTGTGATTCTGGAAGCCAAAGCCTTGCTGAAATCTTCTGAAATGAGCATTCAGGAAATATCCGATGAACTTCATTTCGCCAATCAATCTTTCTTTGGCAAATATTTCAAGCATCACACCGGTATGTCACCGAAAGAATACCGCAAGCAATAATTAATAGTTGAAATATTCCCCTCAAATAAATAAAACATGGAAAAAAGAGAAATTGACCTTGCTGTTTCCTGCTATGGAAAAGTGAAGGAGGTGAAGTATGATGTTGTCATACTGCCTTGGGGTGCGACGGAGCCCCATAATCTGCATCTTCCGTATCTTACAGATTGTATTTTGCCCCATGACATTGCTGTGGACGCGGCAACTTTGGCACTGGAACGTTCCGGTGTCCGTTGTATGGTGATGCCGCCGGTAGGCTTCGGTGCGCACAATCCCGGGCAACGTGAACTGCCTTTCTGTATACATACCCGTTACTCCACCCAGCAAGCCATCCTGGAGGATATTGTGGCTTCTCTCTCTGCCCAGGGAATGCGTAAACTGATTATTGTCAGCGGACATGGTGGCAACAACTTTAAAGGTATGATACGCGACCTTGCCTTTACCTACCCCGATTTCATGATTATTGCCTCTGACTGGTTCAGTCTTGTCCCTACCAAGGATTATTTCGAGGCGGAGATAGATGACCATGCCGGCGAACAGGAAACGTCTGTGATGATGTATTATCATCCGGAGCTGGTAAATCTGGATGAAGCGGGGAATGGAGATTCCAGACCTTTCGCCATCCCTTCACTGAACGAAAAAGTAGGTTGGGCACCGCGCCATTGGGATAAGGCTACTGTGGATAGCGGGGTGGGGAATCCCAAGAAGGCTTCGGCTGAGAAGGGCGAACGTTATATGAAGCCGGTGATAGAGAAACTTGCCAGACTCTTTGAGGAAGTCGGTCGGAACGAACTCTATTAAGATGAAATAAAAACCGGACGGTATGACCTGGAATCTTCCTGATCAAACCGCCCGGTTGCTTATGCTGAGATGAAAAGTTTACTTATCTATTGACATCAACCATTTGCCGTCTCTTTTCACCATTGACTGCGAACCTTCTTGTGTTTCTCCGTTTCCGTAGGTTTGCTTAATCTTTACTGTTGCTGTGTTTCCGTCAGCGGATATTTCTTCCGACAGAATTTCTATGCTTTTCAGTCCGCCCATCTTCTCATATTCTTTGGACACTTTTTCCTTCAACATGGAAACCAGACCTTCTTTCTGCTCTTTTAGTTTCTCAGGCGTTGCGCCTTCCTCAAAAGCAAGTCCGTCTACAAACTTCTCATAGTCACCTTGGATGAGATAATTACCATACTTTTTCATAGCATCTCCGGGACTGCTTGAAGAAGAACAAGCTGTCATTACGAACATAGCCATTACCATCAGACTAAAATAAAATACCTTTTTCATACGCTTTTTTTTAAAGTGATTAATGTGTATTTAAAAATAGTATATCAAACAGAGACGTTTGCTCTGTGCAATATCATTGGGCAGGAGATAATCTCCCTTGAATCCGGGAATATTTATATGGCTGATACGCCCTTCGGGCAAGTCGACCCCTTCTTTTCTGTATACGAAGTCGATAAATTCCGTACAGTACATCTTAGTTGTATCAGCCAGGTCGTAATCATGGTCGAATAACACACGGGCGTCATAAAGGCGTTCTGCATGGACTGCTGCCCGACATGCGGCTATGGAGTCCTCTTGTACGCGCATGATAGCTCCGCTAACAGCTTTTCTCTTCTCAAAAAAGGCTTCTATGGTTTCTATTTTTACACGGTCCGGATCATCTTTGAAGTCCGGTTCACCAGGCACAGCGTGTATCACATACCATTGTCCGTCTTTCTTTTTGAGGATGCCGGTATGCGAATAGTTCCCTTCCCGGTCTGCTGCCAACACCACTCTGCTGGTAATTCCCGTTCCTCTTCTGAAAGCGATGTCTCCGTCCCGGAACAATGCTTGCGGCAATTGCACCGGTGGCGTTTCTTTATCAGAGCTTCCCTGGCAACTTGCCAGTACAAGTGTGAGTATGAACGTTATCTTGGGTAGAGATACGTGTGTTTTCTTTTCCATCCGTACAAATATATGAATTTATTTGCACGATTACATATATTTTAAGCGTTTTTAGGGTATAAATTAAAAAAGAGGTAACAACCTTCCTTCAGTTGTTACCTCTTTTTTAATTTATACCCTAAAAACTAATCTTTTTCCTTATAAAAAAACCAAATCTATTTCTTTTTGCTGCAAAGTTAGGGAGTTCTTGAGTAAGTTGATTTGATATAAATCAAAAACTGTATTTCTTATCGTATTTCCTACAATGTACCCGCGCGTACTCGGCTCAGGGTTTCGGGCGTCATTAGCAAATAAGATGCGATATGTGATAATGGTGCCCGTTTGATGACTTCCGGGTGGGTGTGCATCAGCATATTGTAGCGTTCGCGTGCTGTTTCGAACCGCCAGGAGTCAGCTTTCACCTGAGATACTATGAGCGAATATTCCAGTATCTTGCGGTAGAACATATTGATTTCCCAGGAAATTTCGGTCAGTCTCATGAATTTGTCATAGGGGAGAAGGTAGACTGTGCAAGGTTCCAGAGCTTCTGCCATCAGGCGGGTAGGCTCTTGTTTCAGGGTGCTCTCTATACAGATAATAATACAACCTTCGTAGGAAAAGTGTTCGGTGACGTCCTTGCCGTTTTTGTAATAGAACTGACGCATCATGCCTTTGCCCACAAAGGCTATATGATGGCAGACTTGTCCTTCTTTAAATAGGAGTTCACCCTTTTCCAGCTCTTTGCGGATCAGAATTTCTTCTATCAGTTTTCTACCTTCAGGTGCCATGCCCGGATAGCGGGAGTTCACAGTGGCATTAACTGTCTCTTTTAATAGTGTATCCATAATTGTTCGCTGGTATTTGTAACCGTTTCCGGAGGCAAAGGTACGAAAGATTTGATTTAAATCAAATCTTATTCAGTGATTAGTGCCTTAGTATTACATAGCCTGCTTAATCGCTTATTGCTAACTATTAATCACTTAATAAATCCTTTCGTCGTCCATTTCATGCTATACCAGCGACGTACAAAGATAGCCCCCCGTATATTCTCGTCCAGCAGGAAAGCAACCCACATACCGCAAATTCCCCATTCCAGAGGAATGCCGAATATATATCCCAAGCCTACGGCGACGCTCCACTGAACTACCAGGCCGACATAGAAAGGATAGGTGACATCTCCGGCAGCACGCAAGGCGTTTGTTGCAAAGATATTGATGGGACGTCCGATTTCGAGAATGACATCAATGATGAGAATGGTAGTCCCCAACCGGATAATCTCCTCATTGGAAGTCAGCCAATGGAAAATGGCGTTTCCGAAGACGGCGAGGACGGTGGAAAGTATGACGGTGATCATCACAGACTTTTTCATCACATATTTCCCCATCAGGAAAGCGGCATGCGGCTTTTTCTCCCCGATAAGATGACCGATACAAATGGCACCCCCTTGTGCCATGGAGATGCTGAATAAATAGGCGAACATGATGATATTGACGCAATAGGTACGGGTGGCGAGTGCTTCGACGCCCAGCATATTGATGAAGAAAGTTATCACTACTTGCGAAGAACTGTAAGAAAGTTGTTCTCCGGCAGAAGGGAGTCCCACCTTCATCAGATTTTTCAGTTCTATCCACGGGAACGGACGGAAATAGGCAAGAGGGAAGCGGTGGATATGCTTGCGGAACAGGATGATGAACAGAAGAACCATAGACACGCCACGGCTGAAAGCGGTGGAAATGGCAGCACCTTCCACACCCAGTTCGGGAAAACCGAACTGCCCGAAGATGAGGGAATAGTTACCTATAATATTGAGAATGTTGACAACAACGGTTACCAGCATCGGGTAAATGGCTTTATTGGCACTGCGCAGGGAGGCGGAAAGAGTGAGGGAGATGGCTTGGAAGAATGCGAAGGCGCCTACGATGCGCATATAGTCCATGCCGTCTGTCATCAGTTCCGGAGTCAGTCCCATAAGGCGGAGAATCGGTCCGGCAAGGGAGAAGAGGAAAAGGCTGACGGAAGTACCGACCACCACATTCACTATCAGTGAAACTCCGACCACCTGTACCACTTTCTTTTGCAGGCGGGCGCCAAGGTATTGGGAGCAAAGAACGGACGTGCCGAGATTGATGACCTCGAACACAAGAAAGGTAAGCATAATGATTTGGTTGACTACCCCGACGGCAGCCACACTGCTGTCGGAGTGGCGACTCAGCATAATAGTATCTACAGCACCCAGCATCATGATGAGCAGGGTTTCTATAAAGATGGGGGCAGCAAGCTTTGCAAGCCGTTTTTTCAAGCTTTCCTGATGTACCATTTCGTATGTGTTTGATATCCGGTGATGAAAAATCGCGCAAAGGTACGGAAAGAGGTGAAAAGAGAGATTGATGTGAGTCAAATAAAAAAAGGGATTCAAACTTAATCCCTGATGCTTTTCTTAAATCTTTTTTTTCTCCCTTTGCTTTTGACTTTTAATAGATTACATCTTTTTGTGAAAAAAGTCAGAAAAAAATATGATGGAAAGATTTGCATAGTCCAAAAGTTTCCCATACATTTGCACCGCATTTGAGAAACAATGCAGGTTTAAGGAAGTGTGGGTGAGTGGCTGAAACCACCAGTTTGCTAAACTGACGTACGGGTAACTGTACCGGGGGTTCGAATCCCCCCGCTTCCGCAAACAGTCGGTGGATTCGTCTAACGGTTAGGACACATGCCTCTCACGCATGTAATACGAGTTCGATTCTCGTATCCACTACGGTAAAAAAACATAATGCACTCTTAGCTCAGCTGGTAGAGCAATTGACTCTTAATCAATGGGTCCAGGGTTCGAGTCCCTGAGGGTGTACAAAGCATAAAGCGGTTACTACAAAGCAGTAACCGCTTTTTTTGTGCAATTATTCCTTAATCTCCAGGAATACTTTCTATCTTTGCACTCCGAAATAAGTAAAAACGTAAACACTTTGGATTGGTTATACAGTTTATTCGTTGAACATTCCGCCTTGCAGGCGGTTGTGGTGCTCTCGCTGATCTCTGCTATTGGTTTGGGGCTGGGGAAGATACATATCTGCGGCATATCGTTGGGAGTGACCTTCGTGTTCTTTGCAGGCATCATTGCCGGACATTTCGGGTTGTCCATCGACCCGCAGATGCTGAACTATGCTGAGAGTTTCGGGCTGGTGATATTCGTGTATGCACTGGGATTGCAGGTCGGTCCGGGCTTTTTCAGTTCATTCAGGACGGGTGGTGTGCAACTGAATATGCTGGCGGTGGGGGTGGTGCTGATAGGCACGGTGATGACGGTGCTGGGCAGCTATGGACTGGGAGTTTCCCTGCCGGACATGGTGGGTATACTCTGTGGTGCCACGACCAATACCCCTGCGCTGGGTGCCGCACAGCAAACCTTGAAACAGATGGGCATTGAGGCGAATACTCCGGCTTTGGGATGTGCGGTGGCATATCCGTTGGGGGTAGTGGGAGTGATTCTCGGCATTCTGCTGATACGCAAAATGCTGGTACGCAAGGAAGATCTGGAGGTCAAGGAGAAAGACGATGTGAACAAGCCGTATATCGTAGCATTCCAGGTGCATAATCCGGCAATCTTCAATATGAGCATAAAGGATATAGCGCAATTGAGCTACCCTAAATTCGTGATATCCCGTTTGTGGCGGGACGGGAATGTGAGTATTCCCACTTCCGAGAAGGTGATTAAAGAAGGTGACCGTCTGCTGGTCATCACTTCCGAAAAGAGTGCGCCTGCACTGACGGTGTTGTTCGGCGAACAGGAAAATACGGACTGGAACAAGGAGGATATCGACTGGAATGCCATCGACAGCCAGTTGGTTTCGCAACGTATCGTGGTGACACGTCCCGAACTGAACGGAAAGAAACTGGGTTCGCTGCATCTGCGCAATCATTACGGCATCAATATCAGCCGCGTATATCGCAGTGGCGTGCAGTTGCTGGCTACGGCGGAACTAACTTTGCAGTTGGGTGACCGATTGACGGTAATAGGTGAGGCGGCTGCCGTACAAAATGTGGAAAAAGTATTGGGTAATGCTGTCAAGAGCCTGAAAGAGCCTAATCTGGTTGCTGTATTCGTGGGTATCGTCCTCGGCCTTGCACTGGGAGCAATACCTATCGCTATCCCCGGTGTCAGCACTCCGGTGAAGTTGGGGCTTGCAGGGGGGCCGATTATTGTAGGCATCCTTATCGGTACTTTCGGCCCGAGAATGCACATGGTGACCTACACAACCCGCAGTGCCAATCTGATGCTTCGTGCCTTGGGCTTGTCGCTCTATCTGGCTTGTCTGGGACTGGATGCGGGCGCCCATTTCTTCGATACGGTGTTCCGTCCGGAAGGTCTGCTGTGGATAGCTATCGGCTGTGCGCTGACTGTGCTTCCTGTGCTGATAATGGGAATTATCGCTTTCCGCTGGATGAGGATAGATTTCGGCTCGGTGGCAGGGATGCTGTGCGGCAGTATGGCGAATCCGATGGCGCTGAATTACGTCAATGATACCATTCCCGGTGATAACCCTTCGGTTTCTTATGCTACGGTTTATCCGTTGTGCATGTTCCTGCGGGTGATTATCGCACAAGTGCTGTTGATGTTCTTTTTAAGTTGAGAGTTTGAGAATGTGGAGTTGAGGTTTGGAAATCTAAAGTTGAGGTTTGAGAACGTAGAGTTGAGGTTTGGAATGAAGACACAAGCCCATATGTAATTTGTAATTAGTAATTTGTAATTAGATATCATGAGTAATATTACCCCTGAAAGCATCATGAGCGACTTGCGCTATTTGCAGTTGCTGTCACGCAGTTTCCCGACAATTGCGGATGCCAGTACAGAAATCATTAACCTGGAAGCTATTCTGAACCTTCCGAAAGGTACAGAGCATTTCCTGACCGATATACACGGCGAATATGAAGCCTTCCAGCACGTATTGAAAAACGCTTCGGGTGCAGTGAAGCGGAAAGTGAATGAAATATTCGGGCATACCTTGCGCGAGAGTGAGAAGAAAGAAATATGCACTCTGATTTACTATCCCGAAGAGAAATTACAGTTGATAAAGGAGCGGGAAGCCGACCTGGACGACTGGTATCTGATTACGCTGAACCAACTGGTGAAGGTTTGCCAGAATGTGTCTTCCAAATACACCCGTTCGAAGGTGCGGAAAGCGCTACCGGAAGAATTTTCATACATCATTCAGGAATTGCTGCATGAGTCGAGTGTGGAGCCTAATAAACATGCTTACATCAATGTAATTATCAGCACCATTATCTCTACCAAGCGTGCGGACGATTTCATCATCGCCATGTGTAACCTTATCCAGCGGCTGACGATTGACTCCTTGCATATCGTGGGGGATATCTACGACCGTGGTCCGGGAGCGCATATCATCATGGACACGCTTTGCGATTATCACAATTTCGACATCCAGTGGGGAAATCATGATATTTTGTGGATGGGGGCAGCGTCGGGCAATGACGCCTGCATCGCCAATGTAATCCGTATGTCGATGCGTTATGCTAACCTGGCTACGCTGGAAGACGGATATGGCATCAACCTGTTGCCGCTTGCCACGTTTGCCATGGATATGTATGCCGATGATCCTTGTACGATTTTTGCGCCAAAGATGAACTTTGCGGATGGAAGCTACAATGAGAAAACTTTGCGGCTGATTACGCAGATGCATAAGGCGATTACAGTGATACAGTTCAAGTTGGAGGCGGAGATTATAGACCGTCGTCCGGACTTTGGCATGCAGAACCGGAAGTTGCTGGATAAGATTGATTTTGAGAGAGGCGTCTTTGTGTACGAAGGAAAAGAGTATCCTTTGCGCGACACGAACTTCCCGACGATAGACCCGGCTGACCCGTATCGCTTGTCGGATGAGGAAAAGGAGCTGATGGATAAGATTCATGCTTCGTTCATGAATAGTGAAAAGCTGAAGAAACATATGCGTTGCCTGTTCACGTATGGGGGAATGTATCTGGTTTGCAACAGTAATTTGCTGTATCATGCTTCCATGCCGCTGAATGAGGATGGCAGTTTCAAGCATGTCCGCATCGGTAAAAAGGAGTATTGGGGCAAGAAGTTGCTGTGCAAGACGGACCAGTTGATACGCACGGCTTACTTTGATGAAGACGGGACGGAGGAGAAGAGTTTTGCGCTGGACTACGTGTGGTATATGTGGTGCGGGCCGGATGCCCCGTCGTTTGATAAGGATAAGATGGCGACATTCGAACGTTATTTTATAGGAGATAAGGAATTGTCTAAAGAGACAAAAGGATATTATTATTCGTTGCGCAACCGTGCGGATATCTGCGAACGCATTTTGGCAGAGTTCGAAGTGACAGGCCCTCATTCGCACATCATCAACGGGCATGTGCCTGTGAAGATTATCAAGGGTGAGAAGCCTATCAAGGCGGACGGCAAACTGCTGGTGATTGACGGTGGGTTCTCCAAAGCCTATCAGCCGGAAACGGGAATTGCCGGATATACGTTGGTGTATCATTCACATGGATTGCAGTTGGTACAGCACGAACCGTTCCAAAGTAGTCAGAAGGCAATAGAGGAGGGACAGGATATCAAGTCCACCACTTTCGTTATCGAGTTCAATTCACAACGTATGATGGTGAAAGATACGGATAAGGGCCAGGAGTTAGTGACGCAGATACAGGACTTGAAGAAGTTGCTGGTGGCGTACAGGACGGGATTTATCAAGGAGAAAAACTGAATATGAATATTTAAGTATTAGGTATTAATTGTTGATTTACAATTGCTACACAATAATGCATAAATGCCTATACACTCAACAATTAATACCTAATATTTAATATTTAAACAATACCACTCCGCCTTCCAGAATCACTCCTTTGTCATAAGTCACCCCTTTGTTGTAATAGCGGCTGCCTCCGTAACCTCCTGTTACGAATACCCCGAATCTGTCTGTCAGGCGATATTCCAGATTCACACGTGCCTGTAACGCATAAAGGCGTGCCGGAAAACCATAATCTTTGTTCTTGAAGTTTTCGATATGCTGAAATCCCAGGTCACCGCTGATGAATAGCTGTTTGTATAGGGGCAACTCCAGACCAGCACGATAAAAAAGAGAAGCCGAGAACTTGTCGCTGAAGTCCAGGTAATGTGTGCCACCACCCAAGATCGTATAGAATAACTTGTTTTTAAAGCGTGCGCCCACATTCAACTTCGTTGTGTTTCCTCCGAAAAGCATCAGTTGCACTTTTGTGTCCGGATTGGCATTTACCAGACCCAATTGGAAGCCATCGAAATTACCCTTATAATAGTTGACTAATCCGATTTGCAACCCTTTTCCATCCTTTACGATGTTGAGGGGGGCAAGTTGTACGCCCGTGGCAGTGCCACCTACCACATTACCCAATCCGGCTATCTGCAAACCGTGCATCGTTTCTCCGGTAATGTTGCCTAATCCGCTTATCTGTACACCCCGCAGACTTTCGCCTACAATGTTCAGAAGTCCGGAAACTGTAATGCCATTGAAGGCTTCACCCGAAATGTTGGCTAATCCTGCAAGGTGTACACCCGAAGCATTTTCTCCGGTGATGTTCAGTAAGCCGCCAATGACAACACCACTGGTATTGTCGCCGGTGATATTGGTTAGTCCGGAGAAAATGACGCCTTGTGCATGGTTTCCTGTGATGCCGACCAAGCCGGATAAGGACACGCCACTGAGATTATCTCCATTTACATTGCTGATGCCCGCAATCTGTATGCCTCGCATGCTGCCGCCTACCAGGTTGGCAAGACCTGTGATCTGTGCGCCGTTCATATCCCGATACACCACTCCTCCCAGCAGGTTGATGCCTACGCCACTCAGGCGGTTCATAGAGGAGAAAAGACCGAGATTGAAGCAAGTGGTTCCAACAGTATCACTCTTCTGTGTGGACATATTTTTCCACAAGGACAGATTGATGCCGACAGGTTCTTTGTCTTTCCTGGTTGTTTTCGTTGATTTGTTATTTGTGGTTTGGGCAGAAATCACTTCTGTCGTAAGCAAAAGTAGTACGGCAATAAATGAAGTTAATCGTCTCATTCGTTTTTAATCTTATTAGTATACAATTTGAATCATCCTTTCGCCTCTTGATACAGGAACCGTTTTATAGAGCGTTTCGGCGTTTTTTCAAATTCTTCGGGGTATATCTTCATTTTAAATATCTGACAGTATGCAGGAAGGGTTGTATTCAGTGCAACGCGGTTCTCTTCCATGACACGTTCGATGTCTTCAGTCTTCAGACCGTGTGCAAAGGCATCATCGAAATCAGGGTATACCAAGCCCACAAGTTTCTCGTTCTGCTGTACGATGATGCTTTCAGCAACGTATGGCATATTGTTCAGCTTGTCTTCTATTTCTTCGGGGTAGATATTTTGTCCGCTGGCACCGAGCAACATATTCTTGCTGCGTCCTTTGATGGTGACATTGCCTTCGGCATCCATCAGGGCGAGGTCGCCCGTGTGCAACCAGCCGTCTGCGTCAATGGCCTCGCGGGTGGCTTCTTCATTCTTATAATACCCCAACATCACGTTAGGACCGCGGCATACGATTTCTCCCGGAATATTTTCCGGATCGGGCGAGAGGATTTTTACTTCCATACGGGGGACTGCTTTACCACAAGAACCCGGTTTGAAACGTGACCAGTCTTCATAACAGATAATCGGACCACACTCCGTCATTCCGTAACCTACCGTGTAGGGGAATTCTATCATGTGCAGGAATTGTTCTACTTCTTGATTAAAAGCGGCTCCCCCCACTATAACTTCTGCAAAACGTCCGCCGAAGGCATTGACTACGCCTTCACGCACAGTTGCTTTAATCTTATCATTGATGATGGGAACTTTCAGCAACAACTTCATAGTCGGAGTTTCCAGCTTCGGAAGCACATTCTTTTTGATGATCTTTTCGATGATAAGCGGCACGGCCACCACCAAGTGGGGCTTCACTTCTGAGAATGCCTGGAAGATAATCTTCGGACTGGGCATACGGGTGAGGAAGTATATCTGGCAACCTGCGGCGAACTCGTACAGGAACTCGAATGCCAGTCCGTACATATGTGCCATCGGCAGCATGGAGATGATCTTGTCACCTGCCTTCAGAGGCAGCACTTCGAATGCAAATGCAATATTGGACCACAGACTACGGTAGGGCAACATTACACCTTTGGAGTAACTCGTCGTACCGGAAGTGTAATTGATGACCGCCAGTTCTTCGGGCTGGTCTTTGTGATACTCAATATGTTCCTTGCGGAAGTTCTTGGGATATTTTTTGCCGAACAGTTCATTCAGATGTTCGCGGGCATAGTCTATCTTTTCGGTGCGGGATACGAGGACGGAAAAGTCAGTCATCAGTATGATGCCTTCCAGCAGAGTCATGGCACTTTCGTTAAGGTTTTCCCATACCTGGTCGCCTACGAAAAGCAGTTTGGCTTCGGAATGGTTCACGATGTTGTGCACATTGTCCGCTTTGAACTCGTGCAGGATGGGAACCACAACAGCACCGTAGGTCAATGTGGCGAGGAAAGTGACCCCCCAGTGCGAACTGTTGCGTCCGCAGATGGCAATTTTATCGCCTTTCTTGATGCCGCTTGCTTCGAAGATTAAGTGTACTTTTTCTATTTTGCGGGCTACGTCCTTGTATTGCAGGGTAGCGCCATTATAGTCAGTCAGGGCATCCAAGTCCCAATTCTCTTTTATGCTGTTCTCAATATAGGCGATAAAACTTTGTTCCATGATATTATATTGCACATTTGGTTGAAAATTGTGCAAATATAAGGCTTTATTAAAAGAATGCAAATTTTTCTCTGAAAAAAGCGGGAAGTACAGAGCATTTAAACGCAGGTATATTAAAATATGGCCAAACAGATGAAATTATTGCAAGTAATGAAATTGATATCGGGGAAACAGATAGACCTGCCGGGCAGATAAAGACAAACTTCCTGTCGACAAGAAGTTAATAGCTTGTCGACAGGAAGTCAAGAGTTTGTTTACAAGAAGTTGACTTCTTGTAAGTGGTTGATAATCTTTTACTTTTCGAGATACCAATTGTACATGCGTTGTACGCCTTCTTCAATCTCCACCTGATGGTGCCAGCCCAGGGCGTGCAATTTGGAGGGATCGGTGAGTTTACGCATGGTTCCGTCCGGTTTAGTACTGTCGAAAGTCAGTTGACCCTGATAGCCTACGGTGGAAACGATTAATTCGGCCAGTTCGCGGATGGAGATTTCTTTGCCCGTACCTATGTTGATGTGGCAGTTGCGGATATCCTTGTCACCTTGCTTGTAGGTATCTTTGAAATCTACGTGCTCCATGACGAAAACGCTGGCATCAGCCATTTCTTCGCTCCAGAGGAATTCGCGGAGCGGAGTGCCTGTACCCCATAGTTTTACTTCGGTGTTGATGATACCGTATTTGGCGAGGATGGCGAGGATGTTTTCCCGGCTGCTGCTGCCGTCGATGCCTTCGACGGGGCGTTGGTTCAGGTCTTTGCATATGGCATCCCAGTCACCTTGTTTCAGGCAGTGGGCGAGGTGAATCTTACGGATCATGGCAGGAAGGACGTGACTGCGTTCCAGGTCGAAGTTATCGTTCGGGCCGTAAAGGTTGGTAGGCATCACGGCGATATAATTGGTGCCGTATTGCAGGTTGAAGCTTTCGCACATTTTCAGTCCGGCTATTTTGGCGATGGCATACGGTTCGTTGGTGTATTCCAGCGGGGAGGTGAGGAGTACCTCTTCTTTCATGGGCTGTTCGGCATCACGGGGATAGATGCATGTACTACCCAGGAAGAGGAGCTTCTTCACGTTATGGCGGAAACTTTCGCCGATGACGTTCTGCTGTATTTGCAGGTTTTTGTAGATGAAGTCGGCGCGGTAGATGCTGTTTGCCATGATGCCGCCAACGAAGGCAGCGGCAAGAAACACATATTCCGGTTGCTCTTCATCGAAGAATTTGCGAACAGCTACAGCGTCCAATAAATCGAGTTCTTTGTGGGTTTTGCCAATGAGATTGGTATATCCTTTGTCTTGCAGGTTCTTCCAGATGGCTGAACCTACCAGACCGCGATGACCGGCCACAAAGATTTTGGCGTTTTTGTCTAACATGAGTTTAATTATTAATTATAAGCTATAAATCATTAATTCTTGGCTGAATGTTCTTCAACTCTCAACTTCCCTTAAGTGCAGCTTCTTCACGAACTTCATATCGTGTGCAGCCATAATTTTCACCAACTCTTCGAAACTGGTTTGTCTCGGGTTCCAGCCTAACAGGGTTTTTGCTTTGGTCGGGTCGCCCAGCAACTGTTCCACTTCGGCAGGGCGGAAATATTTCGGGTCTACTTCAACAATGATTTTTCCGGTTTTCACATCAATACCTTTTTCATTTACGCCCTCACCTTCCCAGCGCAGTTCGATGCCTACTTCTCTGAAAGCAAGTGTGGCAAATTCGCGGACGGTATGCATTTCGCCTGTGGCTATCACAAAATCTTCGGGAGTATCATGTTGCAGGATGAGCCACATACATTCCACATAATCTTTGGCATATCCCCAGTCGCGGCGTGCGTCCAGATTACCCAGATACAGTTTGTCCTGGAAACCCTGTGCGATGCGTGCGGCAGCCAGTGTAATTTTACGGGTTACGAATGTCTCGCCTCTGCGTTCACTTTCGTGATTGAAGAGGATACCGTTCACGGCAAACATTCCGTAACTTTCACGGTAGTTCTTTGTAATCCAGAAACCGTATTGTTTGGCTACTCCGTACGGGCTGCGGGGGTAGAAAGGTGTCGTCTCCTTTTGGGGGATTTCCTGTACTTTTCCGTAAAGCTCGGAAGTGGAGGCCTGATAGATTTTTGTCTTTTTCTCCATGCCGAGGATGCGGACAGCCTCTAGCATACGCAGCGTACCGATGGCGTCTGCTTCGGCGGTGTATTCCGGTACGTCGAAAGAAACTTTCACGTGACTTTGTGCGGCAAGGTTATAGATTTCGTCCGGTTGCACTTGCTGGATGATGCGGATGAGCGAACTGCTGTCCGTCATGTCGCCGTAGTGCAGGTTGATGGTACGCTTCTGTTTCATGTCGCGCACCCATTCATCGAAGTACAGATGTTCGATGCGACCTGTGTTGAAGGAAGAAGAACGGCGGAGAATGCCGTGTACTTCGTATCCCTTTTGTAGTAGAAACTCGGCAAGAAAGGAACCGTCCTGACCTGTGATTCCGGAGATTAAAGCTGTTTTCATTATAATAGGCTTTTTATTGATTGATTTTGAGGGGGCAAAATTCGTTATTTTTTACGAGAATACAAAGAACAGATATTAATTATTAGGTATTAATGTGAATCAGGAGTTGAAATTAACTCGTATCTATTGCTTCATTTCTGCACAGAACTGTGCTATAACACTGTTAAATCAATAATTAATGCCTGGTAATTGATTTTTATTTATAGATTTTGTCCACTACCAGCGCTATTGCCCCGTCTCCCGTCACATTGCAGGCTGTGCCGAAGCTGTCCATAGCGATATAGAGTGCAATCATTAACGCTTGTGCAGATTCGTCGAAGCCCAGCATGGACTGCAATATGCCTAAGGATGCCATGATGGCGCCACCGGGAACACCGGGCGCTGCTACCATTGTGATGCCCAGCATGAAGATAAAGCCGGCGAATAACGGGAAATCAAAAGGTATGCCCTGCATCATCATCAAAGCGAGCGCGCAGGCCACTATTTTTAGTGTGCTGCCCGATAGATGTATGGTGGCACATAGCGGGATGACAAAACCTGCAATATCGGTTGAGACTCCGTTCTTCTTTGTCTGCTCCAGGGTGACGGGGATTGTGGCGGCAGATGACTGTGTGCCCAAAGCGGTGAAATAAGCCGGCATCATCCGTCCCAATAACTTGAAAGGGTTTTTGCGGACGAACAGCGCAGCGATGCAATACTGGAATATCAGCAGGAAGATATGCAGCAGGAAAATCACCCCGATAATTTTTATGAATACTATCAGCACAGAGAACACTTGTCCCGAATGGGTCATATTAAGGAATATACCGAAAATATATATCGGAAGCAATGGCAGAATGACCGCACTGATCATCTTTACAATAATATCCTGAAAATCACGTGCTGCATTCTTAAAAGTATCGCTTTTCAGTTGGGCAAGTCCCAGACCTAAAGTGAAAGCCAGTACCAGTGCCGTCATCACATTCATCAACGGTGGAATGGCTACCGAAAAGAAGGGCAATATTCCCTGTGCTTCGCTGACTTCCTCCAAAGGAACGCCTGTTTCTATCAGATGGGGAAATATCGTTACTCCGGTGAAGTATGAAAGGAAGCCTGAGAACAGTGTTGCCCCGTAAGCGATTAATGCCGTAATCAGCAATAACTTTCCAGCTCCCTTGCCTATGTCGGCAATAGCCACCGTCACCAGTCCCACAATAATCAGCGGTATGGAGAAATTGAGGAATTCACTGAAAATGCCGTTGAACGTAACGAACAAACGTACCAGTCCTGCAGGCAGAAAATGACCGAAGAGAATACCTAATGCGATAGCTATAATGATGCGCGGCAACAACCCGATATGTAGTTTTTTCATAAAACTGAATTTAAGTTTTTCCGATGAAATGAAGTTATGTTTGCAAAAGTACGATTTTTATTCGGAATTCATACGAACAAATGCCCTTGGCATATTGTTTCCATTTCAATGAAACAAATAACATAAAAAAATGCAAGTTATGACAAAAAAAGAACAAAAGACAGACATAGGCCTGATTGGACTTGCCGTAATGGGGGAGAACTTATCCTTGAACATGGCAGATAAGGGGTGGCATGTATCGGTGTACAACCGTACTGTTCCGGGAGTGGAAGAGGGTGTGGTTGAGCGATTTGTCAACGGCCGTGCCAAGGGGAAGAGCATCGAAGGATACACTGAAATCCCCGACTTCGTAGAGTCCATTTCCGCACCGCGTAAAATAATGATGATGGTGCGTGCTGGCGCTGCTGTGGACCAACTTATGGAACAACTTTTTCCGTACCTTTCTCCGGGAGATATATTGATAGATGGTGGCAATTCGAATTATGAAGACACTAACCGCCGCGTGGCGTTGGCCGAATCGAAAGGTTTCCGCTTTGTAGGTGCCGGAGTTTCGGGTGGTGAAGAAGGGGCGCTGAACGGTGCTTCCATCATGCCGGGCGGTTCGGTTACTGCCTGGGATGAAGTAAAACCCATCCTACAGAGCATCGCCGCACGTGCTGCCGACGGTACTCCCTGTTGCGACTGGATCGGTCCGGCAGGTTCGGGGCATTTTGTCAAGATGATACACAACGGTATCGAGTACGGCGATATGCAACTGATTGCCGAGGCCTACTGGGTGATGAAGAACTTGCTGAAACTGAATAATGAAGAAATGGCTTCCGTTTTTGCCCATTGGAATGAGGGCAAACTGCGCAGCTACCTGATAGAAATTACCGCCAATATCCTGCGTCATAAGGACAAGACAGGCGGTTACCTCATAGATAAGATACTAGATACGGCCGGACAGAAAGGTACCGGCAAATGGTCCGTCATCAATGCCATGGAACTGGGCATGCCTTTGGGACTGATTGCTACGGCTGTTTTCGAACGCAGCCTTTCGGCACAGAAGAACCTGCGTGAGGCGGCTTCCAAGCAGTTTGTCTGCCAGCATTCGCAGGTGGTTTACAACAAACCGGAACTGGTGAAAGATATCTATTCCGCCCTGTATGCTTCTAAATTGGTATCTTATGCGCAAGGCTTTGCCGTGTTGCAGAAGGCATCCGAGAGCTTCGGTTGGGAACTCGACCTGGCCTCCATTGCCCGTATGTGGCGGGGGGGGTGCATCATCCGCAGTATATTCCTGAATGATATAGCTGCTGCTTTCGAGGCACAACAGAAACCGAAACACTTGTTGCTCGCTCCTTATTTTAAGGAAGAGATACAGCAATTGCTCTCCGGTTGGAAGCATCTTGTGGCGCATGCGATGAAGGAAGAACTGCCCGTTCCCGCTTTCTCCTCCGCATTGAACTATTTCTATTCGCTGGTATCTTCGAAACTGCCTGCCAACATGATTCAGGCACAGCGCGACTACTTCGGTGCGCATACTTTCGAACGGACGGACGAGCTTCGCGGACAATTCTTCCACGAAAACTGGACCGGACATGGCGGAGATACAAAATCGGGTACGTATAACGTGTAAGATATATGCCTTTGCAATAATAGAATAAGGTAAGAGCTAATAAAATTATTGCAAGGGCTACTATTTGTATGGCTAATAAAAAAACAAGATTCTATGAGTAAATTTGTAATGATCATATTCGGCGCCTCGGGCGACCTGACAAAACGCAAACTGATGCCGGCCCTTTACTCCCTTTACAAGGATAACCGCCTGCCGGAGGGATTCGCTATTCTGGGTATCGGCCGTACTGAATATGCAGACGAAACCTATCGAGACTATATCCTGAACGAACTGGAACACTTCGTCACTCCTGCTGAGGTAGGGATGAAGGAGTTTTGCACCCACTTGCATTATCTCAGCATAGACCCTGCCAAAGAAGAAGGCTATGCGACGCTGGACCAGCGCCTGCAGGAAATCACCGGTGAAAAGGAACCGGACAACCTGTTGTTCTATCTTGCCACGCCTCCCTCACTTTATGGTGTCATTCCCTTGCATCTGAAAACAGCAGGGCTGAACCGCGAGCATACCCGCATCATTGTCGAGAAACCTTTCGGTTACAACCTGGAGTCCGCACAAGAACTGAATAAAATATATGCTTCCGTCTTTGAGGAACGGCAGATATACCGTATCGACCATTTCCTCGGCAAGGAGACGGCACAAAACATCCTTGCATTCCGTTTCGCCAACGGTATTTTCGAGCCGTTGTGGAACCGTAATTACATCGATTATGTAGAAGTCACCGCCGTCGAGAATCTCGGCATTGAGCAGCGTGGCGGTTTCTATGATGGCACGGGTGCCCTGCGCGACATGGTGCAGAACCACCTTATCCAACTGGTGGCCCTCACTGCTATGGAACCGCCTGCCGTCTTCACAGCCGACAATTTCCGTAATGAAGTGGTGAAGGTCTACGAGTCACTGAAACCTCTGACAGAAGAAGATCTGAATGAACATATAGTCCGCGGGCAATACACGGCTTCCGGTTCTAAAAAGGGCTACCGCGAAGAAAAAAACGTTCCCGCCGACTCGCGCACTGAAACTTACATCGCCATGAAGATAGGAATAGACAACTGGCGATGGAGCGGCGTACCTTTCTATATCCGTACGGGAAAGCAAATGCCTACTAAGGTAACGGAAATCGTAGTGCATTTCCGTGAAACGCCGCACCAGATGTTTCACTGCCATGGCGGACACTGTCCGCGGGCTAATAAACTGATTCTCCGCCTGCAACCCAATGAGGGCATCGTACTGAAGTTCGGCATGAAAGTGCCCGGACCGGGGTTCGATGTGAAGCAGGTGATGATGGATTTCAGCTACGACCAGCTGGGCGGGCAAGCTACGGGCGATGCTTATGCCCGTCTGATAGAAGACTGCATCCAGGGCGATCCCACACTCTTCACCCGCAGTGATGCCGTGGAGGTTTCCTGGCGTTTCTTCGACCCTGTGCTGCGCTATTGGAGCGAATATCCCGATGCACCTCTCTACGGTTATCCCGTCGGGACATGGGGCCCTCTGGAGAGCGAAGCCATGATGCACGAGCACGGTGCCGACTGGACCAATCCTTGTAAGAATTTGACGAATACAGATCAATATTGTGAGTTATGAAAACTTATATATATAGTACAGCTGTCGAGACGGCGCGTGCCCTCATTAAGCACCTCATTGGCTTGATGGAGGAAGAACCTGACAAGATTTTCCACATCGCATTCAGCGGGGGCAGCACGCCCTCGCTCATGTTCGATTTGTGGGCGGAGGAGTTTAAAGATGTCACTCCCTGGGTGCGTATGCGTATTTATTGGGTGGATGAGCGTTGTGTACCTGCCGAAGACTCGGAAAGCAATTATGGCACTATGCGCCGCCTGTTGTTGGATAAGGTTGCGATGCCTGACGAGTACATTTTCCCCATAGATGGAAGTAACCGGCCCGATAACGAGGCGAACAGTTATTCGCGCATAGTGCGTTGCAACGTTCCCCTCTGGCATGGCTTTCCGGCTTTTGATATTGTTCTGTTGGGAGCGGGAGAGGATGGTCACACTTCGTCCATTTTTCCCGGACAGGAATATTTGCTTTCGTCTTTCCATCCTTATGAACTGAGTGTGAATCCTTATAACGGCCAGAAACGTATAGCCATGACCGGCTGTTTGCTGTTCAATGCCAGGCAACTGATCTTCTTCGTTACAGGCAGGAACAAGGCCAACGTGGTGCGGGATATCCTGGATTCGGGCGATACCGGTCCGGCCGCTTACGTGGCGCATCATGCCTGGAACGTAGAAGTATTCATGGATGAACTAGCGTCAGTTTGACGTCCCGCTTTCGAGGATGCTGACGATAGAGAACAATGTGAAACAGATGCCGCCTAATCCTGCCAACACGCGTGCAGGGACGAAGTAGACATCATTCATCGTAGTCATCTCAAAAAGGAAAGCGGAAAGAAAGAGGCAAGCCAGTGCGGTAAGTACCGGAATAAGCGGAATACGGTTTGCCAGTTTAAAGACATTCCGCCAGATGACAGCCAACAAGATGACCTTGCTGGAGATGCTGTAACAGACTAAACCGAGACCTATCATAATATAGCCGATGGAAGACTTTGCCGGATCGATGTCGGTCAGAATCCAAAGTCCCCAAAGTACACTCAGAGTACCCATTGCCAATACGAGAGCAGGCCACCATTTCCGTTCAGCATGCGTATATCCGTTACGTATCTGGCGGACAATGGTTGCGACCAGTGCAACCAGACTTGTACAAATACATGCCAGTCCCGCCATTACGTGTCCTGCCACGAAGTAGGCGTTGTGAATATCACTTTGTCCCAATAGCCAGAATGTCCATACCCATACGCTGATGGCGAAAATAATGGCAAGGATAATCAGAATATCCCCTTGTGCCGAAGAAAAAGCCTTTGCCGGTGCGGCGTGGTCGGTCCGTTTCGAGTTCTGGGTGATGAGCGTGAAGCGGGTGGAAGAAGTGGCGGTAGTGGCTACGCAAGCAGTGATGAATGCTACCCCGCAGATGACGTGTCCCGCAACGAAGTGGGCTACAGTTGTGCCGTCGTTGATATAGTTCATTCCCCCGATGAAGCACAGTACGGCTGCCAGATAACCGATGATGGGCAGAACATATTTAGCCGCTGTACTATAGGTGTGGATGATTTGCCGGATGATAGTTCCTGCCGTAGCGAACAGCGCTATGCATATCATACCTAATGAAAACACCACAGGGCCGGCAACGAAGCGGTTCATGTCCGTTCCCGTGTCAATGACAAAGGCTCCGTAACCAAAACAAAAAAGGGCCATCAGCAATGGGATAGCCCTGAAAAGGATACTAATACCGTAATTCATAACTGTTACATTTTTTAGAGTTTCCCCTTCCAACAGAGTTCGTTACGGTTTGTTTTCTTTTTTAAGATTTATTTGTTTTGGGAAGATTACTTTCGTGCGAGAATATTTTTGTCCGCTTAATCGCCTGAACTATGCCAACTTTGTATTTTTTTTGAGAACTTTACTTCCTATATCTTTGTTGTATTATGTATAATTCAGCAACTTAATATCAAGCAATTATGAGCAAAATCAATGTATATTCAATTGTGTTGTCAGTAGCTGTGTTCTTCGGAATATCAGTTGACTCTTTAAAGGCATGCACCCGTGTGGTTTATCAAGGGGTGAATAATATGATAATCACAGGCCGCACTATGGACTGGAAAGAAGATACCCGCAGCAACCTCTGGATTTTTCCACGAGGTATGGAACGTAACGGTGAGGTGGGGAAAGACCCGATGCGCTGGAAATCAAAATACGGCAGCGTCGTGACTTCGGCTTATGACATATGCAGCACTGACGGGATGAACGAAAAAGGACTTGTTGCCAATTTATTATGGTTGGCGGAATCCACTTATCCGCAATGGAATGGAGAAAGGCCGGCTTTGTCCATAGCTGCCTGGGTGCAGTATATGCTCGATAACTTTGCAACAGTGGATGAGGCTGTTGCCGGGATAGAGAAAAATACTTTCGATGTAGTATCGGATATGATGCCCGACGGCACGCGAATGGCTACCCTCCATCTTTCGGTCTCAGACGCTACCGGAGATAATGCAATCTTCGAATATATCGACGGCAAACTGAACATTCATCATAACCGCTCTTATCAGGTGATGACCAACTCGCCTGTTTTCGATCAGCAACTGGCACTCGATGATTATTGGAAAAACATCGGTGGGACTACTTTCCTGCCGGGAACCAACCGTGCCGCCGACCGTTTTGTGAGAGCTTCTTTCTATATAAATGCAATTCCTAAGACGGAAGATACACGTACTGCTTTAGCCAGTGTGTTCAGTGTGATACGCAATACTTCCGTTCCGTTCGGTATCAGCACTCCTGACCAACCGAATATATCGTCAACACGCTGGAGAACTGTTTCTGACCAGAAGAATAAGATTTATTACTTTGAGTCTACTCTATATCCTAATGTATTTTGGGTTGATTTCAGAGATGTGAATTTCTCTGAAGGAGCTTCGGTTAAGATGTTGAATCTTGTTTCCGGTAAGACGTATGCGGGAAATACGGCGAAAGAATTTGTCAGTACGAAACCTTTCAAATTCTTAGGAGTAGAGTAAGTGATAGTTGGCGGTATGTTAATTGCGTGTAGATGCTTAGAGTGAATAAAAAAGTGCTTCCTTATCGTTCTCTAACGGGGAAGCACTTTCACACAAAAACTAAACTAGACTTAACTAAACTATTCTATTGGGGGAAGTTTCACAACTTCCTTTATCTGTTCGATGCAAAGATAAAAAAACATTTTTTAATATGCAATAGGAAAATATGTTTTGTCGACAAATTCAGATATTTTATCGACAAATAGATGTTATTTCCTAACTTCTTTTATCTAAGAACGCTTGAAATACCTGTTTATAACTGTCGCTGACGGGGATATACGTTTTATCGAACACAATGCGTCCGCGATCAATGACTCGTATTTTTTCTTTCTGTACAATATAAGATCTGTGAACCCGCATGAAACGGGAAGCCGGTAATAATTCTTCCATCGACTTCATACTCATAAGTGACAAGATCGGGCGAGGATTGTCTTCTGTATAAATCTTGACATAATCTTTCAAACCTTCCACATAGAGTATCTTTTTAAGCTCTATCTGCACCAATTTATAGTCACTCTTCACAAAGATGCTTTCAATTTCATCTTTCGGCTGCTGTAATAGTTCGAACCACTGCACGGCTTTGTTGGCTGCCTGCAAGAAGTCTACGTAGGAGATGGGCTTCAGCAGATAATCCAAGGCATTTACTTTGTAGCCATCGATAGCGTATTGCTCGAAAGCAGTGCTGAACACAATGCGTGTATGTGAATCTACCATTTTAGAGAACTCGAGGCCGTTGAGTTCCGGCATCTGTATGTCGAGGAAAAGCAAGTCTACCTGCTTTTCCGGCAGTTCCTTCATAGCCTGTACGGCACTGGAATACTTTCCCGTCAATGTCAGGAACGGGGTTTTGTTGACGTAGCTTTCCAAAAGACCTAAAGCTAACGGTTCATCGTCTACTATGGCACAAGTCAGGTTCATGAGGTTTAATATTTGATATTTAACACCGATTTATACTCTTTCCCGTCATCGCTCACTCCCTGATTCCATTCGTACCGACCCGGATAAGTCAGTTCGAGACGTTTCCGCACCTGCTCCAGCCCTATGCCGCTTCCACTTTTGTCAGCTTGGTTTTTGGGGTGGTAGCTGTTGGTGATTTCACAGCATACCTGACCCGGACTTTCGCTGAAATGAATGCGTATGAAGCTGGATTCGGTGGGTGAGATGCCATGTTTGAAGGCATTCTCTATGAGGGAGATGAAAATGAGTGGGGCAATCTCCGTGCGGCTGTCGGCGCGGACGTCGATTTGTGTCTCTACGGTCACATTGGAGGCAAGACGGATGCGCATCAGTTCGATGTAGTTGCGGATGAAATCCATCTCTTTACCTAAAGCTACGTAATTTTGTTGATTGTCGTAGAGGACATGGCGCAACAGGCGGCTTAGTTCCTGAACGGCAGCCTGGGCTTTCTCGCTGTCGAAGGCGATGAGGGCGTAGATGTTGTTCAGAGTATTGAGCAGGAAGTGCGGGTTCAGTTGGTTACGCAAGTTCTTCAATTCGGCTTCTGTGCGGCTTTTTTCTGCTTCTCGACGGGCGGCTTCCACATTCACCCAGCGACCGCTCATGCGGATGGCAGCAGCCAGTCCCACAGTGAGAATCATGGAGAACATATCGCGTAGGATGAATATCCAACTGGGAGGTCCGGGGCGTCTGGGACCTTCGGGTTTTGCGAATGTGTGGAAGATGAAATTCTGCCAGAAGTGTACTCCGATGGCGGTGCAGAGGATGAGTAGCAGGTTCACCATTATATATTGTTTGATGCGTCCCTCGAACAAGAAGCGGGGGATGAAGAAACAATAGTTGACATAGAACACGATAAGGAACGAGATAGGAACAGCACTGCCATGACGCAGGTAGTCTATCCAGGTTATCGAGAAACCGCTACGGTTCATCAACAGAAATGGAAAGCCAAAGATGATACCCCATCCGATAATATGAATGAGGACTTTTGCAATCCAACGGGGTTTGGGTTCTTGCGTAATCATGTTACAAAAATAATAATTTTAATGAAGAATGAGGAATTCTTCATTTATTCGTATCTTATCGCCTCTATCGGGTCCAGATCAGCCGCCTTCTTGGCGGGGTACCAACCGAAGAATACGCCGGTGACGGTGCAGACTGCGAAGGAGAGGAATACGCTCCAGGCTTGGATATAGATAGGCCAGTGGGCTACGTTCTTCACGATAAATGCAGCTCCGCAGCCGATGATGACTCCGATGATACCTCCCGTGATACTGATGAGGATGGCCTCAATCAGGAATTGCGAAAGAATATCTACACCACGTGCTCCGACAGACATACGCAGACCGATTTCGCGGGTACGTTCCGTTACGCTGACGTACATGATATTCATGATACCGATACCCCCTACCACCAGAGAGATGCCGGCGATGCACGCCAGAAGCGTAGTCATCAGGTCCGTAGTGGAGTTCAGCATGGTGCTGAGCTCTTGCTGGCTGCGGATGGTGAAGTCGTCGTCGTCACTCTCTTTCAGCTTATGGTTGCGGCGCAGGAGGGTGGTGACTTCTTCGGTCGCATAATCCGTCATATCCTCGGAGAGGGCGGAGGCGAAGATACCTTGCAGATAGGTGACGGCAAGCATACGCTTCATTACGGTGGTGTAAGGAGCCAGCACAATCTCGTCCTGGTCCATACCCATAGAGTTGTAACCTTTGGCTTTGAGCACACCCACTACACGCAGTGGCACCTGGTTGAAGCGGATAGTATGTCCGATGGGGTCTTGTCCGTTCGGGAAAAGATTGTCCACGATGGTCTTACCGATGATGCAGACTTTTGCTGCACTCTGAATGTCGGCTTCGGTGAACATTTCACCGCTTTCCACGCTCAACTGCCGGATTTCGAGATACTCGGTACCTACACCGTTCACGGAAGCAGGATAGTTGTTGTTGCCGGCAATGAGTTGTCCGCTGGATGATACGTTGGGGCTGACGGCTGCCAGGAAGTTGGTTTCGTCCCGCAGCGACTCGTAGTCGGTCAGTTTCAGCGTCTGCATGGACGAGGCGTCTTGCCGGACACCGCCACGTGTGTCACCACCCGGATGGATCATGATCATATTCGAGCCCATCTCCGATATCTGTGCCTGGATACTTTTCTTCGAACCTTGTCCGATGGCAAGCATGGTGATGACGGAGGCCACACCGATGATGATACCCAGCATGGTGAGGAACGCGCGCAACTTGTTGTTGGCAAGGGCGCGGAGGGCTATTTTGAAAAGGTTTGTTCCGTTCATAATGATTTGTTTTTAATCTTCTTCATTCTTCGGCAACGCTGCCAGGGCTGCGGCAGCCGAGAGGATTTTCGGATTTACGGTATCTTCCGTCACGTGCCCGTCGCGCAGGCGGATGTTCCGGCTGCTGTATTGGGCTATTTCGGGGTTGTGAGTGACGAATATGATGGTACGTCCTTCGGCATGCAGCTTCTGGAAGAGAACCAGGATTTCGAAAGAAGTACGTGTGTCCAGGTTACCCGTTGCCTCGTCGGCGAGGATTACCGCAGGGTTGTTCACCAGGGCGCGGGCGATGGCCACACGTTGCATCTGCCCACCGGACATCTGGTTCGACTTATGTTCCAGACGGTCACCCAGTCCCACGGCTTGCAAGGCTTCGATGGCACGGCGGCGGCGTTCGGAGGCCGAGACGGAGGCGTTGTACATCAGGGGAAGTTCCACATTCTCCACAGCGGTAGTCTTTGCCAGCAGGTTGTAGCTTTGGAAGACGAAGCCGATTTTGCGGTTCCTCAGTATGGCGCGTTGCGGTTTGCTCATGGTGCGCACGGATATGCCGTCCAGCAGATATTCGCCGCTGGTAGGAGTATCGAGACAGCCCAGGGTGTTCAACAGCGTTGATTTACCGGAACCGGACGTACCCATGATGGTGACGAACTCCCCTTCGGCAATGGAGAAGGAGACGCCACGCAATGCGTGTACCGTTTCCTCGCCCACCTGGAAGTCGCGCCGGATATTTTGCAATTCTATGACTGTTTTACTCATATAGTTCGTTTTTTATCACTTACTCTTTTTCTTGTTTCCTCCCGGAGGGCCAGGCATGAACGGGCTTCTTTCGCCGTCAGCTTGTCCTTCGGTCATGGCAGCCTGTTCGCCACCGGTGCTGATAGCTGCATCGGCAACAATCTGCGTGCCTTCGTTGACACCGCCTGTGATTTCCGTCATGATTCCGTTTGAAATACCTATACTGACCGGATGTGCGGTGAATGTGTTTCCTTCTTTGGTCCATACTTTATGTTCGCCCTCGCAATCCTTCACCACGGCATCCTGGCCAACCAGTGGAACGGCAGGCGTAAAGCGCAGCGCTTTGGCAGGAACGCTCAGTACCCCTTGCTTGTCCAGCGTATAGATGGTGATGTTCGCTGTCAGCCTCGGTTTCAGCTTCAGGTCGGGGTTGTGGGCAGAGATGACTACTTCGTAAGTGACCACCGTAGTGGTTGTGGTGGTGCTGCTCGAACTGCTTGTAGCTCCGAGGCGGATTTGCGTTACCTTACCTTCGAACACATCGTTCGGATAAGCATCCACCGTGAAACTTACGCGTTGTCCTTCTTCCACATCGCCTATGTCAGCTTCGTCCACATCGGCCACTACCTGCATTTGCGTCAAGTCCGCAGCAATGGTGAAGAGGGTCGGGGTCTCGAAGCCGGAAGCTACGGTCTGTCCTTCTTCCACATCACGGCTGATGACAACGCCGTCGATGGGAGAGGTGATGGTGGCGTATGACAGGTTGCGTTCTGCCTTGGCGAGAGAAGCCTTGCTGCTGTCGTAGGCACTTTTTGCTTTCTGATAGTTGTAAAGGCTTTGCTCGTAATCCGTATCACTGATGAGCTGCTTTTCGTGCAGGCCTTTGTTACGTTCGAAGTTTTTCTGCTGATACTCATATTCGGCTTTGGCACCGTCGTAGGTGGCTTTTTGCGAGGCGAGTTCGCTTTGCAGGGTCACTTTATCCATTTCGGCGATGAGTTGCCCTTTGGTCACTACCGAGTTATAGTCCGCATACAACTTGTCGATGATACCGCTGACCTGTGTACCGACTTCTACTTCAGTCACCGGTTCGATGGTGCCTGTGGCGGTCACGGAGTTGGAGATGTCGGCACGTCCCACGGTGGTTGTCTCGTACACCACTTTCCGGCTTTTGGCTTTTCCGCCCAATACCCAGATAGCTATGCCGGCCACTATGATGATTCCGGCTGCTACAATGATAATTTTTTTCTTGCTCATACTTTATATGATATACTTATTGAATTAATTTTACGTTTATCTCTTGTTTCCACATCAGTCGTTATTTCATCCCTATTCAGTCGTTACTTCATTGCCATTCGGTCGTTACTTCATCCTGTTTCAGTCGTTACCTCATTCTATCTTGTTTTAAACGGTCTGATAATCACCTGATTATGAAAAGCTAGGAGAGCATGGAAATATTTCAACAGAAATACACTTCTGGAACGTATTTACAGCACTATCGCTTCTCCCTGGTAGAAGCGCAGCAACTGTGCATTCAGTATCGCCATATACTTGGCCTGCAACGTTTCCTGCTGTGCATTGAGCAGATTGCTCTTTTCAGTCAGCAACTCTACGGTATTCTTCATACCCAGGTTGAACTGTTCCTGAATGAGGTCGTAGCTTGCCTGCGTGCTGCGCAACTTTTCTGCGGCAGCGGCATATTGTTGCTGCGCACTGTTGGCGTCCAGCCATAGGCTTTCGATGGTCTTGTACAGGGTCTTCTGCTGGTCCAGCAAGTCCAGTTCGCTGGTTTGCTTTTGCAGGCGGGCTTTCTGCACGGCGCTCTTGGTCTGGCGGTTGTTGAAGATGGGGATGCTTACGGTCAGTCCCAATGAGTTGTTCCAGTTGTTCTTCACCTGTTCGGAGAAAGAGTAATCGTTGCCGTTGGCATTCGTTGTTCCGATGCCAGCGCTGAGGCTCAGGGTAGGGATGTAGCCTGCTTTGGCAATGTTGATGTCGAGGTCGGATGCCTGTACATTCAGCTTGCCCGATTCTATTTCCGGACGGAAGGTGAGGGCGACCCGATACACATCCGTCTTGGTGGGCAGCGGCACCAGTACACTTTCATCGCCCAGGGCGGGGAGGTAGAGGTTCATTTCTTGTTCACCGTCCAGTTCGAGGAGTTGTTTCAGTTGCAGTTTGTAATCTTGCAGGGTGGCTTGTGCTGTCACCAACTGGTACTTATCCGTACTGACCTGTGCTTCCAGTTGTGCGAGGTCGCTTTTGGCGATGCTTCCGGCTTCCAACAGTTGCTGTCCGCGGTCGCGTTCGGCTTGGCTGACGGAAAGGGTGTTTTCGTTCACCTTCACAGCTTCGGCGGCATAAAGTATCTGTACGTATATTTGTGCGATGCTTTCTTCGATGGAGTTTTCGCTTTCGGCGACGTTGAGTTCGGCGATGCGGTTGTTCAGCTTCTGCTGCTTGATGGTGTTCAGACGCTTGCTGCCGTTGTAGAGTGTCCAGTTGGCATCGATGCCGTAGCTGCCGTTGTATGACGTCTTGCTCGAACTGCTGGTGATGTTGTCACCACTGATGATGGTGCCGCTTTCACTGTTGGGGCGGTTTACGATACGCTGGCTGACGCTTGCCGACAGGCTGGGGAAGAAGGCTGCCTTGGCGGTCTTAACGTCCACTTCGGCACTTTCCGCACTGATGCGGTTGCGTTTCAGGGTGATGTTGTGCTGCAAGGCATAGTCGATGCAGGTTTGCAGGTTCCATTGTGAGGGAAGAGGTTCACTGTCTTGCAGAGTGGCATCCTGCACCGTGCTTTCTGTTTGCACGGTAGAAGCAGGTTCCTGCGCACACAGCGTTGAGCTGCCTGCACAGGCACTTGCCACGCATAGTGTTATCACTGTCAATCTTCTTACATTTCTCATATCTCTGTTATTACTAAATATGTTTTTTACCTGTGCAAAGGTATGGGGCACCGGGAAAACCTGCAAAACGAATAGACGGTTTGCAAGTTTTCAATGTCGGAATGCGTTTTTGTGCCGACAACTAACTTCGCTTGATGATGAGATTGGCTTATATCTGATAAAAAATGAACTATAATTCTGCCAACCAATTAACTTTTTCCTCTTTTATTTGTTTTATATGTATATAAGTTTTATATTTGTAATGATTATAATTTTGTTATTATGAAGAATACCGTATTTAGCATCTGGCGCTTTTACGTAGACGGCTTTCGCAGTATGACGCTGGGTCGCACATTGTGGTTCATCATTTTGGTGAAACTCTTCATTATGTTTGCTATTCTGCGTGTTTTCTTCTTCCCAAACTTCCTGAGTTCTGTTGCCACGGACGGCGACAAGGAAGGTTATGTCAGCAATGAACTTATAGAACGTGCCGTCGGCGATCCGCCGCCCTCTATCTCCGATTAATCCCACAGCAAATAATTGATAATTAATATTTAATAATTAACAACTTACTTCTTATGCTTGAGCACATAGACACTTCGTTGATTGACTGGTCGAGGGCGCAATTTGCACTGACCGCTATCTATCACTGGATTTTCGTGCCCCTAACGCTGGGGCTGGCAGTCATCATGGGCATCATGGAGACAATGTATTACAGGACGGGCGATGAATTCTGGAAACGGACGGCCAAATTCTGGATGAAACTATTCGGTATCAACTTTGCCGTAGGAGTGGCTACGGGATTGATTCTGGAGTTTGAATTCGGAACCAACTGGAGCAACTATTCCTGGTTTGTAGGTGACATTTTCGGTGCGCCGCTTGCCATAGAGGGGATTTTGGCTTTCTTTATGGAGGCTACGTTCATCGCAGTGATGTTCTTCGGCTGGGATAAGGTGAGCAAGCGTTTCCATTTGGCCTCTACCTGGCTGACAGGACTCGGCGCCACGATTTCCGCCTGGTGGATACTTGTGGCAAATGCCTGGATGCAGAATCCGGTAGGGATGGAGTTTAATCCGGCAGCAGGGCGCAATGAGATGGTGGACTTTGCAGCAGTGGCACTTTCACCGGTGGCAGTGAATAAGTTTTTCCATACGGTGTTGTCCGGTTGGGTGCTGGGTGCAGTGTTTGTTGTGGGGATAAGCTGCTGGTTCCTGTTGAAGAACCGGGATAAGCGGTTTGCCTTGTCAAGCATCAAGATAGCTGCCTGGGTGGGACTGGCTTCGGCTGTGCTTTCGGCATGGACGGGAGACGGTTCGGGCTATCAGGTGGCACAGACGCAGCCAATGAAGCTGGCAGCGATGGAAGGATATTACGAAGGGCAGCAGGGGGCCGGATTGGTAGCAATCGGTATGCTGAATCCGGAGAAGAAAACATATAATGACGGTGTGAATCCTTTCCTGTTCAGGATAGAGATACCGAAGATGTTGTCATTGCTGGCCGAAAGGAAGTCGGATGCCTTTGTGCCCGGCATCATGAATCTGATAGAGGGAGGTTACCGGCAAAAGGATGGCGCGATAGCCTTGTCTGCCGAAGAAAAGATAGAGCGTGGAAAGACAGCGATTGCTGCATTCGGTGCTTACCGGGCCGCTATGGAAGTAGGCAATGAGGCTGACATGAAAGTGGCTGAGCAAGTATTGAAGGAGAATGTAGCTTATTTCGGTTATGGATATATCAAAGATGTGAACGACCTGGTGCCCAATGTGCCGCTGACGTTCTATGCGTTCCGCGTGATGGTGATATTGGGTGGATATTTCATACTTTTCTTTATTGTCGTGCTTATTCTTTCTTATAAGAAAGACCTCTCGAAAATGCGGTGGATGCATTGGGTGGCACTGCTGACTATTCCACTGGGTTACCTTGCCGGGCAGGCGGGATGGGTTGTTGCGGAATGCGGACGCCAGCCGTGGACGATACAGGATATGCTGCCTGTAAATGCTGCCATCTCCAAGTTGGATGTCGGCTCTGTGCAGACCACGTTCTTTATCTTCCTGTTGCTGTTCACTATCATGCTGGTAGCGGAAATCGGTATAATGCTGAGGGAAATACGTAAAGGACCGAAAGAATTATGATTTTAAATCATAAATCATTAATCTCTTAGCTTATAAATCATAAATCAAAAATCATAAATCTTATGACCTACGCTTTTCTACAACAATATTGGTGGTTCGTGGTATCATTGCTGGGGGCCCTGCTCGTATTCCTGCTGTTTGTGCAGGGTGGTAATTCGCTTCTGTTCTGTCTGGGTAAGACGGAAGAGCACAAAAAGATGATGGTGAACTCTACGGGACGTAAATGGGAGTTCACGTTCACTACGTTGGTGACGTTCGGTGGAGCATTCTTTGCATCGTTTCCGTTGTTTTACAGCACCAGTTTCGGTGGAGCTTACTGGCTTTGGATGATTATCCTATTCAGCTTTGTGTTGCAGGCGGTCAGCTATGAGTTTCAGAGCAAGGCGGGAAATCTGCTGGGGAAGAAAACATACAGGACGTTCCTGGTGATTAATGGTGTGGTTGGTCCGGTGCTGTTGGGCGGGGCGGTGGCCACGTTCTTTACGGGGTCGGAGTTCTACGTCAACAAGAGTAGTATGGCAGATACGGTGATGCCGGTAATCAGTCATTGGGCGAATGGCTGGCATGGGCTGGATGCGCTGACTAATCTGTGGAATGTGGTGCTGGGACTGGCGGTGTTCTTCCTGACCCGTATTCTGGGGGCGCTATACTTTATTAATAATATTGATGATAAAGATCTGGTGGCACGCAGTCGCCGTTCATTGATAGGTAACTCGGTGTTGTTTCTGGTGTTCTTCCTGGCATTCGTCATCCGGACATTGCTGGCGGATGGGTATGCTGTGAATCCCACTACGGGAGAGATATTTATGGAACCATATAAGTATCTGACGAACTTTATAGAAATGCCGCTGGTATTGATAATCTTCCTTATCGGTGTGGTATTAGTGCTCTTCGGCATTGGAAAGAGTTTGCTGAAGAAGACGTTTGATAAAGGTATTTGGTTTACGGGTATAGGTACGGTGTTGGCTGTGCTTGCTTTGCTGCTTGTGGCTGGATATAACAATACAGCTTATTATCCCTCTACGAACGACCTTCAAAGTTCGCTGACACTGGCAAACAGTTGTTCCAGTGAGTTTACTTTGCGGGTGATGTTCTATGTTTCCTTCTTGGTTCCGTTTGTGCTGGCGTATATCTTCTATGCGTGGAGAAGCATTGATATACATAAGATTAGCGAAAAGGAGATGAAGGACGGGGGACATGCATATTGAGGAATATAATGATAATTTAGCGAAATGAAGAACTAAGAATGAAGAACTAAGAATGAAGAATGAAGAATTACCTTGCGGCATGCTTGCATAGCGCAGCCAAATTCTTCATTCTTCATTCATCATTCTTCATTAAATTATCAATTTACTGCAAAGGCAAATGAAATAAGGGCTTATCAATTGATTGCAATTGTCAATTTCTGCTTTGACGCTCTGGTTATTTATAACTCACCTGCTGCATTCCAATCAACCTGTCATACCTTTCTCCGAAAGCCCGATGGTAGACAAGTATCAGATATTCATTTTCTGTTTCATAATAGTTTCCTTCTGCCTGCGCAGTGCTTCCTGCTGTACTTCCCGGTGCCACGTATAAATACTGATAATTATACGCCCCTTGTTTTAGCAACTGACTACCTTCATAGGCATGTGTCTCCGGATTATACTTCAACCGGTTTCCCTCATTGAAATCATCGTAAGTAAATGCTCCTTGTAGATAGAAATCTCCTTCACTGAGCGGATTTTCCCATAACAGGGAGAAATGCACGAAGAAGTAATCAGCTTCCGTATTGTTGTCCACGGCTTCATCATAACGTATTACAAAGCGCCCATTCTGGTCTTGGTCATAACTATAATTCAATATTCTTGGTTCGGCCGGACTGAGAGTCACATGATAATAAGGTGCATGATAACGGATGCTCTCCACCCCTTGCGAAGCATAGCGGGTACTCACCATCTCAAAACGTCGATACTCATTCCCGGCAGGAAATATCAATGCGCGGTTATGTTCATATCGCAGTTGGTCAGGACCCACATAGGAAGGTTTCAGGTCAGTCACCCAATTATCCGTGCGATTGTCCTGCAAAACGTGTACTTTTACTTCATTCTGCGGATTATGGATGGGATATCCCTTATACTGAATACTGAAACTAACCTGTTGATGCGTCTTGTTGCGGTCTATCTCCGTGTCGCTGCTGACTTGTGCCAATACATTCACCCCCTTCTCCAGTACCCGAAAACAAGTACTGAAAGCGGGCTTGTCTTTGCCTTCGGCATCATCATAAACCGTCAGCCGATAGTTACCGGAAAGTTTTGGCCGTACCTGATCGTTAGGCAGCGTCAGCCGATAGTGAGTGTAGGGCAGGGTAGTGTTGACCGAGATGCCGTAATCTTCTATCGGATTGTCGTTGAAACCATCCAGATATTCCGTTTCAGAGAGATCCGAAGGCGTCCAGTCTGCATTACAATGCGTGAGTATGTATTGGTAGCGGTGATAATCGTGTGTAAGATGGTCGAAAGAAATTTCCACGGATTCATCTTCACCCAGTCGGATGACCGCAGGAGCCATATAGTCATTATTGGCAATGACCTGTACCGTTCGTATATGGGGAGTGTGCACTTCTGTACGCTGGGCATGCAACCCACCGCAGACGATACAAGCAAAGAGGAATATCCAGATTTTCTTCATCCCGTAGTATGTTAAGCACACAAATATACGCAGATTATTTCTTTTTCTTCTTCTCTGTCTTCTTCTTTTCCTTCTGCTTCTTGGTGTCCTTCTTCTCTACCGGTGGAAATTTGGGGACCAATTTCATCAGTCTCAATATCTGTGACTGCCTGCGCAGGATATAAGACGAGGGGTGTGCAGAGTCAAAGCGTATGGGATTGGGGAGCGTGGCGGCTATCAGCGCGCATTGTCCTGCTGTCAGTTTGGCGGCAGTGGTCTTGAACTTGTATTTGGCGGCAGCTTCCGCTCCATAAATACCTTTTCCCATTTCGATGGAGTTGAGATATACTTCCATGATTCGTTCTTTCGACCAGCAGAGCTCAATGAGCCAGGTGAAGTAAACTTCGAACCCTTTGCGTACCCACGAAGATTGCGGCCAGAGGAATACATTCTTTGCTGTCTGTTGGCTGATGGTACTGGCTCCTCGTTTCCGTTTACGGGTTTCATTCTCTTTCAAGGCTTTCTTTATTTCAATGAAGTCGAAGCCGTTGTGAGTGGCAAAGCGGTTGTCTTCCGAGGCGATGACTGCCATCGGTAAATGGGGGGAGATTTTGTCAAAGGGCATCCAAGTGTGATGCCAGACCGGTTTTTCACCTTTAAAGAGTTGCTGGGTACTGCGGATGACCATGAGAGGAGTGGCATAGACAGGGATAAAACGATAGAGTACCACTGCAAGAATAGTGGAGATAAAGAAGAATAATACCAGATTGCGGAAAATTCGCAGAGCTTTCTTTATACTCATTGTCGTGGTGCTATTTTTGATAAATGACAATTTAGCGGGCGGATGCCCGCTAAAAATTGACAATTGACAATTAACAATTAGGCTGCGCTATATTGTGCTTAAACAATCGTTCCGAATGGTAATTGTCAATTGTCAATTGTCAATTTTTAGCGGCAAAGCCGCTAAATTATCATTTAGTTTCCTGCTTCCGCATTCTTAATCATCTGTTCGCTGGCATACATATAAATATCCACGCGGCGATTCTGACTTGCCGTCATGCTGTCATCATACTGATTGTAGCCCACGCCTTCCACTTTCTTGAACTGTGAAGGAGACACACCACAATCTTGCAGATAATTTTCTACCGTATACGCGCGGTCCTTTGAAACTTTCATGTTAGCTTCATACGTACCCACCTTGTCGGTATGTCCTACGATAGCGATGTCCGTTGTCGGGTCTTCTTTCAGAATCTGAGCCAGTTCGCGCAGTGAAGCTTTAGACGTATTGCTCAATGTAGAAGAGTTGAAACCGAACAGAATGCCCGATTCAAAAGTAACCTTTACCGCAGCGAGTCCGTTGGTATCTGTCACTTTCTCTACTTGTGCGCCTTCAATCTTGGCAGCTTCGGCAGCCTTTTTATCCATCTTATGCCCGATGGCAACACCTGCCCCCGTACCTACTGCCGCACCGACAGCCGCACCAATGGCCGCACCCTTACCTTTACCGATAAGTCCACCGATGATTGCACCGGCGGCAGCACCGGAACCACCACCAATCACACCGCCTTTTGCGGTATTGTTCATTGTACTACAACTTCCTAATATAATGGCACAACTCAGTAACAGTGCCGTAAATTTCATCTTTCTCATACTTTTTCTATTTAATATGTTACCATAATTAATAATACAAATTTAGATATATAACAATTATCCTGTAGCTATGTTCAGGTCGTTTGTTCGTCTTTTTTAGAGAATTTTTCTTTTTATAATAATAAACCACAGTGTGAGGATGATTCCTTTGGCAATGGTTGTTGCACTTACAGCCCACCAGATGGCATCCACGCCCATTCCCAGATGTACCAGGAATAAGGCAATAGGGATACGCATGTAGTTGCATGATATGCTGATGATGGCAGGAGGAACCGTTCTTCCCAATCCGTAGAACACACCTTGCATCGTGATTTCCAGCATCATGAAGAGTTGTGAATAGCCGTCTATACGCAGGAAGTCGCCACCCACACGGTATGCTTCCGGTTCGGGCACAAAGATGGAAAACACTTCGCTTCCGAAGAATATGAATAACAATGAACAAAGTGTACCGAATATAGACGTCATCCATAGCGTTGTGCGCCAGGCTTTCTTCACCCTCGATTTCTCTCCGGCAGCATAGTTTTGTGCAATGAAAGTACTCAATCCGGTGGAGAAACCTTGCGAGGTATTCCAGGTGATGGCTTCTATTTGTCCTCCGGTAGTGAAAGCCATAAGCCCGAGGTGTCCGCCCTGTTCCGATGCGGTGCGCGAAAGGAACATATTGACGAAGGCAAACAGCGTGTTGAGCGTAGCTACCGGGAGTCCCAGCTTGAAGATACGTTTTGTATATTTTCCCTTCAGCCGGGTAAGGAAAGGGAAACCACCCAACAAATCGTCCTTGCAGCGTAATTGATAGATAAAGATACCGAACACCGTTGCCTCAGACAACCATGTGGCAAGCGCCGCACCTACCGTTCCCCAGCCAAAGCCGAAGATGAAAAGCGGGTCGAGTATAATATTCATAATCAACCCAGTGCCACTGATGTAAAAGGGAGTCTTGCTTCGTCCTGCCGCATTATATATCCCCGTGAAAGCGGCAGAGAGGAATACGAAAGGAAATCCGGTTGAGACTATGCGCAGATAAGTAATGGCATTTTCCGTGATATGCTCTTCCAACTCGAATATGTGTAAGATAGGGCTGGCAAAGAGGAATAACAAAGCTCCCCAGCATACTGAAATCAGCAATGCAATACTGATGTTATGCGAGGCGAATTGCCGCGCATCCTGTTCGCTGCGTGCTCCGATAGACTGTCCTACGCTAACTTCCGAACCTACCTTGTTCAGCAGGGCAATAGAGCCTGACATCCAGGTAAGTATTCCTACCGCACCGACCGCAGCAACGGCTTCACTACCCAAACGGCCTACCCATGCCATATCCGTCAGACTGTACGCCATCTGGATGAACGAGGTAGCCATAATGGGTATTGCCAGATTGAATAACTGGCGGTTAATAGGCCCTTTTGTCAGACTTTTTATTCCTTGCATTCTCTTTTTGCAGACTATATATCAAATACGGGTTGCAAAGTTACGGATTATTTGTTAATAATACGAATGGGTTGTTGAAATTGGTTTGTTATTGTAGCGGTTATGAATGAAACGGACTATTTCAATTCCCCTCCCTCCGGGGAGGAGGAGAATTGAGATAGTTTTGCTTATCATTTCATTCATTTCTTATTAATAATTGTGCTGACTTTTTCAAACTTTTCTATGGATAAACTTTCCCTCAATCCAGTAAGTGGCATGATTGGCTTTGAACTTTAAAATCACATAAGTCGGGTCGGTTGGTCCGCCGGGAAAATGATTGATGAACCAATCCTGCCAAAGTTCCAGTTTGATGTCCGCATCTGTGATTACCTCTACATCACCGGTCATGCAAACGCTGTCTCCCTGGGCGTAGAAGCATAAACCGCCTTTGGGATTCTTGCGGAAATCCTCCGTCTTCCACGAAGTGTCTCCGGTGGACATCCAGACAGTGGAGATACCTTCGGCTTTTATCATGCTCATCGGTACAGGGCGGGGATACCCTTCCTTGTTTATAGAAGTGAGAACTACTACCTCGCTCTTTTGAAGCATTTCTGCGGCTTTCTTTTCAAGTGTTTCCATTTTATAATCTATTTAGTTGATTGATGGTACAAAGATAAGCGGCCGGAGAGATTACTTTATTGTATAAAAACGACATTTATGCCTCTACATAAGTCAGCGTGGCTTCTTCTTCCGATGTTGGCCGGCTCATAAAGGAACAGGCGGTGCTACCGGACAAATTCTTTATCTCCCTTGACAGGTGCGGCACGTCATAATACCCTGCATGGACAGCGGTCGACAACAGGCTGTCGCAAGTATTGTTTCTCAGTAGGTCTACGGCATTTTTGAACTTCATAATCCTGCTGTATATCTTGGGAGTATATCCGGTGTTCATCTTGAATTTGCGTTCGAACTGTCGCTGGCACAGACAAATATTATCCATTAACGATTGTATAGGGAGCTTCCCCTGATATCGGTTTATCCGTTCTATGGCAAATGTAATCTGCGGGTCTGCCGGTAAATCATGTTTGTATAATGACCTGATGAACAATTCTTCTATAATCTTCACCCGGTCTCCCAAACTGCTTTCTTCACACAATCTTTCGGCGAATGAGGCATCGAAGAAATTGCTGACTTCGTCGGCATTTATTCTCTGGTTGGTGAGTTCGTGCAGGGGAAGTCGGATGAAACGGGATAATCCGCAAGGCAGAAAGCGGACGCCCAGCATATGAATCGTTTCTGTATATGCCGCTAATTCCGAATAAGTATTCATTGGCCCGATGAAGTAGGCACGGTAGGGTTTCATCCTCAAATCACTGTTTACGGCTTGTGTCGCTTCTCCAAGAGTGAAGATGAAGTCTGTACACCCGTCAGGCAGTATATTGATGCGCATTCCATATTCGGGATTGCCTTTTAATTCCCAATATTTGTCGATATAGGGAGCGAGCAGGGGGCAGGGCGAGTATTCCTTATACATATATAATAGGTCTTATGCGCAAAGATAGCAATTTTTATTTTTCCATCTCCTTTTCCAGTCGTTTGCTCGGCATCACCCACAGGCAAGCCATCCTGAATATACAACAAAGACGAGTCAGTTTCGTTTTCCGTTTTCAGGGATTTTTGTCCCAACTTGGGAGCTTCCTTATTTCTGTTCTTTTTCCGGTATGTCCAGATCACCCTGGAAGCTGATGGACTGGCGATTCTGCATATTCACGAATATCGACGACGAACCGTTACTGAAAATATCAATATTGAAGCTGAACCTGTCCTCTGTGCTCCGCGCAATGAACCGTACTTTGGCGGTTCCCTTTTTGTCCCACTCTATCTTATAATCACTGATTGGAGCTTTGAAGTTCAATCCTTCGCCACCACCATACGGGATGGAGTAGGCGCGTCCGTAATAGGGGAGGTAGGATATTACAGAGTCATTTCTTATCTCTATTGAATAAGGAGAAGTCAGCGAAACGGAGCGTCCTCTTGCGGGGATTGCCCTGTCTACGTCTATTTTATACTTTTCAGATAAGACCAGCTCCCTGACAGCTTTCTGTTTCATCTCTTTCTTTTCCTTCTTGGTCTGTGCGGAAAGAGTAGGGGCGCCGATTACTGCTACCAGCAGTAAAAAGAAAATCGTTCGGATTGTTTTCATACATACTATGTTTTAATCGTTTATATATGAGTAACAATCAAATATACAGATTATGCCGGACGAATGAGCACTCTTTTAATGATATTTAGATTAATTTCTCCGTGAACAAGAGTTTCCTTTTTCCATAATAGTTTTACCGATGCTATTCTTTATAAGTTATCCTTGCGATTATACTAAAATACACTTACCGACACCCGGGTGTTGGTAAGAGGAAGTATTAACGAAACACAGTATATTCTTTAAAGAAGACGGATAAAGGAATATATGGAACGAAATATTAAAAAGTATAAGGTTCTGCCGAAAATCCATTATATTTGTATCCCGAACAAACAATTCCTATTACAGTGCCGGTGAATAACTTGAAAAACATAAAGATAGCATTATTTCTTTTCTTATGCCTCAGGATAACGTTGACGACCTGTGCCGCTGATTTCCTATTTACATCTATCAATACCTCACAAGGTCTGAGTGACAATCAGATACGCTTCATTCTCCAATTGCCGGACGGAAGAATGGTATTCACCACCAGTGGTAATGTCAATCTGTATGACGGCGTACACTTCACTTACCTGCACCGTACTGCAGAAGACGTATACCCATTGCAGCAATACGATGGATATTATCGCATCTACCGGACAGGAGACTCCCTGCTGTGGGTTAAAGACAATCATAAACTGATGTGTATTGATCTCTATAAAGAACAATACGTCACAGACTTATCTTCCTACTTTCGGGATAAACACATATCCTGCCCCTTAGAAGACCTTTTTGTAGACGATCTGGGGCGTACATGGCTACTGATACCCGGCGCTTTGCAAGAATTAAGTGGTGGAATGCGTATTCCTCTTCCCGACAATGGCTCAAGAGTACTACAGGATGTGAATGCAAAGGATGATGCCCTTTATCTATTCTATGATACAGGCGAACTTGTTAGCTACGACCTTGTGAATCAGAAAGAAACATATGCCGCCTCCGCTTATCCTCCGTCCGAACGGGATGATTTTCGGAGAACTTCCCTTGTCGTCAAAGGCAGTAAGGGATTTTACCAGCTACGGAACGGGCATAAAGGCGGCTTATTCTACTTCGATTGGCAGAACCGGAGCTGGAAGAAGATATTTGAGCAAAATTACACACTGAATACCCTGGTTATTCTTCCGGGTGATGAGAAAGCGTACATCAGTTGCGTCCACGGCTTTTGGATTATCGACTTATTGGATGGAGCACATCAATACCTCCCTTTGTTGCAGACCAGGAAAGGCCAGATTGTCTCAACAGAAATCAGTACCATCTTTCAGGACTTTCAGGGTGGATTGTGGGTAGGTACCTTAAACCGTGGATTGCTGTATTATCATCCGGCTATGCACAAACTGGCATATATCGGGCGCAATTCCTTCCCTGTTCCTCCGGAAGAAGATGTAGCTGTCGAATGTTTTGCCGAAGACAAAGCGGGCAATATCTATCTGAAAAATCATTCCCATATCTATCGGTTGGCCGAAGACAAAGACGGCTCTTTGTCTCTGATTCCGGTAGCTGCTTCTTCCATTCCTTCCGAATTATCCGCCCCGTTGCAAAGAAATGCTGCGAGCTGCCATTTCAGAGGTAAGGACTATACCGCCCTCTGTACCGACTCACGTGGCTGGACTTGGGCGGGAACATCCGATGGACTGGAACTTTTTACAGATAACGAACAGGCATCTCGCATCGTCTACTGCGAAAACGGCCTGAGCAACAACTTCGTGCAAGCCATCCACGAAGACAGGCATCATGATATCTGGGTAACCACCAGTAATGGCATTTCCCGCATCCACGTCAATCCGGACAGCCATGACATCAGTTTTACGAATTTCAACCGGCAGGACGGTGCTCTGGAAGGAGAATATATGCAGGGAGCTGTTTTTGAAGCCTCTGACGGCACTCTCTATTTCGGAGGCATCGATGGCTTTAATGTATTCTGTCCGGACCGTGAGCCGATAGCTCCGGGGCTGCCTTATGCTCCTGTTTTCACCGCCTTGCGCTTATACGGCGAAAAAGTAAATACAGGCGAAAAGTATGGCGACCGTATCATTCTTCCCCAGACGCCCCCTTACACGGAGAATATAGAACTGGATTACAACCAGAACTTCCTTACCTTTGAGTTTTCCGCCTTGAACTATCTGAACGGTGAGCGTACTTACTACCGCTACCGATTGGAAGGTGTCGATAAATACTGGATTCGTGTCTTTGCCGGTGGGCAGAACGGTGGAACGGACGGTACAGGCATTTTTCAGGCTTCCTACACCGACCTCTCTCCGGGCAAGTACACTTTCAAGGTTATGGCCTCGGACAACATCCTGCAATGGGATGGGAGAGTGACGGAGGTGTCGCTCGTCATCCATGCTCCCTGGTGGAAAACGAACACTGCTTACACCTTATATATAATAGCATTATTATTGGTAACCGTAGTCGGCATCCGACTTTACGTCTACTGGACCCGCAAAAAGATGGAACGTCGGCATAAGGAAGAAATTCTTTTGCTCCGCATCCGCAACCTCATAGAGCAATGCAACAGTTATGAGGCCGAGCAGAAAGCCCGTTCGGAAGAGAACAATCCCCCTGCAACCTGTAGCATTGTTGAAACGTCCCATGCTCCTAAGCAAGATGCCGCCGAGTCCGTATTCCTTGCGCGTGCCATCGAACAGGTGGAAAAGAACCTGCACGTCTCCGGTTACTCCGTAGAGCAACTGAGCCGAGACCTTTGCATGGAACGCACCGGACTTTACCGGAAGCTGGTGACTATGCTCGACCAGTCTCCAAGCCTTTTTATTCGTAACATCCGCTTGCAGCGCGCAGCCCAATTACTGGCGGAAAGAAACCTCAGCATTACTGAAATTGCCGAACGCACGGGTTTCAGCAGTTCCAGTTATCTGAGCAAATGTTTTCAGGAAATGTACGGTTGCCGTCCTTCCGAATATGCCGAAAAGATGAAGAAATCAACATGATTGTTGTTGCTTTCAACGTGGTTGTTGCCCGCCAGAGGCCTTTCTTCCCTACTTTTGCAACATCATAAAACACTTAAAAACCATGAAAATGAATCTTATTAAAAAAGTCGGCTTCTTGCTGGTATCGGCGGCCATTGTTGCTACAGGCGGCGTAGCGCAGAATGTGCAACGCACGTCCCAAGGCATCAAGTATGCTGCACAAGGAATGGACGTCAGTGTGGAATTTTATTCGCCCACCATCGTCCGGGTTTATAAAACACCGATGCAGACATCCTGCAATAAAGAAAGTCTGGTCATTATCAAAGCTCCCGAAACTACCCCGGTAACTTTCGGTGAAAACGGCGAAAACGTGACATTGAGCAGTGATGCCGTGCGGGTGGAAGTGAATACGGAAACCGGAGGTATCCATTTCTTCGATAAGTCGGGAAAACGTATGCTGACGGACAAGGATTACGGAACGCAGTTCACTCCGTTCGATGATGCGGGAGTTCCTTCTTTCAATGTCCGCCAGGCTTTCCTGCTGGATAAAGATGAAGTCATCTACGGTCTGGGACAGCAACAGACGGGCAAGGTGAACCAACGCAATCAGAAACTTTTCCTTCGCAATCAGAATATGAGTATCTGCATCCCGTTCGTTCATTCTGTCAAGGGATATGCTTTGTATTGGGATAATTATTCTCCCACCACCTTCCTGGATAATCCGCAGGAGATGTCGTTTGACTCGGAAGTAGGGGATTGTGCCGATTATTATTTCATCTATGGCGGCAATGCCGATGGTGTGATAGCAGGTGTGCGCGACCTGACCGGACAAGCTCCGCTTTATCCTCTTTGGACTTTGGGTTTCTGGCAATGCCGCGAACGCTACAAGAGTCCCGACGAACTCTGCGAAGTCGTTGACAAATACCGTGACCTGAAAGTGCCTTTGGACGGTATCATCCAGGACTGGCAATACTGGGGATGCGACTCGAACTGGAACTCCATGAAATTCCAGAATCCCCGTTATATCAACAAGATGGGTGATCCCGAATATATGAAATATCTTCCGAGCGGTGAAGACAAGAATGCACGCTACGGCACTCCGCGCATCAAGAGCCCGAAGGAGATGATAGACTATGTGCATAAACAGAATGCCCACATCATGATTTCCGTATGGGCTTCATTCGGCCCCTGGACGGAGATGTATCAGAAGATGGATAGTCTGAAAGCCCTGCTGCACTTCGACACATGGCCACCCAATGCCGGTGTGAAACCTTATGACCCGTTCAATCCGGTTGCCCGTGAAATCTACTGGGCCGAGATGAAGAAGAATATCTTCGACCTGGGCATGGATGCCTGGTGGCTCGACTCAACCGAACCGGATCATCTGAACGTTAAAGACCAGGATTTCAATACTCCGACCTATTTAGGTTCGTTCCGCAGGGTACACAATGCTTTTCCGTTACTGTCTAACAAGGGAGTTTATGAGCATCAGCGTGCCGTGACTTCTGATAAGCGTGTCTTCCTGCTTACCCGTTCGTCTTTCCTGGGACAACAGCGCTATGCTTCGCATTCCTGGAGCGGTGATGTAGTTTCGGACTGGTCCGTTATGCGCAGACAGATTGCGGCAGGTCTCAACTACTCCTTGTGTGGCATTCCTTACTGGAACACGGATTTGGGTGGTTTCTTTGCCTGGAAGTATAATAATACGGTAGATAATATCGCTTATCACGAATTGCATACCCGCTGGTATCAATGGGGTGCGTTCCAACCGATTATGCGTTCGCACAACTCCGGTCCGGTGGCTGTGGAAATCTATCAGTTCGGCAAGAAGGGTGACTGGGCTTATGATGCATTGGAGAAATACACTCATTTGCGTTATCGTCTGTTGCCTTACGTTTACAGTACCTCATGGGAAGTTACTGATAAAGCCGGCAGTTTCATCCGTCCGTTGATGATGGACTTCCCCGAAGACAAGAAAGTGCTCGATATGGATACTGAATATATGTTCGGCCGTAACTTCCTCGTCCGTCCGGTGACGGATTCTCTTTATACCTGGCAGGATAAAGACCGGAACGGTCATTTGAAAGATATGAGTAAGGTTGGGAAAACAGATGTTTACCTGCCTAAGGGTGCCCGCTGGTTCGATTTTTGGACGGGACAGACGCTTGAAGGCGGACAGACTATTCAGCGCGAAGTCCCTATCGACATCATGCCTGTGTATGTTCGTGCAGGCTCCATCCTTCCCTGGGGACCGGCTGTGCAGTACTCCACCGAGAAGAAGTGGGATAACTTGACAGTCCGTATCTATCCGGGTGCTGATGCCGAATTTACTCTTTACGAAGATGAGTTTGATAACTATAACTACGAAAAGGGCGCTTACACTACCATTATCATGAAGTGGAATGACAAGGAGCGTACACTCACGATTGCTGACCGCCAGGGTAGTTATAAGGGGATGCTGAAGAACCGCAAATTCAACTTTGTGGTGGTGGAGCCGGGCAAAGGCTGTGGCGATGAAGATACGACAGCGTTCGATAAATCGGTTTCTTACAGAGGAAAGAAAGTGGTTGTGAAATTGTAATTGAAGAATTGTATTTCATATTATAAACAAAAGTAACTCCATTCTCCTCTCCGAAGGAGGAGAATGGAGTTACTTTTGTTTATTTTGAAATTCTATGGATATATCTCATTCCAACTCCCTCGCACAAATATTAATTGTCCGCAGCGCATCCGATATCTCAGCCGGACTCATCCCCAGACATTCTATTCTTAATACCTTTTCCCAGTCTTCAAAATCTACGTTCCATCTATGAATCTGAGGATATTGTGCAAGCAGTGTTCCTACTCTTTTCACATCCTGTTTCCTGACTATAGAGGTTCGGAAAATTAAAATACAGTCTTCCATCTTTCTCATTGTTTTTAGTGTTTTGGTATATGGCGCAAAGATAGTCTCGAAACTACTTGCAAAATAGGTCAAGTAGACGAATTCCTTTGCCATTTCCGATGAAATAAGGAAAATAGGGGATGAAATCGGTGCCCTCAGATAAAATAAAATGAATCGTTCATTGGCCCACATTTTAGAAAAATGACGTTTTTATAGGTTTTATTTTTGAATCTAAAATAAATGCATATATTTGCAAAACATAGGACCTGTCTCATCAGAGTCTGAAGTGATCTTTATATTCAATTTATTGTTATTAATCAAACTATGAAATTAACGGAATCCGAACCAAGCCAAGTCGATATGGAATTGGAACAATATCGCACTCGGCTTGAACAAATGGTCGAGGAGAAATCCAGAGACCTGATCGCCAGCCAGGAAATACTGGAAGCAACCAACCGTCGCCAGGCATTATTCATCAAAGTACTACAAATACTGCAACTGGAAGCAGACATACCCACAGCCATGAACATGGCACTTGCCGAAATCGGGCGCTATACCGGCGTTGATCGTCTGGCAACATGGGAAAATCACTTGGATGGAGTTACATATGGCTGTACCAACGAGTGGTGCAACAAAGGAATCGAACCTGCCATAGACTATCTGCGGAGCATGACCATTGAAGCTGGTAAACCTTGGTTCGATATGCTCGAAAAAGACAATATCATCTGTACATCCGATATCTATTCACTTGATCCCTTCATCACGCAAATGCTGGAGATACAAGGTGTGAAAGCAATTGCCGTCTTTCCGTTGTCGCAGTTGGGCGTACATTTCGGTTTCCTTTCATTTAACTTTTGCTGGAACAAGCAATGGGACGAAAAGGATGTGGAACTGATGAGCCAGATATCACAAATCGTATCTACCGCTACCAAACGCTGGCAAGTTGAAACCACCTTGCAACAATCACAGCAAACGATGCAAAAGGTATTAGACAATATCAATGCCAATATTTTTGTTAGCGACTACGATTCGCTGAAGGTGCTTTTTGCAAATAAATCTTTCAGAGAGGAAGCCGGACAAGTGTCTGAAAGTACGGAATGCTGGAAAATGCTGAATGCGGGATTGAATAATGTGTGCAAGCACTGTCCGAAGCCGAATCTGTTTGATGCTGACCATCAGCCCACAGGTGTTCATTTCTGGGAAGACTATAATCCTTCCACTGATCGTTGGTATACCATTCAGAGTACAGCGCTCAAGTGGATTGACGGACGGCGGGCAATCATGGAGTTGGCTACTGACATCACTACCCGTAAGCAAGTGGAACTGGAATTGATTCAGGCGAAAGAAAAAGCAGAGGAATCGGACAGGCTCAAATCAGCCTTCCTGGCAAATATGAGTCATGAAATACGTACTCCGCTCAACGCTATCGTTGGCTTTTCGAGCCTGCTTGCCGAGACTAATGAGGAGGAGGAACGCCGCTCATACATGTCTATAGTAGAGAAGAATAATGAACTGTTACTCAATCTGATTTCTGATATTCTGGATATTTCGAAAATAGAGTCCGGCACGATAGAACTTACCGTGGCAAGGGTGGATGTGTTTCAGCTTTGCCGGGAGATAATCAGCTCTTTTTTGTGTAAAGCTCGTGATAAGGCGGTAGAACTTCATTTTGATGAAAGTTCACCTCAGATAGTGATTGACGGTGATAAGAAATTGATTACGCAGGTACTCTCTAATTTTGTGAACAATGCTTTGAAGTTTACTGCTGAGGGATCGGTCACTCTTTCTTATACTTTAGAAAGTGACGATCAGGTACGCTTCTGTGTTACGGATACAGGTGAAGGTATTCCCGCCGAAAAGCAGGATGAGATTTTCAATCGTTTTGTGAAACTCGATTCGTTTGTACAAGGTGCCGGTCTTGGATTGGCGATATGCCAGAATTTGGTAGAGAGAATGGGTGGAAAGATTGGAGTCGAGTCTCGTGTGGAAGAGGGTTCGTGCTTCTGGTTTACACATCCATGTGTGATGAAGGTTTAATTTGTGAGGCAAAATGGAAGAGTTTACACAAAGGTTACAAAACGTGGCGTTTTAAACTAAAAAAGCAGTTATCTGAATTAGATAGCTGCTTTTTTGTGATCCGCCTGGGATTCTCCTTGCAGAGTTACCACGCTGATATTTAAAACTTTATATTTTTTGCTTCAAGCATATCCCATGATTTATCCCACTAATTTGCTACGTGCTTTTGCGGTAGTTTGCTCATGGAGAATACTAGGGCAAAGATAAGCAGAAATATTGATAAATTACTTCTCAAAGTCTAATAATCAATCAATAATTTGTGGTATCATCTTTTTTTTCTTATTATATCTTTTCAATCTAAGATCGGATGTTAACAATGGCACATTATACTTTATTGCTGTTGAATATATAAGCTTATCATGATTGTCGAAACTGTATTTTTTCTCAATATCGGTAATCTTTAAAAAAGCTTCTAGTACTTCTTTATCAATTGCCTCTATCGAAATGTTATCGCAACTCTTAATCTTCTCATAGACTTCATATCTAATTTTCTCAGAACGTTCTACATTTGTGAATTGCTTTGAAAATATTTCCACGAAAACAATTGAAGGTATTAATAGTATAATAGAATCATTGTTAAAAGCTTGAGATATAATGTCCAAAGCATGTTGAGACATTTTATTTTGTATTTCAAATGTCGATGAAAAATAAGACATTAATGCAGTTGTATCAATTACGTACTTTTGTTTCATAAAAGCATCTCAATATATTATGTAAATCTTCCTCGAAAGATTGTGATATTTTTTCTTCTATTTGTGCGATTTGCTCAATATTATTTCCGATTGTAGCCTTTTTATGTTGTTCGATCAATAGATTTCTATTGTCCGGTAAATGATATCTAAACAACTCATCAATAAGTTTATAATCCATTTCATCAACAGTAAAATACATTTTATTTTCTAACTCATATATCTCATGAACAATCTCTTTATTTACAGTTTTACTTTTCATTAATTGTTCTAATATTATAGATAAAAAATAGTTTGAACCTATAATATTAATATCCCAATTATCGATTGCACTTTGGATCAATATGCTTAACTCTTCGTTTTCTATACATTGAGAATGTAATAGATAATCAATGACTTCTTTATATTCTTCTCTAGATAAACAACGATGATTCATTCTATTCCTGATTTGCTTTATTTAATAAGTCTGATGAATTCTCATCTATAATATTTTCAGCTGTTTTTACCTCTATTTCACTCTTTTTTAGCATGTGAGTAACTTCTGCTACATCAATAGTTTTAATATTATTTTTTGCAGCATTTTCTAATAGCATATAGGCAAGTCCTAACATTTGAGCTGCATTATATTCTTTTTCCTCTCCAATCTTTGCAATCGCACTTTCTGTGAATGGTTGAATGCTATCTTCTTTATTAATCCTGTATTCTGTAAGGTATTTCTTAATTAAAAGAATTGCCCTGTTTTTATCTAATTTGTTAAAATAGATAATATGAGGTACAGCCGATGAAGGCGAAATGGAACTTCTTTGTTCCATACCGGATTCACTCCATGCCTTTTCAATCAACCGAGGCACACCAGCATGAAGCATTAATAATAGATTATAAAAACCGATTCTAGCATTAGCAGAAGTTCCATCAAAAAAATTTCTCCTAATTTCTAAGGCAAAATCTCTTTTCTGCCTATCACTTTGAAAATCTGGAATTCTTTCAAAATCATCAACAATAATATATGCTCCGTTAAATCCAGAAGCAAGAAAGAGATATACCATATCATTAAATATGAAGTCAATTTTTTCACTATCCTTTTTTAATTCTTGATAATATGCTTGAATATTAACAGAGGTGATAATCTTAAAATTAACTTTGGAGTATGTGTTTGAATATCTTTTTCTCAATGGATTACTAGATGAAATTTTATTGTAGAAATCATTGTTTTTGACGAGATAAGCATGAATATCGTCATAGTAAATATTTTTCTTGTTATACCATTCTAAATTATTGAGAGATTCAATTAGTGCAGATTCATTCTCTAATTCGCTCTCATCCAATTTATCTGGCATAATATTTACTATTGCGTCTACTCGTAATGATGCTAATGCATAGTCTATTACTTTTGCATTAAAAATAGCTTCAGCCCAAATGTCTAATAAATTGGAAAATGATCTAGTTCTTCCACTTGTATCAGGTGTTAAATATAGTCCAAAGCATTTGTTTGCCTCATTTGTAATGTCTAAGCAATATGAATTATTTATTCTTTTTATCAAATTAATGGCGAATGATGATTTACCGTTACCTCTGCCAACATAGGAAGTATCCAAAATATAGCCAACTCTAATATGACTTGGGTTACTTTGAGGAACTTTGAGAAAACTTTCTTCCACTTGCATTTCTTCAATATCCCTGACAGAGGCTTCGTAAATGTCTCCATTATATCGTTTATCCGTACTTTCTTGATTAAGAAATGGATTCAGCGGAAATGGATTCTCTTTCAGATTATAACATTCATAAACATTTCCATTATCAGTGACTATTCCTGTTGCTTTTTTAAATATACTTCCCATATTAATTATAGTTTATTGCAATTATATTTTTTAATTTTCCATTAATCAACACAGGCTCTCTTTTGAGGTACATTGCGTTGGTTTCATACGGAAGCCTGTCGGCTTCCAATGATATTTGGATTTTCAATTTTCCCTGCAAATTTAACAAATAAGTATGCTCTAAAGAATCATCAAAAACAAAACTTGGAATTCTTAATTTGAAACAAACTCGTTCTTTTAAATCCAGCAAATTGATAAAGTGAGTTTTTCTAGTTTTTTGCAAAATGTAATATTCATCAAGCAGAGTTTTTACGAACTCAGTTTGATTGTTATCGTCCCATAGAGGCTTATGTACGTATAAAGATTCTGAATCCGAATATTCGAAAACTTTCATAAAATCGCCATTTTTTACATTTTTAGTAATAATCGAAGTTGGATAAACAATACGACCACTGAAGTCGGGAAAAAACTCAGTACTATATAAAACGCCTGCCTGTTTGGCTCTTTCTACCCATATATTGAAGACGTCAAAACTGTAATTGTAGTTGTATATATTTTTTAAAAAATAATTCAACCAATATTTTCTAAAATGGCTTAGTACTGAATTATATTTCTCTGTATTAAAGCTTTCACATGGATTTTCACCTATTAATTTATCAAATTTCAATTTGCTGATAAGTTTACCTTCTTCTTCTTGCAAAGATACTATTTGTTTTTTAGTATATTTCCTGATATCCTCTTCTAGACGCTTCATTAGAGCTTTCGAATAATCAAAAACGTGTTGGTTGGTTGTAAATGTTGATTTATCAAAATCAAGCTTCAATCCTGAATAAATAGGGAATATTAACAAACCATTTTTTAAAGTATTATCTTCATAACAAAGTTTCAATAATTGATAAAAAGAAAAGTGTTTCTCTTCCATTTTCTTTAGCATAAAAAGATTGAAACTTAATTTTCCTTTTTCATATTCCTGTAAAGCACTTTCCCCAGAAGGAGTTAAAAAAATGCTCTTTTTTTCGCTATCTATTATTTTGCTATTTGCATTTTTTCTAGTAATAAGATTGTAATCAATAGATTCACTAATTACTTGTTGAAATGTATAAGCAAATTTGGCTAGCTGTTTCTTTGTTAATTTCTCATCATCTGCTGTAAGTCTTTTATATTTTGATTCTCCTAATAGATATTTCTTTTTGAGAATTTTAAATTCCTCTAGTATTTCATTTTCATCAGAGTGCATTTTCACACTCTTTAGTAATATATAAAAATAGTCTAGAAAGTAGAATTTCTTGACAAAATTTGGGTTTGGGGTTATCATTTCTTTCTTAAAAATATCTTCCATCGTATATACTTTTACATATCTAATTGATAGTACATTAATCAATGTAGCGTAAAATTAGTTCTTTTAGAGAGTATGTGCAACTTATCAGCATGAAAATAACATCAAGATACTGTTGATATGCCGTATTTAATATTTTTTAAACAAGGGAGCAGGTATGAATTTGCATAGCGAGAAGACTTAGATTAAGATAACTATAGCTTTGGAAACTTTCTTTTCCTTTTGATTTTTTTTTGCTGTTGTTCTTCAATGTTCGGATTTGAATCGAGAGTTACTTCTGATGCAATGAATCCAACAAGAGATTTTGTTGAATGGTTTTTAAAAATATTGTAGTTTTGTTTTTTACCTGTTTGCTTGTCAGTATTGAAAGCCTGTTTATCCACTTCCTTGTTTGCAAGATTGAAAGAAAACATATTTTCTTGGTTGCTATCTTGATTGATTATCATTCCTTTTTCGCTATCTTGATTTTTTTGTTCCTGTAGTTTGAGTTGTTCTGAGATAGAATTGTTTTTCATCGTATTGTGATAATCAAATGATTCAGTTTGCTGGCGATTGTAGTTGAATAGTTTATCAAATCCCTGTTCTGCCTGTTGGAATAGGTTTATACGATCAAAGCCGCCTGTTACCGTTCCTTTCTTGGTATTCTTATGGTTAGTAAGTGGAGATAGTTTTTTCTTATTGGATTGGTCTTTACGGCTCACAATCAAATGACAGTGCATATTCAGTTCATATTCTGAACGACTGCGATCAAAATGAATTTTGCCATAGAACTTTATATCCGATGCAAAAAGTTCTTTGTTGAAGTTCTTGGCATATTCAGGAATAAACACTTCACGGATATATCGCTTCATTGCTTCGGCTTGTTCCTGTTCTGTGTTACCCATCGCTTGAAGTTCCTTTTTCGATGGGCTGACATGGATAGCATAAAACTTAGCATCCGTTTTTAGAAGTTGCCCGATATTACTATCTATATCTTTTATGACGGTTGATTTATAGATGTTATCCTCTGTCAGATTGAAAAAGCCTTCGGTATAGATGCCCTTTCCTATCCGTTCTAAATCTTCATGTTCCATGTAATTAACTAACTGCCTGCAACTTCCAGTATTATTGTATGTTCCGTTTGATGGCGGGGCAAAGTCTATGTGCATAATTCTACGTATTTATCAAATTACTGATTTTTGTTTTCAGATTCTCTTTCCTTTTACTATCCATCACACCGCAAGCAGATAGTTCTGAATAGAGTTGTATCAGTTGAAGTAACTTTTTATAATCTCGTTGGTGTATCTGGTAGAGTGCATTAATCTGTTTGGATTGATTGTTTATAACATCTGCATGATTACCGAACTGCTCACTTAACTTTTTGAGTATGACTGTTTGCCTCTCCTGACTGGCTTCCAGTTGAGAGAGTATGAGGGTTTCTAAAGTTCTGCCAATAGTATCAAAACGCAAAGCGATAGAATTTGTAGTCCGTATCATGGGATTCAGTTGTTCTTCCTCGTAGTGACGGATGAACCGGATAATATCATCCTGTCTCTTATTTATTTTCGCCAATTCCGATTTTACGGATTCAGGGGCTTCGGATGGGTTGATATGTGCCTTGTCTATGTACCCGAACGCCAATTTTACAACTTCACTCTTTTTCAGTGAATAGCGTTTGCATATCTTTTCTACCAAAGTTGCCGTTTCCTTGTCTATAGAAATTGTAGTGAATATTGTTTTTCGACTGCTATTTGGCATGGTAATTACTTTTTTATAGAAATATGAATAGATAAATATCTGATAATAAGCATTACAAAGAAAATGCTTATTACAGGTGTCATTACAGCGCGCTCTTGTAACACGCTAAAACCGAAGGCTTTGCCCCGCAGGGCAAGAGGGAAGAACAGGACTTGTCCAGTTCCCTCTTGCTCGATTTAGAGAAACGGGCTGAACCGATAGGTGAAGCGGTTTCTACTAAATCGGGGTGGTTACACAAAGTGATAGCTTAAACACAAGCTTCTTTCCTCTGCTGCATTTTGCTGTCAGAGTTTGTTTTCTAATTGATTGGCTTTTTCAAACTGTTTATAAGTTTGATAGTCGGCTCGTTCACGTACAAAAGCTCTAATATCGCTAGCCCGATAGTAGGTTTTATGGCCAATAGTAAAGTAGGGGAGCTTACCTTTTAGTCGATAGCGTTGTAAAGTTCTGAAAGACACTTTTAACAGAAATGCTAAATCCTGATTATCAAGTAATCGTTCATTTTCATCTAATACCTGATCGGTATTGATAAAGGATTTTAAGTCTTGTCCTATCTCAGTGAGTTTCTTAGATAGCTTCTCCATCCATTTATCGAAGTTTTCGTTATCTATATACATTTTGCTTCATTTTTTAGTTTAACATTATTGTTCTCAATCGATTGATGAAGCAAAATTCAGTAAAACAATGTAGCAGAAAAAGAGGAGTAGTTACCTACTCCCCGAAAAGAGATTTACAAATCTCTGAAAATAAATAGTTTGCACAAATATCTTTTTTGATCTTTATCGGTTCTTACGTTTTCGATCCTCTTTGATGATAGCATTTCGTAAGGCATCCAATGTTTTGGTAAGGTTGTACGGCTTGCGGGTAAATACTTCACCTACCTTATCGTAAATACTTCCGAATTTTAGATTGAAAAGCTGCTCAAAGCCACGAGCTAAACGAACTTCTGGGACAGGTTTTCCATCTTCGCCAACGATTTGTCCCTGTAAAAACAGAGCTAATACGATTTCTGCAATGCCAATAATCCCCAAGTCTTTTGACTTAGGGATTACATATAGGTCGGACTTGAACGCTGTAGGAATAGATAACTTAAATTGTTCTGGATGGTTAATTTTCAAGTTGATTAATTGTAGCTCGGCATCAATTGTTGATAATGCTTTGTGGACATAGAGAATTTTAAGCGCATTTTTCCCCCTGCCCACATTGATATAACTCTTCTAGGGGTGCTATCTCAATACGGGTGAGATTTAGCATCCGAAAGATATAGGAATAATCTTCTGAATTGCTAATAGCGACTATGTGCTTGACAAATTCTCCATAGGCATCTTGCATTTCTGTGTTAGTAACTTCTTGTGAAGTTTTAGACAATAGCTCAAAAAACTTCATTTTCAATAACTCATTCATAAGCATAATTTTTAGATAGTGAATAATATTAATTCGTATAATCGTAAATTCAATATGCTTATTTAGGGGGCTATATTTTTATATATTCGGTATTAATAGTATCGATTTTAGAAGAAACTATATTTTTGTGCTGTATCTATTATATAATATGTAAATCAGTCCGCCAGAAAGAAATATAGTTGGTAGAATAAACCAATAGTTATTACTTATTAAAAACTTGGCTATCCAAAAAGAAGGGAGAAATGAAAATATATATTGGGTACTATCTGTAATAACAAAAGGTATTATTAATCCCACCATAACTAAAGCAGATACTTTTGCAAGTGCCATACCTTCTACTTTATTCCCCGCATATGCCAAAATAATCATAGCAGCCACAACGCTTAGTATTGTAGCCAATATTGATATTATAAATGTAGTCCATAATGACATATCTGATACAGAACAAAAAGAAAGCAGTACGAAAGAAACAATGGCTGCAAATAAAACAGGAATAAGCAATCTTGATATAAGATAACCCTTCTTACCAAGTGGGGTGATTGTGATATACCTGTTGATTTTCATATCTGTTTCATCTAATACCACTAAGACCGAAGCGAAGCAAATCATGTAAGGACACATAATTGCAAGGAATAAATCCAATATCGGATAATATAGGCTGAAATTCTTTAGCATCAGATAATGCTGTACAATTAAAGGGAAAACAAACCTATATATTGCCGCTAATATTAGCGGGATGCATATTATTGCAGATAACATACCATCTGAGAATATGTTTCTGATAAACATTTTGAAGGAAATAATATTCTGATTCATAATTATATCGTCATCATTTTTTTTACTGACAGACAAGAAAAAATATACATTGCAATACACCAAATGCTTATTGCTATTAGAGATATGACACTGATATTTCCAGACATAAGTTCTATAAGACTTATACTTGGATGTAATAGCATAGCTCCCGATTTATAGCCCATTGTATAAACAGATATGGGAGCTACAGATATTATTAAAGTGGGAACCATAATCAGCATAAAATTATTCATGGTTGAAATAAAAGCAGAAAGTGATATTCCAACCAGTGTGAATAATGCTGAACCTAACATAATTCCAACAGCAAGATGTATGTAAGAATGTTCCATGCCTGAGAACAATGCGATGAGAACTCCACTTAGCAAAGAAATTAGTCCAATGGAAATTACCTTTGACAAAATGTATGCGTGTATCGATATGGGCGAAACAGCTAATGCCTGCATTACTTTTTCGCTTTTCTCGAATAATATTATTGCTCCCATAAACATTAATCCGATCAGTACGGGATCTGAAAATATAAGGGTAGTTGTACATAGTTCTTTCCACGGCATAGGAAGAATGCGCAATACTGTAATATACACTAGTGTAAATAACGTATATAGGGCATAAAAACCATATTTGTATTGTTGCCGAATATCACCTAGTATTAAACCTTTAAGCTTCATAGTAATTTCCTCCCTGTTATTTCTGAGAATATATTGTCTAATGTTGGCTCATTGCTATGTATTGATAATAAGGCATTAGCTTGAATCAGAGATTGTAGCTTTTTATCTGTACTTATTTTGTCAAGTGCGATTGTAGTATTTAATTCTTTTTGATTCTCCAAATATGAATATGTTACTTCATTATAACGCCTTGACATGATAAGATTATGAGGAGTGTCCATAGCTTTAATGTTGCCATCAACAATAAATGCTACACGATCACAAAGTTCGGTTGCATCGTGCATATTGTGAGTAGTCAGAATGATTGTTACTCCTTTATTTTTAAGATCAAGAATAATGTTTTTCATCACTTGGGAGTTCGAAGGATCTAAACCAGATGTTGGCTCATCCAAAAATAACACTTTGGGCTGATGAATAATTGACCGGGCAAAGTTTAATCTGGATTTCATACCTTTAGAAAAACCTGCCACTTTCTTATTGGCATGTTGTGATAGTCCAACCATTTCTAATAATTGTTCGACAGGAATCAGCTTACAGTCATATAAAGAACCAAAGAATTTTAAGTTCTCCAATGCGGTGAATTTCTCATAAAAACTAGGGAATTCAAAATCGACACCAATACTCTCATAGAACTGGTCAGACTTATTTCTAATTTCATTATTATTAATAGAAACACTCCCCTTATATTTAGGGAGCATACCTATTAATATCTTTTGGAGAGTGCTTTTTCCTGCTCCAGAAGGGCCTAAGAAACCAAATATTTCTCCGCTTCTTACTTGAAAATTCATATTCTCAATAAATGGTAGTTGAGAATAACTAAACGATAAGTTTTTTACTGTAATCATAATTTTTCAATTTTATATCGTATGACTAAAATTGTTTATATAGTCATATTGTAAATTCAAAGTATCGCTATGTAACATATTTGCACATAGTCAGTTGATATTATATAATCTTGTTGTATTAGATTAGTCTTTAAATAGTTGCTGTACTATTCCCCTAACTATAAACTTGAAAACTTCATTGTAAATATCTGTTCCAATTGTTTTCTCGTTTAGAATAGTCAAGAATGCAGCTCTTAAAGCCCCTGCAAATACTTTTGTATCAATTGATTTACTTTCTGGAATAAATTTCAGTAGTTCGTTTGCTAGCATGACATCATCATCTACGTGTTTTGAAAGTACTTCTTGAGGGAGCTTTCTATTTAGATATTCCACATCACTATTAACGAAGATAGATACAAAGTATGGTTTGTTGTTGATTAGCAAGTCAGATATAATATCTGTCAATGTATCAACCGTAATATTATTGGTATGCTTATTTATGGCATTAAGAAATTCTTTTTCCAATTTCTTATGATAGTCTATTATTGTATCGAAAAAAAGAAGTTCTTTTGATGTATAGAATAGATAAAATGCTCCTTTAGAAATATTGGCATATTTAACAAGCTCATCTACAGAAGTTTTACGTACCCCTTGTTGCTGGATAAATAGCAAAGCTCCTTCTTTGAGTTTATCCTTTATAAGCTTTCTTTCGTTGTCATCAAATGCTTTTGCCATACCGTGTGACTATTTTGTTATTATTGGTCACTGCAAACATAAGCGTTATTTTTGAATTGACAAAGAAATATCGGTTTATTTTTCTTTGTTTCTATATGATCTGCCTAAATCAATGAGTATTTGGTCTATAAATCATTGTATTATGTTGCCACGATAAGTACATATTAAGTCATTAAGAACTTTACTTCGCCACTTTCGGACAGTTTTGAAAACGGCTCATGATTCTTCTTTTATTTGCCGATGAAAATAAAATCGACACGTTTTATAAACCTTTTAAAATTGAAAGTATGGAAGTAGTAACTATTGAAAAGAGAACCTTTTCGTATGTCTGCGAGAGGTTCACGGAGTTTGCCAAACGGATAGAAAGTTTGTGCAGCACTCATACCCAGAAAGTCGAAAACTGGCTGGATAGTCAGGAAGTGTGCCTGTTGTTAGGCGTTAGTAAGCGAACTTTGCAGTATTACAGAAGTAGCGGAAGATTGGCTTATTCTCAAATTGGTAGTAAGATTTATTATAAGACTTCCGATATTGAAAGAATTATTGCAGACAGTGAAACGCAAAATCAATCACCCAAACACCCCACGTCTTATGAAAAGAATTAAAAAAGATTATCCGTTTTTCAACCTGTTTTCCATTGTTGGCACATGGGAAAGCATTAATTTGAATCCTACGGTTATCATTTATCGGAGCGACAAAGAGTATCTCCTTTCTATTATATATGTATCGGAAACTACTAAACAGGCTTCACCCGCTACTTATGAGATACAGCAAGATGGTAACCAGTATTTTATTGCTACTGCGTCTAAACGACTCTATGTAGATTATGATCCGGCAAAAGATATACTTAGCATTTCATCACTCGGTGACTATTTGCGTAACTAACTAACTAGCTATCTAGCAATCTTGAAATCAATATATCAATAAAACAATCTTTCAATCATGGAACTAATAAATAAAGATACACCGCAAGTCAAAGAATTTATTTCTTCGCTCGATTCGATGCTGGATGGTATTGAATCTATTGTAAAGCACTACAAGCCCCACCTGAATGGGGAACGCTTTCTTTCTAATAATGAGGTTTCCAAGAAACTGAATGTCAGTTTGCGAACCCTGCAAGAATGGCGAGATACAGGGCTAATTCCCTTTATCCAGATAAAAGGTAAAATCATCTACCGTCAGAGTGATATTGATAAACTGCTCCAAAAGCACTACTTTGAAAGTTGGAAAGAGTAACCTGCCAAGCCCAAAACATTGTTTTTCGGAATTTAATTTGAATCATTGACTTTCCCAGTGAAGTATTTAGTCTGTGCAAGTCTTTAGATGAAAATACGCTCGAACATAGTGAGAGGAAGATTTTCATCTAAACCGAAGGCTCGGACTTGAACAGGCTAAATACGGAACTTATCTTTGTCAATGCTTCATATTGAGTTCTGGAAAACTTACTATAAAAGAAAAGGATTGAGAAAATGAAATTCATTCTTCCCAATCCTTTTTCAATATTAGCTACTATCTTTATTATATAGCCAATTCCGACAGGCAGCTATTTACTTTTTGCATATCCTTGAAAATATTCTGATCCAATACCCTTGCATAATGTTTTGTTACGCTTGTATCTGCATGACCTAACATCTTAGCAACATTCTCCATACTTACGCCATTTGCAAGGCAAATGCTTGTTGCATAGCTATGACGGGCGGTATGTGTGCTAAGATTTTTATGAATTCCGCACACATCGGCAATCTCCTTCAAATAACTGTTCATGCGTTGATTACACAATACAGGTAAAAGTTTTCCGGTACACTCTGCCACATCCTTATATTTATCAAGTATGGAAGCTGCCACAGGCAGCACAGGAATGTTACACATGATTTTTGTCTTTTGCCGGTTCTTCCTTATCCAAAGTTCCCCTTTGTTGTCTTTTACCAAGTGTTCGGGTGATAAATCTTTCACATCGCTGAACGCCAAGCCAGTAAAAATGCAAAAGACAAAAACGTCACGTACCTGTTCTACTCGTTTAATTGTAAACTTTTTGGCGAGAATGATTTTAATCTCGTCCATCGTCAGAAATTCGGGATCAGTTTCTTCCAGTTTGAAGCGATAGTAAGCAAATGGATCTTTCTTTATCCAGTCGTTTTCCAGAGCAATGCGGATAATCTTCTTCAAATTCTTTAGTCGGGTGATAGCGGAGTTCTGCGCACAACCTTTTTCAATCTTCAAGAAAGCATCGAACTTAGAAATGAAGTTGGCTTCCAAGTTGTTCAGAGCAATATCCGATAACTGATATTCTTTCTTAATGAATTCTTCCAAATATCGGGTAGTGGTTTCATACCGTTGAACAGTCTTGCTTACAAAGTCTTTGCCGATCAGCTTACGACTTTGTTCGTTATGCTCCCTGAATACCTGCAATAGTGTTTTGTTATCTTCGTCCACACCATAAAACAACTTTCTCACAAGATCAACAGTGATAACCTTGCCGGAAGTTTCCAATTCTCTATAAATTTGGTGTATGCGTGAGCGTGTGATTTCTAAGTAGTGGTTCAGTTCCACCGACATACGGTCTTTTCCTTTTGAATTCTCTTTTGCTTGATTCCATAGGTTTACGGGACAACTTCTTTTGATAGAAATATCTACCATACAGCCGTTTACAGTGATTCTCATGCACACAGGTGCTTCTCCGTTCTTTAATAACTTGGCTTTTTTGATAAAGAACAAAACAGAAAATGATTTTCGAGCCATTTTTACATCGTTTTTTAAGTTACAAAACTATGTATTCTCTTCCAAAGTAAGTCTATGCAAAAGACTATGAATCAGCGAGAAAGATGCAAATTCGTGGGACTTTTTTCGATTAAATTTTAGTCCCACGATTTATCCACCGATAATATGCTTGAAACGGCTATTTTCTGCTACCTGCTAGAAAAAAAAATCCCCGATAATGCTTGATTATCAGGGATTTGCTTGATTTTTCTTTTGTTTTCAGTGATCCGCCTGGGGCTCGAACCCAGGACCCCAACATTAAAAGTGTTGTGCTCTACCTGCTGAGCTAGCGAATCAAACCTCTGTTGCTGTTAAGCGGGTGCAAAGATAGATACATTTTTCGTAAATGCAAAAAGATTTCTCTTTTTTTGTTATCTTTGCCCAAGATTCGACTATTTGGGATGGAATATACATTATTAATATAATACACTTAAAAACTTTATGGCAACAGTTGACGATAAAAAGATTATCTTTTCTATGGTAGGGCTGAACAAGACCATTCAGCAGAACAACAAGCAGGTATTGAAGAACATCTACCTCTCGTTCTTTTATGGTGCAAAGATTGGCATCATCGGTCTGAATGGTTCGGGTAAATCCACCTTGCTGAAGATTATCGCCGGGTTGGACAAATCTTATCAGGGCGAAGTCGTGTTTTCACCGGGTTACTCAGTGGGCTATCTGGCTCAGGAACCTTATCTTGATCCTGCGAAGACCGTAAAAGAGATCGTAATGGAAGGCGTACAGCCCATTGTGGACGCACTCAACGAGTATGAGGAAATCAACCAGAAGTTCGGTTTGCCCGAATACTATGAAGATTCCGATAAGATGGATAAACTCTTTGCCCGTCAGGGAGAACTTCAGGACATTATTGACGCAACCGATGCCTGGAACCTCGACAGTAAACTGGAGCGTGCAATGGATGCTCTTCGTTGTCCGCCCGAAGATCAGCTTGTGGAACATCTTTCGGGAGGTGAACGCCGCCGTGTGGCTCTTTGCCGCCTGCTGTTGCAGAAACCCGACGTACTGTTGCTGGACGAACCTACCAACCACCTCGATGCAGAGTCCATCGACTGGCTGGAACAGCATTTGCAGCAATATGAGGGTACAGTAATCGCCGTAACCCACGACCGATACTTCCTTGATCATGTGGCGGGCTGGATTCTCGAACTTGACCGTGGCGAAGGTATTCCCTGGAAAGGCAACTATTCCAGCTGGCTGGAACAGAAGACCAAGCGCATGGAAATGGAAGAGAAAACAGCCAGCAAACGTCGCAAAACTCTGGAACGTGAGTTGGAGTGGGTTCGTATGGCTCCCAAAGCTCGCCAGGCAAAGGGTAAGGCACGTCTGAACTCTTACGATAAGTTGATGAACGAAGACATCAAGGAGAAAGAAGAGAAATTGGAAATCTTCATCCCCAATGGTCCGCGCCTCGGTAATAAGGTTATTGAAGCCAAGCATGTGGCGAAAGCCTATGGTGACAAACTTCTGTTTGATGATCTCAACTTCATGCTTCCGCCAAACGGCATTGTTGGTGTTATCGGTCCTAATGGTGCCGGTAAAACTACACTGTTCCGCTTGATTATGGGGCTGGAAACTGTAGATAAAGGCGAGTTCGAAGTAGGGGAGACTGTAAAAGTGGCTTATGTAGACCAGCAGCATAGTGACATTGATCCGAACAAGAGTGTTTATCAGGTAATCTCCGGTGGTACGGAGTTGATTCGTATGGGCGGTCGCGATATTAATGCCCGTGCTTATCTTTCGCGTTTCAATTTCTCCGGTGGCGATCAGGAAAAACTCTGCGGTGTGCTTTCCGGTGGTGAACGTAACCGTTTGCACCTTGCTATGGCATTGAAGGAAGAGGGCAATGTCCTGTTATTGGATGAGCCCACCAATGATATCGACGTTAACACTCTCCGTGCTCTTGAAGAAGGTCTTGAAGATTTTGCCGGATGTGCCGTAATTATCAGCCATGACCGTTGGTTCCTCGACCGTATCTGTACGCACATCCTTGCGTTCGAAGGTGACTCTAATGTCTTCTATTTCGAAGGCTCTTATTCAGAATATGAGGAAAATAAACAGAAACGTTTAGGAAAAGAAGAACCTACCCGCGTACGTTATAGAAAGCTGATGAATGACTGATAACAGTGAGAATCTGATAGCATAAATTATATTTTGATGACAAATAGAAAGCCCTGCAAAAATCTTGTAGGGCTTTTTTGTTATAAAAAGTTTCAATAACTCCTACTTACTCTGAAATTTTGTAGCAGAAATGTAATACAAATCTAAATCTTATTAATTATATTTGCGTCTTAAAACAGTATTTAATACTTAATTAACATTCGTAATTAACACATTTAATTAACAAAAAACAGAAGTATGAAAAAACATCTAATTCATTTCCTGTTGGTGGCTGTGCTGTCTGTATTCAGTGCTACGGCATTTGCTCAGACTACAGTGAAGGGGCAGCTTGTTGACGCTGAGACAGGCGAACCGTTGGTGGGTGCTGCCATTATGGTGGAAGGCACTTCTCAGGGAACGGTGACCGACATTGATGGTTATTTTAAGCAAAGTGTTGCTCAGGGTGGAACCTTGGTGTTCAAGTATGTGGGGTTCAAAGACCTCAAGAAGAAAATAACGCAGAAGGGCGCTTCTGTTGATTTGGGTGCTATTCCAATGGAACCGGATGCAGTGGTGTTAAAGGACGTGGTGATAACTTCGTCTGTGGCAGTAGCCCGTAAGACTCCGGTGGCTGTATCTACTGTTAATCCCATATCTATTGAGGATAAGATTGGTTCGCAGGAGTTACCACAGATCTTGAAGTCGACGCCAGGTGTTTATGCCTCCAATGAAGGTGGTGGTTATGGTGACTCTAACATAAAGATTCGTGGCTTTAAGTCGGAATATGTGGCTATGATGATTAATGGTGTGCCTATGAACGGTATGGAGAACCAGAAAGTGTATATGAGTAACTGGGGTGGTCTGGTTGACGTGGCTAGCAGTATTCAAATACAGCGCGGACTCGGTGCCAGCAAGGTTTCTACTCCTTCAGTGGGTGGTTCGCAAAACATTATCACCAAGACTACTGATGCCAAGATGGGTGGATTTATCTCTTATGGTATGGGTAATGACGGTTTTAGTAAGGTGATGTTTAGTGTATCTTCAGGTCTTACAAAAGATGGTTGGGCATTTACTTTGTTAGGTGCCAGAGATTCGCGAGACGGTTATATTCAAGGTACAGAATCTGAAGCCTACACTTGGTTTGTGAGTGTGGCAAAGCGTTTCAACGATAATCATCAGCTTTCATTTACCGCTTTTGGTGCACCTCAGTGGCATAATCAGCGTAGTATGCCGAACGGGCTGAATATTAAGGAATATCAGCGTGTGAAACAATGGATGGGTGAAGAGAGCCCCTATCGTTATAACTCTACTTTTGGTTATCGCAACGGTCAAGTGATGAACTCTTCACGCAACGAGTATCATAAACCTCAGATGTCGCTCAACCACTTGTGGCAGATTGACCATAAGTCAAGCCTCAGTACGGCTGCTTATATGTCTATCGGTACGGGTGCAGGTTATAGTGGTACCGGTGTGACAGGCTACAGCAGTTCTTGGTATGGTACGGGCAGTGATGGTACAGTGAATACTCAGTTCCGCTGTCCTGACGGTACTTTCGATTACGATGCCGTAGATAAACTCAATGCTGATAACTATACTAATCCGGTGAACGTAAGCGGTATGCCTAACTATAATGGTTCGTTGATGATTATGAACAAAGCTTCGAATGACCATTTCTGGACAGGTCTGATTTCTACCTATACTACCAAACTTGGTGATTACTTTGATTTCTATGGTGGTATTGACTTCCGTTACTATAAAGGATTGCACAAGAATGTGATTACTGACCTTTTCGGAGGAAAGTATTATGTGGACTCTTATAACCGTAAAACTGTATTGGCAGAGAATAGCCAAAACGGTGGCGTTGCTTCTTGGGTAAATCAGAAGTTAGGAGTTGGGGATGTGATTCGCCGCGATTACGATGGCTTTGTGATGTACGAAGGTGGTTTTGCCCAGTTGGAATATAATAAAGATAAAGTAAGTGCTTTTGTATCGGGTGGTCTTACCAACACCAGCTATTGGCGTAAAGACCGTTTCTACTATAGTGGTGACAAGCAGGTATCTTCGAAGAAACATTATTTGGGTGGAAACCTGAAAGCGGGTTTGAATTATAACCTCGATGAGTATAATAATGTATTTTTCAATACCGGATTCATCAGTCGCGCTCCTATTTTTGATAATACTTTTATCAATTCTCAAAGTTCGCACGAACGCAATCCTGATGCCAAGAACGAAAAGGTTTATTCTTTTGAATTAGGTTATGGTTATCGTAGCCATTATTTTACAGCTAATGTGAATGCTTACTATACCATGTGGAAAGACAAAGCCTTGTATGATACCGGATCTTATGAAGATGAGAATGGAGCTTCTCAACGCTGGACTATGAACATGAGCGGTGCGCAGGCAAACCACATGGGTGTGGAGCTTGACTTTACAGCTAAACCTTTCCGTTGGATGGAAGTTAACGGTATGTTCTCTTGGGGAGACTGGCGCTGGAGCGGTACGGCAAAGGGTTTCATGATGAATACTGAAGGACAGATTATGGCGAGCGGCCGTGGTGAAATTGCTACAGATATGAGCAATGTGGACCAGTATAAGTATACTATCAAGATGGACGATGTGCAGGTAGGCGGTTCTGCTCAAACCACAGCCGCTTTAGGATTGACATTCCGTCCGCTGAAAGGCTTGCGCCTCAATGCCGACTGGAACTTCTTTGCGCGCAACTATGCTGATTATGATATTGATGCGAGCCAGGCTACACAGAAAGAGCCTTATGTGGTGGAGAAACCTTGGGAGATTCCTTCGTGGAGTACATTTGATGTTAGTGCGGGATATACCTTTGATTTGGGTAAGATACGTGCTACATTGAGCGGCAATGTAAACAACCTGTTTAATCAGGAGTATATAGCCGATGCCCGCGATGGAAGCAATCACGATTGGGAGACTGCCACACGTGTGATTTATGGTTGGGGACGTACTTATAGTGTAAAACTGAAGTTTAATTTCTAAGTGAACATATTTATGAAGAAACATATATTATTAGGAATCGCATTGGCTTCACTGTTTACGCTCGGAGCCTGCGACTACAACGAGGATAATTTCCCCGGATTTGACGAGAAAGAAACCATCACAGATGTTCGTACGGATACTCTCGTGCTGACTGATGCCCATTATGGCAAAATAGCCTCTATGCCGAAGAACCAGGGGCTGGCTCTCTCCAAGGACCCGGAGAATCAAACTTATCTTACAGCGTTGAACCAGCTGGGCAAGACCAAGATGTTTACCGACATGGTAGCTCCCGAGGATTATCTGCCCGCATTTGTAGATTCGCTTTATGCTTATCTATCTGATAACTCCAAAGTTTTGGTGCGGTATAATGTCGGTAAAGAGCAGCCCGAATATCTCTCCAAGATAAACGAGGCCGAGAATTTTGATCTTACTTCCGCTAATTATGCCACAGTATGGGGCGAGAGTATGGTGGTAAAATACCTCACTCCCTCTACACTGAAGAAAATTCCCGCTTTGCTGAAAGAAGGTGTCAAGAGTCCCAAGGAGGGTGATGTACGTCAAGTAAATTATGCTTGGTCGGAAACCGAACCCAGTACAGGCGGCGGAGAATTGCCTGAAACAATTGATAAAATATCGGATGCTTTGGCCGAAGCCGGGGATTATAAGGTGCAGGGTACTGTAATAGCAACCTATACACGTGGATTCTTGTTGAGCGATGACAGTGGACAAATATTGGTTTATCTTAATGTGAAGCCGAATTATACGGTGGGCGATATTGTGACCGTAGAAGGAACTACTAGTAAGTATGCCAATGTAATGCAGTTTGGTAACACTTCCGTTGTGACAAGATTGGGACGTGCTGATTCATTCAGTTATCCGGAACCTAAAGAATACACAGGAGCACAATTGGATGCTTATGTAGGAAAGGTTGATGGATTCCACTATGCGAAAATTGTAGGCGAATTGATCATTGATGGTAATTATATAAACTTGAATGTGGTTGGAGCTACCAAACAGGGGTCTATTTCATATCCGTTTGATGGTGTGGTTGACAAGGCTTTACATGGAAAACAGGTGGAAGTAATTGGCTATCTGATTGGTGCAACCAGTCGTTATAATGTTATGGCAACATCGATTGAACCGGTAGATGCTACGAGCACTTTCTCCCCGATAGGTGAGGTTGCACTTGCCAAACCTGGCGAATATGCTGTAAAAGGACAAGTGATAGCCAAGTACCAGCGTGGATTCTTGTTGAGTGACGGTTCCGGAACAATTCTGGTATTTGACAAAAATGGGTTTGAATTCGTACCTGGTGACATTGTGAAGGTATCTGGCCAAGTTACTAATTATGCTGGATTTAATCAGTTTGGAACAACACCTGTATGCGAAAAATTGTCGGATGGTGCAGCTAAAGCTCCGGCAGCTTTGAGTCTGGATGTTGCTGCAATGGAAGAGTATCTTACCGCACCTTATATCGCTTACGTGGAATATACCGGCAAGCTGAGTATATCAGGTACTTATTATAATGTAATCATTTCGGGTACGGATAAGTGCCAGGGCAGTATTCAATATCCTATTGATGGAGTTGTTGACCAATCACTTAATGGTAAGCAAGTGACGGTAGAAGGTTATACATTAGGCGTAAGTGGCGGTAAGTATATTAATACTATGGCGGTCAAAGTGAGCGAAGCCACTACTACTAAGGCTATTTCTCGTGCTGTTACCCGTGCTTCGGACGTGAAGCCCAATGCTGCCGCTCTCTATCGGTATGATGGTTCGGCTTGGACGGCATACGAAGAAAGTGCAAGTATCGGCATCAGCGTGATGCAACCCGCCGATTATGTTGCTACCGGTTCGGATTATTTGAGCAATGCCGATGCCGTATTGCCTATTTATCTGAAGAATGCGTTCCCCTATGCACAGAGTGGTGATACCAAGGCGGTGGCTTATTTCGGTAATAAGGACTATAAGGTGATGGCTGATGAATATGGTTTCAACGGTACTGCATGGGTGAAGAAGAACACTGAAACGGAAATTGCTGAAATGGCATTTTTGAAGACTGCTGGCAGTTGGGTGGAAGCCAAAGAGTACTACAGCAACGACTTTGCCGGTGTAGTTCACAACGGTGCTCATAAGGTGGAAGTGGAGCTTGATGGTATGAGCTATGTATGGAGTGATGGCGCAGGTTATACCCGTATTAAGGCAAGCGGATACTATCAGCGCAACCGTGATACGGAGGCTTGGCTTGTTACCGGAGAGATAGACCTTACCGAGGCTATTGCTCCGCAGGTAGTGTTCATGGCTTCAGCGGATTATTTGTCTGGAGGAAAGATTGAAAATGCCGTATCTGTACATGTGTCTGAGGATTATATTCCTTCTACTTCTGATAAAAGAGAAGAGCAGATTGCGGCATTGCAGGCTGCGACGTGGAGCGACCCGTTGTCTTTCGAATGGCCTACAAGCACAAAAGAGATTGAAATGCATTCTTCTATGGCCGACTATGTGGGCAAGAAGGTATATGTAGCATTCCGCTATGTAAGTACTAGCGAACCCGGATTTGCTCCTACATTCTACATGAGAAACTTTGTGGTGAAGGAATAATTCCTGAGAGAATACTATAGGCAATGTGGTAATGAACTTGGATGGTCATTACCACATTTGCTTTCTTAATACTATTAAATCAAAAAGAGAAACAAAGATGAAACAACTATCTTACCTATTTCTTTTACTGGCTGGTCTTTGGCTGGCAGGTTGTGATGATTCTTCAGACGCTTCGCTCATTCCCGAGATAATACCTACTGAGCAAGGTTCTGACACTTATGTGATGAAAGGCTACGAGTCGGCTGGTAATGGCTTCAACGTTTATAAACCTGAGGCTATCGGTACTCCTTTCTATATTAAGTCCAAGGCTTTTACCGGTCGTAACTATGCGTTTGCTCCTGTCAGTGGTGAATCGCTCGAAGGGCTTACCACCGTTCCGGCTGCTAATGCTTTTAGCGAAAATGCCGAAGTGAAACCTGCCACTTGCTATTGGGTACGTTTCAACCGTTACAACCATTATCAAATGGGAAAGCTTCGCGTGGCCTATATTAATGGTAACGAAGTGGGGATAGAGTATGTGCCCACTGATGATGTGGACGTGAACAATGCCAATATTGCTAACGGTAATAAGGCTGACAATCTCGAAATTCCCGCTCTCAATGCTGCCAATCAGTATATCGAATATTATGCTAGTGTATCTGATGAAGAGGGTGCCGAGCAGGTGCTTAACTTCTCTTTAGAGTATATTGCTTCTAAGAAGCATTCGGCTTGGGTGGCATTCGAATTTGATCCCATTACTTCGCAAGACAATGTTAAACGTACCAACGAGTGGGAACAAGACGATCCTAATATAGACAACAGTGTGGAAGTGACCGAATCCATGCACAAGAGTGATGGCTATGACAAAGGACATATCTGTGCCAGTGAAGACCGTGTGTACAGTACGAGCGCTAATAAACAGACGTTCTATTACAGTAATATTTCACCACAGATAGGAAGTTTTAATCAGAAATATTGGGCCGCCCTGGAGAAACAGGTACAGACTTGGGGACGCTCTACCGGCAATGGCGTGTATGATAAGCTTTATGTGGTGAAAGGCGGTACTACCGACCGTTTACTCATTAACTTCACTGGTGTGAAGAAAGCGAATGACGGGCTTTATCCCACTACAAATGTTGAGGGATTTACTCCTGGTGGTCTGATTTGTCCCAGCTATTACTACATGGCTCTGTTGAGTGAGAAGGCAGGCGTTTATCATGCTATCGCTTTCTTTGTTCCTCATTCAGAGTTATTGCCAGATAATCCTGGAAAAGATGAGTTTATGGTTTATGCTGTTTCCATTGAAAGTTTGGAGTATGAGACAGGCATTGACTTTTTCTGTAACTTGCCCAATGAGATAGAGAAAAAAGTTGAAGCTGTTTACAATGCCGAAGACTGGGTTTGGTGAAAAGCAGGAATGTAATAAAATAGTAAGAGGGTGTCTGAAAAGGCACCCTCTACTTCTTAAAAAAAAGAGAGAGTACCCCTTCAAAACAGAGACATCCTCTTGCTTTTACCACCTTTCTTCCTTCACCTCAAGGCGCGGACACGTCTTCGTCCTTCCATCGGCTCTACTTTTCCATTTTCATTCATATCCGGACTCAAATTCCGGTATCCTTCCACCCTTGTTTCCGGATAATCCATCTTCAATGCCCTCACCAACACCCGCAGAGAATGTCGTTGCCACTATTCTTTTGCCATCCATCCTTTATGGTAACACTACTTTGCAGTTGCTGCAACCACCTTGCGCATCGTAAGCGCGTATCAGGTAAAAGCCACGTGCCATACCTTTTACGGGTAAGATGAAACGGTTGTCGGTGCTTACGGTGCTGTCTGCACTATACGAGGCAATGACTTGTCCGCTAACGTTGACGATTTCCACACGGGTAAGGGTCAGTTCGGAGGAGGTTGTGAGAGTGAGATAACCGCTTCGGGGATCGCCTGTCAGACGGATGGAGGGGCGGGATGCGGAAGCGTTTTCTATGCCGGTGCTTACCAGCAATAGTGCGGTAACAATGGGGTTGTGGTCTGAGCAACCATACATATTGTCTGGTTGCGGCGTACCTTTTTCTATATTGAGTGCTCTCGGTTCATCGGCATTGATGTGGAATGGTTGGGCATCTACTATTTGTCCGTGCATGGAGGGGTTGGCGAGGCTGTGGTCCAGATAGCCGACCGCATAGCTGCCGTTGCTGTTGTAGGCATAACTGTAGCCCTGCGGCGAGTAACGTTGTAACTGGTTGATGAAACCTCCGTCTTCCAATAAGCGGATAGGGTCTTCCTTTGAGTAAGAGTTGAGGTCGCCTACTATCAGTACGTCAGGATCGTTGTAGTATTCTTTCATTTCTTCGATGAACCTGAGTGTGGCTTCCGCTTCTATTTTTCGTCTTTCTACGGAGCCGCTTTGGCCGTCTCCACTATCTCCGTTGCTGTCTTTTGCTTTCCAGTGGTTCAGGCAGATAATGAAGCGTTCGTTGTTGCTTTTCAGGCTGAAGGCTTGTGCCACTTTGCGCTCTGTGAGGGAGGGCTTGTTGTTCCAAATGGCATAGGAATTGAGCTGTAAATCTTTGTAGGGTTTCACTTTCTCAGAGTTGTAGATGAATGCGCATACTATTCCGGTTCCGTTTCTATTTTCTACATAGGCATATCGCTCGGTGGAGAATGCTTCATTCAATGATTGGCATAAACCTTGCAAGGCATTGTTTTTGATTTCCGCCAGAGCATAAATATCAGCATCAAGAGCTTTCAGGGCAGCTGTGGTTTTTATGCGTTGCACTTCTCCGTGGTCGTTGTAGTTGAGGATATTGAAACTGGCGACTTTTACATTGTATGTTCCTTCTTGCAGGTCGACGTGCGTAGGACGTTCGTTTTCCGTTAATTCCGGTTTCTGGGTTGGCGTAAGGGTGTACTTTTTATTGCTTTTATTATAGCTTAGGGTACCGGTGAGATTGGTAATGGTCTGTCCGATGCGGCAGGTGCCATCTTTGTCTATGTAACTATAATCTCCGGGCATCAGTATTAGTTGATTGGCTGCATTTTTGGCATTTTCTTCTTCGAACATGTCTGCTCCGGGTAAATTCTTTTCCGTGGGAGTCCATAGAAGTCCATCAGAGAGGGTGACGCTTTTACTGCTCAGATAGGCGTAATAGTTGTTCGTCAGGGTCAGCGTGTTGGTGATGGTTACTTCTTTCCCGTCCAGGGCGCTCGTCTTGAAGTCGTCGGGAAAACGCACTTCTTGCTGGGCAAACAACAGGACAGGCAGGAAGTGGAGGATGAGGAGTAATTGTGCTTTCATAGGCGGTTTGGTTTAAAGGATGAGGGATTGAGATTTCTTTTATCCCACTTTCCCGGTGAGTAATTCTTCTTTCAAAAAACTGTATGCATAGCCGGAACTTTGATAATAAAGTCTGCTTTGTGGATTATTCAGGCGTTCGAAAGTATCTGAATTGTAGAATGTTTCAAGAACCTTATCCATCTCGTACCCGAAGTCTTGCATTAAATATATGATGATTTCCCGGGTTGTTTCTTCTATGAGGAATTGAATTTGTTCTTGTTTTATCATAACTTTATCAAATAATTAAGAGCTTTTCTTTATTTTCATCTCCATCAGCACCGGATTATGGTCGCTGCACAGGTCCAAGTTGGGCGAATAGTAGCGGTATCCCTGAATGCTGGAAGAATGGAAGACATAATCGATACGTAGCAAGCGTTTAAAGTAGCGGTAAGTATACATATAGCCGCGACCGCAAGTCTTGAAGCCATCTTTGAGGATGTCGCTCAGTTCGGTATAAGTGTAGGATGAAGGCAGGGAATTGAAGTCCCCACAGGCCACTACGGGGTATGGGCTTGCAAGGGCAAGCTGGCGAATGCTGTCTGTTTGCTCGGCGCGTTTCACGAAATTATCGTGCAGGGAGGTGATGGCACCTTGCACAACTTCCGCTTCACGACGCGTGTCACTGGTGCTGGCAAGTCCACGTTCCCATTTACGGCGGTTTTGGCTGACGCTCGTAGTCTGTAAGTGGTTGTTAAGCAAGCGGACGGTGTCTCGTCCCAGAACGATGTCGCATTGCATACTACAGTTGGCGCTTTGGGCATAGGAAATGAATTGCGGATTGATAAGCGGATAGCGGCTGAACACGGCAATGGGGAGTACTCCACGGATGGAATCTTCGGTGGGTATTATGGCGTAACGCCAGTGTGAAAACACTTTGCGGATGCTGTCCATCGGAAAGTACTTGTTATCGCCGCACTCCTGGAAACAGAGGACATCGACTTTCTGTTCTTTCATATAGTTAGCTATTTCTTTGCAGGAATAACCGGTGATTTCACCACCGAAATTACCAACATTGTAAGTGGCTATTTTCAGGTAGCCGTCGGCATAGTTGCTGCTGTAATGGCCTTCGGGAATCTGTCTGGTAAAGCTGTACTGAAAGATGGCAAGGATATAACTATAGTTGAAGATTAAAGCTGCAAGGGGAACAAAAATCCAACGCCTGCGGGCAAAGGCCCAACAGATGGCAACTAACAGGTTGCATAGCAATAATGCGGGAAGTGCTAACCCAAGCACGGGCATATACCTTGAGTTGGCAGGGTCGAAGTTGCCTGAAAAAGCGGCAACCATTGTAATGAGAGCCAGGGCGATGGTCAGGAGGACCGGAATGCTGCGGAAGAGGCTTTGGATTTCTGATTTTCCCATGATGATACAGTTACGAGCTAATTTATTTCACTACGTTTACCGGTTTCCCGTCAATATATGCTTTTAAGTTACTGACTGTGATATGTATCAGTCTTTGACGCGCTTCGAAGTTGGCCCAGGCTATGTGTGGGGTGATGAAGCAGTTCCGGGCGGTCAGCAGTGGATTGTCGGAGCGGGGCGGTTCTTCGGAGAGGACATCCAGTCCGGCAGCATAGATTTTTCCGGTGTTAAGGGCATCGGCAAGGTCTTGCTCGTTGACGAGAGGCCCGCGTCCGGTATTGATGAGGATGGAGGTGGGTTTCATCAGTGAGAGGCGGTTGGCGTTTACCAGATTGCGGGTGTTGTCCGTCAGGGGGCAGTGTAAACTGATGATGTCACACTCGTGGAATACCTGGTCGAGGTCTGCTTTCCTGATTTCCGGTGGGAGTTGCAGACGCGATTTGGAGGTTACGGCCCAGACTTTCATACCGAAACCGATAGCTATACGGGCGGTATTGTATCCGGTTTGTCCCAATCCGACGATACCGATTTTCTTTCCGAGCAGTTCGATAAGCGGGGTGTCGTAGAAACAGAAGTCTGAACTTTTGCTCCAGTCTCCCTGAGTGACTTTCTCGGAGTAGTGGCGTACTTGTTGGGTGATGTTCAGGATATGGGCGAAAACCATTTGTCCGACGGAAGGGGTACTGTATGCGGGGATATTAGTCACGATGATGCCCCGCTCGCGGGCGGCAGCGATGTCAACTACATTGTAACCTGTGGCTAACACACCGATATATTTCAGATCGGGCAGGGCGGCTATTGTTTCGCTGTTGAGCACTACCTTATTGGTAAGGAGTACTTCGGTACCAGCGGCACGTTCAAGAACTTCGTCGGGAGCGGTGCGCTCGTAGATTGTGCACTTGCCTAACTCTTGCAATTTATCCCAGTTCAGATCGCCGGGATTGGCTGTGTAACCGTCTAATACAACAATGTTCATAATTAATATTTAATGATTAAAAATTATTTTCTTTCTCCCCACAGTGCCTTCATTCTTTCGGCATGTTTTTGTTCTGCAGCATTCTCCTGCGGTTCCCACAGACGACGATCTTTCAGTTCATCGGGTAGAAACTGCTGTTTGACAAAGTGGCCGGGATAATCGTGTGCATACTTATAATTATCACCGTAGCCTAACTGTTTCATCAGTTTGGTAGGGGCATTGCGCAGGTGGAGGGGGACGGGCAGGTTTCCGGTTTGCCGCACAAGCTCCAGGGCATTATTGATAGCCATATAAGCAGAATTGCTCTTGGGACTTGTGGCGAGGTAGACGGTGGCTTCTGCCAAAGGGATACGTCCTTCGGGCCAGCCCACTTTCATTACGGCATCGAAACAAGCGTTGGCGATGAGCAAGGCATTCGGGTTTGCCAGTCCGATGTCTTCCGAAGCGGAGATGACAAGGCGGCGGGCGATGAAGGCAGGATCTTCTCCGGCTTCCACCATGCGGGCAAGCCAATAGATAGCGCCGTCCGGATCGCTACCACGGATGGACTTGATAAAGGCAGAGATGATGTCATAGTGCATTTCTCCATCTTTATCATAGGCGAGGGGATTTTGTTGCAAACGCTCGGTGACGGTTTCATCAGTAATGACAACGGGGTCATTGGCTTCGGAAGAAACTACGAGATCCAGTATGTTGAGTAACTTACGCGCATCTCCACCACTGTAACGGAGCATGGCTGTGGTCTCCTTCAGTTCAATTCTACGTTCCTTCAGGATGTGGTCGGTGGTGATGGCGCGTTGCAGCAATTCCATGAGGTCTTCTTTTTCAAGAGACTTCAAGACATAGAGTTGGCAACGGGACAATAACGGGCGGATGACTTCGAACGAAGGATTCTCGGTAGTAGCGCCTATCAGCGTCACCGTTCCCTGTTCCACAGCACCAAGCAGCGAGTCTTGTTGTGACTTGCTGAAGCGGTGGATCTCATCAATGAACAGGATAGGGCTGCCTTGTGAGAAGAAACGGTTACTCTTGGCACGCTCTATCACTTCGCGCACATCCTTCACGCCGCTGGTCACAGCGCTCAACGTGTAGAACGGAGTTTCCAGTTTATTGGCGATAATCTGCGCTAAAGTAGTCTTGCCTACTCCCGGAGGACCCCACAGGATGAATGAAGAAATACGTCCTGCGTCAATCATCTTGCGCAACACAGCACCCGGTCCCACTAAATGTTTCTGACCGATATACTCGTCTAATGTCTTAGGGCGAAGCCTTTCTGCTAATGGGGTCATGTGAATTGATATTTAATAATTCATATTTATTTAAAATATCATTAATATCATGAAACGGATACCACCTTTCTTTACTCCCGGAATATCGGTGTAGGTGAGGCGGCGGACATATTCGATGTGCAACAACTTGAAGATGTTGTAAATACCTACACTGGCTTCCAGGTAAGGAGTACTACCCATTACGTGACTGGTGGGTACACCGTCGCGCATCGGGAAGAGGAACAGTTCATCGTTGTGGCTCTTATACGGATTGTTCTTGTCGGTGAGTGTGCCGTACATACCGCGGATGCGGAAAGTTTCACGCCATTTCAGCTTTTTCAGAAGCGGAATGCGGTTGAAAAGCTTTCCGTTCATGTCATACGTCAGGGCAAGCGAGGCATAACGGTCGTTCAAAAACTCCATGTTGTTGATAAGGCTGAATGACTCGTTGTGCTGGGTGATGTATGACAGGTTCGCCATAGGCAGGTTCAGCAAGGGGAACGGTACGGTGTTCCACTGCGCACCGGCACGGGCGGTGATGTCCAGTTTGCCCCATGAGCCGAACCAGAAACGTTTGCGGATGCTGGCTTCGGTGAGGTTGAAGTTATATTCGCCGCCCAGCACACCTTTCAGACCGACGGTGTGGGAGAGGGAGAATATCGGGGCATCCAGCGATACGGGCACACGGCGTTGCTTGGTGTTTACGTACGTTTCACCGGGGGCGTAACGCAGGGTGACACCCAGCTCGGTGGTGGTGATGTCCTTGATGAAAGTATTTGTATCATCCCATGAACCGGCAATATTACCGTCATTTTTCCAATATTGCAGTACACCACCGGCAGGTTCGTCGTTGCGGTGACGGGCCATGGCTTTGATGGAGAAACCGGCATTGGTTTCCAGCTCATAGGTCAGGGTAGCGTCGCGCATATACGACATCTGGTCTACTTTGGTCCACTTCCAGCCGACGAACATATTATCCTTGTCGGTAGAGAGATACTTGTCCATAGGAGACATGACGTCGTAGCTGTAATCAAAGGCAATATAGTGTTTGGGGAATTCCCACAACACATATTCGCGTTTGTTGAACGAGTAGGCGGCCTGTCCTTTGTAGAACCATTTCTTGTCCTTTGTGCCGTAAGCGCCGTAACCGCTGAAACTCCAGTGCGGGTCGAGGTTACCGGTGGTCATACCGCTGAGACGGAAACGGGTACCGTTCACAAAGTTGCTTGTGATGGTGGTATTGATGGGACCGAAGTCAAACTTACTTGGATGTTTTTTGGTTCCGGTCTCCACGAAGTTCTCAATCAGGGCTTTCGCACCGAAAATGACGTATTTGAAGCCGGGAATCTGTTCGATGCGGTTCATGAACACATCCATGTTGCTCTCTTTCTTGGTGAGGGGAACCTGGCGGACTTGCGCCCAATATTCATCGCTCTTGTTGAGCATGTTGGCTTCTTTGATAACGTTTCCTTTCAGACGGAAAAGCCGTTGCTCTATCTCATCGAACTTGTAATCACTGTATTTTGTGGTACGTTGCACTTCAAGGCCTTGCAAACCCTTCACGAATTGCAGTTCCACGGTCATATCGTCGTCGGTCAGTACCCAGTTGCCGTCCGGCATCTGTTCGAATTGCTGCACGATATCGAGGTTGTCTACGAAGTTGACTCCTGTCTTCTTGGGCAGGTTCATAGTACACTTCTTTACTGCGTAGGTGGAATCCTTCACTACGTAGAGGTGTCCCGTGAAACCGAAGTCCTGCGAATTTTGCGGGACGAAAGTGAGGTGTACACATTCCTGGCGGTCTACCATGATGGTATCCATGAGGTAGTATTTGTAGAAACTGATGGCACCGCGTCCAATGGGGCTGACGAAACGGCGTTGTAACAGGCGGATGTCGTCATCGTAGATGTTGACGTCGGAGAAGACATCGGTGAGGATGGTTCCCAGCATGTCGCCGGTATTGAAAAATTCTTCGATACCGCTGGAGTTCATACCTTCGATGATAGTCTTCTCGCTCTTGGGACTCTTGCGATAGATGGTGCGGGAGGCCGTCTCCTTGATGGAGATGGGGAGAATCATCTTGTTGGTCTTGGGAGATACTTCCACCTGGTCTTTGAAGAATGAGAATTTCTTGTAGATGCCTTTCTCCATCTTTTCAGGAGTGACGTCGTTCATGGACATCTTCATCTTCTCGTACTTCTTATACTCGTAGTAATCATTGGTTTCCAGCTTCAGTTGCTTCTTGTTTTCAATGACTTTCTTCATGAACTCCACGGCAGGGTTGTTCTTGCGGGAGTATTTCTCTTTCTGTGGTTTCACCACTACTTCCGAGAGCATGACGTCGGCAGGCGCCATTTTCACGTTCAGCACTTTGGTGGTGGGTTGCAACCTGACCTTTTTGGTCACATATCCTATGGCCGAGAATGTAAGCTCATTCCAGCCTTTGCGGGTTTCTACTACGTATTCTCCCTCGGCATTGGTGATGGCACCCACGCCTTTCCCTTCGTATTGAACGGTGATGTACATTAACGGTTCGTTGGTCAGGGAGTCCGTAACGACGCCTTTTATCTGTGCGGATGCGCTGTGCGCGACGAGTAATGACAACAGAAAAAGGATAAAAGTTATATATCGTTGTTTCATATTTAAGTCAGTATGAGGCTGCAAAGGTAGCAAATTACAGCTAAATAAGAAGTAAATATACTCTAAAGAAATAAGAGGAATGTTTATTGCACTTTTCTTTTACCTTGATTCAATGGTTATTGTTTATGTAATGATTGCAGATAGATGCTCATTAGGATTCTTTGTATTTTGTATTATCTTTGCAGGAATGAATTAAATAAAGTCATGTGATGAAGCTTCATGTCGTTAGTTTTCAAGTTCCTTTTCCGCCGGATTACGGTGGGCTGATAGATGTGTATTATAAATTGAAAGCGTTGAAAAAGGCTGGATGTTCAATCGTTTTGCATACCTATAGATATGGGGTAGAGGAACAGCCGGCTTTGTATGAAGTTGCTGATTCTGTGTATTATTATGAACGTTATACAGGGTGGCGTTCTATGTTTACTATTTTGCCTTATATTGTATATAGCCGAAGGGATGAGCTACTGTTGAAGCGTTTGTGTGCGGATGATTATCCTATTTTATTTGAAGGATTGCATACTTGCTATTTTCTTCCGAACCAGCTTTTGAGGAACAGGCAGAAATGGGTACGGATGCATAATGTGGAGCATGAGTATTATCATTCTTTGGGAAAATCAACTGTTTCTTGGTGGGAGAAATGCTACTATTATTTAGAGGCTTGGAGATTACGACAGTATGAGAGGGTGCTATTGCATGCCGATAAAATATTTGCAATCACAAACACAGATGCGGCATACTTTATTCGGAAGTATCCTCCGGTACTGACTTATTGTTTACCTTGTTTCTTCGACGATGCAGGATTGAAAGAAAATAATATTGAAAAATTAGATAAAGGGGGGTACATATTATATCATGGAAATCTTTCTGTTCTTGAGAATGTTCGGGTAGTCGATTATATTTTGGATAATCTGGTGGTTGGATTGGAGGCTGGCGTGCAAGTTCTTATTGCAGGGAAAAATCCTGATAAAAATATGCAAGAGAAGATCGCACGTATTCAGGGGGTGTCCCTTGTGGCAAATCCTTCACAGGAGGAAATGGAAACTTTGATAGCGTCCGCTCGTATCAATTTATTATTTACTTTTCAGAACACAGGGATTAAATTGAAATTGATTTATTCCTTAATGAAAGGGCGTGGACATTGTCTTGTAAACTCTATGATGATTCCGGATCGGGGATTTGCAGAATTATGTGTGATTGCTGATACGAAAGAAGCGCAAATAGCTGCCATTCGCGAATTATATGACAAACCCCTCTTGCCTGAAGCGTTGCAATGGCGGCAACAGGCTTTGAGGGGAATGGGATATAGTAATCAGGTTACTTCGATTCTCCGTTAATCAAAGTCTGCACAATGCGTTCCGCCGTCCGTCCGTCCCAACGGTCGGGCAGGGTGGTATGTTTCCATTCGCCGTGCATCAACTTTTCCAGCATAGAGGCAAAGGCAACGGGGTCTTCGTTCACCAGTTCGTTGGTACCTGTACGCCAGGTTTCGGGGTGTTCGGCATACGAGTTGAGCGTGATGCAAGGCACGTCGAGGAAAGTGGCTTCTTCGGCGATATTTCCGGAATCGGTGATAATACCTTTGGCGTTGTTGATGAGAAAGCCGAAGTGGAGATAACTTTGCGGTGGAAGAATGTGCAGGTTAGGCGCATTGATTTCCAGCGCCTTGATAGCTTTCTGCACGTAGGGATGCAGAGGGGCGATGATGGGCATACCTTCGGATTTCTCTATCAAGGTTTGCATCAGCGCATTGAGCACTTGCTTCTTTGTCAACAAGTCGTGGCGGTTGAGGGTCAGCAACAGGTAACCGCGCTTTTCCAACCCCATCGTGGAGAACCATACGGGTTGCAACAGGCGGTGACGGTTGTAGCGGACGGTATCTATCAATATATTGCCTACATAATGGATGTATTCGGGAATCATACCTTCCTGATTCAGGTTGCGGTTGGCAACCATGCCTGCTGTGAACAGATAATCGGAGATGGCGTCTACGATGGTGCGGTTCACTTCCCGGGGCATATTCATATCGAAGGAACGGGTGCCGGCTATGAGATGGGCCACTTTCAAGCCACGTTTCTTGGCGACGATGGAACAGCTCATGGTGGCGGTGAGGTCGTCTACTACAAGGACCACCTGCGCTGGATGATTGTTCAGTTCCTTCTCGAAAGCGAGCATGATGGCGGCTGCCACTTCAGAGTGATCGTGGCCGCTGATGCCCAGATAACCGTCGGGTTGCTTCATGTCCAGGTCGGAGAATAGGGAAGCGTCCAGGCTGGTGTCATCCTGACGTCCGGTGTAGACCAGGCGGTATGAGATTCGCTTTCCTGCTTCCTGTGCGGCTTTGATGGCACGGGTGATAGGTGCTATTTTCATGAAGTTGGGGCGTGCTCCCGCCACAATTGTTATTTTCATCTTTGCTGTTTTTTTTAATTTCCAAGAGACAAATGTACGTTTTCTTAGGGAAATTATTCGTTACTTTGCCGATAATTTTAATAACCGACAATTATTAATCACTAATTATTAAACGTTAATCATTGATTATCATGCCAACATTTGTTCAAATACTCGATTTTATAGGTACGTTTGCCTTTGCTATCAGTGGCATTCGTCTGGCATCAGCAAAACGGTTCGACTGGTTTGGGGCATACGTGGTAGGGTTTGTGACTGCCATTGGAGGCGGTACGATACGTGATGTGCTGCTGGGGGTGACACCGGGCTGGATGACGGACCCTATCTACTTGATATGTACGGGACTGGCTCTGCTTTGGGTAATCCTTTTTGGTAAACATCTCATTCATTTGCATAATACATTCTTTATCTTCGACAGCGTCGGTCTGGCACTGTTTACGGTGGTCGGTGTGGGAAAGAGTATAGCGTTGGGATATCCGTTTTGGGTAGCCATCATTATGGGTAGCATTACGGGTGCTGCGGGCGGTGTGATCCGTGATGTGTTTATCAATGAGATTCCGCTGATTTTCAGAAAAGAGATTTATGCGATGGCGTGCGTGGTAGGCGGTACGGCTTACTGGTTGTGTCATGCATTGGGGATGCAGTCTTACGGTTGCCAGGTGGTAGGTGGTGTGTCGGTGTTTGTGACGCGCATTCTGGCGGTGAAATATAATATATGTCTGCCTATTCTTTCGGGAAGCGGAGAGGAGGACAGTTCAATTAAAAATTAAAGAATTAAAAATCAAAGAATGGAGGGAGCGGCCGCTTTCAGTGCCTTTGCGCCTGCTGTCTTCGCGCACCTTTACATCCTTTGATTTTTAATTCTTTAATTTGTTTTGATTTCAACGGCCTTTGTCGCTAAAGTCAGAACATTGCGTCTTTCGTGTTGAACAGTTTTCTTTCGTTCAATTTCACTACTTTGCCGTATTTCTCGAGTTTCTTCAGATCAATATCTTTCGGGTTACCCATGATACCGATACAGTAGGGTTTACCTTTGACATGTTCTTCGTAATACTTCACGATATCATCGAAAGTCAAAGCATCAACTTTAGGCAGATTCTGCTTGGTGGGGTCATCGTTGTAACCTACACGTTGCAGTGATCTCATATATTCGGCTTTGTTGCGGAAAGAAGGATGAGTGGTTAGCATTTCCTGGCGCATATAACTCTTGATGTTATCTATACGGTCAGCATTTTTCGGCATGTTTGTAATCAGACCCATGAATACATCCAGTGCATCGTTGGCCTTGTCATTCTGCGTACCGATATTACCGTAGAGGTAAGTAGGGTTACCCGGCAATGTCGGTGTACCGATGTATGCACCGGCCGAATAAGCCATAGAACGTTTACCACGGATTTCGTCAAGTACCAGACCATTGAAACCGCCGGAGAAATATTGGTTGAATGCGTCACGAATCACGTCATCTTTCGTATCATACTTTTCCATCGGCATATAGAAGTAGATCTGTGCCTGTTCTGCCTCAGAGTTCGGCAGGAAGTAAACAGTGTTTTCCGTTACGGTAGCCATAGGCTTGTCTTGCGGTGAGGCAGACGGCTTTTCGTTGGCAACTAGCGGCAGGTTTTTACTGAGGATATCATAAGCATTGTCGAAAGGCATTGTTCCGCAATAGAAGATTTCAGCTTCATAATTGGCAGCACGGTTGATGTCGCCTGTCAGTTCGGAAATCTGCAATTCATAAACCTCCTTGTCGGTTAACTCGTCGATGTAGGCTGATTTATTCTGGTAAATCATGTATTGCATAAGTGCGCTAGACAAAGCGTTTACATTTTCTTTGCGTTGCTGGCGGCTACCTAACATAGAACCTTTGATACGGCTCAACTGTTTGTCATCCAGTTTCGGCATCAGGATCTGACGGGCAAGAAGTTGGCAAGCCTGCGGCAAAGTTTCTTCATACCCTTCCATTGTAATATAAAGGTAGTTGCTGTTGGCACTGACTTCGCAGGTTGCGTTCAGCTTACCGAGTTCTTCTTTCAACTGTTGTGGTTCGTATGCTCCCATGATACCGGCATTGTTCATCAGGTCTGCCGCAATACCCAGTTTGCGGAATTCACGTTCGCCGACGCCGTAGCGCAGGGTCAAGCTGAATACGTTGTTTTCCGGGTTTTGTGTGTAGTACATCTTAGAACGGTCGTTCAACTTCTTGCTTTGTACGTCGCTGAAGTTGATGAATTTTTCATCTACCTGTCCGATAGGCATGTTTTTGAATTGTGTGGCATACAATGATTGTTTGCCGACAGGAGGTTCGATGGGTTTATATCCCGGCTTTTTGATTTTAGCACTCTTGTCCAGCTTGCCTTTTTCAATGTAGATGGCAAGGTAATCGTTGGTAAGATATTGTTTGGCAACACGTTTGATGTCATCTGTAGTGATAGCCATCACCTCATCCTTGTAGTTGAGTACCTGTCCCAGGTCTTCTTCATTGATGAAAGCATTCATCAGCATGTGTGCCTTGTACGTGTTAGACTCCATGCTGCGGTCGAAATCACGGCACATATTGTTTTTGATAGAGTTGATCTGCCACTCTTCAAATTCACCGTTTGCCACTTTCTCAATAGCTTTCAATGCTTTCTTTTCAGCACTTTTGTTTGATTCGAAGCGGCGTTGGTTTTCATCGTAAAGAGGAACGCAGCGTACGATGTTACGGCCTTGTTCGCGACGACTGTCGGAATAGGCGAAACCCTGAGTCAGTTCACCGTCGATGGTCAGTTTGTCCAATGTACCGGTATTGCTATTATTACTCAGCAAAGACATGGCGATGTCCAAAGGCTTTTCATCGGGATGTCCGGCAGGTACGCCTTTGTATACGAGGCATACATTGGGATAATAACCGACCTTGGCGTTATATTGCTTACGGCCTTTGATTTCCAGGTCGGGATAAGTCTTGCGTTCGGGAGTGGCTTTGGCTTTCAAGCGTCCGAATGTAGCATTGATACGGCCACTGATTTGTTTGGCATCAACATTACCTACAAGGATGAGCACCATGTTTTCGGGAGTGTACCAGTCGTTGTAGTAGTCGATAAGCTTGCTCAGACGCGGGTTCTTCAAGTGTTCGGGCAGACCGATGATGGGGCGTGCGTAGGGGTGCCCTTCGTATGCCTTGCTTGAGATGAACTCTTGTTGTACGCTGCTCGGATTGTCTTGATACATATTATATTCCTCATATACACTTTCCAACTCTGTCTGGAAGGTACGGAATATCGGGTTAATCATACGTTGTGAGTAGATTTCCAGCCATTTGTTGATCTGGTAGGGAGGGAATGAATTGTGATAGTAAGTCACGTCAAAGCTGGTTCCGGCGTTCAGTCCTTTGCCACCCATGCTTTCTATCAGGTTCATGAATTCGGTAGAAACACTCACTTTTGCGGCTTCTATGGTCAGCTCGTTGATTTCTTTTGCGATAGCCTCTTTCTTTGCGGGATCGGCTTCGTCGGCCATTTCGTCGTACTTGGCGATGATTTTCTCGTAAAGCGGTTTTTCTGTAGCCCAGTCCAGTGCACCGATCTTATCGGTACCTTTGAACATCACATGCTCCAGATAGTGCGCCAATCCGGTGTATTCTGCCGGATCATTGACCGAGCCTGTCCGGCAGGCTACGATACCGTACACATCCGATTTTGTGTTGTCTTCCCATATATATACGGAAAGGCCATTCTTCAGCTTGAATGCTTTTAACCCTTGACCGAAAGACGGCAAAGAGATAGCCACGGCAGCCAGAAGAATGAATAGTTTAAAAATTCGTCTCATAAAATTAAAGTGTTTTTTAAATAAAGTGTTTTTGCTATATGTAGGCAAAACTATAAAAAAATCACAAACACTTTACGAAATCTTCGGAAAAATATACGCTTTTTATCGAAAATAGGACCAGAAAACTCTCAATAAGGGGGTGAAAACTATCAAATGATAGTTTTTGCCCTAAAGAAAAACAAAACTCAACCCACAAAAAATTGGAAACTTCCCTATACTTGCAATCGTGAATTTAAAATATTTATTAACCATTTAAAAGAGCAAAGTATGAATACCTACAGTTTTAGGAAGGATTTGATTAGTGTGCAAGAAGAACTGCTTCGCTTTGCATATAAGTTGACAGCCGATAAAGAGGAAGCCAATGATTTATTGCAGGAAACCTCACTCAAAGCGTTGGACAACGAAGACAAGTACATGCCCGACACCAATTTCAAAGGGTGGATGTACACCATCATGCGTAATATTTTTATTAATAATTACCGCAGAATCGTTCGCGAACAGACTTTCGTGGACCAGACAGATAACCTTTATCATCTGAATTTACCGCAGAACTCCGGTTTTGCAAGCACCGAAGGAACTTATGACTTGAAAGAGATGCACCGCATCGTCAACTCTTTACCGCGTGATTATAAAGTACCTTTCTCCATGCATGTATCCGGTTTCAAGTACCGTGAAATAGCCGACCGGCTCGGATTACCTTTAGGAACTGTAAAAAGCCGCATCTTCTTCACCCGTCAGCGGCTACAACAAGAATTAAAAGACTTTGTTTGAAAACAGACGATGTAGATTGAAGATATTGAAAGATTCTAATCTTATAGCCCAGGGCAGTGCTCTGGGCATATTTTTGTGTGGGGGAATCTTAAGGTTAAGGTTGAACGGTGTAAAGGTGAGGTTGAACAACGTAAAGGTGAGGTTGAGCAACGTAAAGCTGAGGTTGGTACACTTGGTACAGATGTTCACCCCTTTCCTAAAACTCACACACACACGTGAGCGTACATAATTAATACGTGTACATTATTAATATACGTGCACATTATTAATATACGTGTGTGTGAGTTTAGGAAAGGGGTGAACCTCTGTACCAAGTGTACCAATCCGGTATGGTATTTCGGATTTGTTTTTTGTCCGGCCATTATGCCGAAAGGAACTTGTCATTTGCGCAGTTTGTAGTCTATTGTTGCAATATGATATAAAACATATCTTTTGACCTAAAGATTTCATGTGTGTATTTGACTATATGTCAGAATTAACCTTTATATTTGTACTTATTAAGTTAACCTATTAATTCATATATGTTAAACCGCTAACTACTGACTGCGATGAAAAAGGAAATTAAATTCAGTCTTGTTTACCGTGACATGTGGCAATCCTCCGGTAAATATCAACCCCGTGTAGACCAATTGGTACGTATCGCCCCATTGATTGTCGAGATGGGATGTTTCGCCCGTGTGGAAACTAATGGGGGAGCTTTTGAGCAAGTGAATCTGTTGTACGGTGAAAACCCCAACAAGGCTGTACGCGCTTTTACCCGACCTTTCAATGAAGCGGGTATACAGACGCATATGCTTGACCGTGGCTTGAATGCTTTGCGCATGTATCCTGTTCCTGCTGATGTGCGCCGTCTGATGTACCGTGTGAAACATGCCCAAGGCGTGGATATCACTCGCATTTTCTGTGGATTGAATGAAACGAGGAATATAATTCCTTCTATCAAATATGCGCTGGAGGCGGGGATGATACCGCAAGCCACGCTTTGCATCACACATTCGCCTGTGCATACAGTGGAATATTATGCCCGGGTTGCCGACCAGCTGATTGAAGTCGGAGCGCCCGAAATCTGTTTGAAGGATATGGCAGGCGTCGGTCGTCCGGGAATGTTGGGACGCCTGACGAAGACGATTAAAGAGAGGCATCCGGAAGTGATTATCCAGTATCACGGTCATAGTGGTCCGGGCTTGTCGATGGCTTCCATTCTTGAAGTTTGTGAGAATGGGGCGGATATTATTGACGTTGCCATGGAACCGATGTCCTGGGGTAAAGTACATCCGGACGTGATTTCGGTGCAAGCGATGTTGAAAGACCTGGGTTTCCAGGTGCCGGATATCAATATGAAAGCGTATATGAAAGCGCGTGCCATGACGCAGGAATTCATTGACGACTTCCTGGGTTATTTCATGGACCCAACCAATAAGCATATGTCTTCTCTGTTGTTGAAGTGCGGCTTGCCGGGCGGTATGATGGGTTCCATGATGGCGGACTTGAAGGGCGTACATTCGGGAATCAACATGATATTGAGAGGGAAGAACGAACCGGAACTCAGTCTTGATGACCTGTTGGTGATGCTGTTCGATGAAGTGGAATATGTATGGCCTAAGTTGGGTTATCCTCCGTTGGTGACGCCTTTCAGCCAGTACGTGAAGAATGTGGCGCTGATGAACCTCATGCAGTTGGTGAAAGGAGAGGAACGCTGGACGATGATAGATAATCATACCTGGGATATGATTCTGGGCAAGAGCGGGCGTCTGCCCGGCGAACTGGCTCCCGAAATTGTGGAACTGGCGAAATCAAAAGGATACGAGTTTGTGGACACAGATCCGCAGTTGAATTATCCGGATGCTCTGGATGAATTCCGGAAAGAAATGGACGAGAACGGTTGGGAGTATGGCGACGACGATGAAGAACTCTTTGAACTGGCTATGCACGACCGTCAGTATCGCGATTATAAGTCGGGTACTGCCAAGAAACGTTTCGAAGACGAACTGCAACGTGCCAAAGATGCTGCTATGGCGAAGAACGGATACTCGGAAGAGGAAATCAAGAAACTGAAACGTGCCAAGGCCGATCCGATTATTGCACCGGATAAAGGACAGGTGTTGTGGGAAGTATCTGTGGAAGGTCCTTCGGTAGCTCCGTTCATCGGTCGTAAATATCAGCATGACGAAGTGTTCTGCTATCTCTCTACCCCTTGGGGAGAATACGAGAAGTTGTTGACTGGATTTACCGGACGTGTCGTAGAAGTATGCGCCAAGCAAGGTGATACGGTGAATAAAGGCGATGTGATTGCTTATATTCAGAGAAGTGACATCTTTGCGTAAAAGAATGTATTAAAAGACTTTTGTATGCGGGCGAATAATTATTCGCCCGCATACAAAGCGCAGCACTTTCTCAAAGCATTTTCCTTATTTTATCCATTTCTTGATCGTCTCCTTCAATTTTTCCTGTGTGAAAGGTTTGGTCAGAAAGTCATTGCAACCGGCTTCGAATGCTGCTGTACGGTCGTTGTCGTAGGCAAAAGCGGTCAAGGCGACAATGGGTACGTCCGGTGACAGTTCGCGAATGATTCTTGTTGCATCCAATCCGTCGAGATTCGGCATTTTCATATCCATCAGGATGATGTCCGGGTTTATTTCTACGAACATGTTGACAGCTTCCATACCATCTTTGGCACGTTCCAGGTGGTATTCCTTGCTAAGAATAGCTTTGGTCAGGATGTAATTGCTGTCCGTGTCTTCGGCTATCAGGACGGTTCTCATCTCCGCGTCTTTGGGAGCCAGAGTTGGTGTGCTTTCTGCATTCTCTGTTAGTATACTTTGCTCTTCGGTGGTCAGTTCGTTGCTTTCGAGTGCATTTTTAAGCATTTCCTTTTCTTCCTCCCTGGCTGCATTGTCGGGTAGGGTAAAGGTGAAGGTGGTACCTTTCCCAAGTTCGGAAGTTACGGAAATTGTTCCGCCCAGACGTTCGATAATGGTCTTGCAAATGGCTAATCCCAACCCTGTGCCTTGTGCGAAGTTATTGGCTTTCACAAAGCGTTCGAATACTTTTCCTATCTTTTCGGGAGCGATACCCGTACCGGTATCTGTCACATGAAATACAATTTTTTCTCCCTCCTGGCGATATCCGTAACTGATACTGCCTTTGGTCGTGAACTTGAACGCGTTGCCTATCAGATTTGAAATGACTTGGAAGATGCGGTTCTTGTCCGAGTCGATGCGGAGCTCTTCGTCCGAAGGCTCAAAAACCAGTTCGACACCCGCAGGGCAGCGGAATACGTGAGCGTCATGTATTTCCTTGCACAGCGGATGCAGGCGTACCGTGGCGACACTGAATTCTACAATGCCGGCTTCTATCTTCGAGAGGTCGAGAATCTCATTGATGAGTTGCAACAGGCGCTCGTTGTTTGCCTCTACTATGTTATAATAACTTTTGCGTTCTTCGGTATCGTCGCTTTCGGCAATGATGCGTGAGAAACCGACGATGGCGTTGAGCGGTGTACGTATCTCGTGGCTCATATTGGCGAGGAATGCCGATTTGAGTTGGTCGGAAGTTTCGGCTTTCTCTTTGGCGACCATCAGTTCGCGTCTCATCAGTTCCATGTCGGTGATGTCCCATTCGATGCTTAATAAAATGGGAGGGAAGTCGTTACTTTCTATTTTCATCTTCCGCTTATCGAGGAAGAGGGGATTGCCGTTACCATCTCGTTCTTCCGCCACCCAATGCATCTCCTGTCCGGTGGCGGCTATTTCAATATCCTGTTTCCTCTTTTCTTCCGCTATTTCAAAACCATAAAAATCATAGTCGTCTTTTCCAAGGGCTTCCTGCATGGTGATGTCCCGATTGTATGATTCGCGATTGCGGTAGATATATTTATAGCCGTTCTTAATGTCTTTCACGACAACACCGGCGGGCAGGTTCTCAATGATTTTATCCAGAACTTGATTTAATTGCTTGATTTCCTGCTCTTGACGGATGCGTTGTGTTACGTCCCTGCCGAATGTCCAGACCGTGCCTATTCCTTCGTCGCTGGTGACCCAATAAGAATTGCCTTCAATGGCAAGCACTTCGGGACGAAGTGGTAACGGGTTATGGACGATGTAGCCTTGACTGAACTCTCCCCGCTTGACGCTGGCGGCAAATTCTGCCCATGTCTGCCGGTCGCGGCCATACGATTGGAGGTCGTATATCTTCATTTGAGTAATGTCATCCGTATTGCTTATGTTGTGCCGTTCTTTGAAGCAGCGGTTGGCGAATATGAGTGTACCGTCTTCGCGGGCTGAGTAGATATCTTCCGTTGAATTGTTTATGGCATGGGTAAGCAGGTTGATGTCATTGCGGCGGCGCTGTATATCTGTGATATTTTGTATATAACCTTCCATAGTGGTGCTGCCGTCTTTATGGCGTTCGCGTGCAAAGGCTTTGAGGCGGATGTAGAAGATTTGGCCTTGATAAAGAATACGATAATCCACGCTGTTCTCCATATCACCTTGCAGATTTTGTTCCAACCAGTTATTGAAAGTTTCCCTGTCTTCCGGAAGTATATATTGCAGGTATATGTCCATGTTGATATGCTGTGGCTCTTCGGTACACATGATATCGGTATGCCCACTGTAGCTGAAAAAGCGTGTGTCGGACTCATATTGCCAACTACCGATAAGGGCGGCTTTTTGAATCTCATAGAGTTCCCGATTGTTTTTTTCCAGTTCCAGCTTTCGTTGGCTACGTTCCGTAATGTCCCGATATTGGCATAATACCAGGTCACCGTACGGCTGCATGATACACTTGAAGAAATAGGTATCATCCTTCAGGCAGAGTTCGTAATTGCGGATCGACTTTTTCCTGTGCGACAGGACTTTCTTGAATTCCGGATAAAACTCGCTGTATGTTCTGGACGGCAGTATCGCCAGCAAGTTCTTTCCGAGCAGTTTTTCTTCTTTCAGAAACCAGAGATCCACGTTGTGGATGGCTATATCTACACACACTCCATCCTTGTCCATGAGTATCAATGTATCTGATGTCATGTTCAGGAGCTTCTCGGAATTGTTCGTGTCTTTCAGAATGCTTTTCATTGTTTTCCTTTGTATTTAGATTTATTGGTGGGTGGCTTATCAGCCTGCCCTTCGTGCTTTTTCCCAGGCTCCGCTTTGGTTGCCTTTACGCTTACTCAGGTAGCGGAATCCCCTTATCACGTTTATGTTCATGAAGAGGAAGTAGTAAGGAATAAAAAGTATCTTGTTTTTTATGTGTCTTCGGGAGAGGACATAGCCCCAGATTCCCATCAGATAAAACAGAATTTGCAGCCCCAGGATAATAGCGTAGAATAGCGGATGGGCAGTGGTGAAAAGCAACACTACGTTGAGGGGGAGCAACAGGAATAGCAGGATGGGAGTGATGGACCACCGCAGGACACGATGGGACACATATTGGAAGTTGAGCAGACCGTAGCGGAAAGGGTTCAGCAACGGACGCAGTCTCCAGATGGATTGCAAACCTCCGGCTGCAATGCGCACCTTGCGTTTTTCCTCTTCCTGCATATCTGCCGAACCACTTTCGGTGGCATAGGCGGCAGCGCAATAAGCGATGGTGTAGCCTCGCATGACGATGCGCAGGGAGAGGATGAAGTCATCGAGCAATGTATCCGTCCGCATATCCTCAAACAGTTCGCTACGGACGGCAAACAATTCTCCGGCAGCGCCTACGGCTGAGTAAAGGCGTGAGTCGAGGGCTTTCAGCGTAGACTCATATTTCCAGTAAATGCCTTCCCCGCCGGATGCGGCATTATCCTTTGTCTGCATGGCAATACGCTTTTCGCCTGCCACGCAGCCCACTTTGGGATTGACAAAGGCATGAACGATTTCACGTAAGGCTTCCCGGTTCAGATGTGTATTGGCATCGGTGAATACGACAAGGGGAGTTTTTACAAACTTCATACCCCGGTTGAGCGCGGCGGTTTTTCCCTGGCGTTCGGGTTGGTGGAGTACGGTGGCTTGCGGCCAACGTGCAAGGCGTTCGTTGGTATGGTCGTTACTGCCGTCCGTAACCCAGAATATCTGTAATTTCTCTGCGGGATAATCTAGCTCCAGGCAGTTCTGCATCTTCTCGTCCACAACGTCTTCTTCGTTGTAAGCGGCGATGAATAGGGTCAGTTCCGGCAATTCCTCGTCGGGAGGCATGGGGTAGTGTACCGGTTTACGGAAAGTTTCTTTAATTTTGACCAGAATGTACAATACAATTCCATATCCTATATAAGTGTAGAATACGATAAACAGGCTTATCCAGAATACTATCTCGAAAGTTCTCATTATGTGATGTTCTCAGTTTTGTTTAAGGTAAACAAGATAATAAAGCCCAAAAATATGGATAATCTTTTACTGATGCAAGAGAATCGGTAAAAATAGTTGCTGGTTGTGAGTTCTAAATTGTCCGTTATGGGGTATTTTTTACATTGCATATACAAGACGGAAACAAATCATTCATTCATTAAAATGCTTCTGTCATGTTGAAGTAGAACAATGTTTGATTGTTGACTGTATTTTTACCCAAGTCGAGACGCACGTTCATGCGGGGTTGCACCTCGATACGTAATCCTATGCCATAATTGGGCAGTACACCTTCTATCTTGCCGATAGTGGGCCCCATGAAACCACAACCTGCCCATCCCACAAAACCTACATGGTTGAGCATGCGTTTCACCCAAGTACTCTTGTCGGTGTTTATCATCTGGCGATATTCTGCCATGACTACATGGGAGGATTTATCACGATACTGTCCCATATAATAACCGCGCAGGTCGAAAGGAGTTCCTGTAAGGACGTATTGCGTCAACGGCACGTCACCGAATACATTTTTACTCTGGGCCGTCCAGGCAAGTACCCTGCGTTTACCCAGGCTCTTATACTGGCGGTAATCTATCTCCAGACGATAGAAGTTATCATCGCTTCCAAGGAATTTAGTGTACATCATACCTCGGAAATCAAGATACATGCCCCGATATGCGTTGGCAGGAATGTCACGACTATCGTAAGTCAGCAGGAAGCCGACGCCGGAGTTGAAGTTAGTATATCCTTTGCTGGTTCCGCCCGCCGCTTTGTAGGAAGGCTCGTCTACCAGATGCTTGGCAGGTTCCGTGATGTCGTCATAGTTGATGTCTATCTGCGGACCGGCAAATATATTACTGTTGCCCAGCCGGAACAGGAACCAGGGGTTGAACTGTATGCCGCTGTAACGGTATTGGCTGGTGGTGTCGCTGCGGACATAATTTTTATTCGTATTGTAACCTAATCCATAGAAGTTGTCTTCCGTATTCTTGTAAGCAAACTTTCCGAAGATGCGGAAGCGGTCGCCTTTGAAGAAGAGCTGGGGTTTGGAGAAGAGGTTGATGCCGCCATTGAACAGGAAAGCAATGGCTACGGGGACTACAGAACGCAACTGTGTGGTGTCACTGGGAGTCATCCGGAAGGTCATCAGGGCACTTCCGCCAAGTACGGCACCGAAGTCGGGGGTGTAACTGGGGCCACCCAGAATGTTATAATGCAGATTTCGCTTTGCTACCTTTTGTTTTCGTAATTCACGTTTGGTCAATGCCGGAGTCGTGTCATTGCTGGTAGCCAAGTTTATCATTTCCTGAGCGGAAAGAACTGTTACTGAAAACAGTAACGTCATAATACCTATTATATATTTCTTCATATCATACGAATGAGGGTGCAAAGAAAACTAATTTATTTGGATAAGTTTTCGATTCAATTGACAATAAATCTAAAGAATTTACTAAAAGTTTCAAAAAAGCAATTAAATTTGCATCACCTCATAAGGTAAACAAAACCTATCCGGTCCGTATCTGCTCCGTATGTTATAGACACGGAGCAGATACGGACTTGCTACGGAGATTCTAAGGGCCTGTCTTGGTCCGGATGTATTGAGAGGCAGATTTCTTGCTTGCAAAACTTGAATAAATAACATAAAACTATTATTTCATGAATAAACGAATTTTATCAGTTTTTGTTTTCAGTGCCGCTTTGTTTTCTATGCAGGCACAGGACGGGAAGGGTGGTATCAGCGAAACCATGCTGAATCAGATTAAACAGAGTTACCAGGGGACTACCGCCGATAAGGCCTTGCGCAACGCCATTGGCAACAATGACATCCGCAAACTGGCCCTCAACCAGGAAAATCTGACAGGTATGGATACTCATTTTTCTGTGAAAGTAAACTCCAAAGGGATTACAGACCAGAAATCTTCCGGCCGTTGTTGGCTCTTCACCGGGCTGAACGTGATGCGTGCCAAGACTATTGCCCAATACGGCTTCCAGTCTTTTGAGTTTTCGGAGATTTATCCTTTCTTCTGGGACCAGTTGGAGAAAGCGAACCTTTTCCTGCAAGGTGTAATCGACACAAGCAAAAGTCCGATGACCGACAAGACCGTGGAATGGCTTTTCCAGCATCCGTTGAGCGATGGAGGAACGTTTACGGGCGTTGCCGATATCGTCAGCAAATATGGTCTGGTGCCTAAAGAGGCGATGCCGGAAACGAACAGCAGCGATAATACGTCGCGCATGGCAAACCTCATTTCCCTGAAACTGAAAGAATACGGATTACAGTTGCGTGACCTTGCTTCCAAAGGAGCAAAACCCGATGCGCTGAATAAAGAAAAAACAACGATGCTCGGCACTATCTATCGCATGTTGGTGCTGAATCTGGGAGTTCCGCCCACGGAATTTGACTATGTACGCAAAGATGCCAAAGGCAATCCCGCAGAAACAGAACATCATACCCCGATGTCTTTCCTGAAAAAATATGGTGACGAAAACCTGCTGACCAACTATGTGATGGTGATGAACGACCCTACCCGTGAGTACTACAAATGCTATGAGATAGACTATGACCGCCACCGCTACGACGGCAAGAACTGGACATACGTCAACCTGCCTGTAGAGGATATCAAGGAAATGGCCATCGCCTCCCTGAAAGACAGCACCATGATGTATTTCTCCTGCGATGTGGGCAAGTTCCTGAACTCGGAACGTGGACTGCTCGATGTGAAAAACTATGATTACGAATCACTGATGGGTACCACCTTCGGCATGGATAAGAAACAGCGCATTCAAACCTTCTCCAGCGGCTCCAGCCATGCCATGACCCTTATGGCGGTGGACTTGAATCAGGACGGAAAACCTGTGAAGTGGATGGTGGAGAACAGTTGGGGCCCCGCAAGCGGCTACCAGGGACACTTGATTATGACTGACGAATGGTTCAACGAATATATGTTCCGCCTGGTGTTGGAAACCAAGTATGTTCCTGCCAAAGTGATGGATGTATTCAAGCAGAAGCCCATCCGTCTGCCGGCATGGGATCCGATGTTTGCGGAAGAAAATTAGAAACAATTATTGTAAGGGCTAATAAAGTTATTGCAAGGGCAAACCTAATTATTGCAGTGGCATAATATTTTAGCCCCTTTTCTGTAGCCCTATTATTGTCGTGCTCGTTAACGAAAGGAATTGCGGAAATTTATCCGTAATTCCTTTCTTTTTTGCTCTTTATTCACGTTCTTTTTTGCTACTTTTGCGGCAAATTAATGAAACCATTATTTTATATAAACGCATGGCAAATGTAATTAAGTTACGTAAAGGCCTTGACATCAACCTGAAAGGTAAAGCTGCTCAGGAGCTAAAGTCTGTGAAAGAGCCGGGATTCTACGCATTGGTTCCCGAAGATTTCACGGGTATCACTCCGAAAGTGGTGGTCAAAGAACAGGAATATGTGATGGCCGGAGGACCCTTGTTTATCGACAAGAATCATCCTGAATTGAAATTTGTTTCGCCCGTGAGCGGCGTAGTGACAAGCGTGGAGCGCGGTGCACGCCGCAAAGTGCTGAACATTGTCGTTGAAGCTGCTGCTGAGCAAGACTATGAAGAATTCGGAAAGAAAGACGTGAATGCCCTGAACGGTGAGTCAGTGAAAGCTGCATTGCTGGAAGCAGGTATGTTCGCTTTCATCCGTCAGCGTCCCTACGACGTGATTGCTGACCCTACGATGTATCCGAAGGCCATCTTCATTTCAGCCTTCGACAGCAACCCGCTGGCACCCGATTTCGAGTTCGCCCTGAAAGGCGAGGAAGCAAACTTCCAGACAGGACTTGACGCTCTTGCCAAGATGGCAAAGACGTATCTGAGTATTAGTGTGAAACAAAAGGCAACAGCATTGACGCAAGCCAAGAATGTGACGGTTACCGCATTTGACGGGCCGAACCCGGCCGGAAATGTAGGCGTACAGATTAACCACATTTCCCCTATCGTGAAGGGTGAAACAGTGTGGACAATCGGTGCGGAAGCAGTCATCTTCATTGGCCGTCTGTTCAATACAGGTCGTGTGGACATGACGCGCAAAGTAGCCGTGACAGGTTCCGAAGTGTTGAAACCTGCATACTGCAAACTGAAAGTAGGCGCCCTGCTGACAAACGTATTCAGTGGAAACGTGACCACAGGCAGAGACTTGCGCTACATCAGCGGTAATGTACTTACTGGTAAACAGGTAAGTCCGAACGGCTTCCTCGGTGCTTTCGACAGTCAACTGACAGTAATTCCCGAAGGTGACGACGTCCATGAAATGGCAGGTTGGATTATGCCGCGTTTCGATCAGTTCAGCGTAAATCATTCCTACTTTAGCTGGTTGATGGGCAAGAACAAGGAATATGTACTCGATGCACGTGTCAAAGGTGGCGAACGCCACATGATTATGTCCAACGAATACGACAGGGTATTCCCGATGGATATCTTCCCCGAATATCTGGTGAAGGCTATCATTGCAGGCGACATCGACCGCATGGAGGCCCTGGGTATCTACGAAGTAGCTCCCGAGGATTTTGCCCTTTGCGAATTTGTATGCTCTTCAAAGGTAGAGGTTCAACGTATCGTTCGTGCAGGGCTCGACATGCTTCGTGCTGAAATGGCGTAATTCAATTAAAAATTAAGAATTAAAAATTAAAAATGAAAGCGTTAAGAAATTATCTCGACAAGATAAAGCCGAACTTTGAAGAGGGCGGTAAATACCACGCATTCCAGTCTGTGTTCGACGGATTCGAGACATTCCTGTTCGTCCCCAACAGGACTTCGAAATCGGGAACGCACATTCACGACGCTATCGACAGCAAACGCATTATGTCGATGGTGGTCATTGCGTTGATACCGGCGTTGTTGTTCGGTATGTATAACGTGGGTTATCAGCATTTCACGAATACCGGTGCTACAGGTAGCTTCATTGAAATGTTTGCCTACGGTTTCCTGGCTGTATTGCCAAAAATCATTGTATCTTATATAGTAGGTCTTGGTATTGAGTTCGTAGTGGCTCAGTGGAAGAAAGAAGAAATCCAGGAAGGTTTCCTCGTTTCCGGTATCCTTATCCCTATGATTGTTCCGGTAGACTGTCCGCTGTGGATTCTGGCGGTAGCTACTGCGTTCTCTGTAATTTTCGCTAAGGAAGTGTTCGGTGGTACGGGTATGAACGTGTTTAACGTTGCCTTGATTACCCGCGCATTCCTGTTCTTCGCATATCCTACCAAGATGTCCGGTGATGCTGTATGGGTATCGGGTGATTCTATCTTCGGTATGGGACAGGCTGTTGACGGACTGACTGTAGCTACTCCGTTGGGTGAAGCTGCCACGACCGGCGCCGTTCCGCCTTTCTCCTGGGATATGGTGACAGGTTTGATACCGGGTTCTATCGGTGAGACCAGTGTAATCGCCATCGCTCTCGGTGCTATCCTGTTGCTGGCAACGGGCATTGCAAGCTGGAAGACGATGTTCTCCGTATTCGTGGGTGGTGCATTCATGGCTTGGGTGTTCAACACAGTTGGTCCTGATACTCCGATGGCTCAGATGCCTTGGTACGAACACCTCGTGCTGGGTGGTTTCTGTTTCGGTGCCGTGTTCATGGCTACCGACCCCGTAACTTCGGCACGTACCGAGACGGGTAAGTATATCTTCGGTTTCCTGATTGGCGTCATGGCCATCGTGATCCGTGTACTGAACCCCGGTTACCCCGAAGGTATGATGCTCGCCATCCTGCTGATGAATATCTTCGCTCCGCTGATTGACTACTGTGTAGTACAGGGCAATATCAGCCGCCGCGAGAAACGTGCAATCAAGTCTAACAATTAAAATACCCGAAGAAATGAATACCAATAGTAATAGTTATACTATCATTTATGCTTCGGTAATGGTTGTTATCGTTGCATTTTTGCTGGCATTCGTCAGTTCCTCACTGCGAAGCATTCAGGATAAGAACGTGGAACTGGATACGAAGAAGCAAATCCTCGCTGCATTGAACATCAAGAATGTTGCAGATGCCGAGGCTGAATATAATAAATATGTAAAGGGAGACATGCTGATGAACGTGGACGGTACATTGACCGAAAACACGGGCGCATTTGCTACCGGTTACGAGAAAGAAGCTAAAGAACACCAACGCTTGCACGTATTCGTTGCAGAAGTGGACGGAGAAACAAAATATGTATTCCCGGTTTACGGTGCCGGTCTTTGGGGCGCTATCTGGGGTTATGTTGCACTGAACAGTGATAAAGATACCGTTTACGGTGTTTATTTCTCTCACGCCAGTGAAACTCCGGGTCTGGGTGCTGAAATCGCAGGCCAACACTTCCAGGATGAATTCCTGGGCAAGAAGACATTGGATAACGGTGAAGTTGCCCTGGGTGTTGTGAAAAACGGCAAGGTAGAGAAACCTGATTTTCAGGTGGACGGTATCTCCGGCGGTACGATTACTTCTGTAGGTGTGGATGCTATGCTGAAAACTTGTCTGAATAGTTACAAGAGTTTTTTAACCAATAATGATGAGGAATAAGGATATGGGACAGTTATTTTCAAAGAAAAACAGAGAAGTATTCTCTAATCCGCTGGGTATGGACAACCCCGTTACCGTACAGGTGCTGGGTATCTGTTCTGCACTGGCTGTAACTGCCAAGCTGGAACCCGCCATCGTAATGGGGCTTTCGGTAACAGTGATTACGGCTTTTGCCAATGTGGTGATCTCGTTGTTGCGCAAGACTATCCCCAACCGTATCCGTATCATCGTTCAGTTGGTTGTGGTAGCCGCTCTGGTAACCATTGTGAGTGAAATCCTGAAAGCGTTTGCTTACGACGTAAGCGTACAGCTTTCCGTTTACGTAGGTTTGATTATTACAAACTGTATCCTGATGGGACGTCTGGAAGCATTTGCCATGCAGAACGGTCCCTGGGAATCCTGCCTTGATGGTATAGGTAACGGTTTGGGATATGCCAAGATTTTGATTATCGTAGCTTTCTTCCGTGAGCTGTTGGGTTCTGGTACGTTGCTCGGTTTCAACATCCTGAACCACGAATGGTTGACTAATATAGGTTATGTGAACAACGGCTTGATGCTGATGCCGCCGATGGCGTTGATTATCTGCGCTTGCATCATCTGGTATCAGCGTGCACGTCACAAAGAGTTGCAAGAAAAGTAATATAAATGAAGAATGAAGAATGATGAATGAAGAATTGGCGGCACTATGGCGCTGCATAGAAATTCTTAATTCTTAATTCTTAATTCTTAATTCAAAGAATTATGGAACATTTAATAAGTTTATTTGTCCGCTCCATCTTTGTGGACAACATGATATTTGCGTTCTTCCTGGGTATGTGCTCTTACTTGGCTGTATCCAAGAACGTGAAGACTGCCGTAGGACTGGGCATCGCCGTTACTTTCGTATTGGTGGTTACGCTTCCGGTCAACTATTTATTGCAGACCAAGGTGCTGGCTGCCGACGCTATCATTCCGGGCGTAGACCTCAGCTTCCTCAGTTTTATTCTTTTCATTGCCGTAATTGCAGGTATCGTGCAGTTGGTGGAGATGGTGGTAGAGCGTTTCAGCCCGTCGCTGTACGCTTCACTGGGTATCTTCCTGCCGCTGATTGCTGTGAACTGTGCCATCATGGGTGCTTCGCTCTTCATGCAGCAGCGCATCAATGTAGGTGAGAGCGATCCGAAATATATCGGTGATATATGGGATGCTATTTCTTACGCATTGGGTTCCGGTATCGGTTGGTTGCTCGCCATCGTAGGTTTGGCAGCTATCCGCGAGAAGATGGCTTACTCTGACGTTCCTGCTCCACTGAAAGGTCTGGGCATCACGTTCATTACAGTAGGCTTGATGGCAATGGCATTCATGTGTTTCTCTGGTTTGAACATCTAATAAAGAAAGGAATAAAACAATGGATATAAATTTAATATTAGCGAGCATTGGAGTATTCCTGGTGGTTATTCTGCTGCTTGTCGTTATCCTGTTGGTTGCCAAGAATTTCCTGGTACCCTCGGGTAATGTAAAACTGACTATCAACGGCGACAATGTGCTGGACGTAGAGTCCGGTTCCACGTTGCTGAATACGTTGTCTATGAACGGTGTATTCCTTTCTTCCGCTTGTGGTGGTAAGGGTTCTTGCGGACAATGCAAATGCCAGGTGCTGGATGGCGGTGGCGAAATCCTGCCGTCCGAGGTTCCTCATTTCAGCCGCAAACAGGTACAAGACCATTGGCGTCTGGGTTGCCAGGTGAAAGTGAAGAGCGACATGGGCATCAAGATTGACGAGTCTGTGCTCGGTGTAAAAGAGTGGGAGTGCGAGGTTATCTCCAACAAGAACGTGGCTACGTTCATCAAGGAGTTCATCGTTGCGTTGCCTAAGGGCGAACACATGGATTTCATTCCGGGTTCTTATGCACAGATCAAGATTCCTAAATACTCAATGGACTATAACAAGGACATTGATAAGAGTCTGATTGGTGACGAGTACTTGCCCGCATGGGAGAAATTCGGTTTGTTTACATTGAAGTGTAACAATGACGAAGAAACCATCCGTGCATATTCTATGGCTAATTATCCGGCAGAGGGCGACCGTATCATGTTGACGGTACGTATCGCAACTCCTCCGTTCAAGCCGAAAGACCAGGGACAGGGTTTCATGGATGTGCCTGCGGGTATCGCTTCTTCTTATATCTTCACGCTGAAACCGGGTGACAAGGTAATAATGAGTGGTCCTTACGGAGACTTCCACCCGATATTCGACTCTAAGAAGGAAATGATGTGGATTGGTGGTGGTGCCGGTATGGCTCCGTTGCGTGCACAAATCATGCACTTGACGAAGACGCTGCACACTACGGACCGCAAGATGACTTACTTCTACGGTGCACGTGCATTGAACGAGGTATTCTATCTGGAAGACTTCCTGCAAATCGAGAAGGATTTCCCGAACTTCACGTTCCATCTTGCATTGGACCGTCCGGACCCTGCAGCAGACGCAGCTGGCGTGAAGTATACTCCGGGCTTCGTTCATCAGGTAATTTACAACACTTATCTGAAAGACCACGAAGCTCCCGAAGACATCGAATACTATATGTGTGGTCCTGGCCCGATGTCGAAAGCTGTTGAGAAAATGCTCGACGATCTCGGCGTTCCGGCTCAGAACTTGATGTTCGATAACTTCGGCGGATAAGCTGAAACTTCAAAGTTTATAAAAGACTTCGATATTTTAGAAAACTCCTGCATGGCTACGGCTACGCAGGAGTTTTTTTATCTTCGGATAAGATAAACTGCATTCGGGCATATTTTTTTTATCAAGCATGAAAGTTCTGCACTCAAATTGCATTATCTTTGGCTCGTCATAGAAAAAATCATTATGGAAATTCAAGATATACTCAGAAATCTGCAAATAGAACAACTCACCCCAATGCAAGAGGCAACACGGGAGGCTTATCGTGAAAACAAAGATTTAGTATTGCTTTCGCCTACAGGTTCGGGCAAGACGCTGGCTTTTCTTCTTCCATTGGTGCAATCGCTGAAAGCAGAAATGCAAGGAGTGCAGGCCATTGTTTTGGTGCCTTCGCGCGAATTGGCATTGCAGATTGAAACAGTCTTTAAATCTATGGGAACTCCATTCAAGGCAATGAGCTGCTATGGTGGTCGTCCTGCTATGGAGGAGCACCGCACGATGAAAGGAATCAATCCCTCAGTTATCATCGGTACACCGGGACGAATGAACGACCACTTGCGGAAAGAGAATTTCGATGCGAGCAACGTCACCACACTGGTGATAGACGAGTTCGATAAATGCCTCGAATTCGGTTTCCATGATGAGATGGCAGAAGTTATCGGGCAGTTGCCTTCCCTAAAAAAACGTGTGCTGCTTTCTGCTACCGATGCCGAAGAAATTCCCCTGTTCACCGGTGTAAGAGACGCTGATAACTCTCAACTTTCAACTCTCAACTCTCAACTTGTCAAGCTTGATTTCCTCGATCCGGAAGCCCTTGCTCCACGTCTGCGGCTTCATAAAGTTCTTTCTCCCGGGAAAGATAAACTGGAAACTTTGTATAATCTGCTTTGCACACTCGGACATCATTCAACCCTTGTTTTCTGCAACTATCGCGAAAGTGTGGAACGGGTAACAGCATATCTGCAATCAAAGAAATTTCCTTGTGATATGTTTCATGGCGGCATGGAACAGCCCGACCGCGAACGTGCACTCTATAAATTCCGCAATGGCAGTTGTGCTGTATTGATTTCTACCGACCTTGCTGCCCGCGGGCTGGATATTCCCGGCATTGAGAACGTAGTTCACTACCATCTACCGGTGAACGAAGAAGCCTATACACACCGCAACGGACGTACGGCACGCTGGGAAGCGGATGGGAATTCCTATGTCATTTTGCATGCCGAAGAACGTATTCCCGAATATATCCCCGAAGACATCGAGGCTTTCGAGTTTCCTGAAGTGCTTCCGAAGCCTGCCAAATCCCGTTGGGCTACCTTATATATAGGTAAAGGTAAAAAGGATAAACTGAATAAAATAGATATCGTCGGTTTCCTATATAAGAAAGGTGGAATGGCGCGTGAAGATGTAGGGCAGGTAGATGTGAAAGAGCACTATGCTTTTGTGGCTGTCCGCCGCAGTAAAATGAAACAGTTGCTTACCTTGATACGCGGTGAGAAAATTAAGGGTATGAAGACGATTATTGAAGAAGCAAAGTAGTCTTTTCTTATAAATATTCACTTTTCTTGCGTTTATAGTTTTGAATGCGAAGTAATAAATCCGTATTACTTTTAGTTTCTCCAAAAGTAGTATTCTTGATAAGTATGGATAACAAAATGGTGCATATATCCTGTATAAACCATAAAAAAAGTAAGCTAAATACGGTGTAAAAATAGAATTTCATTATGAAAGGTTTGTTTTAAAGAAATATTTCCGTAATTTCGCAAAGTCGAAAGACATTAATGAACGAAATTGTATAACCAAAACAAACTTCAAATGAAAAAGCATAATTTCAATGCAGGACCTTCTATTCTTCCTCGTGAGGTAATTGAGGATACGGCAAAAGCTATTCTCGATTTCAATGGCTCAGGTCTCTCACTGATGGAAATCAGCCACCGTGCTAAGGACTTCCAACCCGTTGTGGACGAAGCCGTGGCACTATTCAAAGAATTACTCAATATCCCTGAAGGGTATTCGGTATTGTTCTTGGGCGGTGGTGCCAGTTTGGAATTCTGCATGATCCCCTTCAACTTCCTCGAAAAGAAAGCTGCTTACCTGAACACAGGTGTATGGGCCAAGAAGGCTATGAAAGAAGCCAAAGCTTTCGGTGAAGTAGTTGAAGTCGCTTCTTCCGCAGAGTCTACTTATACTTATATCCCTAAGGATTACACTGTACCTGCTGATGCTGATTACTTCCATATCACCACCAACAACACTATTTACGGTACTGAACTCAAGGAAGATCTGGATGTAAATGTTCCTATGATTGCTGACATGTCTTCTGATATTTTCTCCCGTCCTATCGACGTGTCTAAATATATCTGTATCTATGGCGGTGCACAGAAGAATCTGGCTCCTTCCGGCGTAACATTCGTTATTGTGAAGAATGACGCTTTGGGCAAGGTATCCCGCTATATCCCGACGATGCTGAACTATCAGACACATATCGACAGTGGTTCTATGTTCAACACTCCTCCGGTTGTTCCCATCTATGCTGCATTGCAGACTTTGCGTTGGATCAAGGCACAGGGTGGTGTGAAAGAAATGGAACGCCGTGCCATTGAAAAGGCTGACATGTTGTATGCTGAAATCGACCGTAACAAAATGTTCGTCGGTACTGCTGCTCAGGAAGACCGTTCACGCATGAACATCTGCTTCGTGATGGCTCCCGAATACAAAGATCTGGAAGCTGACTTCATGAAGTTCGCTACGGAAAAAGGTATGGTAGGTATCAAAGGACACCGTTCAGTGGGTGGTTTCCGCGCATCTTGCTACAACGCTATGCCGAAAGAAAGCGTACAGGCTTTGATTGACTGCATGCAGGAATTTGAGAAACTTCATTAATAATATTTTATTCACCACAGAGGGCACAGAGTCCCACAGAGATTAAACTTATAAGAAGAAACTCTGTGGAACTCTGAGTACTCTGTGGTGAGTTTTTTAATATCATAGAATCATGAAAGTATTAATTGCAACCGACAAACCGTTCGCTAAAGTAGCTGTAGACGGTATTCGCAAAGAAATTGAAGCGGCAGGTTATGAACTTGCCTTGCTGGAGAAATATACAGAGAAAGCCCAGTTACTGGACGCTGTGAAGGATGCTAATGCCATTATTATCCGCAGCGACATCATAGATGCCGAAGTGCTGGATGCTGCCAAAGAACTGAAGATTGTGGTACGCGCAGGTGCAGGTTACGATAATGTAGACTTGGAAGCTGCCACTGCACACAATGTATGTGTGATGAACACCCCGGGACAGAACTCTAATGCCGTAGCCGAACTCGCTTTCGGTATGATGGTAATGGCTGTCCGCAATATGTATAACGGTACTTCCGGAACGGAACTGAAAGGCAAGAAACTGGGTATTCATGCTTATGGTAACGTAGGCCGTAATGTAGCCCGTATCGCTAAAGGCTTCGGTATGGAAATCTTTGCTTTCGATGCTTTCTGTCCGAAAGAGGTTATTGAGAAAGACGGTGTGAAGGCTGTTGACTCTGCCGATGAACTTTACTCTACTTGTGACGTGGTTTCACTGCACATTCCGGCTACCGCCGAAACAAAGAACTCCATCAACTATGCTTTGGTGAACAAAATGCCGAAGGGTGGTGTATTGGTGAACACAGCCCGTAAAGAGGTTATCAACGAAACAGAATTGATTCAGTTGATGGAAGAACGTGCTGACCTGAAATACATGACTGACATCATGCCTGCTGCCAACGAAACATTTGCAGCTAAGTTTGTCGGACGCTACTTCTCTACACCGAAGAAGATGGGAGCACAGACTGCCGAAGCTAATATCAATGCAGGTATTGCTGCTGCTCAGCAGATTGTAGGCTTCCTGAAAGACGGTTGCGAGAAATTCCGCGTTAACAAAAAGTGAGATGAATAGCAGGACTGCCTATAAATTTGCAGTACTCTATCTGACGATAGGTGCTGGTATATTTGCATTGAGCAGTATATTCAGAAAAGAACTTTCAGATTTCGCCCTCGGCTTTTGCGAGGGCGTATCTGTTGTGCTGATAGTAGGTAGTGCCATCTATTTGATAGTGCATTTCATGAAAAAGAAATCTCAATAATCCATTAAAAACACACCTTGACTTATGGCTATAATTAAACCTTTTAAGGGCGTTCGTCCTCCGCAGGACCTGGTAGAACAGGTTGCTTCCCGTCCGTATGATGTGCTGAACTCAGCAGAAGCGCGCGAAGAGGCGAAAGGAAACGAGAAATCCCTGTATCATATCATTAAGCCCGAAATAGATTTTCCGGTAGGCACTGACGAACATGATGAATGTGTTTATCAGAAAGCTGCTGAAAACTTCCAAATGTTCCAGGATAAAGGCTGGTTGGTGCAGGACGATAAAGAAAACTATTACGTCTATGCGCAGACCATGAATGGAAAGACGCAGTATGGTCTGGTAGTTGGCGCTTATGTTCCCGACTATATGAACGGTGTCATCAAAAAGCATGAATTGACCCGCCGCGATAAGGAAGAAGACCGCATGAAGCATGTTCGCGTGAACAATGCCAATATCGAACCGGTATTCTTTGCATATCCTGATAATGCTACTCTGGATACTATCATCGCTCATTATACTGCCGGAAAACCGGTGTACGACTTTATCGCTCCCGGCGATGGTTTCGGACATACTTTCTGGATTATTGATAAACAGGAAGATATTGATGCCATCACCCATGAATTTGCCAAGATGCCTGCCCTCTACATTGCCGACGGACATCATCGTAGTGCTGCCGCAGCCCTGGTGGGAGCTGAAAAAGCGAAACAGAATCCAAATCATTCCGGTGACGAAGAATACAACTACTTCATGGCTGTTTGCTTCCCTGCCAACCAACTGACAATTATCGATTATAACCGTGTTGTCAAAGACCTGAACGGTTTGACACCGGAACAGTTCCTGGCTGCTGTCAGCAAGAACTTCACGGTTGAAGAAAAGGGTGCGGATATATATAAACCTACCGGTTTGCACAATTTCTCCCTTTATCTGGATGGCAAGTGGTATAGCCTGACAGCTAAACCGGGCACATATAATGATAATGACCCGATTGGCGTGCTGGATGTGACCATTTCTTCTAATCTTATTCTGGATGAAGTACTCGGTATAAAAGACCTTCGTTCCGACAAACGTATTGATTTCGTCGGTGGTATCCGTGGTCTGGGCGAGTTGAAGAAACGGGTGGATAGTGGCGAGATGAAGGTAGCTTTGGCACTTTATCCGGTCAGCATGAAGCAGTTGATGGACATTGCAGATACAGGCAACATCATGCCTCCCAAAACAACGTGGTTTGAACCGAAATTACGTTCGGGACTGGTTATCCACAAATTGGATTAAAACTATTATTTGAAAAAGAAAAACGAGGATGTTCCTTTCGACGGACATTCTCGTTTCTTTTTAAGAATGATGCTTGTAATATCGTTTTCTCATCCATCGGTCGAACAGGACGAACAACGGGATTGTAATAAGTATCAGCACCCAGAATGCCGGTATCTGAATATTGTCAGGTTTCAGGTTCTCCGTAGGAGTGAAGGCCTCCCTGATGACATCACCAAAGTAAGTGGCTAATCCGGCAATGCAACATCCTACTAAGAATACAGAAGCAGCTATCGTAGCAAATAAAGTTCTTCGTTCCGATTTCTTTTCCCGCAGACGCATAGCCTCTTCCACCTTCCTCATGGTGCGGTAAGCAAAGTTGGAAGGCAGGCGAAATTCATTTTCCGCTTTTACGGCTCTTTTCAGTCCTTTATCTTTTTGTTCTTCGTTCATACTTCCTCTTGTTTAATGAGTACATATATCTTTTTGCGTACGCGATGCAATTTTACTTTTGCATTGCTCTCTGTCAGGCCCAGAATCAGGGCGGTTTCATTCATCGTCTTTTCTTCATAGTAGAATAGAGTAATCAAGGCACGTTCGTCGGAGTTCAGTTTTTCTATGGCTCTGTTTAGTTTGATAATCATTTCTTCGCTTTCGTCGTTCAGCGTCTCGTCAACCTGTTGTTCCGAAATGTTGGCGAGTAACGTATCATCCATGGCAAAGGTATCAAATTTCCTTTTACGGGCTGCCGAAATCGCCGTATTATAAGCGATGGAATATATCCATGTGGAGAAAGAACTTTCGGCTTTGAAAGAGGAGAGGTGCTGGAACGCTTTCAGAAAAACGTCTTGCGTCAGCTCTTCGGCATCTTCCTGATTACAGATGATGCGGGCAATCAGGGAAAATACCTGTTGACCGTACTGATTCAGAAAGTTTTCGTACAGAGCAGTTTCTCCTTTCAATATTCGTCGGATAATATGTGTTTCGTTATTCTCCATTTTGTCTTTTAGACGCAACTCTCTATATAAGGTTACAGAATCCGGAAAGAAATTTTTTTTTCGCAGAATGTGTAACCTCATAAAGAAGCCTGCGTCTAAAGTGTACAAAGGAACAAAAATACTAATTTAAAACGAAACGAATATGATGGATTTTATTATGGTGCCTACGATTATGGCAATCATTACTTTAGGAATTTACAAACTGTTTGAATTGTTTGTATGTAAGAAGGAGCGCCTGATGCTGATTGAGAAGATGGGGGATAAGTATGTCCCGGATGCGGCTTGTATGCCGAAACTTTATGGCAATTTTTCTTTCTCGGCATTGAAATTAGGATGCCTGCTGGTGGGCATGGGATTGGGACTGTTGATAGGTTTTGTAATTTGCACTTCGGCAATTCCCGGATACTTGGATAAGGATGTGGACAACTGGCGTGTTTATCGTGAGACGGTATCTTTGGTTTATGGAGCTTGTGTGCTTTCGTTTGGAGGTATCGGGCTTATCACAGCTTTTATTGCAGAGTTGAAGCTCAGTAAGAAATAATAGCCGGAATTTAGGAATTTTCTTATGATAAAAAAGAGTTGTCAGTCATTGGCAACTCTTTTTTGCGTTAAGAGAGAACCTTAACGATTCTCTGTGTGTTACTATATTAGTAAATAACCTAACCAGATAAGAATATGGATAAAAAAGAAGAAAAAGCTCTCGAAAATAAGAGCAAGATGCAGAAAAGTGTTGAAGAAACATTACCAGGACGACAATTGGGTTTATATTCCAAAGTCGATAAGAAAGAAGTGCGCAATATGGTTTCTGAAATAAATCCGGATAAGAATAGCTTGGGCAGCAGAGGGTAGTTTCGTTTTAATTGACTATCTTTGCCCCGCATTTAAAGTTTATAGAACAATGAAAACGAAGAAACGCAGGGATGTCCTATCGGCATTCAAGGAAGCGAACCGTTCGATAGAGCTGGAACGCAATGGCGGGCGTTGGATTGCAAAAGACCGTCCGCACAAAAACAAGAAGAAGTATTGTCGTAAAGATAGTAAGAAAGAGTTGTCACGTATCATCGATGGCAGCTCTTTTTGTTTTATATCACTCTTTTTGTTAACTTCGCCGTTTCTAAAATCAAAAAAACTATGTTTCGTAAACTTGTAGCAATAGAACCTGTAAGTCTGATTCCGTCAGCAGAAAAAGAACTGCACTCATATGCAGATGAAGTTGTGATGTATCCTGATATTCCGGCAGGAGATGAGGAAATTATAGCCCGCATCGGAGATGCCGATGCTGTGCTCCTGAGTTATACTTCCCGGATAAACCGTGCGGTGTTGGAGGAGTGTACGGATATTAAATATATCGGGATGTGCTGTTCGCTGTACTCTCCCGAAAGCGCCAACGTGGATATCCGCTATGCCAATGAACGGGGAATAACCGTAACCGGCATCCGCGATTATGGCGATGAGGGTGTGGTGGAATATGTGATCAGTGAGTTAGTGCGTTGTCTGCATGGATTTGGTCAGGAACCGTGGGAAGATATGCCGCGCGAGATTACCGGGCTGAAAGTTGGTGTTGTGGGTCTGGGTAAGTCCGGTGGCATGATAGCGGATGCATTGAAGTTTTTCGGTGCGGAGATTGCCTACTTTGCCCGTAGCGAGAAGCAGGAGGCGACAGCTAAAGGATATCGTTTCCTGCCGTTGAACGAACTTCTTGCTCAGAGTGAGGTTGTTTTCTGTTGTCTCAATAAGAACACGGTTTTGTTGCATGAGGCGGAGTTCGGACAACTGGGAAACAAGAAGATTCTGTTCAATACCGGATTATCCCCGGCATGGGACGAACCGGCATTTGTCAAGTGGCTGGAAGGTGACAATCTTTGTTTTTGTGATACGGTGGGAGCTTTGGGTGGAGAGCAACTTTTGAGTCATTCCCATGTCCGTTGCATGCAAGTTTCCACTGGCCGCACCCGTCAGGCGTTTGACCGCCTGAGCGAGAAAGTGCTTGCCAATATAAAGGAATATATCCGGTAATCGAATCAGAAGAATACAATCGGTGATGTGATATTGAGCAGGGTGTTCACCACAGACCACCCTGCTATTTCAGCCGTGGCGCTGTACACATCGATTACGGCATGCACCTGCTCATTCTTTATTTCTACTCTTTGCGTATCTCCCACAAATCCGGGGGTGGACTGCATGGACATTTGCATGTTTTCGGGCCCGACAGAAGCCAGTGAGGCGGCAACGGCTACATTGACTTTGGTAGGGAACATGGCGATGGCTTCGGTTGCATTGCCTGAGAAGACAACCCGTTGCTCGGTTTGCAGAGCCTCATCATATACGGCAGTTCCTTTCAAGGCATTAGGACCCTTTTCATTAAAAAACTTGGCGGTTGCATTTCCCATCAGAGAGGCTGTGCGCAGCACATCAAATCCGCCGGTAGCTCCGGAGACGATATACACACGTGTGCCATTTGCTTGGGCTGTCTCTATCACTTCCTGATAAAAAGCTGTGTCTGCCAGTGCGCCGATAGAAAGGGTGACGATAGAAGTCCCGTTCTTCAATGCAGGCAGGGCAAGTTCTTTCATGGCGGCAGGAGAGGCCGCTTCCACTAAGTAATCGGGTTTCAATGCCAGTAAATCTTCTATGGTTGTGCAAGCCATACATGTTTTTCCATGTTGCTGCATTTTGGCAACAATACGTTCAGCTTTTTCTGCTGTACGAGAGTATACACCCACTAAATCATATTCAGGCAACAAGCCATTGACAACTGCATCCGAAACTATTCCGGCGAGTCGTCCACATCCAACGATAACTAATTTTTTCATGGGGCAAAGATACGCCTTATTCGTATAAACTCCAAAATGCAGCTATGAGCTTCGTCTATTTTTTGCGGGACGATATAAATGTTGTACTTTTGTGATTGAAAAAGCAATAAGAAGTTTGAGTATATGGGACGAAAAGAAGAATATAAACTGCAAAATGAGCAATACTTGGAAGCGTTGCGTGCAGAAGAAGATATCAAAGAACTACCTTGCGGAATCCTCTACCGTGTATTGGAAAGCGGCAACGGTGATAATACTCCCCGTTTAAATAGCATTGTGACTGTGCACTATAAAGGCACCTTGATAAACGGTCGTGAATTTGACAACTCCTGGAAGCGCAATTGTCCTGAAGCATTTCGTCTGAACCAAGTTATCGAAGGTTGGCAGATAGCCCTGCAACGAATGCATGTAGGTGACCATTGGATAGTCTATATCCCTTACACAATGGGATATGGAACACGTAGCAGCGGTCCTATTCCCGCTTTCTCCACTTTAGTGTTTGAAGTTCAGCTATTAGGAATCGCATAATCATGTCATCATGAAAATTCTGATTATTAACGGAAGTCCCCGCAAGCAAGGCCATATCTCGAAGATGCTTCAACTTATGGAAACAGAAGCAAAAGACAATGGCGACGAAGTAACCGTCGTGAGAGTTGCCGACCTGGCAATCCGTCCTTGCATCGGCTGCATGAGTTGCCGTGAGAAACTGAAATGTTGCCTGCCGGAAGATGATGCACAGCGCATACTGAAACAGATAGAAGAAGCTCATGTCTTGATTATCGGTGCTCCCTGCTATTGGGGGAATCTGCCCGGACAACTGAAAGTAATGTTCGACCGCATCGTTTACGGAATGATGGGAGAGACATCGCGAGGCATTCCTATCGGGCTGCATAAAGGAAAAAAGGCCGTTATCGTCAGTACTTGCACCACCCCGTATCCTTTCAATATCCTTTTTAATCAGTCAAGGGGAGTGGTGAAAGCACTAAAGGAAATTCTGAAATGGAGTGGATTCAAAGTCATCTCTGCCATTGAGAAAGGCGGAACGAAGCAACATCCCGGACTGACGGAACGGGAAGTGAAACGCTGTCGCAAAGTGATACGTAAGCTGTAATCAGGAAATCATTGAAAGATAAATTTTAGAAGGAACGACAAATCTCTACCACCGTTTCTGAAATATTTGCGCGTGCAACTTCCGGTTGCATGGCCTGCTCCAACGTTATAGATGGTGGATTGATAGAATATACTCCCCGAAATCCCGCCCGATACAGGTCGTCTGCATTTTCTACGCTACCGGCTATCAGTATAACCGGAATTTTCTGTTTGCGAGCTTTGTCAAGTATGCCGGAAGGAACTTTCCCCATTAATGTTTGTTTGTCGGCCTTTCCTTCGCCGGTGATAATCAAATCGGCACCTTTTATTTTATTGCTGAAATCAAGAGTATCCAGCATCAACTGTATTCCCGGTTTCAACTCTGCATTCAGAAAAGCCAACAGGCTACCACCCATACCACCTGCCGCACCTGCTCCGGGATGATTGGAAATGTCTTTTCCCGTTTTGTGGAAGATGACTTCTGCAAGGTTTTTCATGCCTGCATCCAGCGCCTCTACCATTATCCGGTCTGCTCCCTTCTGGGGGGCAAAGATATATGCGGCACCTTCCGGGCCACAGAATGGATTTTGTACGTCGCAGGCAACGGTAAAGTGGGATGTACGTAAACCGGGATGGACGAAGTTCGTATCAATGGAAGCAATTTCCATTAAAACTCCTCCGCAGCCGGTTCTTAACACCTTCCCTTCTTTATCCAGAAACCGGAAGCCTAACGCCTGCAACATTCCCAGTCCTGCATCATTTGTTGCGCTGCCTCCAATGCCGATGATGAAGTTGCGGCAACCACGTTCCAGCGCATCACGAATCAGTTCTCCTGTTCCGTAAGAGGTTGTCAACATCGGGTTTCTTTTTTCCGGTGGAACCAGGGGCAGTCCGCTGATGCCCGCCATTTCTATACAGGCTGTTCTCCCGTTTTTCAAAATGCCGTAGCATGCAGTGTGCCATTCCATAAGAGGATTATGGGCGGAAATATGTATTCTCTGCCCATCGGTTGCCTCAATCAGCACTTCTAACATTCCTTCGCCACCATCGGCTATGGGCAGACAAAGAATTTCACATTCCGGATATACGGAACGGATACCCTCGGCAGCCGCTTTTCCTGCTTCTGCCGAGGATAAACATCCTTTGAAGGAGTCGATGGCGATGACTGCTTTCTTCATGTATTTCAGATTTCTTCTATGTCCTCTATATCTTCCAGTTGGCTTTCGGCTTTTGTTCCCGCTTTTGCCAGCTTCTTGGTGTTGTTGGCGATGACGGCCAGAGCACGGTATAATTCGGCAAGCAGGCGTGCGAACACCACAATCAGGAAACCGTATATAGGCATCAGGAAGAACATTCCAGAAGGTATCGGCAGCATGTGCCCGATTCCATCGGCAGCGAAAATAGCAACAATCACCGAACACAGTGTACCGATGACACCGATATAAAGTCCGAGCCATTCACCCATCGTCTGCGTCAGGTGTGACACAACGGGAATGGCTACGAATTCATTCTCTTCACGGATAGCTTCTTTCAGCTTGTTTTTCCGGTTCATCCAAAGCAGATAACTGCCCCATGCTCCTGCACATAAGATGATAAATAGCAGAATGAAAGCAAGGATTAATTTTCCTTCGGCATATTTGAAGAAGTTCATCTCGATGACTTTTGCCAGTATAAAGATAGGAAACAGCAAGTTTAATACGGCAAAGATGACGTAAAGCCAGCGGAAAGGTTCGCGGAAGAAACGACCGTTGTCGATGTAGCCCAGCAGAGGGTCGAGAAAGGTAAACAGCTTGTTGTTCATAGTGATAAATGTTACTTATGGGAGGACCTTGCATTCTAAGATTGTAAGTATGAGGCCCTGATACATACTTATAATCAGACGTTTTTCTATGGAGTGCGGTTCTACTTTTGACAAACTTACGAAAAATCTCTGGAATAATCTCGGGAAACGGGAGAAATGGCACTAAATGACTTAATGTCAATGCCGTTACGGTGTCAGATGATGCCAAGCCGAAAATGCTGAAAAAGCAAAGAAAAGCAGAACTAAGCAGGAGAACGGTTTGCAAATCATTACCCGCTGAAAGGTGATTTTTAACACATGGCTTTGATATTTACTTCGTATGGCTTTGATTGGCTTACAAGGTCTAACTCGTTGATATTTAACTTTGCAAACAAAAAAACGAGTATGGCAAGAAGTACATTCAAAGTGCTGTTCTACGTGAACGGCAGCAAGGAGAAAGACGGCATTGTCCCCATCATGGGACGGGTCACAATCAACGGGACTGTGGCGCAGTTCAGTTGCAAACGGAACATTCTGAAAACGCTTTGGGATGCGAAAGGTAACCGAGCCAAAGGCAAGAGTGTTGAAGCACGGAACATCAACCACGCTTTGGACAATATCAAGGCGCAAATTATCAAGCACTACCAGCGCATATCAGACCGTGAGGCATACGTTACGGCTGAAATGGTGCGCAACGCCTATCAAGGTATCGGCAGCGAGTATGAAACACTGTTGAAAGCGTTTGACAAAGAGAACGAGACATTCAAGAAGCGTGTGGGCAAAGACAGGGTGCTGGCAACCTATCAATCACGAGTTCGGGCAAGAAACCATGTAGCCGCCTTTATCAAGTCGTTCTACAGGCGCAGCGACATGTCGATGCTGGAACTTACCCCCGACTTCATCAAGGAGTTTGCCGCATACCTCTCAACGGAAGCAGGATTGCAGAACGGTTCGATATGGTCAAACTGCATGTGGCTGAAAGGTGTGGTCATGAAAGCGCATTACAACGGGCTGATACCACGCAACCCTTTCGCACAGTTCCACATCAGCCCGAATGTAAAGGAACGGGAATATCTGACGGAAGATGAGCTGAAAGCGGTGATGACACACGAGTTTGCAGACCGCAAGCTCGCATACATCCGTGACATCTTCGTCTTTGCCAGCTTCACCGCCCTCTCGTTCGTGGATATTCAGGAACTGACCTATGATGATATTGTGGAGGTGAACGGTGAGAAGTGGATATTGTCAAAGCGGCACAAGACCAAAGTACCGTTCCAAGTGAAGCTGCTGGATATTCCGTTGCAGATTATCGAGCGTTACAGACCGCAGCAGGAAAACAACCTTGTGTTTCCCAATCTCAACTATTGGTCGGTGTGCAAACCGCTGAAAAAAATGATAAAGGAATGCGGTATAAACAAGTCAATCAGCTTCCATTGCTCGAGGCATGGCTTCGCAACGCTGGCTCTGAGTAAGGGTATGCCAATCGAAAGTGTAAGCCGTGTTTTGGGGCATACAAATATCGTCACGACCCAGCTCTACGCAAAGATAACCATACAGAAGATAGATGACGACCTTACGAAATTTGGTAACAAACTCAACCAGTCGTTTAACAACATATCAATGGGATGAGCATGAAAAGAAGCATCATAACAATGGATGAATCCGGCAACATCATCATGCCGGAGAATGTCGCTGACATTTGGATGAGCGAGCCGGAATTGGTGGAACTGTTCGGGGTTATAACCCCGACACTTCGTGCAGCCGTCAGAGCCGTGTATAAAAGCGGTGTCCTGAAAAAATACGAGATGCAGAAGTATATCCGATTGGAGAACGGTTATCATACCGATGTGTTCAGCTTCCCGATGGTGGTAGCACTTGCTTTCCGTATCAATACTTTCGGTGCGGAACAAGTGCGCAATGCCATTCTTGAAAGGGTGTACTTGCGAAAAGAAAAAATAAATATCTTCTTTTCGCTGGGTGTGAACAGTATGGAAATATCTAAGTATCAAGCATGAAATCTATCAATGTGACGACATGAAGTAATGAACCCATTGCGTATTCCCATTGCCAACAATCTATTTATATGGATAAATAAATGGGTGTATTGCCATTCATGTGAATGAATACGATAAGTCCGAAGAAACAGCCATTGGAGTGGCGCTTCTTCGGGCTTTGTCTATATGCCTCCGAACCAAATACAAGAAAAATTATACGTGAGTCATACATGAGTCATATATCCGTCTTGTACGAATTGCCGAGTTTTGCACTGATTAAACTAAAATGAAGTGCTTATGAAACAAGAAAACATCGCAAAGGAGGAGTTTATCCGGGTAGGCACAACGCTCTACAAATTAGTGAACCAGCCCCGTCTGAACGGTGGCTATGTAAAGAAACGTATCGTGTGGAACAACGAGACACTACGGCAGGATTACGGCAAGCACTATCTCGCCACCGTGCCGAAGTATGACGGTTTCTGCACCGTACCCGAACACGTCAATTATCAGCCTGTAATCGGCAAGTTCCTTAACCTCTACGAGCCGATAGACCACCAACCACAAGAAGGCGATTTCCCATCTATCCGTTCGTTGGTGGAACACATCTTCGGGGAGCAATACGAGTTGGGGATGGACTATCTGCAACTATTGTATTTGCAACCCATACAGAAGTTGCCCATCCTGCTGTTGGTATCGGAGGAACGAAACACAGGTAAGAGTACATTCCTCAATTTTCTGAAAGCCCTGTTTCAGAACAATGTCACTTTCAACACCAACGAGGATTTCCGCAGCCAGTTCAATTCCGACTGGGCTGGAAAGCTCCTTATCGTAGTGGACGAGGTACTGCTGAGCCGCAGGGAGGACAGCGAACGGTTGAAGAACCTGAGCACCACACTTTCCTATAAAGTGGAAGCCAAAGGCAAAGACCGTAACGAGATAGCTTTCTTCGCCAAGTTCGTGCTGTGTTCCAATAACGAGTACCTGCCTGTCATCATTGATGCAGGTGAAACCCGTTATTGGGTACGCAAGATAGACCGCTTGCTGTCGGATGATACCGACTTCCTGCAAAAGTTGAAAGCGGAGATACCCGCTTTCCTTTACCATTTGCAGCACAGGCAGCTATCCACCGAAAAGAAAAGTCGTATGTGGTTCGCTCCATCGCTGCTGCATACCGAAGCCTTGCAGCGCATCATCCGCAGCAACCGCAACCGATTGGAGGTAGAGATGCACGAGCTTATCTTCGACATCATGGACAGGGTAGGTTCGGATACTTTCTCGTTCTGCCCCGATGACATCCTCGTCTTATTGACAAACTCGCATGTCAAGGCAGAGAGATACCACGTACGGAGGGTATTGCAGGAGCGTTGGAAGCTGAAACCTGCCCACAACACCCTCACATATACCACCTATCAGGTGGACTACACGAGAGAGTGCCACTATGCGCCCAAACGTACGACAGGGCGGTTCTACACAGTGACAAGAGAGTTTTTGGAAACATTTTGATTCTTTTTTTGATGAATTGATGAATAAGAATATAACAGCGTTGAATATCAGCAAAATATACCATCATCAAATCTTAATCAAGAATAAAATGCTGATGAAAAGAGAAAACAGTATGGACAGACCATGCCCGACATTGCAAATGATGATTTTCTCTTTTCGCAAGCAATTTGATGAATATATGATGAGAACATATAGTATTATATATCAATATATTAAATATCTAAATCATCAAAACATCGTTTTATCACCCATCATCAAATCCGTAGGAATATATACTATGACAATTCAGGAAGCAAAACAAATCAGCATCGCAGACTATCTGCAAAGTCTGGGCTATTCGCCCGTGAAACAGCAAGGCGAAAGCCTATGGTACAAATCACCTTTCCGGCAAGAAACGGAAGCGTCATTCAAAGTGAACACCAACCGCAACCTGTGGTTCGACTATGGACTGGGCAAAGGCGGCAACATCATCGCACTGGCGCAAGAACTCTATTTCTCCGACCATGTGCCTTATCTGCTCCGTAAGATAGCGGAACAGGCTCCACACGTCCGTCCCGTTTCCTTCTCTTTTCACCAACATGCATCCGAGCCATCCTTCCAACAGCTGGAGGTCGGGGAACTCATACATCCGGCATTGCTACGCTACTTGCAGGAACGTGGGATTGACACCACACTGGCAAAACCGGAGTGCAAGGAACTGCACTTCATCCATAACGGCAAACCTTATTTCGCCATCGGCTTCCCGAATGTGGCAGGAGGATTTGAAGTGCGCAACCAATTTTTCAAGGGATGCATCGCACCGAAAGACATCAGCCACATCCGGCAGTCGGGAGAACCGAGGGAGAAATGTCTGGTATTCGAGGGCATGACGGACTATCTCTCTTTCCTCACGTTGAGGAAAAGGAACTGCCCGACCATGCCCAACCTTGACGGGCAGGATTATGTCATTCTCAACTCCACCGCCAACGTGCCGAAAGCCATAGATGTGCTGCACGGGTATAGGCGTATCCATTGTCTGCTTGACAATGACGAGGCAGGAAGAAAAGCGTACCAAGAGCTGGCAATCGAGTTTGACGGACGCATCCGGGACTTCTCCCACAACTATCACGGGCATAAAGATCTGAACGATTTCCTGTGTGGAAAGCGGCAGAATTTAACCGTCAATCCACCACCCCGAAATATCGTTAAACCGAAGAAAAAAGGGTTTGGGTTATAAAGTATCAAACGAGAAAAAACGGGAGCTGCCCGAAATTGCCCCGGTTGGAATCGTGGGGTAGCAAGTTTGTGTTTCGGGACACCCGAAACCGCTTGCCACCCGTCCTCCGAATATCAGGGGCGGCATCCCGTTGGTCTATTCATTAACTATACTGACAACACTTGAAAATGGATAAAAAGGAAGACAAGAAACATAACAAAGGCGGTCGCCCTAAGAAAGGGGCAACCGAGAAACTGACATACCGTGTGGCGGTGAAGCTGGCGGCAGCCGACTACTTCCGTCTGATGACACGGGCGTATGAAGCCGGGGTGTCATCGAGCGAATACATGAGGGAGTGTTTCCGAAACGGTCATGTGAAGGAACGGCTGTCGGAGGAACACGCCGCCCATGTACGGAACCTGTGCGGCATGGCGAACAACCTGAACCAGCTTGCACGCAGGGCAAATGCAGGGGGCTTCTATGAGGAACGTGATGACTGCAAGGTGGTAGTGGCAAGAATCCATGAACTTCTAACCAAGATTGGGATATGATGGCGAAAATCGTACACGGCAGTAATTTCAAGGGTGTGGTGGACTACATCCTTGACAAGGACAAGGGAGCGCAGTTAGTGGCTCATGAGGGCTTGTTCATGGAAAACAAGGACACCATCGCAATGAGTTTCAACATCCAGTCGCAGATGAACGGCAAGGTGGCGAAGCCTGTGGGACACATCGCCCTGAGTTTCTCCAAAGAGGACGAGCCACGCCTGACAAAACATGTCATGGCGCATATCGCACTTGAATACATGGAGAAGATGGGATTGCGCAACACGCAGTTCTTCATCGCCCGCCACTTCGACAAAGATCATCCGCACGTGCATATCGCCTTCAACCGCATAGGCAATGACGGCAGGACAATATCGGACAGGAACGAGCGGTTGCGCAGCACCCGTATCTGCAAGGAGCTTACCTTGAAATACGGTCTGCACATGGCTGGCGGCAAGGAGAATGTCAAGCGCAACCGTCTGAAAGAGCCGGACAGGACGAAGTACAGGCTATACGACATACTGAAAACGGAAGTCGGCAGGTGCGGCAACTGGAACGTGCTTGCCGCTAACTTGAAACGGCAGGGAGTGGAAGTGCATTTCAAGCACAAGGGGCAGACCAACGAAGTACAAGGTGTGGTCTTCATTAAGAACGGCTACCGTTTCAACGGCTCCAAGGTGGACAGACAGTTCAGTTATTCCAAGATTGATGCGGCTTTGCAGCATAACAGGAATGTGGAACGCATGAGCCTGATGCCGAAAACTTATACAGTAAATACACCCAGCACAACATCCGACACTGCGAGAGGTGAACTTTTCAGCGGCTCATTGGGATTGCTGAACGGTAACGGTTCATCCTGTAACGCTGCCGATGCAGAAGCCAATCAAGAGATGGCGGAGATATTGCGCAGAAAAAAGAAACGTAAGCGAGGAATGAGGTTATAACTGGCTCAGATATATAGTCCAATAACCAATACTATAACCTATAATATCATTATAAAGTGTTCAGGAATTCATATCAAAGATGAAAACATTCGAAAAACACCTTATATTTCATATTAAATTTGTATGATTTTGAAAATGAAAATCCTGAACTCTTTGCCTTTTGTGGGTAAAAAGAGCTAATTTTGCAATAATCAAAGTGATTAAACATGAAAAATATCCCATTATATAAATTCTATAGAAGAAAATACCACAAAGAACTGCTGATGGACTTGGTGGACATCGCCTTTATCCGTCCGTGGTTGAAGAAGACACCTATATACCGAGATAATTTTTATCGGGTTATTTTCATAACCGAGGGAGAAGCCAAGTTATCCGTAAACAATCATATTACAACAGTAAGCAAGGGGCAGATTGTTTGTTCTGTTCCGGGAGAAGTATGGCACTGGCTGTCAGATAATGAAACATTGGAGGGATATGTTTTGCTATTCGAAGAGGCATTTCTTCGGTCGTTTTTCTCCGACCACCTTTTCTTGGAAAAAATGCCGTTTTTTACTCCCGACCGTCCCTCTCCATACCTTCAAATGGATGCGATATTGTATGAACAGGTTTTGAATTTACTTCTGCTCACGAAAAGTGAAATCAATAGGAGGGAAAATGCCGATACGCATTTTCTGCGTGCCATGCTCTATGCGTTACTTGTCTTAATAGGGAGGGCAGATGCGAAATCCGGTTTTGGTGGGTATGTAAATATTCCTGTCAGCCGTCATGTTGAGAAGTTTATAAGGCTTGTCAATGAACATTTCATTTCAGAGCATAATACCGAGTTTTACGCTGGGAAATTATGTGTAACAACCAATTATCTGAATAAGATTGTAAAAGATGCGTTAGGGACAACCACCAAATTGTATATACAGGAACGCATTATGGAGGAAGCACGAAAGTTGTTGGCATATACAAACCTGTCTTCCGCAGAAATTGCCGATATACTCCATTTCAGTACCGCCACTTATTTCAATCGTTTTTTTACACGTAATGGAGGAATGACACCACAAAAATTCCGAGAGAGTGGTGTGTCAAATCCCGAAAATTGACATATCTATCCGCTTTTATATCAGGCTAAGCCGCAATCAATGCCTAACTTTGCAGACTTATTATAAGCGGATATTATGAAACTAAAAAATGATGTACCCGATAAAATCGAAATTCGTGGCGCACGGGTGCATAATCTAAAAAATATTGATGCGTCCATCCCACTTGGGCAGCTCGTTGGCATTGCGGGAGTGTCCGGTTCAGGAAAATCGTCTTTGGCTCTCGGTGTGCTGTATGCCGAAGGGTCAAGGCGTTATCTTGAATCCCTGTCTACATTTACCCGAAGAAGAATCGCTCAAGCAGGGAAAGCAGTTGTTGACAATATCGAACATATCCCGGCGGCAGTTGCGCTGCAACAACGCCCCGGCATCCCAAGCATAAGAAGTACATTCGGTACAGCGACAGAGCTACTTAATCATCTACGACTTATGTTTTCCCGTTTGGGAAGCCATTGTTGCCCAAACGGGCATTTGCTTGATCCTACCATAGATGTAGCGATTGGGAACAAATTACATTGCCCTATATGCGGTTGTGATTTTGACGCCCCCAGTGCAGAATCATTTTCATTTAACGGTGAAGGCGCGTGTGAGAAATGCAATGGAACCGGAATAGTCCGGGAAATCGATAACGATGCACTTGTCCCGGACACTTCTCTGACAATCAATCAAGGAGCAGTCGAGCCGTGGAAGATGTTCGGTATTTCATGGATGTCAAAAGTCGCCGAAGAATTTGGAGTACGGGCTGATATTCCGTTCAAGGATTTAAGTGATACGGAAAAAGATATAGTATATAATGGTGCTGAAATTCAAAAACTGATACTTATTCCATCAAAAAACGGGAAGTTGTTTGAGCTTAATGCCACATACCGCAATGCACGCCGCGCGGTTGAAGAAGCGTTAAAGAAAGCCGAAACGGAAAAAGGTCTTGAACGAATAAACAAATACCTGCATTTGTGCTGTTGTCCCGAATGCAAAGGTTCTCGTTATAACGCCAAGTCCTTGTCATCTTTGCTTGACGATAAGAATATTGCGGAAGTTTCATCAATGACATTGGATGCACTATTGGCATGGATAACGCAAATTCCGAATAAAATTCCGGAAAGTATGAGAGTTATGGCAGATAGTCTTGTAAAAGAACTTACCAATTCTGCACAACGCCTCATAGAACTTGGAATAGGTTATCTTAGTCTTGACCGCAGTGCAACGACTTTATCCACTGGTGAACGGCAGCGCATGCAATTGGCAAGGGCGGTTCGTAATCGGACAACCGGAATGCTATATGTTCTTGACGAGCCGTCAATCGGACTTCACCCGTCAAATGTGGAAGGCCTGCTCGGAGTGATGCAAGACCTTATAAGCGATGGAAATTCTGTTGTATTTGTAGACCATGACATACAAGTGCTCCGTGCAGCGGACTACCTTATAGAAATGGGACCCGGAGCCGGTTATAACGGAGGCAATATAGTTGCCTTGGGGAATGTGGACGCAATTAAGAATAACCGATCTTCAATAATTGGACGATTCCTTGCCGGAACAGAACAAACGATAATCAGAGATTCAATGCCGGAAGGTCATATTTTCGACAATGGCTATATAAACATAAAGACAGACAGGCTACATACCGTGCAACCCATTGATGTGGATATCCCTTGTGGTCGTTTAATTGCTGTTACGGGAGTGTCAGGTTCCGGCAAGACAACCTTAGTTTTAGAGGAACTGATACCGGCTTTAGAGGCACAAATATCGGAAAGACCTTTGCCTGCCTCTATCAAAGCTGTAACAAACAAGACAATCCAGAAAATCCATTTGATTGATGCTTCGCCTATCGGGATAAATGTCAGATCCACGGTTGCAACATATTCGAACATTCTTGACGATTTACGTAAGATTTTTGCATCTCTTTCCCAATCAAAGGAAAAGGGATACAAAGCTGCGGATTTCTCATACAACACTGGAATATTAAGATGTAAAACCTGTGATGGCACAGGGCAGATTTCAATGGATATGCAATTCCTGCCGGATGTTGATATGGTCTGTCCAGAATGCAAAGGTTCAAGATACGACAAATCGGTTGAAGCCTTAAAATTCCATCCTGACAAGAAAACAAACGAACAAGGTGTATCTCTTTCCGAAATTATGGGATTAACCGTTGAGCAAGCATTAAAACTGTTTGTTGGCAATAAAAAAATATATGAGAAACTGAATCTGCTTAATAATTTGGGATTGGGTTATCTGACGCTTGGTGAATCGACTCCGGCTCTGTCCGGTGGAGAAGCCCAACGATTGAAATTGGCGTCTGAAATGGATAAGCCGCAAAATGACGCTCTTTTTGTATTTGATGAGCCGTCCATCGGTTTACATCCATCCGACATTCGTGTTCTTTTGATGGTATTTGACAGATTGGTGAGAAACGGAGCGACAGTGATGGTTATCGAACATGACCTTGATATTATAGCCAATGCTGATTATGTAATCGATATGGGACCCGGAGGCGGAGAATATGGTGGTCGCATAGTAGCAGCAGGAACACCTCAACAAATAATGGCAAACCCTGAAAGCATTACTGGAAAATATTTGAGTTTTGAACTATTTAAAAGGAAATAGTCCCGAAAAGTGACATCTTAGTCCTTTTTTGTTTTCCCGCTATCTCATTTGCGTGTATTAATTTTGCGTTTGATAAAATAAAGTCTAAAACAAAAATATACAGCGTTATGAGTAGCAATATTTTACTTTTATCGGCACATCCTAATATTGGAGGGTCGAAAGCATGTGCAGCCATGCTTGAAGCAGTCAAAGAGTTGAAAAATGTCAAGGTGGTAGATATCTATAATACTCCCCTTGAAGTAGAAAATTACATCGACGATGTAAAAAACGCCGATGTGCTCGTGTTCCAATTCCCATTTTGGTGGGGAAGTGCCCCCGGTCGCCTCAAAGACTGGCTTGACACATTCATGCTCGGATTTATGGAAAATCCCGGTATGAAAGGCAAGAAACTCCTTGTGGCTACAACAACCGGAGTCGCAGCAGAAGAATATCATGCAGGTGGTGCGGAAGGGTTTACCATTGACGAAATTTTGCGTCCTTACCAAGTAACCGCCATGTATTCCGGCATGACTTATCTTCGTCCATTTGCCATTTATGGGACAATGATGCCGGATGCAGAAGAACGTATTGCAGAGGGAAGCAAGGCGTATAAAGCACTTCTTGAAACTCTCTGATGTAACGAGTACATATACCATCAAAGTTGTAACAGGCTTTGAATAGCAAAATTGCCCAATTCGGTTTTTCCATTGGGCAATTTTTATTATAACTAATCAACGGTTTGCATATTGAAATGTATATAAATGGATAAGTTGCACATAAAAATCATACTGGGTTATATCATAATTTTCGTATTGATATGTACAATTTCCTGTGTGTGGTATTCTGAGTGGAATGAAGTAGAATCGCTGGAAGCTAACAATCAGCGAATTGATGAATTGCGGAAAGAAGTAAACCGTATTCATATCCGACTGATAGAGCTTTCTTTGTCAGGAGAAACTGTATTGGATTGGGACGAAGCGGATTTAGCGAATTACCATGCCCAACGCATTGCATTGGACAGCACATTGTGCCTGTTCAATAAAATTCATTCGATTGAGCGTGTTGACAGCGTACGCAGTCTTTTGGAAGATAAGGAACGACAGATGTTCCAGATAGTCCGGTTAATGGATGAACAAAAATCTATCAACAAAAAGATAGCTAATCAAGCATCGGTTGTTGTGCAGAATATTGTGCAGGAACAGCCGAAGAAACTGAAGCGTAAAGGATTCTTGGGGATCTTCGGCAAAAAAGAGGAAACGAAGCCAATGACAACAGCGACTACGTTCCGTTCATCCAATAGAAACATGGTCAACGAACAGAAAAAGCAGAGCCGCCGTTTGTCGGAACAAGCCGACAGTCTTACAGCTCGTAATGCGGAACTTAACAGGCAACTGCAAGGTCTGATTGCCCAAATAGAAAAGAAAATTCAAACCGACCTGCAAAACCGGGAAGACGAAATAGTCTCGATGCGTGAAAAATCATTTATACAGGTAGGCGGTTTGATGGGATTTGTTCTTTTGCTGTTGATTGTTTCTTACATTATCATACACGTTGATGCCAGACGTATCAAGCAGTACAAACAGAAAACGGAAGATTTGATTTCACAACTGACGGAATCTGTCAGTCAGAATAAGCGACTGATTGATTCACGCAAGAAGGCCATGCACAGCATTACCCATGAGTTACGCACACCGCTTGCAGCAATTCACGGATATGCCGAACTGATACAAAAAAATAACGCTGAAACGAATATAGACCGATATTCAGGACATATCCGTCTGTCTTCTCAACGGATGCTTGCCATGCTCAACTCGTTGTTGGATTTTTTCCGGTTGGATAACGGCAAGGAACAGCCTGTTTCCATTCCTTTCAGATTGGAGGACATTGCCCGAATTCTGAAAGCTGAATTTCAGAATATGGCTGAAAGCAAAAGTCTGTGTCTGGTCATCGAAAACAATGCGGATGTTGTGTTGACGGGTGATAAGAACCGTATCCTGCAAATCGGGAACAACCTGCTTTCCAATGCAATCAAATTCACGGAAAACGGTGGTGTTTCCATGACAATCGACTATAACAACGGGGTTCTGACACTTGTTGTTGAAGATACGGGTACTGGTATGACTGAAGATGAGCAACAACGGATTTTTACAGCATTTGAAAGGCTTTCCAATGCCACTGCACAGGATGGTTTCGGACTTGGATTATCTGTCGTGAAATGGATTGTAGATATGCTGAAAGGTACAATAGACTTGCAGAGCGAGAATGGAAAAGGCAGCCGTTTCACGGTCAGACTGCCGATGTCTGTTGCCGAAACAGCATCGGAAGAAAAGTCACAAGATATGATAAACTGCCATATTTCAAACCCGTGTTCCGTTTTGGTTCTTGACGATAATGAAACGCTACTTTCCATGACAAAGGAAATGTATGCCCATGCAGGTGTCTGTTGTGATGCCTTTGACAACGTGGGCGATATGATGGAAGCCATGCGCAAGCGCAATTATGACCTGATTGTCTCCGACATGAAGATGCCGGAGATGAACGGTTATGAGGTATTGGAACTGTTGCGTTCTTCAAATATCGGCAATGCAAAGGACATTCCCGTAATAGTGGCTACTGCTTCCGGCAGTTGCGATACGGAGGAACTACTGGCAAAAGGCTTTGCCGGATGCCTGTTCAAGCCCTTTACTTTGGAGGAACTGATTACTGTTACTGAAAGAAGCCTGGATATAAAGCCCGGAAATGATTTGCCCGATTTGAAATCCCTTTTGGTTTATGGAGACAGTGAGGCGGTGCTTGACAGGCTGATTGCTGAAACGGAAAAGGATATGCAGGATTTTGGTAAGGCTGGTGCAAACCTTGATAGAAAGGCATTGGTGGATTTGTCACACCGTCTGCGGAGTTCGTGGACGGTCATCCATGCCGTCAGTCCTTTATGGCTTTTGCATGGTTGCATACAATCGGAATGTTCAGACAGAGAACTGCAACGGGCGGTGAATGCTGTATTGGAAAAAGGGCAGATAATTATTAAATTGGCAAAGGATGAAAGGAGAAAAGGCAATGGATAAGGCAAAGATAATCGTGGTGGAAGACAACCCTGTATATAATACATTCGTGTGCAATATACTGGCTAAGGAAGGTTTCAAGACGGAACAGGCATATCACCTGTCATCCGCAAGGAAGGCTCTGATAAAGGCTGGCAATGACGATATAGTTCTTGCCGACCTGCGTCTGCCTGACGGTGATAGCATCGAACTGTTGAAATGGATGCGTGTCAATGACAAACGGCAGGCGTTCATTATCATGACTGACTATGCCGAAGTACATACTGCCGTGGAGAGCATGAAACTCGGTTCGCTGGACTACATTCCCAAACAACTGGTGGAGGACAAACTCATACCGCTTCTCCGTTCCATTATCAAGGAACGTGAACAGAAAAGGCAACGCCAAGTCCCGATATTCATACGGCAGGGAGAAGCATACCGCAATATCAAGAAACGGGTACATCTTGTTGCGCCCACCCGGATGAGCGTGTTGATATTGGGCGAGAACGGCACGGGCAAGGAGCATATCGCCCAAGACATCCATACCCAAAGCCGCTTTTCCGACAAACCTTTCGTGGCGGTGGATTGCGGTTCACTTGCTCCTGCACTTGCCCCGTCCGCATTTTTCGGTCATGTCAAAGGAGCATTCACGGGTGCGGACTGCAACAGGACGGGATATTTTCAGGAAGCCGATGGAGGTACGCTGTTTCTTGACGAGGTGGGCAACCTGACAATGGATATGCAGCAGATGTTGCTCCGTGCCATACAGGAAAGAAGATACCGTCCGGTCGGGGCTAAAGAAGAAAAGACCGCCAATGTGCGGATAATCGCTGCCACCAACGAGAACCTGCATGATGCCGTCAAGGAAAAGCGTTTCCGGCAGGACTTGCTATACAGGTTGCAGGAATACGTTATCACCATCCCTCCGTTGCGTGACTGTCAGGAAGACATCATGCCTTTGGCAGACTTCTTCCGTGAGATAGCCAATGACGAGCTTGGACGGAACGTCAGAGGTTTTGACGCTTCCTCACGGAAAGCCCTGCTCACTCACACATGGCCGGGCAACGTGCGTGAATTGAAACAAAAGATACAGGCGGCAGTCCTGCACACGGAAAGTGACATGATAACCGATGCTGATTTTGAGTTTGGTTGTGAGCCTGTATCCCCCTCCACGGTTAGTTTCGCCTTGCGGACGGCAGAGGAAGAAAAGGAGCGAATCATACGGGCGTTAAAACAAGCAAACGGCAACAAGATACTTGCCGCCAAACTTCTCTCTATCAGTAGGTCAACACTGTACGCCAAGATTGAGGAATACGGGATAAAGGTTGAGAAGACTTTTAAATGAAGCAAAAAAGTCTTCTCACAATTCGAGGTATTCCAATTTTTATTGCTACCTTTGTACTAAGACGAGTGACAATGAAAGCAACTCACAGCAAAGCGCAGAAATAGAAACGGTTGCCAAATCATTACCTCATTTTTGCTCTTTCTTCCGAACCTCCTATGTCTAAGGAGATTATAAAAGTATTCCAGAATTACTGAAAAACTTCTAAAGTCTGCCCATTTCGTCTGAAAAAGAGAGAGGATCAGAAACCATTTTCTCATAACGATAAGAATACGTATCTTTGCAGCATGAGTGAAGATACCTACAAAACCATCATTTATCCGCAACAATCCTCCCGATACCGAAAAATAAAAGAAATGAAGTATGAAAACTGAATATCAAAAATGTATGGATGGTGAACCTTTTGACGGTTCATCTCCGGAATTGGTTGAACTGACATTACAGACCAAAAGACTGCTTCGCCAACTTAGGGAAACTGACTATGCCGATGATGAAGCTAAAAAGGCTATTTATAAGCTGCTGTTCGGAAGCATAGGCAATCAAGTTTCGATTGATATTGACTTTCGATGTGAATATGGAAAGAATATCCACATCGGCAATCAGGTTATTATCAATATGAACTGCACATTCTTGGATAACGGAGCCATAAATATAGGCGACAATGTGATGATTGCTCCGGATGTGAAAATCTACACGGCGACTCATTCTGTGGTCTTTTCGGAACGTATGCCTGTCCGCTCCAATCCGAAGGCGTCGGTTTGCGACACCATTGCCTGTCCGGTCACTATTGAAAGCGGAGTATGGATTGGCGGAGGGACTGTCATTCTTCCGGGTGTGACTGTCGGAAGAAATTCTGTCATTGGGGCAGGAAGCGTTGTCACCAAGTCAATACCTGCGAACAGTATTGCTGTTGGTAATCCGTGTCGTGTCATAAAAAGTATTGATAACGAAAAAACATTGTGATGCCGATGATAAAGAATCTTGTTTTCGACTTCGGGAAAGTCCTTGTAAACCATGACTTACACGCTGTTCTTGAACGTTATTTCAAGGGAGATAAAGAAACAGAGAAATGTTTTTGCACTATTTTGGCCTCACCCGCATTTACTCAAGCCTGCGACCTCGGTCTTGTTCCATTTGGTGAATTGATAAGGAAAGCACAGCTCGAACATCCTCAGTTTGCTGACGCTTTCCGGTTCTTTTATGAAAATTATCTGGATGAGGTGACGGGAGAAATAGAAGGAATGCGGGAAGTGTTGGTCTGCTACAAATCGAAAGGTTTCAAACTCTACGGACTGAGCAATTGGAGCGATGTGATTTATGAAGTGATGCGTCAATATAAAATTTTTAATTTGTTGGATGGACGGGTCATATCGTGCGAGGAGCATATTGTCAAGCCCGAAAAGGAAATCTATCTGCGTTTGTGCGAACGTTATGGCCTTGAACCCTCAGAGTGTCTGTTCACTGATGACAGAATGGAAAATGTAGAGGGTGCGAAGGCTGCCGGAATGGAAGCTGTCCTTTTCACTACTGTGGCAGACTATGCAAAAGATTTGGAAAAACTTCTAAAGGCCCTGCAGCATTTGTAGCGCTTCCACCAATGCTGATGATGGCTTTTGAGGTGAGAAAGATGCAATGTAAAAGCAAGCCATATAACATAAAATTCTTAATTTTGTATCAGGATTAATATTGTTTTATATGCAAAACTTAGCTTCTATACAGAAAGAAAACTGTAGAACGGGTATAACGAACCTACAGGATTTATCACCGTTTATTCCGGACGGGTGCACGTTGCTCCTTTGTACGGAAGGCAAAGCGGTTATTTCCACAAATACGCGGAAAAGGACGTTCTGCAAAGGCGATTTGCTACTATTGTTCTCTGATATATTGTTTACTCCGTTAAAGATTTCCGCTACCTTTTCTGCGGAATATATTTATTTGTCACAGGTTCTGATGGAAGAAATTTTTTATAAAATGACCTCAGCCGAATTTTGGGCATGCGTGTACAACTATCCTGTTTGCCATTTGTTGGCAGAACAATATAGCATTGTGCAAGGTCTGTTTATGCAGATGCAATGGGCGCTGAAGAACTGTAATGATACTTGTCAGAAAACAATCTTGCAAAACTGTGCATATAATTTATTTCTTGGCATAGATACCGAATACAAGTCGGCATTGCCCTCGTTGATGCAGAATATTAGGAAAGACAGGGCTTGGATGCTATTCGGCAAGTTCATGTCGTTTCTTATTAAACATGGTTGTGAAAGAAGGGACGTGAAATTCTATGCAGACAGACTTTGTATCACTACAGACTATCTTTATAAAGTATGCAATAAGGTGGAGCAACGGACTCCCAAAGAGATTATTGACACATTTATCATCACGGAAATCAAAAGATACCTGAACAATACCAATCTGTCCATCGCTGATTTGGCTGTCTGCTTTCACTTTGAAGATTCGTCCTATTTATGCCGCTTCTTTCGCCGTATGACAGGATATTCCATTTCCGGATATCGTAACCGGACTTGACGATTTATGTACTTTTCGAGCCTCTCATCAAGTCACTGTACTCTACATTGCCACATTCCAGCTGTTTTTGCAAATAATCGAAAGCCGTCCACGGATTGACATTTGTTCCGCAAGTAAACAAGTCAACAGCGGCATAACGGCATTCCGGCCATGTATGTATGGTCAGATGAGATTCTTGGATGACGACAACACCACTCACTCCTATAGGATCGTACTTGTGGAAACTTTCTTGCACAATTGTTGCCCCGGCTTTTACTGCTGCTTCATGCATGCAGACTTGTATCTGTTCCACATCATCAAGTTTGTCGCCGCCACAATCATAGAAGTCTGCAAGAATGTGATGTCCTAAAGGAAGATGTTGCCGGATAATCGCATTTTTCTTTTTATGCTGGCGGTAGAAGATTCGGCATCCGCAAGCCGGGCAGCCATGCTCTTTCAATGTTTTAATTGTTAGGAAATCGCTATCATTGCCTACTGTATATGATTGTCCGCATTGTTTGCAACGATAGAGGTTTTGTTTCGGATGCCTGTCTGCCGTATAAATATCGCTGCGGCTTTTCTTCTCAGCCGGAAATAAAGCCCTGGTACGGTCTGTCGTTTCCAATACAAAGAGTTGTCCTTTGTTTCCTAATAGTGATGCTCCTTCATATTCATTGAACTGCGCAAGAATATCCTTGATGGACAAACCGTGGAGTTGAAAGCATTTTTGCAATAAATAACTTTCGTCTGTAGGCCTGTTTCCAAATGAAAAGAAAATCTTCAATCCACGTTCTTCTTTCAATGTGCTGATGGCGCGGGACAAAAACAGCGAAGCTCCTTCTTGTGTATAAGGCGGGTCTGTGAACAAGCAATCAAAACGTCCTGATAAATGCACAGGGAAAGGTAAACGCAAGTCTATTTGTTCACAATTTATGGGCAAAGCACATTGTTTCGCTTGTTGTTGCAAATACTCAATATAGCGTTTGTCCACATCAAGCACAAGGATATCCGTCGGATAGGTATCTCTGGCAGGGAAAAGCTCTTTCAATAAAAAACCGATAGCAAGGCAGACGAAATCATCGTCACCAAGGCAAAGTATATGTTTGCCGATCAGTGTACCGTAAGTCAGACAAAGTAAGGCACGGCGGAATGCTGTCTGAACTGTACATTGGGCTTGATCAAGGGTTACATCTACCGATGGACGGCTGTTGAATGCTGTCCGGTATTTTTCGCTCAGCCAATTCACATACCTTTCTTTTGCTTCTTCACTTTTCATCAATTGATGATATAGGCAACGGTTGATACCTTCATATCCAAGTATCTGTTCAACGTATTTCCGTCCTGCAATAGTCAATTCCATTCCACCTTTGCATTGTTCCCATACACCCAACCTGATACCCTCTTTTTTCAGGGCTGTTACCAATGGTATGGGTAGCGTTGTTCTTTGAGATAGTGTTTTATTCGAGAGTGGAGCATCAAAGTAAAGCTCCTGAAAAACTTTTTCAATAATTCCTCGTCCTTCTTTGATTGAACTACCTCTATGTATATCTTCTATATAATCCATTGTTCTTATAATGTATTGATTTTCAAAATGCAAAGATAGGTTGTATTTATTCCTTCTCTAATACCCGATTTCGGCAGTTTTGGGTACTTTTCAATACTTATTTGGGCATTTAAGTCCAATCAAAGCATTTTTAATAGGTTATTTTAAAGTAAAAAGAAGAAAATTGCCGATTGCAGGGCTATAAAGAATTGTTATCTTTGCACCATGAGTGAAGATACCTACAAAACCATAAACGCCTCTGCCGAAGGGATTTATACCGAGAAGCGTAGCAAATTCATTGCTATCGCTTTGCCTGTGCGTACTGTCGATGAGGTAAAATCGCATCTGGAAACTTATCAGAAGAAATATTACGATGCCCGTCACGTCTGCTACGCCTATATGTTGGGAGCCGAGCGCAAGGATTTCCGTGCCAATGATAACGGAGAGCCTTCCGGTACGGCAGGAAAACCTATCCTGGGACAGATTAACTCCAATGAACTGACCGATATACTGATTATCGTGGTCCGCTACTTCGGTGGCATCAAGTTGGGGACGAGCGGACTGATTGTTGCTTATAAAGCTGCTGCCGCCGAAGCGATAGCTGCTGCCGAGATTATAGAAAAGACGGTGGATGAGACGGTGGCTTTCCTGTTTGAATACCCTTTTATGAATGACGTGATGCGCATTGTCAAGGAGGAGGAGCCGGAAATACTGGAGCAGTCGTACGATATGGATTGCCGCATGACGCTCCGCATCCGTAAGTCGATGATGCCGAAGCTGAAGGCACGCCTGGAAAAAGTCGAGACATTGCGCTTTGAAGAGGATGCGTAATGTCTCAGCTCCCCGGAGAAAATTCCTCCGGTACGTCTATTTCAGAGATAAATCGTTATAGTGGATTTTCCTGTGCGTCCCGTCGCAGAAGGGTTGTTTATAAGAGCGTCCGCAGCGACACAAGGCGATTCTTCCTTTTCGTACCTCTGCTTTTCCCTCCCGGTCTATCAATTTGAAATTGCCTTCTACAATAAAAGGTCCGTTGGGTGTAGCCGTGATGGCTACTGTATTTTCTTCTGTTTCCATATCATTGTTTTTTTAATGTTATACGTTTCAAATAAAACGTTTGCGTATGGAAATAGTTTATCCATTCACTTTTTTTGTATGGATTTCCTTATCTTTGTGCGCACTTATAAATAATATATAGATATATGGCATTCGAAGCAACAAAGCGTGAGTTGGGCGAACTCTACACATTCTTTCGCCTGTTGGCAGACGGAAAGGTTTCATTGGGCACACCGCAAGTCCGGAAGGATGAAGCAAAGTGCTGGCCCATTGCGATGGTACAAAGGGAAGAGCATGACGGCACGCGCCGTTATTATATAGAACAGGAAAATATCCGTATCGTCAGCGGGACGGTGGAGAAAACGGGGACGTTTACTGTGGCTGGCAAGGAAGAACAGAACATTCCCCGCGAAGACTTTGGCGGGGCGGCAGAGATTATACTTGAATTGCTGAAAACGACTGCCGGTTCTGATACGATTGAAGTTCCTGAAGGTCTGGAAGGTTTTCTGGATGCCATCAATGTCTACGATTTGGAGGCGAAGACGGAAGACCGCACGGATTTCTCTGTTGCCTTCTGGCACGCTGAAGCACCGTTGACGGGATTTAATGTCCGTTGCCGCCTCAGTTCGATGAACCCGTTGCTGGATGGCGGACGCACGGCAAACCTGAAACTGGAACAGTCGGGCATCAAGTTTGCTACGCCTACGGTGAACAAGGTGAATGCTTTGCCGGAATCTCCGACGGAGGTTACGGAACGTATGCTGATGATTGAGCGTCTGGGCGGAGTGCTGAAATATTCGGATGTGGCGGACCGTGTGTTCCGTTGCAACCTGCTGATGATTGATTTACACTTCCCCCGTATGTTGGCGGAGATGGTGCGCATGATGCACCTCGACGGCATTTCCCGTGTCAGCGAACTGACGGAGTGTATCAAAGAGATAAATCCCCTGAAGATAAAAGATGAACTGATAAACAAACATGGTTTCTATGAGTTTAAGATGAAACAGTTCTTGTTGGCACTTGCTTTGGGCATGCGTCCGGCAAAGATATATAACGGTACGGACTCAGCCGTAGAAGGCATTCTGCTGGTAAATGCGGAAGGGGAGGTGCTTTGTTATCATAAATCGGAGCGCCAGGTATTTGTCGATTTCTTATATCAGAACACCCGTTTTGAGAAAGGCTCGGTAGATAAGGATAAGTACGGTTTCCTTGAAAAAGAGAACGGTGTGTATTATTTCAGACTGAATGTAAAGATTGGGTTGACAAAAAAATAATGAGTATGAATGAGATTTTAAAAAACATCAAGTCGCGTCGCAGTGTGCGCGCTTATACGGAACAACAGATTTCGCAGGAAGATTTAAGCACCATTCTGGAAGCGGCAACCTATGCCCCCAGTGGTATGGGACTCCAGACGTGGCATTTCACCGCTATTCAGAATGACGCTGTACTGGAAGAACTGAACGAAAAGATTAAAGGTGCTTTTGCCAAGAGCGATGAACCCCGTTTGCAGGAACGCGGACATAGCCGGACGTATTGTTGTTATTATCATGCTCCTACACTCGTCATTGTTTCCAACGAACCGACACAGTGGTGGGCAAGCATGGATTGTGCCTGTGCCATGCAGAATATCTTCCTGGCAGCCAAGTCCCTCGGCATCGGTTCCTGCTGGATAAACCAGTTGGGGCAAACTTGTGATGATCCTGATGTGCGTGCTTTCCTTACGAAGCTGGGCATCCCCGAAAACCACCGCGTATATGGTTGTGCCGCTTTAGGTTATGCCGCTGCCGCTCCGGTGAAGGAAAAGAAGTTGGCGGAAGGTACTGTGACAGTTATTAAGTGATACTGAACTTTCTTTAGCCCTTAACCTAACTTGTTTTTAGGTTAAACCAAACATTGCCCGAGTTGTACAACTCAGACATCCCCAGTTGTACTACTTGGGATGCTCAAGTTGTACAACTCGGGCATCCTTTGATTAAAGGAAAGAAACGCTTTGGTTACGAGTTCTTTTAGTTATCCCATATAGATTTACATCATGGCTTACTTCTTAATCTAAAAAATGCCCGCAGGGGAGGCGGCAGTCAGGTAATTAATGAATTATACATGAAGCAATTTCGTATAATCCCGCCGCCTCGCCCTGTGGGCTCCCTCTTTTCACAAAGCGGGTTGAAATAAAGCCATATTCCGATAAGAATTTACTTCATTTATCTCTGCATATCAATGATACCGCTATCTGTATCGCTATTGTTCAATCCCTTGTTTCCGGCTTTGTGTCTGCGGCCGAACTCAAACGTATAGCCTACGCGGAGTATGAACATCTGTCCCGTTTCTTTCACAAAAGTCTCCGAACGGAAAGGCGCAACCTCACTGATACGTTCTTTTCCCACCTTATAATTATTGGTGAAAGGAAACAGAACACCAATCCCTGCCTGAAAGTTTTGCTTGGCATACATCGCCATAAATGCGGTCTGATTCTCATTCTTCTTGATGGTTTCACCAAAGAAGTTATTCTGCACCTTCCGGAACTGCCCGAGCAGTGAGAAACCTTTGTATTGCAATTGCGCCATCACACTGTAATAAAATTCATCGTACGTGTGACTGTATTCCAGCCCCTCCGACCAACTGCGGGTATATCCTCCCGAAGCATAAAGCGTCAGGAAATCTTTCAGCCCGAACAGCGTTGCGCCATTGGTACCGATCATCAGTTCCGCATTCAGGCTTTGGAACGAGCGTTGGTTTTCATCTTTCAATATCAGTTTCCCGTCCTCAACGAAGATGCTTTCCATGATGGGACTGTCGTAATACTGGTGGCGCACGCTCAGATTGGCATTGAACTGCTTCTTCGAATAACTGTAGGACAAAGAGTTCGTGAACTGCTGGTATGTTTTCAGCAACGGATTACCACGAACTATCTGTATCGTATCTATAGCCTGCTCCACATCTGTCAACGAACCAAGCGAGGGTATGGCGGGACTGATATTGAACCGGTAGCGCAGGAAGCCCGCTTTCTTCAAATTGTAACTCAATCGTACGGTAGGCGTGAAAGTATAGTAAGCATGGTCTTCGTCGCTTTCCTTGAACCAGGCACGCGTCATGCCCACACTACCCGCATAACTGAAATCCTTCACCTTGCCCTGCACCTCAAAGAAAGCGGAAGTCTGTGACTGGTCCATCTTCGAAGTAGTGGGATTGGAGCCTTTGTATTCATTCTCCGTCCTCATCTGATAGTGGCGGGCGCCACCGCTCAGCTTCACATCCTTGAAGCTCTTTTCGTAAATGGCCTCACCGATGACAGAGCGTTTATCACCATCCACCAGCGTCTGAATATCCGCCAACGGTGCATGCTCGTCCTTGTACTCCTTATATTTACGGTTGTTCTTGGTGTGGATAAGCGTTCCCGTCACATTCATCTGTATGCTTTGCTGATGGGGCAGGGTATGCTGGAAGTAAAGGTCGAGTGCCGGAGAATAGCTGGATGTGTGGTTGTTGACGTATGAGTAGATAGGCTCCGTGCTGCCCACTGCCCACATCCGGTTCAGCTCGTTCTGGTAAGGAGCGTTGTTGAGGTTATTGCGGAAGATGGCGTTGAAGACATACTTGTCCGCTTTCGTCAGATTGTACGTCAGGTTCAGGTTATTGATGAAACTGAGTGCGGGAGATTCGTCTTCGATACCTTCTTTGATACGGTCGATGGTACGGTCGCCCAGGTGGAAGGTTTCGTGAGATTCGAGGCGGCTGTGGTATTTGCCATTCTTGTTGAAGTAGTCGATGCCCCATTCGGAGTTCTTGTAGTTGAACTTCGCACTCAGGAAATTCTCTCCCCACAGGGTATGGGGCGAGTCGGAAAGCTGGAAGTTCACCACACCACCCGTTTCGCGGCGGCGCAAGATGATGTTCACCACAGCGCCCAGTTCGTCGTCGCCGTATTGTTTGCCGGGGTCTTCAATGAACTCCACGCGCAGCACGTCTTTGGCTCTGATGGCGGCTATTTCCTTGTCCGTCACCTTGATGCCGTTGATGCGGGTTTGCACGGCTCCACCGCCGCTGACGCTCATGCTGTTGGTGAAGTTATCCACTTGCAGGCGGGCGATGCCGAGATTGTTCAGCAGGTCGTAGGCACCGAACGAGCGTTTCAATTGGCTTTCGGTGGGCAGGATAATCTGACGGTCCACCCGTTGAAGCACGTTGCTGGCGGATACGGTTACTTCACCCAGACTTACGGCATCTTCCTGTAACTGTACATCGCCCAGGTCGAGGTTGTTGTTCAGTTTCAGCAGGATGACTTCACTCTGATAGCCGATGAAAGTAATGGCGAGGCGGTAGTTGCCCGCCTTTATTTTACTGAGGGCGAACTTGCCCTGTGCGTCCGAAGTTACTCCGGTCACCAGGGTGGAGTCTGTGGCCCATAGCGATACGTTGGCGGCTATAATCGCCTCTTGCGAAGCGTCCGTGACGCGTCCTTTAACGGAGAAGTTCTGTGCCTGCGTACTGAGTACGCAGAGGACAAGCAATAGTAAAAATAGTTTTGTTTTCATATTCGTTTCTGTTAATAGGTTACTAATCAATTAGGGATACAGATTTCACTCCTCCCCATTGGGGAAGATTCTATCTATTGTATTTCAATTGTTTATACTTTCTTCGTTGAGACGGTGAAAGTTAGGATTGTACGGCGGAATTCAGTTCGTACATCAGCGTAAAAACCTTGACTATGATGAGTACGAAGAGGAGTCCGAAAGTAATCCATAATGCTGTCTTTGCGTATCTCTTCATGAACTGCTGTTTTTAAGTTTATTATATCGTTCTGTTATTTCATCTATGCTGATGCCAAGCAGGTCCATAATGCTGAACAGGTCGGCAAGCTGGTTTTCAAAGAATTCTTTCTTCTGTATCTTCATCACTTTCTTCATGGCATCCTTTGAGAGATAGAAGCCCATGCCCCGCTCGGGATAGATGATGTCCTCCGCTTGCAGGTATTCGTAGGCTTTCAGCACGGTGCGCGAGTTCACGGCAAGCTGCGTGGAAAGCTCCCTGACCGAGACTATTCGTTCGCCCGCCGTCCACTCACGGGTGAGTATCTTGCTGAAACAGAAGTCCACAATCTGCTGGTATATCGGTTTGTTGGTCTTGAAGTCCATAGCTTACAGTTGTTTTTCTTTGAGCAGGAAGTAGCTCGATATCCATATTCCGATGCTGAACAAGATAGGGGTACCGTAGTTGCAGAAAGCAATGATGGCTTCTGACGTGCTGCTTATCGGGAAATTATAGATGGGATAGGCTATGTTTGCTATCCAATATCCGTGGCTGTCGGCAGGTTCCCACAATGTCATTGAGAGTATAATCCCGAAAATGAGAATGAAGCAGGAACACAAAACGATGAAGGAATTTATCAGCTTCTGGCGTTTGAAGGCTATGCATCCGAGGAAGAAAATTCCTTGCATCAAGCTGCATGACAGTATCTGGTCTTTTTCTATCAGGTGAAATTCAATGTGGCTGCCGAAGTGTTGCAGGTAGCTGGTACCTGAGAGTATTAGTAACCCTTTTATGCCTGTTATCAGCAAGAAACAGAACAGCGGGAGTACGAGCAGATACTTCATCCACAAGTGCAGGAACTTTTCAAAAACGGAAGCGGGCATCAACAGGTATAGAGTAGAGGTCTGTTTGGTGATATTTATCTCCAACAGACAGGGGGCGATGCAGAGGAACCACAACAGGTAGCGGCTGAGGGAGAAAGCCTGTGTATGTTCGATGTAATAGCTTGAGCCTTTGTTGATATCATACATCATGCAGAGAAGACAAATGCCCAGCACAATGCCGGCACTCCAAAGCAAGTGTTTGCCGGTTTCCAGTTTCTTGTACTGTTCCAGCAGGAAGAAACGTTTCAGGTTGAAGGTTGCATTCATAATTTCTTATTGTTATTTTATAAATGATAATTCAATGAAGAATGAAGAATGATGAATGAAGAATGAAGAATTTGGCTGCGCTATGCAAGCATGCCGCAAGGTAATTCTTCATTCTTCATTCTTAGTTCTTCATTTCGCTAAATTATCATTTTTATCTTTTCCGGCACTTGTAACATTGCTTTGTACAGCAGTTCTATATCCGGTGTATTTTCTTCTTCCTCTTCATTAGGCAACACGGAGAAATATCCGGGCAATTCCTGTTCGCTGTAAATGCTGTCTTCGGGCAGACTGTCTGTCCGGGCAAAGAGGAGGCACTGGCTGATTTCGTCCAACGAACGGTTCAGCAAGATTTCGCCTTCGCCGAGGATGATGAGGTGATCCAGCAGGTTCTCGAAGTCGTGTGCCTGATGGGTGGAGATGAGGAGCGTACTGTCATCATCTATGCTGCGGCTGATGATACGTTTCAGAGCTTGTCGGGATGTGATGTCCAGTCCGTTTGTAGGCTCGTCGAGTATCAGGAGCGGGGTATGCAGTGCAAAGGCATACGCCAGCATCGCCTTTTTCTGCTGACCATAAGAAACTGCGGATAACTTCTGTTTCCTGTCAATCTTCAGTTCTTCAAGATTCTGTTCAAACTCTTTGTGGTTGAAGTGAGGATAGAAAGCGGAATGCCGTGTGGCAAAAGCGGAAATGCTTTCGGAAGGCATCTGCATTTCTTCGGGCAGAAAGAAGTAGCGGCTCAATAAGGCGGGTTCTCTTTTTGCCGGATTCATCCCATCAATGCTGCATTCTCCTTTCCAAGGAAAAAGTAGTCCGCAAAGGAGATGTATCAGTGTGGTTTTACCTACACCGTTCTCTCCCAAAAGTCCATATATTCCGTTGCCTATCTCCAAAGATATATCATTGAAAATAGGATGGTTAGACTTGTAGCCGTAGCTGATGTTTTCTATCTTTATCATAGTTTTTTAAGTGTTGCACTGATGTACAACACTGCAAACGTAAGGGAAGCTGAGGAGAAAAGCAAGGAAGGGAGAGGATTATTAATATATTTTAGCAGTGGGTGGTGACTATAAAATCAGCCACACCGCCATCATGTGGCACACCGAACCTCCCAATACGAAGAAATGAAATACAGAATGCATATAGCGCTGCCGGAAAGAGTAAAACACTGCCCCGGTGATGTAACAGATGCCTTCACCGATCATCCAGTAGCACGTTCCTGCGGCAACGGCATATAGAGGTTTGAAGGCAACCAGTACGGACAGCCCCATAACGATGAAGCAGATTGTCTCTACATTGCTATGTTCCTCCATTTTGCGGAAACTCACGATGGTGCCGATAATGGCACATAACCAGACAAAACCGAATAATCCCCATCCCCAGGCACCTTCACTCCGTAGTGCTATCAACGTAACGGGCGAGTAACTGCCCGCAATGTGCCAATAGATGGCCGCATGGTCCCAATTCCGCAATCGCTTCTTCCAGGGATTATGGTATTTCAGCGCATGATAGAGAGTAGAGGCAACGTAAGAGCCGAGCATGCCGAAGAGATAGAGCCAGATGCCGAATACAGCCCAGAAGTTCCCACTCTGATAACTTTTTACGAGAAATATTGTACCGACAATAATCCCCATCAGGATGCCTGCAGCGTGCGAGAGGGTATTAATTTTCTCTTCGGCTTTTGTATAGAAAAGTCCGTTTTGTTTCTTTTTCCGGGTGATGCTCATTTATAAAAGTGCGATGTTTATACCTCCTCTGCTTTTACCATGTCCCATCCGCTGAATTGCATTACGATGCAGTGCAACTGCGTGCCCTGTGCCAGTTGTTGTACCTTTGGCCCTTGGGCATAACCGTGTATCTGATCTACGGCATCCAGCCACTGTTGTCCACCTTTACTTTCATAGTCTTTTGCCGACAGATACTTCAGTTCCAGAATATAGCTGTGAGCCACTTCGGGGTAACGTTGCAGGTCGGGCATGAGGAACATGTCGCAGAAGCCGTGGTTCAGTTCCACTTCAGGGGCAGTGAGGTAGTAAGCGCTGATACTGAGGTAGGCGGTGAAGAAACCTTGGATGTTCCGTTCACCCTCGATGAGGCTGCGCACGGAGGAGTGATCCTTGTAGGCGCGGGCGATAGATTCGAGTGACTGCCGCCAGTTGCCATAGTATGCCATGTCTTTATAGATGGAGCGCAGGCTACTCAGGTCGATGTACTTTTCGCTTTGATAACCTTCGAGCAGGTATTCGTAATACTGCTTGCGCACATTATTGTTGGGGATGCTCAGCACCAGCTGGTCGCCATCTGTTCCGGTGATGGTGAGCATGCCGTAGTAGAAGAGCAGGCTGGGGAATATCTCCGCCTTGGCGATTCGCTCGGCGGGAAAGGAGGTGACGAGGTTGGTGATGATCTGCCCTTCCTCGGTAATGCGGCGCAGCACACCCTTGCGGTCGCCGTCCAACTTGTCCAGTTGAATGAGTTTCTTCATCTTGTTGTAGTCGGTGCGGGTGTTGGGGTCAATCATCTGTTTGGGTGAAGCACCATAATTCATGTAGTTGCGGAGGTAATAGAACACCATGTCGCAATTGAACATCTTCGGGTCGCGTCCCAGGCTCTCTTCAGCGAAGCAGTAGTTGTCGTACCAGGGTTTCATTTCCGTAATCATGGTATCCACGTCACCGTTGTGCTCTCCGGCATCTTTATAATATTGCAGAATCGCACGTACATCTGTTTCGCTGAATCCCAACATCATGTTGAATATGGGTTCGGTACTGATGTTCCATCCGATGTTGAATCCACTGCTCAAGTCATCCAGCGTAACGGGGCTGACACCTATCATGAAGATGCGCTCGAACATACCCTTGAACTTCTTGAAGACTTCGCGATAGAACCCGCTGGCGTGGGTGATGGCATGATAAACGCCTTCGCCTTCTTCGTTGAGTACTACGTTGGTGAAATTGTCGTATTCGTCAATGATGAGGTAGAGGCGGGCGTCTGTCTCTTTGGCCTTCATGTCCAGATAGTTCAGTTTATTCCTGAAGCCGGATTGTTCCTTCATTTCCCGGACAAACCCGGGATAGTAGTATAATTCATAAATGGAAGCGAAGTTATCCACACACATGCTGCAATAATCGTTGAAGTTCTGCGCCAGTCCTTCTCCTTGTCCGCCTATGCGCGAGAAATCCATGTACAGCACCTGAAAGGCTCCTTGCAGCGGCGTAGGTCGGCTGCCTATCCACAGGTTTCCGAAGCGGGCGGCGAACTTTTCCTTTTGGGCAAGGTCGTAGTAAGCCCGCAACATGCCCAGAAAGATGCTTTTGCCGAAGCGGCGGGGGCGGATGAGGAACAGATAATTAGGCTGCCGCTCCAGCAGGGGCAGGTACATGGTTTTGTCCACATAATATTGGTTTTGTTCCACCACTTCCACGAAGCTGGATACACCGTAGGGTATTCTCTTTATCTCTTCCATATCATTCTCTGTGTGTTATCGTTTCAATATGAGGCGTTATTTTTATCACTCGACACTGCCTGTGCCGCGCAACATCGCAAAAGTACTTTATTCTTCCCGAAAGAACAAAGGAAGCGGGCGGAAAGTTGTTGCCCTATAACTTGCCATGGCCTGTAAAATGAAAAAAAATATAGCGGAGGTGTCTCCGCTATAAAAAGGCTGTATGCCCTAACCATACAGCCCTGTATCGATTGTTTATACAGCTCTGTATCGACTGTTTATACAGTCCTGTATTGACTGTTTATACAGCTCTGTATCGATTGCCTATACAAATTTCCGGTCATCCCAGTGGATTTTCGTCCAGTCCTCCTCCGGTGTTTCCGCTGTCGCCTCCTCCTGAGGGAGCTTCGCCCAGGTAGATGGTTTGCGAAACGCTTCGTGGCGTCTTGAGCAAGGTCTTGCCGTTGGTGCTGTATTGAGTGGTGACGGTGAGCGTGTACTCTCCGTTCTCCAGTTCGGCGGGGATGATGAAGACGAGCTTTGAGGGATCGTTCACCGCCCAGAGGTCTTCGGTGACTTTGGTGACTACGCCCGAGGCGGATGTCAGCGTGATGCCCACGGCTGGGTCGGTGCCCGCTATTTTCAGTTTCGAGCCGGTCAGGGTGAAGTTGCGTCCCGCGGTGGCGGTGGCGTTGGTGGCGCGGGTGGCGGTGTCCTGCGTGCCTGCCACGAACATGGTGCTTCCCTTTTCGCCGATGATGTTGACACCGGTGGCTCGGATGGCTTCACGCATGTCAGCGCCTTGGGTGAAGGCGACGTAGACCGAGTTGCGTTCCGGGTTCCACGCCTTGTTCAGCACCACGCCGGTGAATTGAGCTACGGCGTGATACAGACCCATATTGACGTTGTAGCCGCTGAGGGCCATTTTCTTTACCACCCGTTGCTCCAGATTGATGACTGCTTCCACAACCTCTCGTTCCAGACCCGGGTTTATTGCCATGATTTCGGAGATGACGCGCTGTTTGTCAGCGGTGCCGGCGGAAACGAGGGCTAGGATGCGGTCGTTCTTGTCGTCAACGGTGACGGAGTTGTCTGCCAGCTGGGCATTCAAGGTATACTTGATGTCGTTTGTTGCCATAATTTAAATGTTTTTTTAAAGTTGATGAATAATTATTTAGTGAAAACCTCCGCGATCCAGCGGTTAAGGACTGTCTTGCGGAGGTTTTCGGGGGTTATGCTTAGTTAGAATTTGGGAGTGCCCCAAGTTGAATAATCCTTGATATCTTCGGAATTTGACATTATGCAGCCTTTGAAGCAATTTGCCGTAGTCCAATTGCCCGAACCTTTCGCATAGCTCCACAGTGCGGGGGCGGTACCTGAATTGTTATGCAGATTGACTTGGTAGAAGCAATTCCTAAAGTCCATGTCTTTATCTATGAAGCGGTTTAATTTATCCTGTTCGGCCGCGGCGGGATCGACGAATATATTTGGATTGAACATCATATAGGTACACCCATAGAAGCAACTGTTGAAGTTTATAGCTTCTGCGTTCTTCGCGAAAAGCCCTTCCGGAATTGTCCGTAATCCGGTACACCCATAGAAGCAATAGCTGAAGTTTGTAGCCGCTGTGTTATTCGTGAAAAGCCCTCCCGGAATTGCCTTTAATGCGCGACACGACTGGAAGCAATTTCTGAAGTCTGTGGCCGCTTTGTTCTTTTCGAAAAGATTTCCCGGGATTGCGGTTAATCCATTACAATTAGCGAAGCAATAGTTGAAGCTTGTAGCCTCTGCGTTGTTCGCGAAAAGCCCTTCCGGGATTGTCTGTAATGCGGTACAGTCATAGAAGCAATAGTTGAAGCTTTTAATAACTGTGTTGTTCGCAAAAAGATCTGTCGAAATTGTGGTTAATGCGGTACAGCCATAGAAGCATCGAATAATGTTTATATTTGCGTTGTTCGCGAAAAGTCTTGCCTCGATTGTGGTTAAAGCGATACAATCGGCGAAGCATTGATCAAAATTTGTAGCCTCTGTGTTGTTCGCGAAAAGTGATTCCGGTATTGTGGTTAATGCGTTACAGCTACTGAAGCAATTGCTAAAGTTTGTGGCTGCTGTGTTGCTTGCGAAAAGCTCTTTAGGAATGCTTCCTAATAGAATGCAATTATAGAAGCAATTGCTGAAGTCTGTAGCCGCTGTGTTCTTTTCGAAAAGATTTCCCGGGATTGCGGTTAATCCTTTACAATTAGCGAAGCAACTGGTGAAGCCTCTAGCCTCTGTGTTTTTCGCGAAAAGCTCGCTAGGAATCTCTTTTAATAGATCGCAATTAAAGAAGCAACTGTTGAAGTCTGTAGCCGCTGTGTTGCTTGCGAAAAGCCCTCCTGGAATTGTCTGTAATGCTCTACAATAATAGAAGCAACCGCTGAAGTCTGTAGTCGCTGTGTTCTTTTCGAAAAGATTTCCCGGGATTGTGGTTAATTTTTGGCAACTGTAAAACGCTTTGCTCAAAGATGAGCAATTCATATTGAGCAATGGCGTTTCAAGGCTCACCAGTTTATTCGGGTTGTAAGAGCCGGCTCTTTGCTCAAAATTCAGCACCGGTATTTGCTGTTTGTCCGCCGTCACATCCGAGCCGATGGTGATGATGTATGTGCCCGCTGCGGCGTACGTGTACTCGAATTTGTCACCCGCTGCAAGCGTCGTGCCTTTGGGCACTACGACAACGGGTGTACCGTCACCCCAACTTACCATGATAGCCGCGGGAGTAACGCCGGATTCGGGGAAGGGAATGTTGAATTTCAAATCGCCACTTTCCACCTTCACGGTGAACTGCATTGTTTCAACTGGAACCGTGGGGATAAGTGTGTACGATGCGGGATTCGTTTTCTCTTCAGTGGTAGTGGCGCTGCCGTAGCCCGCGAAGTTGTAGTAGGTGGGCTTTTGTTCCAGGAGTGTCTTATATGCGGTGGCCACTGCGGGATCGGTGATGGCAGGCAGGAATATTTTGATGTCCGGGTACGTTCCGGTTATGATGCCTGTCCCTAAGCTTATACCGCCGGTTCCGGTCGCTTTTGTGCCTTCGAATATGAGGGCTGTCATTGCCGTGCACCCTTCAAAGGCGCTGTTTCCTACGCTCTGTATATCGGCGTGCAGGAACATTTCGGTCATCGAGGTGCAATTTTTAAAGGAGCTGTTTCCTATTCTTTTTATGTTTTTGGAGATACTGGCGCGGGTGGCGGGTGTGGCATCGGCGGGCATCGGGTCGTTCTGGATGAATGTGGTCAGTGCCGTGCAGCCTTCAAAGGCATTGTCGCCAATGGCTTCCGCGGCGTCGGGCAGTATGACTTTTTCTAGCTTTGCGCAGCCTGAAAAGCCAGTCACGTCGGTTATGCCGCTGATGCCGGACAGGTCGATGGCGGTGATTTTCTCAGCCTTGGTTTCTTTCAAGAAAGTGGCCAGGGCGGTGATGTCGTCGGCGTTTACCGTGCCCGTCACGGCCAGTTCGGTTTGTCCTTGGGCCGGGGTTATATTGTTCAAGGTGTTTCCCAAACTTCCCGCCGTAGCGGGTGGCAGGCTGATGGTTTTGCCGAGCGTTAGCGTGGGTTCTAAGGTATAGCACAGGCCGGCTTCCAGCAAGGTGCCGGCTGCGGTTGTCAAATCGCCGGTATAGGTATTGCCGCTTTCCGTGTTTACGGTGACGGTGAGCAGGTCGTTGCTCAGATCGCATGGAGGTATCATCATGTAGGCTTTCAGCGGCTCCGTGGAGGGGGTATGGTTAGTGATGTCGAGGTCGAGACTTGACACCGGGGCGGATTCCGTATCTGCTCCGACGGTTAACCCGTCTATTGACGAGTCGGCGAGCAATGCGTACATCCGGGAGCTCAGTTTGTTATTGGCGGCAGTGAGGCTCACGCGGGTGATTTTCTCTGTAGAAGGCATGTTTTTGAGGCTGAAGCGTATCATCGCGGCCTCGTGGCTGAATTTGAGTCTTTCATACGAGCCCGCTGTCGCTGCTCGTCCCACCATAAGGTCGAAGCCTTTGAGATGCGCCATGGGCTTGGCGCAGTCTTGTGTCTGGCCTAAGAAGGAGGTGTAGATGGCTTGACCTTCAGTACTGTAGTTGCAATTGTCAGCGGGATACATGGCAAAGTAGAAACTCTTTGTTTCAATGGTTCCTTCGAAGCTGATACTCGTTCCGTCCTGGCTGAGACTGCTTGGCAGGCTATTGAAACCTACCGAGTAATCCAGCTCATTTGCATTGGCGCCGAATACTTTAATCTTCTCCACCGGTGCACCGTCTGTACTTCCGCCTTCCCATTTCACAGCTATGTTGTCTATACCGGCTATTCCCAGCTTGTCTTCATAGTCGGTGCGCGTCTGTGAGGCCGCGCCTTGTGTTGCCCGGATGGTCATGGTTATCTTCTCACCCGGTTTGGGTTCGTTGTACTCTTCCTTCAGTTCATTTTGGCAGGCTACTGTTGCCAGTGCCGCGGCCATCAGAACGATGCTTTGATGAAATCTTCTTGTTTTCATGCTGCTCGTTTTTTAGTTATTTTTCGATGGTGAGGATGTCGTTAATCAGGTCTTCCAGCTCGCTTGAAGATGCGTTGCGGCTGCCGCGCGAACGTCCGTAGCTGCGGGAAGACGTGCCTATAGAGCCTCCGTTGCCGAATCCTCCTAAGTTGCCGCTTCCTGCAATTACACATGATGTTCCTTCTGTCTCCATCTGTATCACCTCTATTTGGGGAGCCAGATACTTTTCTTTTGCTTGGTTTTTCATACTTATGCTTTCTTTTAAGTTGATGAATTATTATTTAGTGAAAGCCTCTGCGACCCGGCGGTTAAGGACTGTTTCGCAGAGGTTTTCGGGGGTATGCTTAGTTAGGAGCCTTGGGAGTGCCCCAACTACCATCACTCGGAACGTCGGCGTGATTTGACACCTTGCAGTTGGTGAAGCAATTTTCCGTCTGCCATTGGCCCGAACCTTTCGCATAGTTCCACAAGGCGGGGGCGATACCTGACGTAGTGTTATTTTCAGTGAAGTTTTTGAAGCAATATCTAAAGTCCATGGACTTATCCATGAAACGGTTTAATTTCTCCTCTTCGGTCGCGGTGGGATCGACGAATATATTTGCGTTTAACTTCATCTTGATACATCCAGAGAAGCAAAAGCTGAACTTTGTAGCCATTGTGTTCTTCGCGAAAAGCCCTTCCGGGATTGTGGCTAATGTGTGACAGTTAGAGAAGCACTCGCTGAAGCTGGTAGCTTTTTTGTTATTTGCGAAAAGGCCTCCCGGAATTGTTTGTAATGCGTAACAGCTAGAGAAGCAATTGCCGAAATCTGTAGCCTCTGTGTTGTTTGCGAAAAGCCCTTCCGGAATTGCCTGCAATTCGCTACACTCGTCGAAGCAATAGCTGAAGTCAGTAGCTTTTTTGTTATTTGCGAAAAGCCCTCCCTTGATTGTCTTTAATGCTTCACAGCCTTGGAAGCAACGGCTGAAGTTCTCAGCCGCTGTGTTCTTCGCGAAAAGCTCTTCCGGGATTGTGGTTAATTGGGTACTACTACAGTTGGAGAAGCAAAAGCTGAAGTTTGTAGCCATTGTGTTCTTTTCGAAAAGATTTCCCGGGATTGTCTTTAATGCCCTACAGCGAGAGAAGCAAGAGTTGAAGTATACAGCCTCTGCGTTTTTCGCGAAAAGCATTCCCGGGATTGTCTCTAATGCGGTACAATTATAGAAGCAATAGCCGAAGTTTGTAGCCGCTGTGTTATTCTCGAAAAGTTTTTCCGGGATTGTCTTTAATGCGCTACAGGTAGCGAAGCAATAGCCGAAGTCTTTAGCCACCGTGTTCTTTCCGAAAAGATTTTCCGGAATTGTCTGTAATGCGATACAGTTTTCGAAACAACTGCTGAAGTATGTAGCCTTTGTGTTCTTTTCGAAAAGATTTCCCGGGATTGTGGTTAATTTTTCGCAAGACTTGAATGTATTATTTAAATTGAAATAATCCATATTGAGCAATGCCGTTTCAAGGCTCACCAGTTTATTTGTGTTGTAAGAGCCGGTTCTTTGCTCAAATTTCAGCACCGGTATTTGCTGTTTATCCGTCGTCGCATCCGAGGTGATGGTGATGATGTATGTGCCCGTTACGGCGTACGTGTGCTGGAATGCGTCACCCGCTGCAAGCGTCGTACCTTTGGGTACTGCGACAACGGCTGTACCGTCACCCCAATCTACCGTGATATTTGCGGGAGTATTGCCGGATTCGGGGAAGGGAATGCTGAATCCCAGATTGCCACTTTCCACCTCCACGGTGAACCGCATTGAATCAACTTCAACCGTGGATATGAGTGTGTACGATGCGGGATTCGTTTTCTCTACAGTGGTAGTGGCGCTGCCGTAGCCCGCGAAGTTGTAGTAGGTGGGCTTTTCTCCCAGGATTGTCTTATACGCGGTGGCCATTGCGAGCTCGGTGATGGCAGGCAGGAATATTTTGATGTCCGGGTGCGTTCCGGTTATGATGCCGGTCCCTAAGCTTATACCACCGGTTCCGTTGGCCGCTTTTGTGCCTTCGAATATGAGGGCTGTCATTGCCGTGCACCCTTCAAAGGCGTTGTTTCCTACGCTTTGTATATCGGCGTGCAGGAACATTTCGGTCATCGAGGTGCAATTTTTAAAGGCGCTGTTTCCTATCTTTTTTATTCTTTTGGAGATACTGGCGCGGGTGGCGGGTGCGGCATCGGCGGGCATCGGGTCGTTCTGGATGACTGTGGTCAGTGCCGTGCAGCCTTCAAAGGCATTGTCGCCAATGGCGTCCGCGGGGTCGGGCAGTATGACTTTTTCTAGCTTTGCGCAGCCTGCAAAGCCTGTCACCTCGGTTATGCCGCTGATGCCGGACAGGTCGATGGCGGTGATATTCTCAGCCTTGGTGGCTTTCAAGAAAGTGGCCAGGGCGGTGATGTCGTCAGCGTTTACCGTGCCCGTCACGGCCAGTTCGGTTTGTCCTTGGGCCGGGGTTATATTGTTCAAGGTGTTTCCCAAACTTCCCGCCGTAGCGGGTGGCAGGCTGATGGTTTTGCCGAGCGTTAGCGTGGGTTCTAAGGTATAGCACAGGCCGACTTCCAGCAAGGTGCTGGCTGCGGTTGTCAAATCGCCGGTATAGGTATTTCCGCTTTCCGTGTTTACGGTGACGGTGAGCCGGTCGTTGCTCAGATCGCATGGAGGTATCATCATGTAGGCTTTCAGCGGCTCTGCGGAGGGGGTATGGTTAGTGATTTCGAGGTCGAGACTTGACACCGGGGCGTATTCCGTATCTGCTTCGACGGTTAACCCGTCTATTGTCGAGCCGGCGAGCAATGCGTACATCCGGGAGCTCAGTTTGTTATTGGCGGCAGTGAGGCTCACGCGGGTGATTTTCTCTGTAGAAGGCACGTTTTTGAGGCTGAAGCGTATCATCGCGGCCTCGTGGCTGAATGTGAGTCTTTTATACGAGCCCGCTGTCGCTGCTCGTCCCACCATAAGGTCGAAGCCTTTGAGGTGCGCCATGGGCTTGGCGCAGTCTTGTGTCTGGCCTAAGAAGGCGGTGTAGACGATTGGATCCGAAGCGTCGTTGTTGTAGTTGCAATTGTCAGCGGGATACATGGCAAAGTAGAGGCTCTTTGCATCAATGGTTCCTTCGAAGCTGATACTCGTTCCGTCCTGGCTGAGACTGCTTGGCAGGCTATTGAAACCTACCGAGTAATCCAGCTCATTTGCATTGGCGCCGAATACTTTAATCTTCTCCACCGGTGCACCGTCTGTACTTCCGCCTTCCCATTTCACAGCTATGTTGTCTATACCGGCTATTCCCAGCTTGTCTTCATAGTCGGTGCGCGTCTGTGAGGCCGCGCCTTGTGTTGCCCGGATGGTCATGGTTATCTTCTCACCCGGTTTGGGTTCGTTGTACTCTTCCTTCAGTTCATTTTGGCAGGCTACTGTTGCCAGTGCCGCGGCCATCAGAACGATGCTTTGATGAAATCTTCTTGTTTTCATGCTGCTCGTTTTTTAGTTATTTTTCGATGGTGAGGATGTCGTTAATCAGGTCTTCCAGCTCGCTTGAAGATGCGTTGCGGCTGCCGCGCGAACGTCCGTAGCTGCGGGAAGACGTGCCTATAGAGCCTCCGTTGCCGAATCCTCCTAAGTTGCCGCTTCCTGCAATTACACATGATGTTCCTTCTGTCTCCATCTGTATCACCTCTATTTGGGGAGCCAGATACTTTTCCTTTACTTGGTTTTTCATACTTATACTTTTTTTTAAGTTGATAATATATTCTCTACTATATCAGCGGTTACTATTGCTTCACATTCATATCCGACGGTGTTTGTTCCTCATCCGGGGCGAGCAGGTTGCGTACTTCGGTATCCAGGTCTACGCCTACCGGCAATTGCAGTTTACACCGCAGCCGGTACCGGTTTTTCAATACGGTGGAGCGGCTGACTCCCAGCAGATGGGCTATCTCTTCGTTATTCTGCTTCAAGAGGATGAGCATACAGAGCAACTCATCGACGCGGGTAATCCGCGGGGATATGGTGCGAAGGCGGTGTATAGCATTGGGATACAGTGATGTAAAGTGGTTGCGGAAATTGACTTCCACTTCAGCAGTGGTGAGTCGCGACTGAAAGCAGGCTGTCTGTGAAGAATGTGGACTTTCCGGATCGGAGAGTGACTGCTGTTCAGCTTGCTGTTCTATCTGCTGTTTCAGCGGACAGGTCAACGGATGTTTTTGGACTTCCTCTTCTATTTTGGAAAGCCGCATTTGGGTATGTCGTATGACGTTACGTTCAATGAAAGCGTAACGAATGAGGAATGTTACACCGAATAATAAAATGAGGAGGAGTCCTCCGATAATTTCGTTTGTTAGATTCATTGGTTTGTTTTGTCTATAGTCCGGCGTAAACGATGTATTTCGTTAAAGCCACTCAAATGTAAGAAATCAGAGTCGAATAAACCTAAAAAACGGTATGGACAAAACTAAGGACAAATATAAAAACCCTTGTATATGAGAGGTATACAAGGGGATGCGTTTTCGCATAAAAAAGGAAAGGGGAGGAAAAAGCTTTATTCCGGCAGCAGTAAGGCACGTACTTCAGAGTCAAGATCACACCCTTCGGGCAGGCCTAACTTGGTGCGCAGGCGGTATCGGTTTTTCAATACACTGCTACGGGTGATGCCCAATGTGCGGGATATTTCTTCGTTGTTTTGCTTCAATACGATAAGCATACAGAACAATTCTTCGGTACGGGTGATGCGCGGACAGATGGAACGCAAGCTATGCAGTACGGTGGGATAGAGCGAAGCGAAGGCGGTGCGGAACTGTTCTTCTTCTCTGTTGGTGAGCAGGCAAGGTTGCAGGCTCTCCATTACGTGCTCTAAGTCGCAGGTTTTGTCGTGTGTGGCTTGTATGTCGACCAATTGACGGAGGAGTTCTTCGTTGCGGTTGTTCAGCTCTTGCCTGGAAGCTATGAGTTGTTGCAGGCGTTGGCTCTGTTCGTGCAATTGCTGCTGTGAGAAAAGTTTCTCCCGTTCTTTCAGGCGAAGACGCATCCATAACCAGCCGCCTATGCCGACTCCTATAGCGAGCAGGAAGAGTCCGGTGAAGATAAATGTTTGCAAGCGACTGCTCTTCAGCTCTACTTCGGCGGAGAGCAAACGGTTCTCTTTCTCTTTCTGTTCTGTCTGATAACGGATATCGGCTTCTACTACCGCTTCGCGGGTCTTCTGTTCCAGGTAGACTTGTAAAAGCGGTTCGCGCAAGCGGGTGAGGTGGGCGATGACGGCATTGTCTTCCCGATGTATGTAATGGCTCATCAGTGTGTCAAGGAAGTGGTAGCTGTCCGTAGAGTTATACTTTTTGATGGCAAGTATTGTTTTTCGGGCTTCGGCATCGCGTCCCAAGCGGAATAAAGCGATGGCACGCAGTGCTTCAACATTGTAATCGGATGCGGTGGGGGTGTTGGATCCGTAATACCTTTCTATATCTTCCAATCCTTTTGCCGATTCGTATGGCAAGATCATTATCCGGTCGATTGCTTTGTAAAAATGCGTCTGGGCCGTTTGCTTGATTTCGGAAAGAAGAAAACAAGAATCCGCCGTCGCCAGCAGTTTCAATCGCTCTTCCCGCCGGTAGCCCGGAAGTTTTTGTACAATGCTCCATTTGGTCAGATGATATGCTCCTTTGTCTTTCAGGTTGGTATTGGTGTTTTCCTGCCAGGCGAAAACTTTGTCAATGTAATATTGAGCCTGTGGATACATCCCCCATTTGTAATATAGATTGCTCAGTTCATGATAGCAACGTGCGCAAAATACACTGTCCTGCAACCTCAGACCGATTTCCAGTCCCTGATATTGTAATTGCACGGCTTCTTGAAACCGGTTTTGCCGGGAGTATATATTTCCGAGCAGACTCATGGCCCAATTGATACCCGGTATGTAGCGGTCTTTGCGTCCTTCAGAGATGGCATGTTTCAACAGGCGTTCCATATCATCTTTGCGGTGGGGAAGCGCATAATATACGCTGGCGGCAAAGGAGCAATCGCGGAAGGTGTTTTCTGCTGTCTTCCGATAGACGGGTAAAGCGTGGGCACTGTCCATTACAGCTTCTGCTCGCTCTTTTTGTCCGGCAAGTCCTCGCAGATAGCCCTCGAATATCATCATGTCGCGGCGACAGCATTCGTCGAGTAATGCAGGCGGGTTGGTGCGGAGTCGGTGGAACCATTCGGCGCCTTGGTCAGTACGGTTCGTGAAGTAGAAGATGTTGTTCACGTTGTTCATGGCACCTACGGCACGGGTACGGATGCCTTCATGCGCAAGGGTATCACCGGGCGTGGGCACCAAATCCATTATTTGCCGTGAAATGGCAATCGCTTTATCATATTGCTGCATGAATTGGTAGCAGCGGGAGCGTGTATAGAGATAATTGGCTTGGGTGGCGGGCAAGTCTTTGTAGCCGGGCATCCGCTCTGTTTCGTCTAGCATCTCCAGCACACGCGGGAAGTTTTTCTCGTTGAAATAAGAGTTGATGTAGTACTGGCGGGCAAGGAAATATTCAGGAGTTCCCGGTTGGGTGTGAGCCATGAAATTTTCAGCTTCGATGCGCAGTGAGTCGGTTTGCATGATCCAATCGTTACAGCGTACTTTCAGCGAATCGCTGAGGGCTTTTATTTCGGTGTCCTTTGGAGAAAGGCGAGAAGTACAACTGCTGAAGCAACTGGCATATAGCAATAGGAAGAAGATTAATTTCATGAGCGAGATATTTGTTGGTCTGTATTGACTGTTGTGCGAATATAAAGAATATATTAGAATTAGGTAAACATGAGGAAATATATTCTTTATTAAGAATCAAACGCCCGTTTTCGAAATCCGGAAACGGGCGTTTGCAGGAATTGGTATTATTTTTTTGTCTTTTATTCAAAACATCCGTAGCACGTCGGCAACAACTTACGGTCGCCCAACGTGTTATCCACGCGCGCCACATTTATCCAGAACTTGTTTTCGCGTACACTTTCTATCGGATAAGCCGCTTTTTCCCTTGTATAGCTATGTTCCCAATTATTGGCAACTACCTCATATTCGGGATGCGGGGCATTTATTAGAACGTTATCTTCCTTATCCGCTTTTCCTTCTTTCACTTCCTGGATTTCCTCCCAGATGGTCAACATCACGTTCACGAAGTTATCCAGTTCGGCAAGGCTTTCGCTTTCCGTAGGTTCTATCATAAGCGTACCGTGAACGGGAAAGGAAAGGGTAGGAGCATGATAACCATAATCCATCAGTCGTTTGGCGATATCATTTTCGCTGATACCCGTCTCTTCGTGTACCTTGCGGCATTCCAATATCATTTCATGACCAACAAAGCCAGTGGCACCACGATATACGATACCATACGTATCTTTCAGACAAGCTGCCAGATAATTAGCACTGAGAATAGCGATTTTTGTAGCACGTGTCAATCCTTCCGTACCCATCATGCGGATATATCCGTAAGTGATAGGCAGAATACCGGCACTACCGAACGGAGCGGCAGACACCGTATTGGCTGGATTGCCGAACAACGGATGTCCCGGCAGGAACGGAACCAGATGTTCCGCAACGCAGATAGGACCTACGCCCGGACCACCGCCGCCATGAGGCGAAGCGAACGTCTTATGCAGGTTCAGGTGGCAAACGTCCGCACCGATAAAACCGGGATTCGTCAGGCCAACCTGGGCATTCATATTGGCACCGTCCATATATACCTGTGCACCGCAATCATGGATGATGCGGCAGATTTCTACGATTTCCGTCTCAAAAATACCGTGTGTAGAAGGATAGGTAATCATCAGTGCGGCAAGGTCGTCTTTGTTTTCTTCCGCCTTGGCACGAAGGTCGTCCATATCCACATTGCCCTGTGCGTCGCAAGCGCAAGTCACGGTAGTGAAACCTGCCTGGATAGCAGATGCCGGATTTGTGCCGTGGGCGGAAGCAGGAATCAACACTTTGTTGCGGTGTCCCTGACCGATGTTTTCCAGATAAGCGCGGATAACACGTAGTCCTGTATATTCACCTGCCGCACCGGAGTTCGGTTGCAGACTGACTCCTGCAAAGCCTGTGATGACTTTCAGTTCTTCGCTGAGATTGTTTATCAATTCACGATAACCCTCTGCCTGGTCCTCGGGAACAAGCGGATGCATGCACATAAATTCCGGACGGCTGAGAGGCAGCATTTCCGCCGCAGCGTTCAGCTTCATGGTGCAGGAACCGAGGGAAATCATGGAATGGGCGAGGGAGATGTCCATACGGTCGAGACGCTTGATATAACGCATCATTTCCGTTTCCGTATGATATTTATTGAATACTTCGTGTGTCAGATAGGAACTACGGCGCTCCAAAGCCTTGCTTATAGTGCTGCTAACGGGAATATCTTCTGCCTTTGTCCAGTCCTTACCGGCGGCAATGGCAAAAATGGAAAGCAGGACGTTGGCAGCAGATACATCTGTTGTTTCGTCGATACTCATACCTACATCTCCATTATGGAAATAGCGCAGGTTGACTTCTTTACTCAGGGCAATGGTACGTATCTGTTGTGCCGAAACCGTATCGGGCAATGCGAAACGCAGGGTGTCGAAATAATGGGCATTCACCTGTTTATATCCCAGTTTATTGATGGCCTTCTCCAGATATGCGGCGATGCTGTGGATGCGTTCTGCAATGCTGTGGATACCTTCCGGTCCGTGGTATACGGCATAGAAACCTGCCATTGTAGCCAGTAAAGCTTGTGCGGTACAGATGTTTGAAGTTGCCTTTTCCCGTTTGATGTGCTGTTCGCGAGTTTGCAATGCCATGCGGTAACACAATTTTCCGTATTTATCTTTTGACCAGCCAATAATACGTCCCGGCATGTTGCGCTTGTACTCATCACGTGTGGCGAAATATCCGGCAGACGGGCCGCCATAGAACATCGGCGTACCGAGGCGCTGGGTGGTTCCGAACACGATGTCAGCTCCCCATTCTCCCGGAGGAACGAGCAGGGCAAGGCTCAGAATGTCGGCGGCAACAGCTACTTTGCAATTGGCTGCATGCGCTATGTTCACAAAGCTGCTGTAGTCCTCTGCGTTTCCGCTTGCATTGGGATATTGCAATACGCAGGCAAAGATATCTGGAGTGAATTCCAGCTCAGAATATTTACCTGTGCGTATCTGGATACCTTGCGGAATGGCACGTGTGGTCATTACTGCCAATGTCTGTGGGAAAATCTTTTCGTCTACAAACACAACGTTTGCACCGGACTTCTGCATGTCGCGCGGACGTAGGGCATACATCATGGAGACGGCTTCGGCAGCAGCCGTAGCTTCATCCAGCAGTGAACAGTTGGCAAGAGGCATACCCGTCAGGTCGCAGACGGCCGTCTGGAAGTTCATCAATGCTTCGAGGCGTCCTTGCGAAACTTCTGTCTGATAGGGGGTATACGAGGTATACCATACCGGATTCTCGAATACGTTCCGTTGAATAACGGCGGGGGTGATGGTGTTGTACCAGCCGAGGCCGATGTACGTAGTGTAAAGTTTGTTTTTGCACGCCAATCGGGTGATGTGCTGTCCGAACTCATATTCTGTCATTGGTTCGGGCAATGCCAACGGTTCTTTCAGACGAATATTTGCAGGGATGGTTTTGTCTATCAACTCATCCAGACTGCTGACTCCTATTTTGCGGAGCATCTTTTCTTCATCTTTCTCGCTGATGCCGATGTGGCGGTAAGCTAATAGGTCGTTTTTCATATCTATATTTTGATTAAAAGTTTATGCTTTCTTTTTCACCACAGATTACACGGATTATCACAGATTAATAATTTCTTTTATTGATTGTCGGATAAAGAAATCCGTGTGAATCTGTGTAATCTGTGGTGAACTCTTATCTTATCTGAAAAATGGGTTTTCTGCCTTTTCAATGCCGATGGTAGTTGGCGCGCCATGTCCGGGATAGACAATCGTTTCGTTGGGCAGTACGAACAGGCGGCTACAAATATGCTCTTTCAGTTCGTCGAAATTACCACCGGTGAGGTCGGCACGTCCGATGCTTCCCTGAAAGAGTACATCGCCGGAGAACATGCAATGGTCTTCGGCAGAATAATAAACCAGGCTGCCCGGTGAATGTCCCGGCACGTGGATGGCTTCAAGTGTTGTGTTACCAAAGGTGATGATGTCTCCGTCGTGCAGATAGTGACCTATTGGTGCCGGTATTTCGTTCCACTGGAAACCGAACATGCGACTTTGTTTCGGAGCTTCGTCAATCCAGAATTCATCTGCCTTGTTAGCTTCTATCGGCAACCCGAATTCCTTGACCATAAAAGCATTTCCGAAGATGTGGTCCAGATGCAGATGTGTGTTGAGGAGGTGCTTTACGTTCAATTCGTTCTTTAAAATGAAATTCTTCAACGCTTGTTTTTCCTCCTCATAAAAGCAGCCGGGGTCTATCACGGCGGCTTCAAGGGTGTCGTCCCACAGAACATAACAGTTCACCGGGAACATATTAAACTCAAACCTTTTTATTTTCATGATAGGTATATGTTAGTCATTACTTTTGCAATCAGGGTACCGCGTAGACCACTTTCTTCGTTTCAAAGAATTCTTCGTCGAAGTAATCTTTCAGGTCGTACATCATGGTTTTGTGCTTGAAGGGCATGGTTTCGTTTGCCAGCTCACCACCTTTCAGGCAAATCAGTCCGTTGGGCAAAGCATTGTGCTGTTCGGGGGCAATGTTTTTGCGGATGATTTTCAGCAAGTCCGCAAGCGGCATTACGGCACGGCTCACGACAAAATCGAATAATTGCTTTTCTTCCTCAGCCCGTGCATGACGGAAGGTAACGTTTTTCAACCCTATACTGTTCGCAACTTCCGTGGCTACACGTACTTTCTTACCGATACTGTCAACGAGATGGAATTTCACTTCGGGAAATAGGATGGCAAGGGGAATGCCCGGAAAACCACCGCCTGTACCCAGATCCATGATGCGGGTGCCGGGAGTAAAGAGAATTACTTTAGCTATGCCCAATGAATGGAGTACGTGGTGTTCGTACAGATTTTCAATGTCTTTACGGGATATAACGTTTATTTTTGCATTCCAGTCCGTATAGAGTTCATAGAGGGACGCAAATTGCTGCTTCTGCGCCTCTGTGAGGTCTGGGAAGTACTTTAGAATGATTTCCATGTGAATAATTTATTATTTATCATTTTTTGATCTATGAATTATGTTGTATGCTGCATGGCATTTAGAAATCATAATCCATAAATCATCATTAGTTCTCGTTTCTTATTTCGTTCAGTACCATAGTATCATCACTCAGCAGATGCGACATGATTTCATAAGGCAGGGTAATTTCTACCGGACCCATCACATAGGGAGCAATTTCATAAATGTTATAATAGAAAGTGATACCTTTTGGACTTAGGTAGAAGTTCTCAGTCGGTTCCAGGTCTCCTGTACTTGTATAGCCCATATCTTCCACTTCCTGGCGTGTGGCAACTTTATTGTCTGCCATGAGCTGGTTCCATAGTAAATCGGTGAGAGCTTCCTGGTATTCTCCTACAAAAATATCATCCAGACGTATCGGACTTAAAGTGCGCAGGTCCATATTCAGGAAAGTAGACATATAGATTCCATGTGCGCCTCCGGTATATTCATTGTAGTCGATGCGGTAAACCAGCAGATGTTTTTTATAATACTGCACGTGACTTTCAATACCTTTATAATAGGAATACCAAGCTAATATTGAAGCGGAGTCTTCTTTTTCAGCTTCATCTTTGGCATACATAGGTTCTAAATCTTTCAGATAATCCTTGATATAGGTTTCCTTGTAAAGCTTTACTGCTTCTTCTGGTTTCAGAGTCATGTATTTATCTCCGAAACAGGCTGAAAGAAAATAGGTGTTCAGACTGTCTTTCAGCTTTTCGTCGGACGACTTATTAGCGTATGCAAAGTTGATGATGATGTTGCAGCCGGGCTTCGCAGTGTCTCCGAAAAGGTGGGCTACCTCATTTACCTGTATACTGTCGAACTCCAGCGCACCCGCACTTTTGTTCACGGTGTTACCGCAAGAAAATAAAAAGCCACTTGCCGCAAGTAGAATGACAAGTAGGCTGACATATTGCTTTTTCATTTGGACTTTCTTCGTTAAATTCAACATTTCGATATCAGTTCGTTATCGACAAATATAGAACATATTAACGAATAGAACATATAAAAAATGAAAAAAGATAGGTATGAATGCTTTTATCTGGCTATCTTTGTACCGGATATGAAGAGACTTCGTTACATATTGGCAGTTTTATTGTCCCTGATGGTGGTTTATGCAGGGGCGGGAGTTTCTATTGTTCATTATTGTTGTGCCCGTTGTGAGACGGCGCAGGCATGCTGCACCAATGGCTGTGCCAAATGCCACAAATCTCATAAAACTTCTCATAAACCGGAAAAATCTTGCAAAGACGAAGGCTGTACGGCTACTTTTTATAAAGTGGATTTGGTGAAATATTCATGTGAAAGTCCTGTTATAACTGTACCTGTCATTCAACTTTTCTGCGAAGTATTGCCGGATTTCCAATACTCCTTGCCTACGAGGGAATTGGAAGAGGTGTCGTATGCCGTACCTCCGCATCCTGATAGTTCGAGGCAGTATCTGGCCTTATATTCTGTTCTCATTATTTAAAATCAATTGGTGTGCAGGAGAAGTGTTTTTCTTCCTGTCCGGTTCTATCCAAAGCTATATCTGAACTGTGTCCGGTCCGTAGTTTGTCCGTATCTAAGAGTACGGAGATGATATGGAGGCAATACGGGGATAGTACGGACGGAATGGAAGATTCTTTGCACATTCTCTTTTAAAAAATTGATAGCTGGATAGTCTTGCAACCTTGTTGCACGACATATATCCTATTTTTGTACCCTTAATAAATGAATTCAGATATATGAAATATATATTCTTATTAATTTCACTTTTTACTTTTAATTTTTTGCAGGCGCAAGTAACAGGTGTCGTAAAAGATGCTGCCGGAGAATCTATTCCGGGAGCGAATGTGTTTTGGATGAATACAACCAATGGAGTAACTACCAATGAAGACGGTAACTTTTCCATTCATAAGCCTGCTCGTAGCCACATGCTTGTGGTTAGTTTTATTGGTTTTGAGAATGACACGATACATGTAGACAAAGGAAACCAACAACTTGATATTGTTCTCCGTGAAGGAGTGGAACTGAGTGAAGTAAATGTAGTGACCCGCAAACTGGGAACTATGAAACTGCGTACCAGTGTGATGAATGAAGATATGATCAGTAGTGCCGAACTGACACGTGCGGCTTGCTGTAATCTGGGAGAGAGTTTTGTGACGAATCCTTCCGTGGATGTCAGCTACTCGGATGCAGCTACGGGAGCCAAACAAATTAAGCTGTTAGGACTTTCAGGTACGTATGTGCAGATGATGACCGAGAATATCCCCAATTTCCGGGGAGCGGCAGCTCCTTATGGTTTAGGATACGTACCCGGGCCGTGGATGCAGAGTATACAGGTCAGCAAAGGAAGTTCGTCCGTGAAGAATGGATATGAGTCCATAACCGGACAGATCAATGTAGAATTCAAGAAGCCTCAATTGCCGGAAGCGGATTGGGTGTCGGCAAATCTTTTTGCCAGCAGTACAAACCGCTATGAAGCCAATGCGGATGCTACGGTAAAATTATCGAAGCGATGGAGCACTTCTTTGTTGGCACATTATGAGAATGAGACGAAATCTCATGACTCTAATGATGATGGTTTTGTGGATATACCTCGTGTGGAGCAATATAATGTCTGGAACCGATGGGCATATATGGGTGACCACTATGTATTCCAGGCAGGTATAAAGGCGTTGCATGAAACTCGAAACAGCGGTCAGATAGCACATGGAAATACTCCTTCGCATGACCTGTATGAAATAGGTATCAAAACAAATCGTTACGAAGCGTTCACGAAGAATGCTTATATCTTCGACAAAGAGAAGAATACGAATCTTGCTTTGATTTTACAGGGAACGTTGCATAATCAAGATGCCAATTACGGGCGTAAACTGTATGATGTGGATCAGAGTAATTTTTATGCTTCGCTGCTGTTTGAAACGGAGCTCAGTAAACAGCATAGCCTGTCTGCCGGATTAAGTTTCAACTATGACGGCTACGATCAGAACTATCGGCTGACGAATCAGGCAGAAGAAGGGCTGACGAAGAAATTTGTGAAGGAGTCTGTTCCGGGAGCTTATGTCCAATATACATTCAATCTGAACGATCAGTTGATGCTGATGGGGGGGATTCGGGGAGATTACAGTAATGAATACGGCTTTTTTGTGACACCGCGTGCCCACGTCAAGTATAATCCGAATGAATATCTGCACTTCCGCGTGTCTGCCGGCAAGGGATACCGTACGAATCATGTATTGGCAGAGAATAACTATCTTCTGGCAAGTAGCCGCAAGATGAAGATTGCTTCTCATTTGGATCAGGAGGAAGCGTGGAATTACGGTGCGAGTGTTTCTACTTATATTCCTTTTTTCGGCAAGACGCTGAATGTGAATGCAGAATATTACTATACGGATTTTCTGAAACAGGTAGTAGTGGATATGGACAGCAATCCGCATGAAGTGGCTTTTTATAATCTGGATGGCCGTTCCTATTCGCAGGTGTTCCAGGTAGAAGCCAATTATCCGTTGTTCAAAGGCTTCACTCTGACGGCGGCTTACCGTCTGACGGATGCGAAAACTACCTATAATGGTAAATTGATGGAGAAGCCACTTACTGGTAAGTATAAAGGCTTGTTGACTGCTTCTTATCAGACGCCTTTGGGGTTGTGGCAGTTTGATGCTACTTTACAGTTGAATGGTGGTGGAAGAATGCCCGATCCTTACGAACTATCCGACGGAAGTCTTTCGTGGGAACGTCGTTACGGTAGTTTCCAGCAACTCAGTGCACAGGTGACGCGCTATTTCCGTCGCTGGTCTGTTTATATCGGCGGTGAGAACCTGACGAACTTTAAGCAGAAGAATCCGATAATCGATGCGTCTAATCCGTGGGGAGAAAACTTTGACGCCACTATGGTGTGGGGACCGATGCACGGGGCGAAAGCGTATATCGGGCTGAGATTTAATCTGGCAAGAAACTAGTAGCTCGTAACTTAAATATTATTAACCAATAAATAAGGAGGTATTTATGAAAACAAAGAGAATGATGGCTGCCCTTGTAGTGGCTTTATTGAGTGTAACGGCGGTAATGGCGAAAGACATCCGTACTGCTGTCTTTAAAGTTTCACAGATGCATTGCGAGAATTGCGAAAAGAAAGTGAAGAGCAACATTAAATTTGAGAAAGGAGTAAAAGAATTCTCTACAGACTTGAAAACCAAAACAGTTTCTATCACATACGATGCTGAAAAGACAAATGTGGACAAACTGAAAGCCGGTTTCAAGAAGTTCAACTATGAAGCCGAATTCGTGAAGGAGACGAAGCAAGAGGATAAGAAGTAGTCGAACAAACGGCCTGTAGAGATTGTTTATAACACTGGGTAGAACACAAATTTCGCGAATTATACGAATCTCCTTCGCGCTTGTAGCGAAACCTGCATTTGTGTGATTCGTGTAATTTGTGTTCTGTTGTTTTCAGAACTTCTAAAAAACAATATATATATGGGTAATTTAAAGAAACAGACGTTTCCCGTGCTGAACATGCATTGTGCGGGATGCGCCAATAACGTAGAAAAGACAGTTCGCAAGTTGGTGGGCGTTGCAGATGCTTCGGTTAACTTTGCTTCCAATACACTGTCTGTCTCTTATGAGACGGATAAGCTGACATCCGGAGAAATTCGTGCTGCCGTATTGGCTGCGGGCTACGACCTCATCATTGAGGAAGAGCATGTTGAAGAACGTCAGGAGGAAGAACAACAGAAACGTTATCGCCGCCTGAAAACAAGGGTGATAGGAGCGTGGATTTTTGCTGTTCCCCTGTTGCTGCTTTCCATGGTCTTCATGCATGTACCTTATTCCAACGAGATACAGATGGTGCTTGCTATTCCTGTGCTGGTATTGTTCGGTACACCGTTCTATACCGGTGCCTGGAAACAAGCACGTCTGGGACGCAGCAATATGGACACACTGGTTGCACTGAGTACATCCATTGCTTTCCTGTTCAGCGTCTTCAATACTTTCTTCCCCGACTTCTGGTATAACCGTGGGTTGGAGCCTCATGTCTATTACGAAGCTGCTGTGGTTATCATCGCCTTCGTTTTGACAGGTAAACTCATGGAGGAACGTGCGAAGGGGAATACTTCCACTGCTATCCGCAAACTGATGGGTTTGCAACCTAAGAAAGCCCGTGTAGTACGCGACGGTAAGGAACTGGATATTCCTTTGGAACAACTGAACATCGATGATCTGGTGAGCGTCCGCCCCGGCGAGCAAATCCCTGTGGATGGTTTTCTGACTGAAGGTGACTCTTATGTGGATGAAAGCATGATAAGCGGCGAGCCTATTCCGGTAGAAAAGAAGATTGGCTCGCATGTGTTGGCCGGAACCATCAATCAGAAAGGATCGTTCATTATCCGTGCCGAGAAAGTGGGTGGGGAGACGGTGCTGGCGCGTATCATCCGCATGGTGCAGGAAGCGCAGGGCAGTAAGGCTCCCGTGCAGCGTATTGTAGATAAGGTTACAGGTATCTTTGTTCCTGTCGTCTTAGGCCTGTCCGTTCTGACATTCTTTATCTGGATGTTCTTTGGGGGTGTAGATATGCTTTCTCATGCTATGTTGTCGGCAGTCTCCGTATTGGTGATTGCCTGTCCCTGCGCATTGGGGCTGGCTACTCCTACGGCTTTGATGGTGGGTATCGGTAAGGCTGCCGACCACCATATCCTGATAAAAGATGCCGTCGCTTTGGAACAGATGCGGAAGGTGAATGTTGTTGTGCTGGATAAGACCGGTACACTGACCGAAGGCCATCCCACCGTAACTGGCTGGCTTTGGGCGCAGCCGCAGGAAGAACATTATAAAGATGTGCTTCTGGCAGCCGAACTCAAATCAGAGCATCCGCTGGCTGGTGCCATTGTCACTGCTTTGCAAGAGGAGGAACAAATCGTTCCCGCCACTTTGGACGGTTTTCAAAGTATCACCGGTAAAGGTATCAAAGTATCCTATCAGCATACTGAGTACTGGGCAGGCAGCCATAAACTCCTGAAGGATTATCACGCCGGTCTTACCGATGTGTTGGGTGAAATGTTGACTCAATACGAATCTGATGGTTGCAGCATTGTCTACTTTGGACGTGAGAACGAACTTCTTGCGATTGTTGCCATCAAGGACCAGATAAAGGCGACTTCTGTTGAGGCCGTCAAGGAACTCCGCAATCAGGGCATTGAAGTCTATATGCTGACGGGAGACGGTGAACGCACCGCTTCCGCTGTTGCCGCTCGACTGGGTAATATCCGGTATATTGCCGATGCTTTGCCGGATGATAAGGAAGAGTTTGTACGCCAGCTTCAACTTCAGAGAAAGACGGTAGCTATGGTGGGTGATGGCATCAACGATTCACAGGCTTTGGCTTGTGCCGATGTCAGCATTGCCATGGGTAAAGGAACGGATATTGCCATGGATGTGGCGATGGTCACTCTTATGACTTCGGATCTGTTGCTGTTGCCGAAAGCGTTCAACCTTTCCCGGCAGACGGTGCGCCTGATTCATCAGAATTTGTTTTGGGCATTTATTTACAACCTGATAGGTATTCCTATTGCTGCCGGACTACTTTATCCGATCAACGGATTATTGCTGAATCCTATGTTGGCAAGTGCCGCTATGGCATTTTCCAGTGTATCGGTAGTCTTGAACAGTCTTCGTTTAAGATACTAGCTATTTCTATATTCCAACGGACTCATCCCCATGTGCCTCTTAAAGTACTTTCCGAAGAAAGAGGCACTGGGGAAGTTCAGTGAATAGGCTATTTCCTGAATAGTCATATCAGTGGACTTCAGCCGTGCTTTGACGTCCGTAATCACCACATGCGAAATAATTTCGAGTACATTCCTTCCTGTTACTTGCTTTACGGTAGTGCTGAGATGCTGCAATGAAATTCCCAGCTTGTCGGCATAGAATTGAGCGCGTCTCTCAGTCATATAATTTTCAATAACCAGTTGTACGAATTTCTGGCAGATTTCCTCTTTGCGGCTTTTGGCAAGAATGCTTTGCGGGCGATTGGCATAAAGAGCATTAATTCCAAGCAGAATGCTGTGGAGTGAGCTTTGCGCCATTGCTGTGCTGGTAGCGGTGGGGTGGGAAATGGATATGCGTGTCAGCAGTGCGAAATAATCTACGAAATAGGAGGCTACTAAATCTGTGACGCTGATAATCGGGTTATACCATATTTTAGAGAACGATCCCATAGTAGCTTGTAACAGATTGATACCATTGACGCAGTGAGAGGAGAAGCCTACAAAGCAAAGCCGTACTTTTTCTACTTGCTCATTAAGCTGTATGATGGTACCCGGCATCAGAATGATCAGATCATTCTTTTTGATTTCGTGTTCCATCAGATTGATAGATGCCGTGATCGTCCCTTCTGTGCAAAGTGCAAATATGCATGCCTTCAATCGGCATGACTGGCGATAGAGATTCAGAATATCTTCTGTTACATCTCTCCATGCCAGCATTTCGACCGGCAAATCTACTTGTGGGAAGTTATGTTTCATCTTTATTCATTTTGCTGTTGGCAAATATACGATTTTATCCCTAAAATCTTAACTTTGTCGGCATGAAACTGAATATAACTGACTGGAATATCATTCCGTATGCCGAGGCATGGACCCGGCAAACGGAATGTTTTGATGCCCTTATCCGTGCCAAACAGGTGGGACAGGAGTACGAGAATCACATCATTTTGTGCGAACATCCGCATGTCTACACCTTAGGCCGCAGCGGTAAAGAAGGCAATATGCTGCTGGGTGAGGACCAGCTTCAAAGGATAGGAGCGACGCTTTATCACATAGACCGGGGCGGGGATATTACCTATCACGGTCCGGGACAACTGGTTTGTTATCCTATCCTGAATCTTGAAGAATTCTCGTTGGGACTGAAAGAATATGTGCACTTGCTTGAAGAGGCTGTAATCCGTGTATGTGCCTCTTATGGTATCGCTGCCGGTCGCCTGGCGAAAGCAACAGGTGTCTGGTTGGAAGGTGATACGCCCCGTGCCCGTAAGATTTGCGCTATTGGTGTGCGCAGCAGCCACTTCGTCACTATGCACGGGTTGGCGCTGAATGTGAATACTGATTTACGATATTTCAGTTATATCAACCCCTGCGGATTCATAGATAAAGGAGTAACTTCGCTGCAACAGGAGCTGAAACGGGAGGTGCCGATGGAAGAAGTAAAACAACGTTTATGCCTTGAATTACAGGGTTTGATGCAGAGATAAAAAACAGACCATCTATTCACTGCGAATAGATGGTCTGTTCGTATCAAATAGACGGTCTGTTTATCCCTAACAGATGGTCTGTTTCAGGAGCCTTCAATCGTCTGTTTTTTTATTTCAACCACTTGTCCAGCCATTCAAAGAATGTGCGCTGCCACAGGATGCCGTTCTGAGGTTTCAATACCCAGTGATTTTCATCCGGATAAATCAGCAATTCGGCAGGAACGCCACGCATTACGGCGGCATCAAAAGCAGCCATTGCCTGGTTGGCAAGGATGCGGTAGTCTTTTTCGCCATGAATGCAGAGGATAGGTGTGTCCCACTTGTCTACAAACTGGTGTGGAGAATTGGCGAATGTGCGTTGTGCCACCGGATTTTGTTTCTCCCAGTATGCGCCGCCCATATCCCAGTTGGCAAACCATTTTTCTTCTGTTTCCAGATACTGCATTTCCATGTTGAAGATGCCATCATGTGCAATGAATGCTTTGAAGCGCTTATCATGATGTCCGGCAAGCCAGTAAACGGAGAAGCCACCGAAGCTGGCACCTACGCAACCGAGACGATCATTGTCGACAAACGGCTCTTTCGCCATTTCATCAATCGCTGTGAAGTAATCTTTCATACACTGGCCACCATAATCTCCACTGATGGCCTCATTCCATTCCACTCCGAAGCCCGGAAGTCCGCGGCGGTTGGGAGCTACGATGATATAATCGTTGGCAGCCATAATCTGGAAATTCCAGCGATAGCTCCAGAACTGGCTTACGGGGCTTTGCGGGCCACCTTCACAGAACAGGAGGGTAGGATATTTCTTATTCGGGTCAAACTGCGGCGGATAGATAACCCATGTCAGCATCTGTTTGCCGTCCGTAGTCTTCATCCAGCGGGCTTCTACTTTACCCATTTCCAACTGGTCGTAAATCTGCTTGTTTTCGAAGGTCAGTTGCTTTGCTTCGGCAAAAGCGTCACCGTTGCGGGTGGCAGATACGGCATAGATTTCATCACCCATACTCATGGAGTGGCGTAAAGCGATTACTTTATCTCCCGCGAGGGCGAGGGAAGCATAGTCATACATACCGTCTGTCAACTGCGTAACCTTATCGTTGGCAGCAAGATCGACATTGTAAATCTGTGTTTCACCATGCCAGACACCGATGAAATAAATATTCTTAGAGTCTCTATTCCACAAGAAACCATCTACGTTCGATTCAAATTCCTTGCTGACGAAACGTTTCTCACCTGTTTCCAGATTCATGATGAAGAGGCGGTTCAGGTCAGCTTCATAACCGTCACGTTCCATGCTCTGCCAGGCAATGTATTTACCATCGGGAGAGTACTGGGGATTCGTGTCATAGCCTTTGTTTTCTTCGGTGATATTGTCTGTCTTCTTGGTTGCAAGGTCGTAGATATAAATATCCGAGTTGGTGGAGATGGCGTATGCCAGACCGGTCTTCTTGCGGCAGGTATAAGCCACTTTATCTCCGGCAGGACTCCATGCCAGTTGCTCGATGCCACCCCAAGGTCTCATTGGGCTTTCGTAAGGTTCGCCTTCCAGTATATCCTTTATATTGTTGATACCGTTTCCATCAAAATCCGCCACAAAAGGGTGCGGGGCACCGGTCACCCATTCATCCCAATGCTTATACATCAGGTCGGTGACGATGATACCCGTCGCTTTCGGCAGGTCGGGATATTTCTCGGCAGTGCTTTGTTTGGTCTGCACCTGTGCTATGAAAAGCAACTTCTTGCCGTCGGGGGAGAAAGAATAACCTTCGATGTCACCGTCATATTGCGTCAACTGTTTGCGTCCGCTGCCGTCAGGATTCATTTCCCATAGTTGGCTGCTGCCGCTTTCGTTAGAGAGGAATGCCAGCTTGGTACCACCCTTTATCCAGGTCACTTCGTTTTCCTGCCAGGGGGTACGAGTGATTTGTTTGTTCGCTGTTCCATCTGCGTTCATTACGAAAACCTCGCGGTTACTTTTGTTCTCCGGTACGCTGTAATACGCTACCGTGTAAGCAATTTGCTTTTCGTCGGGTGATACGGCAACGCCACCGATGCGTCCCATAGCCCAAAGGGCTTCGGGAGTCATGCGCTTGCCTTCAATCTGGATGTCCGACCGCTCGATAAGCGGTGCTTCGGCTTGCCCTGCGTCCTTTGTCCCGCCGCAGGCAGCCAATGTCATAGCTGCTGACATAAGCAATAAATTTACTTGTTTCATATATGTTGTTCGTTACGGTTATTTGCAGCAAATATACAAATTATATACGTTTCTCTTGCCATTGTCCTCCTTTTATATACCACCAGCAGAATAGCAGGATAAAAATGGAGTAAACCATTTCAGATGTCCAGCACAAAGCTACATCCAGGCGTAAGTAAAGGATGGTATAGGTGATATAAGCTACATAGATCACCAGTGTCGCCAGTTCCATCACCAGTGCTGTACGTGTATTTCCGGTTCCTGACACTGACTGGAAGTAAACATTGGCGGGCACAAGGAACAAGTATGCGGAGCACATCACCCAAAGTGAATGTACCGCTGCATCCTGCAAGTCCGGCATATCTGTATAGATGCCAAGCACTACTTTGGGAAATAACGAGAATAGCAATGCCAGCGGCAGCACAAATACATAGGCGATACGTATATGTTGCCGGATGGTTCCCGCTACACAGTCCTTTTCACCTGCACCGATGAGGTTGCTGACCAGTGAACCGCAAGTAGATGCGAATGCCATCATCACCATGAATAATATGCCGGATACACTCCGGACGATGTTTGTAACGGCAAGCGACCGTTCTCCCAAGTGTTCCACATAGAGGAAAAACAGGAACCAGGTGGACAGTGAAATGACGTTCTGTATCATCGTCCAGAAGGAAACGTTCAATATTCGTTTCAATACTTCACTGCAGAATTTAGGTATACGGTCGAGTCCGTACTTACGGCAGTCTATGCGGCTGCGGGTGTAGAGGATGAAGAACACCAGGGAAACCAGTTCGGCAAGGGATGAACCGATAGCCGCACCGGCAATGCCGAGAGCCGGAAAACCGAATTTTCCGAAGATGAGAATGTAGTTGAATACCACATTGCTCAATACCATTACTATGGAGTTCAGCGTCAGTGTCTTTGTCTGCGTGGTTCCCAGGAAGAATGCACGGAACATGACTCCGCTGAACGAGAAGAACGCACCGAATACACGCCAGTTCAGGTAACTGATGGCTGCTTCGTAAATGTGTTCCGAAGCCACAATGCGCTTCAGAATCAGCGGTGACAGGAAGTAGGAGAGGAAGAACATGACCGCAGCCAATCCTACCTGAAAATAGATACCCTGATAAAACAGGTTTCCGATTTCTTTGTACTGGTGTTCACCGTTGCGCCGTGCAATGAGTATCTGTGCTCCGATGCTGAAACCGAAAGCAGCCATGAATATTACCATGTAGAAGACACCCGCAATGGCGGAAGCTCCTAATTCCACTTCGCCTACCCGTCCCAGGAAAGCGGTGTCTGTCATACCTATCATTTGCTCCATCAACAGACTGATGAGGATGGGATAGGCTATCATCCATATCTGTTTGTATGTATATTTAGTCTTCATTTTTTAGTATAGTTTTAGTATAGTTATAGTAGTTATAAGAGAAAGAAAGCCGGACAATTACATCAATTGCCCGGCTTCTATTATCAAGTGATGAAAAGCGGAGACTTACTTTTTATTCTGTCTCTCTTTCAACAACTGTTCCTGTTGTTTCTGCATTGCCTCCAGGCGGGCGGCAAAGCCGGTTTTTTTAGCTTTCTTCGGATCTTTCTTTCGTGCTTCCAATTGGGCAAGGAGCTTCTCTTCATTCGTAGTTTTGCGTAGAATGAGAGTAGTCACCACACTAATCAATGTCGATATGAAGTAGTAATAGTTCAAGCCTGACGGATAGCTGTTCAATATGAACAACATCATGACGGGCATGAGATAGGTCATCCACTTCATTGCTGCCATTTGCGGGTTAGCACCGGTGTCCTGTTGCTGCATCATAAACTTTGAGTTCAGAATATTCACAACCGTCATCAGCAGACAGAACAAACTCAAGTGGCTGCCCAGGAACGGAATATTGAACGGGAAGTTGATGAAAGCATCGTATGTCGAGAGGTCATCGGCCCACAAGAAGCTTTGCTGACGCAACTCAATAGCACTCGGCACGAACATGAACAATGCAATCAGAACCGGGAATTGCACCAACATCGGCAAGCAACCGCCCATCGGGCTTACACCATACTGGCTGTACAGTCCCATAACCTCCTGCTGTTTCTTCATCGCATCTTCCTGCTTGGGGTACTTCTTGTTGATTTCGTCTATTTTCGGTTTCAACACACGCATCTTGGCAGAAGATATATACGTTTTCCAGGTGGCGGGGAATACGACTGCTTTTACAATCAATGTCATCAGCAACAGTACTATACCCATGCTTAAACCCCAGCCGGACAACCAGTCGAAGATGTTGATGGTAAACCATTTGTTGACCCAGCGAATCAACGGCCAACCCAGATAAACCAAGCGGTTCAGTTCCCATTTTTCTTCGCGTCCCTTATCCAGTGCGGTCAGCGTCTTGTAATGGTTCGGACCAAAGTAGAAGAACATTTGCGTTGCTTTCTGGCCGGTCGGGTCGAAAGTGGTGCTCATTTCAGCAGAGTAGTCCTTGATGTATCCGCTGCCTTCCCGTTCCATTTTAGAGACTAACTTTGTTTTCTCAAAGTCGGCATCCGCAATGAATACCGAAGAGAAGAACTGGTTCTTGAATGCGATCCAGTCCAGGCGTTCGGGCACTTCTTTTTCATCATCTTTGTTGGCTGACAAATAGTCCGTACCATCTCCTAAGAACTTATAAGTCAATTCAGACAAGCGGTTCTCATATACATAACCTTTCTCGATCTGGCGGGCGCGTTGTGCCCATTCGATATCGACGTAGTTGTTGCTTGCCGCCAGCTTATCTGCCATGCCTTTAGCTTCAATACTGAAGTCTACCAGGTAAGTGTTGGGATGCAATGCATACTTGAAGTCTATATAACTTGCACTGTCGGCCACCAGACGCATCGTTACGGTGCTGTCTGTACGGTGTACTGCGGTGAAGTAATAGTCCTTTGTCTGTATGGTTTCCTTCTTATTATAGAAAAGGAAATTCATGGAAACATCGTTTCCGGTGAATAAGGTTACAGGAGTCTTCTTGTCCTGTTCCATATACTCTTTCAATACAGCGGAGAATATGGAGCCGCCTTTGGTGCTGAGGGTTAACTCGGCCACATCGTTCTGAATGGTAATCAGCGAGTCTGTTCCTTGGCGGGCATTGAAGAAGAGTGAAGTGGAATCCACTATTTCCACATCTTTTTCATTTGCCAATGCTGCATCCGCTTTGGCTTTCAGTGCCTCTTCACGTTGCTGTACCAGCGCAATGGAATCATAATATCGCTGTTGTGCTTCCAATTGCTCTTTGCTGGGGCGACTCAGAAAACTGAAGCCGACTAACAAAATTGCTATTAAAACAAGACCTGTAATGGTGTTTTTATCCATGAATAATTTCTAATTTACAATTTTATAATTATTGAAATAATCTTATTTCTTTGCTTTTTCCTTTTCTTCGAAACTTTCGACAGATGCTTTGATGAATGCTACAAACAACGGGTGCGGTTTCAATACCGTACTGCTGTATTCGGGATGGAACTGTGTTCCGATGAACCATTTCAGTTTCGGTATTTCTACGATTTCCACCAGGTCGGATTCCGGATTGATACCTACGCATCTCATGCCGGCAGCCTCATATTCAGCTTTATATTGGTTATTGAACTCATAGCGGTGGCGGTGACGTTCCTGAATGTGTTCTGTCCCGTAAGCCTCGTATGCCTTGCTGCCTTTATGCAAGATACATTCGTAAGCTCCCAGACGCATGGTTCCACCCATGTTGGTGATGGATTTCTGCTCTTCCATGATGTCGATCACATTGTGCGGAGTTTTCTCGTTCATCTCGCGTGAATCAGCGTCAGCATATCCAAGCACATTGCGTGCAAATTCGATAGCAATACACTGCATACCCAGACAGATACCGAAAGTCGGAATATCGTGTGTGCGTGCATATTTGATGGCAACGAATTTACCGGCAATGCCACGTTCGCCGAATCCCGGGCCAATCAATACACCTGCCATACCTTCTAATGCTTCGGCAACGTTGTCTTCGGTCAGCTTCTCACTGTTCACAAAATCCACGGACACTTTACGGTCATTGTATGTACCGGCCTGTGACAAGGCTTCGCGGATAGATTTGTAAGCATCCTGCAAGTCATATTTGCCGACTAATGCAATGTGCAGCGGTTCTGAATCTTCCGCTTTATGGCGACGTTCAAGGAAAGCACGCCACGGACCCAGTCCCGGAGTGTCGCCTACGGGCAATCCCATTTTCTTCAAGATTGTTTCGTCCAGTTTCTGAGCCTGCATCAGGATGGGCACTTCGTATATGGTAGGAGCATCGATGCTCTGTACTACTGCATTTTCATCCACATTACAGAATAATGCTACTTTCTTGCGAAGGTTGGTGCTCAGTTCGTATTCCGTGCGCAGAACCAATACATCCGGCTGGATACCTGCACTTTGCAGTTCCTTTACGGAGTGTTGTGTCGGCTTGGTCTTCAATTCGCCGGCAGCAGCAAGGTAAGGTACATAAGTAAGGTGTACACATAAAGCGTCACGTCCCAGTTCCCACTTCAACTGACGAATACTCTCCAGATACGGTAATGACTCGATGTCACCCACCGTACCGCCGATTTCCGTAATTACGAAATCGAATTTGTATTTGTTGCCCAGCAACTTCACGTTCCGTTTGATTTCGTCCGTGATGTGAGGGATTACCTGGATGGTCTTACCTAAATAATCACCGCGGCGTTCCTTGTCGATAACGCTTTTGTAAATACGTCCGGTCGTGATGTTGTTGGCCTTGGTTGTCTGGATGCCCAGAAAACGTTCATAGTGACCTAAGTCAAGGTCGGCTTCATGACCATCTACGGTCACGTAGCATTCTCCGTGTTCGTAAGGGTTCAGAGTACCCGGGTCAATGTTGATATACGGGTCAAACTTCTGAATGGTTACTTTATAACCTCTTGCTTGCAGCAATTTACCGATGGAGGATGAGATGATACCTTTACCCAATGAAGAGGCAACGCCACCGGTGACGAAAATATACTTTGTTTCTCCCACAGCTATACTGTTTTAATATTATTGTTTTGCTTAGTCTGATGTACACACTTGTGTATCTGAATTATACTACGTGTGAAACTTAAAAAGCGCAAAATTACAAAAAAAAGAGGAAGTATATCAAGTTTCAGCGAAACAATTCTTAAAAAACTTGATTTCTTTTCTTTTGCTTTTCTATGTTTTCTAAACATTTTAATTTACTTTTGCACTCAAAACATAGATTTTAGGGCGTTATGAAGAATAGATACTTATCATTGTGGGCTATTGCCGCACTATTTTCTTCGTCGGTAATGGCGCAGAATTCGGTGAAGCCTGTCTTGAAAGCCGCTGGGGAACCGGCTGCCGTACAAGCGGATACCTTGTCGGACTTGATGAAGCAATATTTTGTCTTAAAGTTAAAACCAGGAGGTGATACTCTGCATTTGGACACAGTTTCCATGTTGCATGAGAAATACTTTGGAGTATTGAAATATCTGAATGATCCTTCTACTCCGGAGCGTTATATCGCAGAGAATCCTAATTATTATCGTTTGTTCATCCCGTTGACTTATTATAATTCTCCAATGGAGAGCATTTCTACATTGAAATGGAAGTTCCAGCCTTTAGATACGGTTAAATCTCCGGCAAAGGAACTTTTGCCTTTTGATGAAAAGCCTTTCACTTCGAAGAAGCGTGCCAATGAAACGGTAGACCGCGCGTTGCTCTACCTTTATGTGAATGAGGATCCGCGTAATATTGTAGCGTGGGAGGATGAGATTATGCAGGTGAAAGTCTTCAAAGATAATATCGAGAAAGAAGTCTCTTCCAAACCTTCTGTGATAAAACTGTTCTCGCAGGAAAGCATGGCGAATGTGAAAGAGGATGTGGAAGTGGTCATCCGTAAGCCCAACTGGTGGGTAACGGGTGGAAGCGGTTCTTTGCAGATCACCCAGAACTATATTTCAGATAACTGGTATAAGGGTGGCGAGAGCACAAATTCTGTCCTGGCGAACTTGCAGTTATTTGCCAATTATAATGATAGGGAAAAGATACAATGGGAGAATTTGCTGGATGCGAAGTTAGGCTTTTCATCTGCACCTTCGGATGAATTCCATGATTATTTGGTGAATACGGACCAATTCCGTTTGTATAGTAAGTTAGGTGTTCAGGCTGCGTCTAATTGGTATTATACCATTTCAACTGAGTTCAAGACTCAGTTCTGTCATGGTTATAAAGCCAATAAAGAGCCGTTGGTATCAGCTTTCTTGGCTCCGGCTGATTGGTCGGCCAGTATCGGTATGGACTATAAACTGAAAAAGAAGAAGTTTAATTTATCTGTTTTCATTGCTCCGTTGACGTGGACTATGCGCTATGTGGGCAATAAAGAAGTAAATGAGGTTGATTTTGGTTTGGAAGAAGGCAAGACTGTACGCCATAACTTCGGTTCGCAAGTGCAGCCGACTCTGTTCTGGCAGATTATTCCTTCCATTACATTAGATTCCCGTTTGGATTATGTGACCAGTTATGAATGGGTGCGTATCGAGTGGGAAAATACTTTCAATTTTGTGCTTAACCGTTATCTTTCAACTAAACTCTATATTCATGCCCGTTTTGATGACAGCAGCAAGCCGACTACGGGTAGTAGTCATTTCCAGGTAAAAGAGTTGCTGAGTTTCGGTATCAATTACAAATGGTAATCATATAATCTGATATAAATGCAAATAAGGCTGCTTCTTTACGGGAGCAGCCTTATTTGTATAATATCATTTTGTCATTTTGCGCTTGTCTAAGGTTTCACTCCTTATTAATATATAAGGACAGATTCTTCATTATGCTTTAATTGGTGGTGCAAAGTGATATATTAATCTGTGTTTAAAAACAGCTTTTTCCGGTTTTTTCATTAAAAAAGCGAAGAAAAATAGTTAAAACGGGAAAAAGTGCGTTAGCGTACACATAAAAAAACAGGCGAATGCCTTGCAGTTCGCAAATAATGCGTAAATTTGCCGCAATTTGTAATGCACAGTTTGCAAAATGGCAGATATTATAAAACATCAAGGTATTGTGGAAAACATAAACGGTTCTCATGTGAAGGTGAGAATTGTCCAGACGTCAGCTTGTGCGGCATGTAGCGCTAAGGGGCATTGCGCATCAGCTGATACCAAAGAAAAATTAATCGACGTAACCACCGGTGATGCGTCTTCCTATCAGCCCGGAGACCGGGTGATTGTTTTCGGAGAACTCTCTATGGGAATGATAGCGGTGCTGCTGGCTTTTATTGTACCTTTCTGTATTTTGGTTATTTCCCTCTTTATATTTATGGCTGTCTGGAATGACGAACTTCGCTCTGCGCTTTGTTCGTTGGCGCTCCTTATACCTTATTATTATATATTATGGCTGAATAGAACACGCATGGGAAAGAAATTCTCTTTCTCCATAAAGCCGATAGACTAACTATTGATACATTAAAACAAATAATTAAATAAATAACTAACTTATGAATGTAATTCTGATTGCAGTGATTTCATTGGGAGCCATAGCGCTGGTTTCGGCTGCTATTCTTTATGTAGCTTCCAAGAAATTCGCCGTGTATGAAGACCCGCGAATTGCACAGGTAGGAGAAGTGTTGCCTCAAGCAAATTGCGGTGGATGTGGTTATCCGGGTTGTAGCGGTTTTGCCGATGCTTGTGTAAAGGCAGGTTCGCTGGATGGCAAGTTCTGTCCGGTGGGTGGACAACCCGTTATGACGAAGATTGCTGAGATCCTTGGTTTGGATGCTGCTGCTGCCGAACCGATGGTTGCAGTGGTGAGATGTAATGGAACCTGCGCCAATCGTCCCCGTACGAATAGTTACGACGGTGCGAAGAGTTGTGCTATTGCAGCTTCTCTTTATGGGGGTGAAACAGGTTGTAGTTTTGGATGTCTGGGCTGTGGCGACTGTGTAGAAGCCTGCCAGTTCGATGCTATCCACATGAATCCCGAAACAGGGCTTCCGGAAGTGGATGAAGCTAAGTGTACGGCTTGTGGTGCCTGCGTCAAAGCCTGTCCGAAGAGTATCATTGAAATTCGTCCGCAAGGCAAGAAGTCACGCCGCGTCTATGTGCAGTGTGTAAACAAAGATAAAGGCGGTGTAGCACGTAAGGCTTGTACGGTCGCCTGTATCGGTTGTGGCAAGTGTGTGAAAGTTTGTCCGTTCGAGGCTATTACGCTGGAAAATAATCTGGCTTATATCGACCCGAATAAATGTAAATCATGTCGTAAGTGCGAAGAAGCTTGTCCGCAGAACACGATTATCGCACTCAATTTCCCGCCGCGTAAACCGAAGGCGGAGGCTGCCGAAACGGCTGCTGCTCCCAAAGTAGCTGCTACTGTGAAAACTGAGACTCCTAAGGCAGAGGCATAATAATCAAGAAGTAATAAACGACTAAAATACAGAATTGTATGTTGAAGACATTTTCAATCGGTGGTGTTCATCCACACGAAAATAAACTTTCAGCACATCAGCCCATCATTAAGGCGGAAGTTCCTGCCAAAGCTGTGATTCTGCTGGGACAGCACATTGGTGCGCCTGCAAAACCGGTTGTGGCTAAAGGAGATGTGGTGAAAGTCGGCACAAAGATTGCCGAACCCGGTGGTTTCGTATCCGCAGCCATCCACTCGTCTGTCAGCGGCAAGGTTGCTAAGATCGATACGATTATCGATGCCAGCGGCTACCCGAAACCTGCTATCTTTATTGATGTAGACGGTGATGAATGGGAAGAAAGCATTGACCGCACTGAAACATTGGTGAAGGAATGTACCCTTACCTCAGAAGAAATAGTGAAAAAGATTGCCGATGCCGGTATCGTGGGCTTGGGTGGCGCATGTTTCCCTACTCAGGTGAAGCTCTGTCCGCCGCCTGCATTCAAGGCTGAGTGTGTCATTATCAATGCCGTGGAGTGCGAGCCTTATCTGACTGCCGACCACCAGTTGATGCTGGAGCACGCTGAAGAAATTATGGTGGGCGTATCCATCCTGATGAAAGCAGTAAAGGTGAATAAAGCATTTATCGGTATCGAAAATAATAAGCCCGATGCTATCCAGTTGATGACGAAAGTGGCATCCAGCTATGCAGGCATCGAGGTGGTAGCTTTGAAAGTGCAATATCCGCAAGGAGGTGAAAAGCAGTTGATTGATGCTATTACCAACCGTCAGGTGGGAAGTGGTGCACTGCCCATCTCTACGGGTGCAGTGGTACAGAATGTAGGTACTGCATTTGCTGTCTATCAGGCTGTACAGAAAAATAAGCCATTGTTTGAGCGTGTGATTACAGTGACTGGTAAATCAGTGGCAAAACCTTCCAACTTCCTGGCACGTATCGGAACGCCGATGAAGCAGCTGATTGACGCTTGTGGTGGTTTGCCCGAAGATACCGGTAAGATTATCGGTGGTGGTCCGATGATGGGTAAAGCATTGGTGAATACGGATGTCCCGACTGCCAAAGGTAGTTCCGGTATTCTGATTATGAATCAGAAAGAGGCTAAGCGCGGTGAAGTTCAACCTTGCATCCGTTGTGCAAAATGTGTAGGCGCTTGTCCGATGGGGCTGGAGCCTTATCTGCTGTCGGCACTTGCCGAACACACAGAATTCGAGAGAATGGAGAAAGAAAGAATTATGGATTGTATCGAGTGCGGTTCTTGCCAGTTCACCTGTCCTGCCAACCGTCCGTTGCTGGACTACTGTCGTCTGGGTAAAGGTAAGGTAGGAGCAATCATCCGTGCACGTCAAGCTAAAAAATAACGAAGTATGGAAAATAAATTAGTAATATCACTTTCGCCCCATGTTCATGGTGGCGACAGCGTGAAGAAGAATATGTATGGCGTGCTCATCGCGTTGATTCCTGCATTTCTTGTATCACTCTATTTCTTCGGACTGGGTGCGCTGATTGTCACGGCTACTTCTGTGGCTGCCTGTTTGTTCTTCGAATGGGCTATTGGCAAATTCCTTATGAAGAAAGAAACTACCACCATTTGCGACGGTTCCGCCATAATCACAGGTGTGTTGCTGGCATTCAACTTACCTTCCAACCTGCCCATCTGGATTATTATTCTGGGTGCGTTGTTCGCTATCGGTGTAGGTAAAATGTCTTTCGGTGGATTGGGCTGTAACCCGTTCAATCCTGCATTGGCAGGCCGTGTGTTCCTGTTGCTTTCTTTCCCGGTGCAGATGACGAGTTGGCCGGTTGTAGGACAGCTGACTTCCTACACGGATGCAACGACGGCTGCTACACCGCTCAATCTGATGAAGCAGATTGCGGGTGGTAATATAGAGGCTTTGAAAGACCTGCCGTCTTCTTTTGATTTGCTGATTGGAAACAATGGCGGTTGTCTCGGTGAAGTAAGTGCATTGGCCCTGTTGCTCGGATTGGCTTATATGCTCTGGAAGAAAATCATCACTTGGTATATTCCTGTGTCCATTTTGGCTACGGTATTCGTATTCTCCGGCATTATGCACCTGGTAGATCCGGAACTTTATGTTTCTCCGGTGCTTCAGTTGCTTACGGGTGGTCTGATGCTGGGTGCTGTCTTTATGGCTACGGATTATGTTACTTCTCCGATGAGTAAGAAAGGTATGCTGATCTATGGTGTTTGTATCGGTCTGCTGACAGTGATTATCCGTCTGTTCGGTGCTTATCCCGAAGGTATGTCGTTCGCTATTCTGATTATGAATGCCTTCACTCCGCTGATTAATACATATTGTAAACCTAAACGCTTTGGGGAGGTAGCGAAGAAGAAATGAAAAAGTTAGAATCATCCTTGAAGAATATGTTGCTGGTACTCACGGGCGTTACTGCTATATCCGTGGCATTGCTGGCGTATGTGAATGAACTGACTAAGGAACCTATTGCACAGGCCAATGCAAAGACATTGAGCGATGCTGTCAGTGCGGTGGTTCCCGGTTTTGATAATGACCCGATTGCAGAAAAGAAGATGCAGACGGTGAATGATGTAGATTATGCCGTTTATCCCGCTACGAAAGGCGGCCAGTTTATCGGTGCTGCCGTAGAAGCCGGTGCAATGGGATTCGGTGGTGAGCTGAAAGTGCTGGTAGGCTTTGATGCGGAAGGAAACATTATAGATTACTCCTTGTTGTCGCATGTGGAAACCCCGGGATTGGGTTCCAAAGCTGCCGACTGGTTTAAAGAAGGCAATAAAGGGAGCATCAAAGGTATGAATCCGGGTAAGGCTCCTCTGTCTGTGAGCAAAGATGGCGGTCAGGTAGATGCCATTACCGCTTCTACTATTACCTCACGTGCTTTCCTGAATGCTGTAAATGCCGCTTATGCCGCTTATGCCGGTCAGAATGTGTCTGATGCTGCTACGGGCGCTACGCAAAAAGTTGTTGAACCTGCTGAAAATGCAGCCACTGAGGCTACAGATTCTATCAGCGCTAAATAAAAGAAAGGAGTAGAAGATATGAATAATTTTAAAGTTATGATGAACGGGATTATCAAAGAGAATCCTACATTTGTGCTCCTGCTTGGTATGTGTCCTACGTTGGGTACCACTTCCTCTGCCATCAATGGTATGGGTATGGGGTTGGCTACCATGTTCGTGCTTATTTGTTCCAACGTGGTAATTTCAGCTATCAAGAACCTTATTCCTGATATGGTACGTATCCCGTCCTTTATTGTAGTAATCGCTTCTTTCGTGACTTTGTTGCAGATGGTGATGCAGGCTTATGTTCCGGCTCTGTATGCTACATTGGGTCTGTTCATACCCTTGATCGTTGTGAACTGTATTGTATTGGGACGTGCGGAAGCGTTTGCTGCCAAGAATAGTCCGATGGCTTCTTTCTTTGATGGTTTGGGTATGGGACTTGGTTTTACGCTGGCTCTTACCCTGCTGGGGGCTATGCGCGAATTCCTGGGTACAGGTAAAATCTTCAATCTGACCATTCTTCCCGAAGAATACGGTATGCTGGTGTTCGTACTCGCTCCTGGTGCCTTCATCGCGTTGGGTTATCTGATTGCATTGATTAATAGCCTGAAAAAGAATTAAAGAATGAAAAATGAAAGAATGAAAAAATGGAATGGCGTCTGAAACGCTTTTCATTATCAATTCTTTAATTATTAATTTAGAACTATGGAATATATATTGATATTTATTTCGGCAATCTTTGTCAATAACATCGTGTTGTCACAGTTTCTGGGTATCTGTCCGTTCCTCGGCGTATCTAAGAAAGTAGAAACAGCGTTGGGTATGTCCGCTGCAGTGGCATTCGTGCTCACTATCGCCACTATCGTAACGTTTCTGATTCAGAAGTTCGTGCTCGATGCTTTCGATTTAGGCTACTTGCAGACCATCACTTTCATTTTGGTAATTGCTGCATTGGTTCAGATGGTGGAAATCATTCTGAAAAAGGTATCACCTTCTTTATATCAGGCATTGGGTGTATTCTTACCCTTGATTACGACTAACTGCTGTATTCTGGGTGTAGCTATTCTCGTTATCCAAAAAGATTATGACCTGCTGACAGGTGTGGTTTATGCATTCTCCACGGCTATCGGTTTTGGTTTGGCACTGACTCTTTTTGCCGGTTTGCGCGAACAGATGAGTTTGGTAAATATCCCGAAAGGAATGAAAGGAACTCCGATCGCCCTGATCACTGCCGGGCTTTTGGCTATGGCTTTCATGGGTTTTTCAGGCGTGGTGAAAATCTGAAAAAAAGAACATGCAATACGGGTGAGGGGTAGAAGAAATTCTACCCCTTTCTTTTTTCAACTAAAAAAAATACACTTTTTGCTTTTTATCTAAATAAATTTCCTTAAATTTGCCCCCACAAACAAATGATAACCTAATAAGAATAAATCACTGATGAAAGAAAAGATATTAGTTACAGGTGGAACGGGTTATATCGGTTCACATACTGTAGTCGAACTTCAAAACGCAGGTTATGAAGTAGTGATAATAGATAATTTGTCAAACTCCAGCGCTGATGTTGTCGATAACATCGAAAAAGTATCGGGTATCCGCCCTGCATTCGAAAAGTTGGATTGCTTGGATTACGCCGGTCTTGACGCTGTGTTTACTAAATATAAAGGCATTAAAGCCATCATCCACTTTGCGGCCAGTAAGGCTGTAGGCGAGTCGGTTCAGAAACCGTTGCTTTATTACCGCAACAATTTGGTTTCATTGATTAATCTGCTCGAATTGATGCCGAAGCACGGAGTGGAAGGTATTGTGTTCTCATCTTCTTGTACAGTTTACGGTCAGCCGGACGAATTGCCGGTAACGGAGAATGCCCCGATTAAGAAAGCGGAATCTCCTTACGGTAATACGAAGCAGATCAATGAAGAGATTGTTCGCGATACTGTGGCTTCAGGTGCTCCTATCAATGCAATCCTGTTGCGCTATTTCAATCCGATTGGTGCGCATCCTACAGCATTGCTTGGTGAGTTGCCCAATGGTGTGCCTCAGAATTTGATACCTTATCTGACCCAGACCGCTATCGGTATCCGTGAGAAACTGAGCGTGTTCGGTGATGATTATGATACGCCCGACGGCTCTTGCATACGTGACTTCATTAATGTAGTCGATTTGGCAAAAGCGCATGTGATCGCTATCCGCCGCATCTTGGAAAAGAAGCAGAAAGAAACAGTGGAAGTGTTCAACATTGGAACGGGTCGCGGTCTTTCAGTATTGGAATTAATCAATGCTTTCGAGAAGGCAACCGGCGTGAAGCTGAATTATCAGATTGTCGGTCGTCGTGCGGGAGATATTGAAAAAGTATGGGCCGACCCTAAATTCGCAAACGAAGAGTTGGGTTGGACAGCTGTTGAAACCATCGAAGATACGTTGCTTTCTGCCTGGAATTGGCAGTTGAAGCTTCGCGAAAGAGGTATTCAATAAGCGACTAAAGAGATTTTTGTTTTTATTAACAAATAGGGAATGAACAAATGCTTCCCCGCATTTGTTTATAAGTTGCAAATCAGCCTGACGCTGTTTATGTATATGTGAATATCCGTAACTAGTACTTATGCCTCCCCGGCATAGACAGGTAAGATTGCATAGTAGTTTTGTCGTGTTTTATTTTGTGTTTGTGTTGTGAATAAGCCTTGTCGGGAGACAGGGCTTATTTTTTGTTCATTAGTGAACAAAAAAAGAGGCTTGGAATTAGCCTCTTTGATGGTATATGCAAGATTTATCCGTCTGCTATTTCAGTATGCCCCGATATACAAATGCTTTTTCCCCGAAATCTTTTTCCGCTGTTTTCTTATCTTCCGGTTTGAACAGTCCGAATACGGATGAACCGGAGCCTGTCATTGCCGCGTATATGGCTCCTTCCTGATAAAACTTATCTTTAATTTCTTTGATAGCCGGGAATTTTGGGAATACACTTTCTTCGAAATCATTCACCATTAGCTCTTTCCATTCCTCTATAGGATGCTTTATAACTTCCTTCAATGGGATATCTTGCCGATGCGGTTTTATTTGCGCAAAAGCATCGCGGGTGGAAACAAAAATATCAGGTTTGACTAACACAATCTGATACCCTTTTAGAGATAAGGAGATAGGGGAGAAGAGGTTTCCTATCCCTTCGGCGTATGTTGGGGTATTCCGGATGAAAAAGGCGCAGTCTGCTCCCAGTTTTGCGGCATATTCTTCTAAGGTTTCATCTGTTAGTTCCAAATTGAATTTTTCATTCAGTAATTTCAGCATATATGCTGCATCAGATGATCCGCCGCCCAAACCGGCACCGGAAGGGATGTGCTTGAACAGGTGAATATCCACGGGCGGCAGATTGAACTTTTCATCCAGCAGTTTGTAGGCTTTTACCACGAGATTGTTTTCTATTTCTCCTTCGATTTCTAATCCTGCCTGGTACAGACGAAACTTCTCGTTACCTTCGTTCAGCACGTTAATCTCCAGCGCGTCTTCCAAGGGAACAGGATAGAATACTGTTTCCAGATTATGATACCCGTCGGGGCGTTTCTCTACAATGTTCAGTCCCAGGTTTATTTTAGCATTCGGAAATGTTATCATGATATTTAAAACGATTTATGTGTAGCAAATATACGAATTTGTTTAGAGTGAAAAGCAATTTGAGAGAGTATTTGTTTGGAACGGAAAGCAAATAGCCGAATTGAGTCAAAGAGGTTTACTCTGGAGGGAGAAATACCTCTTTGACCTATTGTACTAACCAGTCGTTAGTTCTGGAGTAGCTTCAGAATATATTTTCCCGGCATAACAATCCTTGCTTTCATCTGCGGTGAGTTGTTGATGTCATAGAGTATTTTCCATATCTTTCCTTTCAGTTTTCCGAAATCCGTGAGTCTTAGGATGGCATTGATTTCCTTGACGGCCGTCACTTTTTGGCGTTGCAGCTCTTCCATCAGCCCTTCATAGTTGTGCGTATTTTTGTTGAGTGCATACTCCGGCGGAACAAGAATAATCTCCCCATTCTTTCCCGTCTCCCCTTGGGGAGATATAGAGGGGGAGTTATTTCTCTTATTAGTCTTATTGATAGGTAAAGCGTCGCTTGCCATTCCTTCCCTGATTCTCTGTTGGTTAGCCAGTCCTCCACGTCTGCCCGACTCTCTGTTCGCTTCGCGCTTGGCTTCCAGTGGTTCCATGCGGCGTGTGAGTCCGGGTGATGAAAAGGTTGTGCCGTTCACTTCAAATAGTCCTGAATCGAAGATGATTCTCTTCAAGGTTGCTACTGTCACTCTCATTTTTCTTGCCAGTACGGGCAGTATTCTTACGTCTGCTTTATATCCGTTCTGTACCCTAAGAAACTCCAGTATCATCCAGTAGATACCGTATCCTTTCATTCCTTCTTTCTGTGTCATCATCATTATTTTAAAATTACTGCTTGCATTGGCGTCATGCAATAGATATGATTCCATAATTCTTCGTTCTTAATTCTTCATTCTTCATTTTCCATTTAAACTACCGGTCTCCATTCCAGAAAATTCTCTATCTGGAATGTTCTCCATCCCTGCTGTTCTATATCCCAGTATACCACATGGTTCTGGATGCGTTCAATGTCGTATTTTCGATGGAAACAGGTTTCATAATATATGAGTGTTGCCCTTGCCATATAAAAATCTCCATTCTGTTTACGATAGGCTATTAATGCACATCCGTATGCCATATACTCTGTCAATAGCCTAATTCGTCTTGTCATCCATGCGATGGTTTCATCTGATAAATCAGTTTCCTGTCTGATAAGTTTCTTCCATAGATTTTCCACTCTTTCGCTTTTCGTTACATGATTCGATTGGTGCCCCAACGTTTGTTTCTTCATTTTAATGAATTTACTAGTTTATAAATGATTAATAATCAATCTTCTGCGATGGCTACACCCTTTGCCTTGGATGGCTACACCCTTTTGTGGTTAGAGCTACACCATCCGGGTGAAAGGGTGTAGCCCTTCCACAGTCAGATTGACGGGGGCAAAGTTATGCCCTTTCTTTGGAGTAAACTATCAATGAATTATTGTTACATCATATCCGTATGGGTCCATGTGCTCGGTGTCTTCCTTTTGTATCACGGCCCACATCTTTCTTAGTTCTGTCATAAAGCTGCTCATTTCCATGAAGGTATCTTCTCCTTTCTCGTGTTTTAAGGCGTCTCCCGATTCGTATAAATGCATTCCCAAATCGCTTACGGTATCAATATTTTGGCCTTTATAATAGCCCAATTTGAAGCTTCTTAGAGCTCCTACACACAGGTGAGTTTTTATGCCTGCATAATACCGTTCAGCCAATAAATCCTCATTGACTATACTGATTTTACTTACTGTTCTGATGCTGCTTGTACTCTGATTCTCAGCCTGATGAGACATTTCTTTTGGATCAGATTCATTCTGAACCTCTTTTTTTTAAATCTTTCATACTACTATAAATTTTAATTGTTTATTTAACTGATATTCACAGTTAAAAATGTCGCAAAAATAGGAAATTAAAATTAGAGGTAATGATGGAGTAGGGGAAAATACAATAAATACATTCCTTTGTTAGTAGTAAATAATTGTATACTAGATATATATACTTTATTTTGAAAAGTGTTCAAAAAACGTTCGTTTAATGGGCGTCAAGATTTTAAAAAAAGACAAAGAAAGAAAAAGAATAAAATGGGTAAATATTAACAGATATTTTTAGTCTTCATTTATCGTTTATAATCAAATAGTTAGCATCATTTTTACCCTATTTAAAGAAGTTTTTTTATCAAACATTTTGTCATTCAAAAAAACACCTATATCTTTGCGCCCATTAAACGAACGATTAAAAAATACTTTTTTGTTGTAATCTGTTCGTTTATAGCTTTTTACCTATAAAGCATTGAACTGCTGTAGAAAACTCGTTGACAAGAGGAGCACAAAGCTTGTCGTATTTTATATAAAGTGTTCGCAAGTGATTGAATTTCAAGTGTATGTGAGAAGTTCAAAGCCCCAGAGGAATGCACTTTTCTGAAATAATCATAGAATGGAAGTAGAGAAAGAAAGCCCAATATGGTATGCCATGCGTGCCACTTACCGTAGAGAGCCTGATGCGATGCGTCTGCTTGAAAAGGAGAAAATGGGTTGTTTCGTTCCCATGCAATACAAGATCAGTATAAAGAAAGGTAAGAAAGTGCGTGTTCTGGTTCCTGTCATTCATAATTTACTTTTTGTTCATGCTTGTCCTTCCGAGGTGAAGCGTATCAAATCACAAGTAACCTATTTACAGTACATAACCGATACCCGTAGTGGCCAGAAGATTATTATCTCTGATAGTGAGATGCAGCGTTTCATCGCTGTAGCCGGTAGCTATAATGATCATCTCCTATATTTCCAGCCCGATGAACTAAATCTGTCTAAAGGCACCAGAGTTCGTGTTACGGGTGGTGACTTCGAAGGACAGGAAGGTATTTTCCTGAAAGTGAAAGGTGCACGTGACCGTCGTGTAGTAGTTGCGATACAAGGTGTCATAGCTGTTGCCATGGCTACTATCCATCCTGACCTTATAGAGGTAATTGACAGTTGATAACTCCAAAATCCTAATTCTTTATGACTCTTTCCGAAGAAATAGTTTCTCTTCAGCGTGCAGCGCACGACCTGATGTATTTGGGCATGGACGGGAGTCCGGTCTATAGCGATGACTTGTCCCGCCGTAACGGTGAAGTTTACCGCCTGACCACGGCTTTGTATAATTCCGGTGTCAAAGGTTCCACTGTGGAAGAACAGGCTAACGTTTGTCTGGCTCTTCTGATGGGCTACAACGCTTCATTTGTCGATCATGGTGAAAAGCAAATACATGTTCAGGAAGTTTTAAACCGTTGCTGGAATATCCTCGATTCACTTCCGGCTTCTTTGTTGAAACTCCGTTTACTAACTGCCTGCTATGGTGAGGTTTTTGACGATTCTTTGGCTGATGGAGCTCGTGCCATCATTGCTTCCTGGGATTCCGCATCACTTACTCCCGATCAACAGGAAGCTATCGCCGAGTTCCAGAATGTAGTGGATAATCCTTATCCTTGGGAATATATTGATGAATGAAAAAATCATCATGAAGAATAATTATCTTTATATATAAACTATGCGTCGATTATTATTATTTATCTTTTGTCTTTTTACTTTATCTGGTTTTGTTCATGCCCAACGCATGTCTGATGAACAGGTTGTTGAGTATGTAAAGAATGCGCAAGCAGCAGGAAAATCCCAGAAGCAAATGACTACTGAACTGCTTCGCCGTGGTGTGACTCAGGAGCAGGTATTGCGGATTAAGTCCAGGTATGAGGCTACCAACAGCACTGCTGAAGGTACAGGCAATAAGCCCAACCAGATGCGCAAACGTGCCGTGGCTCTAGATTCATCTTATGAAGCTGCCGAGTTGGAGGATCAGAAGGCTGTCATTGATGAAAAGCAGGATAGCAAAGCTCATCTGGAAATGTCTGTCAGACAAATTTTTGGTCATAATTTATTTAGAAATACCAATTTAAGCTTTGAACCCAGTGCTAATCTTGCCACTCCGGTAAGTTATCGTCTGGGCCCCGGCGATGAAGTGATTATAGATATCTGGGGTGCTTCGGAAAATACAATCCGCCAGACGATTAGTCCTGAAGGTGATATTCAGGTTAAGGATCTGGGGCCGGTTCATCTGAACGGCATGACGGTGAAGGAAGCCAACCAGTATCTGCAACGTGAATTTTCTAAGATTTATTCGGGTATAGGTGGCAATGATCCTAATTCTCAAATACGATTGACGCTTGGAGATACACGTACTATTCAAGTAAATATTATGGGAGAGGTTTCCGTTCCGGGCACTTATTCTCTTTCTGCTTTTTCTACTGTTTTTCACGCATTGTACCGTGCGGGTGGTGTTAATAAGATCGGTAGTTTGCGTGGCATAAAGTTGGTGCGTAATGGAAAGACAATAGAAAACCTTGATGTATATGAGTTTATCATGAAGGGTAAAATGAATGACGATATACGTTTGCAGGAAGGTGACGTTATCATTGTGAATCCTTATGAATCTCTGGTGGAGATTGTTGGAAAGGTGAAGCGTCCCATGTACTACGAAATGAAGCCTACGGAGACTGTCGCTAATTTGCTGGAATACGCCGGTGGTTTTACTGGAGATTCCTACAAGAAAGCCATTCGTCTTATCCGTAAGAGCGGACGTGAGCATCAGGTTTTCAATGTAGATGAAATGGATTATTCCGTATTCCGTCTGGATGACGGTGATCTTGTAACCGTTGATGCCGTACTCGACCGTTTTGAAAACAAAGTTGAGATTAGCGGTGCTGTTTACCGTTCGGGACTATATCAGTTGGATGGAGAGGTAAACACGGTAAAACAGTTGATAAAGAAAGCTGAAGGGCTTCGTGGTGATGCCTTTTTGAATCGTGTATTATTGGATCGTGAACATGAGGATCTTTCTCATGAGATTATAGCTATTGATTTGAACGGTCTGCTCAATGGTACAGTTGCAGATATTCCCCTGCAAAAAGATGACCATCTTTATATCCCCAGTGTGAATAATCTGAAGGAGGAGGAAACCGTATCAATATATGGTGAAGTTCTAAATCCGGGAACTTTCCTGTATTCGGACAAGATGACTATAGAAGATTTGGTTGTTCAGGCTGGCGGTTTGCGTGAGGCGGCGGCTACTACGCGAGTGAGTGTGACACGCCGTATCAAAGACCCTAAGAGTACTGTTTACAGTAGTAAATTGGCGGAAACGTTTGCTTTTGATATAAAAGACGGTTTGGTGATAGGGGATGCGAATTTCTATTTGCAGCCGTTTGATATGGTTCAGGTTCGTAGGAGTCCGGCTTATAAGGTACAACGTACAGTTTCTGTTTCGGGAGAAGTGTTGTTTAGTGGAAGTTATGCGCTTTTGAAAAAGAACGAGCGTTTGAGTGATTTGATAAAACGTGCGGGTGGTATAACTCCGGATGCTTACATAAAAGGCGGTCGCCTTATTCGCAGAATGAATGATGAAGAGCGTCGCCGTGAGAGGGATGCTTTGCGTATGGCACGTAATGGTGAGGGTAAAGACAGTATATCTGTTGCCAAGTTAGCTATAACAGAAACGTATACGGTTGGTATAGATATGGAGAAGGCTTTGGCTAATCCGGGTAGCGATTATGATGTTGTTTTGCGTGAAGGTGATGTGATTTATATTCCTGAGTTTGTCAATACTGTTAAGATTAGTGGTTCGGTTATGTATCCGAATACGGTGGCTTGGGAGAAAGGTGCTAAAGTGAAGCATTATATCAATATGGCGGGCGGTTATGGTAATATGGCGAAGAAGAAAAAGGCTTATGTCATATATCTGAATGGTACTGTGGCACGTGTGAAACGCGGTGATGGAGATTTGATACAGCCGGGTTGTGAGATAGTAGTACCTAGTAAAGCGGAGAAACAGCATATGAAACTCGCAGAAATACTGGGTGTTAGTTCTACTACTGCTACAATGGCGGCTATGGTGGCAACTTTGGTAAATGCCTTTAAATAGAAATGAATTATGAATGAAGAACTTCAAAAAAATACTTCTTTGCAAGAAGAGGAAATTGATTTATTGGAACTTGCATTAAAAGTTTGGGCGGAGCGTAAGTTTATATTTAAGGCATGTGGATATGCTGTTTTTATTGGATTGATAATTGCATTTAGTATTCCCCGGGAATATACGGCGAGTGCTATGATTGCACCTGAAATGTCGGATAACAAAGGTACAGGTGGACTTTCTTCTTTAGCAGCAATGGCTGGTTTAAATCTTAACACTACGTCTAGTGCAGATGCGATATATCCTGATTTGTATCCTGACATTGTCAGTTCTACCCCTTTTCTAACAGGATTGTTTAATGTCCAAGTTAAAGACTTGGATGAAGAAATTGATACTACACTCTATTGTTATTTGAATGACTATCAGCGTATGCCTTGGTGGTCACTGATTACTTCTGCCCCTTTTAAGGCATTGGGATGGGTTATTTCATTATTTACGGATGAGGAAGTTAGCGATGGTACTTTTGATCCTTTTCAATTAACCAAGGAGGAAACAGATATTCTAAAAGAGTTAAGTGAACGTATTAACGTTTCCGTTGATAAAAAGACAGGGGTTACTACTTTATCTGTAACGATGCAGGATGCCCGTATTTCTGCTTGTCTTACTGATACTGTGGTGCGCCGATTGCAGGATTATATTACGGAATATCGGACAACTAAAGCTCGTCAGGATTTTCAGTTTCAAGAAAAGCTTTTTGAAAGAAAAAAGAAGGAGTATGAGAAAGCTCAAGAGAATTATGCCAAGTTTGCTGATGCTAACAAAAATATTATCCTATTGAGTTATCGTGCTGAACAAGAACGGTTGGAAAATGAGATGCGTTTGGCGTATCAAGTATATGCATCTGTAGCGCAACAATTGCAAATGGCAGAGGCAAAGGTACAGGAGATTACTCCTGTATATACCATAATTGAACCGGCAACTATTCCAATAAAAGCTTCAAAACCTCGTAAAGCTATTATGCTTCTTGGTATTGTATTCCTTACTGGATTATGCTGTGTTGGTTGGGTATTACTTGGAAGAAATTTCTATATCAATTTGAAGAATAGGAAAGAGGGTAATGAAATAAATTTGAAAGAAGATGAAATAAGTAAATAAATATACATGTGACTAGGGGGAAGAATAATGCTATTTCTTAATATAGATCTATGCGAAGATTCCTATAATTAATATAAATCAACTTAGTGTTTCTTCCACCTAGTCCTTGTTTAACTTAATATTTTTAAGAGTAGCATTTTTTAATACTTAGAATGATGTCTTGACACTATTTGGGGTGAAGAATAATAATTGTATGCAAGATTCTTTAAAAGATAAGACAGTTCGTGGTGTTGGATGGAGCTTTATAGATAATATAGCCAGTTCAGGTATCACTTTTCTTATAGGCCTAATTTTGGCACGTTTACTGACCCCTGAAGAATATGGAGTTATGGCTATGATAGCTGTATTTATCGCTGTGTCAAACTCTATTATTGATAGTGGCTTTTCTAATGCTCTGATACGTAAAGTACATATTAAACGTGTTGACTATAATACGGTTTTTTATTTTAATATAGTAGTTAGTTTCTTTTTATATATTTCTCTGTTTTTTGCATCACCGGCTATTAGTGTCTTTCTAAAGGAACCAATATTGGAAAGTATTATGCGAATAATAGGTTTAATTCTTATTATTAATGCATTATCAATCATTCCTCGTACAGTATTTGTGCGGAATATCAATTTCAAAACACAAACTAAAGTCTCATTAATTTCATCTATAGGTAGTGGATTTGTTGGTATAGGTATGGCCCTTGCTGGAATGGGAGTATGGAGTCTGGTTGGTCAACAGTTATCTCGACAATTATTGAATACTTCATTCTTATGGGTGTTTTGTAAATGGCATCCTAAATTAGAATTTTCACTAAAAAGCTTTAATGAACTTTTTGGCTTTGGTTCTAAGTTATTGGTGTCTGGACTTATAAATACTATTTATCAGAATATTTATTATATTATTATTGGTCGTTTTTATGCTTCCTCTTTATTAGGACAATATACACGTGCAGAACAGTTTAATACAATATTTTCTACAAATTTGACAACTGTTGTTCAGCGTGTTAGTTATCCTGTTTTAAGTTCTATTCAAGAAGAACCAGAACGGCTACGTGAAGCTTATCGAAAGGTTATAAGAACAACTATGCTAATAAGTTTTGCTTGTATGTTGGGACTTGCAGCTGTAGCAAAGCCTTTGATTTTTATTTTGATAGGTGAAAAGTGGTTTCCTGCTGTTTACTTTTTACAGATAATCTGTTTTGCAGGTATGTTATATCCTCTTCATGCGATTAATTTGAATATTTTACAAGTAAAAGGGCGTTCTGATTTGTTCTTGAAATTAGAAATAATAAAAAAGTTTATAGCGGTAGGTCCAATTATAATAGGTATATATTGTGGTATTGAATATATGCTTTGGGGGAGTGTTTTTACTTCTTTTATCGCTTACTTTTTAAATAGTTATTATTCGGCAAGATTAATAGATTATCCTACTATGGATCAGCTTAAAGATATATTGCCAACTTTTCTTACATCCTTTATCGTAGCTTTTTTTATGTGGTGTGTCTCTTTATTGGATTGGTCGGTTTATCTTCTTCTTCCGCTTCAGTTATTCTTGGGAATCTTGCTGTTCTCTCTTATTTACGAAAAAGCGAAATTGCCGGAGTATCTTGAACTTAAGCAGCTTGCTATTTCTATTTTGAAACGAAAATAAATATTATTAAGAATGGAAAATAAAGTAATTACGGTCACCTCTCCATTACTCCCTTCTTTAGACGAATTTATGCCCTACCTACAGGATATTTGGAGTCGCAAGTGGTTGACAAACAATGGTCATTATCATCAGGAATTGGAGAAATCTTTGTGTGAGTATTTGGAGGTACCTTACATCAGTCTTTTTACTAATGGTACCTTACCTTTGTTGTGTGCGTTGCAGGCACTTCGCATTACTGGCGAGGTTATTACGACTCCTTACAGTTTTGTGGCCACTACCCATTCCTTGTGGTGGAATGGCATCAAACCTGTGTTTGTGGATATTGATCCAGAGACTTGTAATATTAATCCGGAAAAAATAGAGGATGCTATTACACCTCGTACTACAGCTATTATGCCTGTACATGTTTATGGAAAACCTTGTGATACGGAGCGTATTCAGGCAATAGCTGATAAATATGGCCTAAAAGTTATTTATGATGCCGCCCATGCTTTCGGGGTAAAAGTGAATGGAGAATCTATTCTGAATGCGGGAGATGTTTCTACTTTGAGTTTTCATGCCACAAAGGTTTATAATACGATTGAAGGCGGTGCTTTGGTTTGTCATGATGAGAAGACAAAGAAGCGTATTGACTATTTGAAGAATTTTGGTTTTGCTGGAGAAACGGAGATAGTGGCTCCGGGTATTAATGGTAAAATGGATGAGCTTCGTTCTGCTTATGGTTTATTGAATCTGAGACAGGTAGATGCTGCTATAGAAGCTCGTCATCAAATTGCGATCAAATATCAAGAAGCATTGAAAAATGTAGAAGGTCTTCATTTTATGGAAGATATACCGGGAGTTCGTCATAATTATTCTTATTTTCCGATATTTGTGGATGCTGAGAAGTACGGTATGACTCGTGATGAACTATACTTCAAAATGAAGGAACAGAAAGTGTTGGGGCGTAGGTATTTTTATCCTTTGATAAGTGAATTTTCTACTTACAGGGGATTGGAGTCGGCAAGGCCGGATAATCTTCCGGTGGCACATAAAATGGCAAACAGTGTAATATGTTTACCGATGTATGCGGGATTAAGTGAAGATGATATAAATAGAATTTTGATTGCATTATTATGTAAATGTGATTATCATAATGTTACGGAACATATACGATGAATAATTTGATAATTATTGGAGCGAGAGGATTTGGTCGTGAAGTTTATAATCTCTTTCTTGATTGTTATAAGGATAATAAAGAATGGGCTTGCAAAGGATATCTAGACAGTAAATCTGATGCATTAGAAGGTTATGAGGGTTATCCGCCAATTTTATGTTCGCCGGAAGATTATGTAATAGATAAAGATGATGTCTTTGTTTGCGCATTGGGAGACGTAAAATGGAAAAAGTACTATGTTGATTTAATGTTAGATAAGGGGGCAAGTTTTGTTAGCCTCGTACATCCAACAGCGAAAATAAGTATGAATACAACTTTTGGTTCTGGATGCATTATCGCTGCAAATGTATTATTAAGTTGCGATGTGTATGTGGGTAACTTTGTAACAATGATGAGAAATGTTGTATTAGGTCATGATTGTAAGATCGATGATTGGAGCCATTTGGGGGCATTCACATTCTTCGGTGGTTTTAGTGAAATTGGATGTTTATGTACTATTCATCCTGGTGCCCAAATATTACCTCATAAAAAGGTTAAGGATAGTGCTGTAGTTGGTGCAGGAAGCGTAGTGATAATGACAGTAAAAGAAGGTACAACAGTAATGGGAATACCTGCAAAAAAAATAGATTATTAGAGATAAAAAATGGAAATTAAAGATTTTATAGAAAAGTTTGCTGAGACAATTGAAGTTGAAAATTTTTCAACTTTAACAGCAGAGACAAAATTCCGTGAGCTTGATGAATGGAGTTCATTGTCAGTTATGCTCCTCATTGCATTTTATGATGAAGAGTTTGAAAGAGAAATCGGAGATAGAGATATTAAAGTCTGTACAACGATAAATGATCTTTATTTGTTGGCTATGGCTAAATAAATAGAAAAATGGCATTTCTTAAATATAGAGGTATAGGCGTAACAGCTATGGCTGCTGCTGTTCCCCATACAATAATCAATAATTATGAATATACCCAGTATTTTCCTGCAGACCAAGTAAAGGAGATTGTTGATAAAGTGGGTATATTTGAACGACGTTTTGCAGATGACAAAACATGTTCTTCAGATTTGTGCTTTGCTGCTGCTGAAAGACTTCTTAATGATAATAATATTGACCGTAGTGAGATAGACTTGCTTGTATTTATATCTCAGACACCGGATTATCGTATGCCTGCGACTTCAATTATTTTGCAGGATAGATTAGGATTAGCTAACTCTTGCATAGCTTTTGATATAACATTGGGATGTTCTGCTTTCTGTTATGGACTTTCTGTAGTATATGGAATTATGCAGACAGGTAATGTTCGTAAGGCATTGATACTTGATGGTGAGACTCGTTCAAAAGTTTATTCTCCAAAGGATCGTAGAAGTGCATTTATCTTTGGTGATGGAGGAATTGCTGCTCTCGTTGAACGTGATGATAAGTTTGGTGAAAGCTGTTTTTCGCTGAATTCAGATGGTTCTCGTGCTGATTTGATAATGATTCCTGCAGGTGGTTATCGAAACATGAGTTCTGTAGATACACTGAAAGAGAAAGTTGTGGATGAATATGGCAATATTCGTTCTGATGAACAGGGCTATATGAAAGGTGGTGATGTGTTTAACTTTGTAATACGTGAGATACCACGAGATATTATAAGAACTTTGGAATATGCTGGTAAAACGGCTGATATGATGGATTTTATAGTTTTTCATCAGGCTAACAATTTTATTAATTCATATATTGCAAAAAAAATGAAACTTGATGTTTCTAAAATGCCATCTACAATAGCCAAATATGGAAATACGTCATCTGTATCAGTTCCTTTGACTATTGTTAGTGAACTACAAGAAAAATTGAAAGGTGATAAGATGCTTCTTCTGAGCGCATTTGGCGTTGGCATGACATGGGCAACAGCAATAATACCTTTTGTAGATTGTAAAATCAGTGATATAGTGGAAGTATGATGAATCCTTTTTCATTAGAAGGCAAAATAATATTAGTAACAGGTGCATCAAGTGGTATTGGAGCTCAGTGTGCCATTGATTTTAGTCGTATGGGTGCTAAAGTCATATTGATTGCTAGAAATATTGAGTGTTTAAAGCAAACATTGTCTAAAATGGATGGTACTGGGCATGCATATTACAGTGTAGATGTGACAGATTTTAAAGCATTATCACGCATAATCAAACTTGCGGTAAGTGAAGTAGGAAAGATTAGTGGTGTTGTTCATTGTGCTGGAATTTCTTCAGTGTTACCACTTAAACTTGTTAAGGAAGAAGATATTGATAGCATAATGCGAACAAATATTTATTCTGCAATTCAGTTAGTTCATGAAGTTACACATGTTGGATATTATGATAAGAATGATGGAATAAGTATAATCTTGCTATCTTCCATTATGGGAGTGGTAGGTGAAAGCTGCAAATCATTGTATAGTTTTTCAAAGGGTGCAATCATTGCAGGTGTACGAAGCCTTGCTGTTGAATTGGCTTCTAAAAATATTCGTGTCAATTGTATCTCTCCCGGTGTAATTATTACAAATATTAATAAAAACGCTCGTCATATAGCAGATCCTGAACAGCGGAAAGAGTTAGAAAATAAGCATTTACTTGGATTAGGTGAGACTACAGATATTTCAAATGCTTGTATTTACTTGCTCAGTAACGGTGCCAGATGGGTCACGGGACAAAATATAATTATTGATGGAGGATATTCTGTAAGATAGAGGAAACAAATAGTATATGTCAATAGAAACAAATAATAGTGAGGACTTAATGGTAACTGTATGCTGTACTACGTATAACCATGAATCTTATATCCGTCAGTGCCTTGAAGGTTTCGTGATGCAGAAAACGAATTTTCACTTTGAGGCGATAGTACATGATGATGCATCTACGGATGGTACGGTTGCCATCATCCAAGAATACGCCCAAAAATATCCGGATATAATAAAGCCCATTTATGAGACGGAGAATCAATATTCGAAAAAGGATGGATCCCTTGCAAGAATAATGAATAAACATATGCATGGAAAATATGTTGCTATGTGTGAGGGAGATGACTATTGGACTGACCCTTTGAAACTACAAAAACAAGTTGATTTTTTAGAGCAAAATTTAAATTATGTGTTTTGTTGCCATAGATATAAAATCTATGATGAGAATCAGAGGGTCTTCCGAAAGGAATATGGATATGATTATTATGAGAAAAACAATAATCTACCTATAGATAGTGCTTTATTTTTGAAAGTTTGGGTTACACAATATTGCACCTCATTATTTAGGAAAGAATTATATTTAAAAGCCTATGGGGTATTAAATCACGATGGATTTAGTGCTAGAGATGTATATGTTTATTATTATTTACTGAAGTATGGAAAGGGGCTTTCTCTAAATGATTCTATGGCTGTTTATAGATGGCATAATGGAGGTGTGGCAGGTTGTATTACTTTGAAACAAAAGCGAAAAGTGGCTTATGATATATATATACCATTGTATCGTCAGCATACATCTGATAATTGCTTAAGGGAAAAAGCTATAAATTCTCTGCTTAAGTATATGCAGCAATGTAATATGCCTTTGAAACAAAAATGGAGATTACTAATGGAGGGATTCAGCCTTTCTAAATCGTTTATAGAACAAATCAAACTTAGTACTTCTTTTATTCTTCCAATTGGTATCTTTAATTGGCTATATCGTTTTTCTGAGATAAAGAGAAATCATAAAAACTTATTGGTGCAGTAAAATGTTTTTTGTTTTTGTCATAGTTACATATCTATTGTCATTATTAATAGCTAATCTGACAGTAAGAGATAGAATTTCAAAATTTATCATATTTACTCATCTTTCTTATTGGTTTATTTGCTTAGCATTCTCATATTTTAATCCATTTGGTTTATATGAGGTTTCAAGCAGGACATATGCAATATTTATATTACATACATTATCGTTTTTTGTAGGTTTTTTGGTAGTATACCCACGTATAAACAATGAAGGTCTTTCTACGATTGGCATAAAGTGCTGGGAAACAATAGATAAAATACAGAAGAATAAATTATGGTTGATTTTTTGTAGTTGTTATATATTACTAATGTTATATGTTTTCTATCAATACAAAGAAGTAATTCTAATTTATACAGTTTCTGATGTAGCAAGAAATATTGATTTATTGTTTGAGGATAAAGGTCTCTTGTCTTCTGTCTACAGACTAATTTTACCTGCTTTCAACATTCTTTTTGTTTTTTTACTAACATATTCTTTTCTATATAAGAAGGAGTGGAAATGTATTATAATTTATGCTATCCCGGTAGTTATAAAATCATTAATTGGTGGGAGTCGAGGAAGCATAATGATAATAGTTGTTTATATAGCCATCTTATATCTATTCTCATTTTTTTTAGATGCAAGACATAAGAATTCTAAGATGCTAACCACAAAAAAAATAGCATTACTTTCTATTGCATTTGTATTTGTGTATGTTACGGCATCTTATTTGTCTTATCTTCGTAATATAACAAGGGGGGGAGAGGCAACTGAATTAACTATCAATGCGATAGAAGAGGGAGCTCGTGATTTAAATAAAGACATATTGGTCTATCATATAGGGCCTTTTAGAGCTTTTGATTATGCAATGGAGCGTAACTATTTAAAAAATATTGGAGGTTATCAATATGGAAGAGCTACATTTATGGGATTGGAAGGCTTTATCTCGATGTTTACTACTCAAATAGGTTATGAAATAAAAACGGTTTATGATAAAACAGTGAAGGTGCAACAAGCTAATATAATTACTATTGGAAATAGTTCTCATGATGGTCCTATAGAGTTTAACTTTGCTTACACTAATGCGATGATATTTTATTATGATTTGGGTGTATGGGGTGTGTTTTTGTTCTCATTTCTATATGGAATGATGACAAGAGTGGCGATAAAAAGATTATATCGGAAGAAAAGTTTATTTTCGTTGATGATAGTGACTTATTTATTTTATTCTATAACTAGAGTTGGTTTTCAATGGGTGTTTGTTTCTCCTGCAATTTTCGTTTTTTTATTTCTACTTCTTTTTTGTGATTTACCCGTTTTTGGGCGTAAGAGAAGTTTTTTGAAAACACAAAATTGAAACATTTATTAAATTAGTACAAATGGATATTATTAACGATATGGATCTTTTTATTAACGTGGAGTCTATTTTAAACTTTTCTCTTTTGCTTAGTTGAATAATATAAATAAAATATATAATAAGGAAATGAATATTCTAATTATTTCAAGAGGCTATCCGTGTAAGGGAGACCCTATATATGGTATTTTTGAGTCGGATCAAGCGAAAGCGTTAGTTAAATTAGGGCATAAAGTTGTTGTATTATGTATTGATCGTCGATTTCATGCTCCTATAAAAAGAAAAATAGGAATAACAAAAGATTTTGTAGATAATATCTGTGTTTATAAAATGTTTGTTGCTCCGTTACCTATCAATATAGGGTTAAGTTTTACATCATTTATAGCTTCTTTAGCTGGCAGTTTTTTGTTCGAACGAATTAAAAAAGAATGTGGATTACCAGATATAATACATGCTCATTATTTGTTTTCTATACCAATTGCTGTGAAAATAGGGCATAAATATAATATCCCTGTTGTTGCAACAGAGCACTGGAGTGTTTGGAATGCGAAAAAACTTCCACGCGAAGCCTTGCGGTTAGCTAAGAAATATTATCCCAAAATAGACTCATTGATATCAGTATCTGAGGCATTACAACAGGCTATATTAGAAAAGGCTGGATATGAAAGTCTTGTTATCAATAATATTGTTGATACAGAATATTATAATTATGTGGAAAATTCCAAAGCACATTCAGATAAGTTTGTTTTTTTAAGTGTAGGTACATTGATAAAAAGAAAAGGCTTTGATTTATTGATTAAAGCTTTTAAAAATGCAAACTTCTCTTCAGAAGTATCTTTAATAATTAGAGGTGATGGTCCGGAGTATGACTCTTTATTTTCGTTAGTTACTGAATTACAGTTAGAAAATAGAATACAATTTGTCGGTAAAATCAGTAGAGATGAAATGAAAGCTTTATTTAATGAGTCAAGTGTATATGTACAACCTTCTCGCTTTGAAACATTCGGAGTCGTTTTTATAGAAGCGCTTGCTTGTGGTTTGCCTGTTATTGCTACAATATGTGGCGGCCCTGAGAATTTTATAACACCAGAGGATGGAATTTTAATTCCGACAGATGATGTTGATGCATTAACTAAATCTATGATAGAGATACGTAACAATGCTTCAAACTATAATTCAAAGGCAATTTCTGAACGCTGTATTTCAAAGTTTTCACCGAACGTTATAGCTCAGCAGATAGTAAATGTGTATAATAAAATATTAGTAGAACAAGTATGATATTATATAGAATAGCCAAAGTCTCTGATGCCAAGCAAATAGCTCGAATACATTATTCTGTAAGGCATAAACATCCTTTGGGAATATTTTCTCAAATGGGATTCTCATTTTTAAAACAATACTATCGGGTGATTTTAGATGATCCATATGAAATAATTATTTGTGCGGAAAATGAGAGGAGAGAAATTGTTGGTTTTAATAGTGGTACACTGGATGCAAATTGGCAGATGAGTACTTTGCGCCGCCATAAATTATCATTAGGTTTGGCTGCCTTAGGTTCTATTATTTGTAATCCATTGTTGATAAAACCCTTAATTCAGCGATATAAGTCTACTGCTAAAGAAAGTAGTTACCAATTCGTGTACAAAGAAGGAGCTCGGGGAGATTTTTGGGCATGGAAACCGGGGGATAAAAATTCATTAGATGCAGTTGCTTTAAGTCTTAAGGCTAATGCTGTATTCGCTGCTTTAGGAGTAAAATATAAATATATTGAAGTTGATACGGACAATAAAGAAGTATTGGCTTTTCATAAAGCGCAAAAGGCTGAGATAGAACAAACTATCGTATTGCCAGATGGACGGGAAAGAGTTTTAATGAAGAAAATATTAAAAAAATAAAGTTATGGAAAAATTTGTAAATTGTTTTTTTGAATTGTTGGATGATACAGATAAATCTTTGGTTATGCCAGATACTGTATTTAAAGAATTAGAAGAATGGACTTCTATATTGGCTTTATCTCTGATAGCAATGGTAGATGAGGTTTATGATGTTACATTAGATACGGATGATATTAGAAATGCCAATACATTAGAGGAACTGTATTGTGCTATACAACAAAAAATATAAGATGTATAATCCTTATAGTTTATCGGGAAAGACAATTCTAGTGACGGGGGCTTCTTCCGGTATTGGTCGTTCTATTGCAATTGAATGTTCACGTATGGGGGCTACATTGATACTTACGGGTAGGAATGAAGAAAGACTTACTGAAACACTCAATTCTTTAGAAGACAATGGAAGAGCACATCAGCTATATATAGCTGATTTAAGTTTGGCTACTGATATCTCTGCTTTGGTGGCTCAACTACCTCAGTTAGATGGTTGTGTAAGCAATGCCGGTATAGGGAAAACTTTACCTATACCGTTTCTTTCGTGGGATGAATTGGATAGAATTTATCGTATAAATAGTTTTGCTCCTATGGTGCTGACTAAAGAATTGGTTAGGAAGAAAAAACTATTAAATCCTTCGAGTCTAGTATTTACCTTGTCGATAGCTGGTAATTTTAATATTTTGCCTGGTAACGCTATATATGGTAGTGCTAAAACATCTTTATCTGCTTTCGTTAAGTATGCTGCTGTGGAATTGGCTGTAAAAGGAATTCGTTGTAATGCAGTAAGTCCCGGGATGGTAAATACTCCACTAATTGATAAGCAAGTGTATTCAGAAGAAGATAAATCTAAAGATATGAGCTTGTATCCATTAAAACGTTATGGTAAACCAGAGGAAATTGCTTATGCCATAATCTACTTGCTTTCCGATGCTTCTGCATGGGTTACAGGTACCAACTTGGTAATTGATGGTGGTCGTAGTCTGAAATAATTTGTATGGAAAGGCTTTTATATAATAAGATATGTATTGTTACCGGTGCCGCACAAGGTATTGGTAAATCTATAGCTGAACGTTTTGCTTCGGATGGTGCAATAGTTTATGCTTGCGACCGTACTGAAGGAGTTATGGATGAATGGGCAAAAGCTTATTCGGAAGATAATCATACCCGGGTGCTTCCTTTGTATTTTGATGTGACGGATGCTACTGCTGTAAAATCGGCCTTTATGTCCATTTTCAAACAAGAAGGTCGTATTGATGCACTGGTTAACAATGCGGGTGTAGTGTTTAATAAGAAAATCGGTATGATATTGCGTCCGGAAACAGAACTGATGTTCCGTGTGAATGTAATAGCTGTAATTGAAATGATTCAGCTGGTTTCTCGCTTGATGGCTCGCAATCACAGTGGCTCTATTGTAAATATAGCATCGGTAACGGCAGTACTAGGTTCACCGGGCCAATCTGCTTATTCTGCAACCAAAGGAGCAATCATGGCTTTTACTAAATCTGCAGCTAAAGAATTGGCTCCTTTGGGGATTCGTGTGAATGCTGTTGCACCGGGTATTGTCAAAACGGAACGCTTTTCAGAACTTTATGAAGAAAGTGGTGAAAAAATCGATACTCGTATTCAAAAGATTGCTTTAGGACGCTTGGGAACTCCTGAAGATGTTGCTAATGCTTGTACTTTTCTTGCTTCAGACCGTTCTTCTTATATTTCAGGTCAGATATTGGGAGTCGATGGCTGTGCTTCCATTTAGAATAAAATAAACCAAATGATATTGAATTTAAATAAGCAGGCGCAGGATGCGTTTGCTGCAGTTGATGCTTTGGGAAATACCTTGAAGTATGGTGAGTTGTTGGATTTTTCCGAGAACATATCTACCATTCTTCCCAGTCGTTCCTTATTATTCTTATTGACAGAAAATAATGTCGGAGGTATAGCCTGGAGTATAGGTTGTATCAATTCCGGCAATGTCCCTTTAATATTGAATGCACATATTGAAAAGGAACTTCTTCATAATCTACTTGATATTTACCGTCCTTCTTATGTTTGTGTGCCCTCGTTGATGGCCGTTGAGCTGCATTATGAAATGGTGTGCGAATACTATGGTTATATCCTCTTGCGTACAGGAATGGAAGATTGTGCAATGCATCCGGATCTATCTCATCTTCTACCTACTTCCGGCTCAACGGGTAGTCCTAAGTTGGTGCGTCATAAATATAGTAATATAGAAGCGGCGGCCTTAAATATCTCTACTTTCTTTGGACTGACTTCCAATGATCGCCCTTTGCTTGTCCTTCCATTATATTATACTATGGGGCTGTCAGTGGTATTCAGTCATCTTTATGTTGGAGCTACTGTGTTGATAACCAATCAAAGTATGACTGATAAAGCTTTCTGGAATTTTATGAAAGAACAACATGCCACCAGTTTTACAGGTGTTCCTTATAGCTTTGAGATATTAAATCTGATGCGCTTTTTCCGTATGGATTTGCCTGATTTGACACTGCTTACTCAAGGAGGCGGAAAAATGCCGCGTCAGTTGAATTTGAAATTTGCAGAATACTGTAGTGATAACGGGAAACGCTGGATTGCTACTTACGGACAGTCAGAAGGTACTGCCCGTATGGCTTATCTTCCACCGGAGTATGCGATTTCAAAGTGTGGCAGTATAGGACATGCGGTTCCGAATGCGGAATTGTCATTGATAGACAGTGATGGCTCTGTAATAGAATTACCGAATACAGAGGGTGAGATGTGTTATCGTGGTAAAAATGTAACAATGGGGTATGCCCGTAAACGCGAAGATTTACAGTTGGGTGATGAGCATAACGGTTTTATGCGTACAGGTGACCTTGCCTATCGGGATGAGGATGGGTGCTATTACATTGTAGGACGTATGGGACGCTTCTTAAAACTGTATGGAATGCGTATCGGATTGGATGAGTGTGAACAGATAATTAAAAGTAAATGTCCGATAGAATGTGCCTGTGTGGGTACAGATGAAAAGATGATTGTCTATCTGACCGATGATAAATATGTGACTGCGGTAAAGGAAATATTGGTAGAAAAGACCAAACTTGTGGCGTCGGCTTTTGAGGTGAGAATAATAGATAGTATTCCTAAGAATGAAGCCGGAAAGATATTATACAGTAAGTTGAATTTATAAAAATAGAGAATGTAATGACGAATATTGAAAAATACAATGATGCTTTTGTTGAGGTGTTTGGTGTGGATAGCTCTGTACTGAATGATGATTTTTCGAAAGAGAACGTTGAATCATGGGACTCTGTTCACCAGTTGAATATCATTGCTTTGTTGGAAGAGTCTTTTGATGTGATGTTTGATCCGGAAGATATTATGGAATTCACTTCCTATGGTAAGGGACGTGAGATTCTGAAAAAGTATGATGTTGAACTCTAATGGGTTACATTATGGCAAGATGGGTAATTAAGAATGTCGGCATGAAGGGAGTGGCTATGGCTGTCCCTGAGAATGTGGTGAAGACATCTGATTTTGATTCTTTTTCTCAGGAAGAGGCTGAAGTCTTTAATAATACAGTCGGGATAAAAAGACGTCATATTGCTCCGGATAATATGTGTGCTTCGGACATGTGTCAAGCTGCTGCTGAGAAGTTACTTGAAGAACTGGAATGGGAGAGGGATAGTATTGATGTTCTGCTATTTGAATCCGTAACAGGTGATTATCGCACTCCACCTACTTCTTGTATATTGCAAGACAAATTAGCGTTGTCAGAGAACTGTTTCTGTATGGATATCCCTATGGGATGCTGTGGGTGTATGTATGCAATAACGGTTGCCGGTAATTTGTTGACGACTGGTAATGTGAAGCGTGCTTTATTACTTATAGGTGATACTGCATTGCGTATGGGGTCGATGAAGGACAAGAGTCGTGTGCCATTATTTGGTGACTGTGGTACGGCTGTTGCTTTGGAGTATGATGAAACAGCTAATGATATTGTTGTTGATTTTCATACTTATGGTAAGGGATATGAAGCATTGATGACTCCTCATGGCGGTTTTCGTCATCCGGTTACACCGGAATCTTTTGAATACGAGGATTTTGGTAATGGTATTGTTCGTGCTCCTATTCATACCTTGATTAATGGTATGAGTGTTTTTTCTTTTGCAATTTCTCGTCCTCCCAAATCTGTAGAAGTCTTCTTAAATGACTATCATTTGAATCGTGATGTAGATATTGACTATTTTTTGATTCATCAGGCCAATAAGATGATTGTAGACCGGATTGTGAAGAAGTTAAAGCTACCTATGGATAAAGTTCCTTATAATCTTGAAGAATTTGGCAATTTAGGAGGTGCTTCTATACCTTCTTTAATGGTTACGCGGCTTCGTGAACAGTTAGTATCTAAGGAAGCTACTTTGCTAATGTCTTCTTTTGGCTTGGGTTTAAGTTGGGGGACTATGTGGATGAAGACAAGGCCAATGATAATACCAGATTTAATAAAGATGTAATAGCTAATGGAGATTGCTCAAATCGTCAATTCTGTTTTTAACTCGAACACCTTTATATTGTCTGAAATCAATTCACCTAATGTTTTTTTGATTGATATAGGAGATTTTATTCCCATTATATCCCAAATGAAAGAATGTACTACAGTGAAGGGGGTTTTTCTTACTCATACACATTATGATCACTTATATGGTATTCGTCAGTTATCACAGGAGTTTCCTGATTGTATGATTTATACTTCTTCTTTTGGACAGGAGGCTCTAGCTTCTGATAAAAAGAATTTCTCTAGATATCATGATGATTCAATCGTGTTTACTAGTGCAAATTTGCACGTTTTGAAAGAAGGAGATAAGATCAATATTTTCTCCAATAAAGAATTAGAGGTTTATGCAACTCCAGGGCATGATAGAAGCTGTTTAACATATAAAATAGGAAAGCATATATTCTCAGGGGATTCTTTTATTCCGGGGGTACAGGTTATAACAAGTTTTCCTAATAGTAATAAACTGGAGGCGAACCTTTCTGTACAACGTATAGTATCATTAGCCAAAGGGAATAATTTATATCCTGGGCATGGAAGGATTTATGAGAACTTTAATCCTTAATGTAGTTGATAAATAGTAATAGTGTACCCACTGTTTTTTATGATAACCGTATACTTGAATAGCAGTATACAATTAGAAGAACAATGATATAATGTTTATTATCTGTACTGGTATTTAGTTATTATGATGTGGATAGTAATACTTTTTACGGCTGTTCTTATGGTATGTTATTTGTAATATTTATGGATTAATAGAACCGCGTAAATGAACGGTACCTATACGAATTTCTAATTTATTTCTTTTCACTATTTTATATGAAAATAGGAGATATTTTTAGGATGCTTTGTTAAATCGGTAATTCGATAATAGTATTTATTCTAAAATTATATATTAATCATGAAAATTCCATTTTCGCCCCCTTATATTGACGAGGCGGTCATCAATGAAGTCGTTGATTCGTTACGTTCCGGTTGGATCACTTCCGGTCCTAAAGTAAAAGCATTGGAAGAAGAAATAAAAGTATTTT